>Ga0209646_1000085_pt1 | contig 197351 bp, 189 predicted proteins | sample AraplaL_Col_mTSA_FD_184259 | JGI IMG/M metagenome (GOLD analysis project Ga0209646, IMG submission 184259) | Arabidopsis root microbial communities from the University of North Carolina, USA - plate scrape CL_Col_mTSA (SPAdes) (version 2) | ecosystem: Host-associated > Plants > Roots >...
GGGAGGCCGACGACCTCGTCGCAGAGTCCTTCACCCGCATCTATCAGGCGATCCAGGCCGGGAAGGGGCCGACGGCCGCGTTCAAGCCGTACCTGTTCGCCACGATGCGCAATCTCGCCATCAGCTGGGGCCGCGCCCGTCGCGAGGTGCCCATCGAGTACATCGAGGCGGTGGAGGACCCGAACAGCACGGATGCCGCGGCCGACGCCGATTTCGACGCCTCGCTCGTCTCGCAGGCCATCCTGGCCCTGCCGGAGCGCTGGCAGGATGTGCTGTGGTTCGGCGAGGTCGAGCACCTCTCCATGCACGAGATCGGCAAGCGCCTCGACATCAGCGAGCGCGCGGCCGCGGTCCTCGCCTTCCGTGCCAGGGAGGGGCTCCGGCAGGCCTGGATCACCGCGCACGTCGCGGCCCGCCCGCCGGCCTCCCGGGAGTGTCAGTGGACGATGGGGAAGCTGGGCGCACACGCCCGCCAGCGCCTCACGCCCCGGGACACGGCCCGTGTGCACGCCCACCTCGACGAGTGCGCCGACTGCCGCGCCAAGGCCGAGGAGGCGCGTCACGCCAGCTCGCGCATGCTGTCCGTCCTCTTCCCCGCCGGCATCACGGTGGGGGCCGGTGCGCAGATCTGGCAGTCGCTGACATCTGCCGGACTGTCCGCCAGCGCCGCCCCGCTGCCGCCCGCGATCGCCGCTCCGGTCGCGGGTATCGCTGCGGCGAAGGCCACCATCGGTATCGTGGCCGCGGTCGCCGCGACGACCCTCGCGGCGACCGTCGCCGCCACGGTGGTCGGGGGCACCGCCGTGGTCGCGGCGCCCGCCGCCACGGAGGTCGTGACGTGGAGCGTACCCACCCCGGCCCCATCCCCGGAGGCGACATCCGCCCCGGCGGCGACGCCGGTCGCGAGCCCTCCGCCGTCGGCCGCGCCGGAGCCGTCCGCTCCGGCAGCGCCGCCGCCGGAGCCGGAGCCGGAACCCGTCCCCGAGGCGAGCGTGCCGAGCGCTCCTGTCCTCATCGACGTGCCAGGACAGGTCTCACGCACCGAGCTGCTGTCCGTGACCGTGGCGTGCGAGGTCGGTGCCGACCTCACGGTGTCCGCCTACGGCGCCACCCTGGCGGCGGGGACGTGCGCGGCGAACGAGCGATGGCAGGCGAGCTTCCGCGTCGACGCCTATCCGGTGCCCGCCGGGACCGCAGTGACCCTGAGTTTCGCGCAGTCCAACATCGCCGGGATCTCCGGCGCGGCGAGCGCGGAGGTGGTCATCGTGGATTGATTTCGGAACCGCGCGTAATCACCCCCGCGGATCGCTGTCCTGTAGGAGTCCGCCATCTCCGGATACCAGCGGATGAAGAGATCGAGATTGGAACCACATCGCCATGAGGAAACGATCGGGCGCCTTCGTGCTCGGATTGCTGCTCGCCCTGGGCGCCGTCGCTGCCGCGGCACCCGCTGACGCCGCGACGGGAGCCGCGACCATCGTCGACGCGAACACCGGCCGGTTCACGCTGCCGGACGGCACGATCGCCACCGCCACACTCGCCGGCGGCTCCCGCATCTTCGGCGGCGAGGGTAAGACGCTGAGCTCCTGGAGCGGCACGGATGCCATGTACGCGGCCGGTGTCTCGGCGAAGGACCTCGCGACGCTCGACGTCCACTCGAACGCGAACTGCGGGACGTCGTCGCGCTGCGGCGAGGGGCAGCTCACGATCACGTTCGATCGCCCGGTCGACGATCCCGCGATCCACATCGCCGAGTTCGGCGCCGGGACCGGCGGTACCGTGCTCGGCGGGATCTCGGTCGCAGACGGCATCCGTTTCGCCTCCTCCGACGGCGGCGCCACCCGTGCGGTCGTCTCCGACGGCGCCACTTTCGTGGACGGAGGCGACGGCTACTCCCGCGGCGACATGAGGATCTCCTGCACCGCGGCCTCGCGCCCCGGCGGCTGCGGAAGCTTCACCGTCCCGGGCACCAAGATCACCCGGATCGTCTTCGATGTCGCCCGCTTCGCCCTCGGCGGCACGCAGACCGCAGCGCTGGACGGCTACGCCCTCGGGGTGACCGCCACCGCCACGCCGGACCCGAAGGTCGCCGGACTCTCGATCGCCAAGGTCGTCGACAAGGCCGCGGCCGCACCGGGCGACGTCCTCGACTACACCATCACCGTCCGGAACACCGGCGAGGCGGAGGCCCGACAGGTGCCCGTGACCGACACGCTCCCCGCCGGACTGCGCGATGCGACGGCCGATCAGGGCGGCGTGGTCGCCGACGGCGCGGTCGCCTGGACGATCGACGCCCTTCCCGCCGGCGGCACGAGCACCCTGCACGTCTCCGGGACCGTCGACCGCGCAGGCGCGGGCACCACCCTCGTCAACCGCGCCGTGGTGGAGAACCCCGCCGGTGTCCCGGCCGAGACGCCGGCGCCCACGTCCTCCACGCCGTGTGCGGACGACGCGAGTGTCGCCTGCGCCTCCACGGTCGTCGCCGCCCTGCCGGCGTTGTCCCTCGCGAAGACCGTCGACAAGCAGGTCGCCGGCCATGACGAAGCGCTGTCGTACACCCTGGTCGTCGGCAACGCCGGGACGGCCCCGGCGACCGATGTCCCCCTGACCGATGTCCTTCCGCCCGCCTTGACCGCGGTCTCGGCCGATCAGGGCGGCGTGGTCGCCGACGGCGCCGTCCACTGGACGCTCCCCGAGGTCCCGGCCGGCGGCGAGGTCGTGCTGCACGTGACCGGCATGACGCCGGGAGGTCTCGACGAGGCCCAGCTCGTGAACCGCGCCACCGTGCAGAACTCCGCCGCTGCGCCGAACGGGACGCCCGCGCCGACGGTGACCACCCCGTGTCCTGACGACCCGCAGCAGGCATGCGCCCTGACCGCGGTGGCCCCGCTCGCCTCGTTGGAGATCGACAAGACCGTGGCGCAGTCCGCCGCGCCGGCCGGGTCCATCCTCGACTACACGATCACCGTGTCGAACGTCGGCCCCGGTGTCGCGACGCAGATCCCCGTCGTCGACGACCTGCCCGACGGTGCGCGGTTCATCGCCGCCTCGACCGGGGGCGTCGCCGTGCAGGACAGGGTGGGCTGGGTGGTGCCGGAGCTCGGCCCCGGGGAGTCGGCCACGATGACCCTCCGCGCGCAGCTGCCGCGGGACGCCGAGGGCACCGTCGTCAACCGCGCCACCGTCGCCTATGACGAGTCGATGATCGCCGGCGTGCGGGCAGCGGCGGTCCAGGCCGGGATCGCCGTTCCGGGCGACCTGTCCGGCCTCCCCGCGCTGCCGCCGCTGTCGGCGACGCACGCCTGCGCGGACGACGCGCAGTGGTCGTGCGCGGCGACCGTCGTCCGTGCCCCTGCCGCTGCAGGGCTCGCGCAGACGGGCGGCACGCCGCTCTCCGTCCTCCCCGCGATCGCGCTGCTGGCGGGTGGAGCTCTGCTCCTCATCGTCTCCGCGCGTCGCGCGACCCACCGATAACCACTGATCGCGTCAGCCACGGGGGACCTCCCTCCGGGGGCTGATCGAGGTACCCAGAAATGCACTTCTCACAGTCCACTTCGTCCGTTCCGCTGCCGAAAGGCTCCGTCATGATCGTCTTCGGGACCCGTCCCGAGATCATCAAGCTCGCTCCGCTCGTCCGCGAACTGGGAGATGCCGCCTTCGTCGTCCATACCGGGCAGCACTACGACCCGGGGATGTCCCGGGTGTTCCTCCGGTCCTGCGGGATCGAGCGCGTCGATCTCCAGCTGCATGTCGGCGGTCTCCCGCGCGCGGCGCAGATCGGGCGCGCCGCCGAGCAGATCGCCGAGGCCATCACCCGCTTCGAGCCGCAGTACGTCGTGGTCCAGGGCGACACGAACGCGACGTTCGCCGCCGCTCTCGCCGCGAATGCCGCAGGGGTGCGCCTCGGGCACGTCGAGGCGGGACTGCGGGCGCACGATCGCCGGATGCCCGAGGAGCACAACCGGGTGATGGTCGACCACATCGCCGACGACCTGTTCGCGGCGACGGCGGCGAACCGCGCCAACCTCCTCGCCGAGGGCATCGACGAGGAGCGCATCCTCGTCACCGGCAATCCGGTGGTGGAGGCGGTGCGCGCCCAGCGCGCGGGCGCGGCCGGCGATGCGGACGAGCTCGCGCGGCTCGGATTGACGCCTGCCGGCTTCGTCCTCGCCACACTGCACCGTCAGGAGAACGTGGACACTCCGGAGAACCTCCTGGCCACCCTTCGCGCGTTCAACGCGATCGCGGCGTCGGGGTGGCCCGTCGTGTTCCCCGTGCACCCGCGCACCAGGGCGATGCTCACCTCGCTGGACGCCACGCACCTCCTGGACGCACTGATCGCCGAGGAGCCGCTCCCCTACGAGCGGTTCCTGGCGCTCGCCGCCCACGCCGCTCTGCTGGTCTCCGACTCCGGCGGCATCCAGGAGGAGGCGACGGTGATCGGCCGCCCCGTCCTCGTCGTGCGGGACTCGACCGAGCGCCCCGAGGCGCTGGGCGCCTTCACCCGGCTCGTCACCCCGCAGGAGCTCGCTCCGGCCGCCTCCGCCCTGCTCGGCGCGGTGGAGCCGACCCTCGCCCGACTCGCCACCCTGCCGTCCCCCTTCGGCGACGGGCAGGCCACCGCGCGCATCGCGGCGCACATCCGCAGCACCGTCGCCTCGACCCGCACTGAGGAGTCCTGATGTACAGCAACGCCCTGACCACCCCGCTTGCCACGGTCGGCGCCCTCGCCGTCACAGGTCCGGAATCGATGACCACCGGGGTCATGGCGGCGGGCATCGTGGTGACCGTGGGGGCGGGGCTGCTCCTGCGCACCCGCCTGCTGCGGCGGTCGGCGCCGGCTCCCCGCCCGATCCGTCGGTCCGTCGCGCCGGAAGAGGACCCCGCGCCGGGGAGGACACCCTGATGTTCCCGGTGCTCAACGCGTTCACGGTCCTGCTCGGCGTCGCGTTCGTCACGTACGTCCTGTTCATCCTCATCCCCTATCTCCGTTATCCGAAGACCACCCCGGGCGATCCGGCGAGCTTCGAATGGCACTTCTTCATCCCATGCCGGGACGAGGAGGCGGTGATCGATACGACCGTGTCGCGGGCGCGGCGGGACTTCCCCGGCGCCCACGTCTGGGTGATCGACGACGACAGCGAGGACGCCACGGCGTCGATCGTCACCCGATGGGCCGAGGCCGACGAGCACGTGCATCTCGTTCAGCGCCGTCGCCCCGAGGCGCGGACCGGCAAGGGCGACGCACTCAACGCCGCCTATCATCAGCTCCTGGCCTGGCTCCCCGCAGACGCCGACCACGATCGGATCGTCGTCGTCGTCATCGACGCGGACGGCGAGATGGAGCCCAACGCCCTCGAGATCTGCGCCGCCGACGACATCTTCGGCGACGAAAGCGTGGGGGCGGCGCAGATCGCGGTCTGGATGAAGAACCGCGACGACCCGAAGCCCTACCCGCACGGCGGGCGGTTCGCCAACACGTTCGCGAGGTTCCTGCTGCGGATGCAGGATCTCGAGTTCCGCACCACCATCGCCGCGATGCAGTCGCTCCGGGCGAAGACCGGGACCGTAGGGCTGGGCGGCAACGGCCAGTTCACCCGGCTCTCCGTGCTCGATGCGATCGGTGACACCTTCGGCGAACCGTGGCACGGCGCCCTGCTCGAGGACTACGAGCTGGGCGTCCATGTCGTGCTGGCGGGCTACCAGGTCCGCCACGTCTACGACACGCACGTGAACCAGGAGGCGCTGCCCTCGATCCGCCGTCTGCTCACGCAGCGCACCCGGTGGGCGCAGGGGAACATCCAGTGCGTCAAGTACATCCGCGAAGTGGTGAAGTCGCCGTACGTCGACAACGCCGGGGTCATCGAGACCGTGTACTACCTCGTGCTGCCCTTCCTCCAGATGCTCGGAGGGCTCTCGTTCCTCATCCTGTTCAGCGCCCAGGTCGGGTACTGGGTGCAGCAGCCGGAGCTCTTCCAGGTCGCGCTCGGCGACACCCTCGGCGTCGTCGGGCTGCTGTTCGCCTTCTCCGTCGCCCCGTTCGCCGTCTGGGGGTTCGTCTACAAGATCCGCTGCGAACCCCAGGCGAGCTGGCTGACGGCGCTGGGGTGGGGGCTCGGGGTGTGGCTCTACGTCTATTACATGTACATCTGCATCGCGCGGGCGTTCCTGCGCATCGTCCGGGGCAAGAACGGATGGGCCAAGACACGCCGCAATGCGGAGGCCCACGTCGTCGTCAACGGATCCGTCGCCGTGGAGGCCTGATGACCACCGTCACCGAAACCCTGCCCGCCCTCCGCGCCCGTCGACTGGATCGGGTGTCGCCGCCGAACCGTGCCGCGCGGGTGGTCGTGGCCCTGCTGATGCTCGCCGCGGGCGGAGCGCTCCTGGCGGTCAACACCTCCTTCCGCGCCGTCGAGGCGGTCGTCGCGACGTGGCTGCTCTCGCCGTTCGTCGAGGGCCAGCGCGCGGCGATCGGCGAGCACTATCTCGTCTGGACCCCGACCGGAGACCTGATCGCTCTGCAGATCACGGTCGAGTGCACAGCACTCCTGATCGGGCTCCCGCTCACCGTGGTCGCCGCGGTGATCCTCGCCTTCATCCGCGTGCGGTGGAGCCGGCTGTTCGGCGGGCTCGCAGCCATGTGGGGGATCGTCTTCGCGGTCAACATGCTGCGGCTCGTCCTGATCGGCTGGGCCACCCAGACCTGGGGTCTCGATCCGGGCTACAAGGTGAGCCACGTGTTCGTGGGTTCCCTCGTCGGCGTCCTGGGGTACGTCGTCGGACTCGTCGTCATGCTGCTGATCATCGGCGTCCGTGCCCCGCAGCGCCGGAATGCTCGCCGTCCGCGGGCGTAATCGACTCCCGTCCCCACCGTCTCATTCGCGGCGAAGCACTCTGCTCGTCGTGTCCACATCAAGAAAGAGGCTCATCATGAAGAGCATCCTCAAGACCGCGTGCAGCGCCGGTGTCGGCCTGCTGATCGTCGGGGGCTCGCTCCTCGGCGCGCAGGGGGCCATGGCCGCCGACCAGCCCGACTCCACCGACGGCGCATCGAGCGGCGGCATCTCCTCGGTCCGCAGCACGGAAGACGTCGACGGTCAGGCCTCGACCCGCGGCTACCTGGGTCGAGCCACCCAGACGGCCGCGACGGGCGTGACGCCGGGGTCGGAGATCAAGGAGGGCGCGATCGTGCAGCTCGTCAACGACGAGCAGATCGACGGCGTCTACAAGGTGATCCTGCCCGTGCCGGCGCACACGACCTTCGCGTCGGCGACCAGCGGCGGTCAGCTCGTCGGTGGGAACGTCGTCTGGACGTTCAACGTCACGCACGACGGCGGCACCAGCATCGTCACCCCGATGGCGACGTTCACCGTCGACGCCGACTACTGGGGTCCGCAGATCACCAACAGCGCCAAGGTGCTCTACACCGGTGGCGTCTTCACCGACGACCACCGCTTCACCTACAACTACAGCCACACCTTCGCCGAGCGTCCGCCGGTGCCGGTGGCCGATCCTGCCGTCGGACTCGCGGGTGCCGGTGTGATCGCCGTCGGAGCTGCCGGCGCGTTCGCGCTGCGTCGTCGTCCCTCGGCGACCCGGTGACGGGCGCCGGACAGACACGGAGGAACAGAGACCTGTGAAGAAGACATCCTTTCTTCGGGGTGCGCTGACCGTGGGGGTGCTCACCGCTCTGGCGGCGGGCGCCCTCGCGGGTGCCCCCGCCGCCTCGGCGGCCGACGTCAACGGCTGGAGCGGATCGGGAGACACCCGCACCGCGTCGGCCGCCGGAGCGACGGCCCGCATCACCACCACCGACAAGGTGCAGATCAAGAGCTCCGGTGACGTCGTCAATCTCGCCACCGTGCGCGACGGCGGGGAGCTCGGGCTCAACGTGATCGGCCTCAACGAGGGCTACCCCTGCAAGAACGGCATCGAGTGCGTCCGCGGGAACGTCGTGGTCGACTTCGGCCAGCAGGTGACGAACCCGAAGATCACCCTCGCCAACCTCGGCGGTGACGTGTACTCCATCGGCGGCGTCGTGCAGTCCTCGGCGAAGTACACGCTGAAGACCTCCGGGGTGAGCCTCAGCGCCGTGAGCGGCAACCTGGACGTGACGTCGAACACGATCACCTCGACCTCCTTCGCCGCCAAGACCGGCACGGTGCAGGTCAACGGCACGGTCTCGAAGGTGGAGTTCCAGCTCAGCATGCGCTCGAAGGGCGCGTTCCTCGGGCTCGTGCCGACCTGGACGAAGGTGCCGAGCGACCTGCACAGCATCGACATCGACGTGGACAAGCCGACGGCGCCCGCGCTGACGGTGGACAAGAACGATCACCGCGACAGCGCCGTGATCGGCGACCAGCTCTCGTACGACATCGTGGTGCGCAACACCGGCACCGCTGCGGCGAGCAACGTCGTCGTCAGCGACGACCTGCCGGCCGGGCTCACCGGTATCACCGCCTCGTACACCGCTGGCACGACCGGTCAGGTGTCGGTCACCGGGCAGCGCGCCCAGGGCACGATCCCATCGCTCGCTCCTGGCGCGTCCTCGACGATCACCGTGAAGGCGACCGTCGGGGCATCCACGCCGATCGGGAACCTGCGCAACAACGCCTGCGCCGTGGGAACCGCCACGAACCAGGCCTGCGACTGGGACGACACCACCATCACCAAGAAGACCACGCCCGTGCTGACGATCAGCAAGGACGACGGTCAGGGTGATGTGAAGCTCGGACAGGACCTGACGTACGACATCGTCGTGCGGAACACCGGCGACGGTGCGGCCACGAACGTCGTGGTCAGCGACCCGCTCCCGGCCGGTCTCGACTTCGTCTCGGGCAGCGGCCCGTCGGGTGTGACGGTGAGCGCCTCCGGGCGCACCGTGACCGCCAACCTCGGCACACTCGAGGCAGGGCAGTCGGTCACGCTGAAGGTGAACGCCAAGGTCAACCAGTCGGCTCCTCCCGGGGCGCTGACCAACCAGGCCTGCGCGGTCGCCGGTAACGCGGCGAACGTCTGCGCGACCGACACCGACACCGTCAAGCGTGAGTTCTTCCAGTACACGTTCAACTCGAACCCGACCGACCCGACGCCGGGCCAGGCCGTGACGTACCGGATGGAGTTCGGCAACAACGGCAACGTCGACTCGGCGAACGCGGAGATCGCATACACGCTGGCGGGCATCCTCGACGATTCCAGCTGGAACCCGTCGAGCGTGACGGCCAACCGCGGCACCGTCACCGTGAGCGGCGACAGCATCGACTGGAAGGGACCCCTCGCCTCGGGTGAGACGGTCGTGATCACCTTCACCGGTGTCTGGAACGGGAACGGCGACGGTTTCGCCTTCCCCAACGTCACCTACTACGGCAGCGCGCGCTAGCCGGAACTCAGGCGAACGCGCGGGTGCAGGCCCATTCCTCTGGGGTGGCCTGTGCTCGCGCGTTCGCCTGTTTCCGCGCGTCGGCGGGGTCAGTCGCGGTCGGCGCGGCTGATGAGGTCCATCAGCTCGTCGAGCGTGTCGACGTCGATGACCTCGGTGCCGTCGGGCTCGCGCACCTCGATGCCGTCGACCTCCAGCTCCTCATCGAGCTGCACGAGGATGCGCGACTCCGGGAACTGCCGGGGGGCGACGAACGCGAGCAGCACGGCGTCCGCGAACACCACGACCGACGTGGCCTCGAGGTCGTCCCGCAGGTCGACCTGCTCGACCACCGGCTCCTCGTCCACCGCATCCTCGATGTCGAGCGCGACCTCCTCGACGATCGCCCGCCACCGCTTCTCGCTCATCGAGAGCACGCGCGCGATGGCCGCCACGAGCTCGTCCGGATCCATGTCCTCCGCGCTCTCGTCGCCGTCGAGCTCGGGGTTCACGTTCACGTTCACGACGGTGCCGGCGGCGTCCAGGCTCGCCCGTCCGTAGACGAGACCGTTCTCGGAGACGGGGTCTTCGAGCAGACCGCTCTCGACGATGCGGGACAGGAGGAGTTCGAGCGCCATGCTTCCAGTCTCGCGCATCCTGCCTTCCGCGGCCCCTGGTTCTTCCGCGACCTCGGCCCAGGGCCGCGCGTAATCGAACACCCCTTCGCGCCTCTTGTTCACTGGACCATCCCGACTCGACGGCCCAGGGCCGCGTTCGAAAGGCAGGCTGCTGTGATCCGTCCCCTCTCCCGTGGCATCGGCGTGGCGCTCGCCGTCGGTGCCGTTCTCGCCCTCGCGATCCCGTCATCCCCGCTCCCGGCGGCTGCGGAGGTCGCCCCCGACACCCCCGCCCTGAACTGGGTCGTGAACACCGCCCCCGGCGGTCCGAGCGAGGAGACGCTGCGTGCGGCCATCGTCGACGCGGGAGGGACGTTCCTGATCTCGTACCCGGAGATCGGGGTCACCGTCGTCCGGGCGCCCGAGGGCGGGTTCGCCGCGCAGCTCCGCGACCTCCCGTGGGTGCAGTCCGTCGGTCCCACCCGCACGTCGACCGCGCCCGACCGCCTCCCCGACCCCGCCGAGTCCGCGGCAGGCGTCACGGAGGAACCCGAGGCGATGCCTGCCGAGGGCACCGCGTGGGACACGGTCGCCGTCGGCGCGACGACCCCGGGCGGCGCAGGTGTGGTCGTCGGGGTCGCGGACAACGGCATCGATGCGGGGCACCCCGACCTCGCCGACCGCATCGACCCCGCTCTCTCGGTCGGCTGCGGCATCAACGGCGTCCCGGACACCCGACCGGCGGCGTGGGCTCCGGAAGCGGGACTCTCCGGGGCCCACGGGACGCATGTGGCCGGCAGTATCGCGGGTGCTACCGACGGCGCCGGCATCCGGGGGATCGCCCCGGACGCGCGGGTCGCCGCCATCAAGGTCGACAACCAGACCGGGCACATCTACCCGGAGGCCAGCATCTGCGCCACGATGTGGGCGGTCCGGCACGACATCCCGGTCGTGAACCACAGCTATTACGTCGACCCCTGGTACGTCTGGTGCGCCGGCGACGAGACGCAGTCCGCCGCGCTCGAGGCCCTCCGCCGCACATACGCGTACGCGCATGAGCAGGGCGTCGTCACCGTCGCCGCCGTGGGCAACGAGGCGCAGGACCTCGCCACCATGACCACCGATGTCGTCAGCCCCAACGACGGTGCACCCGAGCCGCGCCCCGTGGACGCCTCCTGCCTGAAGGCCCCGGCCGGGCTGCCCGACGTGATCTCGGTCGCCGCCGCCGACCAGGACGAGACCAGCGGCGCCGTCGTCATGGCCCGATTCTCCAACTACGGAGCGGGCACGGTCACCGTCACCGCACCCGGCGTCGTCTGGTCTGCGGTGACCCGTCAGGACGACGGCTCGATCTACGCGCTGTTCCCCGGCACCTCCATGGCCTCCCCGCACGTCGCGGGGCTCGCCGCGCGGCTGCTCGCGGCCGACCCGACGCTCACCCCGGACGAGGTCACGCGCCGTATCACGGCAACGGCCGACGGGGTCGCGGACGAAGGGCCGGACCGGATGGGCGCAGGCCTCATGGACGCCGACATCGGCGCCTCCGTCCCCGCCGTCGGCGTCTACTCCCGTGTCGCCCTCACCGGTCAGCCGTTCCGGGTGACGGGCAGCGGGTATCCGCCGCGGAGCCGTGTGGAGCTTCGCGTGGGCACGGCCACCATGCCGGTGCAGACCGACGGGCAGGGACGGTTCGCGACCGTGTTCCCCATCCCGGCGGATGCCCCTGCGGGCGTGAGCACTCTGACCGCCGGCGCGGCCCGTGCGCCCATAGTCATCCGCACTTCTCCGGCTGCGCCGACCATCCTCACCCCGAAGGCCGGAACCACGGTCGCGGCGACCACCACGACGATCTCGGGTACCGGCGTCCCGGGCTCGCGCGTCCGCGTGCACGTGCGCGACGGGGAGCTCACGCCGTTCCTGCGGTTCGTGACCGTGCGCGACGACGGCACCTGGACGGTGGACGCGCCGCTGACGCAGGGGACCTACGAGGTCGTGGCCCGGACGGTCATGGGCACCGACACCTCGGCCACCACCGCGCCGATCCGGTTCTCGGTGCACACGAAGTCGGCGATCGGCTACTCGGTCGAGCTGTCCCCGCAGCCGGGAGCCGCGCAGGACACGCTGATCGTCCTGGACCTCGCCAACGCCGGGGCAGTGGGAGGACGGGCTGTCGTGGACATCGATCTGACGGCGTTCGCGGATGTCGAGGTCCCCGTGCCGCCGGTGGGCGAGGTCGAGCGGACGGCTCGGGGGCTGCGGTGGACCCTCACGCTGGACTCGGCGCAGAAGGCCCAGCTGCAGATCCCCGCGACCTCCGGCGACGACCCGGCGTTCCCCGTGATCGCTGTTCGATGAGACAGGTGGTCACGCCGGTTCAGGCGCTTTCCGGAAGCGATGGCCTGAATCGGCGCGACAGCCTGCGCGTCACAACCACTTCTTGTACTTGAACACCCCGAACAGGCCGACGGCGAAGGCAAGCATCGCCCCGATCGCCATCGGATAGCCGAACGCCCAGTGCAGCTCGGGCATCACGTCGAAGTTCATGCCGTAGACGGTGCCGACGAGGGTGGGCGCGAAGATGATGGCCGCCCACGAGGAGATCTTCTTGATCTCATCGTTCTGGGCCAAACCCGCCTCCGAATGCCGCCGGGCGACGAGGGCCGACTGCACCGTGAGGGCGTTCTCCAGGATCGCCCGGAACGAGTCCACGCGCTCGTTGACGCGGATCGTGTGGTCGAGCACGTCGCGGAGCGAGCGCTGCAGCTCCTCGTCGATCCGGTACTTCTCCGACCCGCGGCGCAGCCACTCCAGCATGCCGCTCAGGGGGTGCACGGCGCGCTGGAAGTTGATGACCTCCCGGGAGAGCTCGTAGATGCGGCGGGAGAGGGCGTCGTCGTCGCTGTCGCCGAAGAGCTGGTCCTCGATCTCGTCGATGTCGTTCTCGAGGCCGGCGACGACGGGCTCGTACTCGTCCACGACCTCGTCGAGGATCGCGTAGAACACCGCCTCCGGTCCCATCGCGAGCAGCTCCGGGTTCGCCTCCATCCGGCGGCGGACCGCGGCGAGGTTCGGCGACTCGGCGTGGCGGATCGTCACCACGAAGTCGGGGCCGATGAACAGGTGCAGCTCCCCGAACTCGATCGACTCCTCCTTGTCGCGGTACCGGGCGGGGCGCAGCACGGCGAAGAGGGTGTCGCCGTAGCGCTCCACCTTCGAGCGCTGATGCCCCGAGAGCGCGTCCTCGACGGCGAGCGGATGCAGATCGAACTCCCTGGCGACCGAGGCGACCTCCTCGGGACTCGGTCGATACAGACCGATCCACGCGATCCCGCCGGCGGCATCCAGCATCCGGTAGGTCTCGTCCAGGTTCTTCGGGGTCTCCACGCGACGTCCGTGGACGTACACGCCGTTGTCGATGAGCGCCATGATGCGGCTCCGTTCTCGCGGGTGCACGCAGACCAGGGTCTGCGTGCGGATTCGTCAGGGGGCGGGAGACGCCGCCGATGACTGCGAGGCGAGAGGCACGGACGCGGAGCGGGAGCTCAACGCGCAGATGCAGGGAAGCGCGACGCAGCGAGGGCGGCGTCGTTACTATCGTCGGACATCGCCATCACCGCCTCTCCGTGCTTCTCCGGGGGCCAGCTTACCCCTCCGTTTCGAATCGCCCGAATGGCCCATTCCGACCGGAGATGCCGCCACGTGCGCGATTCGAAGGATCAGGGGATGATGGCGTCGATGTAACCGCCGTCGACGCGGACCGCGGCGCCCGTCGTCGCCGAGGCGAGCGGGGACGCGAGGTACGCGACCATGTTCGCGATCTCCTCCGGCTCGATGAGCCGCTGCAGCAGGGACTGGGGGCGGTGCACGCGCATGAACTCACGCTGCGCCTCCTCCCACGGCAGCTGCGGATCCACGAGCGAGTACACGAAGTCCTCCACGCCGCCGGTGTGGGTCGGGCCCGCGAGCACTGAGTTCACCGTCACGCCCGTGCCGGCCGCCTCCTTCGCGAAACCCCGGGACACCGCGAGCAGCGCGGTCTTCGACATCCCGTAGTGGATCATCTCGGCGGGGATCACGACCGCGGAGTCGCTGGCGATGTCGAGCACCCGACCCCAGCCGCGCTCGCTCATGCCGGGCAAGGTCGCGCGGATGAGCCGGACGGCGGCGAGCACGTTCACCTCGAAGTACCGCCGCCACGCGTCGTCGGAGATGTCGAGCGCGGGGGTCGCTCCGAAGATGCCGAGGTTGTTGACGAGGATGTCCACGTCTCCGGTGGCGGCGAGGACGGCAGCGGCCCCGTCCTCCGTGGTGACGTCGCCCGGGGCCGGCACGAGGTTCCGGTCCGGATCCTCCGCCTGCAGCGTGGCGATGACCGACGACACGGTCTCGGGGTTCCGGCCGTTGACCGCGACCCGCGCTCCCGCGTCGGCGAGGGTCGTGGCGATGGCGAGTCCGATGCCCTGAGTGGAACCCGTGACGAGGGCGGTTCTCCCGGCGAGGTCGATGCGCATGATGTCTCCTCCGTGTCGCTGCGGCCTCCGGTGCAACACCCGCCGCGCCGGTTTCATGCCCGCTCCGCCGGCACCCCGGTCCGGGAGAGGCGGTACTCGACCATGCGCGCACCGTCTCCGTGCGGGACGAGAAGCGCACCCGCGAGTCCCGAGTCAGGTGCGGGACGGGAGACGGGCCGGGGACGAGAGCGGAAGGCGCGGGTTTGATTTCGCACGGGGGGACGCCGTGGGTGCGGGATGGGAAACGTGCCGGGGGCGCGTGCGGGAGGGGCGTTTTCGATCCCGCGAGGTGCCGGTGGGAGGTGCGCACGCCCCGGGGGGCTAGAGGGGGATGGGGGTGCCGGCGCGGGACGCGGACTCCTGGGCGGCCTTCACGATCTCGACGGTGCGGATGCCGACACCGGCGTCGGGCTGGGGCTGACGGCCCGCGCGGACGGCCTGCACGAACTCCTCGAGCAGCAGGGCGTCGAGGTCGGCCCCGACCGGGGTCCAGGTCTCTCCGTGGGCATCGTGCCCGGCTACGCCCTTCGCGAAGGGGCTCACGGTCACGGTCCCGCGCTCTGCCACGACCTCGAGGGTGAGGCCGCCCCAGGTCGCCGAGCTCATCGGCCAGCTCCACGAGCAGTCGATCGTGGCGACCACGCCGCTCGGATACTGGATCGTCACGAGGCCCCCCGTCTCGACCGCGAGGTCGCGCTCCCCGTGCAGGATGCTGTTCGACACCGCGCGGACGGTCTGCGCGCGCTCTCCCAGGAGCTCGTCGAGGAGATCGGCGCAGTGCACGACGTGGTCGACCAGGGCACCGCCGCCGGCGAGCTCGGGGTCGGTGAACCAGGCCCGGTCCTGCGGCAGCTTGCCGTTGTTGATGCCGGTGACGCCGAGGATCGCCCCGAGGCGTCCGCTGCGCAGCTCGGCGACCGCATCACGCACCGCGGGGGAGAAGCGCACCGGGTACGCCACCATGAGCAGCACGCCCGCCCGGTTGCAGGCGTCGCGCATCGCGATCGCGTCCTCGACGGTCGTCGCGAGCGGCTTCTCGCACAGCACGTGCACGCCGGCCGCGGCGGCCTGCTCGACGAGGGCGCGGTGACGGGAGTTCTCGGCGGCCACCACGACCGCGTCGGGGCCCCACGCGAAGGCGTCCTCGTAGGTCTCGACGTAGGCGACCCCGAGCTCCGCGGCCAGAGCGGCGCCGCGCGGAGCGTCGTCCGGGGCGGAGGCGCCGTCGGGGTCGGCGGCGATCAGCTCGACGTCGGGCATCTGCTGCAGCGCGTGCACGTAGCTGAGGGCGTGCGTGTGCGCGAAGGACAGCACGGCGATCCGCAGCGGGCGGGGAGCGGTCATCGGGTGGCCTCCTCGGCGACGGCGACGGCGGGGGACGAAGCGGGGAGGGCGACCGGGGCTCCGGAGGCGATCGAGGCGTAGGCGGCCTCGGCGACCGCGACCGCCCGGATGCCGTCCTCCGGGGTCACGGCGGCCTCGCGGCCCTCCGCGATGGCGGCCACGAAGTCGGCGATCTCCGCGTAATACGGGCTCTCCTCCGGTGACATCGGCGGCAGGTAGTCGGTCGCACCCTCGACGAGCACGGCGTCGGTGCGCAGCGTGTGGTCCTCGGCGCTGTCGTAGCGCAGGCGCCCCTCGGATCCGGCGACCTCGACGCTCGTGCGGAAGGGCATGCCGGGCTGCACCCAGCTCGCGTGCACGTGGCTGATGACCCCGTTGCGATGGGTCAGCACGACGTGCGCCGTGACCGGGGCCGGCACACGGTCGTCGACCGTCGGCGGGTTCTGCACGGCGTAGACGCTGTCGACCGGGCCGGCGAACCACAGCGCCTGATCGATGTCGTGGATCATGAGGTCGCGGATGACGCCGCCCCCGGCGCGCTCCGAGAAGAACCACGGGGCCTGGGGCGCGGCGCCGAGGCGACGGAAGCGCTGCACGGCGGGGATGCCGATCTGCCCGGCGTCGATGCCGGCCTTGATGCGGGCGTACTCCCCCATGTACCGGACGACGTGCGCGGGGAACAGCCGCACTCCCGCGGCGGCTGCGGCGGCGGTCACCTCGGCGGCGGCCTCCGCGGTCGCGGCGAGCGGCTTCTCGCAGATCACGTCGAGCCCGCGGGCGATGGCGCGCAGGGCGAAGTCGGCGTGGGTGCTGCTGGGGGTGACGATGTCGACGACATCGACCTTCTCGAGGAGCGCGTCGACGTCGGCCACGACCTCGAAGCCGTACTCGGCGGCGATCTCCTCGGCGCCCTCCTTCGAGGTGACGAAGCCCTGCACGCCGAGCGCCCGCCAGGCGTCGGCGTGCACGCGGGAGATCCCGCCCGCGCCGATGAGTCCGACCTTCAACGTGCTCACTGCTTCTCCTCGGGGTCGTCGCCGGCCGCGGGGTCGTGCGGCAGGGGGGTGATCGGTGGGGCGGGCATGTCCTCGATGCCGTAGATGTCGCCCGGATGCCGCTGGAACGCGTGCACGACGGCGCCGTGGGCGGCGGCTTCCGCTCCCAGCCGTGCCTCCGCGACGGGCACCTGGAACGGCAGCCCGAGGTGGCCGGGCAGAGCGGCGCGCAGGGGGTCGAGCAGCTGTTCGTGCGCGGCCGAGAGTCCGCCGCCGATCACGACCATGGCGGGGTCGACCGTCATGATCAGGGTCGCGATCCCGTGGGCGAGTTCATCGATGAAGCCGTCGAGCTCCTGCTGGGCGGCCTGCTCTCCGGTGCGCGCCAGGGCGAACACCTCGGCGGCCGTCGGGGCGGTGCGCCACGAGATCTGCCCGGTCTCGGTGTTCAGGCCACGGAACGCCAGGCGACCGATGTCTCCCGCCGCGTTGTGGATGCCGCGTCGGGGACGGCCCCCGAGGATGAGGCCCATGGCGATGCGGTTGCCGACGGACAGGTAGATGACGTCGTCGACGAGCTGCGCGACGCCGAGGTGGTGCTCCGCGACGGCCGCGAGTCGCACGCCGTTGTCGACGGCCACGGGGCAGCCGAACGCCTGACGCAGCTGCGAGCCGATGTCGATGCCGGACCACTCCGGGATGACGACCGAGGTGGTGACCCGTCCGTCGTCGTCGACGATGCCGGGCAGGGAGACGCCGATCGCCCGCAGACCGGTCCGCGGCAGCGAGAGCGGGGCGAGAGTGCCGCGGACGTCGTCGATCACCGCGGCGAGCTTGGCCGGGCCGTCCGGCTGCTCCGCGACGCCGGGGAACGCCCGCTGGGCGATGACCACGCCCGCGAGATCCGCGACGACGACCCGCACGCTCGCGACCCCGATGTCCACGCCCACCACCACACCGGCCGCGGCGTGGAAGGAGTAGCGGCGGGCCGGGCGCCCCGCGCCCCCGGCGTTCTGCGTGGGAGCGTCGACGAGGAGTCCGGAGTCGGAGAGCACCGCCACGGCGTTCTCCACGGAGGTGCGAGAGACCTCGAGCGAGCGGGAGAGGTCGCTGACGGTCGCCGGCCCGGCGTCCCGCAGCCGGAGTGCGGACCGCGCCACGATCGAGAGCGGACTGGTCGCGCCCATCGGGTCCCTCCTTCGTCTCCGCCGTTGGTGCGATCAAATTAGCACACCCGATTCTCAGATCGGGGATTGTTGTTCACGGCCGAGAAACACGGCCGAAACAAGCCTCTGAGAACTTGTGCTTGACGAATTATCCAAAGCCAATGTCATAATGAACCGTACTCAGCACGGTTTACGCAAAGGAGCACCATGCGCGTCAGCAAGATCACCGGCGTCGTCGCGGGAGTCGCGGCCGCCACCCTGTTGGCCGGATGTTCGGCCGGCGGAGGCAACACCGCAGAGGGCGAGCAGGACATCACGGTCTGGCTCTACCCCGTCATCGCCGACGAGGCGATGCACAAGGACTTCTGGGACTCGACCATCGAGGCGTTCGAGAAGGAGAACGAGAACGTCAACGTGAAGTACGAGATCTTCCCGTGGGCGAACCGCGACGAGGCCCTGCAGACGGCGATCGCCGCCGGCAAGGGACCGGACGTCGTCTACCTCATCCCCGACCAGCTCGCGGCGTACCAGAAGTCGATCGCGCCGCTGAACGACCTGCTCAGCGAGGAGCGCCAGGGCGACCTGCTCCCCAACGTCAAGGAGTCGGTCACGCTCGGCGGCGACATCCTCGGCGCCCCGATCCTCACCAGCGCGCAGCCCCTCATCTGCAACGCGGCCGCGTTCGAGGCCGCCGGCGTGACCGAGTACCCGGAGACCTGGGACGACATCGCCGAGATGGCCCCGGCCTTCGTCGACAAGGGCATGTACGCCCTCAACTACCCGGCGTCGGCCGAGAACACCCTCAACCTCACCTACTACCCGCTGCTCTGGCAGGCCGGCGGGGAGGTCTACACCGAGGACGGCGAGGTCGGCTTCGACAGCAAGGCCGGCGAAGAGGCGCTCACCTTCCTGACCGACCTGGCCGAGGAGGGCGCGCTCGACCCGGAGGCACTCACGACCAACGTCCCGCTGGAGCAGACCGCCATCGCCCAGGGCAAGGTCGCCTGCACCTGGAACAACGCCGTGACCGAGGTCGCGCCGTTCTGGGGCGAGGAGAACGTCAAGGTCCTCGCGCCGCTGACCGATGAGGAGTCCGTCGCCTACGGCACCGTCGGCTCGCTGTCCGTGCTCAAGGGCTCGAAGGCCCCCGAGGCCGCAGCCGCGTTCGCCGAGTTCGCGACCGGCGCCGACGTCGTCGAGCCGTACCTCAAGGCCGCCGGGTTCTTCTCGGCCCTCAGCACGACCGAGCCGCTGTACGCCGGCGACCCGCTCCTCGGCGAGGTCGAGAAGTACGTCCCCGACACCACGGTGGGCGAGCTCGACGCCAGCTCCCGTGCGCTCATGGGCGTGCTCTCGCCGGAGATCCAGGCCGCCCTGCTCGGCCAGAAGTCCCCGGCCGACGCCCTGAAGGACGCCGCGGCCGCCGCAGCCCCGCTGCTGCAGAAGTGACACCCCGGGGGCGTGCGGGTACCCGCCGCACGCCCCCTCTCTCCGCCCCCCACGTGAGGAATCGACAATGACGACGGCCACCACGGCGCCGAAGCCCGCAGGACGGGTCGCCCGGGTGCTCGCCCGACGGGAAGCGCGCGTCGCGTTCCTGTTCGTGCTCCCCGCCTTCCTGCTGTTCATCGCCTTCCGCTTCGGCCCGAGCATCGCGGGTGTGGCGCTGAGCTTCTTCGACTACGACATCTCCGGCGAGATCGCCTGGCGCGGCCTCGACCACTTCCAGCGCCTCGTCGCCGACCCGCTGTTCTGGCGGGCGCTGGGGACCACCCTCATCTACACGGTCTTCGCCGTGCCGATCGCGCTCGTGCTGTCGACGATCATGGCCCTCGGCGTGCGCCGCGCCTTCCGCGGCGCCCGGTTCTTCCGCTCGATCTTCTTCCTCCCCGTCATCACCTCGCTCGTGCTGGCCGGCTCGATCTTCGTCTGGATCTTCTCCGCCAACGGTCCGTGGTCCGCCCTGATGACCCCGCTCGGCCTCGGCGGCTCCTGGCTCGGCAGCACCGTGCTCGTGATCCCCGCGATCGTCGTCGTCGGCGTCTGGTCCCGGTTCGGCTACGGGATGATGATCCTCATCGCCGCCCTGCAGGACGTGCCGCGCGAGCTGGAGGAGGCGGCGCTGGTCGACGGCGCGAACGCCTGGCAGCGCTTCCGGTGGATCATCCTCCCGCACCTGCGCCCGACGTTCTTCTTCCTCGCGGTGATCGAGACGACGGCCGCCTTCCAGGTCTTCGACGTCATCTACGTGATGACCCAGGGCGGTCCGGCGAACGCCAGCTACTCGCTCGTCTACATGCTCTACGACCAGGGCTTCCGCTACTTCGACTACGGCTACGCGGCCGCGGTGGGCGTGGCCCTGTTCATCATGACCCTCGTGGTCGCCCTCATCCAGCGCCTCGTGATCGGAAAGCAGAAATGACCGCCCTCCTGCAGCCGCCGACGCAGACGACGCCACCCGCGACGCGTCCCGCCGCGCGCAAGCGCCGCTCGTTCCGCGCGCTCGAGCCGACCGGCTGGGGCATCGCCGTCCGCTGGATCTGGCTGAGTCTCGCCGGCATCCTCAGCTTCTTCCCCTTCTATGCGATGGTCGTGCTGAGCCTGAAGCCGGGCATGGTCGTCGAGCTGCCCGGCTCGCTGATCCCCTGGAACGACATCTCCTTCGAGGCGTACGAGCAGGTGCTCGGCGGACAGAACATCCTCGTCTGGCTCTTCAACACGCTCGTCTACTCGCTCGTGTCGGTCGTGGCGGTGCTGTTCCTCTCCGCGCTCGCCGGATACGCCTTCGCCAAGAAGCGCTTCCGTGGCAAGGAGGTCATGTTCTGGTCGTTCCTGGCGATGGTCATGGTGCCGTTCCACGTGACGCTGATCCCGACGTTCATCCTCATGGCGAACCTGGGCGGCATCGACACGTACTGGGGCCTCATCCTGCCGACGCTCGCGAACGCGCAGGCCGTCTTCCTCATGCGCCAGTTCATCCAGGGCCTTCCCGACGAGCTGTTCGAGGCCGCCCGCATCGACGGCGCCGGCGAGTTCCGCATCTTCCTGCGGATCGTGCTGCCGCTGTGCAAGCCGATCCTCGCGACGCTCGGGATCTTCGTCTTCCTCTGGCACTGGAACGACTTCCTCTGGCCGCTCATCATCGCCAAGTCCAACTCGATGTTCACGCTCACCGTGGGCATCTCGTCGCTGCAGCAGCAGGATGTGCCGCTCAGCACCATGCTCGCCGGCTCCGTCGTGGCGCTGCTGCCGATCTTCCTCGCGTACCTCATCGCTCAGCGGTACGTGCAGGAGGGCGTCACCGGCACCGGGATCAAGGGCTGAGAAGAAGGGAACCGCACCACCATGACGCAGTACGCATTCGCCTCCGAGGCCGAGCTCGAGGAGGCGCTCGCCACCCCGAGCGAGGGGCTCGTGGCCGACCTCGCTCAGGGCTCCGGAGACCTCGTGATCCTCGGCGCCGGCGGCAAGATGGGCCCGACCCTGGCGATGCTCGCCCGGCGCGGCCTGGACGCCGCCGGCCGCACCGACGACGCGGTGTACGCGGTCTCCCGCTTCGGCGACGCCGCCATCCGCGAGCGCCTGGAGGCCGCGGGGGTGCGCGTCGTGCCGTTCGACCTCATCGAGAACGACGACCTCTCCGGTCTCCCCGATGCCCCGAACGTGGTGTTCATGGTGGGCGCGAAGTTCGGCGCCGCGACCAACGCCTCCTGGGCCTGGGAGGTCAACGCGGCTCTGCCCGACCGCATCGCCCGCCGCTACCGCGACAGCGCGATCTCGGTGCTCTCCACCGGGAACGTGTACCCGTTCGTCCCCGCCTCCTCCGGCGGCGCCGACGAGGAGACCACGCCCGCGCCGATCGGCGAGTACGCGCAGTCCTGCCTCGGACGGGAGCGCGTGTTCGAGTTCGGGGCGCAGGAGCGCGGCACCAAGGTCGCGATCATCCGCCTGAACTACGCCGTCGACCTCCGCTACGGGGTGCTCGCCGACATCGGCAGCGCCGTGCACGCGGGGGAGCCGGTCTCGGTCGCCACCGCCAACGTCAACGTGATCTGGCAGGGCTACGCGAACGAGGTCGTGCTGCGGAGCCTCGCGCACGCCTCCACCGACCCCTTCGTGATCAACCTCACGGGACCGGAGCTGCTCAGCGTCTCCTCGATCGCCCACCGTTTCGGCGCCCTGTTCGAGCGGGAGGTCGAGATCGTCGACGAGCCGACGCCGACCGCGCTGCTCAGCGACGCCCGCCGCTGCATGGCCCTGTTCGGCTACCCGTCCGTCTCCGCCGAGGAGCTCATCCGCATGCAGGCCGGCTGGATCCGCGATGGGCTGCCGATGATCGCCAAGCCCACCAAGTGGGCCGTGCGGGACGGGAAGTTCTGATGACCGACGCCGCTGCGCGGACGGCGACCGTGCCGTCGCTGCGCCCTGAGGCCGCCGCGACCCTTGCTCGCGGTGCCGTGATCCCGGCCCATCCGCTCGCCCTCACCGCAGAGCGCACGCTCGACGAGCGGCGGCAGCGGGCCCTGTCCCGCTACTACCTCGACGCCGGGGCCGGTGGTCTCGCCGTCGGCGTGCACACGACGCAGTTCGAGATCCGCGACCCCGAGCACGCGCTCTTCGAGCCGGTGCTCGCGCTGGCAGCGGAGGAGATGGACGCCCGCGACGACGCGACCCTCGTGCGCATCGCCGGCGTGGCGGGCGACACCGCGCAAGCGGTCGCCGAGGCGGAGCTCGCCCGCTCCCTCGGCTACGACGCCGTGCTGGTGAGTCCCCGCGTCGCGGGTGCGGACGAGCGTGCCCTGCTCGACCGCGCCCGCGCCGTCGGCGAGGTGCTGCCGCTGGTCGGCTTCTATCTGCAGACCGCGATCGGCGGGCCCGTGCTCGACCGCGAGTTCTGGCGGGAGTTCGCCGCGATCCCGTCCGTCGTCGCCGTGAAAGCGGCGCCCTTCGACCGTTATCGCACGCTGGAGCTCGTGCGCGGCGTGGCCGCCTCGGGACGCGCCGACGAGATCGCGCTGTACACCGGCAACGACGACGCGATCGTCGCCGACCTGCTCTCCGAGTTCCATGTCGACTCCCCGTCCGGGCGGCGCACCCTCCGGTTCGTCGGCGGGCTGCTGGGCCAGTGGGCCGTCGGCACGCATGCGGCCGTCGCGCTGCTGGAGCGTGTGCACCGAGCCCTCGCGGGAGACGCGGAGGCCTACCGGGAGGTGGGACGCCGTGCCTCGGACATGGTGGACGTCAACCAGGCCGTGTTCGACCCGGGCAACGACTTCCACGGGGTCATCGCCGGGGTGCACGAGATGCTCCGCCAGCAGGGCCTGCTCGAGGGCATCTGGTGCCTCGATCCCGCCGAGGGCCTCTCGCCGGGGCAGGCGGAGGAGATCGCCCGTGTCCGGCAGGCGTACCCGGAGCTCAACGACGACGCGTTCATCGCCGAGAACCTCGAGGCCTGGCTGCGATGACCGCCGGGACGGGCGCTCCGACCGTGGTCGCGGTCGTCTCGGCCGAGCTGTTCGCGGAGTTCTTCTCGATGGACGACGCGGCGCGTCTGGAGGACGTCGCGGCGCGGCTCGGCGGGACGTTCGTGCGGGTGGACCGCCTCGCGGAGGCAGTGCTCGACGAGGCGCGCGTCGTGGTGACGAGCTGGGGCGTGGGTCCTTTCGACGACACCGTGCTCGCTGCCCTCCCGAAGCTCGAGCTCATCGCGCACACCGGCGCCACGATCAAGCCCTTCGCCACCGACGAACTGTTCGACCGCGGCGTGCGGGTGACGCAGGCCGGAGCGGGGATGGCGCGGTCGGTGGCGGAGGTGTCGCTGACGTTCACGCTCGCCCTGCTGCACCGGGTGCCGGAGATGCACGACGCCCTGCGCACCGGCGACGGCTGGTGGGACGCGGAGGCCGTCGGGGCGCAGCACGAGATCCTCGGGGCGCCCATCGCGGTCATCGGCGCCTCCCGGACCGGGCGGGCGTACCTCGAGCTGATCCGGGCACTCGGCGCGCAGCCGCTGCTCGTCGACCCCACGCTCGACGCGGCCGAGGCGTCGTCCCTCGGGGCGGAGCTCGTGGCGCTCGACGACGCGCTCCGCCGCGCGCAGATCGTCGCCGTGCACGCCCCGACGTTGCCGGAGACGCACCACCTGATCGGCGCGCGCGAACTGGCGCTGATGCCGGATGGTGCGGGCCTGGTCAACACGGCGCGTTCCTGGCTGGTCGACGAGGCCGCCCTGCTCGCCGAACTCCAGCGCGGTCGGTTGAGTGCCGCGATCGACGTGTTCGACGAGGAGCCGTTGCCCGTGGAGAGTCCTTTCCGTTCGGCCCCGCGGGTGCTGCTCACCCCGCACCGCGCGGCCGGGACCAGGGAGGGGCGGCTGCGACAGGGGCGGATCGTGGCGGACGAGCTCGACGCCTTCGCCGCGGGGCAGCCCCTCGGACACGCCGTCCACCGCGACCAGCTCTCCTCGATGGCATGAGCGCCGTGCTCGTGCGGTCGGCGCGCGCGGAGGATCAGTCCGCCCTCGCTGCACTGTGGGCGGCCGCCTTCGCGCCGCCCCTTGCGCCGGACCAGTGGCTGGTGGACGACGAGCGGCTGGATCACACGATCGTCGCCGCCGACGACGATGGCGTGTGCGGGTCGATCTACGGGTTGCCGAAGCGCCTGCGGGAGTCGGACGGCGGCGTGGCGCAGGTGCACGCGATCGGCAGCGTCGCGGTCGCCGAGCGGGCTCGCGGTCGGGGACTGGCCCGCCGGCTCGTGGCGGCCACCCTGGACGCGGCCGGTGACGCCGACTGGGCTCTGCTGTTCACCGGCACTCCCGAGGTGTACCGGTCGAGCGGCTTCGCGACCATCTCGATGCCCCGCACGATGGCCGGGCCGTGGACGGCGTCGGCGACGGCCGCAGAGCACGCCTCGGTCCGCCGTGAGTCCGTGGGACTCGGTGTCCTCGGCCCGGTGCGCGAGGTCTACGAGCGCTCCCGCACCGGTGGGGTCGTGCTCGCCCCGGTGCGCGGCGACCGCGACTGGACGATGGCGGAGGTGCGGCTGCGGGGCGCGACGCTGTACCGGCTTGCGGAGGCGGAGGCGACGGTCGGCTACGCGGTGGCGGAGGTGCGCGACGGCGTCGGGCTGCTGCACGAGAGCGCGACCGATCCCGCCGTGGCCGATCCGGACGCGGGGCGTCGCGCGGTGCTGGAGGCCGTGGCCGCGGACTGGGCCGCGGCGGGCGTCCGCACCTGCGAGCTGGCCGTCCCCGCGCTCGCCGCGGACGAACGCGCCGTCCGCGCGTTCGCTCCGGCGGCCGTGCGGCAGGACGACCGCACCGGGATGATCCGGCCGCTGCGCCGCGAGGCCCGGGTGGACGGCATCCGCCACTTCACGGCGGGCGACTACTTCTGAGCATCCGCTCGGAGAGCGCTGGGGATCGGGGACTGATCGGTGACCGCGATCCGGCCGAGGGCCGGACGCCTGACCGCGGCGAGGACGCCGCAAGGAGGATGAGCATGACCCAGCTGGACACCACCACGGAGACCGCGGCGATGCGCAGTCGACGGATGCTGCTCGCCGGTTTCGGCGCCGCCGCCCTGGGCGGGGTCGCCGCGATCGGCGCTCCCGCCGCCGCTCAGGCCGCGGGACCCGTCGTGCCGCAGGAGTCGTCGGGCTCGAAGAACGTCGCCCACGGAGGCCTCGCCACCGCTCTCGCGACGCGCAAGGCCAAGGACGGCGACCTCGTGCGCACGAGCGGCTACGCGACCCCTGGCGACGGCGGCGACGGGCTCTACCGGTTCGTGAAGAAGGACGCCCCCGCGGCCAACGGCGGCACGGTGCTCGCGGGGCCGAAGGGCGGCGCCTGGGTGCTCGTGCACGACGGCATGGTCGACTTCCGGAAGTTCGGCATCATGGATGCCTCCGCGCCCGCGGACGACGCGCTCGACGCGATGGTGGGCGACGCCCGCGTGCGGCGCGTGGAGGCGCACACCGACCTCAACTTCGTCCGTCGCCACAAGTTCTCCCGGTCGAACATCGCGTTCGACTTCGGGCACCACCTGATGACGACCGAGGGTATCGAGAACGCCGGGAAGGACGACCCCTTCGCGGCCGTCATGTTCTTCCGCGGCGAGGTGACCGACGCGGTGCAGGAGGCGAAGCTCGGGGAGGACGTGCCCGACCTCGCCGACATCTTCCCCGTCGCCGACTCCTCGTTCTTCGCGGTCGGGGAGTGGTACGCCGCCGAGGTCAACGCGCTGTCTGGTCGCTGGGAGCGCGAGCTGCAGCGGCTCGTCCAGGTCACCCAGATCGTCGACGGCCGGCACATCCGCGTGAACTACAAGAACGGCTGGCCCCTCGGCAAGGACCGCACGATGACGTGGCGGCATGTGAAGCCGGTGCAGGACGTGACGGTGTCGAACCTGAAGTTCCTCGGCAAGGGGACGGACGAGTACACGGGGTCGCACCCGCTGGCCTTCGAGTACGCAGTGCGCTGCGACGTGGACCATATCGACGGGACGGCGACCTTCTGGCCACTGATCCAGCGCCGGTGGAACACGTACTTCACGACGGAGAGCTGCACGCTGAAGAACCCGACCTCCGTAACCTGGGGTGGCGCCGGCTACCTGACGCAGCAGATCTACTGCCTGTACGGGTACGTCGCCAACTGCCACACCGCCAACGCCCGGCACCTCAACGACTTCACCGCGAGCGCCTACTGCCTCGTGGAGAACTGCCACGGCGACGGCGACGACCAGGGCCCCTTCGTCACGCACGGCCAGTACGAGCACGACCTCACCTACACGGGCAACTCCGGACTCATGACGTTCGCGAACTCCGGCGCCGCGTGGGGATCGGCGGCCAAACGCATCACCGTCCGCAAGCACGTGTGCTCGTGGTTCGTCGCGCGGGTGCGCATCACCGATCTGACGCTCGAGGACGTGCAGGTGATCGGCAAGCCCTCGCTCTCGGGCTCCGGGATGCTGTGGATCAACGCGGACGGTGCGCAGCTGCGCGGCTGCACCGCGTCGGACACGCTCGTCATCACCCAGGCCTCCGACAACTCCGCACGCCCGACCGTGATCGCCGACTCGCACTTCACGTTCGTCGCTCCCGGCGAGCTCACCAATGCGACGGTGAAGACGCCGGTGACCTTCGTCGACACGGTGCTCGACCGCGTCGGCGGCATGAAGATCAACGGGCCGGGTGCAGTCACCTTCCGCGGCTCGACCCTCACCGCGGCGGACGATGCCGCCCCCATCGCCTCGGCGACGGGCAAGCTGCGCGTCGAGGGCTCCACGCTCCGGAACGCCCGCGTCGCGGCAGCATCGAAGGACCGTCAGGTCGTCGAGATCGCGGGTTCCGAGGTGTCGGCGAAGGGTGGGACGACGGTGTCGCGGTCGGGTGCGGGCGAGCTGCACCTGACGCTCGCCGACAGCACGTTCCGGGCGGAGGGGGCGACCACGCACGTCGCCGTGACGAGCGGCGCGACCCACTACCGCGCGGTCGGCAACCGGTTCGAGGGCGGCGCCCTGGAGCTCCGCGACGACGCCTTCGGGGCCGGCTCGACGCTGCTGCACACCGGCAACGTCGAAGCCGGTGTCACCCGGTCGGCGTTCCCCGCCGAGGGCGACCGCGTCGTCGACACCGCCAACCTCGTCGTCGGCTGATCCCCGGGCACGACTTCGGAGCTGCGGCGCGACCCGCCGCCTCCCCGGCCCCGCCTACGGCGTGTCGTCGGGGATCTCCGAAGTCGTGCCCGGGCGGTGCCGGGGGCTGTCCGGGTTCAGCGGGACTGACCTCCTCAGGCCTCGGACACACCCACGAGCTCGGCGCTGCGCCGCCAGAGGGCCTCGGCGAGAGCGGGATTGTTCACCTGCGGGTTCACGCGGGTGCTGAGGACGCGCTCGTCGTAGTAGCCGCCGGAGATCCAAGTCTCGCCCGGCGTGCCCTCCAGGAACCAGCGCAGTGTCGCGCCACCGCGGTCGCTGCCGATGAGGACGAGGCGGCGCAGCGGGGTGCGGTAGACGAGGCGCATGATGCTCGACGACTCGGCGGCGAAGTTCGTCGCCACGGTGCCGGGGTGGAAGGCCACCGCGCTGAGCCCCTGCGCATGGAACTTCTCGTGCAGGCTCTTCGCCATCAGGACGTTGGCGAGCTTGGCGTCGCCGTAGGCCTTGTTCGGGGAGAACCGGCGGGTGTTGTCGAGATCGTCGACGTCGAGGTGCCCGAAGAGGCGATGGGCGACGCTGGAGGTGTTCACGACCGCGCCGCGGGCGGCGAGGAGCTGCGGGAGCAGGAGGTTCGTCAGCAGGAACGGGGCGAGGTGGTTCACCTGCATGGTCTTCTCGTGCCCGTCGACCGTGGGGGTGCGGTCGCCGAAGATGCCGCCGGCGTTGTTGGCCAGCACATCGATGCCCGCCGCTCCCACGGCCTCCGCGAGCTGCGCGGCGAGCGCACGCACGTCGTCGAGGCGCGCGAAGTCGGCGGTGAACCACTCCGCGCCGGTCTCCTCCGCCACGGCCCGCATCTTGTCGGGCGAGCGGCCCACGAGGAGCAGGCGGTGCGGGGACCCGGCGAGCTGGCGGGCGGCGGCGGCGCCGATCCCGTCCGACGCTCCGGTCAGCACGATGGTGCGTGCGGCCACGGCGGCGCTCACTCGGCCGACGGCGTGATGCGGCGGACGGCCCTGGTCACGTGCTCGGCGATCACCGCGCGGGCCTGCTCCGGATCGCCGGTCGCGATGGCGTCGACGATCTGCTGGTGGCTGCGCACGTGCTCCTCCTGCTCGGCGGGGTCGAGGGCGGAGTTGGCCGCCTGGATGAACCCGGCGATGCGGCCGCGGAGCTGGGCGCTGAGCTCGTCGAGGAACCGGTGCTCGGCGAGGTCGGCGAGGGTCTCGTGGAAGAGGCGGTCCTGGCGCAGGACCTCGGCCACATCGCCCGGAGCCGCAGCCGCCATCGCCTGGATGATGGCTTCCAGCCGCGCCGCCGACTCGTCGTTCCACCGCTCCTGCACCCGGATCGCCATGAACTGCTCCAGCACGATCCGCAGGCTCGAGATCTCCTCCAGGTCCTGCGCGCTGAGCTGGGCGACGCGGGCGCCGCGGCGGGGCTCGCGGGTGATGAGGCGCTCCTCGGCGAGCCGGGTCAGGGCTTCGCGCACGGGGATGTGGCTGACACCGAGACGGTCGGCGAGCTTGCGCTCCACGAGGCGCTCGCCGGGGGCGAGTTCTCCGGAGTGGATCGCCGCCCGGAGCTCGTCCGTGACCTGCTCGGCGATGTTCTGATCCGACACGCTGCGCATCCGGGGCCCTTCTCGATCTCGCGCGGCCCGGTGCTCGTCGAGCGGGGCTCCTTCGCTCGGTCGATGCTATGGCATGAGGCCGGGACTGGACAGGAACCGCGCGGTGCTAGATGCTATAGCAAAACCCGAAACCGATGACGAAGGAGTTGTCATGTCCGGCAGAGAGACGCTCGCGCAGGCGCGCGCCGCGGAGGACGCGGTGGGAGCCGCCGCCATGAAGAAGGCGATCTGGAGGCTGGGTCCGTTCCTCGGACTGCTCTACCTCGTCGCCTACATCGACCGGAACAACGCGGGCTTCGCGAAGCTGGAGATGACCGCCGCCCTCCAGATCACTGAGGCTGCCTTCGGCTTCGCGGCGGGCATCTTCTTCATCGGCTACCTGCTGTTCGAGGTGCCGAGCAACCTGCTGCTGGAGAAGTTCGGCGCCCGCAAGTGGATCGCGCGCATCATGATCTCGTGGGGCATCGTCGCCGCGCTGACCGCCTTCGTGCAGGACGCGACGCAGTTCGCGATCGCGCGCTTCATCCTCGGGATCGCGGAGGCCGGATTCTTCCCCGGCGTGCTGCTCTACCTCACGCTGTGGTTCCCGCGGCAGTACCGCACGCAGGTGCTCGCCGTCTTCGTGCTCTCGAACCCGATCGCCAACGCGGTCGCCGCGCCGCTGTCCGGCTGGATGCTGGAGCTGCACGGGCTGTGGGGGCTCGAGGGCTGGCAGCTCGTCTTCCTACTGCAGGGCGTCCCGGCCGTGCTCCTCGCGTTCGTCGTGTTCTTCTGGCTCCCCGACCGCCCCCAGGACGCGCGCTGGCTGAACCCCGCCGAGCAGCGCTGGATCACCGACACGCTCGCCGCCGAGACCCAGGCGACCGAGCAGCGGCACGGACGTCTTCGTCTCGGCGAGGTCTTCCGCAACGGGCGCCTCTGGACGCTCATCGTGCTCTTCTTCGGTGTCGTGTTCGGTGCGTACGGGCTGGGGATGTGGCTGCCGACCATCGTGAAGAGCATGGGCGACTTCTCGAACTCCACCACGGGGTGGCTCGTGGCGCTGCCGAACCTGTGCGCGGCCCTCGTGATGCTGCCGTGGGAGCGCGCCGCCCGGAAGCAGGGCAACATCCCGCTGCAGATCGGCATCACGCTCAGCATCACCGCCCTCTCGCTCATCGCAGCGGTCGCGGCGCAGGGCACGCCGGTGCTCGCGCTCGCAGCGCTGTGCGTCGGGATGTCGGCGCTCTTCTCGACCACCCCGCTGTTCTGGAGCCTGCCGCCCATGGTGCTCACCGGCACGGCGGCCGCGGCCGGCCTCGCCTTCATCAACTCGGTCGGCAACCTCGCCGGCTTCGCGGGACCCTACGCGATCGGCTGGATCAGCGAGACCACGGGGTCGGCGGTGTGGGGCCTGCTCCTCATCTCGGGGCTCACGCTGCTCGGGGCGACGATCGCCTTCGTGCTCAGCCGCCGCACGGACTTCACGACGGCGCCCGACCTCGCCGTCGAGGCGTCCACGGCCCGGCGATGACCGGGCCGGGTCGGCGGTCGTGACGAGAACGTGACCCCGCCGGCCCTGTTCGCTCTAGACGCCGTTTGCCTTTTGCTACATGCTATAGCGCAACACCCTTACCCGAAGCACCACCCGACCTTGGAGGCACCCATGTCGCGTCGTCGTGTTCGGCTCGGCGGAGCAGCAGTGCTGCTGACCGCCGCGCTCATCACCGCTGGTTGCAGCACCTCATCCACTCCCGACGGCCAGGCGCAGGAGGGCGGCACGCTCACCGTCGCCGCCGCGCAGGGCATCCCACAGCTCAATCCCGCCATCCGTACGTTCGCGTGGGAGGAGGTGCTGTTCCCGCTGCTGTGGAACGGCCTCACCACGACCGACGAGTCCGGCGAGGTCGTCGGCGATCTCGCCGAGAGCTGGGAGGCCTCCGATGACCAGAAGACCTGGACGTTCACCCTCCGCGACGGCGTGACGTTCTCGAACGGTGAGGACTTCACCGCCGACGACGCCGTGGCCGCCTTCGACTACTACCTCGACCCGGAGACGGCGACGCAGGAGAAGAACAAGATCTCGATGGTCACCGACGTCGCCGCGCCGGACGAGAAGACCGTCGTGGTGACGCTGTCCGAGCCCATCGCGACCTTCCCCGCGGGCATCGTCTGGGTGAAGATGATCGACGTCGACGCGCTCGACACGATCGACAAGGAGCCCATCGGCACCGGGCCGTACGTCGTGGACGCCTTCACGCCCGACGACAGCCTCACCCTCGTCCCCAACCCGGAGTACTTCGGCGAGGCGCCGGCGCTCGACGAGATCACGATCGTGAAGGCCGCCGAGTCCACCGCCGCCGTCACCGGCCTCCGCTCCGGCGACATCGACGTGCTGTGGTCGGTGCCGCAGGGGGATGTGGCGGGGCTGGAGGGCGGCGACATCGCCCTGGTGAAGCCCGAGAACCCCAGCCAATGGCCCTCGTGGGAGATCGACACGACGTCGCCGCCGTTCGACGACGTGCGCGCCCGGCAGGCCCTCGCCTACGCGATCGACCGCGAGGCCATCCTCGACGCCGCCTACTACGGCCAGGGCACGGTCTCGCCGACGAACAACGCGCTCGGCGAGGTCAACCCCTGGTTCGGCGGCGAGCTGACCGACTACTCCTATGACCTGGACAAGGCGAAGGAGCTGTTCGCCGAGGCCGGGGTGACCGAGGGCAGCACGCTCACCTGGTGGGGCGTGGCCGGACAGTACCCGGAGTGGAACACGAGCGGCGAGATCCTGCAGGCGAGCCTGAAGGAGATCGGCATCACGCTGAAGATCGACAACAACGACATCGGCACCTGGGTCGACGCGTTCTACCCCGCGGGCAAGAGCTATCCCGGGTACATCGTGCCGAACTTCCAGTCCACCCCGCCCGAGCCGGCCTACTCGCTGAACTTCTACCTGGAGGGGCGGTGCGAGTGCAACTGGGTCGACCCCGACTTCCAGACGGCGTTCGCCGACGCCGTCGCCGAGCCGGACGAGACCGCGCGGGCCGAGAAGTGGGGCACGGTGCAGACCATCATCAACGAGCAGGTGCCGCTCATCGTGCCGCTGCAGTCGACGGTCGTCACCGCCACCAGCACTGCGGTCGACGGTGTGTGGGTCGAGGGCGGCGGACAGCTGCACCTCGAGGGCGCGCAGCTGAAGGGCTGACATGGTCCTCTCCGTCCTCCGGCGGGTGGCGATCAGCATCGCGATGCTGATCGCCACCTCGCTCCTCGTCTTCGTCGTGCTCCGGCTGCTGCCGGGCGACCCCGTCATCACCCGCCTCGGCTCGACGCCGGGCGTGGATGCCGAGACCATCGCCCGGCTCCGGGAGGAGGCCGGCCTCGACGCCCCCGTCATCGAGCAGTACCTGCGGTGGATCGGCGGCGTCTTCACGGGCGACTTCGGCCAGTCCTACTTCAACCAGTACTCGGTGACGGAGCTCATCGCGCAGCGCCTGCCCGCGACGCTGGAGCTCACGCTCATCGGGGTGCTGCTGGCCGTGCTCATCGCCACCCCGGCTGCCGTGTTCGCCTCACTGCGTCCGCTCGGCCTGGTCGACAGGGTGCTCACCGCGATCTCGACCGCGGGCATGGCCCTTCCGCAGTTCCTCATCGGCATCGTGCTCATCGTCGTGTTCGCCGTGCAGCTCAAGGTGCTGCCGGCCCGCGGCTACACGCCGTTCGCGGAGGACCCAGCCGAGAACCTCGTGCGCATGATCCTCCCCGGCTTCACCCTCGCCTTCGCGGCGGCGCCGCTGCTCATGCGCTTCCTCCGGGCCTCGATGGTCGAGGTGCTGGACGCCCCCTACATCCGCACCGCGAAGGGCAAGGGACAGTCGGCGAGTGGCGTGGTGCTCGGCCACGCGCTCCGCAACGCCCTGATCCCCGGACTCACCATGCTCGGCCTGATCGTCGGCTACACCCTGGGCGGCGTGGTGATCGTGGAGTACGTGTTCGGCGTCCCCGGACTCGGCTCGCTCGCGATCGACGCGGTCTTCAAGCGGGACTACGCGGTGCTGCAGTCGGTCGTGCTGCTGATCTCCGCGATGTTCATCCTCACCACGCTTATCGTCGACCTCCTCTACGGGGTGCTCGATCCGCGTCTTCGTGCAAGGAGCAGCCGTGGCTGACACCCTCACCCTCGCGCTGCGCTCCGCGCGTCCCCGCCGACGGGTCGCCGTCGCCTCCTGGATCCCGCTGGGGCTGCTGGCGATCATCGTCCTCGCCTGCGTGCTCGCCCCGCTCCTGGCCCCGTACGACCCCGCGGCCCAGTCGTCCGACCGGTTCGCCGGTCCCTCGGCCGCGCACCTCTTCGGGACCGACGAGCTGGGCCGCGACCTCTTCAGCCGCGTGCTCTACGGCGGCCAGCTCACCGTGTTCATCGCCGGGGGCGCGACGCTCGTGGCCATGGTCCTCGGGATCGCCTGGGGTATGGCGGCGGCGTTCGGACGCGGCTGGGTCGATGAGATCCTCATGCGTCTCGCCGACACGGTCATGGCGATCCCGCAGATCCTGTTCGCGCTCGTCTTCATCTCCGCGTTCGGCGCCGACCCCGTCAAGCTCGCCGTCATCATCGGGGTGCTCCTCACGCCGACCACCGCGCGGCTCGTGCGGTCGTCGGTGCTCAGCGAACTGCAGGAGGACTACTTCACGGCCGCTGTGGCGTTCGGCTCGACCCGGCGCCGTCTGCTATTCGCCGAGGTGCTGCCGAACGCCAAGGGGCCGATCGTCGTGCAGGCGGCCATCAACGCCGCCAACGCGATCCTCCTGGAGGCGTCGATGAGCTTCGTCGGGCTCGGCATCGCGCCGCCCGAGGCCACCTGGGGCACGCTCGTGCAGCAGGGCTACCAGAAGATGTACCAGTCCATCGGGTACGTGCTGTTCCCCGCCCTGTTCATCTTCGTCACCATCTGGCTGCTCAACGTGCTCGCCGACCAGTTCGGCGGCGATCGGAAGGGGAGGGGCCGATGACCGACCTCACGCCCGTCCTGCAGGTGCAGGATCTCACCGTCTCCTACGGCGACGTCATGCCCGTCCAGGGCATCACGTTCGCGGTGCGGCCCGGTGAGCGCATCGGCCTCGTCGGCGAATCCGGCTCCGGCAAGTCGCTCACGGCGCTGTCGATCATGCGGCTGAACGACGGGGCGACCCTCGGCGGCAGCATCCGGCTCCGCGACCGCGAACTGCTCACGGTGAGCCCGCGGGAGATGACCCGCGTGCGCGGAGGCGAGATCGCGATGGTCTATCAGGACCCGATGTCGTCGCTGAACCCGGTCCGCACGATCGGGCACCAGCTCGTGGAGGCGATCCGGCTGCACGACCGGGTCTCGGCGGCGGCCGCCCGCGCGCGGGCCGTCGAGCTGCTGACCGAGGTCGGGGTGCCGCTGCCCGAGGAGCGTCTGGGCCAGTACCCGCACGAGTTCTCCGGCGGGATGCGGCAGCGCGTCATGATCGCGATGGCCATGTCCTCCCGGCCCGCCGTGCTCATCGCGGACGAGCCGACCACGGCCCTCGACGTGACGACGCAGTCCCGGATCATCGACCTCCTCGATCGGCTCGCGGAGGACCACGGGACCGCGGTCGTGCTCATCACGCACGACCTCGGCGTCGCCGCCGGGTTCTGCGAGCGCATCCACGTGATGCGGCACGGGCGCGTGGTCGAGGAGGGGCCGGTCGACCGCATCTACACGGCCCCGGAGCATCCGTACACGCAGGCGCTGCTCGGCGCGGTCGTCGACCTCACGGTGGACGTGCAGCAGCCCATCCGCACCGCCGCGGAGGTGCTCGAACGCGGGACGGAGCCGCTCGCCGAGGCCGGGTCGATCAGCGCGGTGGATCGGGCGCGGGAGTCCGGCGACGTGCTGGTGGACGTGCAGGGCGTCTCGAAGGTGTTCACGCTCGGCTCCGGGCGCCGGGTGACCGCGGTCGACGACGTGTCGTTCCAGATCCGGCGCGGCGAGACGGTCGGGCTCGTCGGCGGGTCGGGCTCCGGCAAGTCGACCGTGTCGAAGGCCGTGCTCGCGCTCGGCGGCATCGACGGAGGCACGGTCGTCTTCGACGGGCAGCGCCCGCACGACCTCCGCGGCGAGGAGCTGCGGCGGCTGCGCAAGCGCATGCAGATGGTGTTCCAGGACCCGTTCTCGGCCCTGAACCGGCGGCAGACCGTCGCGCAGATCATCGAGGCGCCGCTGCGCGCCCACGGCATCGGCACCCGGGCCTCCCGCGCCGAGAAGGTGCGCGAGACCATGCACCGCGTGCGTCTGGACGAGGAGTTCGCGCACCGGCTGCCGCGCTCGATGTCCGGCGGGCAGTGCCAGCGCGTGTCCATCGCCCGGTCGCTCGTGCTCGAGCCGGAGTTCCTCGTGCTCGACGAATCGGTGTCGGCGCTCGACGTGTCGATCCAGGCGCAGGTTCTCAATCTGCTGCGGGAGCTGCAGGCGGAGCTCGGCCTCACCTACCTCTTCATCAGCCACGACCTGGCGGTGATCCGGTACATGTCCTCGACGGTCGCCGTGATGCAGCAGGGCCGCATCGTCGAGATCGGGGCGCGCGACGCGCTCTTCGCGAACCCGCAGCACGAGTACACGCGCGGGCTCATGGCGGCGATCCCCATCGCCGACCCGGTCCTCGAGCGCCGACGGCGCGCGGAGGCCGCGGCGCTCTGGCAGGCCCAGGGCGGGCAGACGGGCGCGGTCCCTGCCGCGCTCGCAGGACGAGGAGGACGACGATGACCACCATGGATCAGGAGACGGGGCCCTCGACGGACGCCGCGGGCGCCGGCGCGGCGGTGCGGTCGACCGGCCGCCGCGCGCTCATGGCCGGGCTCGGCGCGGTCGCGCTCGGCACGGCGGGCGTTCTCGCGAGCACCGCACCGGCGCAGGCCGCGCCGGTCGCCGCCGGCGCCAAGGACGTCACGCGAGCGGAGTCCGTCGCCGACCTGGCCCGTCTCCGCGCCCGCGACGGCGAGGTGGCGGTCGTCGCCGGGTACCGGAAGCCCGGCGACGCCGGACTGCTCGTGTACGTGGGCAGCGAGAACGCGAAGACCAAGGTCAACGGCGGCACCGTGATCGCGGGGAAGCACGACACCCGGTGGGTGCTGCAGCACGACGGCACCGTCGACTTCCGGGTCTTCGGTATTACAGGACCGGAGAAGCCGGCCGACGATGCGCTCGCGGCGATGGTGAACGATCCCCGCATCCGCCGCATCGAGGCGAGCACCGACCTCCTGTTCCGGCGTCGGCATCGCTTCACCCGGTCGTACGTCGAGATCGACTTCGGCGGACACGTCATCACGACGGACGGCATCGAGAAGAACACCCACGACAACCCGTTCGGTGCCGTGATGTTCTTCACCGGAGTGCCGAAGGACGTCACGGTCGAGCACGCGCTGGCCGAGGCCTGGCCGGAGTTGACCGACGCGGTCGCCGTGCCGGACGCGTCCCGGTTCCCCGTGGACTCGTGGTGGGCGGTGCAGTGCGACCCCGTCGCCGGAGGAGGGGCTGATGAGCGCGAGCTGCAGCGGTTCGTGCAGGTGACGCAGCAGATCGACGGCACCCACATCCGCATCGATTACCTCAACGGCTGGCCGCTCGACACGGGGCGGAAGCTCATCTGGCGGCAGATGGCACCGGTCGCGGGCGTGCGGATCGCGAACATGCGGTTCCTCGGTGCCGGTCCCTTCGACGGTCCCACTGACGGCTCCTTCCCCGACTCTCGCGAGCTCACCGGCTCCCACCCGATCGCCTTCGAGTACGCGATCCACTGCGACGTCGCCGACGTGCACGCGAGCCGCACCTGGTGGCCCGTGATCATGCGGCGCTGGAACACGCACTTCACGACGGAGCGCTGCTCGGTCGAGAACCCGCCGACCGTGTTCTACGGCGGTGCGGGGTACCTGACGCAGCAGATCTACAGCCTCTACGGCCGGGTGAGCGACTGCACGTCGTCGAACGCCCGGCACCTGAACGACCTCACCGCCAGCGCCTACTGCCTCGTCGAGAACTGTCATGGCGACGGCGACGACCAGGGCGGCAATCCCTTCACCACGCACGGCCAGTACGAGCACGACCTCACCTTCATCGGCAACTCGGGGCTGATGGACATCGCCAACTCCGGCGCGCAGTGGGGAACGGCCGCCAAGCGCATCACGGTGCGCGATCACGTCTGCTCCTGGTTCGTCGCCGGGACGAAGATCAGCGATCTGACGCTGGAGAACGTGCGCGTCATCGGCCGCTCGACCTTCGATCCGCAGGCGACCATGACCATCAACGCCGACGGCGCCCAGGTGCGCGGGTGCACCGCGGGGCTGTTGGCGATCGGACAGCGGTCGCAGCGCTCGTCGCGGCCGACCGTGATCGCGGACTCCACCTTTGCGCTGCCAAAGGATCAGGTGCTCGTGCAGACCCCGGTCACGGCTCCCGTCCGCTTCGTGGACTGCACGATCACCGGGATCGACGGGGTCAAGGCGCGCGGGTCTGGGCCGGTCGAGTTCGTGGACTGTCGTCTCAGCGGCCCGGCGGCCGGCGCCCCGTTCGAGGTCGGCGCATCGAAGGTGACGATCCGCGGCGGATCCGTGCGCGACGTGCGCCTGACCGCGACAGCGGTGCGGGATCAGCTCATCGCTCTGGACGGGGTCGAGCTGTCCACGGAGCGCGCGGACGGCGCTCTGCTCAGCAGGGCCGCAGGCGCCGGCGTCGTCACCTGGCGGGTGAGCGGGGTGACCTCGACGGTGCCGAAGGGCGCTGCCCACCTCGACATCGGCGCGGGCGTCAATCACGCCCGCGTCACCGGCAGCCAGTTCGTCGGCGGACGACTGCGGCTGGCGGACGGATTCGCCGAGCCGTCGACGCTGCTCTACAGCGACACCGTCGAGCGCGGCGTCGAGACCGCACTGCCGGAAGCCGGACCGCGCGTCGTCATCGCCGACGTGCTGACGAGCGCGTGACGGACGGCATCATGGATATCAGGGAGGACCACGCGTGAACGACACCGCAGCGGCGACGCACCTCGGAGACCGCATCCGCATCCCCCGCACACGGGCGCGCATCGGCATCGCCCGGCGCGACATCACCCCGCCCGTCGGCATCCGCGCCAAGAACTGGGGACCGGCCGACTGGGAGCGCTCCGAGGGGGCGCACCGGCCGTTCGAGCTGACCGCGCTCACGGTGGTGGCCGTGGACGAGCGGCCGCGGGTGCTGCTCGCCGTGGACGGCACGTGGTGGCGCCGAGTGGCCGACGAGCAGGGCGTGCGAGGGGCGATCCTCGACGGTCTGGGCCTCGAGCCCGATCAGCTCATGCTCTCCCTCTCGCACACCCACGCGGGGGCCGTGCTGTGCGCCGCGGACGCGCATCTGCCGGGCGGCGAGCTCATCCCCGGGTACCTGGAGGCGCTGTCCACCGCGGGAATCGCGGCAGGGCGGGAAGCGCTGGAGACCGCGCGACCGGGACTGATCGAGTGGACCACGGGCACCTGCACCCTCGCGGCGGAGCGGGAGCTCGACCTCGACGGCCGCGCTCTCGTCGGCTACAACCCGCAGGGCACCGCCGACGACACGGTGACGATCGGCCGGATCAGCATCGACGGAGAGGTGCGGGCGACGCTGGTGAACTACGCCTGCCATCCGACGACCCTGGCCTGGCAGAACCGAGAGGTGTCGCCGGACTACGTCGGCGCGATGCGCGAGATCGTGGAGGCCGCCACCGATGCACCGTGCCTGTTCGTGCAGGGGGCTTCGGGCGAGCTGGCCCCGCGGGAGCAGTACACCGGCGACGTCGCGGTGGCCGACCGGCACGGACGTTCACTCGGGCACGCGGTGCTCGCGGCGCTGGACGGGCTTCCGGTGCCGGGCGAGGAGCTGACGCTGGACGGGGTCGTGGAGTCGGGTGCTCCGCTCGCGATCTGGACCGGGACTCCGGCGGACGGCGGCGAGGCGGCGGCGGGAGTCGTCTCGTCGGTCGAGCTGCCGCTGCGCGACCTGCCCACCCTGGACGAGCTCGCCGAGGAGTGGAAGGACATCGACCCCCGGTCGCGGGAGGAGCGTCTCGGACGGGCCCGGAACCTCCGCGACGGGTACATCGAGGGCCCGACCGTGTCGCATCCGGTGTGGGCGTGGCGGCTCGGTGACGCCGTGATCCTGGGGCATCCGGGCGAGGCGTATTCCCGGCTGCAGACGACGCTGCGGGAGCGGTTCCCGGAGACGCCGATCGTGGTGATGAACCTCACGAACGGTCCGGGCTTCGTGTACCTCCCGACCCGCGAGGCCTACGACCGCGGTGCCTATCAGTCGTGGCAGACGCCCTTGGCCCCCGGTGCCCTGGAGCTCCTGGAGTCCCACGCCGTGTCGTTGGTGGCCGGACTGCGGGGGTAGCCCCCTTTCGAATCGCCCACTTTGCTCCATTTCCGGCCGAAATCGAACCAGTTGCGCGATTCGAACCGGATAGAGTTGCTATAGCAAATCCCCGAGGTAGAGGAGAGACATGACCGCGCGCCCCGTCGCCATCGTCACCGGAGGCTCGGCCGGCATCGGCTGGGAGATCGGACAGCGACTCTCCGCGGACGGCTACCTCGTCGTCGCGACCGACCGAGTCCCCGGGCTCACCGCGGGTGAGAACCCCGCCGAGATCCTGTGGCGGGAGCTCGACGTCACCGACCACGCCGCCGTCGACCGGGTCTTCGGCGAGATCGAGGCGGAGCTCGGGCCCATCGAGGTGCTCGTGAACAACGCCGGGATCCAGCGGCACCGCGGGATCGAAGACCTCACGTGGGATGAGTGGTCCGCGGTCGTCGACGTGAACCTGCACGGGGTGTTCTCCGCGCTCCAAGCTGCAGGGAAGCGGATGCTCGACCGGGGCGAGGGCCGCATCGTCAACATCTCGTCCATCTCCTCGCGAGGCTCCGCGGGGCGGGCGCCGTATGCCACGACCAAGGCCGCCGTCATCGGCCTCACCTCCACGGCCGGAGCGGAGTGGGCGTCGCGGGGCGTGCGCGTCAACGCCGTGGCGCCCGGCTACGTCGACACCGGGGTGTTCCGGCAGGGCGTCGAGCAGGGGACGCTGAGTCTCGACACGATCCTGTCCCGCATCCCCGCGAAGCGCCTGGCCGACGCGAGTGAGATCGCCGCGGCCGTGAGCTTCCTCGTGTCGGACCAGTCGCGCTACATGAACGGTCAGACGCTGTACGTCGACGGCGGGTTCATGGTGGACTACGGCGTGCCCCTCGCGAAGAAGCCCGAATGATCACCGTCGCCCGGATCGACACGGCCACGGCGGTGCTGCCCCTTCCCGCACCGTTGCAGCTCGGCGCGATGACGGTCACGCGGCGGGAGTATTCCGCGGTGCAGGTGACGGCGGACGACGGCACCACCGGGGTCGCCTACTGCCTGTCGCGCGAGGCCCCGATGGCGGAGATCGTCGAGCGCCTGGTGGCTCCGCACGCGGTGGGGCTCGACGCCGACGACCCGGCGGCCGCGTGGGACCGGATGCTCCGCGGCAGTGCGATCGTCGGACGGGTCGGGCTCGTGCGGCGGGCGATCGGTCTCGTCGACATCGCCCTGTGGGACATCGCGGCCCGTCGTGCCGGCGTGCCGCTGTGGACCCTGCTCGGCACCGGTGACGCCCCGCGGGAGGGGATGCTCGTCGCCGCGTATCCCTCTCCGCAGCGGACGCCGCGGGAGGTCGCCGATGAGGTGCTCGCGCAGGCGGACGGCTGGGCGCAGGTGAAGATCTCCCGCATTCCCGATCCGGCATACATGCGCGAACTGCTCGCGATCCTCGGCGCCGAGCTGCCGTCCGCGACCGGTCTCGTCGTGGACGTGGGCTTCGGCTGGCCCGATGCGGAGGCTGCAGTGGCGGAGGTCGCGCAGTGGGGCGACCCGCGCCTGGCCTGGCTGGAGGACCCGCTGCTCCCCGAGGACGCGGCCGGCGTGGCCCGGATCCGCCGAGAGACCGGATTGCCGGTGGCGGTGGGCGACGAGGTGACGGACCCCGCCGTGCTCCGGGCTCTCGTGGAGGTCGGCGAGGTCGATGCCCTCCGCCTCGACGTCGTCGCGATCGGCGGCATCATGCCCGCCAGGGAACTCATCTCCTGGGCGGCAGAGCGCGGCGTCCCGGTGTCCGGACACGTGTACCCCGAGGTCACGGCGCACCTCGGCATCCAGGTGGAGACCTTCGCCCGCGGGGTGAATCCCTACGACCCCGCGCCCTCGTTCGTGACGGGCGGTCCGGAGTTCGCCGGGACCGTGACGCCGCCTGCAGCTCCGGGGCTCGGCTTCGGCCTCGATCCTGCCGTCTTCCGATTCGAGAGGGACTGACATGACAGACTCCCCGCGTAGCGTGGTGGTGACCGGCAGCGGCAAGGGCATCGGGCGCGCGGTCGCCGAGCGGCTCACCGCCGACGGCTGGATCGTGGTCGGGCTCGAACGCTCGCCCGGCTCCGGCACCGTCGACGACGGCATCGTCGCCGAGGTGGTGCTCGGCGACGCCTCCGACCGCACGGCTCATCAGCAGGCGGCCGCCGCGGCGCGCGCCAGGGCTCCGCTGGCCGGCTGGGTCAACAACGCCGGCATCACGAAGCGCACGCCGCTGCACGAGCTCGACGAGACGGTCGTGCGCGAGATCGTCGACATCAACGGCTTCGGCTACCTCTGGGGCTGCTCGACGGCCGTGTCCGCGTTCCTCGATCAGGGCGTGGCGGGCGCGATCGTGAACATCGGGTCGATCCACGGTCGATCGAGCTTCGTGGACCACGCGGCCTACGAGTTCACGAAGGGCGGCATCGACGCCGTGAGCCGCAGCGTCGCGGTGACATATGGCGGAGTGGGCATACGGGCGAACACCGTCGCGCCGGGCGGCGTGCGCACTCCGCATCTGGAGGCACAGATCGCCAGGGCCGCCGACCCCGAGGCGGAGGAGCGGCTGCTCGCGGAGGGCCCGCCGATGGGACGCATCGCCCGCGCGGAGGAGGTCGCCGCGGTGACGGCGTTCCTCCTCTCCGACGAGGCCCCCTACCTCTCCGGCCAGTCCATCGCCGTCGACGGAGCCTGGACCGCGTCGTTCGGGGACATCGCGCTCGACCCCGCGCTGCGGGAGCGGTTCAAGGCGCCGCCGGCTTCCTGAGCGCGCCCACGCCGATGTCCCCGGTCCGTGCGACGATCCGCTCGTCGACGGGAGAACGGGATGCGCGGGGAAGCGACGGTTCTGCATGCCGATCTCGATGCGTTCTACGCCTCGGTCGAGCAGCGTGATGCGCCGGAGCTCCGCGGGCGCCCGGTGATCGTCGGCGGCGGGGTCGTGCTGGCCGCGAGCTATGAGGCGAAGGCACGCGGCGTCCGCACGGCGATGGGCGGACGGCAGGCACGAGAGCTGTGCCCCGACGCCGTCGTCGTGCCGCCGCGGATGGAGGCCTACTCCGCCGCCAGCAAGGACGTCTTCCGCATCTTTCGCGACACCACCCCGCTCGTGGAGGGTCTCTCGATCGACGAGGCGTTCCTCGAGGTCGGCGGGCTGCGTCGCATCGCCGGCACTCCCGAGGCCATCGCCGTGCGGCTGCGGGAGCGGGTGCGCGCCGAGGCGGGCCTGGCCATCTCGGTCGGCGTCGCCCGCACGAAGTTCCTCGCCAAGGTCGCGAGTGCGGTCAGCAAGCCCGACGGACTCCTCATCGTCGAGCCCGACCGGGAGGAGGAGTTCCTGCTGCCGCTTCCCGTCGAGCGGCTGTGGGGCGTCGGCGCCGTGACGGCGGAGAAGCTGCACCGGTACGGCATCCGCACGGTCGGCCAGCTCGCGGAGCTCGAGGCGGCGACGGCGGAGCGGATGCTCGGGAAGGCGACCGGCGCGCACGTCCATGCTCTCGCCCGCCTGCGGGATCCGCGCCCCGTGGACACGACGCGGCGCCGCGGGTCGATCGGGTCGCAGCGGGCGCTCGGGACCCGTCCCCGGTCGGCCGACGAGCTCGACGTCATCCTCACCCAGATCGTCGACCGGCTCGCGCGGCGTCTCCGCGACGGCGGCCGCGTGTGCCGGACGGTCGTGCTGCGGCTGCGCTTCGGCGACTTCACGAAGGCCACCCGCTCGCGGTCGCTTCGGGCGCCGACCGACCGCACCGCCCTGCTGCTCGCCGTCGCCCGCACGCTCCTCGCCGCGGCGCAGCCCGAGATCAGCGGTCGCGGGCTCACCCTGCTCGGCCTCTCGTTCACCCAGCTCGATGCCGCGGACAGCGTCCCGCCCGAGCTGCCGATCGACTGGGGCGACGAGTCCCGCCTCGATACCGTGCTCGACACGCTCCGTGACCGCTACGGCTCCGCCTCGGTCTCCCGCGCCGCCCACCTCAACCGCGACCCCGGTTGGTCGTCCCCGGTGCTCCCGGAGCACCACTGACCCTCTTTCGAATCGCCTGAATGGTCCCATTTCGGCCGGAAATGCAGCCGATCGGGCGATTCGAAGCGGGTCAGGCCTTGAGCATCGACGCCCGGGAGATCACGCCGTCGACCACGTCGAAGGTCGCGATGGTCTCCGTGGCGACGCCGGCGTTGATGACCCGCTCCTGCGCGACGACCCAGCGGGAGCCGAACAGGACGCTCGTGTCGATCACGCAGGAGAGCTCCGGGTTCTGCAGCCGCGGCTCGTAGAAGGCACGGATCGCGGCCGAGCCGACGAGGGGTTCCGGCGCGACCCCGGTGACCACGGCATCGTCGGCATATGTCGCGACGAAGGCGTCGAGATCGTGCGCGTTGAAGGCGTCGAGCTGCGCCTGCACGGTGTCGAGAGCGGAACGGTCGAGGGTGGTGCGGTCAGTCAATGCGAACTCCTCCGTTGACGTCGTAGGTGGCTCCGGTGATGAAGCGGGCGCGCTCCGAGGCGAGCGAGGCGATGATCCAGGCGACGTCCTCCGGCTGACCGAAGGCGCCGAGGGGGATGCCCGACTCGAGCTTCGCGCGGCCTTCACCCTGGAGCTGATCGGTGATCGCGCTGGCGACCGGTCCGGGGGTGACGGCGTTGACGCGGATGCCCTCGGCGGCGAGGTGCCGGGCGAAGCTGCGGGTGATCGCGAGGATCGCCCCCTTGCTGGCCGCGTAGTGGATGCCCGTCTGCAGTGCGCCGACCTGCCCGGCGATCGAGGCGATGTTGATGACCGAGCGGTCGCCGTCGGCAGCCCGGAGCAGGGGGAGCGCCGCGCGGGTGAGCAGGAAGGTCCCGCGGGCGTTCGTCTCCAGGACGAAGTCCCACTCCTCGATGTCGATCTCGGGATACGGGGTGTACGGGCACACGCCGCCGTTGTTGACGAGGACGTGCAGGTCGCCCCAGGCGGCCGTGACCTCGGCGATGAGGGCGGCGATGGAGTCCGGTTCGCGGAGGTCGAGGCGCGACACGTGGACGTCCGGGGAACCGGCGGCACGGCACTCCTCAGCCACGCGGACGGCTTCGGCCTCGCGTCCGGCGTAGGTGATCCAGAGGGCGACGCCCTCGCGGGCGAGTTCGAGGGCGGCGGCGGTTCCGATGCCGGAACTGGCGCCCGTGACGAGTGCGCGGCGAACAGTCATGCCTAAACGCTATAGCAAGAAGCGGGCTCGCGACAGCGGCTGTACGCGAGCTTGCTAGATGCTATAGCATCGCATCCATGACCGCGCCGCTCATCCTCGTCACCGACTGCGACCTCCCGGGAATCGTCATCGAAGACACCCTCCGGGCCGCCGGCCTCCGTGCCGAACGGGCCGCCTCCGGGAGCCCGGACGACATCGCCGCCGCCGGAGCCGACGCCGAGGCGCTGGTCGTGCAGTGGGCGCGCATCGACGGCGCCCTCATGGACCGCCTGCCGAACCTCCGTTTCATCAGCCGGGTCGGCATCGGCTACGACATGATCGACGTCGAGGCCGCCACGGCCCGCGGCATCGCCGTCGCGAACACGCCGAGCTACTGCATCGAAGAGGTCGCCGCGCACACCGTCGCGATGATCATGACCCAGGCCCGCGGCCTCTCCGCCTACGACCGGGCCGTGCGCGACGGCGTCTGGAAGGCCGTCGACGCCCGGCCGCTCGCCGTGCGCCCCTCCACCACCACCGTGTCGGTGCTCGGGTTCGGGCGCATCGGATCGATCGTGGCCCGTGGATGCCGGGCGCTCGGCTTCCGCGTGCTCGTCGCCGACCCGTACGCTCCCGACGACGCCGTGCGCGACGCGGGCTGCGAGCCCGTCGACATCCCGTCGGCGATCGCCTGCGCCGACATCCTCACCCTGCACGTGCCGCTGACGGACGAGACCCGCCACCTGATCGACGCCGCGGCCCTGGCGACGATGAAGCGCGACGCCGTGATCGTGAACACCTGCCGCGGCCCGCTCATCGACGAGGACGCCCTGGCCGCGGCGCTCCGCGACGGGCGGCTCGCCGGTGCCGCCCTCGACGTCTTCGCGGAGGAGCCCCTCCCCGCGACCTCCCCGCTGCGGGCGCTCGACACCGTGCTCCTCACGCCGCACGCCGCCTGGTACTCCCCGGAGGCCCTGGCGGATCTTCCCGTGCACGCCGCCGAGAACGTGATCCGCTCGCTCGCCGGCGAGGCCGTGCCCATCGTCAACCCGAGCTTCGCCGCCGCACGCTGAGAGGACCCTCATGGAACTGCTGCGACTCGGCGAGATCGGCCACGAGCGCCCCTACGTCCGCGATGACGAGGGCGTGGTGCGCGATCTCGGATCCCTGACCCGCGACATCGACGGCGCCTTCCTCGCCGCGGACGGCATCGTCCGCGTGCGGGCGGCGCTCGCGGACGGCTCGCTGCCGCAGGCGGAGACGACGGGACTGCGCGTCGGCGCCCCTGTGGCGCGGCCGACCGCCGTGATCTGCATCGGACAGAACTACGCGGCGCACGCGGCGGAGTCCGGCGCCGAGCCGCCCGCGCACCCGGTGGTGTTCTTCAAGCACCCGAACACGGTCGTGGGCCCGGACGACGTCGTGCTCCTGCCGCCGGGCGCCGAGAAGGTCGACTGGGAGGTCGAGCTCGCGGTCGTCATCGGCCGCACGGCGCGGTATCTGCCCTCCGTCGAGGCCGCGCGCGACGTGATCGCCGGCTACACCATCTCGAACGACGTGTCCGAGCGGGCGTATCAGCTCGAGGTCTCCGGCGGACAGTGGTCGAAGGGGAAGTGCTCCGAGACGTTCAACCCCCTCGGCCCCGCGCTGGTGCCCACCGACGAGGTCGACCCCCAGGCGTTGCGCCTGCGGTCCTTCGTGAACGGCGAGCCGCGGCAGGACTCCTCCACCGCCGACATGATCTTCCCCGTGCTGCAGCTCGTGCACGAGCTCAGCCACTACCTCGTGCTCGAACCAGGAGACGTCATCAACACCGGCACCCCGCAGGGCGTCGCGCTGTCCGGGCGCTTCCCCTATCTGCAGGACGGCGACGAGATGACCATTGAGATCGAGCGGCTCGGCCGTCAGCACCAGCGCACGGAGCGGGTCCGGCTCGGGTGAGGCCTGTGCCCGGGGCACGGTTCCTTTCGCTGAGTGCAACCGTGTCCCGGGTAGAGGCCTCTCCCGGGCACCCCGCGGCCACAGGCATCCGCGCCGGCTCAGGCGGGTGGAGGGGAAAGGTGCCTGATGTCGCGCGAGCGCCTGTTGCCGCGAGCGCCCGCGGGCTCAGGCGTACGCGTGAACTCAGGCATCCGCGCCGGCTCAGGCGGGTGGAGGGGAAAGGTGCCTGATGTCGCGCGAGCGCCTGTTGCCGCGCGAGGGTCAGCCGGCGAAGGGGAGGACCGGGAGGCCGTGCACCCCGGGACGCACCGCGAAGACCGACCCCGCGGCAGTGCCGTGATCGGGCGGCAGGCCCTGCGCGGAGGTTGTGATGAAGAGCGTGCCGAGGTCGTCGCCGCCGAACGTGCAGGCACTGACCTGGGGCACCGGCAGCACGATGTCCTCGCGCACGGCCCCGGACGGCTCGAACCCCCGCACACGGCTCCCGCCCCACAGCGCGACCCAGACGCTGCCGTCCGCGGCGACCGTGAGGCCGTCGGGCACGCCGTCGTCTTCGGGGATGTGCGCGAACACCCGGCGTCCGCGGAGGTCGCCCTCGGCCACGTCGAACACGTCGATCCGGCCGGTGTCGGTGTCCACGTAGTAGACGCGGCGGCCGTCGGGGGAGTAGCTGACCCCGTTGGACGAGGTCACGCGGGGGAGCACCGTGGTCACGTCGAGCGCGGCGTCGATGCGCAGCACGGTCCCTGCACCTTCGGTGGAGTCCGTGGACATCGATCCGGCCAGGAGTCGTCCTCGCGGGTCGCAGCAGCCGTCGTTCATGCGCACCGCGCCGTCGTCGAGCAGGGTCGCGACGGGACGGGCCTCCGCGTCGGGGCCGTCGGCGAGGTACAGGGTACGCGCGCCCACCGCCACGAAGCCGCCGGACGTCCGCGGACGGAAGAACGCGAGGTACTCGTCGTCGACGTGCTGGCGGACGATGTCGTCGCCGCGGAGGGTGAGCAGGTCGCCCGCGTCTCCGTCGACCCAGCGCAGCCCGCCCCACCCGGGCCACCAGACCGGGGCTTCCGCGTGGACGGCGACCGGGCCGGTCACGTTCTCGGGAGTCATGCGCCCTCCGCCGTCCGCCGCGGGTCGGTCACGGGCAGCGGCTCCGGAACGGGGCCGTCATGATCTGCCGCTGCGGCACGGGCGGACGGAAGCTCCTTCGCGACCTGCTTCTCGAGCACGGTCACGGCCTCGTCGGAGAGCAGGATGAGGCCGTCGAGCTCCTCGCGCACCCGCTTGTACGCGATGTTCCGCTCGGACTGCGTCGCCGACTCGTCCACGGCGACCTTGAGGAGCTGCTGCGCACGGTCGAGGCGCTTGCGCTCGGCCTCGGTGAACGTCGAGTCGCGCAGCCGACGGGCGTCCTTCTCCGCGATCTCGAACGCGACGGCGTAGTCGCCGACGGCCTGCAGGTACTCCGCGATCTGCTGCTCCGAGAGCGTCGCGTCGGCGGAGGCCGGACGCAGCGCGTCCGCGGTCTTCTTCGCGCGGAGGAAGGCGGCCGTCAGCGGCTGGCGGCCGTCGCTCATCGCGGGGAAGGCGATCAACTTGGCGACGTCGAGCTCGTAGTCGAGCCAGCGCGCGGTGATCTCGTCATGCTCGGCGAAGAGGCGGGCGAGCAGGTCGTCGGGCGCCACCGACGCGGTCGTGTCGACCACGGTAGGACCCTGGCGCTTCGCCTGCCGTCCGGCCGCGCGCGCCTCGATCTCGGCCGTCTTCAGCTGCGCCTTCATACGCAGCGTCTCCAGCCGGCGCTCGTGCCGACGCTTGGAGCTGCGCTCCCAGGCCTTGGCGGCGCCGCCGGCCATGCCCATGATCGGGAAGATGAGCCACCAGTAGTCACCCGCGAAGTTCCAGAAGCCCCGGATGAACTCGTCCATGATGGGTTCAGCCTACTGCGCGACGGCGGGTCGCCGGGGGCCCGCACGAGAGGGAGGGCGGCCGCATGAAGAGCGTCGGCATCGTCGGGATCGAGAACAGCCACGCCACGGAGATCGTCCGCTTCCTCAACGTCGAGGCCCCGGACGTGCCCGTGCGGATCACGGCCCTCGTGGCCGGGGAGCCGGAGCGCACGCGGGAACTGGCCGCGCTCGGCGGCATCGAACGCGTCGTCGACGAGGCGGGCGCGCTCCTCGGCACGGTGGATGCGCTCATCGTGACCGCCCGCGACGGTGTCGATCATCGCGCCATCGCCGTCCCCTTCCTGGAAGCCGGGGTGCCGGTCTGGGTCGACAAGCCCCTCGCAGCAGCGGTCGCCGATGCCGACGCGATCCTCGCCGCCGCGCAGGGTGGGCAGGCGCCCGTCACCTCATCGTCCACGCTCCGCTGGCTCGCCGACACCGCGGAGCTCGTGGCGGAGGCCGGCCGCATCGGGGAGGTCCAGGCGGTCACCGTCACAGGGCCTGCCGATCCGGACAGCCCGTACAGCGGCATCTTCTTCTACGGCATCCACATCGCCGATCTCGCCCAGGTTCTGCGGCGCGGCATCGCGGAGGACGTCGAGGTGCACTTCCTGCCCGCGGGTGTCGTCGCCCGCTACCGGGTCGACGGGGTGCCCGTCACGCTGGAGTTCGTGCGACCGGACGGCGATCGCCAGGTGCCGTTCCGGGCGACCGTCGTCGGCCGACGGGGCATCGCCAGCCGGGAGATCCCGATCGGTCCCGGGTACGTGCAGCCCGGCGTCCGTGCCTTCGCCCGGATGCTCGAGACCGGTGAGCCGCCGGTTCCCGCGTCCGAGATGCGCGCTCCGATCGCCGTGCTCGACCAGATCGCCGAGGTCCTCGCCTCCCGCTGACCCGGGCGGCGACACCATCCGTTCACGAAGCGTTCGGATACGGGTACGGCGGTCTCGTAATTCCCCGTCACCTTCGGGAGTTGGAATACCGATGGTCTCGGAATCCCGGGGCCTCACCTCCCGAAAGGTCATCATGCGCCGCTTCACCCTGCCCGCCGTCGGCCTCCTGGGCGTGGCCGCCCTCGCCCTCACCGGATGCCAGACCCCCACCGCCGATGCGGCCCCCGCCGACCCGGACGCCCCGATCACGATCGCGACCATCCCCGTCGGCGACGACCCCACGGCCGAGAACCCCATCGAGGTGTTCGGTGCGCTGCTGGAGGAGGCCACGGGCCGCGAGGTCGAGATCACCGACGTGCCCGACTACCTCAGCGTGGTGGAGGCCATCCGCGCCGACCACGTCGACATCGGGATCATGAGTGGATTCCCGTCCGCGCTCGCCGTGAACACCGGCGAGGTCGATGCCCTCGTCGCGTTCGAGGGCGACGGCAAGCCCGTATCCACCTGCGTCGTGCTCGCGGACTCGCCCGTGCAGACGCTCGAGGACCTCGCGGGGAAGACCGTCGCGTTCGCGGATCAGGCCTCCAGCTCCGGATACTTCATGCCGGTCTACATGCTGCACGAGGCCGGGTTGGAGCAGGGCGACGACTACGAGGCCATCTTCGCGGGCGGCCATGAGGGCAGCTTCGCGGCCCTGGAGCAGGGGCAGGTGGATGCCGCGTGCACCGCCGTCATGCTCACCGAGCTCGGCGCGCCGATGTTCCCCTTCGCGGACGGCGAGTGGCGCGCGGTCGGCGAGAGCCCGGCCATGGACGTCGCCGGCGCCGTCCTCGGTCGTCCCTCGCTCGACGCCGCGACACGCAAGGCCATCCAGGACGGTATCGCCGCCGTGTTCACCCCCGAGAACGCTGAGAAGCTGGGCGCCTTCGGGTCGTTCGCAGCCGCCCCGCAGACGGTCGACCCGGACGACAGCGCGTTCGAGTCCTTCGCCGAGATCGCGGCCGTCGCGGGCGTCGAGCTGAAGGACCTCCAGTGACGGGCATGAGCGTCGCCGTGGCTGCCCGGCACCAGGACGACGGGCGCACGCCGACGGCCGAGGTGCGCCAGGCGCTGCCGCTCGTCAGCGTCCGCGGTCTGCGCGTCGCCTACGACACCACTACGGTGCTCGACCGCGTCGATCTCGACCTCTTCCCCGGCGAGATGGTCGCGCTGCTGGGAGCGTCGGGCTCAGGGAAGTCGACGCTGATGAGGAGTCTCACCGGTTTCGCGCCCATCGCCGCGGGCTCCGCGCGGGTCGCCGGACACGACGTCACGAATCTGGCGCGCGGCGAGCTGCGCACGCTGCGGTCCGAGGTGGGGCAGGTCTTCCAGCAGTTCAACCTCATCCCGCGCCTCAGCGTCCTCACCAACGTGCTGACCGGGGCGCTGCACACCGCGGGACCGCTCAATCTCGTCGGCGGATTCACGAGCGCGGATCGCCGCCGGGCCCTCGACCTGCTCGACCGTGTCGGGATCGCGCACAAGGCGGCGGCGCCGGCGCGGTCGCTGTCCGGCGGCCAGCAGCAGCGCGTGGCGATCGCCCGCGCGCTCATGCAGCGCCCGAAGCTGATCCTCGCCGACGAGCCGGTGGCCTCGCTCGACCCGAAGCTCGCCGACTCCGTGCTCGGACTGCTCCGCGAGATCGCGGTGCAGGACGGGATCCCGGTGCTCGTGAGCCTGCACGTGCTGCCGCTCGCCCTCGCGCACAGCGACCGCATCGTCGGTCTGCGGCACGGAGAGATGCTCGTCTCCGGCGTCACGTCGCAGCTGGACGTGGCCGCACTGGAGGCCCTGTACGACGACGAGGAGCACGCCGATGACCACGACCGTTGAGCGCCAGGACCGGACCGTACGCCCCCAGCTCGAACCGGCGGAGCGCGCCCGGCTCGAGAGCGCGTTCCGCGTCCCCCGCGCCCGCTTCCTTCTCGGCATCCCGGTCGCGGCCCTTCTGCTGATCTGGTCCTTCGCCGGGGCGGGTTTCGACTTCGTGAAGCTCGGCGACGGGGCCGTCAACATGGGGGAGTTCCTGTCCCGGCTGTTCCCGCCAGACTTCTCGAAGATCGGCACCATCCTCGCGCTGCTGCTGGAGACGTTCCAGATGGCCGTCGTCGGCACGGTCCTCGGTGCGGTGCTGTCCCTGATCGTCGCGTTCGGGGCGACGTCCACCCTCGCGCCACGGTGGCTGTACTACCCGACGCGCTGGATGATGAACATCATCCGCTCCGTGCCCGACCTCGTCTTCGCCCTGATGTTCGTCTCGGCGGTCGGACTGGGGCCCTTCGCCGGCATCCTCGCCATGACGCTCGGCTCCATCGGGTCGATCGGCAAGATCTTCGCGGAGGCCATGGAACAGGTCGACCGCGGTCCCGTCGTCGCGATGGAGGCGGTCGGCGCCTCGAAGCGTCAGGTGATCCAATACGCGGTGCTCCCCCAGGCCGCACCCCTGCTCACCTCGTACACGCTGCTGCTGTTCGAGGGGAACGTCCGCGGCGCGACGATCCTCGGTCTCGTCGGCGCCGGCGGCATCGGCCTGGAGCTGACGACCGCCATGCGCATGTACGACTACGGCCACCTCAGCGCCATCATCCTCTGCATCATCGTGCTCGTCACGCTGATCGACCAGGGCAGTGCCCTCATCCGAAGGAGAATCACATGACCACGATCGACACCGGTCTCATCCTCAGCGCGCCGGTCAACCTGCGCGACCTCGGCGGCATCGCCATCGACGGCGGGGTGCTCCGTCCGGGTCTGGCCATCCGTACCGACGACCTCGCCTATGTGACCGCGGAGGTCGCGGACGAGCTCCTCGCAGGCGGGCTGACGGCCATCATCGACCTGCGCTCGCCGCTCGAGGTCGCGGTCACCGGCCGCGGTCCCCTCGGCGAGCACCCGGTCGCGTACCACCACCTCCCGCTGATCGCCGATGTCGGCGCATCGATGGATCGGGAGCACCCGGCGCTGACGCACGAGGCCATGGGGCTGATGTACCTGCGCATGGTGGAGGGCGCCGCGCCGCAGCTCGTGACCGCGCTCAACGTCATCGCGCACACCCCGGGAGCGACGGCGTTCCACTGTGCGGCGGGGCGCGACCGCACGGGAGTCCTCGCCGCGATGCTGCTGCTCGCCCTCGGGGCTGGGGACGACGACATCGTGGCCGACTACGCGCGCACCGGCGACAACATGGTCGCGATCATGGCCCGCACCGCTCCGGTCATGGGGGCGATGTGGAAAGCGCTCGGCTTCGACCTCGACGCGCGGGACGCGTCGTCGGCGCTGCTGGAGGGGTCGATGGACGTGTCCATGCGCAGCCTCCTCGACACGCTCCGGGCTCAGCACGGCGACCCGCTGGCTCCGCTCCGCGCGGCCGGGCTGTCCGACGCGACCATCGTCCGGTTGCGCGAGCGGGCGCTCGGGGCATGACCGTCGTGACGCCTTCGGGCGTGGGGCGCCGCCGCCCCGGACGTCCGCGCGACGAGGACATCGATGCACAGATCGTCGCTGCCACGCTGGACATCATCGATGCGGGCGAGGATGTGACGGTCGCGCGGGTCGTCGCCCGGAGCGGCGTGAGCCGGGCGGCGCTGTACCGGCGCTGGCCGTCACTCACGGCGCTGATCGCTGCGGCGCTCGACGTGGGCCGGGAGGTTCCGCCGGAGTACCCGATCGATGCCGACCTGCGCGAGATCCTCCTCACCGGCCTCGGGCTCGGCGCGGAGGGCGTGGCCCCGTCCGCGCCCGGCTATTCCGAGGAGCGGTTCCGTCAGCGCATCCGTCTCGTCATGTCCGATCGGGGTCTGCAGAAGGCCTACTGGGAGTCGCACGTCTCCCGTCGTCGGGTTCCGCTGCAGAACGCGCTGCGCGCCGGTGTCGTGCGCGGCGAGCTCCGGGCGGATCTCGACGTCGAGGCCTGCTTCGACGCGGTGGCCGGTGTCGCGTACTACCAGCTGGTCGTCCGCGGCGACCGCATCAGCGACCCGGCCGTCGTGGCTCGCCTGCGCGCCGCCATCGAGGTGATCTGGCGCGGCATGGTGGCCTGACGGCGACCCACGCGCTGCCCCGGGCACAGCTTCGGAGATCCGGGCCGACACGCCGTCGACAGGTTCCGTTCGACGGCGTGTCGCCTGCGGTCTCCGAAGCTGTGCCCGGCCGAGCGGGTTCAGGCCTTCGTGAGGTCTTGCGCGAGCATGAGGATGATCCCGCTGGGGCCGCGGAGGTAGGTCAGTCGGTAGATGTCCCGGTAGTTCGCGACGCCGCGCAGGGGGTGGAATCCGTGCCGGGCAGCGACGGCGAGGGAGGCGTCGATGTCGTCGACGGAGAAGGCGATCCGGTGCATGCCGATCTCGTTCGGTCTCGTCGGCTCCGTCTCGATCGCGTCCGGATGGATGTACTCGAAGAGCTCGATCTGCCCGCGCCCGTCCGGGGTCTGCAGCACGGCGATCCGCGCGTGGTTCCCGTCGAGTCCGACCGCGGTGGACGCCCACTCGCCGCTGACCTCGTCCCGTCCGACCACGGACAGCCCCAGGTCGGTGAAGAAGGCGATGGTGGCGTCGAGGTCGCGCACGGCGATCCCGATGTTCTCGAGGGCGATGGCCATGCCCGCGATGCTACTCCGGCGTCAGCGACCGAGCTTCTCGGCGCAGGCCACGCAGTATTCCGCGAACGGCCGTACCTCCAGGCGCTCCGGCGGGATGGGCTTGCCGCAGTGCGCGCAGATGCCGTAGGTCCCGGCGTCCATCCGCATCAGCGCCTCGTCCACCTGGCGGAGCTCCGCCTGCGCCGCCTCGGCGAGCCCCGACAGTCGCGACCACTCCGACGAGAGCGTCACCCCCTCCGGGTCGTGCTCGTCGTCGTCGTTCGAGCCCTCGCGATCGTGCATGAGCTCCGCGAGGGTGGCCGCCGTCGCCGTGACGCGAGCCGCGGCCTCGGCGCGACGCTCTTCCAACAGCGCTCGCAGATCCATCCGCCCACTCTAGGCCCGGCGACGCTCGCGTCGTCGCGGGTCCAGCCGTCCGCGCGGATTCAGGCGCCCGCGCGGAATCAGGCGACACGGGCAGCAGGCGCCTGAACTCCCGCGCCTGCCTGTCCTCTCCTGAACGCCTGCGCCCGCGACGGCGCGCGCAGGGTCAGGCATCCGCGCGGCGTCAGGCGACACCAGCAGCAGGTGCCTGAACTCGCGCGAACGCCTGTCCCCCGCGAACCAGATTCAGCCGCGGGTGCGCGGAGCCTCCACGGTGGGCACGGAGTCGGTGTGCACGCTGGGGTGATCCCGCTCCAGCGCCGCGCCCTCCATGTCGACGTTCGGGATGATGCGGTCGAGCCACTTCGGCAGCCACCAGGCCGAGCGTCCGAGCAGGTGCATGAGCGCGGGCATCAGCAGCATCCGCACGACAAACGCGTCGAGCAGCACGCCGAACGCGAGGCCGAACCCGATGGACCGGATGATGGTCGACTCCGAGAACACGAACCCGCCGAACACCGACACCATGATGAGCGCGGCCGCGATGACCACCGAGCGCCCGGCCCGGAAGCCCTGCGCCACGGCATCGCGCGCGGAGGCACCGTGCACATAGGCCTCGCGCATCCCCGACGCGAGGAAGAGCTGGTAGTCCATGGCCAGTCCGAACAGGATGCCGACGAGGATCACCGGCAGGAAGCTCAGGATCGGACCGGTGCTGTGCAACCCGATGAGGTCGGCGCCCCACCCCCACTGGAACACCGCGACGATGAGCCCGTACGTCGCGAACAGCGACAGCACGAACCCTCCCGTGGCGATGAGCGGCACGAGCAGTGAGCGGAACACGACGATCATGATGAGCAGCGACAGTCCCACGACGACCACGAGGTACAGCGGCAGCACGCTCGCCAGGGCCTCGGAGATGTCGATGTTCGTGGCAGCCTGCCCGGCGACGCCGAGGGTGATGCCGCCGTCGATCTCGGGGAGACCTCGCAGATCCTGCACCAGTTTCTCGGTGGAGGCGCTGTTCGGGCCCTCGGCAGGAAGCACCTGGAAGGCGAGGAGCGTGTTGTCGTCCGACGTCGCGATGGGAGCGACCGCGACCACGTCGTCCTGCTCCGCGATCTTCTCGGCCACGGTCACCTGGGTGGCCAGCAGGTCGTCGTCGCTCACGGCGTCGTCGAGGGTCGCGGTCACCAGGAGCGGCCCGTTCGCACCCTCGCCGAACTGCTCGTCGACGGTCTGGAACGCGCGGTAGCTGGTGGAGTCGGCGGGTTCGCTCGACCCGTCCGGGAGGCCGAGGCGCATCGACATCGCGGGGATCGCGATCACGAGCAGCGCGATGACGCTGACGAGGGCGGTGACGACCGCGCGCAGCGTCGACATCCGGCGCACGGGCTTTCCGGCCGCGTGCTCCTGGCCGATGGTCGCCCGCGCCTTGCGGCCGAGCAGGCGGGTGCCGACGAGGCCGAGGATCGCCGGGGCGAGGGTCACGGCCACGAGCACGGCGACGGCGACGCAGACCGCGCCCACCGTGCCCATGAGGCCGAGGAACGGCACGCCCGTCACGTTGAGGGCGAGGAGTGCGACGATGACCGTGGTCCCCGCGAACACCACCGCGGTCCCGGAGGTGCCGGTGGCCAGGCCGATGGACTCGCGCACGGGCGACCCGGCCAGCAGCTGCTTGCGGTGCCGGTTCACGATGAAGAGGGAGTAGTCGATGCCGACCGCGAGCCCCAGCATCACGCCGAGGACGGGAGTGACCGAGGCCATGTCGACGACGCCGGAGAACGCGAGGGACGCCGTGACGCCCACGCCGACACCGACCACGGCCGTGACGATCGGAAGGGCCGCACCGATCAGCGAGCCGAGCATGACGATGAGCACGACCGCGGCGAACGCGAGACCGATGGCTTCGCCGACGCCGAAGATCTCCGGCACACCCTGGGCGATGTCGGTGCCGAAGTCGACCGTGACGCCGTCGATCTCCTCGTCCTGGAAGTGGGCGATGGTGCTCTGCTTGGTCTCTTCGGCGAGTTCCAGGCGCGGGTCGACGAAGGAGACGTTGACGATCGCCGTGGAGCCGTCCTCCGAGACGACGCCGATGCCCTCCGAGAGGTTGAGAAGGGTCGTTCCGAGCTCCAGCTGCTCCGCACTGTCGGCGAGCTCGTCGCGGTTCGCGTCGATGGTGGCCTGCTGGGCCTCGAGCTGCGCGAGCTGGGCGTTCAGCTCCGCGAGCTGCGCGTCGAGCGCGGCAGTCTGCTCGGGCGGTGCACCGGCGGCGTTGGCCTGAGCCCGCGCTCCTTCGAGCTGGGTGATCCCGGTCTCGAGCTGGGCGCGGCCGTCGTCGAGCTGGGCCTGGCCGGCGTCGAGCTGCGCGCGGCCGTCGTCGAGCTGGGCCTGTCCGTCTGTCAACTCCTTCGCCTGCTCGTCCTGCTGCCGCTGGGCGTCGAACGGGTCGACGACGGAGGCGACGCCGTCGAGGTCCTCCGCGCTCGCTGCGAGGTCGGAGATCGCCTGCTTCTGCTCGTCGGTGAACGGCTCGCCGTCGTCCGTCCGGTAGACGACCGTCCCGGTGCCGCCGGCGGTGTCCGGCAGCTTGTCGGCGAGCTGATCGGTGACCTCGCCGGACGCGGTGCCCGGGATGTCGAAGCTGTTGCTCAGCGTGCCGCCGAACGTGAGGAAGGCGCCGACGCCGAGCCCGAGGATGAGCACCCAGGAGACGATCACCGTCCATGCTTTGCGCGCAGCGAAAGAACCCAGACGGAACAGCAGTGAAGCCACGTGATCTCCTTCAGACGAAAAGAGCATACGGCACGTCTCGTCTAGGGATCTGTGGCTATCCTGAACGCATGGTGAACGAGCATCGCAGCGGCCCCGTGCGCAGCACCGCGGCCCGCGAGGCGATCCTCGACGCGACGGCCCGGCTCTTTCACAATCAGGGGTACGACCGGCTCACGATCGAGGGCATCGCCAAGGAGGCCAAGGTCGGCAAGCAGACCATCTACCGCTGGTGGCCGTCGCGGGGTGCGCTCATCGGGGAGTGCCTGGCCGAGGGGCGACTCATCCCCGTGGACTTCGTCGTGCCCGACACCGGAGACCTCTCCGCCGACGTGGAGACCTGGCTGCGGAGCGTGCTCTCCATCCTCGAGAAACCCCAGGGCGGGGTGCTGCTGCGATCACTCGTGGCCGCGGCGACCGAGGACGCCTCGGTCGGCGCGCACCTCGGGGAGAGCCTCGGGGTGGAGAAGTACCTGTCGGAGCGCCTCCGCGGGGGCATCCGGGACGGTCAGCTGCCGGAGGACGCCCCGGTCGAGCAGCTCGGCCGCGCGATCCTCGGGGCCATCATCGTGGAGTCCCTCGGCCGCGAGGCCCACGATCCGGGTTCCGTCGTCGCCCTGACCCGCTACCTCTTCGCCCGCTGAGGTCGCGGATCCGCACGAGGTCGCATGGGTTCCTGGAATCCCTGCGACCGGGTGCGAATCTGCGACGTAACGCCAGGTCAGCCGAGGAGGATGGTGAGCACGGTCGCGCCGCCGCCACCGAGGATCAGTGCCACGATGACGGTCCACGCGATGATGCGGATGCGCCGGTTGCGCTTCTCGCCGAGGTCGCCGTAGTCCTCGCTGAGGCCGTCGCCGCTCATCAGGCCACCGGCTCCGTGACGGTCGGACCGAAGTACGACGGCAGCGTGGCCTGCGAGCGCTCGCGGAGCTCGGCGGCCGAGACGGTGAAGACGTCCTGCACCTCGAGCTGTGGCTCGCTGTCCGTGACGCCGATGCGGGCGACCGGGTAGCCGCGGCCCTCGCAGAGACCGCGGAACTTCACGTCGTCCTCGCGGGGGACGGTCACGAGCACGCGGCCGGTCGACTCGGAGAACAGGGCGGACGCGGCGTCCACGCCGTCGCGCTCGATGATCTCGTTCAGCCAGACGCGGGCACCGACGCCGAAGCGCATGACACCCTCGGCCAGGGCCTGCGCGAGACCACCCTCCGAGAGGTCGTGCGCCGAGGAGATGAGCCACTCGTCACGGGCCGCGGCGAGCAGGCCGGCCAGGCGCTTCTCGCCCGCGAGGTCGACCTTCGGCGGGCGGCCGCCGAGGTGCTGGTGCACGACGTCGGCCCACGCGGAGCCGGACAGCTCGGTCGAAGTCGTGCCGAGCAGGTAGATGTTCTGCCCCTCGTCCTGCCAGCCGGACGGGATGCGGCGGGAGACGTCGTCGATGATGCCCAGCACGCCGACGAGCGGGGTCGGGTGGATCGGCACGTCACCGGTCTGGTTGTAGAACGAGACGTTACCGCCCGTGACCGGGGTGCCCAGCTCGTAGCAGCCGTCCGCGAGGCCGTCGACGGTCTGCCCGAACTGCCACATGACCTCGGGGTTCTCGGGGGAGCCGAAGTTCAGGCAGTCGGTGATCGCGGTCGGCACGGCGCCGGTGACGGCGACGTTCCGGTAGGCCTCGGCGAGCGCGAGCTGCGCGCCCGCATAGGGGTCGAGCTGGCAGTAGCGGCCATTGGCGTCCGTCGAGACCGCGAAGCCCAGGCCGGATTCCTCGTCCACGCGGATCATGCCGGCGTCGTCGGGGAAGCTCAGGGCCGTGTTGCCGAGCACGTAGTAGTCGTACTGGTTCGTGATCCAGCTCGTGTCCGCGAGGTTCGGGGAGGCGACGAGGGCGAGGAACTGTTCGCGGAGCGTCTCCGGGTCGTTTGCCCGCGGCAGGTTCTCGGCGGCGTCCGCCTGCAGGGCGTCGATCCACGTCGGGTAGGCGACGGGACGGTCGTAGACGGGGCCGTCGACCGCGACGGTCGAGGGGTCGACGTCGACGATGCGCTCGCCCTGCCAGTCGATGATGAGGCGTCCGTCTCCGGTGACCTCGCCGAGCACGGAGGTCTCGACCTCCCACTTGTTCACGACGGCCAGGAAGGCGTCGAGCTTCTCGGGGGCGACGATCGCCATCATGCGCTCCTGCGACTCCGACATGAGGATCTCCTCGGCCGTGAGCGTGGGGTCGCGCAGCAGCACGTTGTCGAGGGAGACCTTCATACCGCTGTTGCCGTTGGCCGCGAGCTCGCTCGTCGCGCACGAGATGCCGGCGGCGCCGAGGTCCTGGATCGCCTCGACGAGCTCGCCGCGGTACAGCTCCAGGCAGCACTCGATGAGCACCTTCTCGGCGAACGGGTCTCCCACCTGCACCGCGGGGCGCTTCGTGGGGCCGCCGTCGGCGAACGTGTCGGAGGCCAGGATGCTCGCGCCGCCGATGCCGTCGCCGCCGGTGCGGGCACCGAACAGGACGACCTTGTTGCCGACGCCGGTGGCGTTCGCGAGCTTGAGGTCTTCGTGGCGCAGCACGCCCACCGCGAGCGCGTTCACGAGCGGGTTGGCCTGGTAGACGCTGTCGAAGACGGTCTCGCCGCCGATGTTCGGAAGGCCCAGGCAGTTGCCGTAGAAGCTGATGCCGCTGGTCACGCCGTGCACGACGCGGGCGGTGTCCGGGTGGTCGATCGCGCCGAAGCGCAGGGCGTCCATGACCGCGACGGGGCGGGCGCCCATCGAGATGATGTCGCGGACGATGCCGCCGACACCGGTCGCCGCGCCCTGGAAGGGCTCGATGAACGACGGGTGGTTGTGCGACTCGGCCTTGAAGGTGACGGCCCAGCCCTCGCCGACGTCGACGACGCCCGCGTTCTGGCCCATGCCGACCATCAGGCGTTCCTTCATCTCGTCGGAGACCTTCTGGCCGAAGCGGCGCAGGTAGTTCTTGCTCGACTTGTAGGAGCAGTGCTCCGACCACATCACCGAGTACATCGCCAGCTCGCCCGAGGTGGGGCGGCGGCCGAGGATCTCCTTGATGCGCGCGTACTCGTCGTCCTTGAGCCCGAGGGCGCCGTACGGCTGCTCCTTCTCGGGCGTCGCGATCGCGTTCTCGACGGAGTCGGGGACGTGCTGGGGGGAAGGTGCAGGGGCGGTGGTCACGCGCACTCCAAAGGAAGGGGCCGGCGGGGCGTGTTCAGTCTACCGGCGCGGTCGGGGCCGTTCTCTCGTGCGCGCAGTCGCACGGCGTCGGGGTGGGAAGGCGGCGTCATGGCAGCTCGGCGAGGCTCAGGCCCTGTGCGCGTGCTGCGGCCGCCAGCTCACGGTCGAAGGTGAGGAGCGCAGTGACCACGTCGCCGAGTTCGAGCGCGGCGGCGAGGTGGAGAGCATCCAGAGCGCGGAGCCCTGAGCCTGCCTGGATGGCCGCGGTCAGCGTTTCGTCGTCGACGGAGACGAGCGCGACGCGGTCGAGGAGATCGACGACGGCTGCGCGGTCGAGGGAACGGCGGTCTGCGATCGCGTGCAGTTCCACGGCGAGGAGGCGCGAAGAGACGAACTCGCTGCCGTTCGCGAAGGCGCGGACGACCGCTTCCGACCCCTCTTCCTCGATGAGTGCCTTCGCGGCCGCTGAGGTGTCGAGGTAGATCACGACCGGTCGGCCCGAAGCTCGCCGAGGATCTCCGTCACGGACAGCGAGTCCGGCACGGGGGCGTGGCGGAGCGGACCGTTCGCGCGGGGCAGCGTCACCCGCCCGTTGGCGATCATGCGCGTCCAGGCCGTCTCGGCGGGCGGCGACAACTCGGCGATCGGGCGCCCGCGGTCTGTCACCGTCAGGTGCTCTCCGGCGGTGACGCGCGCCAGCACCCGCGCGGTCTGCTGATTCAGTTCGGTCTTCGACACGGTGCCCATCTCCTCAGGGTAGATCCAAAGTAGTAGAACTACTAGTTCTTGGATTCGTGGGTCCAGTGAACCATCGCTCGGCGACATTGCGAGGCCGGGTGGACGGAGCTCCCCGAACGTTCTGGATAACTCCCCCACAGGGCAGCGTCAGGAGGAGGAGTGCGCTGCCGCGAACCGCTGCGCCAGCATCCCCGCCGCCTCGCGCAGCGCCTCGGGCCCGACCACCGTGAACGGTGCGTCGAACCGGGCCACCGCGGCGAGCACACCCGTCCACGACCAGGAGCCGACCATAAGGCGGCACGAGCCGTCCGACAGGGGCACCACCTCGCCGTCGCCGACCCACGGCATCACCTCCCGCGCGGGCAGGTCGAGGTCCACCTCGCCCGTGCACGGCCAGCGATCCTCGGTCGTCGAGCCCTTGGCGCGCGCGGCGAGGAGTGTCTGCGCGTTCGCGGCGGGGAGAGGCCGCGGCGTGAAGGAGGGCCCGGTCGGCGTGCGGGGCCGCAGTCGATCGAGGCGGTACGTGCGCCAGTCGGCCGCGTCGAGGTCCCAGGCCAGCAGGTACCAGCGGCCTTCCCGCGCCACGACGGCATGGGGCTCCGTGCGCCGGGGCGGGCGGTCCCGTGCGGAGCCGTAGTCGAATCGGAGCACCTGTCGGTCGCGCACGGCCGCGCTCGCCGCCTCCAGCACGGCCGGGTCCACGCGGATCTCGGCCGGTGCGCCGGTGAAGCGGATGCCGTCGATCCGGTGGCGCAGGCGTGAGGGCATCACCTGGCGCACGGTCGCGAGTGCACGCTGTGCGGCCTCGGTGACTTCGACCCCGGTCGCGCTCGCACTCTGCAGGGCCACGGCGATCGCCACGGCCTGATCGTCGTCGAACAGCAGCGGCGGCATATCCGATCCCGCTTCGAGGCGGTAGCCGCCGTACGGGCCCTTGCTGGATCCGATGCGGTAGCCGAGCGCGCGCAGTCGATCGACGTCGCGGCGCACCGTCCTGGGTGTGACGCCGAGACGGTCGGCGAGTTCCCCGCCCGGCCAGTCCCGTGTCGCCTGCAGCAGGGACAGCAATGCGAGCATGCGCGAGGAGCTTCCGGTCATGGCTCCATTCTGTGTGGGGAAGCGGACAGAAACAGACCTCTACTGCTGTGAGGGTGGGGTCACACGGCCCGATCGGCGGGCCGGGACACGGAGGACACCATGACTCTCACGACCACCACCCACCTCAACTTCCGCGGCACGGCTCGGGAGGCGCTCGACTTCTACGGGTCGGTCTTCGGCGGCGAGGTGACCGCGGCGACCTACGGGCAGTTCGGGATGCCGGAGGGGGTTCCCGGGTTCGACAAGGTCGTGTTCGGGCAGCTCGACGGACCCGTGCGGCTGATGGCGTACGACATCCCGGGTGCGGACGACACCGCTGCGCCCTCGGGAGCCACCCGCCGCGAGAACGGGATGACGATCACCGACCGCTCCTTCTTCCAGTCGCTGCGGGCGGAGTCCCTCGCGGAGCTTCAGCCCGTGTGGGATGCCCTCGCCGACGGCGCGACGGTGGTCGAGCCCCTCGCCGCCTCCGCGTGGTCGGCCGGCTTCGGCATGCTCACGGACCGCTTCGGCGTGACCTGGGTCCTCGACGTCGCCTGATCCCGTCGGACACTCGACCCGGCCCTGTGCGGTCGACCCGGCCCCTTCCGGTCGTCCGCAAGGGGCCGGGATGCACAGAACGGGGTGGCTCGACGAGCGGCGTGCCTCCTGTGCCCGAACCGGCCCCTTGCGGTCGACCCGGCCCCTTGCGACCGTCCGCAGGGGGCCGGGATGCGCGGAAGGGGGTGGGTCGGCGCGGGCGCGCGACACGACATGTCAAGGGCCTCTTCGCTGTCGGTCGCCTCACGTAGAAAGGAGGAGACGAAAGGCAGGGCATGGCCGCAGGAGACATCGAGACGTTCTCGCGCAACGGCATCTGGTTCAACCGGATCCAGGGCGAGTCGCACACGCTGGGCAGCAGCTTCGAGTCGATGGAGGAGGCGGTGAAGGTCGGCCGCGGGGCGGCGACCGCGCGCCAGGTGCAGCACTTCGTCCGCACGGAGGAGGGGCCGTCGGAGGACGTGGCGCCGAACGAAGCGCACCCGCGCGACCTCATGTGGTGAGGCGCGGATGATCCTGCAGGCCTGTGTGAACGGCGCCAGAGACGTCGCGGAGCACCCGTGGCTGAGCGCCGACGAGACGGTGGTCGCTCAAGACGCCGCGGCGGCCGTCGATGCCGGGGCTGCGGAGATCCACGTGCACCCGAAGGACGCCGCCGGCCGCGACTCCCTCGCGCCCGAGGATGTGCAGCGGTGGCTCGGGGCCGTCCGCGCCGCGGCGCCGGGAGTGCCCGTGGGCGTGACGACCGGGGCCTGGGCCGAGCCCGACGTGTCGCGAAGGCTCGAGGCCATCGGAGGCTGGACGGAGCTCCCCGACTATGCCTCCGTGAACTGGCACGAAGACGGGGCCGACGATGTGGCCGTGGCGCTGGGTCGACGGGGCATCGGCGTGGAGGCGGGTATCTGGGACGCGGCGGGACTCGAGGCGTGGCGGGTCTCCCCGGTCCGCGGCGACTGCCTGCGCGTGCTCGTGGAGCTTCCGGCGGAGGCGGCCGACGTCGTCCGTTCGCACGCTGAAGGTCTGATCGCGCACGTGGCTCGCGAGGAGCCCGACCTGCCGATCCTGCTGCACGGGGAGGAGCTGTCGACCTGGCCCGCCGTCGACCTGGCCGCGGAGTTCGGCCTCGACACGCGGATCGGCCTGGAGGACACACTCCTCCTCCCAGACGGCTCCGAGGCTCCGAGCAATGCCGCCCTCGTCCGCGCCGCCCGCGCCCGCCTCCCGCGCCCCTAGCCACGCCGCGTCCCTCCTTTCGCGTGAGAGTGCAGGAACGTCCCTTCGGCCACCGGATTCGGGGCGTTCTTGCACTTCTGACCGCAACGAGGTGACGATCCTCTCTACCTACCGTCGCTGGAGCACGACCGCCCCTACGCTGGAGCGATGTTCGCCGGTACCTCCGTCCTCTTCCTCCTCGTCTACCTGGTCGTCCCGCTTCTCGCGCTGCTGCTCCTGTGGCTGATCATCTACTCGGCGGTCCGGGCGGCCCTGACTGCGCATCGCCGCGCGCTTGCCGCCGAGCGCACCACCGCGCCGGATACTCTCTGACCCTTCGCCTCCAGCGACCTCGACGGCCTCATGCGTCGTCGCTGAAGCCCCGGTGCAGGCGCAGAACCGTTCCTCCCGTCGCCGGCTCGGGCACGTTTCCGCCCTTATCTGCACGGGTTCCCGTCCGGGACCCCGGTGCGAGCGCAGAAACATCCCTCATCCTGATCTCGCCTCGACCGGAACGGTTTCGCACTCCCCACCGGGTGCATCCCATTTCAGTGCCGATACGGGATCAGAAACGGCCCTGACGCCGCCCGCCCCGGGACGTTTTCGCACTCTGCACCCGCGGGAGACCGCACGAACGGGCCGCACGAACACCCCGGACTCACGCGGTGCTCCACCCACGCCAGTCGGGACGGTCGACGACGCAGAAGCGGTTCCCCTCGGGGTCTTCCATGATGATGTAGTCCGCGTCGTCGGGGCGGCCATCCCAGTGCACCTCCCGCGCTCCGAGTCCGGCGAGGCGCTCCACCTCCGCGGACTGGTCCTCCGCATAGATGTCGAGGTGGATGCGCGGCGGAAGCACACGCTCCGAGTGGTGTGCGTCGAGGGCGATGCAGGGTGCGTCGGCGTCGCGGGGTCTGAGCACGACCCAGTCGTCCTCCGCGGGGTCTCGTTCGACGTAGTCGAGGGCGGCCTTCCAGAACGCGGTCTGGGCCGGGAGGTCGTCCACGCGGATCACGATCGACACGATCTTCAACATGCGGCGAGGGTACGGCGAGCGAAGGCATCCGCGGAGGGGCTTGCGCCGCCGCGTGCGATCAGCTTCCGGAACGGCCGAAGTCGCTCGTGAGCCACTCCTCGACCGATGCGAACGGGAACTCCCGGGGCGCGAACACCCCCGGCAGCGCCCGCACCTCCCGCATCCGGTCGAGCCGGAACAGCCGCCAGTCGTCGCGGTCGATGTCGAAGCCGACCACGTACCACCGCCCTCCGCGGAAGATATGGCGATGCGGCGCGATCACCCGCTCCGAAGCGCGATCGTGCTGGTCGGTATAGGTGAAGGCGACCCGAGCGCTCTGAGCGACCGCGTCGGCCAGCGTCCCGACCGCACCCCACTCTGCGGGTGCCGGCTCCGCGCGCAGGATCTGCGTGGACAGCGCCGTCGCCGCAGCCCGTCGCCGGAGGCCAGGCGGGAGGACCTGTTCGATCTTCCCGCGGGCGACGGCGGCGGCCGGGTCCTCCGGGCTCCACGCTTCGAGGACGAGCAACCCGGTGATGATCGTGGTGACGTCGTCGGCGTCCAGGAGCAGCGGCGGAATGCGCGTCCCCGGTCGCAGGCGGTAGGCCGCGCCGGGACCGGGGCGGGAGCGCACGTCGTAGCCGAGGTCGCGCAGGCGCTGCGCATCACGGCGGACCGTCCGCGGGCTCACCGCGAGGCGGGCGGCGAGGTCGGGCACGCTCCACTCGCCGCCGGTCTGCAGCAGAGACAGCAGATGGAGGGTGCGGTGCGAGGGGGCGTCCACGGCTCCATCATCGCGCGAGATGCGGCCGGAATCAGGCCGTATCCGTCCGTAGCGTGGAGCGACACCGACCGAGAGGACCCTCATGCGCATCGCTGTCACCACCCCCAACGGCCACGTCGGGCACCACCTCACGCGGATGCTGATCCGCGCCGGCGTCCGTCCCCTACTGCTCACCAGGGACCCCGATCGCATCGCCGCCGACCTGCGCCCGTACGTCGACATCGCGCAGGCCGACTCGCAGGATCCCGAGGCGATCGTCGCCGCGACACGAGACGTCGATGCCCTGTACTGGGTGGATCCGTCGGCGTTCTCCGACGACCCGCTCGCCGACTACGCGCGTGCGACCGAGGCCCTGGTGCAGGCCGTCCGGGCGAACGGCGTCCGGCGCGTGGTGTTCCAGAGCAGCGTCGGGGCGGAGAAGCGGCACGGCGTCGGCGAGATCGACGGCCTGGCCGGCACGGAGGTCGCGCTCGACGCCCTCGACATCGACGTGACGCATCTGCGCTGCGGCTACTTCTTCACCAACCTGTTGCTCGACGTCGAGTCACTGCGGGGAGGGACGCTCGCCACCGTGCTGCCGCTGGACTTCCGGATGCCGTGGGTGGCGCCGCGCGACATCGCGGAGGTCGCCGCCCTCACGCTGCTGAACGGGGAGTGGAGGGGGCGGCGGGTGCAGGCCGTGCACGGACCCGCGGATCTGAGCTGGGCCGAGGTGGCCGCGATCCTGACGCGCGAGCTCGGGCGAGAGGTGACCGTGCAGCGCGTCGATGACGAGGAGATGCGTCAGGGGCTCCGCGCTGCGGGGATGCCGGAGGCGATGGCCGAGGCCGTGCTGGGGATGTCGACCGGGCTCCGCGACGGCTTCGTGGCGGAGCAGCCGCGGTCCGTCCTCTCGACGACGCCGACGACTCTCGAAGCATGGGTGCGCGAGGAGCTCATCGGAGTGGTGTGACCGGCATCCTGCCGGAACCGGTCCCGTCCGATATGGTGCGGCCATGGAGACTACATCCGAGGTGACGCACGAGACCGATGACGACGCGCGGTCGGGGACCGCGCCCGAGACCGATGAGGTCGACCTCGCGGAGCGGCGACGGCTGGCCGTGAACAGCTTCGGATGGATCGCCGCGTGGGGTGTGTCGGTCGTGGCCCTGATCGTCGGCATCAGTCTCACGGGAGTCGGGACGGTCGAGCACATCGTCGAGTACGACGACAGCTACGACGTCTTCACGCGAGAGGTCTGGCCCGCGGGTCTCGTGCTCCTCGGCGTGGGCGCGCTCGGCATCATCGCCACCGCCCTCGCCACCACGGTCCTCACGCAGAAGCGCTGACCCCGGACGGAGAACGCCCCCGCCGTTCGGGTCGGCGGGGGCGTCGGTTCCATGGAGTCGCGTTACTGCACGGACCAGCCTCCGTCGGAGGCGAGGATGGCGCCGTTGATGTTCACGGCGTCATCCGAGAGCAGGAACGTGATCGACGCGGCCAGGTGCTCGGCGGTCGCGACGGTCGGGATGGCCTGCTGGAATGGGGCGAGGCGGCCGGAGCCGTACTCGGACATGTTCGGCGGCATCGGGATGCCGGTGGCGACGCCGCCGGGGGCGACGGAGTTCACGCGGATACCCTTCGGCCCGTACATGAAGGCGGCGGACTTGGTGACCCCGATGATGCCGTGCTTGCTGGCTGTGTAGGCGTTGCCCGAGGCGTTGCCGCGCAGACCCGCCTCGCTCGACACGTTGAGGATCGCGCCGCGACCTGCCTTATCCATGACGGGGATGACCGCGCGCATGAGCTTGAATGGCGCGGTGAGGTTGATCGCGATGACGCGGTCCCACACGGCATCCGGGGTCTCGCCCGCAGGGGAGAAGTCGTCGTTGATACCGGCGACGTTCGCGAGCCCGTCGATGCGGTCGCCCGCGGCGGCGAGCACGGCGTCGATCGCGTCCTGCTTCGTGAGGTCGCCCGCGACCGTGACGATGTCGGCATCCGGGAGCTCGGCCTTGAGGGCGTCGAGCTTCTCGGCCGCGATGTCGCTGGCGATCACGCGTCCGCCTTCCCGGGCGATGCGCGAGGCGGTGGCCTTGCCGATGCCGGAGGCGGCGCCCGTGACGATGACGGTCTTGCCGGCGAAGCGGCCCGCCGTGACCTTCTCGGTCCAGCCCTCGGAGGCGTCGTCCTCGGGAATCTCGCCGTTGTTCGCGGCGCGCACGAGGTCGTCGACGACCGACTGCGGGAGCTGGCCCTGGCTCATGGCGACGAGCTGCTGCAGGGGGAGTCCGAGCACGGGGGTGAGGAGTTCGGGGTCGGCACCCGTCTGCTCGAAGAGGCCCCGGATGAGCGGGCCGCCGGTGGGGTCGTTCATCCAGTCGCCGATGGTGGAGTGTGCGGTGAGGGCCATGCTCTTTATCCTTGCTCGGGTTTCGCAACGGTGCGTCTACTTATGTTCCAGTGTACGCCTCTGTACGCTCGAAAGGTGCCCCGTCCTCGCAGTGAAAAGGCCCGCCAGTCCGTGCTGGAGGCGATGCGTCGCGCGCTCGCCGCAGACGGGTACGAGGCCGTGACGATCGAGGGTCTCGCGGCTGAGGCGGAGGTGTCGAAGCAGACGATCTACCGGTGGTGGCCGTCGAAGGCCGCGATCCTCGGCGAGGCGCTGCTCGAAGGGGCGGTCCCTGGTGCGGATGTCGTCGTACCGATGACGGATGACCTCGGCGCGGACCTGCGTGCGTGGTTCACGGCGGTGTCCGCGGGACTGGCCCGGCCTGAGGGCGTCTCGCTGGCGCGGGCGCTCATCGAGGTGACGGCGGCCGACCCGGAGCTGGGTCTCGTCTTGAACGAGCGGCTGGCGGCGCCGATTCGGGAATGGGTCTCGGAGCGGGTCTCTCGCGGGCGCGCGGACGGCGACGTGCGGGCCGACGTGGATGCCGCCGCGGTCGCGGACGAGTTCATCGCGATCGCCTCGTACTCCGCCCTGATCGGGCAGCCGTTGAGTGCGGATCGCGTGGAGGAGACGGTGGTGCGGTTGCTGCGGGGGATCGCGGCGAGCTGAGTCTCTCGCTGGATTGTTGTGCGGCGCGACGGTCGCGGTTCTCGATGCTGCACTCGTCGGATGCCCTAAGTCGAGAATATCGGTTGTGACCTCATATGTATGCTTTCATGTGTCGCATGACACAGCAAATCCGATCCAGTGGCATTCTCCTCGCGGCTGGACTCAGTCTTCTTCTCGCTCTTCTTCCGGCGACTGCGCAGGCGGCCGTCCCGGGTGAGTCGAGCGACGTGGCGGATGTTCTCGAGGACGCTGAGACGGCTGCGGTAGGAACTCCGACGCCGTCGGACGTCGAGTTGCCGATGCTGCAGGCGGATGGCGCTGAAGCATCGGTCATTCTGAATGGAATCGACTCGGAAGTCACTTTGGGTGGCTCTGAGCGGGCAGAGATATCCGTAGCGGACCAATACGCCATCGCCGAAGGCGACTCCGTCACCTACGCAGTCAGCTTCCCTGAGGAAGGGGCAACGAGATTCTCCGCAATCCTGTCTGCTCCGCCGGCGAAGTCTCCGGAGTGGACCTTCGAGAGTGGCACTCAGCTGCTGCTCCTCGACGACGGATCGGTGTCGGTTTCGGATGCTGATGGCTTCTTGGGCGGTATCGAAGCTCCTTGGGCCATCGATGCAGCGGGTCGGTCGCTACCTACGCACTATGAGATCTCAGGTTCAACCCTCATGCAGATCGTCGACACCACTGGAGCGAGCTTCCCCGTCGTCGCGGATCCGACGGTGCAGTTCTTCGGACCGTACATTCAGGTCCACCTGAACAAAGCTGAGAGTCGCACAGCGATCGGCGGCTACGCAGCGTGTGCCGGAGTGTTGAGCAAGTCTCCTGTGCCGTTCGCAAAGCTCCTCCAGGTCTCCTGTACGACAGTCGCCGCGATCGGGGCGTCGCAGCTGGTGGGCAATCGATGCATCTCGATCCACTACGTCGTCGGTGTCGGTGGGCCGGCGGGTGTGTGGTGGCCGTGGGTGAGGAACTGCTAGAGGTGGACATCATGCTTTTTGTCGCGGTGGGCGTAGCTCTTCTCCTCTGGGGGACGTTGGTGGGGCGGGTCGGCAGGAAGCTCGGCACTCTTCTCGCCATCGTTCCCGTTCTGGTGTGATTCGGGGTCCTTGCGTGGTTCGGCTCGTCGGGCAACCTCGACAGCCCGGCCGGAGATGCGCTACCGGTGTACCTCGTGATCGGGCTCCTTGCCTTTACGATCGGCGTCAACCTCACCGATCGCTCCGTGTCCGGTAGCGGGGCCGAGTGAGCAGAGCTGTAGACCCTTGGTCACTCTTTTCGGAGGAGGGTGCTTCCGAAGCCGAGGAGCATGGGGCATGCGCCGAGCAGGCCGGTCAGAGCAGCAGGTGCGAGGTTGCCGGTCGTGTGCTCCGCGTCTGAGATGTAGCCCTCAGCAATCGCCATGACGATGGCGAGGGCGATGACGCCGGCACCGACGCATCCAACGCTGACCATTGCTCGTCTCGTTCGTTGCTTCACAATCGCTCCTACGGGTTGCATCCTGCGGCCAAGACGTCGCTGTACCTTACGTCAGGCCGCCACGCGTCGAGGTTCCATGGCGACTTGAACGGGGCGATGCCGACGTGGGACCGAAGCTGGGTATAGAGCTCGTTGCCCTCGTACCAGGAAGGGGCGCGGGTCACGTCGACGCCGAGGCGATGTCGTCCGCGTGCTGGGAGTAAGACCGTCGCTCGCGTTCTGTCGGCGCGGTGCGCGCGGCATCGCGAAACGCAGACCTCGCTTCTTCGACGCGCTTGAGGCGCTGCAGGAGATCTCCCCGAACCGCTGAGTAGAGGTGGTGTCCTCCCAGCGAGCTCTCGAGCGCCTCCGTCAGTGCGAGGGCTTCGGCCGGTCGTCCCGCGTTCGCGACGGCGACCGCACGATTCAGGCGGACGAATGGCGATGCATCCACCTGCTCCAGCACCCCGTAGATGTCGGCGATGCGGGCGTGGTCGATCTCCATGCCCGGGTCGGGGCGGACGTACTCGGCCGCGACGGTGGCGCGGATGAGGTGCCGTCCGCCGTGGATTCCCGCCCGTGCCGCCTCCTCGACGGCGTCGTCGAGAAGCCGCAGCCCCTCCTCGATCTCGGAGACATCCCACAGTTCGCGATCCTGTTCGTCGAACGGCACGGACAGGCCGTCGGGCGTCGTGCGTGCTGCACGGCGGGAGTGCTGAAGAAGAAGGAGGGCGAGAAGCCCCGTGAACTCGAGTCGAGCCGAGGAGTCCGCGGGAAGCAGCTGCCGGCAGAGCCGAGCAAGACGGATGGCCTCGGCGCTCGGATCAGTCTGGAGCGTCGGATCGGAGTAGCCGATGGTGAACAGGGCGGACAGGACCTCGCAGACGCTCGCGCTTCGACTGTCGAGCTGCGCGGCATCCGGAACGCGGTGCGGGATGTTCGCGTGCGCGATCTTGGCCCGCGCCCGCACGAGTCTCTTCTCCATCGTCGCGGGTGCGACCGCGAAGATCCCGGCGAGCTGTTCGATCGACACGTTCAGGACAGTGCGGAGTGTCAGCGCCGCGCGGGCTTCCAAGGTCAACGCGGGGTGGCAGGCGGTGAAGATCAGCTTCAGCCGCTCGTCCCCGTGCGGGAACGCGTCCTCGTGGTCGTCGGTTTCCGGGGTGTTGTCGACGCCACCGTGCGGCTCGTGCTCCAGACGTGCCACCGCCCGGCGCTCGGCGTCCGCGTGCCGGACGAGGTCGATCGCGCGTCGGCGCGCGACGGTCGTGACCCAGGCGGCGGGGTTCGCTGGAACCCCGTCGCCTGGCCACCGCTCGACCGCTCGGGCCAGGGCGTCCTGCACGGCGTCTTCCGCGAGGGTCCAGTCGTGGACCGTGCCGATCACACTCGCGACCACGCGGCCGTACTCGATCGATGCCACGTGCCGCACGGCGGCCATGGCATCCGGAAGCGTGCCCGGCGGCCCTTCCGGCATGGTCACATCGTCACCCGAGCGGCCACACGGGCCGCACCTCCACCAGGCCGAACCGGGCCATCGGGTGTGCGGCGGCGATCTCGATCGCGGCGTCGAGGTCGTCGGCGTCGATCACGTCGAACCCGGCGATCCATTCGCGGCTCTCGGTGAACGGTCCGTCGGCCACGATCCGCTCGCCGGCTCGCACGCGCACGGTCGTGGCGTCTTCGACAGGCCGCAGACGGTCACCCAAGACGTACGAGCCGCTGTCCTGCAGCGACGCCACCCAATCCCCGGCGTTGTCCTCGGCCTCGACGTAGGGCTCAGCGGTCGGGTCGGTGCAGATGAAAAGTACGTAGCGCATGTGTTCTCCTCAAGGTCTTTCTACATCTACTTACCCAGACGACGGATGACCACCAGCCCGCAGGACACCGGTCCGGAAAATGGCGGATCGCGCCCAAGGCACTGAAATCCGGCTCCGGGGCGGGGCTGAACAGCATGGTTCCCTCCTCGTGATGCGTCAACGACTCCGAATGCGCTGCAGGTCCGCATCGGTGACATCCTGAAAGCCGATCGACACGGGCGCGAGGCGAGTGGTGCGTGCCTTGCCGCTGTCGTCCGTGTAGTCGATGGACGGGCTCATGATGCGGAAGTCGAAGTCTCCGTCGCACGCGAGTTCCACTGTGACGCTGTGCGACCGGGTGTCCAATGAGACCTCGTCTGCGTGGACGTCTGGTGAGCCCGGGTCGAAGCGCTGGACCGACGCCACAGCACCAGGAACGGGGAAGTCGGCCGTCGTGCACCGCGGCATACCGACCACGTCCGCACTGGCGTCTTCGGAAGCGAAATCGTCGGGCGGCGCGCCTCTCAGTGACCAACTGCCGACGGGCACCTGAGCGATCGTCGATGAGCCCGCGAAGACGAGGCCGACCGCACGGAACGACAGGCCGGCGGCGGGAATGTCGACAGTGAAGGTGACGTTCCCGAGCGTGACCCCGTTGGCACCGTCTCCGTGGGTGACGGTGAAGTCACCCGGTGGGATCGACAGCTCGTCCGAGAGCACGATGCCGGTGAGACCCGTCCAGATAGCGTCGTCGGGCGCGGCCACGAAGATCAGGTTGACTGGATACGTCGCGTGGGTCGGCTGGACGATCGTCGCGGATGTCCGTGCGAAGGAGGCAGTCGACGGTGTCGTTTCCTCGGGAGAGCAGGATGCCAGGACCGCGAGGAGGCTCAGTGTGAAGATGCTCCACAGGCTGAGCGTGGCGACGAGGTTCTGACGGCGTTGCGAGACCATCGAGAACCTCAAGCGGTCGACTCCGGGCGGCTCATCAACGAAGATCCGGGCGCCCACGTCGCTCCTGCTCGACATCGTGACGAGAGTTGTGTCGAAGTTGGCGGTAGGCCGCTCTTCCCATGAAGTACATGGCGTACCCTACGCCGCCGACGACGACGAACCAGAAAAGGATAACGGTGACCGCGAAGACGTTTCCGAACATTGAGGTTCCTTCGTGCCGCAGCGCTGGCGGCGCTCGATAGGTGGAGACGGATGTGCCACTTACGCGGATCCCGGTAGATCCCCTTGTGGCTGCCCAGGCCAAGTTGACGGTGCGGCGGCAGCGTCGCGCTCTCGTACAGCAGCCCGGCCGTGGCTCACGGCGCGGGGCCGGGCGGCGTGCCATCCTGGCGCGCGTTGCGATATCGCTTCATCATCGCGCCGAACCACACAGCGGCGCCCGCCGCCGCAGTCGCTTCAAGCGCCGGAGCGAGCTGCGGCACGGAGTTCGCTCCCACGAGCACCGCGAGGAACCAGCCCCATACGCACAAGGTCGCGATGAGATGGCTTCGCGGTCGTGTGATGGTTGAGAACCACGTGACGGGCTTCATCGGCTGTTCCTCATCGGCAGGGTCCGCCGCGGTAGGTATCGACCCACCAGACGAGACCGGGGACAACATAGGGTTGGGTCGCCGTCACCTGCACACACTTCTTCGGGCGGGACTTCTCAGCGATGCCGGCGTTCCACACCAGTGATCCCGCGGCGAGGAGGCAGACGGGTGCCATGGTCCCGCACGCGAGTCCTCCGAGTGCGCCAAGGCCTTTGTCATAGATGATGGCCGTCTCCGCTCGGTTGAATCGCATGCGGTATTGGAAGAAGTTGGGGCGGTCGAATGTCGGGTCCGCGATGATCGGATACGCGTAGTCGCCGCTGCCGTGTTCGACCACCTGGACCAGAGCCGATCCGGATGACTCGTATCGTGTCGGCACGTCGATACCGTCCGCATCCCGTGCCCAGGGCGGCGCGACATCGGCGACGATCTTCTCGACCGGGGTGGTCACGCCAGTGTCTGGGTCGGCGATCTCTTCCGTCGTATACGCGATCGCACTCCCGTCCTGCTGGATCTCGACTGACACCCCTCCGCCGAAGTCGTACTCGAAGCGCTCGGTCTGCGAGGCATCGCTGATAATCGCGCTCGCGCGAATCTCCTCCTCGCCAGCGATGACGTTGATCGATGGCGTGTTCGCGTCGCCGAGATAGGTCACTGACCCGTCCTCTCCGACGCTCGCGTCATCAAGGTGGTCAGCGCCGGGAAGCGACACGGACATCGTTTCCTCGCCGTCGGGCAAGAGGACGGAGATCCCGTCGTCCGGTACCGCGGCAATCGTGGCCTTTCCGCCGCCGTCGAGGGTGGCCACGATTTGCCCGGAACTCTCGGTCGTTTGGGCAGCGGCGATGGGCACGGGCGCGACCTCCGTGACCAGCGCGACGATCTCCTCGGTCGTGAGGTCAGTTGCGTCCGCACTGGTATCCGCGGAGGCCGCCGGGACGGCTGCGAGGGATGATGAGCCGACGATCGCAGTGGTGAGCAGGCTGGCGAGCATGAGGTGTTTACGCACGTTCTCTCCGATCAGATCAATTGCCCGCCTGTGACCAATTGAAGACCTCATACGACGGCGTATGCAATATATTCGAGGGACCCGCTCGGGAGCATGCAGAGCGCTAGGATCCAGGCATGGATGCGTCGTTCTTCAGCTGGACCGGGTTCGCCATCACCGCAGCGGTCGCGGTCGTGATCCTCGTGCTCGCGTTCGTGCTCGTGCGCGGGGCGGCGCGAATGATCGCGCGTCGCCGGAGCCGTGGCCGGGGGCGCATGCCATCCGCACCTCGCCGTCCGTCCGGACGTTGAGCGCGACCTGCCTCACGCCGTTGGCTTGTGCGCGGGCGCTGCCGCGGGGGCCCCTGTCTTTCCGTCCGTGAATCGCGCCTGCGCACGGTCGTGGCGTCGCGGTACGGGAACGTGCTCCGTCGCGGCTGCGAGGCCCATGCGCTTCGTCGAGACGTACACGCTCTCGGCGGTGTCGACGAGGAATGTCTCGTGCCACACGCCGACCGCTCCCGGAGCCTTGCGGGCGGCGCGGTTGAAGGCTGTCCAGGCCGGACGGTGCTGCTGGTCCGGGTTCGACGCATAGGCGTACAGCTTGTCGACCGACGACCAGAACTGCACGACGTAGGGCCCGCCCGATCCGAGGAGGAGCTGGTAGCCGAGCAGGCCGGAGTCTGGCTCGGTGCTGAGCTCGCGGAGCATGCGCGGCATGGCGACGAACGCCGGCAGCCACAGGTCGGGGCGCCACCACCGGTTGATCTGCATCCCGATGTGGAACACGACGAGCTCGCCCTCGTGGTGGTGGGTCATGCGGCCCGTGATGACTTTCGACATGGCGACTCCTCAACTGGATAGCGATGCTATCCATAATGGATAGCGCTACTATCGAAGTCAAGAGGTGGCCATGAGGATTTCCGAACTGTCGGCGCAGACCGGCGTGACCGTGCCGACGATCAAGTACTACCTGCGCGAGGGGCTGCTGCCCGAGGGGGAGCGCACCTCCGCGACGCAGGCCGCGTACGGCGAGAAGCACGTCGAGCGGTTACGGGTGATCCGGGCGCTGCTCGACGCCGGCGTGAGCATCGCTGAGACGCGACGGGTGGTCGCAGCGCTGGATGATCCGCCCGCGAACCCGCACGAGCTGCTGGGGACCGCGCACGCCGCGATCACCCTGCCGGCCGATGACGCGTTGGACCTCGCCGGCGCTGAGGCGCTCGCTGCCCGGCTCGGGTGGAAGCCCGGGATATGCGACCCCGCGGTGCTGCATGCGGTCGCGCGAGCGTTACAGGGGCTGGAGCGCGTCGGCTTCACGGTGCCGGAGGCGGTGATGGCGGAGTACCTCGCGAGTGCGCGGCGGATGGCGGATGCGGAGATCGCGGGGGTGCCGGGGGAGTCTGCGGAGGCTGCGGTCCGCTACGTGGTGCTGGGGTCGGTGCTGGTGGAGCCGTTGTTGTTGGCGTTGCGGCGGGTGGCGCAGCAGGTGAGCTCGGGCGAGCGGTTTGGCGAAGGCCCATGAACCGAAAACTCGGCCTCCCTGAGCGCATCTCTCGGAGAGAGGTTCCTGCATTCAAAAAGCTCCTGCCCCTGGCTCAAGGGCTACGACTCCCCTGCGCTCAGTCGCGAGCCGCTCAATAAGGGGGCTGAGCTCTCGCCTGAGGTCCCCCAGATACACCGCATAGAAATCGGGGGACGCGGCGCTCAGTTCGAGATACCTGTTGCACGCCCGCGTCATCTGGGACAGCGGAACCTGGAGGGACTCCACCTGCCGGACTCGATCGCGGGTTGCGCGTATTTCCGATCGCATTGACGAAACGCTGGCGTTGGCTCTAGCGAAATCGGCCAACTGCTCAGCGCCAGGGATCACCGGCTCGGGGCCTTCTGCGATTGCTCGCCGGCGATGAAGCTCACCTATGAGCGATTGAATCGCGCGTTTCTCATCTAGCCGAATCTTCAGCAAGTAGGTGGCCAGGGCTATGAATACGGTCAGCAGAGCCCCGATGCAGGCAACAAGGACGTCAGGAATGAACGAATCCCACATGCCGATACAGTGTCAGACGCGGCCACCTATGTCACTAAGCCGACCGAGTCAGTTACCCAGAGCGACGCGTACGTAAGCTCGCAGCGCCGGATCACACACGTAGATGTACGTTCCACGCATCCCGCGCGTGAGCAGCACCCCGTAGATGTTTCGGATAAACGTCAGCAGGTCGTCGTCCCCGAACTCATCCTTCAGGAGCCCGGTGTTCTCCTTGCCCTTCCTGTCGCGATAGCTCTCGCGACAGGCGACGATCCGACCCGTTGCAGGGTCCAGGCGTAGGTCTGGCCCAATGATGACGCCAGCGTAGTTGAGGTCGTATCCCTGTACCGTGTGGATCGAGCCGACCTCTTCGAGTGAGTCTTTTGAGTTGATCCAGTCCTTGTCGGTTCCGTTCCACCGAAGTTGCTCGCCATCGAGTTGAATGTCGAAGGCATCCGAGTCCTTCCGCGACACCCATTCCCACGCGTAGCCGGCGACAAGTCGGGAAAGACCGACCTCAGCATCCTTCTGGCGGATGGCTTCGCGCATCTCTCCGAGGTCGTCGAAGAGGCGGAGTTCGTACTCGCCGAGATCCGGTAGCGACGGCGCTTCGCTCCGAAGAAGGGCCCGGATAAATTCCACATAATCTGCGCCAGCCTGGACCCGCATCTGGGTGGTCAGACGGAAGAAGCGGTGCTCGTCCTTCGCTCGGGACACCTCCGCGCTGAGCGTTGTCGGGGAAAGGTCATGAGGCCGCACGCTCTGCTCGCCGTCGACGAGCAGGAGCCCATGCTTGCTGCGAGCCTTGATCCAGTCGAGCTGGGTGTATCGAGGATCGTCGCTCCCGAACAGCGCCTCGTTGATTTCGCGGAACTTCTTGTTTTGCACGCCCGATGCTTGGTTGGCCCGCTGCCCGAGGCGATGGGTCTCGTCGACGAGCACGAGGTCGTATGGCTGGTCCGATTCACCCAGCTGGAACGGCGACATCACCATCGAAGCGTCGAGCTTGGGCGTCTTCTTGAAGACCTTCTTCACCGACATCCGCAGAGACTGTTGAGGGATCACGAGGGCCATTCGAAGCGTCCTCAGCAGATCGCGATTCTCCGGGACGAAGAACTCCGAGAACATCGAGTCCGGCTCGATGCCGTCCTGGTCTCGGTAGTCGCGGATATCGGCGAGCAGCTTCATGAGAAAGATCGCGATGATCGTCTTTCCCGTTCCGGGGTTGCCCTGCACAACGAGGGTCGATCGAGCGCCCGGGTCCTGGAGATCTTCGAGAAGCCCCTCCAAGATGTCCATGATCGCGATGCCCTGGTCCTCGGTGAGAGCTTTGAACGGCGACAGCTTGAAGAGGTCCGAGTTCTCGATCTGCGGGATGCTCCGAGAGAAAAGTCCCTCTGCTCGCAACGCCTCAAACACGTCACGGAAGGACTCGCGGTAGATATCGCGGTCGTAGTACTGCGCGTCAGTCAGGCCGTCGTTGCCATTGAGGAGGTGATAACGTCCGTCGCCCGAGAACCACCGGATGAGATGCGATTCAAGGTCGAGGCACACTGACTTGTTGAACCTGTGGTTTACGACGACGCGAATCGACTTGAGGGACTCGTGCCGTTTTGACCCAGAGAGATGTTGACGCATCCGAGTGGCGGCACTCACGGTCTCACCGACGTAAAGTCCTGGCGAACTGCGCCGGGAATCCCCTTCGATCACGTACACAACCGGCCAGTTGGTGTGCCGGGCGTCATCACGCGCCCAGGTATCAACGGCGTCACGGCGGAACGGGAGGCGCTGGATGCTGAACTCTGTCACTCCGGCGCCTCGGCGAGCTTGGTGTACTTCGTCATGCGGCCCTTGGCGAACTCGACGGGGTACTTCGCCTTCGTCGACTCCAGCTTCTTCAGGACGATCTCATCGAGGTCGACGCCGATCTTGTTCGTGAGATGGATGCAGTACGTGATGACATCCGCGAGCTCTTGCTCGACCTGTTCTTGGTCGAAGTCAGGAGACCACTGGAAGCACTCGAGGAGCTCACCGGCCTCGATCGCGATGCTCTTGGCGAGATTCTCGGGCGAGTGGAACTGGTCCCAGTCTCGTTCCGCGACGAAGGCGCGAAGGGCGGCGAGAGTCTGCGGCGACGGCATGATGCGACGCTAGCAGGGTCACAGTAGGTACCCCGAGGACACTCCCTGTTAGCTTGCTCTCGGAGGCATGGTGAGCGAGAGCCGCGTTATCGAGGTCGTTGCAGCTGTCATCGAGCGTGATGGCCTGATCCTTGCGTGCCGCCGTCGACCTGAGAAGGCGGCAGGGGGAAAGTGGGAGTTCCCTGGGGGCAAACTCGAAAAGGGTGAGACACACAGCGAGGCTCTGGTACGAGAGATACGCGAAGAGCTCAGCACCTCCGTAGAGGTCACCGCCCCGCTTCGAACGGATGACACAGTGGTTGGCGAAAGCACAATCCGCCTCATTTGTCTTCACGCAAGGTTGCTCGGAGAGCCACCGACCCAGAGCCTCGATCACGATGAACTGCGCTGGGTTCGTCGTAGCGATCTGCCGGGTCTCGACTGGGCCGCCCCGGACCTGCCATCTGTCGCGGAACTGGCGGCCGGGTCGCCTACTCGATGACCAAGAACCCCTCGTCGTCGCGGACGATCAGGACGATTCCCAACTCGGACAATAAAGTCTCGAGATGTGAGATCGGTCGGCTGGGAAGCAAGATGACCGGAACTGCAGGCCTGCCGGACTCCCGAGCCAGGCGCGAATAGTCGAGGACTTGCCCTATCGCGGTGCGAACGTATTCACGGGCAGGCGACTTTTTCGCTTCGACGACCCAGCCTGACTCCGAGACATAGAGATCGGGCTCGATCGTGGCTCCGGCGGAGCTCAGGCGAAGGCGCTGAGGAGTTTCACCACGGGACTTAATCCACTGCCCGAAGTCGTTCTGCAGCTCGAACTCGATTCGGGAGACGACGCGCTCACCAGGAATCACGGGTGCGCCCATGAGATACGACGATGACGCGGGAGGCGTCCATGACGAGGTCTGTGCACTCTCCGTGAGGGGCGTGGATGGCGCGTCGAGTGCTTCCACATCAGCGTCAACTGGCACGAGCTTGAAGATGATTCCTTCGCGAAGATTCCCGTCAGAGTCGGGGATCGTCTCGATACTGAACGCTGGCTCGCCTGTTGTGAACTCGCCGACGTAGGTGACGTAGGTGCCCTGTTTCGTGAGTAGGCGGATAAGGCGTTCGTTCTCGGCCGCGTCCCGAAGTGCGGCGTTGCCACGCACGAACACTTGAGGACCCCGCTGGCCTTCGCCCGTGTAGAGAAACGAGCCATCCTCCTGCAATCCTTCACGCGCGTTGTATCCGTGCCTCGCACCGCTCTCCGGGCTGGTGATGAGGAGGATGTCAGGCATCGACCGCGGCGTGATGATTCCGCCCTGTTCCTGGCCTCCGTAAGCGGCATGAATCTCTCGTCGCAGCACTTTGTCGCCGATCTCGAGTGTCCAGAGCGCCGGATCGGAGGGTCGGAGCCGCCGCCCGAATCGAGCCCGCACAGCGTCAGCCTGACTGTCCTCGAGTTCCCATCGAGCGAGGCCTTCGGGGAGCCTGCCGTATCGCTCACGAAGGAAGCCGCGGATGCGCTTCTGGCTGATGTTCAGTTCGAGCGAGAGTCGGGCCGGCGTCGTGGTGCTCACGCGAGGCAGCATATCGATATGCTGCACTGCTCATGCGTCGCAGCAGCGTCCGCGATTATCCGCGACTTCGGAGTGCTTGGCGGTCAGCGGTGGCTGCGAAGGTGGGCGTGCACCTCGGAGGGCGCGGGCAGAGTCGTGCGCTTCGTCGTCCCGTCGAATTGCCGCGTCGATGGTAGTCGTGCGTATTGCGCGCGAGTGCCGCGCCCTGGCGTAGAACTCCGGTAATTCTCCTGCGCGGAACTTCAGGGGTAGGACCTCGTGCACCTGCAATAGTGGCTGTGCTGTTTCGGATTAGCATGCGTTGCCATGCGGCGTTTCATCGCGCGCCCGCCTGGCGTCAATGGTCGGCCAAACAGCTAATCAGCACCCGCTATTGCAGCGACGCCTCCGGCAAGGCCGATGACATCACGGATGTCCATGCCACGAGCCGAAGTGCAATCGTTCTATCTCCCGAGTCGGAGCTACAAGCGTCGCGTCGTAGTTCGTGTGTCCGCTTGCGGCTAGTGGAACCCGCCCGTCAACCGCCCCCGCATCCGCGAACTGCTCTCGTTCATCCCAACGATCTCCAGCGTCTTCCCCAGCGCCTGATATTTCGTCTCGATCGCATCCAACGCCGCAACGGTCGACGCATCCCACACATGCGACCCGGACAGATCCACGACCACCCGCTCCGGATCCTCGGTGTACGAGAACAACGTCGTCAGATCATTGCTCGACGCGAAGAACAACTCCCCCTCCACGACATACGTCACCACATCGCCCGCGGGCCCCAGAACCCGACGGACCGAAACGAAGTGCGCCACCCGCCGCACGAACAGCACGGACGCGACGAGCACCCCACCGACGACCCCGACCGCCAGGTTGTGCGTGATCAGCACCAGCATCACCGTCGCGATCATCACGAACGTCTCGCTCTTCGGCATCCGCTTCAGCGTCGACGGCCGCACACTATGCCAGTCGAACGCCCCGATCGCGACCATGATCATCACGGCGACGAGCGCCGCCATCGGAATGGTCCCGACGAAGTCGCCGAACACGACCACCAGCAGGAACAGGAAGATCCCGGCGCAGAACGTCGAGATGCGGGTCCGCGCGCCCGACGCCTTCACGTTGATCATCGTCTGACCGATCACCGCACAGCCGCCCATGCCGCCGAACATCCCGGACAAGACGTTCGCGACGCCCTGCCCCCACGACTCGCGGGTCTTGTTCGAGTGGGTGTCGGTGATCTCGTCGACGAGCTTCGCGGTGAGCAGCGACTCCAGCAACCCGACCACCGCGACCCCGAGCGCGAACGGCGCGATGATCGTGAACGTCTCCCAAGTCAGCGGAACGTTCGGGATGAACAGTGACGGCAGACTCCGAGGCAGCTCACCCTGATCTCCGACCGTCGGCACGGTGATCCCGAACGCCAGCACGACACCGGTCACGATGATCACCGACACGAGCGGCGCCGGCACGATCTTGGTGAGCTTCGGCATGACGAGCATCACCACGATCCCCAGCGCCACGAGGGGATACACCAGCCACGGCACGTCGATCAGCTGCGGGAACTGCGAGCTGAACACGAAGATCGCCAGCGCGTTCACGAACCCGACCATCACGCTGCGGGGGATGAACCGCATGAGCTTCGCGACGCCGAGCACTCCGAGGACCACCTGGAAGATGCCGGCGAGGATGACCGTCGCGATGAAGTAGTCGAGCCCGTACGTCGGCGCGACGGGAGCGATCACGAGCGCCACGGCTCCGGTCGCCGCCGTCACCATCGCCGGTCGCCCGCCGAGGAATGCGATCGACACCGCCATGATGAACGACGAGAACAGCCCCACCTTCGGGTCCACCCCGGCGATCACCGAGAACGCGATGGCCTCGGGGATGAGTGCGAGGCCGACGACGAGCCCGGCCAGCACCTCTCGCGTCAGCAGTCGCGGGTTCTTCAGGGCATCGAGCACTGAGGGGTGGGCGCGATAGCGGGCGCGGTCGTCGACCGTCATTGCAGACATTGAGCTCCAGGGGAAGGCGCCTCAGAGAGGAGGCAGACGTTCCAGCCTACGACTGATGCGCGAGCGCCCACCCCGCGCCCCTTCCGCCGGCCCCTTCCACCCGCCCCTCACATCCGCCAGGATGAACGAGACCGCCCCGAAGGAGAGCCCCCGTATGTCGCTCGCCCCCTCCACCGCCCCGGACACGGCATCCACCGCGCTCCCCGGGGCCGCGGTCATCGCCGCGATCCGCCGCGTCCTCCTCTGGTCGCTGATCACCGCTTTCCTCTACCCCGTGTTCATGACCGCCACCAAGGGCATCTGCCCCGGCGGCGTCGACGCGAACGGCGGGTTCATCGACTCCGCTGGTCAGCCGGTGGACGAGGCTCCGCAGTGCATCCAGCTGACGCTCGCGCCGAGCCCTCTCGTCTTCATCGCCATCGCCGTCATCGTGCTGCTCGCACTGGGCCGCGTGATGAGGGCGGCTGATGAGCGCACGGCGCTGCGGACGCTGGAGTGGGCGCAGTACGGCGTCGGGCTGCTCGTGGTGGTCGCGATCGTCGTCTCGCACGTCTGGTTCGCGCTGATCCCGATCGAGCAGTTCACCGGCGACTCCTGGACCGTGTTCAGCCCGTTCCCGTTCGGCTCGATCGACGTCGAGGTGACGCCGATGACGACCTCGTGACGGCTTAGTCGCGCCAGTCGATCCCGACGCCGGCGATCCGTCGCCCGGCCTCGTCGGCGGCGACCGGCTCCCCGACGTCCGCCCCGCGCTCGAGCGAGACGGCGGAGTGCACGATGGTGTCGGCGTACACGTGCACGAGGTTGTAGCCCTGCGCGGCGTCCTGTCCGCGGGTGGCGCCGACGGGCTGCGCGAGGTCCTGTCCGTACGCGCTCGACGAGGCGACGGCGACCGGGATTCCGGCGAAGGTGCCGAACGACGGATGGTGCACGTGCCCCGACAGGATGCCCCGCACGTCCGACCCCCGCAGCACCGCGGCCAGCGCGTCCTGATCCCGCAGCTCGACCGTCACGGCGAGGTCGAGCACCGTCGGCAGGGGCGGATGGTGGAGGAGCAGCAGCGTGCCCTGGGGTGCCGCCGTCGACAGCTCTCCCTCCAGTCGAACCAGCTGCGACGACGGCACCTCCCCCCAATGCGCGCCGGGCACCGTCGAATCGACGACGATGACGCGCATCCCCCCGAACCACCGCACCTCGACGATCGGCTCGTCACCCGCCCCCGCGAGTCCGAGCTCCGATCGCATGGCACGGCGGTCGTCATGGTTGCCGGCCGCCCACACGACCTCGCACCCGAGCGCCGCGGCAGCGGGCGCCACGAGCTCGCGCAGGCGCCGGTAGGCGGCGGCATCGCCCCGGTCCGTCAGGTCTCCGGTGAACAGCAGCGCGTCGGGACGGAGCCCCGAGGCCACGAGCCGGTCGAGCATCTCCGCCAGGTTCGCGTCGGCGTCGGCCCCGCTGCCGTACAGCGGCGACCGTTCACCGGGCAGGTGCGTGTCGGAGATGTGCACGAAGGTGTGCGACGGGCGGGGGTGTTCGGTGAGGATCATGTCTCTTCCTGGTCGGCGGACGGAGGCAGGTCGGGGCAGATGTCAGACGGCGGCGGCCGTGGATCCGGGGACGAGGGTTCCCGTGAACGAGCGGCGCACGAGCGTCTCCGGCTCGTCCGCGGTGAGCAGCTGCTGCATGGTCTCGACGGCGGCCGCGGCCACCGCCTCCACGGGGATCCGCAGCGTGGTGAGCCCGAGCAGGTCGGCACCGGGCAGGATGCCGTCGCACCCGGTCACGCTCACGTCGTCCGGCACGCGGAGACCGGCCGCGCGGGCGGCGCGCATGACGGCGAGCTGCCGGTAGTCTGACGCGCACATCACGGCGGTCGCCCCGGCGCGCACGGCGGCGAGGGCCTCGTCGACGCCGTCGTCGGGACGCGCGCCGGCGGAGATCATCGTCACGGCGACGCCCGCCGCGGTCAGGACCTCCTGCATCGCGAGCGCGCGGAGGTGCTCCGGGTACGACGCGTCGGGGCTTCCGGCGAGCACGACGACGGTCCGGTGTCCGAGCGCCACGATGTGCTCCGCGAGCAGACGTCCGTGCCCTTCATCGTCGTAGTGGGCGGTGTGGATGCGGCCCGCCGACTCCACGCGCCCGGCACGGAGGATCGGCACCTGGTCGGCGAACGGCTCGAGCTGCGCCGCGGAGATGCCGCCGGTGGCGACGATGAGTCCCGCGACCCGCATGCCGAGCAGCCGGTGCAGCGCATTCACCTGCTTGGCGCCCTGCTCGTCGGCGCCGATCGTGACAGTCACGAGGTCGAGGCCGCGCTGATGCGCCTCCTCCTGCAACCGGGAGAAGAGGAGGCCGTATGCGGGGTTGCTGGCGTCGCGCAGCATGAGGCCGACGGTGCCGGTGCGTCCGGCGGCGAGCTCAGCGGCCATCGTGTTGCGCACGTATCCGAGCCGCTCGGCGGCTTCCAGGATGCGCTCCTGCGTCTCCGGTGCGAAACGGCCCTCGCCCTTCAGCGCCCTGGTCGCCGTCGCGCGGGACACCCCGGCCGCCGCGGCGACGTCGCTGATCGTGACCCGCAGGGCGGGCGTCCCGGCATCCGCCCCGCTCATGCGCGCTGCTTCCGTCGGCGGGGCGCTCCGGCGCGTGAACCTCGTCCATACACGAGATACATGGTGACACCCATGATGATCATGAGCAGCACGGTGTAGACGAACGTGATGGGCATCGCGTCGAGGTTGTTCTCCCCGCGCGTGCTCTCCTGGATCGCGACGCCGAGCGGCTTGTACAGCGGGTGGTAGAGGAAGATCGCGGCGTCGTAGTCGTCGAGCAGGCTGTTGAAGTTCAGCGCCGTGATCGCCGCCGCGGTCGGCAGCACGAGCGGGATGAGCACGCGCCGGAACGTGGTCAGCGAGCGGGCTCCGAGGATGCGCGAGGCGTCTTCCAGGGAGTCCGGCACGGACGCGAACCCGGCCTTGAGCAGCCGCAGCGTGAACGGGATCTTCACGCAGATGTACGCGACGAGCAGCAGCACCGGCGTCCCCGTGAGCACGATGTTGCCGACGAGCGGCTGCGGGGCGTCGAACGCCATCACGAAGGCCAGTGCGATCAGCACGATCGGCAGGATCCACGGGATGTGCAGCACGTACTCGATGGCCGTGGTCAGCAGGTTGCGGTGCTTCTGCATCATCCGCGCCACGAAGAGCAGGCCGCCCACGACGATGACCGCGGCGAGGGCGCTGTAGACGACGCTCACGATGAACGGCCGGAGGGCCGCCGCGCTGGAGAACACGGTGATGTAGTTGTCGAGCGTGAAGCTGTCGAGCGTGATGGATCCGGCGAGGATGCTCCGCGCGTCCACGAACGAGAAGATCACGATGAGCACGACCGGGATGAGGTAGATCACCCAGAGCAGGTAGGCGACCACGTGCACGACGGCATTCGCGAACGGGTTGCGGATCCGCTGCTTCTGGATCGGCGTCGCCACCTTCGCCACCGAGAAGTACACACCCGACTTCTCGGCGCGGTTCATGATCGCGAGCAGGATGATCGTCGCGACACCGAGCACGATCGCCAGCAGCGCCGCGATGTCACGGGTGATGGGGCTGCGCGACAGGTCGATGATGAGGGGTGCGACGGTCTGGAAGTCCGGTCCGCCGAGCACGAGCGGCGCGGTCAGGGCCCCGAGGCCGATGAGGAACGTCAGCACCGTGACGGCGAAGAGCATCGGCTTCATGACCGGCAGCACGATGCGGCGCAGGATCGTCCAGGTCGAGGCGCCCATGAGCTTCGCGGCCTCGATCGACGCGTAGTCCACCTTGCCGAGCGACGAGGACAGGAACAGCATGTGGTTCGTCGTCGTCGCGAACGTCATCACGAAGACGACCGCGAAGTAGCCGGAGAACCAGTCCCGGTTCATGTCCGGCCAGATGTTCACCATCAGGTTCGTGATGAAGCCGAACTTGCCGTAGATGAAGTTGTAGCCGGCGGCGAGCACGATGCCGCCGTAGATCAGGGTCGTGGCGTAGCCGAGCCAGAGGAGTTTCGCGCCGCGCACCTGGAAGTACTGCGTCACCAGCACGATGAACACTCCGACGACGTTCACCGTGACGGACAGCGTGATGGCGAGGAGGAAGCTGTTGCCGAGCGTCTTCAGCGCGCGCTCGCTGCCGAGCAGCTTCTCGACGGCACGGATGCTGAACTGCCCGTCCGGGAAGAAGGTCGCGGCGAGCAGCTCGGCGTTCGGCAGCACGAGGAAGGCGGCGGCGAACCAGATCACGACGATGCCGGTCACCCAGGCGAGCGGCGAGCGGAGCATCGCGCGCACGCTGCCCGGCCGTCCGCGGCGGAGGCGGGGCTTCGTCCCGGCGCCCGCCTCGGCCGCCTCGGTCGTCAGCGCGCCGGGGGTGTCGGTCATCGCCGCGGACGGCGGCGGCACCGGGCGGGAGTCGTTCTGCGGGTCGCTCATGTCACGCCGCCGGGTACTGCAGGATCCACCGCGGGTCGACGTCGATGCGCACGGCATCGCCGACGTCCCAGCGGTGCGCGCTCGCCGCGGCCGGCACGCTCACCCGGAGCGTCGCGTCGGCAGCCGACACCGTATAGACGCTGTGGCTGCCGTGGTACGTGCGCTCGGCGACGGTGCCGTCGAGCGACGCCGTGCCGCCGGCGGTGGCCTCGGACGGCGACGCCAGGTGCAGCTTCTCCGGCCGCACGTAGCTCTCGGCCGTAGCATCGAGGCCAGCGCCGATCGCGATGAGCTGCGCGGGCGTGAGGCGGTTGTTCTCGCCGATGAACCGGCAGACGAACGGCGTCGCGCTGCGGTCGTAGATCTCCTCCGGCGTGCCCACCTGCTGCAGCGTCCCGGCGTCGAGCACGGCGATCCGGTCGCTGAGAGTGAGCGCCTCCTCCTGATCATGCGTGACGTACACGGTGGTCACGCCGACCTCGTGCTGCAGCTCCTTGAGCTGTTCGCGCAGCTGCACGCGGAGCTTGGCGTCGAGGTTCGACAGCGGCTCGTCCAGCAGCAGGATGCTGGGGGTGAGCGCGAGCGCCCGGGCGATGGCGACGCGCTGCTGCTGGCCGCCGGACAGTTCCGCCACGTTCTTCTCGAGCTGCGACGCGGCGAGCCCGGTGCGGTCGGCGACCTCGTCCACGCGCCGCCGCTGCTCGGCCTTCGACACCTTCTGCACCGAGAGGCCGAACGCGATGTTCTCCCGTACGTTCATGCTCGGGAACAGCGCGTAGTTCTGGAACACCATGCCCACGCCGCGCTTCTCGCTCGGCACCCGGGTCACGTCGCGACCGGCGATGTGGATGCGACCGCCGGTGGGCTCGATGAACCCCGCGAGCGTGCGCAGGGCGGTGGTCTTGCCGCATCCGGACGGACCCAGGAGGGTGAAGAACTCACCCTCCTGGATCTCCAGATCGAGGTGCGAGACCGCACGGTGGTCGCCGAACACGACCTCGACGTCGTCGAAACGGATCATCGTCTTCTCTCTCTGCCGGTGCGGGACTGCGCGGGTCAGCCGATGTACTCGAGCGTGACCTTCTCGACCCAGGCGCCGAGGTTCTCGCTCACGAAGCCGAAGTCGATGTCCTGACGGTCGAGCGTGCCCATGAGCTCGACGACCTCGGGGTTGGCCTTCTCGACCGCGCCCTCGTTCACGGGCATGGCGTTGAACTCCGCAGCGAACTCGCCCTGGACCTCGGCGCTGCCGAACCAGTCGATGAACTCCTGCGCCTTCTCCTCGTTGTCCGTGCCGTTGATCTGCGCGATCTGCTCGGTCACGTAGGGGACGCCGTACGCGGGAACGATCATGCCCGTGCTGGTGCCGTACTCCTCGTCGCGGGCGGAGATGCCGCTCGACGGCAGCACGCCGTAGTCCACCTCGTCGCGGGTGATGCGGGCGTAGAGGTCGGTGCCCTCCACAGCGGGGGAGCCGTTGGCGTAGTACGACTTCACCAGGTCCCAGCCCTCGTCGCTCACGCCGAGGTCGCCGTCCTCGTCGAGGTGACGGGTGAGCATGCTGGCGAGCACGAGCTGCGGGGTGGCCTGGCCGAGCGCGGGGTTGACCTCGTAACGGCCGGCGAACTCCTCGTCGGTGTACAGGTCGTCCGGGTCCGCCGGAGCGTCGCTGATGCGGTTCTCGTCGTAGACCGTGACGATCGCCTGCTCCACGAGCGGCCAGAACGCGCCGTCCTTCGGGTCGCCGGCGTCTGCGGGGACCTCGCCGCTCCAGCTCGGTTCGTAGGCCGTGATGGCCTCTTCCGTCTTGAGCTGCTCGAAGAACATGTTGTTCAGGCCGAAGACCACGTCGCCGACGGGGTTGTTCTTCTCCGCGATGATGCGGTTCGTCAGGTCGGCGCCGCCGAGGCCCACGATCTCGATGTCGATGCCCGCGTCCGCCGCCTTCTCGGTGATCCACTCACCGCGGCCGTCGCTGTTCGAGTTCGTGTAGACGATGAGGGTGTCGCCGTCGCTGCCGCCGCCGTCGCCCGCGTCTCCGTCGCCGCCCGCTGTGCATCCGGTGAGCGCGATCGCCGCCGCGGCCGTCAATCCGATGAGCGCCCAGCGCCTCTGCTGCCTGTCGGCCATGTTCGTCCCTTTCTCGCCTTCGAGGTGTGTCGATGCGACACTACCGGTTCTTGTGGTGAAGGCACAAAGATTGTCTGGTTTCGTGAGCGCGGTCGCGCGTCCGCACTCAAGGTAGGCGCGCGGCGTGAACGCGAGGATGCGACGAGGTGAACGAGTGGGATTCGTGAATGTCATCCTTTAGTTGACGCTCGCGAGTCAGGTCCATAGGCTCGCTTCATGGATGGATCATCGACCAGCGGCTTGTCGCTTGCCGACCTCGCCTCCCTCGTCGACGCTGGCGGACGAGAAGCGCCGTCTCGCTCGGATGACGAGGTCCTGATGATCCGTCAGGCCGACGAGTTGGTCCGGCGTTCGCGTGAGCGCTTGCAGGAGTCGGTCTCCACCGCGCGCTCGCATGGCGTCTCGTGGCAAGAGATCGGCGCCACGCTCGGCGTGAGCCGACAAGCAGCGTTCAAGCGATTCGGCACCAAGGGTGAGGCAGGGATGATGGCATCGCCCGTGACAGACCTCTCGGATCGCACGAGCGCGGTATTCGCACACCTGGATGCCGGCGACTACGAGGCTGTGCGAGCACACATGACGTACGCCTGCGGTCGCGCGCTGACCAAGCGCAAACTGATGAGCGTGTGGGACCAGATCCGGAGTGACACCGGCCGCCTCGAAGCCTGTGTCGATTCGACGGTACAGACGGCGGACGGCAGTACGCCGCTGAGCACGCTCGCCAACCGGCACCTGAGTAACGGAGCGATCGTGCAGGTGACCCTGCTCCACGAGGCCGGAGAGTGGATCGGCCGCGTTGCCTACAACGGCTTCGGCAAGATCACGGGCATCCTCATCGCCCCACCGGGGTCTCGCGGCGTGCCGTTCTAGACTCGTTCCACCCGGGCGTCTCACCCTCCAGGCAGGGTAGGTTCTCGTGGTGCGACCCCACCCCCTCTGTCCTGCTCGGGATGCGTGGTGTTCGTCGCGTGCTGATGCGCAGGCGCGATCGTCGCACCGATTGACACGGCCCGTGATCTTTCCCGCCGCGTCTGCATCGGCGAGGATGCGCCCCGTCGACCTCGCCGAATCAGCGTCCGTTCGCCTCGCGATCCATAGGGGAGACGCCCGAGAGGAGCCGTCGCCTGTGCGCGGGGCGCGGAGGCGCCGTCGCGACTGCCGCCCTGACTCGTTTTCGGGAGCGTAGGGGCGGGCGGGAACAGCTGCAGAATGCCGGCATGCAATCGAACATAACTTCGAAAGTCGAGGCATGCCGAGATAGAATGAAGCATGTCGAAAACGTCCGGACTGCGCGAGGCGATGGATCGCCTCGACGAGGCGTGGGGCGCCGCGGGCGATGTCGCCGAGCTCTCCCGCGTGCAGCTCGTCGAGGTGGCCGACGCGATCGGACTTCTGCAGCGCCGGCTCGATGCGATCCACGTCGACGTGGCCGCCGGCATCGCCCGGGAGTCGCGCGCGGAGCTCGGGGCCGACAGCTTGGCGAAGCAACGCGGGTACCGCACGGCGGCGAAGCTCATCGCCGCGACGACGGGCATCTCGACGGCGGAGGCGCAGCGCCTGGTGAAGGTCGGAGAAGCGACCGCGCCACGGAGCGATCTGCTCGGCGCGCCGCTGCCCGCGCGGTATCCGCTCCTCCGGGAAGCACTCGCGTCGGGTGTGCTCGGAGCGCCGGCGATCGGTCTCCTCGTCGCTCTCCTCGATCGCTGCCGCGTGGCCGCCGGTGTGGAGCGCATCGCCGAGGCGGAACGCGTGCTGACCGCCGCAGCCGAAGGGCTCGAGCTTGATGCGGTGCGCAAGCTCGTCCTCCGCGCCGAAGCGTGGCTCGACCCCGACGGTGTGGCGCCGCGGGCGGAGGAACAGCGCGGTCGGCGTGGACTGCGCATCTTCGAACGTGACGGCATGGTGCATCTGCACGCGCAGCTCGATGTCGAGTCCGCTGCGCCGGTCGTCACCGCGATCCGCGGGCACGTGTCTGCCGTGTTCGCCGCCCGCCTCGAAGCCCCCGATGCGGAGTCGCCCGACGCGGATCGGCGCTCCGTCGCGATGATCCAGGCCGATGCGCTGTCCCTCTTCTGCGCGCACGTGCTCGGGTGCGAGGGCGATCGGGTGCCGCTCGCCGGGGCGACGGTGATCGTTCGGGTATCGCTGGACGATCTGCAGGCGGGAACCGGGTCGGCGACGGTCGACGGGCTCGACCAGGTGATCGACATCGGTGCCGCCCGGCGGATGGCGGCCAGCGGGGGCGTCATCCCCTGCGTCCTCGGCGGTGCGAGCGAGGTACTGGACTGGGGCCGCGAGAAGCGCCTCTTCACCCGAGCCCAACGACTGGCCCTCGCCGAGCGGGATGGCGGGTGCGCCATGTGCGGGCTCCCGCCCGGGATGACGAAGGCTCACCACCTCCGCTGGTGGCAGCGAGATCGAGGTCCGACGGATCTCTCGAACGGGATCCTGCTCTGCGAGACCTGCCACCACCGCATCCACGACAACGGGTGGGAGATCGTGATCGAGGGTTCCGGCGTGACCGGCCGCCCATGGTTCCTTCCGCCGCGGTGGGTCGACCCGCAGCGCGCACCGCGGCTGGGCGGACGGGCGCGCTTCGATGTCGCAGCGTGAGTGGGCCGCGCCTGCTCGCGGTGGTGGGTGTCGGGGTCACAGCTGGTCGGCGCCCGAAGGGAGGGGGCGCGCGACGCTCGGTCTGTCAGCGGCGAAGTCGGGAGCGGACGCGGCGGGCGGCTCGTGCGAGGGCGTCGCGCCAGGCGCCGCCCGGCCACTCGCGGCGCAGCCGCAGGCTGCCGTCCTCGTTCCGTACGAGCTCGACCCGACGGCCCGCGAGAAGCGGGGACCTGCCGAGGTGTGCCGTCACGTCGGGCGCCGCTGTCAACGGGGCGGTGAACATCCACCCGGCGTAGCGGACGGCCACGGTGAGGTCGGCGTCGCGAGCGCCGTCCTCACGGAACGCCTTCATCGGGTCCAGGGCGATCGGCACCGCGTCGAGGCGCTTCGGGCGTCGGCCGCCGATCTTGCGCTCCGAGCCTGCCGTCGACTCCGGCGCCTGTCCGGGGGTCGGCGTATCCCGCGCGACGAGGTCGACGCGGTCAGCGCGACGCTCCTTGCGGGCGTTGAGCACCCCGGAGGGGAGGTCTTCGGTCGCCGACGGGGGCAGGGAGACCAGCCGGTCGGCGGAACCGACGGTCTCGAACACGAACGCCTCCTCGCCGTCCCGGAGCAGACGGACGCGCACAGTGAGCTGCAACCCGCCGCGCGACCAGCGCGCCGCGGTCACGGTGGACGTGCAGGTCGTGTCCGCCTCGAACGCGGCGAAGGCGAGCAGGTCATCCCGGCGGTCGGCGCGCAGCAGAGCCGCCCGGATGCGCTGCGGGAACGACAGCCCCGCATCCACGCCGGGGCCGAATCGACGCTGCGCGAGCGGCACCACCACGTCCAGCAGGCGGTCGCGGTACTCCGTCGGGTACTTCACCATCCGTCGTCCGGCGATCCGGTTGAGGATCTTGCCGCGGAACCAGTGCCGCAGCAGCCGGTCGCGCACCTTCCCGGGCTCCGTGTTCGCCTCGACGACATCGAGCACGGTCTCCAGGTGCGGGAAGTACGACTCGGGGTCGATGCGCGACGAGCTCGCACTCCCCGGCTCCTTCACCCACGCGTAGCAGGGCTCGCTCGCGAGCACCGAGATCGTGTCGGCGGCGAAGTACGCCTGCATCACGAACAGGTGGTCCTCGAGTCGCACCTTGCCATCAGGGAAGCGGATGCCGTGCTCGCGGAGGAACGCCGTCCGGAACATCTTGTGCGGCGTCAGCATCTCCAGGATCGGGTCCTCGCCGAGTACCGCGTGCGGGATGTCGCGCTGGAAGATCTTGGCGGGCAGCTTCCGTCCGATGCCCACCTCCTTGCCGACCACGACGTCCGACCCGTGCTCATCGGCGTAGTCGCACAGCCGCTCGAGTGCGCGCGGGTACAGCCAGTCGTCCTGGTCGACGAACTGCACGTACGTCCCTCTGGCCTCCTCGACGCCGCGGTTGCGCGGAGTACCGGGCCAGCCGGAGTGCGGCAGCGACAGCACGCGTACATGAGGGCGATCCTTCGCGATGCTCTCCAGCCGCGCGGCCGTCTCCTCCCCGGAGCCGTCGTCGCAGAGCAGGACCTCGAAGGCCTCCCGGTCCAGCGTCTGGGCGTCGAGCGAGGCGATGAGGTCGTCGAACGACGCCTTCGGCCGGAACACCGGCACCACCACACTCACCCGCACTCGGCTGCCCGCCGCCTCGTGCCCGGTCGTACTGCTCATGGACGCCGTCCCCCCTGTGGTCGTACCCGGCTCGAATCTCCCCCGCCGGAGGTTCCAGCCAACCATCCCTTCCTGTGGAGCGCGCCAGGCTCGCGGCGGTCGCGGGTGTATGCCGGTGCCGCGGAGGAGTCAGCGCAGGGTGAGACCGATCTCGAAGGACCGCCGCCAAGGGAGGGTCAGCTCCTCGATCCGCACGTCGTCGGCGGGCAGCATCGACTCCAGCAAGCCCGTCAGCTCGGCGCGGATGACCCGCTCGGCCGTCGCCACCTGCGCATCGTCGGCCATCGGATAGATGTCAGGGAAGAGGGACGGCCCCGCATCCGTGCGCACCACGGCCTGGTAGGCGAAGTCGTCGAGCAGGCGGGTCAGCAGGGCGATCCGCGCGGCGCGTTCGTCGAAGGAGCCCGAGGCCCGACCGACGACGCCGGCGGCGGCCACCGCGACGACGCTGCCGAGCGTGTTCCCGGCGGTGTTCCACCCGCCGAAAGCCTCCAGGCGGCCGAGCAGTCCGGCTTCGGCGAGCGCGCGCACGAGCGCCTCGTCCGCGCCGTTCGGGTAGCGCACGTCGGCCAGGGCCACGTGCTCACCGGCGTCCAGACGCTCCCGCACGAGAGCGACCGTCCCCGCGACGGCGTCCGCATCGACGACCTCGGGCCGCCCGCGGAACATGTCGTGCCGGTCGGGGTCGGGGGCGTGCAGCACGAGGGTGACGTCGCCTCCGGTGGCGACCTCCTCGGCGCCGGCCGCGCGGATCTGCCGGCTCGCCGACGCCGCGAGCGACATGTTCTCGTACGGCGGGACGCGCTGCATGCCGTCGGCGTCCGCGCACGCCACCGAGAACGAGGCGGTCACCCCGGCGTTCGCCGCCAGGGCCCGGGCGACGAGCGCTGCGCCCACCTCGTCGGCGCCGGGGTACATCAGCACGCGACGGCCCGACGGCAGCATCCGCATCCAGTGCCGGAGCCACACCTGCTCCGCGCTGCCCGCCGCGAAGGGAGCGGTGTCGTCGGCGGTGATCGCCAGGAAGTCGAGGGTCTCGTCCTCCATGAGTCCCAGCGTGGAGAGGTTCACGATGTGGTTGCGCAGCCGTCGAGACGAGTAGTCGGAGACGACCTCGGCGGGCACCGGAGTCAGGTCGTCCAGCGGCAGCACCTCGGTCTCGCCGAGCAGTCGGTGCGCGTCGCCGCCGAGTGCGTGGATCTCCTTGCCGTGCTCCGTCCAGTAGGTCGGCTCCTCGGCGGCGGAGTAGGAGTTGCTCGCCCGGGTCACGAGCGACACCGCCGAGATGGGCAGATCGGGCCGCAGCCGCCGCACCTCGCGCAGCACGTCGAGGCGCGCCAGCACGTCGCGGGTGGTGTCGTCGCTCGTGCGGCTCGCGATGAGCCCGCCGTAGAGGAGCATGTCCACCGAGACGACCAGGTGCACCGTCGCGGGGTCGGCCGCCCGCTCCCGCAGCCACCCGCCCAACGCGTCGGCGTCGCCCGCGGTCCGGTACGAGGGGAGGATCTCGGCGGGCGGGACGTCGAGGATCACTCCGGCGACGGCCGCGACGTCGCCCGGGAGCTTGACGTTCACCGGCCGATCGTCGAGGGGGAGCAACACGATGCGCGGGCGGAGGGTCGGGTCGGACACGAGGAGCCTTTCGTCGGTGAAGGGGATCGCAGGTCGGGAGTCGTCGGGGATCAGGGGCGGGCGATGGAGACGAGGTACGAGTAGCGGTCGCCGCGGTACACCGACTCGGCGTACTCGATCGGGCGGCTGCGGGCGTCATAGGTCGTGCGCTTCACGAGGAAGGCGGGGGAGAACGGCGGCGTCTGCAGCGCGGCGGCCTGCTCCTCGTCGAGCACGACCGCGTGGATCTCCTGGTCGGCGCGCACGGCGGTGATGCCGAACCGGGTGCGCAGGTCGTCGTAGAGCGAGTCGCCCACGATGCCGTCCTCCAGGCCCGGCACGGCGTCGGCCGCGATCGAGCACACCTCCAGGCAGATCGGGATGTCGTCGGCGGTCCGGACGCGGCGGATCCGCACGACGGGGGACTGCGGGCTGAGGTTCAGGGCGTACCCTGCGGTCTGCCCGGCCGCCGCGGTGCCGACGTCGACGGAGAGGGAGCCCGGTCGCATGTTCCGGGCGAGCATGTCCTCCGAGAACGAGGTCAGCTCGAAGGCCTTGCTGATCCGCGAGGCGCTCACGAACGTGCCGGCCCCCTGCAGTCGATACACCAGTCCGTCCCGTTCGAGCTCGTCGAGGGCGCGACGCACGGTCTGCCGGTTCACCTCGAGCGACTCCGCGAGCTCGCGCTCCGTGGGCAGCTTCTCGTGGGGTGCGAGCCCCTGGTCGATGACCTTCTCCAGATGCCGCCGCACGCGTTCGTGCTTCGTGACGCCCTCGATCGCCGACATGATTCCCCCTCGTTTGGACTAACCCAATCTTGACGATCACCCCGGTTTGTGTCAATGTCTCCTCTCAGCGGTTCTTAATTGGTCTATTCCAATCCTTTGCACGGTCAACGATGAGCGGAGAATCCCCATGCACGTGAAGCACAACATGCGCCGGCGCGTCCTGGTCGCCGGGGCGCTGGGCACGGCGACGGTCGTCGCCCTGAGCGGCTGCGCCGGCGGCGGCGGCGACGCGGACGGCCCCACCGAGATCACGTTCTCGTACCTGTGGGGCGGGGAGGAGGCGAAGGCGCTGGAGGCGATCATCGCCGACTTCAACGCCAGCCAGGACGACATCGTCGTCAAGGGCGTCTCCAGCCCCGACACCCAGAAGCAGCTCACGTCGATGTCGTCGTCGAACGGCTCCTTCGACATCTCCGACAACTTCGGCAACACCGTCGGCGCGTGGGCCTCGAAGGGCATCCTCGCGCCGCTCGACGACGCGATCGCCGCCGAGGACATCGACGTCGACGACTTCGTCCCGAGCGCCATGGAGCAGATGACCTACGACGGCACGATCTACTCGCTGCCGATCGCGATCCACAGCTTCCAGCTCCTCTACAACCCGCAGCTGCTGGAGGAGGCCGGGGTCACCCCGCCGACGACGATGGACGAGCTCGCCGCCGCCATCCCGAAGCTCACCAAGAAGGACGCCTCGGGCAAGATCACGCAGCTCGGTCTCGGCTCGGCGAACGACAGCACCACCCTCACGACCCTCGGCTACGCGTTCGGCGGCAGCTGGGACGGCGAGGACGGCCCGACCCCCGCGGAAGGCGGCAACCTCGAGGCCCTGCAGTGGTACCAGGACAACGTGATCGAGCCGGTCGGCGCCGATGCCATGGCCACCTTCGTGTCCGGACAGGGCGAGTACCTCTCCGCACAGGACCCGTTCTTCAGCGGCCAGGTCGCCATGATCATCGACGGCGAGTGGCGGTCGGCCAGCGCCGCCAAGATCGCCCCCGACTTCGAGTGGGGCGTGACCGCGATCCCCGCCGCCTCGCCGGACCTGGAGAACAGCACGCAGGTCACCGCGAGCACCCTGTTCATCCCCGCGAACTCGAAGCACAAGGAGGAGGCGGCCACCTTCCTCGCCTACCTCGTGAGCGACGAGCCCATGGAGAAGTTCGCCGTCGCCCTCGGCAACCTCCCGGGCCGCTCCTCCCTCGCCGGCAGCGCCGCGTTCGACGAGCTGCAGGACTTCGGTGTCTGGGCGGAGGCCGCGTCCTCCCCGAACGCGAAGTCCCTGGCCAGCCGTCCGTACAGCGCCGAGTACGCGACGGACCTCGCGACCGCGTTCGACGAGGTCGTGCGGCTGACCGCCACCCCGGAGGAGGCGATCGCGACCGTCGAGGAGCGCATGGCCTCCTACACCTCGAAGTGAGCCGGTCCTCGTGACCACGGCAACAGCACCCCGGGTCCGGCAGGAGAACGCTCCTGCCGGACCCGGCGCTCCCGTCCGGCGGCGCCGCAGCCGCCGGACCACGCTGATCGGCCTGGCTTTCGCGTCGCCGTTCATCGTCGGCTTCCTGTTCCTGTTCGCCTATCCGATCGCGGCGTCGGCGTACTACAGCTTCACCGACTTCAACCTGTTCCAGGCGCCCGAGTGGGTGGGGCTGGACAACTACACCCAGATGTTCGCCGACGGGGTGTTCTGGAAGTCCCTCGCCAACACGGCCGTGCTCACGGTGTTCGGCGTACCGCTCGCGATCGGCATCGCCCTGGCCGGTGCGCACCTGCTGAACACCCCGGTGCGGGGCCAGCCGCTGTACCGCGCGCTCGTGTATCTCCCGTCGATCGTGCCGGTCGTCGTCGGCGGCTACCTGTGGCGCTGGCTCCTGAACGCCCAGTACGGCTTCATCAACCACTTCCTCTCGTGGTTCGGCATCGAGGGACCGGCCTGGCTGCAGCAGCCGGAGTGGACGAAGCCCGCCATCATCCTCATGTCGCTGTGGACCGTGGGCGGCACCATGATCATCTACCTCGCCGCCCTGCAGGAGGTGCCGAAGGAGCTGTACGAGGCGGCCGAGCTCGACGGCGCAGGCGCCTGGCGCCGCTTCACCAACGTCACCTGGCCCACGGTCTCCCCGGTCACCCTGTTCCAGGTGATCGTGAGCATCATCGGATTCCTGCAGATCTTCACGCAGCCGTACATCCTGTCGCAGGAGCGCCTGAATCAGGCGGGGTCGGGCCCGGGGCAGTCGATGCTCTCGTACGCGATGTACCTGTACCAGAACGCCTTCGTGTTCCTGAAGATGGGCTACGCCTCCGCCATGGCGTGGACGCTGTTCATCGTCACGCTCGTCGTGAGCCTCATCGTGCTCGCGACCTCGAGGAAGTGGGTCCACGATGGCGCACGCTGACATCTCCGCTCCGGTGCGCCGCCCCCGTCGCACCCTCCGCCGCGTCCGGCAGCAGATCGCGGTGACGCTGCTCGCGCTGCTGTTCCTGTTCCCGTTGCTGGTGATGCTGTCGACGGCGTTCAAGACGCCCGGCGACGTGTTCTCCTCGCCGCCCACCCTGCTGCCCGCCGAGTGGACCACGGCCAACTTCGCCGAGGCGTTCGCGCAGATACCGGTGTGGCGCTACCTCGCCAACACGCTCTTCGTCTCGGGCATGAGCATCCTCGGCACGGTCATCTCGTGTCCGCTCGTCGCCTACGCCCTCGCGAAGGTGAAGTGGCGCGGTGCCCGGCCGCTCCTGATCCTCGTGCTCGCCACGATGATGCTGCCGCCGCAGGTCACGCTGATCCCGCTGTTCCTCGTGTGGAACGGGCTGGAGGCGACGAACACCTACCTCCCGCTCATCGTCCCCGCGTTCCTGGGCACGCCGTTCTTCATCTTCATGATCCGGCAGTTCCTCCTCGCGGTACCGGACGAGCTCATCGAGGCCGCCCGTCTGGACGGCGCCTCGGAGTTCCGCACCTACGCGACGATCGTCCTTCCCCTGGCGCGTCCGGCCATCGTGACCGCCGCGATCTTCCAGTTCGTCTGGGCGTGGACCGACTTCCTCAATCCCCTCATCTACCTCAACGACCAGTCGACGTACACGCTGTCGATCGGTCTGTACGCCTTCTTCGGGGAGAACGACGTGGCCTGGGGGCCGCTCATGGCCGCGTGCGTGATGTTCACGCTCCCGGCCGTGGCGATCTTCCTCCTCGGTCAGAAGTTCTTCATCGGCGGCGCCAGTGCAGGAGCCCTCAAGTGACCCACGATTCCCTCGCTCTCCTCCGCGGCCGGCTCGTCGCCTCGGTCCAGGCCTCCACGGGCGCCCCCGCCAGGGACACCGACGTCATCGGTGCGCTCGCCGAGTCTGCGCTCCTCGGCGGCGCGAGCGGTCTGCGGCTCAACGGGCCGGAGGACATCCGCCGGGTGCGTCCGGTCACCGACGTGCCGATCATCGGACTCCACAAGATCTGGAACGGCGTCCGCAACGTCATCACCCCGGAGCTTGCGCTCGCCACGGGGCTGGCGGAGGCCGGGGCCGACATCATCGCGGTGGACGCCACGGCGGAGCAGCTCGGCGCGGACTTCCGGCTCATCGGGGAGATCGCCGCGGCGACGGGGCGACCGGTGATGGCCGACGTGTCGACGGTCGCGGAGGGCGAGCGCGCATGGGCGGCGGGGGCAGCGGTCGTCGGCACGACCCTGTCCGGCTACACCCCGCACTCGCCGCGCCAGGACGAACCGGACCTCGACCTCGTGGCCGCGCTCGCCGCCGCGGGGATCCCGGCCATCGCCGAGGGGCGCTACCAGTCGCCCGCGCAGGTGCGGTCGGCGTTCGACGCCGGGGCCTTCGCCGTCGTCGTGGGCGGGGCGATCACCGATCCCATCGCCCTCACCCGCCGCTTCGTCGCCGCGACGCCGGCCGCCACGGAGCGGGCGTGATCGTCGGGGTCGACATCGGCGGCACGAAGATCGCCGTCGCCGGGTTCCGGCAGGAGCCGGACGGCGGACGCCGTCGCGTCACCGCCGTGCGCACCCTGTCCACTCCGGCCAGGGAGGGCGGCGAGGCCATCGTGCGGGCGGTCGTCGATGCGATCGACATGGTCCGCGGTGCGGAGCGGGTCGCGGCGGTCGGTGTGGGCACCGCCGGGGTCGTCGATCAGGACGGCGGCATCACCTCGGCGACCGATGCGATCAGCGGCTGGGCGGGCTTCCCGCTGCGCGCGGCGCTCATCCACGCCCTCGATGTGCCGGTGGCGGTCGTGAACGACGTGCACGCGGCGGCGGTCGCGGAGGCCGCGGCAGGGGCGGGTCGGGGAGCGTGCGGGCTGTTGATGGTCACCGTCGGCACCGGCATCGGCGGAGCCGTCGTGCTCCCGGACGGTCTCCGCGCGGGCGTGACCGGCACGGCGGGGTCGGTCGGGCACACCGAACTGGCCCTCCCTCCGGAGCTGGCCGGGCGTCGCTGCGGCTGCGGAGGAGTCGGACACGTCGAAGCCGTCGCCTCCGGCCCCGGGCTGGAGCAGACGTACCGGGAGCGCACGGGCACGGCGCTCACGCTGCGGGAGGTGGACGCGGCCGCTCGCGCCGGTGACGCGGTCGCCGAGGAGGTGATCGCGGAGGGGGCGCGGTTCCTCGGTCGCGCGCTGGCCGGGGCGCAGGCGCTTCTCGACGTCGAGGTGATCGCGGTCGGCGGCGGTGTGGCGGCCATCGGGGAGCGCTATCTCGCCGAGGTCGCCCGCGCGTACCGGGCGGCGGCGATGCCGGGGCCGACGGCAGCCCGCGTGCGACCCGCGGAGCTCGGGATCGATGCGACCGTCACCGGGGCTGCGCTGCTCGCGCCGGTCTGAATCCGGATTCCCACCCCGCGTTCAGTGTTAACGATATATCGTTGAGTATCGTTCACGACTGGGAGGTCATCATGAACAACGCATTCCCCTCCACCCCGTTCGGCGGAAACAGCAACGGCAGCAACAGCGGCGATTTCGTCGGCGGCCTCGGCAATCTCTTCGGCGGCTCGCAGGGTCCGGCCGGAGCGCTGTTCGAGGCGATGGACCAGCTGCGCAAGTCGTTCGAGTCGCGCCCCTCCGGCGGATCCCGCATGGCCCGCGGCGACGTGCGCGCCGCCGTCCTCTCGCTCCTCGTCGAGCGACCGATGCACGGCTACCAGATCATCAACGAGATCGCCGAGCGCAGCGGCGGCACCTGGAAGCCGAGCGCCGGTTCCGTCTACCCGACGCTCCAGCTCCTCGCCGACGAGGGCCTGATCGAGGCCGAGGAGCAGAACGGCCGCAAGACCTACGCTCTCACCGAGGCCGGCCGTGCCGTCGCCGCGGAGAGCACCGAGACCCCGCCGTGGGTGCCGTCCTCCGACAAGGACCGCAGCCGCGACGCCCGCTACAGCGCCCTGCCCAAGGCCGGGGTCGACCTCGCCGCCGCGGCCGCGCAGGTCGGGCGCAGCGGCTCGCCGGAGCAGGTGCAGCAGGCCATCGAGGTGCTCGACGAGGCCCGCCGTAGGCTGTACACGATCCTCGCCCAGGACTGACCGCGTCGTGCGGCGTCCGGCGCGGAACGGCGGAAGGATGACGCGATGACGGCAGCGGCGGCACAGGGTCCTCACCGAGCCCGGTACCGCCGCATCCTGTCCTTCGCGAGCCGTGAGTTCGTGGCGATCTGGTGGTTCGAGCTCGTCCTTCCGCGGTTCGGGCTGCGTGGTGTCGCCGAGCGTACCCGCGCCCGCCGCATGCAGCGGTTCGCGCGGCGGTTCCATGCGCTCGCCGTCGATCTCGGCGGCCTCATGATCAAGGTCGGGCAGTTCATGTCCTCGCGCCTCGACGTGCTGCCGCCCGAGATCACGGCGGAGCTGGAGGGGCTGCAGGACGAGGTTCCCGCCGTGCCCACGCCGCAGATCCGGGCGCTCGCGGAGGCCGAGCTGGGCATGCCGCTCGAGCGTGTGTACACCTGGTTCGACGACACCCCGGTTGCGGCCGCATCCCTCGGCCAGGTGCACCGCGCCCGCCTCTCGTCGCTCGATGCCGAGGACACCGGGCTCGACGAGGTCGTGGTCAAGGTGCAGCGCCCTGGCATCGACGAGATCGTCGCCGTCGACCTCGCCGCCCTCCGCCGGGTCGCGCGGTGGTTGACCCGGGTCCGGATCGTCGCCGACCGGGTGGACGCCCCCGCCCTCGTCGAGGAGTTCGCCGTGACGAGCCTCGAGGAGATCGACTACCTCCACGAGGCCCGCAGCGCCGAGCGGTTCCGCGAGAACTTCGCCGACGACCCGCGTGTGGCCGCCCCCGAGATCGTCTGGGAGCGTACGACCCGACGGGTGCTCACACTGTCCGACGTGACCGCGATCAAGATCAACGACACCGCGGCTCTCCGAGCGGCAGGCATCGACCCCTCCGCGGTCGCGGATGCCTTCGCCGAGGTCATGTTCGACCAGGTCTTCACGCACCGGTTCGTGCATGCCGACCCGCACCCCGGCAACATCTTCGTCACGCCGGTCCCTTCGACGAGCTCAGGGACCCAGGGCGGCTCAGGAGCCCAGAGCGGCTCAGGAGCCCAGGGCGGCTCAGGGGCCCAGGGCGGCTCAGGAGCTCAGGGGGGCTTCCGGCTCACGTTCATCGACTTCGGCATGATGGCCGAGGTCTCCGACAACCTCCGGCAGGGACTGCGGACGCTGCTCATCGCGGTGACCGCGCGGGACAGCCGGGGCCTGGTCCGCGCCGCGAAGGAGATCGGCGTGCTCCTGCCGACCGCCGACACCGGCGAGCTGGAGCGGGCGCTGACGGCCCTCTTCGCGCGCTTCGGGGGGATGGGCTTCGCGGAGCTGAGCCGCGTGGACCCGCGGGAGTTCACCGACTTCGCCGAGGAGTTCGGCGACATGGTGCGCCGGCTCCCGCTGCAGCTCCCCGAGGACATGCTGCTCCTCATCCGGGCCGTGTCCCTCACCTCCGGCATGTGCAGCGCCCTGAACCCGGCGTTCAACGTGTGGGACGCGGCCGAGCCGTATGCCGCGCGGCTGCTCCGGGACGAGTCCGGCACCCTCATGCAGGACATGGCGGAACAGGCGATGGCGAACGCGGCCACGACCTGGCGGCTCCCGAAGCGCATCGACGACATCATCACCCGCGTCGACGACGGCAATGTGTCCTTCGACACCTCCCGACTGGAGCGGCGGCTCGACCGGCTGGAGGGCATCGCGCGACGGATCGCCTCCGGGGTCCTGTTCGCGGCGATGCTCGTGGGTGGGGCGCTGCTCGTCGGTCCGCTGCCCCCGCTGGGTATCACCCTGCTGTGGGTGTCGGTGCTGCCGCTGCTGGGCGCCCTCTTCCTGGGTCGCCGCCGCCCCCGCTGACCCCACTCGACAGCCCCGCCAGAACAGGCGAACGCGCGGGATCAGGCACTCCCGCGGGAGAACGCCTGCTGTCCCGCGTTCGCCTGAGCCCGCGCAGGTGGAAAGATGGTCTCTCATGGACACGCCTGACGAGAAGCCCACCGAACGCTCCGCAGGATCGACCCGTCCGCGCACCGACGCCGTCGTGACCGGGACGCACCGCCAGGCCGCGAAGGCCTCCGAGGCCGCGCGCAAGATCGTCCGCGACATCACGACGGTCCCGCCGCGCAGCGTGCACCCGGCGCTCGTCCCCGGGGTCTCGGTCGAGGAGACGGGGCGCACCTACCGCACGGACCCGCTGGTCTTCGGCGTCGCCGCCGCGTTCGCCCTCGCCTTCATCGCCTGGGGCGTGTTCGCGGGGGACAACCTCGCCGGCACGACCAGCACGGTGCTGGCCTGGGTGGTCGAGTACTTCGGCTTCTTCTTCACGACGATCGCCACGATCATCCTCGTCTTCATGCTGTTCGTCGGGTTCAGCAAGTACGGGCGCATCCCCCTCGGCCGCGACGACGAGGAGCCCGAGTTCTCGATGTTCTCGTGGATCTCGATGCTCTTCGCGGCGGGCATGGGCATCGGCCTGGTGTTCTGGGGCGCCGCCGAGCCGCTGACGTTCTTCGAGAACCCGCCGCCCGGCACCGTCGAGGCGAACACCCTCGAGGCCATGCACACCGCGCAGACCCAGGTGCTGTACCACTGGGGCCCGCAGGCCTGGGCGTTCTACGCGCTCGTCGGTGGAGCCATCGCCTACGGCGCCTACCGCCGCGGTCGTACGCCGCTGATCTCGTCGATCTTCGCCCCGCTGCTGGGCGAGAACCGCACGACGGGTCCGGTCGGCCGCACGATCGACATCTTCTCCATCATCGTGACGCTGTTCGGCACGGCCGCCTCGCTCGGCCTCGGGGCGCTGCAGATCGGCCACGGCGTCGAGATCATCAGCGGAGCCGGACCCCTCGGCAACGGCATCCTCATCGCGGTCATCGCCGTGCTCACGGCGTGCTTCATCGCCTCCGCCGTGTCGGGCGTCTCCAAGGGCATCCGCGCGCTGTCGAACATCAACGCCGTCGTCGCCATCCTGCTGGCGTTCTTCGTCTTCTTCGTCGGTCCGACGCTGCTGATCCTCAATGTCATCCCGTCGGTCGCGGTCCAGTTCCTCGGTGACCTGCCGACCATGATCGGCCGCTCCGCCTCGCAGGGTGAGGCCGCGCAGGCCTTCCTGTCGAGCTGGACGATCTTCTACTGGGCGTGGTGGATCTCGTGGTCGCCCTTCGTCGGGATGTTCATCGCGAAGATCTCGCGCGGCCGCACGCTCCGTCAGTTCGTGTCGGTCGTCATCGTGGTGCCCTCCGCGATCTCGCTCGTGTGGTTCGCGATCTTCGGCACCACGGCCATCCAGCAGCAGATGGACGGCGCGGGCCTCGTGGTCGACCCGCCGGAGGAAGTGCTGTTCGGGGTACTGGAGAACCTCCCGTTCCCGCTCGTGACCAGCATCGTCCTGATCATCCTCATCGCGATCTTCTTCATCACCGGCGCCGACTCCGCCTCGCTCGTCATGGGCACGCTGTCGCAGCAGGGCCGCCCGGAGCCGTCGCGCTGGGTCGCCGTCGTCTGGGGTGTGCTCGTGGGGGTGATCGCCGCCGTGCTGCTGGTCAGCGGGGCCGAGGGCAGCGGACTGCAGTCGCTGCAGAACGCGACGATCATCGCGGCGCTGCCGTTCGCGATCATCATGGCCTTCATGATGATCGCGTTCATGAAGGATCTGCGGCGCGATCCGCTGATCCTGCGCGACCGGTATGCTCGCGCCGCCGTCCGGCACAGCGTCATGGCCGGGCTCGAGGAGTACGGCGACGACTTCGCCCTCGTGCCCGTCGAGTACGACCACTCGGAGGACGACCTCGCCTGGATCGACGAGGATACCGTCGACGACACGCTCGCCGAGGTGTACGAGGCCGCGACCGAGGCGATCGACATCATCCCGCCGGCCGAGGTGGACGCCGCCGTCGAGGCCGCGATGGACGCCCCCGCCGACAAGGACTGAGCGCGGGAGCTCAGGCGCTCACGCCGGGTCAGGCACTTCCGCGCGGAAGGCGCCTGAACCGGCGTGATCGCCTGACTCGGCGGCCGCGGTGATCCGTGCGGCCATGCCGGAGAAGATGAGTCCGTGGAAGGGCAGCACGGCGAGCCAGTACAGCCGGCCGAGGAGGCCGCGGGGGAAGAACACGGCGCGCTGCTCGTAGCGGGCGCCCTCGCCGTCGGGCACCGCGCGCAGTTCGAGCCAGGCCTCGCCCGGCACCTTCATCTCCGCGCGGAGCCGCAGCAGATGGCCTTCCTCGGTCTGCTCCACCGCCTCCACGCGCCAGAAGTCGATCGCATCGCCCACCCGGGCGGCGGTGCGGCTGCGGCGTCCGCGGCTGAGGCCCACGCCGCCGACCACGCGGTCCATGAGCCCCCGCACCGCCCAGAGCAGCGGCGACGAGTACCACCCGTTCTCCCCGCCGATCCCGAGGATGACGCGCCACAGCTCGGCGACGGACGCGCGGGTCGCCACGGAGCGTTTGTCCGTGAACACGGTCCGTCCCGCCCAGTCGGGGTCGCTCGGCAGCGGGTCGCTCGGCGCTCCGGACACCTCGGCATCCTGCCAGCTCGTCTCCACGGCGTCCGCGTCCACCCGTCCGAGGGCCAGCGCCACGGAGCGGCGGTACGGCGTGAGGCCGCCGTCGGGCCGCGGGATGAGTGCGTCGACGGCGTGATCCTTCATGATGCACTCGTTCTGCAGCGAGGCCACCAGGGGCCGGGCGATGGAGCGCGGCACCGGCGTGACGAGGTTCACCCAGTGCGACGCGAGCTCCGGCGTCAGCACCGGAAGGGCCGCGATGGCGCGCTGCCGCAGTCCGGCCTCCACCGCGTACCCGTTCATCATCTGCCCGTAGCGCAGCACATCCGGTCCGCCGATGTCGACGGCGCGATTGACACCCGCGTCGACCCGCGCCGCGCCGAGTAGATAGTGCAGCACGTCGCGGACGGCGATCGGCTGGATCCGGTTGCGCACCCACTTCGGCGCCGGCATGTACGGCAGCACGTCGGTGAGGTGCCGGATCATCTCGAAGGACGCCGAGCCGGAGCCGATCACCACGCCCGCCTGCAGGACGAGGGTGGGCACCCCGGACTCCAGGAAGATCTCCCCGACGTGGACCCGGGAGCGGAGGTGCGGGGAGAGCTTCACGTCGTCCGGGTGCAGGCCGCCGAGGTAGACGATCCGCCGGACCCCGGCGCGCGCGGCAGCGGTGGCGACGGTGGTCGCCGCGCGCTCGTCGCTCTCCTCGAAGCCCTTGCCGGCCGACATGGAGTGGATGAGGTAGTACACGACATCGACGTCGTCCATCGCGGAGGCCACGGCGTGCTCGTCGTCGGCGGACCCCTCGAAGATCTCGCACTCCTCGCCCCAGCCGAAGGAGGCGGCACGAGCGGCATCTCGCGCGAGGACCCGGACCCGGTAGCCGGCGTTCAGCAGGCGCGGTGTCAGGCGGCCGCCGATGTAGCCGGTGGCTCCAAGCACGAGCGCGCGCGGCGCGGAGCCATCGCCGCGCGGGATCGCCCGCAGGGCGTCCTCGCGACCGGTGGGCTGGGTGAGCTCGCTCATGCTCCGAGCGTAGATCCCGGGGCCGACACGCGGAACGGGCTTGCGCCCCCAGCATCGCGCCGTCACGACACGCTCGCGAGCACCCCGGAGACACGGTACGGTCGTATCCGTGACTTCAATCGAATCGATTCGACGAGCGCCCGCGGACGTCGCCACCCGTCGGGCGCGTATCGCCGTCTCGGCGCTGTTCCTCACGAACGGCGCCCTGTTCGCGAACATCCTGCCGCGGTACCCCGAGATCAAGGCCGCCCTCGGCCTCGACAACCTCGGCTACGGTCTCGCGCTCGCCGCCTTCCCCGCCGGCGCGATCGCGGCCGGACTCCTGGCGGCCACGCTGATCCGTCGCTTCGGGTCGGCGCGCATCGCGGTCATCGGCACCGTCCTCACGAGCCTCGGTCTGCTGTCGGCGGCGCTGTCCCCGACCGGCGTCCTCTTCGCGATCGCGCTCTTCGTCGGCGGTGCCTCCGACGCCATCACCGATGTCGCGCAGAACGCCCACGGCCTGCGCGTGCAACGGCGGTACGGGCGCTCCATCATCAACTCCTTCCACGCCATCTGGTCCATCGGCGCGGTGCTCGGCGGAGTGATGGCGGCGGGCGCGATCGCGCTGCAGCTCCCGCTCGCCGTCCACCTGGGGATCTCGACCGCGGTGTTCGCCACGGTCGCCCTCGTCGCCCTCCGCTTCTGCCTGCCCGACCGCGACGACGAGACGGAGGAGGACGCCGTGGCGGAACCGGAGGAGATCTCCGGCGCTGTCCGTCGCGGCATCCCGGCGCGGACGGTGGTGGCCGTGATCGCCCTGACCCTCATCGCGATGGCCGGCGCCATCGCCGAAGACGCCGGCAACTCGTGGGCCACGCTCTACCTCGGCGACTCCCTCGGGGCCGCGGCGGCCGTCGCGCCGCTCGGGTTCATCGCCCTCGTCGGCGCGCAGTTCGTCGGGCGTCTGCTCGGCGATCCGATGACCGACCGCTTCGGACAGCGCTGGGTGGCGCGGGTCGGCGGCCTCATCGCCGCCCTCGGGATGACCCTCGCTCTGCTGTTCCCGAGCGTGCCCGGCACGATCCTCGGGTTCGCGGCTGTCGGCTTCGGCATCGCCACCCTCATCCCCGCCGCGATGCATGCCGCCGATGAGCTCCCGGGGCTGCGGCCCGGTGTCGGGCTCACCGTGGTGTCCTGGCTGCTCCGGCTCGGCTTCCTGCTGTCGCCGCCGTTCGTCGGATGGCTGGCGGAGACGCAGAGCCTTCGCGCAGGACTCGTGGTGGCGCCGGTCGCGGCGCTCGTGGCGGTGCTGCTCGCAGGCTTCCTGGACAAGCGGCGCCCGCGGAACGCGTCGGACTAGGCCGGCTCGTCCACGAGGTCGGCGCCGCTGTGCACGGCGTCCGCCTCGGCGGCCTCCTGGATCGCGGCGGTCATCCCGACGAGGAACCGCATCACGACCACGCGCTCGTCGTCGGAGAGGTCGTCCACGAGGGAGAGCATCCGGCGGTGCATCGCCCCGAGCGTCGCCCGCACCTCGTCGTCGCTGCTCACGGTCGGCACGACGATGCCGGCGCGACGGTCGGTGGGGTGGGGTTCGCGGCGCGCGTGCCCGCCCTTCTCCAGCCGGTCGATGAGTGTGGTCGTCGACGCCGTGGAGATGTCCAGCGTGCGGGCCAGATCGATCGGGCGCACGATGCGTCCCGCCTTCTGCTCGCGCAGCAGGAACCGGAGGGCGACGAGGTCGGTCTCGTTCATCCCCATGGACGCGCGCGTGCGGGCGCGCATCGCCGTCTCGGCGCTGCGGTAGCGCCGCAGCATGTTGAGCACGTCGACCGTGGTGGCGCGCTCGCTGTCGGGGTACCAGTACCCGGAGGCGTGGAACTCGCCGGTGCTGTCGGTCACGCGACCTCTCCTTCGTCGCTGGAACCGGCCTCCCGCTCGAGCATCTCCATCGCGCCGGTCTCGACCTCTGCGGGGACGATGCGCAGGAGCCCACCCGTGATCGCGTCGGTCTCGGCGCTGATGATCTGCTCGATCCGGCGTCGCGAGACGGAGGGGAAGAGTTCCTCCAGACGGGCGAGCAGATCGGCGTAGCGGATGTACGACGCCTCCTCGAGACTCAGTCGCTCCGGCATGGCATCCTTTCGGGGGCAGGCTTCCATCTTCGCATCTCCGGAAGTCCTGGTCGCCCCCGAATATCGCTAGTCAGCCTTACTGTCAGGCAGTCGAGGTACCATGGGAAGCGGGGAAGGAGGATCTCTGCATGGGGAACATCAGTACCGACGTCACGACCTCGGCGCTCGCGCGCGATGTCGACGATTTCCGTCGCGCCGACGCGCAGCTGAACCGCCGTCTCGCCGCCCGCCGCGAGCCCAACGATACCGACCGCGCGGCGATGCACTTCATCAGCACGGCGCCGGTCGAGAAGCCGGTCACTCCCCGCGATCTCGCCACGTACCTCGGCATCAGCACGGCCGCCGTCACGAGTGTCGTGCGACGGATGTCCGAGCGGGGGCAGATCGTCGTCGCCCCGCACCCCCTGGATGCCCGGTCCAAAGTTCTCCGTCCTTCGCTCCGTGATCTGCACGGTCACGGGGATGAGCTCACCCAGCGGGTCGCCGCCCTGGAGGAGGAGTTCTCCCCGGAGGAGGCCGCGGTGATCTCCCGCTTCCTGCGCCGTCTCACCGACGAACTCGGCGACCTTCCCTGATCGATTTGATTTAACTAGTTAAACTAGTAAACTATCCTCGTCCAGGTTTTCTGCCACGAGGAGAAGAACATGGGAACCCTCACCTACGCGAACCTCGCCGACCCGATCGAGATCGACGACGAGCTGCTCGCCCACCTTCGCGCCGCCACCGTGACCAAGCTGCGGCGCAACGAGCCGTTCGCGCTCACGGTGCAGACCGGCGCCGACCGCACCGAGACGCTGTGGATCCACGCGTCCATTCCGATCCGCTTCGTCGTCGAGACGTCGGTCACGCTCCAGCGGCCGCTGTTGGCCCGCCTCATGCAGGCCGCGGGCTCGACCGGCGGACTCGACCTCACCGACCCCGAGCTCTCGCTCGATGCGATGTCGCGCGAACTGCACGCGATGTCCGCCTGATAACGGAGGGGTGCACAACCTGCCTCATCGCCTCGGGATCCTCTTCAAGGGCTCTCGGATTCCCGGACGGTGACGGCTACGGCGAGAACGGAGCGGGGGCTCTGGATCGCCGACCGCGGCATCCGGCCGCCGGGATTCGGGTTCCCGGCAGCCGGATGCCGTTTCTTCGTCAGAGGGCGGTGTAGCCGCCGTCGACCAGGTGGTAGCTGCCGGTGATGAAGCTGGCCGCGTCGCTCGCGAGGAACACCACGAGGTTCGCCACCTCGTCCGCCTGGCCGAGGCGACCGATCGGGTGCTTCGACACGAGGAAGTCCTTCGCCTCGTCGCCCATGTTCGCCAGGAGCGGGGTGTCGATGAAGCCGGGGCCGACCGAGTTCACGCGGACGCCCTGCGCCGAGTACTCCAGAGCGGCGGTCTTCGTCATTCCGACGACGCCGTGCTTGGCGGTGACGTAGGCGGGGGAGCCTGCGAAGCCGACGCTGCCGAGGATCGAGGCGATGTTCACGACCGAGCCGCCGCCGTTGGCGAGGATCGACGGGATCTGCGCCTTCATGTTGCGGAACACCGCGTTGAGGTTGATGGCGATCACCTTGTCCCACGCGTCTTCCTCATAGTCCGCGGTGGGCGCGGTGGCGCCGCCGATGCCGGCGTTGTTGACGCCGATGCGGAGCGGGGCGAGCGAGTTGGCGAGCTCGACCGACGAGGCGATCCAGGCCGGGTCCGTCGCGTCGCCGACCGACGCCTCCGCGGTGCCTCCGGCGGCGCGGATCTCCTCGACGACCGCGTTCGCGTTCTCCGCGTTCAGATCGTTCACGACCACCGCCGCGCCGTTCTGCGCCAGCAGCAGGGCGACCGAGCGGCCGATGCCGCTGCCCGCTCCTGTCACGATCGCCGAGCGGTTCGAGACGTCGTACTGAGCCACTTTCGGGCTCCTTCCCGGGCGGGCGCGGTGCCGGGAGATCTTCTCGGACGGTCCGTCCTTCCCTCCAGCCTACGCCCGGAACACCGGTGTGGATTCATGTGAATGGAAATGCTCGGCCGCCTGGCTACGCTGTGGGGACCGTCTGCCGCGGGAGTGCCGACTCCGGCGGGACGAATCCGGAGGAGGCGACCAGTGGATCCGCTCGCCGATGAGTCCGAAGGCTCTCCGGGGGCGGACGCGTTCTCGCCCCTCGCCCTGGTCGTCGTCGGGGAGGATGACGGCGTGGTCGTGCGCCGTCTGCGTGCGGCACGGCCGGATGCGGTCGTGACGGGTCTCGGGCCCGTCGATGCGGCCACCGTGGCGCACGCCTCCGCGACGGCGCATCTCGTGCTCGGCATCGGCGAAGTCTCCGCCGTCGCGTGGTGCGATGCGGTTCTCGCGGAGGGCGACGAGGACGGCCTGTCCCGCTTCCTCGCCCGAGCGGCGGAGGTCGAGGAGCGCCGGAGGGCTCGACGACTCCCTCCGGACACGCCGCCGATCCTCGAGTCCTGGTCGCCGCGCTGGGCGGTGGATGCGGCCCGCCTCGGCGCTCGGATCGCCGCGACATTCGACGGTGTCCCCGTGCGCGTCGATCACATCGGCTCGACGGCCGTGCCCGGGCTGCGCGCCAAGCCGATCATCGACCTCCAGGTGGGGGTGCGCGACCTCGCGGACGCGGATGCCGCGGAGCAGCGCCTCGGGGACGCCGGCTTCGTGAACGTGCAGCGCATCGTGCCGGACGCGCCGGGCGTCTCCCGGGACAACGCGCGGACGGGCGGCGGTCCGGACGAGTGGTCGAAACGCCTGTTCGCGAGCGTGGACGCCAGGGCCCGGGCGATCGTGCACGTGCGACGCGTCGGGGCGTCGAACGGGCGATACGCCCTCCTGTTCCGAGACTGGCTGCGGGCGGACCCGGAGGCGCGCGACGAGTATGCGGCGCTCAAGACCGCCCTGGGCTCCGCGCACCGGGACGACCGCGACTTCGACGACTACGCGCGGGCGAAGGACCACTGGTTCGACCGGGCGCAGGGGGAGATGGAGGCCTGGGCGCGAGCGACCGGATGGGTGCCGGGCGGCCGTGCGGCGTGAGTGTCGCGGAGAGATCCGAGCTCATGACGCAGGGCGAGGCTGCTCCTCGGCTGCGGGATCGCTGTGCTCCGGTGCCGCGTCGTCCGAGTCCTCGGGGTCATCGACATCCTCGCACGGCTGAAGGCCGCGCATGAGCGTGGCACCCAGGCACAGCAGGACGAGAGCGACCACCCCGGCACCGACCAGGGCAAGCCGGGGGCCGGCCACCGCCACGATGATGCCGGCGGAGAGGAAGACAAGGATCTGGATGACGTTCTCGGCCATCTCGTCGAGCCCGCCGATTCGCCCCAGGTGTTCGTCCTCGACGCTCGTCTGAAAGAGCGAGGTGACGGCGACGTTGTAGGGCGCGTTGACGAGCGCGCTGATACCCACGCCGACGAGGAGGACTCCGATGTTGGGTGCCATGCCCATCACGAACTGCGCGACCACGAAGAAGGCGAGGCAGACAAGGAACAATGGTTTGACCTTCACCCACTTCACGAAGATCCCCACGAGCAAAGCAGCGACGACCGCAATCAGTCCGTTCCACGACAGCACGATTCCCAGGGTCTCGACGGGGAGGCCGAGTTCGTCGTCGAGCAGGAAGATGAGACCGAAGGAGTTGACGCCCGCAGTGAACGTCACGCCGTAGGAAGCGACCAGCATGCCGAGCGCGAGTCGGTTGCGCGCCAGGATGCCGACAGCTTCGGGAATGCCGCGGATCGAGTCGGTGGCTTCCCCCAGGCCGGTGCGGATGCTGACGCGGAGAGGCGTCTTCTCTCCACTCGTGGGCTCGGGGCGGATCAGGACCTGCAGGAGCGCGGCCGAGATGAGGAAAGACACCGCGTCCAGGAGGAAGGCGACCGACGGGCCGTAGGCGGCGAAGGCAAGCGCCGCCAACGCCGGACCGACGGAGGCGAGGGCCCAGCTCACCGCCTGGATGATGCTGTTCGCGCGGGGGATCATCCCGCGCCGAACCAGGCGGGGCACGAAGACGAACGCCGACGAGGCGAAGAAGACGCTCGCCGTCGCTGCGCTGAAGACGAGCACATAGGCGAGCGCGCCTGGAGCAACAAACCATGCGACGACAGCGAGCGCCACGCTGAGAGCGCCGCGGATGAGCATGGTGGCAATGAACGTCTTCCGAAGGTCGAAGCGATCGGCGATCGCTCCGGCGATCGGAGCGAAGAGCATCCCGGGGATGACTCCTGCCAACAGGAGAAGGACGCGGGTGAGCTCCTTGTCCGGAGTCTCCTCGTAGAACCAGAGATTCAACGACATGACCCGGAAGGCGTCGCCGAGGTTCGACACGGCGATCGTGCTCAGGAACACGAAGAAGGTTCCGGGGAGGCCGAAGAACGACCTTCCGGGGTGCCGCACTGTGTTCATGCTCTGCCTTCTTGATTCGGTGCAAGACGATCCGCCCACCGTAGCCGAGCGGGGATCGCCGACAGGAAAGCTCTTGACACGCTCCCGACCCGGGTTTAACGTACAACCAAATGGTTGCACAAACGGAGTTGAGCGAAGCGGAGGTCGACCGTGTGTTCCACGCACTGGCGACGTCGACCCGGCGGGACATCCTGCGCCGGACGATCGAGCGGGAGCAGTCCGTCTCGACCCTCGCCTCCGAGTACGAGATGTCGTTCGCCGCGGTCCAGAAGCACGTGGCCGTGCTCGAGGCCGCGAACCTCATCGTCAAGCGCGCCGAGGGACGCGAGCGGCTCGTCCGCGCGAACCCCGAGATGATCGCCCGCGCCAGGGCGCTCCTCGCCCGATACGAAGAGCTGTGGCGGTCGCGCATCGCCCGGCTCGACGATCTCCTGGCCGAGCCGTCCCCAGCCGCGGGGAAGCCGGCCCCCACCGACCCCACCAGCAGTCAACGCACCGAATCGCAAGGAGACTGACATGCCTGTCACGGACATCATCACGGATGCCGAGAACCTCACCATGACCGTCGTCGCCGACCTCGCCGCGCCCGTCGAGCGCGTCTGGGCCGCCTACACCGACCCGCAGCAGCTCGAGCGGTTCTGGGGTCCTCCCGGCTGGCCGGCCACCTTCACCCGGTGGGACCACACCGTCGGAGGCCGAGCCGTCTACACGATGAACGGTCCCCGCGGGGAGAAGGCCTCCGGCACGTGGGAGTTCCTGGAGATCGACGCGCCGCGCAGCTTCACGGTGCTCGACTCGTTCGCCGACGAGGACGGCACGCCGGACGCGAACCTCCCCTCCATGCGCATGACGTTCACGTTCGAGCCGACGGCCGAGGGCACGCGCATGGTCAACACGAGCCACTTCACGTCTGCCGAGGCGCTCGAGCAGGTCGTCGCGATGGGTGCCGTCGAGGGCACCCGGATGGCCATGGCCCAGCTCGACGCCGTGCTGCAGGACCTCCGCGACTACGCGCAGGGCAAGGGCACGCGGGTGGAGCTGCTGGACGACACGCACGTGCGCATCACCCGCCTCGTCGAGGGTCCGCGCGAGCTGGTGTGGCGCGCCCACTTCGAGCCCGAGCTCATCCGGCAGTGGATGCTCGGCCCGGACGGGTGGGAGATGACCGAGTGCGTGTCGGCGACCGAGGTCGGCCAGTCGTACCGGAACTCCTGGGCGCCCGTGGGCGACACGGAGGGTGAGCCGTTCGGATTCGAGGGGGAGGCGCTGCTGATCGACGCCCCGAAGCGCGCCGTCACCACCGAGCGGATGCAGGGCATGCCGACCGAGACGCTCAATGACCTCAACCTCTACGAGGAGGACGGCGCGACCCTCGTGACGGTGCTCATCGAGTACCCCGACAAGGAGACGCGGGACATGATCCTCGCCACCGGCATGGCCGACGGCATGGAGGCCTCGTTCGCGCGGCTGGAGCGGGAGCTGCTGTCCGTCTGACACCCAGGCACTCGCGCCGGAACAGGCGGTTCTCGTGGAGAGCCGCCTGTTCCGGCGCTTCTGCCTGTGCGAAAGCGGGATAAAGTGGCGGCACGATGAGGATCACGCGCCGTACCCTGCTCCTCGGCGCCGGTGCCGGTGCCGTCTCGGTGCTTCTCGCCTCCTGCACGCCGGAGCCGGAACCGACGCCGACCCCCACTCGCACGCGCGAACCGGAGCCGCCGCCCGGTGTCCCCGCTCCGAGCGGCAGTATCCGCAGCACCTGGACCACCGACCCGTTCGCCGGGGGCGCCGCGAGCTTCACTCCCGTGGGGGTGCTCGCGGCGACCCGCACGGCGCTCGCGCAGCCCGTCGACGACCGGCTCTTCTTCGCGGGCGAGGCGACCGACGACGAGGCGCCGGGTACCGTCCGCGGCGCCCTGCGGTCGGGCCGCCGTGCTGCTCGGGAGCTCACCGTCGCCGCGGAGGACGGCGAGCGGGTGGCCGTGATCGGCGCCGGGATCGCCGGGGCGACCGCCGCGGCGCAGCTCGCGGAGGACGGCCTGCAGGTGACGGTGTTCGAAGCGCGCGACCGCGTCGGCGGTCGGATCCTCTCCCGCACGGGCGACGACTGGCCGGTTCCGGTGCAGCTCGGCGCGTGGCTGTTCGGCGACGCCGACGCGGAGCTTCTCGATGCGATCGATGAGGGGGACATGGAGCTCGTCGACCTCGACGGGGCGCGGTGGCGCTCCGCCGAGGGCGACGTCGACCCCGTGGATCCGCAGCCGGTGGAGGCCGCGGTGACCACGGCGCAGTCCGCCCCGCAGGACTCCTCGGTGGCGGACGCCCTGGTGGCGGCCGGCATCGACCCGGAGGATCCCGCGACCGCCGCCCTCCTCGCGCTCCTCGCCGCACGCACGGGCGCCGACGCCGCCGACCTGTCGAGCTGGTTCGCCCCGCCGCTCCCGGACGCAGCGCTGCAGGGCGTCGGCGACGATCTGACCCCGTTCATCGAGAGCACCTTGGACGGGGTGAAGGTCGGGCTGAGCTCCCCGGTCACCCGTCTCGCGTGGGACGACACCGGCGTGAGCGTGCGCCTCGGCACCGGCGAGGCCCTCTCCTTCGACCGGGTGCTGCTGACGGTGCCGCTCGGGGTGCTGCAGGAGCAGGCCATCGAGTTCGATCCGCCGCTGCCGTTCGACAACCGCGGCGCCGTGTCCGCGCTCGGCATGGGTGCGATCGAGACGGTCTGGCTGCGGTGGGACGAGCCGTTCTGGGACGGCGACGAGGCGATCTGGCACGCGGTCGGCGAGGACATCGCGATCCCCACGTGGATCAACCTCCGCCCCTCGACCGGCGAGAACGTGCTCGTCGGGATCGTGGGCGGTGCGGCCGCGCGGGACTTCGCGGAGCTCGGGGAGGCCGAGGCCGTCGAGGCGGCGCTCGGGTCGCTGGCGCTCTACGCCTGAACCGTCTCGCGTGCGGCCTCGGCCGGGGCGCTGTCCTCGGGCGGCGGCTCCGTACGAGCGCGGTCCCACGGGTCCGGCAGGCGGCTGATGAGCACGAGCGCGGTCGCCACGGCGGCGAAGACGGCCAGCGCGATCGCGCAGGAGGCCGTGAACTCGACCGGACCGCTCACCTGCCGCGGGTCGAGGAAGTAGTACGGGTACCAGCCGATCAGCGGTCCGCGGATGAGTGTCGCGACGCCCCACAGCACCGGGTACGCCAGGGTCACCGGGATCACCCGCCACGGCACCGCCCGATGCCCCGGGGCCAGGGCCCAGGCCGCGACGGTCACCGCGGGCAGCCAGAAGTGCAGCACCTGATCCGACCACGGCACGTCGATGCGGATCCCTCGGACTCCGGCCTGCCAGACCAGGATCGCGAACACGAGTCCGGCGGTGATGGTCCAGGTGAGCACGAGCGCGAGCGCCACGGTGAGCCACCGCGGATCGCGGGCTCTCCGCAGCGCGAGGACTCCGGCGATGGTCAGGAGGACGACGAAGGCGATGTTCGACTGATTGGTCAGATACGCGAAGAAGTTCTGGCTCGCGATGGTGTTCGACGCGAGTCCCCACGCGAGGCGGTGGATCAGCGCGATGAGGCAGACGGCGGCGGCGGTGAGCCGGAGCAGGCCGAAGACGGTGCGCTTGTTCACCGTCGCCTCGTCCTTTCCGCCATCCGCCGAGTCTACGGAGCGGACTCGGGGTGACGCCGCATCAGGCCCCCGCGCGGGTTCAGGCGCGGGTGAGTGTGGGGGCCGGTTCTCGCGGGAATGCCTGTTCTCGCGGGGTCGGTCAGCGCCGCGGGGCGCGCGTGGACCACAGAGCCAGCGCGATGAGGGCCGGCTGGAAGAACAGACGCACGAAGCGCTTCATATCGGTGTCGAGGCCGAAGCCGTCGCGATGATGCATCCACTGGGCCACGTTGCCGGGGAACACCGCGGCGAAGAAGAGAGCGGCGACGGTGCCGACCGAGCGACGGCGGCGACGGGCGAGAAGGAGAGCGGAGCCGAGTGCGACCTCGGCGACGCCGGACGCGAGCACCGTGGTGTCCGGATCGAGCGGCAGCGATTCCGGCACCTGCGCCTGGAACTCCCCTCGGGCGAACGTGAGGTGGGAGACGCCGGCGAACACGAGCGAGGCGCCGAGGAAGATCCGGCCGATGGTGCGGGGAGTCGACATGGTGCGAGTGTACGCCCCGCGCTCTCCGTCAGATCAGGCGGCGGAGCGCTTCTTCCAGGGTGATGCCCTGCGCTTCGGCGCGGTCCCTGAGGCGGGCGTGCTCGTCGGGGGACAGCGGGACCTGGAGCACGATGGGGTCGTCCTGGGCGAGGTCGAGTCCGTCGAGGAGGTCGGAGGTCTCGGCCCACAGCGGCTGGGCGAAGTCCGCCTCCGCGACGGGCGCCGGGGTGCGGGACGGGGCCGCGGAAGTGGGCGACGGTGCAGCGGCCGCGGCGACCGGTGCAGAGGCCGCGACGGCGGCTCCGGCGTCGGTCGCGCGGGTGAACCCGGGGCCTCGCCGCGGCTCCTGCTTCTGCTGATAGGCCTTGGCGGCGGCGTTCGCGCGCTCGTCGGCGGCCTCGTTCAGGGGGTGACCGGCGTGGCCCTTGACCCAGGAGAACTCGACGTCGCGACCGCGCAGGGCCTCGTCGATCCCCTCGAGGAGGTCGCGGTTCAGCACGGGCCCGCCGTCGGACTTCCGCCAGCCGCGACGCTTCCAGCCGGGCATCCACTTCGTCACGGAGTCGATCACGTAGCGGCTGTCGCACTCGATGAGCAGCTTCTCGTCGGTGCCGGCCGTCGCCTGGAGCAGCTCGAGGACCGCACGGAGCTCGCCCTGATTGTTCGTGCCGTGCGGGGAGCCGCCGGCCGCCCAGTTCGCGTCGTCGATGTACCAGGCCCAGCCGTTCGGGCCGGGGTTGCCCAGGGCGGAGCCGTCTGCGGCGGCGGTGATGGTCATCCGTCCACCGTATCGCTGGCCGCGGACGGACTTTCGCGCCGAGGTCGCACGGAATCCCCGGGAACCTGCGACGGGAGTGGGAGAGTGCGACGTCGTGCGGGGTCAGTCCTCGGGGTCGGCGTTCTCGGTGCTCTCGGCCTCGGGAGCGGGCGGGGCGACCGGGAACACGATCGAGCTCACCGAGGAGGGGGTGTCGAGGCCGAGGGTCAGCGGGTCGAGCGCCGGCGCGGTGTCGAGCGTGTCTGCGGCCGAGGTCTCGAGAGGCTCAGAGGGGAGGCCCCACTGCTTCTCTTCTTCCTCGGGTCGCTGCTGGAAAAGTCCCATGTGTCCATTGTGACCCCCGGTCGGCCCGAGGTCGCCGTTTCCCACCGAGGTCGCAGGGATCCGGCGGGCTCCTGCGACGGGAGTGCGAATCTGCGACCGCGGGCTCACGCGTCGCGAGCGGCCTCCCGCACGGCATCGACGAGGGCGCGCCACGGACCGTCCACGGCCGAGTCGGGCAGCTCCCGCTCCCGGCGCTCGGACGGGGTGCGGGCGCGGATGCTCCACACGAACCGGTCGGCCCCCGGCTCCGTGTCGACGTCGTCGTCCCAGGGGCAGCTGTCGATGAGGCCGATCCACTCCTCGGCGTCCGGCGGCTCGGCCTCCACGCGCCACTGGCGACGGATGCCGGCGAGGCCTCCCGAGCGCACGACGGCGATGACGACGGGGGCGTCAGGCGGCGTCGGGTCCTCGGTCATCCTCATAGACTCCCACGGTCGTCCAGGCACGTCGAGCCGCGGCGACCGTCTCCTGATCGACCGTGGCCGCTGCGGCGACCGTGGCGTCGGCGAAGTCCGTGAAGTTCGCGGTGCTCGACAGGCCGCCGGTGAGCGCCCGGTACCAGACCGTGCCGGCGCGCTCCCAGGCGTTGCCGCCGAGGTCGAGGGCGAAGAGGGCGAAGGCGCGGTTCGGGATGCCGGAGTTGATGTGCACGCCTCCGTTGTCCTCGGTCGTGCGCACGAACCCGCTCATGTGGTCGGGCTGCGGGTCTTTCCCGAGTTCGTCGTCGTAGGCCGTGCCCGGCGCGATCATGGAGCGCAGAGCCGACCCCTCCACGGCGTCGGTGAAGATCTCCGCCCCGATGAGCCAGCTCGCCTGGTCGGTGGACTGCCCCAGCGCGTACTGCTCGGTGAGGGCGCCGAACACGTCGGCGACGGACTCGTTCAGTGCGCCCGGCTGGCCCTGATACTCCAGGTTCGCCGTGTGCTGCACGACGCCGTGGGCGAGCTCATGCCCGATCACGGTGAGCGATCCGGTGAAGTGCTGGAACACCTCGCCGTCGCCGTCGCCGAACACCATGCGCTCGCCGTCCCAGAACGCGTTGTCGTAGTCGACGCCGTAATGGACGGTCGCGTCGAGGGGAGCGCCGGCGTCGTCGAGCGAGTTGCGGCCGAACGCCGAGAGCAGCATCTCGAACGTCGCGCCCAGGCCGTCGAACGCCTCGTTGACAGCGGTGTCGGCGACCGGCTCGTCGTCTTCCGTGCGGACCACGGCCCCCGGGAGCTGCTGCGTGTTGCCGGCGTCGCTGATCGTGCGGTTCGGCGCATCGGAGAGCTGCGCGACGAGGTCGCCGTTCTCGTCGATGGAGAGGTCGATGCGGGCGCGGAAGGGCGGGCGCCCGGCGGTGAGCGTCTGCCGGGCGGCGGCGGCGGCCTTGGGGAAACGACCCGACTCGGCCAGGCGCGCGAGCAGGTAGGAGGGGACGACGCCGGGGTGCGGGAAGGATTCTGCGCTGCTCATGCGTCGACCCTACGCCGGGGATCGGACAGAGCAGGAGACCCGCTGCCGTTCCGCGAGGACGGCGGGAGCCATGGCAGCGGTGGCCGTGCGAGTGCTAGTCGCCGGATTCGCCAGGGGAGGCGCCGGGTCGGCGACGTGCCCCGACGATGAGCAGCACGATCCCCAGCACCGCCAGCAGGATGTTCACGCCGAGGTACACGGCGCCGTCGGCGCCGCCCGCCCGGACGACCGAGAAGGATGCGACCGTCCCGATGACGGCGAGAGCGAGGCACACGAAAGCGACGATCCTCAGCGTGCCGGCCTTCCCCATCCCATCCCCTCCGTCCGGACCCAGCGTAGCCGCGCGGCGCCCGGCACCCCACACGGCAGGAGACCCCCAGGACTGTCGCGTAAAATCGGCCTAATGACCGACGCGCCCGACGCCACTCCCGACCTGGGCCCCGGCATCGACCCCGACGACCTCGCCACGACGCTACGCGTCCTCGCCGAGCTGCACACGATCGACAACGAGCACCCCGACTTCGTGGCCGTGCGCCACGCGACCGCGGCGATGTTCAAGGCGGTCAAGCGCGTGCGGCGCAAGGAGATCCGGGACGCGATCGCCGAGGCGGACAAGGCCGTCGTCGCCCGCACCGCCACCGGCGCTCCCGACCGCATCGACGACGAGACGCGCGGCAACGATCTCGCCACGAGCGTGGTGGACGCGCCCATCGCCGGCGAGCTCCTCAAACCCCGCAACTGCTACATCTGCAAGCAGCCGTACACGCTCGTCGACGCGTTCTACCACCAGCTCTGCCCTGACTGCGCGCGCTTCAGTCACGGCAAGCGCACCGCCCGCACGGACCTCACCGGCAAGCGCGCTCTGCTCACCGGCGGCCGCGCGAAGATCGGCATGCACATCGCGCTGCGCCTCCTCCGCGACGGCGCGCACACCACGATCACCACCCGGTTCCCGCGCGACGCGGTGCGCCGGTTCTCGGCCCTGCCGGATGCGGGCGACTGGCTGCACCGGCTGCGCGTGGTCGGCATCGACCTCCGCGACCCGGCCCAGGTGATCGGGCTCGCCGACTCGGTCGCCGCGCAGGGGCCCCTCGACATCCTCATCAACAACGCCGCCCAGACGGTCCGCCGCTCGCCGGGAGCCTATTCGCTGCTCGCCGACGCGGAGCTCCAGCCGCTGCCGGACGGGCCGCTGCCGGAGATGGAGACCTTCGGGCACACCGTCGACCCGCACCCGCAGGCGCTGCAGGCCTCGGTCGATTCGCACCCGCTGCTGTCGGTGGCCGCGCTCGGGGGCACGGTCGCGGAGCAGGGGGGACATGCGCTCACCGCGGAAGACCTCGCACGGCTCGCCATGGCACCGGGCTCGTCCTCGCTGGAGAAGCACGCGGACGGCACGGCGATCGACGCGGGCGGACTGGTGCCGGACGTGAACCGCGTCAACAGCTGGGTGCAGTCCGTGGATCAGGTCGATCCGCTGGAGATGCTCGAGGTGCAGCTCGCCAACACGACCGCGCCGTTCCTGCTCATCAGCCGGCTGCGGGCGTCGATGGCCGCGTCGCCGTCGCGCCGGAAGTACGTCGTGAACGTCTCCGCGATGGAGGGACAGTTCTCCCGGCGCTACAAGGGTCCAGGCCACCCGCACACGAACATGGCGAAGGCCGCGCTGAACATGCTGACCCGTACGAGCGCGGGGGAGATGCTGGAGACGGACGGCATCCTCATGACCGCCGTCGACACCGGCTGGATCACCGACGAGCGCCCGCACTACACGAAGGTCCGGCTCGCGGAGGAGGGCTTCCACGCCCCGCTCGACCTGGTCGACGGCGCCGCCCGCGTGTACGACCCGATCGTGCGCGGCGAGGCCGGCGAGGACATCCACGGCGTCTTCCTCAAGGACTACGAGCCCAGCCCCTGGTGACGCCCGTTCGACTCCGTTCGAATCGCCTGAATGGTTCTATCCGGAGCCGAAACAGGGCGAATCGCGCGATTCGAAAGCCGGGTCAGCCGGGATAGGGGTGCGGGAACCAGACGGTCACGATGAGGCCTCCGCCGGTGCGGGGGGTCAGCACGAGGGTTCCGCCGTGTGTCTGGGTGATGCGCTGGACGATCGCGAGGCCGAGGCCCACCCCGGCGTGCTCCGCTCCCCGCGTGCGCTCGGTGCCGCGCTGGAAGGGTTCGACGAGCGTGGCGACCTGGGAGGCGGGGAGCTCCGCACCGGTGTTCTCCACGACGAGGGCCACCGCGTCCGGGAGGGAGTGCGTGCGCACCGCGACGGAGCCGCCGCCGTCGCCCCGGTTGTGGACGATCGCGTTGGCGACGAGGTTCATGACGAGTTGCGGCAGCAGGGCGGAGGAGCCGAGCACGGTCGCCGGGACGCCGGAGACCTCGACCTCGACCCCGCGGCGGTCGGCGAGCGGGAGGAGGGCCTCGACGGACTCCTCGGCCAGGAGCGACAGGTCGACGAGGGTCCGCGGGAAGGTGCGCTGATCCGCCCTGCTCAGCAGCAGCAGCGCCTCGGTGAGGTCGATCGCACGCGTGTTCACCTCGCGGAGCCGGTCGATGAGGGCGTCGACGTCGCGGTCGGGATCGGTGCGGGCCACGTCGAGGAGCGTCTGCGAGATGGCCAAGGGGGTCCGCAGCTCGTGCGAGGCGTTCGCGGCGAAGCGCTGCTGCTCGGAGACGTGCGCCTCCAGCTGCTCCAGCATGGTGTCGAAGACGTCGGCGAGGTCGCGGAACTCGTCGCTCGGGCCCTCCATGCGGATCCGGTGCGACAGCGAGCCCTGGGCCGCGAGCCGGGCCGCGTCGCCGATGCGGTCGAGCGGGGCCAGCATCCGGCCGGCGAGCAGCCACCCGCCGCCGAGACCGATCGCGAGCAGGGCGACCATCACCATCGCGGCGACGGGTACGAACGCCCGGATCAGGTCCGAGCGGTTGGGGACGAAGAACTCGACGACGGGGATCTGCACATCCGGGACGTACCGCAGGAGGTAGAGCGCCACGGCGCCGAGCAGCAGGAGGCCGGAGACGACGACGATGCCCGCGTAGCTCAGCGTCAGCTTGAGGCGGACGCTCATCCCCCGCCGCCTACGCATCCGGGTCGGCCCCGATCCGGTAGCCGACGCCGGGCACCGTGAGGATCAGCCACGGCTCGCCGAGGCGCTTGCGCAGCGAGGAGACGGTGATGCGGACGGCGTTCGTGAACGGGTCGGCGTTCTCGTCCCACGCCCGTTCCAGCAGGTCCTCGGCGCTGACCACCCCGCCCTCGGCGTCGACGAGCACCTCCAGCACGGCGAACTGCTTGCGGGTGAGGGCGACGTACCGGCCGTCGCGGTAGACCTCGCGGCGGAACGGGTCGAGACGAAGACCGGCGATCTCCAGCACCGGCGGTCGCGCGCGCTGGCGGCGGCGATCGAGGGCGCGCAGCCGCAGCACCAGCTCCCGCAGTTCGAACGGCTTGGTGAGGTAGTCGTCGGCGCCGAGCTCGAACCCGGAGGCCTTGTCGTCCAGCCGGTCGGCGGCCGTGAGCATGAGGATGGGGATGCCGCTGCCCGAGGCGACGATCCAGCGCGCGATGTCATCGCCGGACGGCCCTGGCACGTCGCGGTCGAGGATCGCGATGTCGTACGCGTTGATGCTCAGGAGCTCGAGCGCGGTGTCGCCGTCGCCGGCGATGTCGGCCGCGATCGCCTCGAGCCGCAGCCCGTCGCGGACCGCCTCGGCGAGGTAGGGCTCGTCCTCGACGATCAGCACACGCATGGCAGCGATCCTACGCAGTGCGGCATATCGGCGGTGTATGGAAAACGCCATACGCCCCGGCAACCGCGTCCTCTCTTCACTGGAAGCATGAACGACCTCCACACCCCCCGAGCCGTCCGGGCACGGCGCCGTCGGCGGATCGCCACCACGGCCTCCGTGCTGGCACTCGCCGTGGTCGCCGCCGTCGCCGTGCAGCAGTCGCTCTCGGCCGCGTTCGCCGAGACCGCCCCGATCGTCACTCCCGCCACCACCGGCTCCTCCGGCTCCGACACCGATCCGCATCCGCCGACCACCGGATCGGTGCTCGCCCCGAGCGAGGCGGACGGCGTGATCCGCGACGGCGATCAGCCGACGGCCTTCGACGTCGACAGGATCGCCGTCGGCAACCTCGACCCCGCGCTGCTCGACGCCCTCCAGCGTGCCGCCTCCGATGCCGAGGCCGACGGGGTCACCTTCGTCGTGAACAGCGGATGGCGGTCGGCCACGCTGCAGGAGCAGCTGCTCCGCGACGCCATCGACGACTACGGCTCGGAGGAGGAGGCGCGCCGTTGGGTGGCGACCGCCGAGACCTCGGCGCACGTCTCCGGCGACGCGGTCGACCTCGGTCCGCTCCCCACCCTCGACTGGCTCGCCCAGCGCGGCTGGCGCTACGGGCTCTGCCAGACCTACGCCAACGAGTCCTGGCACTACGAGCTGCGACCGGAGGCTGTCGAGGACGGCTGCCCCGCACAGTACGCCGATGCGACCGAAGACCCGAGGATGCAGCGATGACCGCGGTGCTCGCGGAGGGGGCGACCCTGTCCCGCCTGCACGCACCGACCCTGTCCACCCTTCCGGGCGCCGTCGCCGAGAACCTCCGCCGCGTGCGGGCCGCCGCTGCGGTTCCCGTCATGGCCGTGGTCAAGGCCGACGCCTACGGTCACGGCATGGTGGCGGTGGCGACCGCCGCCGTGGCCGCGGGAGCCGAGTGGCTCGGGGTCACCGACGTCGCCGAGGGGGTCGCGCTGCGCGAGGCCGGCCTGCGCGTGCCGATCCTCGCCTGGCTGCATCCGGCGGGCATCGACGCGCCGCTCGCGGCCGCTGCGGGGGTCGACGTGGCCGTGGGCTCCGTCGAGGAGCTGCGCCAGCTCGCGGCCGATGCCACAGCTTCCGTGCGGGTGCACCTGCACCTCGACACCGGGATGGCGCGCGGAGGGTGCCCCGTGGAGGACTGGGACACTCTGCTGCGCACGGCGAGGGCGGCCCGTGGACGGATCGATGTCGTCGGGGTGATGGGGCACCTCCCCTGCGCGGACGCCGCGGATCCGCGGGCGAACGCGGCCGCGGTGCTGCGGATGCGCCAGGGGAGGGACGCGGTCCTGCGCGCCGGGTTCGGACCGCTGCTCGTGCACCTCGCGGCGACGTCGGGGGCTCTCACGGACCCCGCCACGCACTTCGACATGGTGCGGGTGGGGGCCGCCCTCGTGGGGATCGACCCGTCCGAGACGGTGTCGTTGGTCGGGGCCTCCCGGTTCACCGCGCCCGTGGTGCACAGCGCCGCCGTGCCGGCCGGAACCGTCGTGGGCTACGGGGGCACGCACACGACGGCGACGGCCACGCACCTGAGCGTCGTGGGCGTCGGGTACGCGGACGGCATCCCGCGGGAGGTCGGGCCGGATGCGGGGGTGGAGATCGGAGGGGAACGGCACCTGATCGTCGGGAGGGTGTCGATGGATCAGATCGTCGTCGACACCGGGGGGAGGGCGTTCCCGCGGGGAGCGGTCGCGACGGTGTTCGGGCCGGACGGCGGCGCAGTGCCGTCGGTGCAGGAGTGGGCGCGGTGGGCGGGCACCATCCCGCACACCATCGTCACGGGCATCGGCCCGCGAGTGAGAAGGAGCGTGGCATGACGATGAAGGTCCTGGTCATCGGAGGGGGACAGAACCCGGAGCACGAGGTATCGCTCGCGTCGGCGGCGGCGGTCGCCGCGGCGCTGCGGTTGGGGGGACACGCCGTCACGACCGTGACGATCGACCGCGACGGCGTGTGGCGCGCGGACGGCATCCCGCCCGGCGTGAGTCCGGCGGCATCGTTGCAGCAGGCCCTGCCGCTGCTCGCGGCGAGCGACGTCGTGTTCCCGGCCGTGCACGGGGCGCTCGGGGAGGACGGCGCCCTCGCGGCGCTGTGCGCGCTCGCCGGGGTCCCCGTGGTCGGATCCGCGCTGGGGGCGGGGGCGATCGGCATGGACAAATGGGCCACGAAGCTGGTGGCCCAGGCCGTGGGGCTGCGGACCGCCAGGGGGCGACTGGTCGCCGCGGAGGAGATCGGCGATGTGGAGTTCGACGGCGCGGTCGTGGTCAAGCCGGTCACGGCCGGCTCAAGCCACGGCGTGAGCCTGGTGACGGAGGAGGGCGACCTGCTCACGGCGCTGCGGGGAGCAGCGCGGTTCGACCGGCGGATCCTGGTCGAGGAGGTCGTGCACGCACGGGAGATCGACGTCGCCGTGCTGCGGGAGAAGGGCGGGGTGCGGTGGGCCGCCCCGCCCCTGGAGATCCACGCGCCCGGGCTCTTCGACACCGCGACGAAGTACGACGGCACGGCCCGCTTCACGGTTCCCGCGCAGCTCGATACAGCCGCCACGACGGCGCTCAAGCGCGCGGCGATCGCGATGTTCGATGCCCTGGGGTGCGACGGCGTCGCCCGGATGGACTTCTTCCTCACGGACGAGGGCCCTGTGCTCAACGAGGTGAACACGATGCCGGGGCTGACCGCCGCCTCCCAGGTGCCGCGGATGTTCGCGGCGGCCGGGGTGGACTACGTCGACCTCGTGGGCAGGCTCGTCCGAGCGGCCGTGTGAGAGGGGCTCGACACGGCGCGTGCGGAGGCGGATGCTGGGGGCATGGCAGCCTTCACAGCGGAGAACGCGTTCAGCGGTTTCAGCGTCGATGACATCGACGCGGCGAAAGAGTTCTACGGCACGACCCTCGGGCTCGACGTCGAGGTCAACGCGATGGGGTTCCTCGATCTGCGCCTGCCCCGCGGCGGGTCGATCCTCGTCTACGCGAAACCGAACCACACCCCGGCGAGCTTCACGATCCTGAACTTCCCGGTGGCGGACGTCGACGCCGCGGTCGAGGAGCTCAACGAGCGCGGCGTGCAGACGAAGATCTACGGCGACGACGAGTTCCCGTCGGACTCCCGCGGCATCGTCCGCGGGAACGGGCAGGGGCCGGACATCGCGTGGTTCCGCGACCCGGCGGGGAACGTGCTCGCTGTCATGCAGGCCTGACGGGGCCCGCCTCGCTCACAGCCGGTCGACCGCCGTCACCGTCACGACCGCCTCGCCGGCCTCGTCCGACGCGGCGAGGTCGACGGTGGCGCTGATGCCCCAGTCGTGGTCGCCGACCGGGTCGTCGATGATCTGCCGCGCCGTCCAGGCGGTCGGACCCTCGGTGAGCAGCAGCATGCGGGAGCTGCGGGCGTCCGGTCCGGTGCCGATGTCGTCGTGCTCGGCGAAGTACGCATCCAGCGCGTCCGACCAGGCGGCGGCGCCGAACGACGGGTCGAGCTCGGCCAGCGCATCCACGTCCTCACGCGCGGCGAGCTGCACGCGCCGGAAGAGTTCGTTGCGGACGAGCGTGCGGAAGGCGCGGGTGTTGCTCGTGAGGCGCTTCGGTGCGGGCGGGACGATCGGCTCGTCGGTCTCGCCGCGGGCGGCGGTCCCTGCGGTCAGCTCGCTCCACTCGTCGAGCAGGCTGGAGTCGATCTGGCGCACGAGCTCGCCGAGCCAGGCGATGAGGTCGTGGAGGTCCTCGTCCTTCCGCTCCTCGGGGATCGTCTGGGAGGCGGCGCGGTACGCGTCCGACAGATACCGCAGGACGACGCCCTCGGAGCGGGCGATCTTGTAGAACGCGACGTACTCGCCGAACGACATGGCCCGCTCGTACATGTCACGGACGACGGACTTCGGGTGCAGGGCGAAGTCACGGATCCACGGTTGCGCCGCGCTGAAGGTCTCGAAGGCCGCGTCGAGGAGCTCCTCCAGGGGCTTCGGGTGGCTGATCGCCTCGAGGAGCTCCATGCGCTCGTCGTACTCGATGCCCTCGCGCTTCATCGCGGCGACCGCCTCGCCCCGCGCGAGGAACTCCTGCTGGCTGAGTACGGCGCGCGGATCGTCCAGCGTCGCCTCGACGATCGAGATCATGTCCAGCGCGTACGACCCCGTCCCCACCTGGGTCCCTGAGCCTTCCTGGGCCCCTGAGCCTGTCGAAGGGTGGGTCCCTGAGCCTTCCTGGGTCCCTGAGCCCGTCGAAGGGTCCAGCAGATCGAACGCCGCGAGGGCGAAGGGGGACAGCGGCTGGTTGAGCGCGAAGTTGGGCTGCAGGTCGACCGTGAGCCTGACCCCCTTCGGTGCTCCGGGCACGCCCGTGTCGAACGTCTCCACGACGCCCGATTCCCGGAGCGTCCGGAAGATCGCGAGGGCGCGGAGGGCGAGCGCACGCTGCCGGGCGCGCGGCTCATGGTTGTCGAAGACGAGCCGGCGGACGTTCCCGAACACATCGCCCCCCCGGGCGATGACGTTGAGCAGCATCGCGCTGGTGATCTGCATGTGCGAGGTCAGGGTCTCGGGCGTCGCATCGATGAGCTTCCGGAACGACGGCTCTCCCCACGACACGAACCCGTCCGGGGCCTTCTTGCGGATGATCTTCCGCTTCTTCTTCGGGTCGTCGCCGGCCTTGCGGATCGCGGCGAGGTTCTCGGTCTCGTGCTCCGGGGCCTGGGCGACGACGGTACCAGCGGTGTCGTAGCCCGCGCGTCCGGCCCGGCCCGCGATCTGGTGGAACTCCCGCGCGTTGAGCTGGCGCATCCGCGTGCCGTCGAACTTCGTCAGCGCGGTGAGCAGCACGGTCCGGATGGGGACGTTGATGCCCACGCCCAGGGTGTCGGTGCCGCAGATGACCCGGAGGAGACCGCGCTGGGCGAGCTGTTCCACGAGTCGGCGGTACTTGGGCAGCATGCCGGCGTGGTGCACGCCGATGCCGGCCCGGAGGAAGCGGGAGAGCGTCTTGCCGAACGCCGTCGTGAAGCGGAAGCCGCCGATGAGGGCGGCGATCTCGTCCCGCTGCTCACGCGTCGCGACCTTCGTGCTCGACAGGGCCTGGGCCCGCTCCATGGCGGCCGCCTGCGAGAAGTGCACGATGTAGACCGGGGCCTGTCCCGTGTTCAGCAGGTCGTCGATGGTCTCGTGGATGGGCGTCGTCTCGTAGAAGAAGTGCAGCGGGACCGGGCGCTCCACTCCGGTGACCGAGGCGGTCTCCCGTCCTGTGCGACGCGTCAGGTCGGCGGCGAGGGTGGTGACGTCGCCGAGGGTGGCGGACATCAGCACGAACTGGGCCTGTGGGAGCTCGAGGAGCGGCACCTGCCAGGCCCACCCGCGGTCCGGGTCGCCGTAGAAGTGGAACTCGTCCATGACGACGAGGCCCACGTCGGCGGCATCACCCTGCCGCAGGGCCAGGTTCGCGAGGATCTCGGCGGTGCAGCAGATGATGGGGGCGTCCGCGTTCACGGCGGAGTCTCCCGTCACCATCCCCACGTTCTCGGCGCCGAACACCTCTGCCAGCGCGAAGAACTTCTCGCTGACGAGGGCCTTGATCGGCGCCGTGTAGTAGCTGCGGCGGCCGCCGACTATCGCCGCGAAGTGGGCTCCGACCGCGACGAGCGACTTTCCGGTGCCCGTCGGCGTGGACAGGATGACGTTCGCGCCGGAGACGATCTCGATGAGCGCCTCATCCTGCGCGGGGTAGAGGCGGATGCCGGTCGACTCCGCCCATTCCACGAACGTCAGGTAGACCGCGTCGGGGTCCGCCGCGTCGGGAACGAGAGAGGGTTCGAGCCGCGGCGTGGGATTCATGGTGCTTCGATCATCCCATCTGCGTCATGTCGCCGATCCCGCGACCCCGAGCGCGGTGAGCAGCTCGTACGCCGTGGAGCGCGCGTGCACGATCACGGTCCCGAGCTGCGACGACGAGGCCGACACCGAGAGCAGGAGCTGGCCATACGGCGCGAGGATGAAGCTCAGCAGGGCCATCTGGTTCTCTCCGATGGACAGCGACACGATGGCCGACAGGGTTGGCTCCGTCCCGCCGGCGATGATCTCGGCTTCGGCCCGCGCGACCCCGAACAGGGAGCCGTTCATCGCCGCGAGCTGCTCGCCGCCGTCCTGGTCGACGCCGAGCGAGGCGATGTGGAGGCCGTCGGCCGTGCCGAGGACCGCGGTCGTCAGCTCCGGGAAGCGCTCCTCCAACTGCTGCAGACGGGTCTGCGCCGACGGGCCGACGATGCGCGACCACAGGGCCCAGTTGCCGGCGACGTCGGGGTGCATGCGGGACGGATCGGGCGTCGCGGCGGCGTCGTGCCGCCGGGCGGGTCCGGTCATGGCTTCTCCTCCGGAAGATCGAGAGCGGCGCCGGCGACACGCATCACGCTGTCGCGGTCGCGCGCGTCGGCCGCGAGGACGCGCGAGGCGGGGATGCCGTGTCGCGCGAGGGGGGCGGCGAGCGCGCGCCGGATATCGCCGATCGCTCGTCCGGCGGTGTGGCTGACGGCGATCACGACGCGATGCTCCTCGCCCGCGAGAACGTCCAGCCACTCGTCGGCGTCGGCGACGAGGGTGTCGCGGTCGCCGCGCAGCCAGAGCAGCACCCGGGTGCCCGGGATCGAGACGCGCTGCCGTGCCGACGCGAAGCGCTGCTGCCCCGGGATGCCGATGAGCGCGATGGAGACCTCGGGCGTCGGCCGCCAGGTCCCGTAGTCGAGCCCGACCGTCGTGGTGGTCTTGCCGTCACCGCTCGCGAACGACATCGGCACGTCGGTGTCCACCGGCGCGACGTCGCTCAGAGCGCGGACCGCGGTCGTCTTGTCCGCGCCCACCGGACCGGCGAAGATCACCCGGTACCGCTGAGGCAGGTCGGTCCGTCGGCGCCGGGGGCGCCTCATCGTCCGCTCCCCGGGACCGGTCTTTCGCTGTCGCCCTCTCCCGAGGCCGCTCCCCACGGCCTCATGGATCACGCGCCGAGGGCGGCGACCCGGCGGTCCACCGAGGAGCGCAGCAGGGCGAGGTTCGTGGCCTGCCGATCGGCGGCCAGGTAGATGAACAGATCGTCGTCGAGCATCTTGAGCAGGTGCAGCTGCGTGTTCAGCGTCAGCAGCATGTCCTCGAGCTCGCCATCGATGCCGAGGGCATCGATCGTGCGCTTCTTGTTCTTCACGATCTCGCTGTTGAACGCGCTCGCGACCTCGAGGTCGAAGTCCGGACGGACGGAGCTCGAGGCGAGCGGCAGCCCTGATTCGAGGTCGACGATCGACGCCCCGATGAATCCGTTGATGTCGCGCTCGATGTCCGCCAGAAGCGTGTTGAGCTGATCTTGCGTGGCCATGGTTCTCCCCAGTCGTCTTCATCGCGCGCAGCAGCGACCGCCCTGTGCGGTCGTCCCCGGCGCCGCGCGACCTGTGAAGTGTATAACGTTACTCGACGAGGGGGCCAGTCTCAGACCGAGGTCGCTGCGCGGAGGGCGATGCGGACCATGTCGCCGAACGTCTGCTCGCGCTCCTGGGCCGTGGTCTCCTCGCCGGTGACGATGTGGTCGCTGACCGTGCAGATCGCGAGGGCGCGGCGCCCGTGGAACGCGGCGAGCGTGTAGAGCCCTGCCGCCTCCATCTCGACGCCGAGGATGCCGTGCCGCACGAAGGGCTCCGTGAGCTCCGGCCGGGTGCTGTAGAACTGGTCGCTCGAGAACAGCGGCCCCACGTGCACCGTGGACGACACCGGCTTCGACTCGCTCGCCTCCACCGCCGCGCGCAGCAGGGCGAAGTCGGCGAGCGGGGCGTAGTCGAGGCCGTGGAAGCGCACGCGGTTGATCCCGGAGTCGGTGCTCGCGCCGTTGGCGATGATGATGTCGCGGACCGCGAGCTTCTCGGTCAGCGCGCCGCAGGATCCGACCCGGACGATCGTCTGCACGTCGTACTCCGTGAACAGTTCCGTCGCGTAGATCGCCATCGACGGCTGCCCCATCCCCGAGCCCTGGACGGAGACCCGATGCCCCTCCCAGGTGCCGGTGAAGCCCAGCATGCCGCGCGTCTCCGAGTACAGCTCGGCGTCGTCGAGGAAGGTCTCGGCAATCCACTTCGCCCGCAGCGGATCGCCGGGGAACAGGACGACGGGGGCGATCTGACCGGGTTCCGCGGCGATGTGGGTGCTCATCCGCTCAGCGTACTCAGCCCTCGCGACGCCGGACGATCTCCCCGATCCAGAGGGGCGCGAAGGGCGAGGTGCAGCCGGGGGCGGTGGGGTAGTCGGCCAACACCTGGAGCCGTTCTCCGATCTCCACCGCCCGTCCCCGCAGGTCCGGATGGAAGATGCCGATGTTCGCGAGGGTCTCGTTCATGGCCCACTGCAGGCGCGGCGGGGCCTGCTGCAGGTCGCGGTCGATCAGGTCGAGCAGGTGCGGCAGGTCGAGGCCGTCGGCGTCCTTCGTCACGCGGACCGTCGTGAGCGACCACGCGGCGGCGGCGACGGTGGGATCGGCGTCGTCGAACCAGCGCCGGCGCAGCTCCTCGGCGAGAGGCGACTTCTTGAGGACGTAGTTCACGAACCAGTCGTTCACCTTGGGCGGCCGCGTCTCGCGCAGCATCGTGTCGAGCTCGTCGGCGGTGAAGTCGGCCGGACGGCACACGAGCAGGGCCAGGAGCCGGGCGGACGTCTCGCCGGTCGCCCACAGCTCCCGCGCCAGGGCCTGGTCCGTCTTGATGCGCTTCGCGAGGGCGCGCATGCGGCTCAGGTTGATGCCGTGGTCGTCGCCGCGCTTCTCGTTCGCCGCGCGCTGCTTCGGGTCCTCCAGTGCCGCGAGCTCCGCCAGCGCCTCCTCGACTGTCATCCCGCCAGGGTAACCCCGCCGACCCACCCCTTTCGGTGCGTCCCGGCCCGTTGCGAACGCACAGAGGGGGCCGGGAGGTGCGAAAGGGGGTGGGTCGGTACTCAGTCTTCGTCGAGGAGCTCGCCGCGGATGCGACGGAGGTCTTCCATGAGGGAGCCGATGAGGATCCAGTGCTGCGAGGAGGGCGGACGGATCACGAGGGGAGCGGTCAGAGCGGGGATGGCGGAGGTCAGCGTCTCGGGCTCCGGAGAGGGCGCTGTGGTCTGCACCGCGAGGCGCACGTCGTGTCCGGCCCGGCGGAGTTGCTCGGCGATCGCGGCGACCGCGGGCTCTTCGCCGAGCCGGTCGTCGTAGTGGTCGAAGTAGGCCCGGGTCATGCCGATGGTCTGCGTGACGATGGGCGAGAGCCGGTCGAGCAGCGCCCTCAGCTCCTGCAGGTCGGCGCGATGGGTCGAGCGCCGGGGGTTCAGCGTGAGCGACTCCTCCCCGGCGGCGATCGCGGCTTCGGCGGCGTCCTTCATGGGTCGCAGCAGCCGCACCTCGAGCATGAGCTCCTGCAGCCGCGCCGGAGTCTGCGGGGCGGGCAGGGCGTCCGCGAGGCGGTCGAGGCTCGCGGCGAGCTCCCGTCCGAGCAGCCCCACATCCCGCCGCGCCGGCTCGACGAGCACCGGCGGCACGATCAGCGCATTCACGACGATGCCGATCACCACCCCGATGAGGGTCTCCCCGATCCGGGCGATCGCGTACTCCGGACTCGACGACCCGAGCGCCAGCACGAGCATCGCCGAGATCGCGACCTGGTTGCCGGTGCCGGGGGACGCCCGGAAGATCCATGCCACGAGCATCGCGACGACGATCGCGAGCAGCACGATCCAGCTCGGCGAGCCGAGGAGCAGGCCGAGGCCGACGGCGATCACCACGCCGACGATCACGCCGATGCTGCGCTCCAGCGCCTTCGACAGCGACTGGTTGACGCTGGGCTGCACGACCAGCAGCGCGGCGATCGCGGCGAACACCGGCAGCTGCCCGGGGAAGACCAAGCCCGCGATCAGCCACGCGGCGATGGTCGCCGCGGCCGACTTCACCACCTGCAGCAGGGGGGAGCGCTGGGAGGCGCGGATCGCGGCGGGGATGCGCATGACCTCCACGGTAGTCGCGCCGATGTCAACCCCATCGCCGATCTCGCCCGCAGCGGGCTGAATGGAAGCACACGAACGACGAACAAGTGAGGAGCATCCCCATGGTGCAGATCATCGAGACCATCGACGTCGACGTTCCCGTCCGCACGGCGTACAACCAGTGGACGCAGTTCGAGAGCTTCCCGAAGTTCCTCGACGAGGTCGTCTCCATCACGCAGATCGACGCGACCCACACGCACTGGAAGGTGAACGTGGGGGGCGCGGAGCGTGAGTTCGACGCCGAGATCACCGAGCAGCACCCGGATGAGCGCGTCGCGTGGAACAGCGTCGGCGGCGAGACCGAGCACGCGGGCGTCGTGACGTTCCACAAGATCGACGACAACACCACGCGTGTGACCGTCCAGCTCGACTGGGCGCCGGAGGGACTCCTGGAGAAGGTCGGTGCCCTGGTCGGCGCCGGATCCCACGCGGTGAAGAAGGACCTGAAGAACTTCAAGGAGTTCATCGAGGGCCGTGGCGTCGAGACCGGCGCCTGGCGCGGTGACGTGGACGCCTGACGCATCCTCTTCGAGGCCCGGACCGCTGCGCGCGGCCCGGGCCTCGTCGCGTGTGAGGGCTGCGGGCGTCGGAGGGGCGTGCTTGCATGGGCGCATGGACACGAGGGAGCGTCTGCGCGGCGAGGGGCGTGCCGTGCTCGCGACCGTGGTCTGCTTCGTCGGGGGAGCTCTCGCCGGGGCGCTGCTCCTCGCCGGCCCGCCGCGACCGCTGACGGGTGAGGGAGGACTGGCGCTGCCCGCTGCGGGGGTCGCCGGCGGTGTCGCGGCCCTGGCCTTCGTCGTCAGCACTCTCCTGCACCGTCGCGATGAGGCAGCCGCGATGCCGCGCTGGCAACGGGTCGTGTCGCGCCTCTCGGCCGCCGCCCTCACCGTCGCGTTCGGGGCGGTGACGGCGATGGGTGTGCTGCTCACGGCCGAGGTGCTCGCGGCGGGCCTGCGCGGCCTCGCGCTCGGAGCCATCGGCGGCGGGCTGCTCACGGGGGTCGCGTCCGCGGTCGGCGGACGACTCGCCTTCGGTGCGGGAATCGGGCTCCGGACCGCGGACCTCGCCGGGCTCCTGTTCGGGTTCCTCGTGATCGGCACGCTGTTCGCGATGGTGACCGCCGTCGACCCCCGGTGGTGGGAGGAGAACTTCTCGCAGCTCGGGGTGGGGTGGGCGTTCAACGGCACCCTCGTCGTCGCCGGGCTGCTGGTCGCCACCGTGGGCTCGTACATCGGTCGCGATCTGCATCGGCTGCTCGGGGACCACGCGCTGTCCCGGATCGCGACCGTGGTCGTGCTGTGGGCGGCGGCCGGACTCGCTCTCGCCGCGGTCGGGGTCCTGCCGCTGTATCGAGCCCCCGTGCCGCACGACATCGCAGCCGTCGCGGCACTGCTCCTCTTCCTCGGGGCTGCCGCGGCGACGACTTTGATCGTCCCCGGTCGGCCCCTGGCCCTCGTGGTGACCTCCGTCGCCGTCGGGGTGCTCGTGGTCGGGGCCGTGCTGCTGTGGTGGCCGCTCGGCTTCTTCCCGGTGACCGCGGTGGAGGCGGCCGTCGTCGGGCTCGGACTGCTGTGGATGACGACGCTCGTGCGGGTGCTCGCGATCGTCGTGCCGGAGGGGACCCGTCCGTCCGCGCGGCCCTCGCTCTGGGAGGGCGGGCGTTCGCGCGGGCTCAGGCGGGTGGGTGGACCAGGAGCCTGATGCGGCGCGGGGGCCTGCGTCGGCGTAGGGAGGTGGGCGGGAAGAGGGCGCGGAAGATAGGGCATCCGTCCGATGTCGAGGGGGCACCTCAGAGCGGAGTGTAGGGATACACCGAACCGTCGAGGAGACATCATGTTCGAGCACCCCTCCCTCATCCATCAGGTCACCGTCTTCGAGCAGGAGCAGATCGAGCGCGCGGTCGCCCGGCGCCGGATGCTCATCGAGCACGCGGACCAGATCGTGCCGCGTCCTGCGGGTCCGCTGCGCCGGCTGCTGCGCCTCGGACGCGGGCGAGCGTCGGCGCCGCAGGCTCCGCGCACAGCGGCGTGCGATCCGGCCGTCGCCCGATGACGGACGGCGTCGTCCTGTCCTTCCCCGGCCCTCCGGATGTCCGCGGGCAGTGGCACGATGGGTCCATGGCCCCAGCCCCCACCGCCGCGATGGTCGGGCGTGATGCCGAGCTCGCCGGGATGCGCCGCCTGTTCGACGGCGTGCGCCAGGGTGTGCCCGCCGCGCTGCTCGTGGAGGGCGAGGCGGGTATCGGCAAGTCCCGGCTGGTGCGGGAGTTCAGCGCCGAGATCGCGACCGCGGCCGACGTGCACGGGGGCTGGTGTCTCGACCTCGGCACCTCGCGCGCCCCGTTCGGCCCGCTCGCCGGCATCCTCCGCTCGCTCGTGGAGCGGCTGGGCGCGGAGCGTGTGCGCGAGGCGGTCGGCGTGGGCGTCGAGGCGCTCGGCATGCTGCTGCCCGAGCTCGTCGACGCCCCCGCCGCTCGCGACCGCACCAGCCCCGAACGCCTGCGCGACGCGATCGCCTCCCTCATCGAGGCCGCCACGGAGCTGGCGCCGCAGGTCATCGTCGTCGAAGACCTGCACTGGGCCGACGACTCGACCCTCGCGATCCTCTCCTTCCTGCTGCGCACGCTCGACCGCGGCCGCCTCCTGCTGCTCATCACCTGCCGCACCGACGATGTGCGCCGAGGCGACGCGGTGAGCCGGTTCATCGGCGAGGCCACGAGGGCGCGACTGCTCGAACGGATGACCGTGCCGCGCCTCGACGACCATGCGGTCGGCGAGCTGGTCGCACAGATCACGGGACGCGCGCCGACCGCGACGGCGCTGGAGCGGCTGCAGGTGCGCGCGGAGGGCGTCCCCTTCTTCGTCGAGGAGATCGCCGGGTGCGCCCAGGGCCCCCTGCCGGAGAGCCTGCGCGACCTGCTGCTCGCCCGCTTCGACCGCCTCGGCGACGACGCGCGCCGGGTGGTGCAGGTGATGTCCGGCGCCGAGCGGCCGCTCACGGATCCGCTGCTGCTGCGCCTCGTCGACCTTCCGGAGGATCGTGTCGAAGACGCCGTCCGTGAGGCCGTGCGCAGCGGCATCATCGTCGTCGGCGAGGACGACTACCGGTTCCGCCACGCTCTGCTGCGGGAGGCCGTGCACGGCGACCTGCTCCCCGGCGAGAGGGCGCGGCTGCACCGGGCCTACGCCGAGGCGTTGGAGGAGGGCAGGGGCGACGACGCGGCGGCGTCGGCCTACCACTGGCAGCTCGCGCAGGACGATCGTCGTGCGATCGCGGCCGCCGCCGACGCCATGCGGCAGGCGAAGGCCCAGTACGCCTTCGCCAGCGCGGCGCGGTTCGGGGAGCTCGTCCTCGAGCTCTGGCCGCTCGTGCCGGACGCGGCGGAGGCGACGGGCTTCGCGCGTCTCGACCTCCTCCACGTGCTCGGGTCGGTCCTGCGCAACGCCGGCGACGGGGAGCGCGCGCTCGCGGTCGCCAACGTCGCGCTGAGCGAGGTCGACGCGGCGACGGTCGACCCGCGACTGCACGCCCGGCTGCTGCGCAACAAGGCGCTGTACCTCGTCAACCTCGGGCGTCTCGGAGCCGTCCCGTTGCTTCAGGAGGCGCTGGCGCTCGCCGAGCGGGTCGACGACGACGTGTTCCGTGCGGAACTGCTGAATCAGCTCGCGAGTCGTCGCATGAACGCGGGTGACCGGGAGGAGGCCATCCGCCTCGCCGACGAGGCGGAGCGCCGGGCGGCGGGCGCCCCGACGACGGACCAGCTCTCGATCGCCGCGAACGTCCGTGGCGGGTCGCTGGCGCACCTCGGACGGGTCGCGGAGGGGGTGCGCGAGTACCGACGGGCACGCGACCTCGCCGCCGGATCGACGGCCGAGATGCGTTACCGCGTCAACTACTCCGACCTGCTGACGCTGCTGGGCCGCTACCGGGAGGCCGTCGCCGTCGCCGAGGAGGGTCTGCGGCGAGCCCGTGAGCTCCGCGTCGAGCGCACCTCGGGCTCGATCATGGCGCAGAACATGATCGTGCCGTTGCTCGAGCTCGGGGAGATCGACCAGGTCGAGGACATGCTGGCCCGCGATTTCCTGCAGGGCACGCTGCGGGTGTTCCGGATGTACGTGAGCATGACCCGGGTGCGGGTGCTCGCCTGGCGGGGCCGGGCCGCGGAAGCCGCGGAGACCCTGCGGGAGTGGCTGCCGGCGTTCGAGGAGACGGGGGTCTCGGAGCGGCAGATCTGGTACGACCGGATCACGATGCAGGTCGCCGTCGCCGAGAGTCAGGGCGACCTCCGCGGAGCGCTCGACGTGATCTTGGCGATGCTGGAGGACGAGCGTCCGGCGTTGCTGCATCAGCGGCGGCTGCTCCTGGAGGCGGGGGCCCTCGTGACGGCGCTGCGTGCGGGCGGGGCGGACGTCGATGCGGCGGTCGCGGCGGTGCGGACGGCCTGGGAGGCGCAGCCGCCGGAACTCCAGGACGACGCGTGGTCGACGGTGCTGCACGCCCTTCTCGAACCGGAGCCGGCGGTGGTCGACGAGGCGCTGGTGTGTGCGGACGGGGACGACGTTCCGGTGACGTTCCGGGTGGTGCTCCGGCTCGAGCGGGCCCGGCTGCACGTCGCCGCCGGGGAGCGCGCCGAGGCGGCTGCCGTGCTGGCCACGGCGACGGCGATCGCTGAGCGCCTCGGCCACGTGCCGCTGCAGAAGGCACTGACACGGTTCGGCGATGCGTCCGGGGTGCGTCCGACCGGACCCCGCGAGGCCGACGCGGAGCAGCTGACGGCCAGGGAGCGGCAGGTACTCGCCCTGATCTCTGAGGGCCTGAGCAACCGCCAGATCGGGGAGCGCCTGTTCATCAGTGTGAAGACCGTCAGCGTGCACGTCTCGGCGGTGCTGCGCAAACTCGGTGTCAGCACGCGCACCGAAGCGGCACTCGCCCATCGCACGGCCGAAGAGGCGGCATCCGGTCAGTCGGCCGTGGTAGCGTGACCGAGCATGCATGTCGGATCATCGGCATGATGCAGGCCGCGCGAGCGGCCGGTCAACAGAAAGTAGAAAACACATGGCCACTGGCACTGTGAAATGGTTCAACGCAGAGAAGGGCTTCGGCTTCATCGCTCCCGATGACGGCACCGAGGACCTCTTCGCCCACTACTCGGCTATCGCCGGCTCCGGTTTCAAGGAGCTCCGCGAGAACCAGAAGGTCGAATTCGACGCTGAGCGTGGCCCCAAGGGCATGCAGGCGGCGAACATCCGCGCTCTCTGAGCGTGCGCTGACTTCCTGAAGCCGGCCGGATCCGTACGGGTCCGGCCGGCTTTTTCGTTGCCCCGACACCTTCGAATCGCCCACTTTGCGGCATCCGGGCGCCGGATGGGACAAGGTGAGCGATTCGAAACGGGAGTGAGGCAGCCCTAACCTCCGTGTTAGATTAGGCGAGGCTTACCAAAGGCCGGACGCTCTCGCGTCGACACCCCATCTCCCATCCCGAAGGGAACGCCTGTGCGCACCTCTCGACTTCTCGCCCTCGGCGCGGCCGCCGCGCTCGCCGTGACGCTCTCCGCCTGCTCGTCCTCCGCGCCGGAGTCGACCGCGACCACCGGGGGCAACCCGGCCTCCGACGACGCGTTCCCGGTCACCATCGAGCACGTCTACGGCGAGACGACCATCGACGAGAAGCCCGAGCGCGTGGCCACCATCGCGTGGGCGAACCACGAGGTGCCGCTGGCCCTCGGCATCGTCCCGGTCGGCATGAGCAAGGCCACCTGGGGCGACGACGACGACAACGGCATCCTCCCCTGGGTCGAGGAGAAGCTCGACGAGCTCGGTGGCGAGACCCCGGTGCTCTTCGACGAGACCGACGGCATCGACTACGAGGCCGTGGCCGACACCGAGCCCGACGTCATCCTCGCCGCCTACTCCGGCCTCACGCAGGAGGAGTACGACACGCTCTCCAAGATCGCCCCGGTCGTCGCCTACCCCGACGTCGCGTGGGGCACGTCCGTCGACGACATGGTCGAGATGAACTCCAAGGCCCTGGGGCTCGAGGCTGAGGGCGAGGCCCTGATCGAGGACCTGCACGCCGACGCCGACGCGGCCCTCGCGGCCAACAGCGCGCTCGAGGGCAAGAAGGTGCTGTTCGCCTACTTCGACCCGAGCGACCTGAGCCAGATCGGCTACTACACCGCGGCCGACACGCGCCCCGGCTACCTGCACGACCTCGGCCTGCCGCTCCCCGCGATCGTGGAGGAGAACGAGGACAGCGACCAGTTCTACCTGCAGGTGAGCGCCGAGGAGGCGCAGAAGTTCGACGACGTCGACGTGCTCGTGACCTACGGCGACGACTCCACCCTCGCCACGCTGCAGGCCGACCCGCTGCTGTCGAAGATCCCGGCCATCGCGGAGGGCCGCGTCGCGATCCTCCCGGACGCCACCCCCATCGCCGCATCGGCGAACCCGTCGGCGCTGTCGATCCCGTGGGGTCTCGAGGACTACCTGGCCATCCTCGCCGCGCCGCTCGCGAAGTAAGCTCCGCGTCCGCCCCCCAGCGGAGAGTCGTCGTGATCTCAGCACCCGTCCTCGCGCCGGACGCCGCCACCCTGCGGCGTCCGGCGGTGGTGCGCACCCTCTGGCTGCTCGCCGGGGTCGGTGTGATCCTCGTGCTCGTCGTGCTCTCGGTGTCGTTCGGGGTGCGGGCGGTCACCCTCGACGACATCCTCGCGGCGCTCTCCGGGCAGTCGGACACGATCGCTCAGGCCGCGGTCGTCAAGCGCATCCCCCGCACGGTGCTCGCGCTCCTCGTGGGGGCGGCCCTCGCCCTCGCGGGAGCGACCATGCAGGCCGTCACCCGCAACCCCGTCGCCGACCCCGGCATCCTGGGGGTCTCGAACGGCGCCTCGTTCGCGGTCGTCCTCGGCATCGCGTTCTTAGGGCTCAGCAATCCCTACGGGCAGATGGCCTTCGCGATCGTGGGCGCTGCGGCGGCCGCCGTGTTCGTCTACACCGTCGGCTCCCTCGGCCGTGGCGGGGCCACCCCGCTCAAGCTAGCCCTCGCGGGGGCGGCGACCTCCGCCGCGTTCGCCTCGCTCATCAGCGCGGTCATGCTGCCGCGGGTCGACCTGCTCCAGACGTTCCAGTCGTGGCAGATCGGCGGCGTCGGCGGGGCGGAGTGGCCGCGGATCGCGATCACCGCCCCGGTCCTCGCGGTCGGCGCCCTCATCTGCTTCCTGTCTGCACGCGGCATGAACTCCCTCGCCCTCGGCGACGACATGGCCAAGGGGCTCGGCGAGCACGTGCTGCGCACCCGGATGCTGTCGGCCCTCGGTGCGGTCATCCTGGCCGGCGCGGCGACGGCGATCGCAGGGCCGATCGGGTTCGTCGGGCTCATCGTCCCCCACATGTGCCGGATGCTCGTGGGCACCGACCACCGCTGGCTGCTGCCGTTCTCGGCCCTCGCCGGCGCCGCGCTGCTCACGGCGAGCGACATCGTCGGACGCGTGATCTCGCCGTCCTCCGAGGAGATCCAGGTGGGTATCATCACGGCGATCATCGGGGCGCCGTTCTTCATCTGGATCGTCCGCCGACAGAAGGTGCGGGAGCTGTGAGCACGACCGAGCACACCCTCGTCCGCGGCGACGAGTCCGCCGCCGCCCGCACCGTGCGTGTCATCGCCGGCCGCCGGGCACGCCACCGCCGTCATGCCGTGGTCACCGTCGCGCTCGGGGCCGTCGTGGTCGTGCTCTTCACGGTGGCGCTCATGGTCGGCAACACGTTCTACCCGCTCGACGAGGTCGTCCGCGTGATCCTCGGCGAGACGGTGCCCGGTGCGTCGTTCACCGTCGGCGACCTGCGCCTGCCGCGCGCCGTCCTCGCCGTCCTCACCGGCCTCGCGTTCGGCATGGCGGGCGTGACGTTCCAGACCATGCTGCGCAACCCGCTCGCCTCGCCGGACATCATCGGCATCTCGAACGGGGCCGGCGCCGCCGCGGTGTTCGGCATCGTCGTGCTCTCGCTCAACGGCCCCGCCGTCTCGCTGCTCGCGCTCGTCGGTGCCCTCGTCACCGCGCTGGCGATCTACCTCCTCGCCATCAAGGGCGGCTTCGCGGGCACCCGCCTCATCCTCATCGGGATCGGCGTCGCGGCGATGCTGCAGAGCGTCATCTCCTACCTGCTGTCCCGGGCCGCGAACTGGGACATCCAGACCGCGATGCAGTGGCTCACCGGCAGCCTCAACAACGCGTCGTGGGAGCGGGTGCTGCCGATGGCGATCGCCGCCGCGATCCTCGTGCCGCTGCTGCTCTCGCAAGGCCGGGCGCTGGGCACGCTCCAGCTCGGGGACGACTCCGCCGCCGGGCTCGGTGTGCGGGTCACCGCCACGCGCCTCGTCTTCATCCTCGGCGCCGTGGCCCTCCTCGCCTTCGCGACCGCCGCCACCGGGCCGATCGCGTTCGTCGCGTTCATGGCGGGACCCATCGCCGCGCGGCTCACCGGTCCCGGCGCCACGCTGCTGCTGCCCAGCGGCCTCGTCGGCGCGGTGCTCGTGCTCGGCGGCGACCTCATCGCCCAATTCGCGCTCGGCGCGCGCTACCCGGTCGGCGTGGTCACCGGCGTCGTCGGCGCGCCGTACCTCATCTACCTGCTCATCCGCACCAACCGCACCGGAGGCTCGCTGTGACCGCCGCCCACCGCCTGTCCGCCGAAGGGGTCACCCTCTCCTACGGCGACCGCACCGTGGTCGAGGGCCTCGACCTGCAGATCGCGCCGGGGAAGATCACCACGATCGTCGGCGCCAACGGCTGCGGCAAGTCGACGCTGCTGCGCGCCCTCGCCCGCCTGTTGTCGCCGGGGGACGGGGAGGTCGTGCTCGACGGGAAGTCCATCCACGCCCGCCCCACGAAGGAGGTCGCGCGCATCCTCGGCCTGCTGCCGCAGTCGCCCGTGGCCCCCGAGGGCATCGCCGTCGCGGACCTCGTCGGTCGCGGGCGTCATCCCCACCAGCGGGCGCTGTCGCGGTGGAGCGCGCACGACTACGAGGTCGTCGCCGACGCCCTGGACGCGACCGGGATCAGCGACCTCGCCGACCGCAGCGTGGACGAGCTCTCCGGCGGTCAGAGGCAGCGCGTCTGGATCGCGATGGCCCTCGCGCAGGAGACCGACATCCTGCTGCTGGACGAGCCGACGACGTTCCTCGACGTCGCCCACCAGGTCGAGGTGCTCGACCTGCTCACCGACCTCAGCGTCGCGCGCGGCACCACGATCGTCATGGTGCTGCACGACCTCAACCTCGCCGCGCGCTACGCCGACGAGCTGGTCGCCATGAAGGACGGTCGCGTGCACGCGATCGGCGCCCCGCAGGAGATCGTCACCGCCGAACTCGTGCAGGAGGTCTTCGGCCTCCCCAACCAGATCACCATCGACCCGGTCTCCGGCAAGCCGATGGTCACCCCCATCGGAAGGCATCATGTCCGCTGAATCCACCACGACCGAGCGCCCGACCTACATCCTCACCCGCGCCGAGGTGCGCGGCGTCGACCGCGTCTCCCCGTCGTTCGTGCGGGTGACGCTCGGCGGCGAGGAGCTCAGCGAGCTGGGGACGCCGGGGGAGGTGTACGACAGCCGGGTCAAGCTCGTCTTCCCGCCCGCGTCCGGCGTGCTCGCCGAGATCGACCGGTCGACGTACGACTGGTGGGGCTCGTACCTGTCCGTCCCGGAGGAGGAGCGCGGCTCGATGCGCACCTACTCCGTGCGCGAGCTGCGGGTCGACGACGACGGCCGCACCGAGGTCGACATCGACTTCGTGCTGCACCTGGAGCCGGGGCTCACCGGTCCGGCCTCGCGGTGGGCGAGCACCGCCGCGGTGGGTCAGGAGCTGTGGCTGGTCGGCCCGCGCCGCGGCGTCGTCGCGCACGGCGGCGCGGAGTACGCGCCGGGGGCGGCGACCTCGGTGGTCCTCGTCGGCGATGAGACCGCGGCCCCCGCCATCGCCCGCATCCTGGAGGACGCCCCGCGTGACCTCCGCGGCGTCGCGTTCATCGAGGTGCCGTCGCCCGCCGACGTGCTCGCGATCGACGTGCCGGCCGGGGTCGACGTGCACTGGCTCCCGCGCGACATCGGCGAGCCGCACGGCCTTCGCCTCATCCCCGCGGTGCTCGAGTATCTGGGGGACGACGACGCCGGGGACGAGATCCGCGTCACCGACATCGAGGGGGAGGACCTCCTGTGGGAGACCCCCGAGTACTCGAGCCTGGGAGAGGAGATCCCCCGTGAGGACGACCGCGCCGGCCGCTACTTCTGGATCGCGGGCGAGAGCGGTGTCGTGACGACGCTGCGTCGGCACCTCGTGAAGGACCTCGGCGTCGACCGCGCACAGGTCGCGTTCATGGGCTACTGGCGCCGCGGCGTCGCCATGCGGGGCTGAGATGACCGACACCATCGATCGCCACAGCCTGGAGGGGGAATCCCTCGTCCTCGGCTACGGCCGCACCCGCGTCGTGCACGACGTCTCCCTGCGCCTCGCGCCGGGCCGGGTGACCGCGCTGATCGGGCCCAACGGCAGCGGCAAGTCGACCGTCCTCCGCGCCCTCGCGCGGCTGCACCGCATCGAGGCGGGAACCGTGCGCGTCGGCGGCGCGGAGTCGCGCGACGCCGCCGCCCTCTCCGCCAAGGAGTTCGCGAAGACCGTCGCGATGCTGTCGCAGTCCCGGCCGCACCCGTCCGGGATCGAGGTCTCCGACGTCGTCGCGTACGGGCGGCACCCGCACCGCGGACGCTTCTCCGGCGTGAGCGACGCCGACCGTGCCGCCGTGGCGCGCGCCCTCGCCCTCACCGGGCTGTCCGCCATGGCCGCCCGCCCGGTCGACCAGCTCTCCGGCGGCGAGCTGCAGCGCGTGTGGCTGGCGACCGCGCTCGCCCAGGACACCGGGGTGCTGCTGCTGGACGAGCCGACCAACCACCTCGACCTGCGCTACCAGGTGGAGACCCTCGACCTGGTGCGGGAGCTCGCCGACGACCACGGCACCGCGCTCGGCGTCGTGCTGCACGACCTCGACCACGCCGCGTCGGTCGCCGACGACGTCGTGCTGATGCACCGCGGGCGGGTGCACGCGGCGGGGGCGCCCGCCGAGGTGCTCACCGGCGAGAACCTGTCGCACGTGTACGGCCTGCGCATCGACACCGCCCTCGACGAGGAGACCGGCCTGGTGCGGGTGCGTCCGCGCGGCCGCCACCACGGTCGCCTCCGCACTCCCTCCGTCTCCTGATCCCGACCCCTGAAGGAACCACCGATGAAGAAGACCCCCCTCGCCGTGCTCGCCCTCGGCGGCGCCCTCACCCTCGCGCTCGCCGGCTGCGGCACCACGCAGGCGCCGTCCGCCCAGGGATCGGACGCCCCGACCTCGACGAGCGCGGGCTGCGCGGACGACACCACGAGCACCTCGACCGGGGCGGTCTCCGTCACCGACGACCTCGGCCGCACGGTCGAGCTCGACACGCCGGCCGAGCGGATCGCGGTGCTCGAGTGGCAGCAGATCGAGGACGCCCTGTCGCTGTGCGTGACGCCGGTCGCGGTGGCCGACGCCGAGGGGTACAGCACCTGGGTCACCGCGGAGGAGCTGCCGGAGGGCGTCGTCGACGTGGGCACCCGCCAGGAGCCGAACCTGGAGACGCTGTTCGGCACCGACCCCGACCTCGTGATCGTCGAGGTCAGTGCCGCGGACGACCCCATCGTCGCGCAGCTCGAGGCCTACGACGTGCCCGTGCTCGCGACGATCGGCGCCGATGCGAAGGACCCGATCGCCAAGATGCTGAACACCTTCGACCTCATCGCCCAGGTCACCGGCCGCGGGGAGCGGGCCGACGTCGTCACCGAGGAGTTCCAGGAGCACCTCGACACCGCGAAGGCCGAGCTCGCCGACCGCGACCTCGCCACCACCGACTTCGTGTTCTTCGACGGCTGGGTCGACGGCGGCAACGTGGCGCTGCGTCCGTTCGGCCAGGGTTCGCTCGTCGGCGAGGTGGGCGAGGAGCTCGGGCTGACGAACGCCTGGACCGGCGAGGTCGACCCCGTGTACGGCCTCGGGCAGACCGATGTCGAGGGCATGACGACGGTCGGCGACGCGAACCTGTTCTACACCGGCACCGCGGACCCGGATTCCGAGAGCTTCGTCGACGCCCTCGCGGACAACCCCGCGTGGACCTCGCTTCCCGCGGTGGCGGAGGACCGCCTGACCGCGTTCCCGGCAGGTATCTGGACCTTCGGCGGCCCGCGCTCGACCGCGCAGATCATCGACGGCTACCTCGAGGTGCTCTCGAAGTGACGGAGACCCTCCGCCTCGACGACGCGACGGCGACCGCGGAGCCTGACGCCCCGGCGTCCGCCGTCCGCGTGGGGGCGGAGGGTCGGAAGCCCGCGGTGTGGACGGGCGTCGGCGTGCTCGTCGCTCTCGCCGTCGTGCTGGTGGCGGTCGCCTGCTGGCACCTCACGCAGGGCACGAGCGGCGCGGTGTTCGCCGACGCCGACGTCCTCTGGGGATCGCGGGTGCCGCGGCTCGCCGCCGGCGTCGCGGTGGGCGTGGCCCTCGGCGTCGCCGGCATCCTGCTGCAGTCCCTCGCCCGCAATGCCCTCGCGTCACCCGACACGCTCGGCGTGACCGCCGGGGCCTACCTCGCCGTCACGGCGCTCGCCGCGTTCGGGACCGCCGTGCCGGTGTGGGCCTCCGGGGCGGTGGCGTTCGCGGGCGGCATCGTCGCCGCGGGCATCGTGCTCGGACTCGCCGGAGGGGCGGGGTCGTCCACGACCCGCCTCATCCTCGCGGGCTCTGCGCTGGCGCTCGCCTTCCAGGCCGCGACCTCGACCCTGCTCATCCTGTTCGACGAGGAGACCAAGGGACTGCTCGCCTGGGGGAGCGGGAGCCTGTCGCAGCTCGGACTCACCGCGTTCCTGCAGGCGGCTCCGGTCGTCGTGGTCGTCACGGTGCTGGCCCTCGTGCTCGCGCGGCGCCTCGACATCCTGTCCCTGGGCGACGACACCGCCTCGTCGCTCGGCGTGCCGATCCGGTCGACCAGGACCATCGGGATCCTCCTCGCGGTCACCCTCACGGCGGTCGCGGTGACGCTCGCCGGGCCGATGGGCTTCGTCGGGCTGTGTGCGCCGGTGCTCGCGCGGCTGCTGACGCGGGTGGTGCCGAGCCTGAACCGCCATCTGCTGCTGATCCCCGCGTCGGGGCTCCTCGGCGCCCTCGTCGTCATCCTCTCCGACGCCCTCCTGCGCGCGCTGATCGGCGCGGAGGCCGCGATCCTCATCCCGACCGGCGTCGCGACGACGCTGCTCGGCGCGATCGTGCTCGTGCTCATGGCCCGACGCCTCCGCGACGCCGGTCCCACGCGCGAGCCTCCGCGGGTGCGCTTCGGGGTGCGCAGCCGCCTGCGCTTCCGGATCACCCTCGCCCTCGTCGCCCTCGGCGTGGTCGGGGTGCTGCTGCTCGGACTGCTCGCCGGGCACACCTGGCTGCTCACCGGCGACATCGCGCTATGGCTGCAGGGGCAGGCTCCCGCGCCCATCGCCTTCGCCCTCGACGAGCGCGCGCCGCGGATCGTGGCCGCCGTGGTCGCCGGCGCCGCGCTCGCGCTCTCCGGCGCCGTGATCCAGGGGGTGAGCCGCAACCCGCTCGCCGACCCGGGCATCCTCGGCGTCACCGGCGGCGGCGGGCTCGGCGCGGTGCTGGTGATCACGAGCATCACGTCGTCGACGGGCGGGATGATCGCGGGAGCCGTCACCGGCTCGCTGCTCGCCTTCGCCCTCGTCTACCTGCTGTCGTGGCGGGGCGGCCTGAACGCGGACCGTTTCCTGCTCATCGGCATCGGGGTCTCGTACTTCACGGTCTCCCTCACGACCTTCTTCCTGCTGCGGTCGAACCCGTGGGACACCCCCAAGATCTACACCTGGCTCTCCGGCACGACGTACGGGCGGGTGTGGGAGCAGGTCATCCCGCTGGCGATCGTCCTCGTGATCGCGGTGCCGTTCGTGGTGATGAGTCGCCGGGAGCTCGACGTGCTGTCGCTCGATGAGGACACCCCGCGACTGGTCGGCATCCGGCTGGAGCCCGTCCGGTTGACGCTGCTGCTGGTGGCGGCCGTCCTCGCGGCGCTGAGCGTGACGGCGATCGGGGTCATCGGCTTCGTGGGGCTCGTGGCGCCGCACGCGGCGCGGGCCCTGGTGGGCGCGCGGCACTCGCGAGTGATCCCGACGGCGGTGCTCCTCGGCGGGCTGCTCGTGGGCATCGCGGACACGATCGGCCGGACGGTGATCGCCCCCGCGCAGCTTCCGGCGGGTCTCGTGGTCGCGCTGATCGGTGCCCCGTACTTCGTCTGGCTGCTCTGGCGCTCCCGCTGACCCGCTTCGAATCGCCCGAATGGCCCCATCTCCGGAGGAAATGGGGCCATTCGGGCGATTCGAACGAGGGTTACCGGGCCAGGAACTGCGTCAGGGCGGCGTTGACCTCGTCGGCGTGGGTCCAGAGGAGGCCGTGCGGGGCGCCCTCGACCTCGACGTACTCGGCCTCGGGCACGGCCTGGCGGAAGCGGCGGGCGGTCGCGTCGATCGGCAGGATGTTGTCCTTCGTGCCGTGCAGGATCAGCGTGGGCTTGGCAGCGGCGGCCACGGCCTTCACGTCGTCGCGGAAGTCCTCGATCCAGGTCGGGACCACGGCGTAGGCGGCGACCGGGGCGCTGGTGACGGACAGGTTCCAGTTCGCGTCGACGACCTGCTGGCTGATGCGCGTGCCGAGGTTCTCGTCGAGGTTGTAGAAGTCCTTGTAGAACTGGGTGAACCAGGAGTAGCGGTCGTCCTTGGCGGCGGTCTCGATCCCGTCGAAGACCTCCTGCGGCACGCCCTCGGGGTTGTCGTCGCGCTGCACGAGGAAGGGCTCGAGCGACGCGAGGAAGGCGAGCTTCGCGACGCGCTCGTGGCCGTAGCGGCCGACGTAGCGGGCGAGCTCGCCGGTGCCCATGGAGAAGCCGACGAGCACGACGTCGCGGAGGTCGAGGGTCTCGAGCACGGTGTTCAGATCGGCGGCGAAGGTGTCGTAGTCGTAGCCGGAGCCGACCTTGGAGGACTGTCCGAAGCCGCGGCGGTCGTAGGTGATGACGCGGTACCCCTGGGCGAGGAGCTCGCGGGTCTGGCGCTCCCAGCTGTGCCCGTTGAGCGGGTAGCCGTGGATCAGCACGACGGGCTGACCGCTGCCCTGGTCTTCGTAGTAGAGCTCGATCGGGGTGGTGTTCTCGGTGCCGACGGTGATGTAACCCATGATGTGTTCCTTCCGATGCCGGTGAGAACGACCGTTCTCGCCTGATGTGATCAATCTAGAGAACGTCCGTTCTCATGTCAAGTAGACTTCTGGACATGACCGAAGACGAGGCGCGCGAACGCATCCTCTCCGCCGCGGAGGAGCTCTACTACCGCAAGGGCTATGCGGCGGTCGGCATGGACGAGCTCCGGTCCGCCGCCGGGGTGTCGCTGCGGCGCGTCTATTCGCTGTTTCCGGCGAAGACGGACATCGTCGCGGCGGTGCTGACGCGGAAGCACGCCGAGTGGGAGCAGGGGCTCACCGCCGCCGTGGCGCAGAGCGGCGACGATCCGCGCGCCCGCCTCCTCGCGGTCTACGGCTACCTGGAGGACTGGTTCTGCAGCGACGGGTTCCGGGGCTGCGCCTTCATCAACGCATTCGGCGAGCTCGGGGGCACGAGCCCCGAGGTCGCCGGCATCGTCCGCGCGCACAAGGCGGCGTTCCAGCAGTACATGGCGGAGCTCGTCGCGGCGACCGGCGCCCCGGTGGGCCTGGCCGCCCAGCTCTCGCTCCTCGCCGAGGGGGCGCAGAGCACGGCGGCGATCGGTGCGGACCCGGAGGCCGCCGTGCACGCGCGCCGCGCCGCCGAGGTCCTGATCGACGCCGCCCTCGCTCCGGCCTGACGCCTCCACTCGCTAACCTGGTTAGCGAAACGAAGGGGCACTGTCAAGGCCACTCCCTTCCGTCCTCCTCCCGCGTAGGGTGCGGGCATGGAGACCTCGACGAAGGGCATCGCCCGCCAGAGCCTCGTGATCGCCGCCGCCGTGTTCATGCTGATCGCCGCGGCCATCGGCGCCGGCGCCTTCGGCGGTGACTCCGTCGATGAGCTGCAGAACGGCGCGCTCTCGGCCCAAGGCTCGTACCTCGCCCCCGCCGGACCGGCCTTCTCGATCTGGTCGCTCATCTATGTGGGACTCCTCGCCTACACCGTGTGGCAGGCGCTCCCCGCGCAGCGCCGCGACGAGCGACAGCAGGCGGTCGGCGGCTGGATCGCCCTCTCGATGGTGCTCAACGGCCTCTGGCTCGTGACCGCGCGCTACCTGACGCTGTGGCTGACCGTGCTCGTGATCGCGCTCCTGCTCGCGACGCTCGCCCGCGTCATCGTGCTCCTCGGCCGGTTCCCCGCCCGCAATCTCGCTGATCGGCTCCTCACCGACGGGGCGAACGGCCTGCACTTCGGCTGGGTCACCATCGCGACGGTCGCCAACACCGCCGCCTGGCTCACCCAGACGGTCCCGGAGATCGGAGCGGGTGCCCCCGACGCCTGGGCCGTCGCCGTGCTCGTGGTCGTGCTGGTGATCGGCGCCGCATCGGCCTGGTTCACCGGACGCCTCGCGCCGGCGCTCGCGACCGCCTGGGGTCTGAGCTGGCTCGCGGTCGGGCGTCTCACGGGCGAGCCGGAGAGCACGCCCACCGCCGTCACCGCGATCATCGTGGCCGTCCTCCTCGTCGTCGTCGGCGTCGTGGCGGTCCTCCGTCGGCGTCGCATCGCGGGCACGCACGACCGCGCGCCGCTCGGTCGCTAGAGGACCAGCCGGTAGCCCATTCCTGACTCCGTCAGCAGGTGGACGGGCGTCGAAGGCTCGCGCTCCAGCTTCTTGCGGAGCTGGGACATATAGAGCCGCAGGTAGCCGGAGTCGGACACCTGGGCACTGCCCCAGATCTCCTTGAGGAGATCCTGCCGGGTCACCAGCGCGCCCGGATGCCGCGCGAGGTGCTCGAGCATCCGCCACTCGGTCGGCGTGAGGTGCACCCGGGTGCCGGCGCGGGTCACGGTCTTCGTGGCGAGGTCGACGACGACGTCCCCGAACGCGACCACGGACTCCCCGTTCGCGGCGACCGCGCGGCGGGAGAGCGCCCGCAGCCGGGCCAGCAGCTCGTCGACCTGGAAGGGCTTCGTGACGAAGTCGTCCGCCCCGGCGTCCAGCGCCTCCACCTTGTCGGCGGAGCCCGTCCGCCCCGACACGACGATGATGGGCACGCTCGTCCAGCCGCGGAGCGCCTGGATCACCTCGATGCCGTCGAGGCGGGGCATGCCGAGGTCGAGCATGATGAGGTCGGGATGGCTCTGCGCTGCGGCGGCGATCGCGGCGGCGCCATCGGCGGCCACGACGACCTCGTAGCCGTGCGCCGCGAGGGTGATCCGCAGCGCCCGCACCATCTGCGGGTCGTCGTCGGCGATGAGGAGCTTCACTCCGTCCCCTCCGTGTCGGAAGACCCTGCGGCGAGCGGCAGGGAGATGACCATGGTGAGTCCGCCCCCTGGGGTGTCCTCCGGAGTCAGGCTACCGCCCATGCCCTCCGTGAAACCGCGCGACAGGGCGAGCCCGAGCCCGAGCCCCGCTGTGTTGTCGGTGTCGCCGAAACGCTGGAACGGCTGGAAGACGGCATCGCGGCGTTCCGGCGCGATGCCCTCGCCGCGGTCGATGATCCGGAGCTCTGCCCGATCCCCCAGCCGGCTGCTCGACACGAGCACGCGACTGCCGTCGGGAGCGTGACGGTGGGCGTTGGCGAGCACGTTCACGAGTACCCGCTGCAAGAGCACGGGGTCCGCGTGCAGCGGCGGCAGGTCGGGGTCCAGGGCGAGCTCGACGTCGGCGGGGCCGAGACCGAGCTCGTCCACCGCGGCGAGCACGGGGCCGGCCGCGTCGATCCGCTGGGCCGAGACCGCGAGCACTCCCGCCTCCACGCGGCTCACGTCGAGGAGATCGGTGACGAGGGCGGAGAGGGTCGCGAGGCTCTCGTCCGCGGTCTCCAGCAGCTCCGCGCGGTCCTCCGCGGACAGGCCGTGCGCGCCGCGGAGCCCGCCGATCGCGGCGACCGCCGAGGCCAGCGGCCGGCGCAGGTCGTGACTGACGGCGGAGAGCAGGGCGCTGCGGACCTGGTCGGTCTCGGCGAGGGCTTCCGCCTCCCGCGCGGTCGCGCGGAGATCGGTGTGCTCGATGGCGGCGGAGAGCTGGGCGACGATCGCGTCGAGCAGTCGGCGCTCCGGACCGGCGATCGGCTCCCCGTTGAGCTCCAGCACGGCGCGCGGGCCGCCACCGGACGCGACCCCGACCGGGATGGTGGTGGCGCGGCCGTCCGGTACCGGCTCGCCGTCGCTGGCCAGCACCTCGCCGGAGGGGCTGAGCAGCCGCACCCCGCTCAGCCCGAACGCCTCCCGCGTCCGGCTGACGAGGGCGAGCACGGCGTTGTCGCCGCGGAGCACGTTCCCGGCGACGGCCGCGAGGAGCTCCGCCTCGGCGGTCGCCCGCTGCGCGGTCCGCGCCCGGCGGGCGGCCTGGTCGACGATGAGGCTCACGAGGATCGCGATGATGACATAGAGGGTGAGCGCGAGCACGTGCAGCGGGTGCGCGATCGTGATCGTGAACAGCGGGGCGACGAAGAGGAAGTCGAGGGTGATGCCGGAGAGCACCGCCGCGAACACGGCGGGACGGATGCCGCCGATGAGGGCGACCACCACGACGAGCAGCTGGTAGGCGAGCACCTCCGCCGTGATCGACTCGGGGCTGCGGACGGTGAACATCAGCCAGGACAGCAGCGGGCCGAACACGAGGGCCACGCCGAAGCCCAGCGCCTGCCGACGCCAGCCGAGCGCACCGCCGGTGATGCGGGGGAGGGCGAGCCGGCCGCCCGCCGCGGCGTGGGTCACGATGTGCACGTCGATGTCGCCCGAGCGGCGGATGACCTCGGCGCCGATCCCCGGCCCGGTGAGGGCGGCGGCGAGGCGGCCGCGCCGGCTCACCCCGATCACGAGCTGCGTGGCGTCGGCACTCTGCGCGAACTCGACGAGCGTCGCCGGGATGTCGTCCCCGACCACCTGGTGGTACGTGCCGCCGAGGGACTCGACGAGGGAGCGCTGCGCGGCGAGGGCGCCGGGGGTCTCGTCGCGCAGTCCGTCCTGGGCGGTCACGTGCACGGCGAGCAGCTCCCCGCCGGCGGAGCGTGCGGCGATGCGGGCCCCGCGGCGCAGCAGCGTCTCGCCCTCCGGGCCGCCGGTGAGGGCGACGACCACCCGCTCGCGCGCCTGCCAGGCTCCCGCGATGCCCTGTTCGGCGCGATAGCTGCGGAGCGCGCTGTCGACCTCGTCGGCGAGCCACAGCAGGGCGAGCTCCCGCAGGGCGGTGAGGTTGCCGAGCCGGAAGTAGTGCGAGAGGGCGGCGTCGACCCGCTCAGCGGGGTAGACGAGACCTGCGGCGAGCCGGTCGCGGAGCGTCTGCGGTGCGAGGTCGACGACCTCGATCTCGTCGGCGGCGCGGACGACCGCGTCCGGGATGGTCTCGCGCTGGGCGATCCCGGTGATCTTCTCCACGACCGCGTTCAGCGACTCGATGTGCTGCACGTTCACGGTGGTGACGACGTCGATCCCCGCGTCCAGCAGCTCCTCGACGTCCTGCCAGCGCTTGGGGTTCCGCGAGCCGGGGGCGTTCGTGTGCGCGAACTCGTCCACCAGAGCGATCTCCGGGGCGAGGGAGAGCACCGCATCGAGGTCGAGCTCGGAGAGGGTGACCCCGCGATGGGCGTCCTCGCGCCGCGGCACCTCGGGCAGCCCGGAGGTGAGGGCGGCCGTGGCCGCACGGCCGTGGGTCTCCACGATCGCGATGACCACGTCGCGGCCTTCCTCGCGGAGTCGCCGACCCTCGGCGAGCATCTCGAAGGTCTTCCCGACGCCCGGCGCGGCGCCGAGGAGGACGCGCAGCCGTCCGCGGCGGTTCCGGTCCGTCGCGGGGCGCGGCGGCCGCTCTGCGCTCATGCACCCTCCCGGTCGTCGAGTGCGAGATTCAGCTCCGCGACGTTGATGCGCTCCTCGCCGAGGAACCCCAGGTCCCGCCCTTGAATCCTAGACTCCACGAGGGCCCGCACCTCGTCTTCGGCCAGGTCGCGGGCGGCGGCCACCCGCGGCACCTGGAGCAGGGCGTACGCGACGCTGATGTGCGGGTCGAGGCCGGAGCCGGACGCGGTCACGGCATCCGCGGGGACCGCGGACGGATCGATGCCCACTCTGGCGGCGACCTCGGCCTTCCGCGCGGCGATGGCGGCGACGAGGTCGGGGTTCTCCGGCCCGAGGTTGCTGCCGCCGGACGACGCCCCGTCGTACCCGTCGCCGGCCGCCGAGGGGCGGGACTGGAAGTACTCGGGCAGGGCTTCGCCGTCGGCATCTGTGAAGGACTGGCCGAGGAGCGCGCTGCCCCGGTCGCCGGGGAGCATCGAGCCGTTCGCCTGTGCGGGGAGGAGGAGCTGGCCGATGCCGGTGACGAGCAGCGTGTACCCGACGCCGAGGACGAGGGTGAGGACGAGCATCGCGCGGACGGCGACACCGGCGGTGCGCATCGTGGTGCGGGTGGTGGACGACATGGCGTTCCTTTCGAGCCCGGTCAGAAGCCGGGGAGGAGGCTGACGAGGAGGTCGATGAGCTTGATGCCGAGGAACGGGGCGATGACGCCGCCGAGGCCGTAGACGAGCAGGTTCCGCTGCAGGATCTGCGAGGCGCTCGCCGGCCGGTACTTCACGCCGCGCAGCGCGAGCGGGATGAGGAACACGATCACGATGGCGTTGAAGATGATCGCGCTCGTGACCGCGGAGGCCGGGGAATGCAGCTGCATGATGTTCAGTGCCGCGAGTCCGGGGAACACCCCCATGAACATCGCCGGGATGATGGCGAAGTACTTCGCGATGTCGTTCGCGAGCGAGAACGTCGTCAGCGCGCCGCGGGTGATGAGCAGCTGCTTCCCGATGCGGACGATGTCGATGAGCTTGGTCGGGTCGGAGTCGAGGTCGACCATATTGCCGGCTTCCTTGGCCGCCGAGGTGCCCGTGTTCATCGCGACGCCGACGTCGGCCTGGGCGAGCGCGGGAGCGTCGTTGGTGCCGTCCCCGGTCATCGCGACGAGACGTCCGCCCTCCTGTTCCCGGCGGATGAGGTCGAGCTTGTCCTCCGGGGTGGCCTCGGCGAGGTAGTCGTCGACGCCGGCCTCGGCCGCGATGGCCTTCGCGGTGAGGGGGTTGTCTCCGGTGATCATGACCGTGCGGATGCCCATGCTGCGCAGCTCGTCGAACCGCTCTCGGAGGCCGTCCTTGACGATGTCCTTGAGGTGCACGACCCCGAGGATCCGCGCGTCCACAGCCTGGGTCCCTGAGCCTGTCGAAGGGCCTGAGTCCGGCTGGGTCCCTGAGCCTGTCGAAGGGCCTGAGTCCGGCTGGGTCCCTGAGCCTGTCGAAGGGCCTGAGCCTGTCGAAGGGCCCTGCACCGCGACGACGAGGGGCGTGCCGCCGCCCGAGGCGACGTCGTCGGTGAGGGTCGCGAGCTCGGGGCCGGGGGTCTGCCCCAGCCAGGCCGCCACGGCCGAGGCGGCACCCTTGCGGATCTGCGTGCCGTCGGCGAGGTCGAGACCACTCATGCGCGTCTGCGCCGTGAACGGGACGACGACGGCGTCCGCCGGGGCCTCCACCCGGATCCCGCGGGCGGCGGCGAGTTCGACGATCGATGCGCCCTCCGGCGTCGGGTCGGCGAGCGAGGAGAGGGCGGCGGTGCGCAGCAGCTCCTCGGCGTCCACCCCGGTGAGCGGCAGCACGGCGTGGGCGCGGCGGTTGCCGTGGGTGATCGTGCCGGTCTTGTCGAGGAGCAGCGTGGTGACGTCGCCCGCGGCCTCCACCGCCCGCCCCGACATCGCCAGCACGTTCCGCTGCACGAGCCGGTCCATGCCCGCGATGCCGATAGCGGAGAGGAGCGCGCCGATGGTGGTCGGGATGAGGCAGACGAGCAGGGCGATGAGGACGGGGATGCTCACGGGCGACGCGGCGTACGACGCGATCGGGTTCAGCGCGAGGACCACGACGACGAAGACGATCGACAGGCTCGCGAGGAGGATGTTCAGCGCGATCTCGTTCGGGGTGCGCTGTCGGCTCGCCCCCTCGACGAGGGCGATCATGCGGTCGACGAACGTCTCGCCGGGCTTCGACGTGATGCGCACGACGATCCGGTCCGACAGCACCCGGGTGCCGCCGGTGACAGCACTGCGGTCGCCGCCGGACTCGCGGACGACGGGGGCGCTCTCGCCGGTGATGGCCGACTCGTCGACCGTCGCGATGCCCGCGACGATGTCGCCGTCGCCCGGGATCAGTTCGCCCGCGGAGACGATCACGAGGTCGTCGCGCTGCAGCTCCGCCGACGACACCGTCTCCGTCGGCGCTTCGACGAGCTCAGCGACCCACCCGGCGCCACGCTGGGTCTCTGAGCCCGCACCCTGGGTCCCTGAGCCCGCACCCTGGGTCCCTGAGCCTGTCGAAGGGCCCACCACCCGTCGCGCCATCGTCTGGGTGCGGGTGTTCCGCAGGCTCGCGGCCTGGGCCTTGCCGCGCCCTTCGGCGACCGACTCCGCGACGTTCGCGAAGAACACGGTCAGCCAGAGCCAGAGCGCGATGCCCCAGGTGAACGCCGCCGGGACGGGGGTGCCGCCGGAGGAGGCGGGCCCGCCGAGGAAGGGCTCCGCGATCGCGAGGACGGTCGTGAACGCGGCGCCGACCCAGACGAGGAGCATCACGGGGTTGCGGACGAGCGTCGCGGGGTTGAGCTTCCGGACGGCACCGGGGAGCGCCTGCACGAGCTGGGCGCCGCCGAAGGAGCGCGGCGGACGGGCGGGGACGGCAGGGGCGTCCTGCTGTTCCGGAGGGGTGGTGAGGAGGGTCATGGTCAGAGTCCTTCGGCGAGCGGTCCCAGTGCGAGCACGGGGAAGTAGGTGAGGGCCGTCACGACGACGGTCACGGTGAGGAGCAGGCCGACGAACTGCGGCCGGTGGGTGGGGAGCGTGCCGGTCGTGGCCGGCACCCGCTCCTGCGCGGCGAACGACCCGGCGAGAGCCAGCACGAGCACGATCGGGAGGAATCGCCCGAGCAGCATCGCGACGCCCAGGGCGGTGTTGAACCACGGAGTGTTCGCGGTGAGCCCCGCGAACGCGGAGCCGTTGTTGTTCGCGGCGGAGGTGAACGCGTAGAGCACCTCGCTCATGCCGTGCACCCCCGGGTTGAGGATGCTCGTGGACTCCACGTCCTCCCGGATCCCGGGGATCGCGAAGCTCAGGGCCGTGCCGCCGAGGACGAGCACCGGGACCACGAGGATGTAGAGGCTCGCGAGGGTCATCTCCCGCGGTCCGATGCGCTTCCCGAGCCACTCCGGGGTGCGGCCGACGAGCAGCCCGCCGACGAAGACCGCGACGATCGCGAGCACGAGCATCCCGTACAGACCGGAGCCGACGCCGCCCGGAGCGACCTCGCCGAGCATCATGTTCAGCATCGGCATCATGCCCCCGAGTGCGGTGTACGAGTCGTGCATCGAGTTCACGGCCCCGGTCGAGGTGAGCGTGCTCGCGCTGCCGAAGAGGGTCGAGCCGAGGATGCCGAAGCGCTGCTCCTTGCCCTCCATCGCCGCGCCGGCGAGCTCGGGGGCGGAACCGCGTCCCGCCAGCTCCAGGGCCGAGAGCGCGGCGAGTGAGGCGAGGAACAGGGTGCCCATGACCGCGACGATCGCGTAGCCCTGCCGGTGGTCGCCGACCAGTCGGCCGAACGCGCGGGGGAGGGCGAACGGGATCACCAGGATCAGCAGCACCTCGAGGAGGTTGGTCCACCCGGTCGGGTTCTCGAAGGGGTGGGCGGAGTTCGCGTTGAAGAAGCCGCCGCCGTTGGTGCCGAGCAGCTTGATGGCCTCCTGCGACGCGACCGGACCGCCGGGGATCGTCTGCGTGCCGCCGGAGACCGTGGCGACGTCGGTGAAGCCGTTCACGTTCTGGATCACGCCGCCCGCGAGCAGGGCCACCGCGCCGATCAGGGCGAGCGGGAGGAGCAGCCGCCCCAGGCCGCGGGTGAGGTCGACCCAGAAGTTGCCGATCGTCGCGGAGCCGCGGCGCGCGAGCCCGCGGACGAGAGCGATGGCGATGGTGAGGCCGACGGCGGCGGAGACGAAGTTCTGCACCGTGAGGCCCGCGAGTTGCACCGTGTAGCCCATGGTCTGCTCGGGCGAGTACGACTGCCAGTTGGTGTTCGCGACGAAGGACGCGGCGGTGTTGAACGCGAGTCCCTCCGGCACGGCGGGCAGGCCCAGCGAGGCGGGGAGGAAGGCCTGGAGCCGCTGCAGCCCGTACACGAGCAGGAGCCCGACGAGGGAGAACAGCAGCACGCTGCGGGCGTAGGCTCGCCAGGTCTGCTCGGAGCGGGGGTCGACCCCGATCACCCGGTACAGCCCGCGCTCGAGGCGGAGGTCGCGCCCGGAGGTGTAGACGTGCGCGATGTAGTCGCCGAGGGGGCGGTAGAGGAGCACGAGCACGACCACGACGGCCGTGATCTGGAGGACGCCGAAGAGGACCGTCGCGTCCATCAGAAGCGCTCCGGGGCGACGAGCGCCACGACCAGGTAGACGACCGCGGCGACGGCGAGGACGGCGGCGAGGATCTCGAAGACGATCATGCGCGGTCCACCGCCTTGGCGATGAGGGACACGAGGGCGAACAGCGCCAGGGTCAGCGCGAGGTAGATGATGTCGAGCACGTCCTCGATCCAACTGCGCCGCCCGGCCGCATCCGTCGATCCTCACGGTTCCCCTACGCCCGTCCCCCGGATGCATGCGGGTTGCTCACACCTCCTGCCTTCGAATCGCGCACCTGGTCCCCAACCCGCCGCCGATGCAGCCAGGTGCGCGATTCGAAAGGGTGGCGCCGGCCCTATGCTCACGAGGTGGGGATCGGACGGATGCGGATCGGCGTCGGCGCGGGGATCGTCGCCGGGCTCGTCGTGATCGCGCTCGTGTGCGTGCTCACGGGCTTCCTGCCGCGCACGGATGCCGGTGCGCTCGGGGCGCGGATCGCGCCCGTGCTGGGGTTCGTCGTCGCGATCACGATCGTCGCCGAGCTCGCCCGTGATGCGGCGGTGTTCGACGTCGTCTCGCAGCGCCTCGCGCGCTGGGGTCGCGGCCGCGTGGTGGTGCTGTGGGCGCTGGTGGTCGTGCTCGCCGTGGTGAGCACCGTGTTCCTCTCGCTCGACACGACCGCCGTGATCGTCACCCCGGTCGTGGTGGTCCTGGCGCAGAGCATCGGCGTCTCCCCGCTGCCGTTCGCCCTGGCCACCGTCTGGCTCGCCAACACCGCGTCCCTCGCGCTGCCGGTCTCGAACCTCACCAACCTGCTCGCCGCGCCCGCGATGGGGTACGGCCCCGGGGCGTTCATCGCGCTGAGCTGGGCGCCCACGCTCGTGGGGATCTTGGTGCCCGTCGCGATCCTCACGGTCCTGCATCGGCGCACGGTCTTCGGCGCGTACGAGACGCCCGTGGCGCGGCGCCCCGCCGACCCCCTGCTGTTCTGGAGCGCGACCGGCATCCTCGTGGTGCTGATGCCGCTGCTCGCGCTGACCCCCGACGTGTGGATCCCCGCCTCGGTCGCGGCTCTCGCCTTGATCGCGCTCTTCGCCGTCCGTCGTCGCCGGGCCCTGCGGCTCTCGCTCGTCCCGTGGCAGGCGCTCGCGCTCGCCGCGTCGCTGTTCGTGCTGGTCGAGACCGCGCACGCGCAGGGGCTGCTCGACTTCCTGACCTCGGCGACCGCGAACGGCGACTCTCCCGGCGACCTGTTCCGGCTCGCCGCGCTCGGGGCCGTGAGCGCGAACGCGATCAACAACCTCCCCGCCTACCTCGTGCTCGAACCCGCGGCAGGGGACCCGGTCGCCCTGATGGCCCTGCTGATCGGCGTGAACCTCGGTCCGCTCGTCACGCCGTGGGCCTCGCTCGCGACGCTCCTCTGGCACCATCGCGTGACGGCGCTCGGGGTGGAGATCCGCTGGGGCCGCTTCGCCCTCTGGGGGGTCGTCGCCGCGGTGCCCACCGTCGTCCTGGCCACGCTCGTCCTCTGACCCCGTTTCGAATCGCGCGCTGTGTTGCAAATCCGCCCGAGATGGAGCACAGTGCGCGATTCGAACGGGGGTCAGACGCGACGCATCTCGGCGGCCAGGGCGGGGTGGACGGCGTCGAACCGGGCGGCGATGCGCTCGCGCACCTCGGGGGCCTTGTTCTGGCTGAGCTTGGCGCGGGCGTCGAACCGGGTGACCCGGAGCCGCAGGCCCACCGTGCCCTTCGCGGCTCGTCGGGTGCCCGCCTCGTCCTCCGCGAGGCTCCGCCCGTGCGGCTGCCCACCCTCGAAGTGGTCGGTGAGCCGGGTGAGCATGGCGTAGTTCTCCTCCGCGGTGAGGATCTCGGGGGTGCCGGAGAGGTGCGCGGTGACATGGTTCCAGGTCGGCACGAGGTCCCCCGGTGCATAGAGGCTCGAGGACACGTAGTCGTGCGGCCCCTGGATGATCACCAGGACCTCGTGTCGTCCGAGCTCGTGGAGCTCATCGTCCGGGCGTCCGAAGTGGCTCACGAGCACGATGCCGTCCTCGTCCTCGTCGAGCAGAACGGGGTAGTGCGAGGCGACGAGACCGGTGGAGGTCGGCGAGACGAACGTCGCCCACGGGTGCGCCGCGGATGAGGCGCTTGACCTCCTCCGGGTCGGTCATGAGGTAGCGGGGGGTGTGACGCATGGCGCCTCCTGTCGGGTGGGGGTGGGGGTGGGGGCGGGAGGAGAACTGCGGGTGCGGACGGCGAGTCCGGCGCACACGACGACCGCGAGTCCGCCGAGCACCGTGGCCAGGCCGACGTCCTCGTGGAAGAGGAAGGCTGCCCAGGTGATGCCCATGACGGGCTGCACGAGCTGGATCTGGCTCACCTGTGCCATGGGGCCGATCGCGATGCCGCGGTACCAGGCGACGAATCCGAGGAACATGCTGACCGCGGCCAGGTAGGCGAACGCGAGCCAGGCGGTGGGGGTGGCGACGGGCGGTGCGGCGACCCCGGCGGCGATGGCCACCGCGAGCATGACGGGAGCGGCGAGCACGAGTGCCCAGGAGATCGTCTGCCAGGCACCGAGCTCGCGCGCGAGCAGGCCGCCCTCCGCGTAGCCGACGGCCGCGGCGATCGCGGCCCCGAACAGCTGGAGGTCGGCGGGGCGGAGCGCGCCGGGCGTGCCGTTCTGCAGCGTCGCGAAGACGAGGGCCGCGGCGGCGCCGAGGAGTGCGAAGACCCAGAACGAGGGGGACGGGCGCTCCCGGGTGCGCAGCACGACGGCGACCGCGGTCGCGGCCGGGAGGAGGCCGATCACGACCGCGCCGTGACTCGCGGGCGTGGTGGTCATGGCGAACGAGGTCAGCAGGGGGAAGCCGGCGACCACTCCGAGGGCGACGATCGCGAGTCGCGCCCACTGGACCGGGCTCGGCGGCTGCTGGCGTGTGACGAGGAGGACGAGCGCGGCGAGCACAGCGGCGACGACCGCGCGGGCGGAGCCGATGAACAGCGGCGAGAGCCCGCCACCGAGCGCGATCCGGGTGAACGGCAGCGTGAACGAGAAGGCGACGACGCCCAGGAGGCCCCAGGCGGGACCGGCGGCGCGGGATAGCAGTGTTCCGTTCGGACGGATAACGCTACTGTGTTCTTTCATGAGTCAGGATAGCACCGCACGTATCGTGGCCGGCCTCCGGACGTGGATCGCCGCCGCCGCACCCGGCGCCCGCCTCCCCTCCAACCGCGCGCTGACGGCCGAGTACGCCGCGAGCCCCGTGACCGTGCAGAAGGCGGTGCAGCAGCTCGTCCGCCTCGGGCTCGTCGAGGCGCGGCCCGGCGTCGGCACCTTCGTGCGCGCGGCGCGCACGGTCCTGCCGGCCGACTACGGCTGGCAGGCCGGGGCTCTTGGCGCGGCCGCCGTGCGCCTGGACGGTCTCTCCTCGGCGCAGCGCCCGACCTCGCCGGACGCGATCGGGTTGCACTCCGGGTATCCCGCTCCGGATCTCCTCCCCGAGCGGCTGGTACGGCAGGCCCTGGTGCGCGCCTCCCGGACCGCGTCCGCTCTCACCCGCTCGCCCGCGGCCGGCGAGCCCGGACTGCAGGAGTGGTTCGCGGCGGAGCTGGCCGCGGCGGCCCCGGCCGGGATCACGGTGCCGACCGCCCGCGACGCCGTCATCATCTCCGGGAGTCAGAGCGGACTGAGCTCCATCTTCCGGGCGGTCGTCGGCGTCGGCCGGCCGCTGCTCATCGAGTCGCCGACGTACTGGGGTGCCCTGCTCGCGGCGGAGCAGGCGGGGGTCGTGCTCGTTCCCGTCCCCTCCGGTCCGCAGGGTCCGGATCCGGACGCGGTCGACAGGGCGCTCGCCGAGACCGGAGCCCGGGCGTTCTACGCGCAGCCCACGTTCGCGAACCCCACCGGAGCGCAGTGGCCGGCGGCGACCGGTGAGGCCGTGCTCGACGCGGTCCGTCGCCACGGAGCCTTCCTCATCGAGGACGACTGGGCGCACGACCTCGGCATCGACGCCGACCCCCGCCCCGTGGCCGCCTCCGACCACGACGGCCATGTGGTGTACCTGCGCTCGCTGACGAAGAGCGTGTCGCCGTCCCTGCGGGTGGCGGCGGTGATCGCGCGCGGTCCCGCCAGGGACCGCATCCTCGCCGATCGCGCGGCGGAGTCGATGTACGTCAGCGGCCTCCTGCAGACGGCCGCGCTCGACGTGGTGACCCAGCCCGCATGGCGCACGCACCTCCGCGGCTTCCGCGAGCAGCTGCGTTCGCGGCGCGATCTCCTGCTGTCGTGCCTGGCCGCGCAGGCGCCGACCGCGCTGGTGGAGGCCGTGCCGGTCGGCGGGCTGAACCTCTGGCTGCGGCTGCCGGACGGCACCGACGCCGCCGCGGTCGTCCGCGAGTGCGCGGCGCGCGGCCTGGTCATCGCGCCGGGGAGTGAGTGGTTCCCCGCCGAGCCGTCGGGGGCGTACGTACGGCTCAACTACGCGAGCGCCGACCCGTCCCGCTTCCCCGAGGCTGCGGCGATCCTCGGCGCGATCCTCGCCGGAACCTGACCGTCGCCGTCAGGACTCGGACGGCGGCCCGGCGGGGCGGTGCGCCCGGCGCCCGGCCACCACGACGGGCCGCCCCGCCCTCTCCTGACCGGGCAATGGACGCGAGCGCCGGCCGTAGATGAGCTCGGACGAGTCGAGCAGCCACGGCACCAGGGTGATCGACACCCCGTGCACGAGCATGAGCTGGTTCGCGAGGCGACGGGCGCGCCGGTTGTGCAGGAAGTTCTCCCACCAGTGCCCCACGATGTACTGCGGCAGGTAGACCGTGACGACGGAGGATCCGTGCTTCTCGCGGTACTGCCGGATGAACTGCGTCACGGGCTGCGCGAACGAGCGGTACGGCGACTCGACGATCACGAGCGGCACCGGCACGAGGTGGTCCGCCCACTCCTGCTGCAGACGCGCGGCGTCCTCCTGGGAGACGGCCACGTGCACCGCGAGGGTCTTGTCGTGCTTGGCGGCGATCGCGTAGTCGATGGCCTTCATGACCGGCTTCTGCAGATGGTTCACGAGGACGATGGCGACGTCGCCCGAGGCGCCGAACCGGGTGGTGTCGTCGATCGCGATCTCGTGCTCGACATCCCGGTAGTAGCGCTTGACGCCGATCATCAGGAACGCCAGCACCGGGATGGCGAAGAACACGAGATAGGCGCCGTGCGTGAACTTCGTGATCGTGACGATGACGAGCACGAGCACCGTCAGCGTCGCCCCGGCGGAGTTGATGAGCAGCCCCACCCGCGCGGAACGCCGGTCCGCGGCGCCGTCGCCGTTCGGGGGGACGGGTGCGCGCAGCAGCCGTCGCCAGTGCCGCACCATGCCGATCTGGCCCAGGGAGAAGGAGACGAAGACGCCGATGATGTACAGCTGGATCAGCGTCGTCAGCCGCGCCTGGAACACCACGAGCACGGCGATCGCGGCGATCCCGAGGAGGATCATGCCGTTGGAGAACACGAGCCGGTCGCCGCGGGTGTTCAGCGACTTCGGGGCGTAGCCGTCGCGGGCGAGCACGGCGCCGAGCAGGGGGAAGCCGTTGAAGGCGGTGTTCGCCGCGAGGAGCAGCACGCAGGCCGTGGCCGCCTGCACGATGAAGAACGGGATGCTGCCGCCGCCGAACGTCGCCGCCGCGATCTGCGCCATCAGGCTCGGCTGCGGGGTCGTGCAGTCGAAGCCGATGAGGTCGCAGGGGTTCTCGGCGTAGTGCACGCCGGCGATGAGGGCGAGGGCGGTGAGGCCGGAGAACAGGCAGATCGCGATGGTGCCCATGAGCACCAGCGTCGACTGGGCGTTGCGCACCTTCGGGGCCCGGAACGCGGGGACGCCGTTCGACACGGCCTCGACCCCGGTCAGCGCGGAGCAGCCGCTGGAGAACGCGCGGAGGATGAGCAGCAGTACGGCCGCCTGGCTGAGGCTCTCGGCCTGGACGGCGAACTCCGCGCTGGAGGCGACCGGGGCGTCGCCGAGGGCCGTCCGGACGAGCCCGGTGACGATCATGACGCCGACCGAGCCGATGAACACATACGTGGGGATGGCGAACACGAGCGAGGCCTCGCGCACCCCGCGGAGGTTCACGATGATGATGAGCACGACGAAGCCGACGGCGAGCTCCACGCGAAGAGGATCGAGACCCGGCACCGCCGAGATGATGTTGTCCACCCCGGAGGCGACCGACACCGCCACCGTCAGCACGTAGTCGACGAGGAGCGCTGCGGCCACGATCACCCCGGGGACCTCGCCGAGGTTCTTCGACGCGACCTCGTAGTCGCCGCCGCCGGAGGGGTACGCCTTGATGAGCTGCCGGTAGCTCAGCACCACCACGAGCAGCAGCACGACGACCGCCGCCGCGACGAGCGGGGTGAACGACAGGAACGTGAGACCGCCGATGAGCAGGATCATCACGAGCTCCTGTGGGGCGTATGCCACCGAGCTCAGCGCGTCCGAGGCGAAGATCGGCAGCGCCATGCGCTTGGGGAGGAGCTGCTCGTCGACCTGGGCGCTCGTGAGCGGGTCGCCGAGCAGGATGCGCTTGGCGCGCGGCGGCGCGTCCGGGGTCGGCCTCGTTTGTTCTGACACGTCCGGCGACACTACGCCGACCGCAGCCGCCCTCACGCGATCCTCACGGAATCCCTACGGCGCGGTGGCGCTCCCTCACGGAATCCTCACGGCCTCCCGGTATCCTTGCGTCAGTGGGGGATCAGGTGGTTCTGGGGGTCATCGCCGTGGCGATCGGCCTCGCCGTGGGCGTCGTGCTCTTCGTGCCCTTCGTCGCGATCAGCTACCGCCGCCGCGGACGCCTCTCGCTCGGACGCACGCTGCTCTGGCTCGCGGCGCTCGTCTACTTCTGGGCCATCTGGACGTACACGCTGCTGCCGCTTCCCGACCCGGACACCATCCGCTGCGTGGGGGCGATCACCGACCCGATGTCCGTCGTGCGCGACGTGCAGAAGGCGTTCGCCGCTCCGGGCAACCCGCTGCGCCAGCCCGCCCTGCTCCAACTCGTGTTCAACGTGCTGCTGTTCGTCCCGCTCGGAGCGTTCCTCCGCGTGCTGGGCGGCCGCGGCCTCCCCACCGCCCTCGTGGTCGGGTTCGGTCTGTCCCTGCTGGTGGAGACCACCCAGCTCACCGGGGTCTGGGGGCTGTACCCGTGCGCCTACCGCTTCTTCGACGTGGGCGACCTGATGACGAACACGACCGGAGCGGTCGTCGGCTCCGTCCTCGCGCTCGTGGTGCCACGGTCGCTGCGCGGAGTTCAGGCCCGTGCCGACGCCGATGAGCCCCGTCCCGTCACGCGCGGTCGCCGCGCGCTGGCGATGCTCTGCGACGGGCTCGCGAACGGCTTCGTCGTGCTCGCCGGGGGCGTCGCGGTGCAGCTCTGGCTCGAGTACGTCGTGGAGGACCGTCAGGCCGTGCTCGACGGCACCCTCGCCGGCACGGTGAGCACGGCGACCGCCTGTGCCCTGTGGCTCGTGATCATCCTCGTCACCGGCCGCTCGGTGGGAGACCTCGCCGTGCAGCTGCGCTACACCGGGTCGCGACTGCCGGCCGCGCTCGCCCGGCTGCTGCGCTGGGCGGGCGGCATCGGCGGACTCACGGCGCTGGGGATGCTCGGCGGGGTGTTCGACGCGCTGTCCTCGCTGCTGATCCTCGTCGCGATCGTGCTGCTGTTCACCACCCGCCAGGGTCGTGGGCTTCCCGGCCTGCTCTCCGGCCAGCACCTCGAGGACGCCCGCGTGACCGCGAAGAGTTGAGCCCATTATGTACATAAGAGGTATTCTGTACGCATGAACACTCTCAGCCGCAGCGTGCCGTCGAAGGACCTGCGCGATCAGCTCGCCGACGTTCTCGGCGGTGTCGCGTACGGGGCGGAGCGGGTGGGGGTGACGCGTCACGGCAAGCTCACCGCGGTCGTGATCGGCGTCGACGATCTCGAGCTCCTGGAAGAGCTCGAGGCTGCGCGAGATGCGGCGGAGTTCGGAGCGGCGAAGGCGGCGGACGACGGGGGTCGAGTCTCGCTCGATGACCTCCGTGCGGAACTCCCGTGACGCGGTACCGCGTCGAGTTCACCACCGCAGCGGCGAAGGAGGTCCGCAAGCTGGATCCTCCGCTCCGTCGGCGCATCCTCGCCGGGATCTCCGACCTCGAAAGGGAGCCTCGTCCGCACGGCGTCCGCAAGCTCGCCGGGTTCGACAACGCCTGGCGCGTGCGGATCGGCGACTACCGTGTGCTCTACGAGGTCGTGGACGAGCGGGTGCTCGTCACCGTGGTCCGCGTCGCCCACCGGCGGGACGTCTACGACCTCTGACGGCATCTCGAATCCACAGGGGTTTCCGATCACGGATCGATAACGTCGTCCTCATGAGCGTGATCCCGGTCGACGAGCACCTGATCTCCGAGGCGAAGGAGCTCCGCGACCAGCTGCAGCGCTTCCTCCGCGAGTACGAGTTCGGGATGCGCGAGGTGGAGACGAAGATCTCGATCCTCCGCGACGAGTTCACCCACGACCACGCGTACAACCCCATCGAGCACGTCAAGAGCCGGCTCAAGTCGCCGGACAGCATCGTCGAGAAGATCGCCAGGAAGGGCATCGACGACCCGGACTTCGATCGCATCCGCACGGAGATCACCGACATTGCCGGCGTGCGGGTGACGTGCAGCTTCGTCGCCGACGTCTACCGCCTGTTCGATCTGCTGACCGCGCAGGACGACGTGACCGTCCGCACGGTCAAGGACTACATCGCGAATCCGAAGCCGAACGGGTACAAGAGCCTGCACGCCATCATCGAGGTCCCCGTCTTCCTCTCGACCGGGGCGCTGGCCGTACCGGTCGAGGTGCAGTTCCGCACCATCGCGATGGACTTCTGGGCGAGCCTGGAGCACAAGATCTACTACAAGTTCTCCAACCAGGTGCCCGCGCACCTCGTCGACAGCCTCAGCGATGCCGCCGATGCCGCCGCCGAGCTCGACACCCGCATGGAGCGGCTGCACCGCGAGGCGCACGGCGTGCCGCAGCGACAGCTCGCCCCGCCTCCTCCGCCTGCGCCGCGCGTCGTCGAGGTCTGAGCGCCCCGCCTCAGGCGAGGAACTCGCGGGCGGCCGCGGACATCGCGGTGACCCCGACCTCGATCGTCGGATGGATCTCCGGCGCGAAGAAGGGTGAATGGTTGGTGGGGATGTCCTTCCCCACGGTCCCCGCCGCAAGAGCCTCGGCGAATCGGGCGGGGTCGACGCCGCCCCAGAACCAGAACACGAGCGGGACCTCGGCGTCGCGCGCGAACCACGAGACGTCCTCGCTGCCGGTGAACATGCCGGGGTCGACGACGGCCGAGTCCCCGAGCGCGCGACGCAGCGCCGAGGAGACCCGCGCCGTCGCCTCCTCGTCGTTGATCGTGGCGGGCAGCGTGTGCTGCGTGTGGATCTCGGGCTCGCGCTCGGCACCGGACGCCATGGCCTCGGCGCGCACGATCCGTTCGACGCTCTTCAGCACCTTCTCGCGCGCGTCCTCGTTCGGATAGCGGAGGCTGAGCTCCAGCTTCGCCTCGGCCGGGATGATGTTGTTCTTGAGTCCGGCGTGGATCGATCCGACGGTCACCACGGCCACGCCCTGCGGGTCGATCTCGCGGGAGGCGATCGTCTGCAGGCGCATCACGGTCGCGGCCGCCATCACGACAGGGTCGATCGTGGCGTGCGGGCGGGAGCCGTGGCCGCCGCGGCCGTGCAGGGTGACGGTGAGGCCGTCGGAGGCGGCCATCTGGGTGCCGCTGCGCACGCCGATGATGCCCGCCGGGAGCGGGGTGACGTGCTGACCGAGCACCACGTCGGGCTTCGGGTAGCGGGCGAGCAGGCCGTCGTCGAGCATGGCCCTGGCGCCGGCGCCGTACTCCTCCGCGGGCTGGATGAGCACGACGAGGGTGCCCGACCACTCCCCGCGGGTGTCGACCAGCTTCTGCACGGCGCCGATCATCGCGGTGACGTGCATGTCGTGGCCGCACGCGTGCATCACGGGCACGGTGGTGCCGGCCGGGTCGACGCCCTTCGCGGTGCTCGCGTACGCCAGACCCGTCTGCTCCTCGACCGGCAGCGCGTCCATGTCGGCGCGTACCCACACCACCGGCCGCGGGAACTCCTCGACCTGGGTCCCTGAGCTCGTCGAAGGGCCTGTCGAAGGGTTGCGCAGCACGCCGACCACGCCGGTCACGCCGACCCCCTCCTCGACCTCGAGCCCCAGGTCGCGCAGGTGCTGGGCGGCGATGCCCGCGGTCCTGGTCTCCTGGAACGACAGCTCCGGGTGCTGGTGCAGATCGATGTAGAGCGCTTCGAGGTCGATGGCCATGCGCCCGAGCCTAGCCGGGAGGTCAGGGCCGCGCGTAGGACTCCAGGGCCGGTCCCGGATGCAGCACGCCGTTCACGATCGCGCGGATCGCGAACTCGCTCGCGGCGCCGAGGGGGACCACTCCGGGGTGCAGGAGCCACTGGAGCTGCAGCCCGTCCATCACGGCGAGGATGGCGGCCGAGGCGGCGGCGATGGTCGCGGGTTCGGTCACGCCCTCCTGAGCGCAGAGCTCGCCGAACGCCGCCGTCACCTCCCGGCGCAGGGTCGTGTAGCGGTCCTCGAAGTACTCGCGGCCGGGGTGGTCGTCGGTCACCGACTCGGAGGACAGGACCGTGTAGGCCTGCACGATGCCCGGCCGCTTCTCGTTGGCGAACGCCGTGCGGACGAGGTGGAGGAAGAGCTCCGGCCCGTCGGGGATGTGCTTCTCGGCGAGGTCGGCCACGTCGGCCTGATCCCGGTAGGCGAGCACTTCGAGGAGGAGCTTCTGCTTCGAGCCGAAGTGGTGAAGGACGCCCGCGTGGGTGATGCCGACCTGTTCGGCGACATCGGCGAGGGTGCCGTTCGTGGAGCCCTTGTTGCCGAAGATCTCCACCGCAGCCTTGAGGATCTGCTCGCGCTTCTCCCGCGTGGCCGGGCGCACCCGGACCGTGTGTACGTCGTCCGTCATGAGCCCACCTCCCCTCGTCGCACTCTGCTTGCCAACCAACTTACTCCTCGGTAACCTCTCCACAGCTTACTTTCTCGACAGTAAGCAAAAGCGCGGTCGGAGGCGATCCGTCGGCCGCGTCGCCGCACAAGGACCCGTGCCCAAGGAGAAGCAATGAAGCTCACGAAAACCCTGATCGCCGCCAGCGCGGTCGCCGTCCTCGGCGTCTCCGCGCTCGCCGGATGCTCGTCCGGAGGGGGCGACGACGCCGCCGCGGGCGAGGCCGTCGCCCTCACCATCGCCAAGCCGGACGGCGCCATCACCACCGAGTCGAACAACCCGTACGTCGGAGACTCGTCCGCCTCGAAGTACGGCTACGGAAAGGTCGTCTTCGAGACCCTTGGCCTCGTCAACCAGACCGGAGACCGCGGGGTCACCCCCTGGCTCGCGGAGAGCATCGAGTGGAACGACGACTACACCGCCGTGACCGTCGTGCCCCGCCCCGACGTCACCTGGAGCGACGGGGAGCCGTTCACCGCCGACGACATCGTCTACTCGTACGAGCTCGTCTCCACGCCCGCGCTGGACACGGCCGGTCTGAAGTTCGAGGGCGCCACCGTCGACGGCGACGCGGTCACCCTGACGTTCGGCGAGTCGAAGTACGTCAACCAGGCGCGCGTCCTGCACGTGCCGATCGTTCCGAAGCACATCTGGGAGAACCTCGACGACCCCGCCACCGATCCCGTCAAGGGCGACGACCTCGTCGGCACCGGCCCCTACGCCCTCTCCAACTGGTCCACCGAGTCGGTCACGCTCACCGCGCGCGACGACTACTGGGGCGGCGACCTCGCCGTGCCCGAGCTGCACTACGTCTCCTACGGCGACAACACCGCGCTGACCACGGCCCTCGCCCAGGGCGAGGCGGACTGGGCGCAGGCGTTCATCCCGCAGATCCAGGAGCAGTTCCTCGACGCCGACCCCGAGCACAACAAGTTCTGGGCCGCCCCGACCACCGGCTCGGCGACGCTCTTCATGAACCTGCAGCAGAAGCCGTTCGACGACCCGACGTTCCGCCAGGCCCTCGCCTGGGTCATCGATCGCGACGCCTACGTGGACATCGCCCGGGAGGGCGCCAGCGAGCCGGTCTGGTCGGTGACCGGACTGTCGTCCATCCTGGACGACGAGATCCAGCCCGAGTTCGAGGGCCAGGAGTACGCCGTCGACGCCGAGAAGGCGCGGGATCTGCTGGAGTCAGCCGGGTACACCTGGAAGGACGACGCGCTGATCGATCCGGACGGCACCCCCGTCTCGTTCACGCTGTCGGTGCCCTCGGGCTGGAGCGACTGGAACACGGCACAGGAGCTCATCGCGGAGGATGTGACCGAGGCCATCGGTGCCGAGGTGAAGATCGACATGCCCGACTGGGGCGGCTGGCAGGTCCCGCGTGACGAGGGCACGTTCTCCGCGATCATCCACTGGCTGGAGGACAGCGGCACCGCTTACGGCCTCTACACCTCGACCATGGACCCCCGCTGGATCTCCTCGGAGGGTATCGCCGGGTTCAACTTCGGCCGCTTCGAGGACCCGGAGGCCACGGCGGCGCTGAACAGCTACGCCAACGCATCGTCGGACGAGGAGCGCACCACCGCCCTCACCACGCTGCAGGAGATCTTCGTCGAGCAGGTGCCCGCCATCCCGCTCGGCGCGCACCCGCTGCTGGGGGAGTTCAACACCCGGAACTACGTGGGCTGGCCCTCCGAGGAGGACCCGTACGCCTCGGCCGATCCGACCCAGCAGAACATCGTGCAGATCCTCACCAAGCTGGAACTCGCCGACTAGGGCTTCGACAGGCTCAGCCACCCACGGCGGGGCTTCGACAGGCTCAGCCACCCATCTGGGTCCCTGAGCCTGTCGAAGGGCCCGCCCCCACTTAGGAGCACCATGCCAGATCCCCTGCTCACCGTGCGCGACTTCTCCGTCGTGTACGACGTCGACCCGCCCGTCGCGGCGGTGAAGAACGTCACCCTCCAGCTGCAGCGCGGCGAGATCCTCGGCCTCGCCGGCGAGAGCGGCTGCGGCAAGACGACGCTCGCGTACGGCGTCCAGCGGCTGCTGCGCGCGCCCGCCGTGATCACGAGCGGCAGCGTCACCTTCCACGACGTGACCGGTGTCGACATCGACATCAACGCGCTGGACGTCGACGCGATGCAGCGATTCCGCTGGGACAAGGTGTCGATGGTGTTCCAGGGGGCGATGAACGCCCTCAATCCGGTGGCGACGGTCGGATCGCAGCTGGAGGACGTGTTCGAGATCCACCGACCCGACATGACCCGGAAGCAGCGCCGAGCCGAGGCGGAGGAGCTGCTCGAGATCGTGAAGGTCGGGCGTGAGCGTGCTCGCTCCTTCCCGCACGAGCTGTCCGGAGGCATGCGGCAGCGCGTCATGATCGCGATGGCCCTGGCGCTGCGGCCGCAGCTCATGGTGATGGACGAGCCCACCACGGCGCTCGACGTCCTCGTGCAGCGGGAGATCCTCACGCAGATCTCGCAGCTGCGGCACGAGTTCGGGTTCTCGGTCGTCTTCATCACGCACGACCTCCCCCTCCTGCTGGAGATCAGCGACCGGATCGCGATCATGCGCGAGGGAGAGATCATCGAGCTCGATACGGCAGAGCGCATCTGGACGCAGCCCGAGCACGAGTACACGAAGACCCTGCTGTCGTCGTTCCCCCGGCTGACCGGGGAGAGAGGAGTGCTGGTGCGATGACCACCCTCGAATTCCGTCACGTCACGAAGGCGTACAACGTCCGAGGCGCCGGCCAGATCAAAGCCCTCGACGACGTGAGTTTCACGCTCACCTCCGGGCAGACGATCGGCCTGGTCGGACAGTCTGGCAGCGGCAAGTCCACGATCGCGAAGATCCTCACCCAGCTCGAGACCCCGACCAGCGGTGAGGTGCTGCTCGACGGCACGCCCATCCCGCGCCGCGGCAGAGGCCTGCGGAAGTACCGTCAGCAACTGCGCATGGTGTTCCAGGACCCGTTCGCCTCGCTCAACCCGTACCACTCGATCCGCTACCACCTGGAGCGGCCGATCCGCCTCGACGACGTGGTGCCCAGAGCGGAGACGGAGGCCGAGGTGCGCCGGCTCCTGGAGCGCGTGCGCCTCGACCCGGATGCGGTGATCGACCGCCGACCGCACGAGCTCTCCGGCGGGCAGCGCCAGCGTGTCGCCATCGCGCGGGCGCTCGCCTCCCGGCCGTCGCTCCTCGTCGCCGACGAGCCCGTCTCCATGCTGGACGTCTCCATCCGGCTCGGGGTGCTCACCCTCCTCGCCGATCTGCAGCGTGAGGAAGGGCTCGGCGTGCTCTATATCACCCACGACCTCGCCACCGCACGCCACTTCAGCGACGAGATCATGGTCCTCAACCAGGGCCGGGTCGTCGAGTACGGCACGGCGGACGACGTGATCCTCGATCCACAGGACCCCTACACCCGCGCTCTGCGCGCCGCATCGCCCGACCCGGAGAAGCACTTCGCGTCGGCGGCATCGAACGGAGGTGCGCGGTGAGCACGGCTTTTCCGCAGCTCGACGACAACGACCTCATCGCGCAGGGCGCACGGGAGGCGGGGACGACCGCGACGACGGTGGACCGCGGGACCCGGCGCGTGCCCTGGCGCTTCTTCGCCGGACGCGCCGCGTTCTACCTCTTCACGCTCTGGGCCGCGATCACCATCAACTTCTTCCTGCCGCGGCTGATGAAGGGCGACGCGGTGACGTCCTACCTCGCCCGCAACCGCACGGTGAGCCCGGAGGCCGCCGACGCCCTGCGCATCCTGCTGGGGATCGACACCGACAAGAGCCTCTGGCAGCAGTACCTCGAGTACTGGGGCATGCTGCTCCGCGGCGACCTCGGCATCTCGACCCTGCACGGGCTGCGGCCGGTGGCCGAGGTGCTGGGGGCGGCGTTGCCCTGGACACTGGGGCTGGTGGGCATCGCGACGATCATCTCGTTCGCGCTCGGCACCGTCGCCGGCGCCATCGTCGGCTGGAAGCGCGGGAGCAAGCTCGACGCGATCATCCCGGTGACGACGTTCTTCAACACCATCCCGTACTTCTGGCTCGGCCTCATCGCGATCGCCATCTTCTCCTCGACGCTGAAGTGGTTCCCCTCCTCGCATGCCTACGACAAGGGGCAGTCGCCGGAATGGAGTCTCGACTTCATCGGGCAGGTGATCGCGCACGGCACCCTCCCGGCGCTGACGATCGTGGTCGCATCGCTCGGCGGTTGGGTGCTGGGGATGCGCAACATGATGCTGACCGTGCTCGACGACGACTACATCACCGTCGCCCAGGCCAAGGGCATGCCCAACCGACGCGTGCTCTGGGCGTACGCGGCCCGCAACGCCGTGCTCCCGCAGATCCAGAGCTTCGCGCTGTCGATCGGCTTCATCGTCGGCGGCACGATCGTCATGGAGATGGTGTTCAGCTATCCGGGTGTCGGCAAGCTGCTGCTCGACGCGACCAACGCGAAGGACTTCGCGCTCATGCAGGGCGTGTTCCTCGTCATCACCCTCTCCGTGCTCGTGGCCAACATCCTCGCCGATGTCGTCTACGCCGACCTCGACCCGCGCACGCGCCAGATGGAGTCCTGACATGACCGTTCCCACCACCGCAGCGACGACAGCGCCCGACGGATCGGCCGTCGTCTCCGGCATGCCCGAGACCGCGACACTGCGCACCCCGCCGGCGGGAGCGCCGCCGCGCAAGACGTTCTGGTCGCAGCTCGCGCAGGCGTTCGCGATGTTCCGCAATCCCAAGTCGATCGCCGGGCTCATCATCCTCGGGGTGTTCGTGCTCATCGCGATCCTCGCTCCGTGGATCGCCCCGTACGGGCCGACCCAGAAGGACCGCACGGCGCTGCGTCAGCCGCCCTCCTGGGAGCACTGGCTGGGCACGACGCACATGGGCGAAGACGTGCTGAGCCAGATCATCTACGGCACGCGCGGGGTCATCGTCGTCGGCTTCCTCGCCGCCTTCATCGCCACGGCGATCGCGATCACCATCGGCGTCATCGCGGGCTACGTGCGCGGGTGGCGGAGCGAGTCGCTGTCGGCGCTGACGAACGTGTTCCTCGTCATCCCCGGCATCCCGCTCATCATCATCATCGCCTCCCAGTTCGAGAACCCGCCGCTCATCGTGATCGCCGCGGTGCTCGGGCTGACCGGGTGGGCGTGGGGAGCCCGCGTGCTGCGCGCCCAGACCATGTCGCTGCGCAACCGCGACTTCATCCAGGCGGCGCGCGCCAACGGCGAGCCGCTGCGTCGCATCATCACGGTGGAGATGCTGCCGAACCTCCTCGCGCTCATCGCCTCGAGCTTCGTCGGTACCGTGACCGCCGCGATCCTCGGGCTCACGACCCTGGCGTTCATCGGCGTGATCCCGGTGAGCAACCTGAACTGGGGGACGATCCTGTTCTGGGCCCAGCAGAACGGCGCGTTCCCGCGGCTGTGGTGGTGGTATGTGCCGGCCGGGCTCTGCATCGCGATCATCGGCGTCGCGCTCTCGCTCATCAACTTCGGCATCGACGAGTACGTCAACCCGCGCCTGCGCTCGGCGGGAGAGCGGGCCAGGGCGATGAAGAAGAAGGGGCTCAACGTGAACGACGCCGTCACGGCCGTCCGCAGCGTGCCCCTGCCGGAGAAGAGCCCCGATCCCGTATCGTCGGCGACTTCGCCGGGCGCTTCCGGCACCACCGACTCCTCGAACACCGCGACACCGCACACGAACCAGAACACGAAGTGATGACCTCTCAGACTCTGACCACGCAGCTCCCGTACCAGGACCCCGCTCTCTCCATCCCCGAGCGCGCGGCCGACCTCCTCAGTCGCATGACGCTCGAGGAGAAGGTCGGGCAGATGCTCCAGCTCGACGCTCGCGACGACATCGACGACCACGTGCTCCGGCGGCACGCGGGCTCGATCCTGCACGCCTCGGACGAGCGTCTGCGGCGGGCTGCCGTCCTGGTCGCGCAGACCCGACTCGGCATCCCGCTGCTCGTGGGCGAGGACTGCATCCACGGTCACTCCTTCTTCCGTGGGGGCACGATCTACCCGACGCAGCTCGGCATGGCGGCCTCGTGGGACCCGGCGCTTGTCGAGCGCGTGGCGCGGGCGACGGCCGAGGAGGTCGCCGTCACCGGCATCCACTGGACGTTCTCGCCGGTGCTCTGCATCGCCCGCGACCTGCGCTGGGGGCGGGTGGGGGAGACCTTCGGGGAGGACCCGTTCCTCATCGGGGAGCTGGCTTCGGCCATGGTGCGCGGCTATCAGGGTGACGGGCTCGACGACCCCACCGCGATCCTCGCCACGGCCAAGCACTTCGCCGGCTACTCGGAGACGCAGGGTGGACGCGACGCGAGCGAGGCGGACATCTCCCCGCGCAAGCTGCGCTCCTGGTTCCTGCCGCCGTTCGAGCGGGTCGCCCGCGAGGGCTGCCGGACGTTCATGCTCGGCTACCAGACGACGGACGGGGTGCCCATCACGCTGAACGAGTGGCTGCTCAGCGACGTGCTCCGTGGCGAGTGGGGCTACACCGGCACGCTCATCACCGACTGGGACAACGTGGGCCGGATGGTGTGGGAGCAGCGGGTGCAGCCCGACCTCACGCATGCGGCGGCCGCCGCGGTGCGCGCAGGGAACGACATGGTGATGACCACGCCCGGGTTCTTCGAGGGGGCGCTGGACGCGGTCGCCAGGGGGCTGCTGCCGGAGGACGCGTTCGACGACGCGGTCTCCCGCATCCTCACGCTGAAGTTCGAGCTCGGACTCTTCGAAGACCCCCGGCTGCCCCGCGACGACGTGTCCGCCGTGATCGGCAGCGCCGCGCATGCGGAGCTCAACCTCGAGATCGCGCGCCGCTCGCTCGTGCTCCTCGAGAACGACGGCCTGCTGCCGCTGGACTCCGCGGAGCCGCTGCGGGTGGCGGTGACCGGGCCGCTCGCGGACGACGCGCAGACGCAGCTCGGCGACTGGGCGGGCGGCTCGGGCCAGGCGGGCTGGCTCGACGGACAGCCCCGCGAGATGATCACGACCGTGCTCGACGGCCTCCGCGCGGTGGACGCGTGGACGGTCACGCACACGCGCGGCGCCGACATCCTCACGCTCGCCGACGACCCCCGCGGCACGCACTTCCCGGACAACCAGCCGCGTCCTCCGGTGGTGCAGCCGTGCCCGCCGGATCCCGCGCTGATCGCGGAGGCGGTGGCCGCCGCCGAGGCCGCGGACGTCGTGGTCGCGGTGGTGGGCGATCGCATCGAGCTCGTGGGCGAGGGACGGTCCACGGCCACGCTGGAGCTCATCGGCGGCCAGAACGCCCTGCTCGATGCGCTCATCGAGACCGGGACGCCCGTCGTCGTGGTGCTGCTGGCGTCCAAGCCTCTCGTGCTCCCATCTTCGGTGCAGCGCGCGGCGGCCGTCGTGTGGGCGGCCAACCCGGGCATGCAGGGCGGACGGGCGTTCGCCGACATCGTCACGGGTGCCGTGGAGCCCTCGGGCCGGCTGCCGATCTCGTTCGCGCGGCACGTCGGACAGCAGCCGACCTACTACAACCAGATCCGCGGCCAGCACGGCGACCGCTACGCCGACCTCACCCAGGCGCCCGCGTGGGCCTTCGGCGAGGGCCGGTCGTACACGACCGTGGCGTACGCGGACCTGGAGCTGGAGCAGACGGAGCTGCGCCTCGGCGACACCGTGGTGGGGCACGTGACCGTGACGAACACGGGGGACCGGCCCGTCCGCGAGACCGTGCAGGCCTACGTGCGGGACGAGGTGACGAGCGTGAGCTGGACCGACCGTGAACTGAAGTCCTTCCGGCAGGTCGAGCTCGCGCCGGGGGAGAGCGCCCGCGTGCGGATCGAGGTCCCCGTCGCGGACTGCACGATCGTGACCGCCGCCGGCGTCCGCACCGTGGAGCCCGGTGCCTTCACGCTCCTCGTCGGCCCCAGCTCCCGCGAGGAGCACCTCCTCCCCGCCCCCTTCGAGATCTCCCCGTCCTGATTCCCCGAGACCCCGCTTCCCCGCCGAGACCCCGTCGTATCCGCGCGGCGGCGGCGGGGTCTCGGCGCGAGGCCGGGGTCTCGGCGCCTCGATTTGACCTCAAGTGCACTTGAGGTTTTACGGTGGAGGGCGTGAGTGGGACAGAGAAGAAGTCGCGATGACGTACGTGATCGCGCTGCCGTGCGTCGACCTCAAGGACAAGGCCTGCATCGACGAATGCCCCGTCGACTGCATCTACGAGGGCGAACGGTCGCTCTACATCCACCCGGATGAGTGCGTGGATTGCGGGGCGTGCGAGCCGGTGTGCCCCGTCGAGGCGATCTACTACGAGGACGACCTCCCCGACGAGTGGCAGGACTACTACAAGGCCAACGTCGAGTTCTTCGACGAGATCGGCTCGCCCGGCGGCGCCGCCCGCACCGGACTCATCCGGCACGACCACCCCCTCATCGCCGCGCTCCCACCGCAGGAGGTGCACGAGTGACCCCGCGCATCGCCATCGTCGGCGCGGGCCCCGCGGGCATCTACGCCGCCGACCTCCTCCGGGCGCAGGTGCCGGAGGCGGCCATCGACCTGTACGAGAAGCTTCCCGCCCCGTACGGCCTCGTCCGCTACGGCGTCGCCCCCGACCACCCGCGCATCCGCAAGATCATCGATGCGCTGCACGACGTACTCCTCCAGCCCGGCATCCGGCTGCGCGGCAACGTCGAGGTCGGCGTCGATGTGACGGTCGACGAGCTCTGCCGGGCGTACGACGGCGTCGTCATCGCGACCGGAGCCGACCGCGACGTGGCGTTCGACGTGCCGGGAGCCGACCTTCCCGGATCGTACGGCGCCGCGGAGTTCGTGGCCTGGTACGACGCGCACCCCGACGTCGCCCAGGGCTGGGGTCTGGAGGCGGAGTCCGTGGCCGTGCTCGGCGCAGGCAACGTCGCGCTCGACGTCACGCGCATCCTTGCGAAGCACGCCGCGGCGCTGGAGTCGACCGACACCCCCGACCACATCCTCGACGCGCTCGCCGCGAGTCGGATCCGCGACGTGCACCTCTTCGCCCGCCGTGGCCCGGCCGATGTGCGCTTCTCGGCCCTGGAGCTGCGCGAGCTGGGCGAGCAGCACGACGTGGAGGTGATCGTCGATCCCGCCGATCTCGAGCTCGACGACCACGCCGCCCGCATGCTGGAGCAGTTCTCCCAGCGCCGCATCATCGTGCGCACCCTCACGGAGTGGGCGCAGCGTCCGTCCGCCGGGGCCTCCCGGCGCATCCACCTGCACTTCCGGCATCGACCCGTCCGCGTCCTCGGTGCGGACCGCGTGGAGGGCATCGAGTTCGAGCGCACCGCGTCCGATCCGCTCGGACGCATGGTCGGCACCGGCGAGCTCGTGCGCTACGAGGTCGGCGCCGTCTACCGGGCGATCGGCTACCTCTCCTCGCCCGTGCCCGGTGTGCCGTTCGACGCGGCACGGGGCATCGTGCCGAATGCGGAGGGGCGGGTGCTCGATGCCGACGGCACGCCCGTCCCCGGCCTCTACGCCACCGGCTGGATCAAGCGCGGGCCGATCGGACTCATCGGCTCGACCAAGTCCGACGCCGCGCAGACCGTGCAGCATCTCGTCGAGGACCTCGCTGCCACTCCGTCCGCCCGCATCGACCGGGACCCGCCCCTGGACCTCCCCGGCGTGGTGGACTGGGAGGGTTGGTTGCGCATCGACGAGGCCGAGCGCCGCGCCGGAGCCGTCCGCGGCCGGGAGCGCACGAAGCTCGTCGACCGCGCGGCCATGCGCGCCCACGCGACCCCCACCCCCATCCCTCTCGAGGAGAGCACCCGATGACCCGCGACCCGCACACCACCCCGCACCCCGCCGCTCCGGTGCCCACGCCGGTCGGAGAGGGGCTCAAGGCGGCGTTCCGCACCCACCCCGCCGGTGTCGCCATCATCACGGCGCAGGGTCCGGACGGCCCCGTCGGCCTCACGGCGTCGAGCGTGTCGTCGGTCGCGGTCGATCCGGCGGCCATCGTGTTCTCGGTGACCAGGGCGACCGGAAGCGCCGGGGCCATCCTCGGCGCGGAGACCTTCGTCGTGCATCTCATCGACGACGAGCACTCCGCGCTCGCCCAGAGCTTCGCGGTGAGCGGTTCCGAGCGCTTCACGCCCGAGCAGGGCTGGACGACGCTGCCGACCGGGGAGCCGCACCTGGCGGAGGCCAGGGTCGCGTTGCGCTGCCGAGCGATCCAGACCGTGCCCGTCGGCTCGTCGACCGTGGTGATCGCCGAGGTGCTCGAGGTGCTCGCGGGCCGCCCCGCCCGCCCGCTCGTCTACATCGACCGCCGATTCCACGCCCTGTCCCACGACACCGCCCTCTGACCCCGTCACGAAAGGAACAACCATGTCCACTCCGTACACGCTCCCCGAGCTGCCCTACGACTACTCCGCGCTGGAGCCGCACATCTCCGGCAAGATCATGGAGCTGCACCACTCCAAGCACCACCAGGCCTACGTGACCGGCGCGAACACGGCGCTGGAGCAGCTCGCGGCGGCCCGGGACAGCGGCGACCTCGGAGCGGTGAACAAGCTCGAGAAGGACCTCGCGTTCAACCTCGGCGGCCACATCAACCACTCCGTGTTCTGGCAGAACCTCTCGCCGGAGGGCGGCGGGGCTCCGGAGGGCGAGCTCTCGGCGGCCCTGGCGGACTCCTTCGGGTCGATCGACGGCTTCCGCGCGCACTTCACCGCGACGGCCCTCGGCGTGCAGGGCTCCGGGTGGGCCGTGCTCGCCTGGGACTCGGTGGGGGCCCGCCCCGTGATCTTCCAGCTCTTCGACCAGCAGGGCAACGCGCCGCTCGGCGTCATCCCGCTGCTGCAGCTCGACGTGTGGGAGCACGCCTACTACCTCGACTACCTCAACGTGCGGGCGGACTACGTCAAGGCATTCTGGAACCTCGTGAACTGGCCCGACGTGCAGCGCCGCTTCGAGACGGCGCGCACCGCGACCGCGGGTCTCCTCGTCCCCTGACCCCCTCTTCGCCGACCCGGCCCCTTGCGTGCGCCCCGGCCCGTTGCGATCGTCCGCAACGGGCCGGGGTGGCCGCAAGGGGCCGGGTCGCGTTCAGGCGAGGGTGAGGAAGAGCTTCTCCAGGTCGGGGAGCGGGACGGCGTCGTCCTGCGCGGGGTCCTCGAGGCAGGTCTTCATGGCGGAGGCGATGATCTGGAACCCCGCCTTGTCCAGGGCGGAGGTCACGGCGGCGAGCTGCGTGACGACGGCCCGGCAGTCGCCGCCGCTCTCGACCGCGGCGATCACGGCGCCGAGCTGTCCCTGTGCGCGCTTGAGGCGGTTGGCGATCTTGCGCTGCGTGTCGATGTCGACGGTGGTCATGGTCTCTCCCTGAAGGCCGGCTGTGCGCTCCACTATACCCCCGGGGGTATAGTGTCTGCATACCCACCGGGGTATCGAGTGAGGAGAGAACACATGTGTCGAGCAGTCCGTTGCCGTACCTGCGGGAAGACCACCTGGGCGGGGTGCGGTCAGCACGTCGACGCCGTCCGCCGCACCGTGCCGGCGTCGGACTGGTGCACGGGCCATCCGAAGGACGAGGCCAAGGGCGGTCTCCTGGCCCGGCTGTTCGGCCGATGAGCGCGCCACTCCGCGTCGTCATCGTCGGTGGCGTCGCCGGCGGCATGTCGGCGGCGACCCGGCTCCGACGGCTCGACGAGTCCGCGGACATCGTCGTCTTCGAGCGCGGGCCCGAGGTCTCCTACGCCAACTGCGGTCTGCCCTACTATGTGGGCGGCGTGATCGAGGAGCGCGGCGCCCTCCTGCTGCAGACCCCGGAGTCGCTGCACCGCCGCTTCCGGCTGGACGTCCGCGTCCGTCACGACGTCGTCGGCATCGACACCGCGCGCAAGACGGTCGAGGTCGTCGATCTCGACAGCGGCCACCGGAGCACCCACCCGTACGACCGCCTCGTGCTCGCCACCGGTGCCCGGCCCCGCGGCGACGAGCCGACCGGAGCCCTCCCCGCGCGGAGCCTGCGGACCGTGGCCGATGCCGATGCGATCGACGCAGCCCTCCGCCCCGGGCTGCCGGTGGTCGTGGTGGGCGGCGGATACACGGGGCTCGAAGCGGTGGAGAACCTCGTCGCCCGGGGCGCCGCGGTCACCCTGGTGCAACGCGGTGCCCAGCTGCTCGCCCCGCTGGATCCGGAGATGGCCGCCCCCCTCGCGGCCGAGGTCCGGCGCCGCGGGGTTGAGGTGCGACTCGGCGTCGAGGTCGTGGCCACGGCCGCGGATTCCGTGACCCTGAGCGACGGTGCCACCCTCCCTGCGGAGTTCCTCGTCGACGCCTCCGGGGTCGTGCCCGAGGTCGGACTCGCCCGCACCGCCGGGATCCGTCTTGGCGAGACCGGCGGAATCGCCGTCGACGAGGCCTGCCGCACCAGTGCGCCCGACGTCTTCGCGGTCGGCGACGGCGTCGAGAAGGCCGACCTCATCGGCGGTGGTGCGGCACTCGTGACCATGGCCGGTCTCGCCAACCGCCACGGCCGGATGGTCGCTGACGTCATCGCGGGGCGGGAGGAGTCAGCGCGCCCCGCGCTCGGCACCGGCATCGTGCAGGTGTTCGGCCTGGCCGCCGCGAAGACCGGATGGAGCGAGAAGCAGCTCCGTGCGGCGGGCCGCGAGTTCTACGCCGTGCACGTGCATCCGGTGTCGCACGCCGGCTACTACCCGGGCGCGGAGACCCTCTCGATGAAGATGCTCGCCGACCCTGCCACCGACCGCATCCTCGGGGCGCAGATCGTGGGTCGTGACGGTGTGGACAAGCGGATCGACGTCATCGCCACGGCGCTGCAGGCGGGCGTCACGGCCGCCGGTCTCGCGCACCTCGAGCTCGCGTATGCCCCGCAGTTCGGCTCGGCGAAGGACGCCGTGAACATCCTCGGCTACGTCGCCGAGAACACCCGCAGCGGCACCACGCCGACCCTCCAGTGGCACGAGCTCGACGACGCCGTGCAGGCGGGCGCAGCCCTCATCGACGTCCGCTCCGCGGGCGAGCATGCGAACGGCGGCATCCCCGGCGCGCGGAACATCCCGCTCGACGAGCTGCGCGACCGCCTCGACGAGCTGCCGGACGGGCCCCTCGTGGTGCACTGCCAGGTCGGTCTCCGGGGGCACATCGCCACCCGGCTGCTGCGGCAGCACGGGCGCGAGGTGCGCAATCTCGACGGCGGCTACCGCACCTGGCGGGACGCGACCGCAGAGTGCTGAGCTCGACGCGTTCACTACTCAGGAGAACCGGCGCACCTGCGCCCGTCAGGGCCGGAACCGCGGTCTCCGCGTGCCGTACTCCTGAGTTGTGAACGCCGCCCGGCTCAGACGAGCCGGGCGGTCGTGCCGCGGACGTTGAGCTCGTACGGAAGGGCGGCGGGCGGGCGCACGGCTTCCGGGTCGGTGAGCTTCGCGAGGACCGCGTCGGCCGCCCGTTCGCCCTGTCCGAGCGGGAACTGGTCGACCGTGGTGAGGCGGAAGAACTCGCCGAGCTCATGGCCGTCGATGCCCACGATGGACAGGTCCCCCGGCACCGCGAAGCCGAGGTCGCGCGCGGCGAGGAGCGCCCCGATCGCCATCTCGTCCGACGCGGCGAACACCGCGGTGGGACGCGGCCCCGGACGCCCGAGGAGCTGCTTCGCGGCGCGGTAGCCGCCCTCCACCGTGAAGTCCGCGGGCTCCAGGAACGCGGGGTTCAGGGGGATGCCGGCCGTGGCCAGTGCCCGCTCGAACCCGAGTCGTCGGTTCGTGGGGATGTGGAAGTCGATGTCGAACTCGGGGTTCGCGCCGATGTGGGCGATCTCGGTGTGGCCGAGGCCGAGCAGGTGCTCCGTCGCGAGCTGCGCCACGGCGACGTCGTCGACCGTGAGCGTGTCGAGCTTCGGATTGGGGCCGCCGATCGCGATGACGGGCAGACCGAGGTCGAGGAGCTGCTGGGTCTCGTCCTCGTCCAGCTCGATGGACACGGCGATCACGGCGTCGACCCGCTGGCGGCGCAGGAACGTGTCGAACACGTGGCGGCGCACGTCCTTGTCGGCGGTGATGTTGTAGAGCGTGATGTCGTAGCCGGCCCGCATCAGGGCCGCGGAGACCCCGGACAGCACGGTGCTGAAGAACCAGCGGTCGAGGAACGGCACCACGACTCCGATGTTGCGGGTGCGCCCCGACGCGAGGCTCGAGGCGCGGGAGGAGACCACGTATCCGAGCGAGGCGGCGGCGGCCTGCACGCGCTCGCGCGCGGACTCCGACACGTGCCCGCGGCCGCTCAGCGCGCGCGAGACCGTCGCGGTGGAGACGCCGGCGAGCCGGGCGACCTCGTCGATGCTCGCCATCGTCGTTCCTTCGGATCGGAGACGCCCGTGCCGCGCCCCGGGTGGAGCGCGCCACGGGCGCCGCGGTGTCAGGCCGTGGTGTACCAGACGGCGGTGTCGACCGGGACCTGGGCGCCGTCGAAAGGCTGGCTGCGGAGCAGGACGACCGCGCCTTCCGGAAGGTCGAGCGGAGCCGTGCCGAGGTTCGCCAGCACGTGGACCTCACCGCGACGGAAGGCCACGGCGTCGGGGCCGGCGTCCTCCCACACCAGCGACCCGGTGCCGAATCCGAACTCGCGACGACCGGCGAGCAGGCGCTTGTACAGGGCCAGGGTCGACGCCGGGTCGACCTCCTCGACGTCCCGGGCGTAGGCCGCCCAGTCCGCGGGCTGCGGGAGCCACGAGAGTCCGGTGTCGTTGAAGCCGAACGCCGGGGCCTCCGCCTCCCACGGCAGCGGCACACGGCAGCCGTCGCGGCCGTAGCGCTCGCCGTTCGTGCGGAACCAGGTCGGGTCCTGACGGTACTCGTCCGGGATCTCCATGGCCTCGGGCAGTCCGAGCTCTTCACCCTGGTAGAGGTAGGCGGAGCCGGGGAGCGCGAGCATCAGCGTGGTGGCCGCGCGGGCGCGGGCGAGGCCGATGGCCGTGTCCGGCTTGTCCGGGGTGTTCGGGCCGATCCCCTCGCCCTGCGGGTTGTCGATCGTGAGCGCCAGGCGCGTGGCGTGCCGCACGACGTCGTGGTTCGACAGCACCCAGGTGCTCGGTGCACCGACCGCGCCGAAGGCGTCCAGCGACTCCCGGATCACGTCGCCGAGCGCCTTCGCGTCCCACGCCGTCATCAGGTACGGGAAGTTGAAGGTCTGGTGCATCTCGTCCGGACGCACCCAGAGCGCGGTCTCCTTCAGCGTCGGCATCCAGGCCTCGCCGCAGAGCGCGCGGTCGCCGTCGTACTCCGCGAGCACCTTGTGCCAGTCGCGGTAGATCTCGTGCACGCCGTCCTGGCCCCAGTACGGCACGTTCGACTCGCCGCCGCCCATGGAGTCCGCGTCGGTGGGCGGTGTGTAGTCGGGGAGGCCCTCGGTCTTGATCATGCCGTGGGCCACATCGACCCGGAAGCCGTCGACACCGCGGTCGAGCCAGAAGCGCAGGATCGAGCGGAACTCCTCCTGCACCTCCTCGTTGTTCCAGTCGAAGTCGGGCTGCGTGGCGTCGAAGATGTGCAGGTACCACTGACCCGGCGTGCCGTCGGCCTCGGTGACGCGCTGCCACATGCCGCCGCCGAACACCGACTCCCAGTTGTTCGGGGGCAGTTCGCCGTTCTCACCGCGGCCGTCGCGGAAGATGTAGCGTGCGCGCTCCGGGCTGCCCGGCGCGGCCTTGAGCGCCTCCTGGAACCAGGGGTGCTGGTCGGACGAGTGGTTCGGGACGAGATCGACGATCACGCGGATGTCGCGGGCGTGGGCCTCGGCGAGCATGAGGTCGAAGTCGGCGAGCGTGCCGAACAGCGGGTCGACGTCGCGGTAGTCGGCCACGTCGTAGCCGGCGTCGCGCTGCGGGCTCGTCATGAACGGGCTGAGCCAGATCGCGTCGACGCCGAGCTCCTGCAGCGAGTCGAGGCGACTCGTGATGCCGGGGAGATCGCCGATGCCGTCGCCCGACGCGTCCGCGAAGGAGCGGGGGTAGATCTGGTAGATGACGGCGCTGCGCCACCACTCGGAACCGGGGGCTGCGATCTGTTCGAGCTGTGCCATGCGATCAGGCTACTGCAAACGCTTACAGTCCCGCCACCACAGGTATCGAAACGGTTCGGTGAAGACGATGGGACCCTCCACGGGTGATCGACGTTCCCCATCCCCGGAAGCCGATCAGGGTATTGCAAAGGTAGGACTTAAGTAGGTAACGTGCTACCGAGTGCCGCGCATCCGCGCCGTACTCGGGCCCCGCGGGGACGCAGACATCGGATGTGTGGAGCCCTTTCGTGTCGGGTGGCGACCAGAGGTCGCGTGCCGCCCGACAACCACCTGCGCTGGGAGTGCTCGAAGATGAAAATCCGCCGATTCCTGTCCGTCGTCACCGCCGCATCAGCTCTCGCGATGCTCGTCGGCTGCTCGACGGACGAAAGTCGCGATGCCGACGGTCGCTCGGTCTTGAAGGTCTACAGCTGGAAGGGTTCGGAGGGCGAGCCCGCCAACTTCGCGGAGATCAACGACGCCTTCGAGGAGGCCAATCCCGACATCGTGCTCGACGTGGAGGTCATACCCGCCGGGGAAGCCTACGCGCAGCGGGTCCAGCCAGAGCTGCTGGCGGGAGAGGCCGCGGACGTCATCATGACCGACAGCGCTCTCGCCGGCACGCTCGCCGATGCCGGTTATCTCGCGGATCAGTCCGATGCGACGTGGGCGGATCGAGTCCGCGATGACATCACCCCGTTCGTCACCTTCGACGACAGCGTGGTGGCGATGCCCATGGAAGCGATTGGCGTCGGTCTCTACGCGAACATGGACCTCCTCGCCGCGGCAGGTATCGCGGAGGTTCCCCGGGACTGGTCGGCCTTCCTGGATGCGCTGCACCGCCTCGCGGATGCCGGAGTCACGCCGATCTCCCTTCCGGACAAAGGAGGCTGGACCGGCACGATGGCGTTCCTCAACAGCGGCGCCACGCTCGTGCCGACGAGCTGGGACGAGGATTTCTACACCGGCAAGACGGACTTCGAGACGTGGCGGCCCGCGGTGGAGCAGCTCCTGCAGTTGCAGGAGGAAGGCTTGGTGGACTGGAGAACCGAGCTCGGTCGCGATGAGTGGACGGACGGCGTCGCGGACTTCGCCGCAGGCAGGACCGCCTTTCTGCTGCAGGGTGCGTGGAATCTCTCCGGGTTCCTCGACGCCGGCCTCGACGTGCAGTTCATCGCGTGGCCCGGTGGTGAAGAGGGGACTGCACCCGCGGAACTCCTCTTCGTCGGAACCATGTGGAGCGTCAACGCGGCGACCGATGTGCGCGAGGCCGCGCAACGCTACGTCGACTACTGGGCCGAGGGGAAGAACCTGCAGCCCTATCTGGAGGCGGAGAACGCGATCAACCCGTTCCTGCAGGGGGCGAGTCCGGTCACCGCGGCTTCGGAGGACTTCGTGGCGGGCTTCGACGCCGGTGACTACCGCTTGATGCAGACCAGGACGTGGATGGCGGGCGACGTGCAGCAGAAGATCGGGTCCCGTCTGCAAGCCCTGTTCCTCGGGGACATCGACACCGATCGATTCCTGTCCGAGATGGCCGACATCGCGAAGCGCGAACGATGATCGCCAGACGCCCGTCGGTGGCGGGCGGATTCCTTCTCCCCGCCGTGGTCGTGTACAGCCTCCTGGTCATCTATCCGCTGGTGAGCGGACTCTGGCTCAGCCTGACCGACAGCCGTGGCGGTCCCGCGAGCGACTTCGTCGGGTTGGAGCAGTACGAGCGACTGATCGGGGATCCCGAGGTGGTGCGTGCGGTGGGGACGACGGTTCTCTACGCAGCGATCGTGGTCATCGGACAGAATCTCGTCGGGCTTCTGCTTGCGCGCGGCCTCTACCATCGGCCCCGATTCCGTCGCGTCGGGAGTGTTCTCATCCTGCTGCCCGCACTCATCGCGCCGATCATGGCCTCGTTCATCTTCGCCTACATCTACGCGCCGGACGGAGCACTCAACCGTCTCCTGGCCGCCCTCGGACTGGAGCAGCTGAACCGCGTGTGGCTCGGTGACCCATCCACGGCACTCGGAGCTCTCGCCGCGATAAACGTCTGGATGTACGCCGGATACTCGGCGGCGATCTTCCTCGCGGGGTACCTCGCGCTACCCGCCGAACTGCTGGACGCCGCCGCCGTCGACGGCGCGACCGGGTGGCGACGCTTCCGGGCGATCGAATGGCCTCTCCTCGCTCCTTCGCTCACCGTCAATGTCACACTCTCCCTGATCGGCACGCTGAAGGTGTTCGAGTATCCGTTCATCCTCACCGACGGCGGTCCGGCGGGCGCCACCACCACCATGAGCATCCTGATCTATCGGAAGATCTTCGGAGGTGCGGGTGAGTTCGCCTACGGGATCGCGATCGCCGTGCTGCTCCTTGCCGTTGTGGTCGTGCTGAGCTCCGTCACCACCACCCTGCTGCGCCGACGCGAACAGAAGGTCGCCTGATGACGACATCCCCGTCACGCCATCGATTCGGACACGCCGCCGGCACCGTCATGCTGGGTCTCGCGGTCGCGGCGATCATCGCGCCGTTCGTCTTCGCCGTCGTCGTGGCACTCCGGCCATCGGAAGACTTCGCGCGTGACCCACTGGGGCTGCCGACCCGTCTCACCCTCGACAACATGGTGCAGACGTTCGTCCGCATGGACTACCTCACCGGATTCGCCAACACACTCGTGATCCTCGTCGGGGCGGCGGCGCTCGTCATCGTCCTGGGCGCCCTCGCGAGCTATCCGCTCAGCAGGATCACCCGACGCTGGACCGCGGCGGTGTATCGATACTTCGTCCTCGGCACCTCGGTTCCCATCTACGTGCTGATGGCGCCGCTCTTCCTCCTCGTCCGCGATCTGCACATCCTCGGCAGTCATCTGAGCGTCATCCTCATCTACACGGCGATGAACCTCCCGGTCGCGATCTTCTTCTACACCAGCTTCCTGCGACAGGTCCCGCGCGAGCTCGAAGAGGCGGCGGCTCTCGATGGCGCCGGCCCGTATCGGACGTTCGCGATCGTGGTCTTCCCGCTCCTGGCGCCGGTCACCGCCACGCTCGGGACGTACCTGAGCCTCGCGATCTGGAACGACCTGCTCATTCCCATCGTGTTCCTCCGCGGTGCGTCGAGCGGCACGATCATGGGCAACGCCTTTGCGCTCATCGATCCCAACACCGTCGAGCCGTCCACCCTCTTCCCCGCGGCGCTCCTCGGCGTTCTCCCGCTGGTCCTCGTGTTCGCGCTCCTGCAGAAGTATGTGGTGGCGGGCATCTCGGCCGGAGCGGTGAAATCCTGAGCGCCGCAGTCTCCCGCGCCGCGGGGACACCGCCCCGCGGCGTGGGAGATCGCTCGGGTCTCAGGAGTCAGGGGGTCGGCATGCCGCCGTTGACGTTCAGGGTCTCGCCGAGCACGTAGCTCGACTCCGGGGAGGCGAGGAAGACGTACGCGGGGGCGAGCTCCGCGGGCTGACCCATCCGGCCGAGCGGAGTGTCCTGGCCGAACTGGTCGATCTTCTCCTGCGGCTGCCCGTCACTCGGCTGCAGCGGGGTCCAGATCGGTCCGGGCGCCACGGCGTTCACGCGGATGCCCTTGGGTGCGAGCTGCTGGGCGAGGCCCTTCGTGAACGCGTTGATGGTCGACTTGGTCGACGCGTAGTCGACGAGGATGTCCGACGGCGAGTAGGCCTGGATGGAGGTCGTGTTGATGATCGTCGACCCCGCGGGGAGGTGCGGCAGGGCGGCCTTCGTGATCCAGAACATCGCGTACACGTTGGTCTTGAACGTGTCGTCGAACTGCTCGTCCGTCACGTCGGTGAGGGACTCCTGGAAGACCTGCTTGCCGCCGTTGTTGACGAGGATGTCGAGTCCGCCGAGCGTTGCGACGGCCTCGGCCACGAGGGTGCGGCAGTACTCCGGGTCGCGCAGGTCACCGGGGATGGTGGCCACGGTGGCACCCGCCTCGCGGAGGATCCCGGCGATGCGGCTGGCGTCCTCCTCCTCTTCGGGGAGGTAGGAGATCGCGACGTCGGCCCCCTCGCGAGCGAACGCGATGGCGGTGGCCGCGCCGATGCCGGAGTCGCCGCCTGTGATGAGCGCCTTGCGTCCGGTCAGTCGTCCGGTGCCGCGGTACGATTCCTCGCCGAGGTCGGCCTTCGGGGTGAGGTCCGCGTCGAGACCGGGCTCGCGCATGTGCTGCTTCTGCGGCTGGATGTCGGCGTAGAGCTTGACCGGGTTGGTGAAGGTGTACTGGTCGCGGGACATGGGGTGTCCTTTCCGGGAGGTCGGGGACGGGAGGACCATCGTGCGCCCCGCGCTCCGGGTCCGGCAAACGCCTTGCACGCGTCCGGTCGCTTTGGTACACGCGCATGTGGCCGAAAGACACTTCCCCTCGAGCCTCTTGTCATGACAGGGTGGCGAACATCCCCCCGTGTCGCTCGCGGCATGTCCCCCGGGGGTCCTGCCGTCGAGAGGTCGTGATGTCCGCTTCCGCCCGCCGATCCGCGCCCTGGGCGGTCGTCGCCGCCCTCGTCGTCGGCGCCGTGCTCGTCGGTGCCGCCCCCGCCGTGTCCGATGCGTTCGGCACGCGCGTGCAGCCTCCCGCGGACCCGGTGAACGACCCCGCCGCTTCGGTCGCGCTCGCCTACGAGTTCCTCGACGCCCGGGTCGACGAGTTCTGCGACGGCGAGGGCCGGTGCCTGCCGCGCAGCTACGAGGGCGGATTCTTCACCACGCCGTCCTGGGACTTCACGCCCTCCTTCGTCTACGACGACGCCCTTGTCGTCATCGCCTACACCGCCCGCGGTCTGCCGGACGACCTGCGCCGCGCGCAAGCTGTCGCGGACACCCTCCTCTTCGTGCAGGAGAACGACCCGGTCGCCGACGGCCGCGTCCGCACCTCGTACGAGCCGCACGGCATCCGCCAGGGGCGCATGGAGATCACGGGGCCGGGCACCTTCACCGGCAATCAGGCCTGGGTGGGCATGGCGCTCGCCCGCCTCTTCCACGCCACCGGCGAGACGCGGTATCTCGACGGCGCGGTGCGCATCGCGGAGTGGATCCAGGACAACACCGCCGACATGACCCGCGCGCCCCACGGCTACACCGGTGGACAGACCGATGCCGGGGTGCCGCTGGAGTGGAAGTCCACCGAGCACAACAGCGACATCGCCGGGTTCTTCACGCAGCTCGCCCAGCTCACGGGCGACGCGGTGTGGGCGGAGCGGGCGGCGGTGGCCGCAGGCTTCGTCGCGGCGATGCAGAGCGCCGACGGGCACGTGGACACCGGGACGCTGCTGGACGGCAGCACGATCAACACCCGCCCGATCCCGCTCGACGCGCAGACGTGGAGCCTCCTCGGCACCGGGGACGCCCGGTACGGAGCGGCCGTCGACTGGACGCTCGCGCACCTCGTGGCCCAGGACGGTCCCTACCGAGGCCCGTCGATCAGCGACGTGGACGTGTCCAAGGTCTGGTTCGAGGGCAGCGGACACCTCGCCCTCGCACTGCAGGAACGCGGGGCCCCTGGTGACCAGGCGCGCGCGGAGGAGCTGCTGGCCGACATCCGACTGGTGCAGCGCGACGCGGCGAACGGCGACGGCAAGGGCATCGTGGCGACTTCGACCGACGGACTCGACTCCGGCTTCGGCGACCTCTACTACGCGAGCCTGCACACCGGCACGACGGCCTGGTACCTGCTCGCGGCCGTGGGCGACAACCCCTTCCGTCTCCCCTAACCTCGTCCGTCGACCCGGCCCCTTGCGGTCGACCCGGCCTCTTCGGTGCGCCCGCAAGGGGGTGGGACGCTCGCAGAGGGGGGTCGACGGAGGGGTCAGGCGGCGACGCGGGCGACGGCGGCGATCGCGCTCGTGAAGAAGTCGAGACCGTCCACCCCGCTGCGCATCGCGACGGCGGTGTCCGGACCGAAACCGGGCTCCGTGGCGTGCTCGGGATGCGGCATGAGCCCCACGACGTTGCCCGCCTCGTTCGTCAGCCCCGCGATGTCGCGCAGCGAGCCGTTCGGGTTCACGCCGGCATAGCGGAACGCCACGAGACCCTCGCCCTCGATGCGGTCGAGCGTCTGCTCGTCGGCGATGTAGCCGCCGTCCGCGTTCTTCAGCGGGATGATGATCTCCTGGCCGGTGCGGAAGGCGTTGGTCCACGCGGTGTCGGCGTTCTCGACCGTGAGCTTCTGGTCGCGGCGGACGAAGTGCTGGTGCCCGTTGCGGATCAGGCCGCCGGGGAGCAGGTGCGCCTCGACGAGCATCTGGAAGCCGTTGCAGATGCCGAGAACGGGCATGCCCTTCGCGGCAGCGTCCTTGACCTCGCTCATGATGGGCGAGAGCGCGGCGATGGCGCCGGCGCGCAGGTAGTCGCCGTAGCTGAAGCCGCCGGGGAGGACGAGGGCGTCGACGCCCTCGAGGTCGTGCGAGCCGTGCCACAGGGCGACCGGCTCGGCTCCCGCGATGCGGACGGCGCGCTGCGCGTCGACGTCGTCCAGCGAGCCGGGGAAGGTGACGACGCCGATGCGGACGGTCACTCCGCCACCTCGACGCCCACGACGTCTTCGATCACGGAGTTCGACAGGACCTCGTCGGCGAGGCGACGGGCCTCGGCGAGGACCTCGTCGGTGACCTCGCCCTCGACCGTGAGCTCGAAGCGCTTGCCGATGCGGACGTCGGTGAAGCCCTCGACGCCGAGGCGGGCGAAGGCGCCGGAGACGGCCTTGCCCTGCGGGTCGAGCAGTTCGGGCTTGGGCATGACGTCGACGACGATGGTGGGCATGACGGCTCCAAGAGTCGCGGGCGGACGGGCGGTTTCAGTCTACCGGCTCGCCGATGCTCCGCCGAGACCCCGGGCTCCCGTCCAGACCCCGCCCTGCGCCCGCCGCTACACCGGGGTGTCGGCGGGAAACCGGGGTCTCGGCGTCAGAGGGGGTCAGGAGTGGAAGACGGTGTGGAGGTCGCCGATCGCCTCGCGGCCGCCGAGGCCGTCGATCTCGAAGAGCACCGAGATGCCGGCGACGTGGCTGCCGAGGCGCTCGACGAGCTCGCGACCGGCGGCCAGGGTGCCCCCGGTCGCGAGCACGTCGTCGATGAGGAGGACGCGGGAGCCCGCGGGCAGATCGTCGTGCATCTCGATGGTCGCGGTGCCGTATTCGAGGGCGTAGTCGACGGACGCCGCGGGCCGGGGGAGTTTGCCGGCCTTGCGGATCGGGATCAGTCCGACGCCTGCGGCGATGGCGGCCGCCCCGGCGAGGATGAAGCCGCGAGCCTCGATGCCGGCCACCACGTCGAACCGCCCCGCGAAGGGCTCGATGATCGCCTCGGTCGTCACGCGGAGGGCCTCGGCGTCGGCGAGGAGCGGCGTGATGTCGCGGAAGATGATGCCGGGCTCCGGGTAGTCCGGGATGCTGCGGATCAGGGATTCGGCGCGGGTGAGGGCGGGGGAGAGGGTGGCTTCGGGCACCGGACAAGGGTACGCCGCGTTCACAACTCCGGAGAATCCGTGGGCTCCGGGCCGATAGCGCTCGAACGGCGGCATCGGATCCGGATTCTCCTGAGTTGTGAACGGGGACCGGCGGGCACCCGGCACCCTTGACATCGTGGGAGCGCTCCCATAGAGTTCACGGAAGTTCGTGGGAGCGCTCCCACGACTCACCCACGCACCACCACCCGCACGAACCCACAAAGGAGTGAACCGTGAACTCACGTGCCCGCACCCGGATCCTGGCGACAGCCGCCGTGGCATCCGTCTCCGCTCTCGCCCTGGCCGGCTGCTCCGGCAGCACCGGCGGCGACGGCGACACCGGCGGCAGCGCCGACGAGAAGGTCACACTGACCGTCACCACCTTCGGCACCTTCGGCTACGACGACCTCTACGAGGAGTACGAGAAGGCGCACCCGAACGTGACGATCGAGGCCACCAACATCGACACCGGCGGCAACGCCCGCACCGACGCCTTCACCAAGATCGCCGCCGGCTCCGGCCTCAGCGACATCGTCGCGATCGAGGAGGGCTGGCTCGGCGCCATCATGGACGTCTCCGACACCTTCGTTGACCTGCGCGACTACGGCATCGAGGACCGCAAGGACGACTGGGTCGACTGGAAGTACGGTCAGGCCACCGACGCCGAGGGCCGCGTCATCGGCTACGGCACCGACATCGGCCCGAGCGGCATCTGCTACAACGGCGCCGCCTTCGAGGCCGCCGGCCTGCCCAGCGACCGCGAGTCCGTCGCCGAACTGCTCAACGGCGACTGGGAGAACTACTTCCAGGTCGGTGCCGACTACACCGAGAAGACCGGCAAGGCCTGGTACGACCACTCCGGCTTCGTCTGGAACGCCATGGTCAACCAGCTCGACGAGGGCTACTACACCGCCGACGGTGAGCTGAACGTCGAGGGCAACGACGAGCTCCAGGAGCGCTTCGAGCTCCTCGGCGCCGCGACCGAGGGCGGTCAGTCCGCAGCGCAGACCGCGTGGGACTGGAACGGCGGCAAGTCGTTCGTCGACGGCACCTTCGCCACCTTCGTCTGCCCCGGCTGGATGCTCGGCGTCGTGCAGGGTCAGGTCGAGGCCGGCGGCGGCGACGCGTCGACCGGCTGGGACTTCGCGGACGTGTTCCCCGGCGGCGCGGCCAACTGGGGCGGCGCGTTCCTGTCGATCCCGGAGTCCTCGGAGCACAAGGAGGCCGCGGCCGAGCTCGCCGACTGGCTGACGCAGCCCGAGCAGCAGGTGAAGCAGTCCGCCGCCGCGGGCAACTTCCCCTCGACCATCAAGGCGCAGGAGTCCCTCGCCGACGAAGCCACGCCCAACGCGTTCTTCAACGACGCGCCGACCGGCGCCATCCTCGCCGAGCGTGCCAAGGGCGTCGTCGCGCAGTTCAAGGGCGCCGACGACTCGGTGATCCAGGAGAACGTCTTCGGCCCGGCGCTGAGCGCACTCGACCGCGGTGAGACCGACACGCAGGGCGCCTGGGACCAGGCGATCGGCCTGCTGAACGACCTCGTCGGCTGATCATCTCGCTTCGACAGGCTCAGCGACCCAGAGTGGACGCCCAGCGCCCCGAGTGGACGCCCAGCGCCCCCGAGTGGACGCCCAGCGCCCCGAGTGGACGCCCAGCGCCCCGAGTGGGTGGCTGAGCCTGTCGAAGCCCGGCAAAGGACACGCCCATGACCCTCACCGCCCCGCCGGCGGAGCCGCAGGCCGCCGCCCCCGTGGCGGCGGACGCTCCGCCGCGACGCTCCTGGCGCACCCGCGTCTCCCGTTTCGACCACCGCGCCTCTCCGTACTTCTACATCTCCCCGTTCTTCCTCCTCTTCGGGCTCATCGGCCTCTTCCCGCTGCTGTACACGGTGTGGGTCGCGGTGCACGAGTGGGATCTGTTGAAGGGGGAGGGGCCGTTCGTCGGCTTCGGCAACTTCGCGGCGATCCTCGGCGACGGCATGTTCTGGAACTCCATCCGGAACACGCTGAGCATCTTCCTGCTCTCCGCCATCCCGCAGCTCGCCGTCGCCCTGGTGATCGCGTACCTGCTGGACCGCGGACTGCGGACGCCGACGTTCTGGCGGATGAGCGTCCTCATCCCCTTCGTGGTGACGCCGGTCGCCGTGGCGATCATCTTCTCGAGCATCTTCAACGAGGCGGACGGGCTGGCCAACAACCTCCTCAACCTCGTCGGCATCGCCGATCAGCAGTGGAAGCACGACACATTCCTGTCGCACATCGCGATCGCCGTCATGGTGAACTTCCGCTGGACCGGCTACAACGCCCTCATCCTCCTCGCCGCGATGCAGGCCGTGCCGCGCGACCTCTACGAATCGGCCGCACTGGACGGTGCCGGGGCTGTGCGGCGGTTCTTCGCCATCACGATCCCCACCATCCGTCCGACGCTGATCTTCGTCATCATCACGGCGACCATCGGCGGCCTGCAGATCTTCGCCGAACCGCGTCTGTTCGACGTCTCCACCGCGGGCGGCATCGGCGGCAGCGATCGGCAGTTCCAGACCACGGTGCTGTTCCTCTGGGAGCTGGCGTTCTTCCGCCGGAACCTCGGCGAGGCCTCGGCCGTCGCGATCCTGCTGTTCCTCCTCATCGTCGCGATCGGCCTCATCAACTTCCTGATCTCCCGGCGCATCGCCACCGGAGACGCCCCGAAGAACCGCGCGGCCCGACGCCGCATCCGCCCGACCGGAAAGGAGGAGGCGCGATGACCGCCACCCAGGCCCTCAGCGTGCCGGAGCGGATCCGCCGCCGGCGCGGCGCCGCGAGCGGGAGCGCCGGCCTCGGCAGCCGCCCCGGCTTCCTCACCTACGGGCTCCTCGCGGCCTTCGTCATCGGCGGCGCCTACCCGCTGTGGTGGTCGTTCGTCGTGGCGAGCGGGACCAACGCGACCCGCGGTGAGACCCTGCCCCTCATCCCCGGCGGCAACTTCCTCGCGAACGCGGCGAAGGTGTTCGATGCGATCCCGTTCTGGCTCGCGCTCGGCAACTCGTTCCTCATCTCGACGATCATCACGATCTCCGTCGTCACGTTCTCGACCCTCGCCGGCTATGCGTTCGCGAAGCTGCGCTTCCGCGGGCGGGACGGCCTCATGGTGTTCGTGATCGCGACCATGGCCATCCCCACGCAGCTCGGCATCATCCCGCTGTTCATGCTCATGCGCGAGCTCGGCTGGACGGGGACGATCGGCGCGGTGATTGTCCCGACCCTCGTGACGGCGTTCGGGGTGTTCTTCATGCGGCAGTACCTCGTGGACGTCATCCCGGACGAGCTCATCGAGGCCGCCAGGGTCGACGGCGCGAACCAGTTCCGCACGTTCCTCACCGTCGGGGTGCCCGCGGCGCGGCCGGCCATGGCGATCCTCGGACTGTTCACGTTCATGACCGCCTGGACCGACTACCTCTGGCCCCTGATCGTGCTCTCCCCCCAGAACCCGACGCTGCAGACGGCGCTCAGCCAGCTGCAGTCCGGCTATTACATCGACTACTCGATCGTGCTCACCGGCGCGGTGCTCGCGACCCTTCCGCTCCTCGTGCTCTTCGTGATCGCGGGGCGGCAGCTGGTCAGTGGCATCATGGCGGGCGCGGTGAAAGGATGACCCCTATGACGCGTGCCTTCCCCTCGGACTTCCTCTTCGGCGCGGCGACCGCGGCCTACCAGATCGAGGGCGCCGCCTTCGAGGACGGACGGACGGCATCCATCTGGGACGCCTTCTGCCGGGTGCCCGGGGCCGTGGTCGGCGGCGACGACGGGGATGTGGCGTGCGACCACTACCATCGGTATCCGCAGGACGTCGCGCTGATGAAGCAGCTCGGGCTGCAGACCTACCGCTTCTCCACCTCGTGGTCGCGGGTGCGCCCGGACGGCGGCGCGGTCAACCAGGCGGGGGTCGACTTCTACAGCCGTCTGGTCGATGAGCTCCTCGCGGCCGATATCCTGCCCTGGCTCACGCTCTACCACTGGGACATGCCGCAGGCCCTCCAGGAGGTCGGCGGCTGGACGAACCGTGACGCCGTCGACCGCTTCCTGGAGTACGCGGGCACCATGCACGACGCCCTCGGCGACCGCGTGAACGTGTGGACGACCCTCAACGAGCCGTGGTGCTCGTCCTTCCTCTCCTACACCGGGGCGTG
>Ga0209646_1000087_pt1 | contig 193273 bp, 181 predicted proteins | sample AraplaL_Col_mTSA_FD_184259 | JGI IMG/M metagenome (GOLD analysis project Ga0209646, IMG submission 184259) | Arabidopsis root microbial communities from the University of North Carolina, USA - plate scrape CL_Col_mTSA (SPAdes) (version 2) | ecosystem: Host-associated > Plants > Roots >...
GCGCCGGTCACGCGGGCCGCTTCCTCGACGTCGGAGCCCAGGCTTTTCAGCGCGGACGAGGCGTACAGGTAGACGTGCGGCACGTGCGTCAGGCCGGCGATCACCACGATGCTGGTGAAGGAATAGATATTCCACGGGATGAAGCCGAGGATGTCCTTGGCCCACAGAGAGTAGAAGCCCACGGGCCCCATCGAGACGACGTAGCCGAAGCCCATCACCATCGGCGAGACGAAGATCGGCACCAGCAGCATCGGCGCGATGAAGCCGCGGCCAGGCAGGTCGGTGCGTATCATCAGGAAGGCCAGCATGCCGCCCAGCGGCACGGCGATGGCGGTCAGGCCGGCGGCCAGCAGGAAGGCGTTCTTGAAGGCCACCGAGAAATCGGGATCCTCGAAGATGAAGCGGTACGCGTCCAGGCCCAGCTCCTTGGCGGGCATGAAGAACGGCGCGTTCAAAAAGCTTTGGTAGAAGATCAGCAGCAGCGGCAGGAGGATGGCGGTGGCGGCCAGGGTGACCACCACGCCGCGCGTCCAGTTGATGCCGCGCCGGCCGGAGCCGGAGAGAGTCAGAGTTTGCATAGGAATTCCGTTTTATACGTGCGCATGCGGGCACCCGGCCCGCTGGTCAGCGGGCGGGTTTTACGGCGAGTGAGACTTTACTTACTTCTTGCCTGCGGTTTCTTTCCACTGCTTGAGGAAGGCCATGCGTTTGGCCGGCCCCAGGAACTGCAGCACGATAGGATGAACCGGCACCGGCTTGATGTTGTCCTTGCCGATCTGCTTGATCAGGTCCGCCGACGTGGTCTCGCCGGTGACGTCGGCGCGGATCGCGAACAGCTTGGAGTCATTGGCGATGATGGTCTGGCCGCGATGCGACAGCATGTAGTCCAGCCACAGCTTGGCGGCGTTGACGTTCTTGGCGGCCTTGTTGATGAAGAAGACGCGCGACAGCACCAGCGTGTAATCCTTCGGCAGCACCACGCCGATCGACGGGTCGGTCTTGGCGCGCACCAGCGCGTAGGAACCCAGCACGTTGTAGCCGATCAGGTTCTCGCCCGACGAGATACGCTCCATCATGGTGCCGGTGGACGACTGCACGCGCACCTTGGCCACGCCGAAGGCGTTTTCCAGGTCCTGGAACTTCGGATTCTCGCGCGCGTCCTGGGTCATGAACATGAAGCCGACGCCGGATTTCTCGATGTCGTAGGTGGTGACCTTGTCCTTGAACTTAGGCAGCGTAATGAGCTTGGCGAAATCGGCGTGCGTCTGCGGCACTTCCTTGGCGTCCATCAGGCGCTTGTTGTAGACGATAGCGGCCGGCTCGAAGGTGGTGCCGTAGGCCTGGTCGTCCCATACCGCCCAGCCGGGGATCTTGGAGGTTTCAACCGATTTGTATTTGAGCGCGTAGCCGTCGGAGGCCAGGCGCATTTGCAGGTCCATCGCGGACGACCACATGGCGTCGGCGGTATTGCCGCCCGCCGCCACTTCGGAGATGAAGCGGTTATACACCTCGGTGGAGTTCATGTCGTTGTATTCGACGGTGATGCCGGGGTACAGCGCGTTGAAATCCTTGATCAGCGGCTGGGTGGCCTTGCTGTCCGTGGCGCCGTAGATCACCAGCTTGCCCTCTTTCTTGGCGCCGTCGATGATCTTCTGGTAGTCGGCGGGATAGCCGGCCGGCACCTGCGCCATGGCGGCGCTGGCAAACAGGGTGGCGCATGCAGCGGCCAAAGTCGTTTTCAACATCATTTTTGTCTCCGTCGTTTTATAGGTATTGTGTTCAGCGCACCAGACCGAGTTCGGCGGCGCGCCTGCCGTAATCGTCCACGGCCTTTTTTACATATGCTGCCAGCGCATCGCCGGTCAGCCCAAACGGGAACAGACCCGACGCCGCGCGCATTTGCGCGAACTGCGGACTTGCCAGCACGCGGTCGAAACTCGCGACCCAGTGCCGATAATCCGCATCCGACACTTGTGGCCCCATCCAAAGCCCCCGGATGATAGGCCACACCACATCGATGCCCTGCTCGCGTGCCGTCGGCGCATTCGCCAACACGCCCGGCAGGCGGTGCTCGGCCAGGATCGCCAGCACCCTGGTATTGCCGCCGGCCGCGTACAGCGTCGCCTCGCTGGCGTCGCCGGACACCACCTGCACCAGGTTGGCGTGCATCGCGGCGAAGGCCTCGCCGCCGCCCTCCAGCGCCACGAAACGCAGCACCTTCGGATCGACGCCGGCGGCCTTGACCACCATCGCCATCTTCAGCCAGTCCTGGCTGCCGATAGTGCCGGAGACGCCGATCAGCACCTTCTCCGGATGATCCTTCAGCGCCGTCACCAGCTGACCCAGTGTCTTGTAGGGCGAGTCGGCGCGCACCGCGATCATGCCGTAGTCGGCGCCCAGCGCCGCCACCCAGCGTACATCCGACGACGTGGCCTTGCCGAACTTGCCCTGCGCCAGATTGAGCAGCGAGCCGCCCGAAAAAGCCACCAGCGTGTTCGGCTCCGCGCGCCGCTGCGACACCAGCGAATGCCAGGCCACCGCGCCGATCCCGCCCGGCAGATAGCTGATGTGCATATCCGACGGCGGCGGCTTCGGCGTGCCGCTCAAGCCCTGCAAACCCTTTTGCGCCAGCTTGCAGGTGAGGTCCATCGCGCCGCCCGGTTTGGACGGCACGATGCACTCCAGGCCTGCCGCTTGCGCTGCAGCGCTTAGCAAGAGCGCGGCAATCAAAGCCAGCAAAACTTTAGTCATCTTGGTAGTTATCTTAGAACGGTGAAGCTTTCAAAGCGCTTTCAGAACGCGGCATTTTCGGTGAAAAATGCCGCGCTCTTTTCCTCGGCTTAGAAGCGGTGCTGCATGCCGACGACCAGGCCATGTTGGCTGGTGCCGAAACCGGCGTCGTCGCGCGACAGGCCAGTCAGTTGGCCATTCTTGGCCTTGGCGTAAGCGGCCGTCACATGCAGGTCGGTGCGCTTGGACAGTGCGTAGCGATAGCGCAGCACGTACATGGTTGGATCGGCGTCCTTGCCGGCGGCGACGTTCTTGACGTTGACGTGATAGACAGCGCCGGTCAGCGTGGTCACCTCGTTGGTCTTGTACGCGATACCGGCCCAGGTGGTGGTGGCGTCGACGTCGGCGGTCAGCGCCTTGCCGGCGACCAGTTTGTAGTCGCGCACCACGCCCCACAGTTTCAGCGGACCGTTTTCATAGTTCGCGCCCAGGTGCCAGACGGTGTTCTTGTCACGGTTGCCGGTGGCGGGAACGGTGTTGCCGTTGTTGCGCTCCCAGGTCGCCATCAGGTTCACTGCGCCCAGGTTGTAGGCGCCGGTGAAGCCGTATTTGGCGCTGTCCTGCGCGCCGGTGGTCTGCTCGCCGGCGGCGTAGTTGGCGCCGAACTTGAAGTCGCCGACCGTGCCGGAGTACTTGATCAGGTTATCGTAGGCCGTGGTGAAGCCGTATTTGCTTGGGCCGGTCGCAGGGCCCGAGGTCGCCCACGAGTAGTAAGGCGCAAAGCCCATTGGATCGTAGGCGATCACGGTGTCGTACACGCTGCTGAACGAACGGCCGATGACCACGCGGCCAAAAGCGCCTTCCAGGCCGACGGTGGCCTGGCGCTTGAACAGCACGCCGTCCTGCGCGCCGGTGTCCATCAGGATGCCGCCTTCCAGGTTGAAGATGGCTTTCAGGCCACCGCCCAGGTCTTCGCTGCCACGCAGGCCCCAACGCGAAGTGTTCATGCCGCCCGAGATCACGCTGGTCTGGCTGCCGCCGGTTGCCGATTTGTTATTGGCCGATTCCATGCCAACGTCCAGCAAGCCGTAGACCTGCACGTTCGATTGAGCGTGAGCGGCGCCGCCAGCGGCTGCCGCCAATGCCATGATAGCGAGGGTCAACGAGGTTTTCTTCATGTATGTCTCCAGAGGGATATAGTTATTTGTGACACCTGATCGATGCAATCAGGCTGTCACTATAGGAGTCACTTCCTTTCAATTACCTTTCACTGCTACTTCGGCACGGATTCCTGTCGTCCATGCACCACAAATCAGGTGGGGACTTCCCTTTTGAGGCGGCTGCGACCATGATTCTGGCCTTACACTGAACTTATTTCATATGGTTGGCAAGAATTTATGCGCATTCTGTTAGTTGAAGACCACACCGAGTTATCACATTGGCTGTCCAAAGCCCTTCGCGACGCCAACCTGACGGTGGAATGCGCGGACAACGGCGCCGACGCCGACGCCCTGCTGCACACGCAGGATTACGCGCTGGTGATCCTCGATTTGACCTTGCCGCGCATGGACGGACTGGAAGTGCTCAAGCGCCTGCGCGCGCGCGGCGGCCCGCGCGGCCAGACTCCGGTGCTGATACTGACCGCGCGCGGCGGCCTGGAAGACCGCGTGCAGGGCTTGAACCTGGGCGCCGACGACTACCTGGCCAAGCCCTTCGAACTGGCCGAGCTGGAGGCGCGTGTGAAAGCGCTGCTGCGCCGCAGCGTCGGCAACGAGTCGCTGGTGCACAGCTGCGGCGCGCTCAGTTTCGACACCGTCACGCGCATGTTCACCTACGCCGGCGCCCCGCTGGCGCTGACGCCGCGCGAACACGCGGTGCTGGAGACGCTGATCACGCGCTCCGGCCGCGCGGTCTCGAAGGAGAAGCTGTTCGACGAAGTGTTCGCGCTGGCGGACGACGCCAACCTCGACGCCATCGAGCTGTATATCCACCGCGTGCGCAAGAAGCTCGACATCGCCGCGCCGGATGCCGCCGTCATCACCACGCTGCGCGGCATCGGCTACCTGCTGCAGCCACGGCCCGCACCCATCCCCGCGCCGGCCGGCGGCGCCAAGGGCGGCTGACGTTGTCCAAGGCCGGCCTCCGCACGCCGTGGCTGTACCGGCTGGCGCGCCGCCTCGGGCCGGGCGCACCGCTGGGCAGCCTGCGCGGCCAGCTGCTGCGCTGGTTGCTGGGCCCCTTGCTGGTGCTGGTGGCGTTGAACACCCTGTCGGTCTACCACAACGCGCTGGACGCCGCCGATGTCGCCTACGACCGCTCGCTGCTGGCCTCCACGCGCGCGCTGGCGGAGCGCGTCTCCATCGTCGACGGCAAGGTGGTGGCGGACGTGCCGTACGTGGCGCTGGACAGCTTCGAGACCGATACGCTGGGCCGCATCTACTACAAGGTCACCGGCATCAACGGCGAGACCGTGTCCGGCTACGCCGACCTGCCGCCGGTGCCGGCCAACGTGCCGCGCTCGGAGGCCTATCCGGCGCTGGTGCGCTTCTATCACGCCAACTACAACGGCCAGCCGGTGCGCATCGCCGCGCTGCTGCAGCCGGTGTACGACAGCTCGATGCGCGGCATCGCGCTGATCCAGGTGGGCGAGACGCTGGAGGCGCGGCGCGGCCTGTCCAACCAGATCCTGTTCGACACGCTGGCCTGGCAGGCCTTGCTGCTGCTGGCGGTGGCGCTGCTGGTGTGGTTCGCCGTGCGGCTGGTGCTGCAACCGCTGATGCGGCTGAAGATCGCGGTGGAGACGCGCAGCCTCAATGATCCGTCCGACGTCGACCCGACGCTGGTGCACAAGGAAGTGCGGCCGCTGGTGGCGGCGATGAACAGCTCCCGTTCGCGCCTGCACATCCTGATCAGCAGCCAGCGCCGCTTCATCGCCGACGCCTCGCACCAGCTGCGCACACCGCTGACGGTGTTGAAGACCCAGGCGGAACTGGCGCTGCGCGAATGCGACCGTCCCGGCGCCGATCCGCAGGCCACGCGCGCCGCGCTGCGCGAGATCGTCCACAGCATCGCCGCCACCACCGATTCGACGGTCAACCTGGCCAACCGCTTGCTGACGCTGGCGCGCATCGAACATGGCGGCGACGCCGACGGCGCGGCGGCCCAGTCGGAGCCGGTCTCGCTGCGCGACGTCGCGCGCCAGGTCGGGCTGGAGATGGCGATGGCGGCGGTGGCCAAGCAGATCGACCTGGCGCTGGAGGCCGACAGCGAATGCGTGGTGCAGGGCCAGGCCTTGCTGCTGCACGAGATGATCGCCAACCTGGTGGACAACGCCCTGCGCTACACGCCGCAGGGCGGCACGGTGACGCTGCGGGTGCTGCCCTACATGAGCGGCGTGGTGCTGGAGGTGGAGGACAGCGGCCAGGGCATCGCGCCGGCCGAGCGCGAACGGGTGTTCGCCCCCTTCTACCGCGCCGCCGCCACGCTGGAGCGCAATCCCGGCGGCGCGGGCCTGGGCCTGGCCATCGTGCGCGACATCGCCACCCTGCACGGCGCCGCCATCGCACTGGACGACGCCACCGGTGGCCAGGGCCTCAAAGTCACCGTCACCTTCTCCCGCACCTGACCCGCCAGCGCCGCTGCGGTAAAATACGCTCAACTACGTTAGCGTCCGGGGCATATCATGAGCGAGCAGGACATCCGCTGGCTGCAGCGCCTGTCGAATTACCGGCGCGCGTTGGCACAGCTTAAAAAATTCGTCGACCACGGCCCGCTGAACGAGCTTGAGCAGCAGGGTCTGATCAAAGCGTTCGAGTTCACGCACGAACTGGCGTGGAACGTGATGAAGGATTATTTTCACTATCAGGGCAACAGCAATATCAGCGGCTCGCGCGATGCAACGCGCGAGGCATTTCAGTACGATCTGCTGAGCGACGGCGAAACCTGGATGGGCATGATCAAGAGCCGCAACCAGTCGGCGCATACCTATAACAAGGAAACCGCCGACGAAATCGCTGATCTGGTTTTGAAACGCTACTTCGCGCTGTTCACTGCCTTCGAGCGAAAAATGACGGAGCTCGAAGATGCCATCTGAACCGAATCCGCCAGCATTCGGGCTGAAGGCCAGCGTAGTGCACAGCATGGGTGCTGTCTTCTCGGCGCATCCCGAGGTCGAACAAGCGATACTGTATGGTTCGCGAGCCAAGGGCAACTACCGGCGCGGCTCGGACATCGACCTATGCCTGACTGGCGCCGGATTGACCATGCCGCTGCTGCTCAAAATAGAGAACGAACTGGACGACCTGCTGCTGCCGTACAAAATAGACCTGTCGATCCGCGACCGGATCGACAACCCGGAACTACTGGCCCATATCGAAAGAGCGGGCGTGTCGTTCTATCACCGCAAGAAGGAATAAGTACATGATCACCAAAGAAGACATGGTCGAGCTGTTTGCCGACATGAAGCAGAACGCGCCGTGGGATAGTTCCAAGCCGCTATTGTGGGGCTATTTTTTCGCCGACCCGACCAAGAGCAAGCTCGAAGGCGCGTCGGCACAGCTGAAGGCCAAGGGCTACCAGGTGGTCGGCATCTACGACTCCGAGCCGGAAGGCGAAACGCCGGCGCTGTGGTGGCTGCACGTTGAAAAAGTCGAGAAGCACACGGCCGACACCCTGCACGCCCGCAACCAGGAGTTCTACAAGTTCGCCGAAGAGCACCAGCTCGAATCCTACGACGGCATGGACGTCGGCCCCGCCACCTGATTACAGCAAGGCCGCCAGCGCCGGATGGTGCTTGGTGGCCGTGAACTCCGTCACCTGATAGCTGGCGACCCCGTTCTGCGCGAACGGGTCCAGCGCCAGCAAGCCGTCCAGCTCCGCGCGCGACAGCTTTCCACTCACCAGTATCACACCGCCGTCGCGCGGGTTCCTGGGCCCCGACGCCAGAAACATCTCGCGCGCATACTGCTCGTCGAGGAAGGCGCGATGGGCGGCCAGATGCGCCTCTATTTCAGCCAGCGGTTTCAGGTAAGTCAGATTAACGATATACATGCTCAGCAAACCTCATTGAGATACGGTCATATTTCAGTAAACAGGTATTCCCGCTGACCATCGTGCAGGATCAATGTACGCTTGCCACCCTTGCTGCCGACGACGAACTCGAAAAAATCCAGCCCCGGCGTAATCGTCAGCAGCGACACGCTGCCGTCGGCATTCGCATGGGTGGCGACGGCCGTCTTCCATTCCCCGGCATCGACAAAGGTCTGCCTGCCCCGGCGGGTAACGGCCAGCTCCCCCAGTTCCTCACTATGATAGCGCCTGGCGAGCTTGCCGACCACGGCGGGCGCTGGCGGCACCGTAAAGCGCGCGCGTCCGGCGGCATGCCCGGCACGGCTGGACGCGGCCGCCACCCGCAGGTCCTCGGCCGCTTCCGGCTTGCCATCGTAGAGCACCTCCAACAGGTAGCGCTGGAAGATCGGCAGCAGCGCATAGCCCTCGTCGGCATTGAGCATCAACACAGCGCCGACGCCGGTCTCCGGCAGCAGGAAGAAATTACTCTTGAATCCAGGCAGACTGCCGCCGTGGTCGATCACCTGCAGGCCGTTCACCCTCATCACTTCCAGGCCCATGCCGTAGCTCGTGTCGTCGCCGGCGGCCACCTGGGGAGCGCGGCGCGCCAACAGGTTGGCGCTCGATACCAGCTGCCGGCCGTCCTCCAGCCGACCCTGATTCGCCTCCAATTGAACGTAGCGGATGAAGTCGTGCGCCGAGGTCCATGCGCCGCCGGCGGGCCGGTGCGGAACGATGCTGCTGTCCATCTCGGTGCCGGTGACGCGCAGCTGGTTGCTGTAGTCGATGGTGTGAGGGCTGGCGTGGTTGCCACTGGTCGCCCTGGCCATGTCGAAGGTGGTGCCGCGCATGCCAAGCGGCGTAAAGATCCGCTCCTGCATCGCCCGGTCGTAGGCCGCGCCCAGCTCCATGCCGGGGTGCGCCAGCGCGCCGCCAATATAGCCGGCCGCCGACGCCATCAGATTGCTGTACTGGTACAGTTCGCCGAAATTGCTGGTCGGCTTCATGTTGGCCAGCAGGCCGATCGACGAGGCCGGGCTGGCCTGGCCAAACTCGAACATCATCTCCAGGTTCTGCTGCGGCAGGCCGGTGCAGGCGCACACCAGATGCTTGAAGCGCACCTTGGCCGTGGTGTCCGCGTCGCCCAGCTTGAAGCTTGGGTAAAGCTCGGTGACAGGCTGCTCCCAGCGCAGCTTGCCCTCGTCCGCCAGCGAGGCCAGCAACAAGGTCGTCATGCCCTTCGTGTTGGACGCGGCCATGAACAGCGTGTCGGCATCCACCGCTTCCGACCGCCCGTGCCGGCGCACACCCACGCCGCCCTCGTAGACGACCTGGCCGTGATCGAGCAAGGCCAGCGCCGCGCCGGGAATGCGCAACTGCCGGATGCCGTCGGCGATGAAGGCGCGCAGGCGGGCGATACGGGCGGCGTCCAGCGGATGCGGCTGGCGTCCGGCGAAAGACTCCGGCGTGTAGCCCGGCGGATGCACGCTACCTCGCATCATCTCCAGCGCGGCACCGCGCTTTTGCACAGTCGCCACCGCGCCGTCGAGCACGACCACGGTCCATTTGCCGCGGCTGCGCAGCGCGACAGCGCTGGCGACCCTGCGTTCGTTGGCGGGCAGCTCATAGCCGGCCGCGACGCGCTCGTCCCAACCCTCGCGGGCCGGCTCGCGTGTCAGGCTTGCGGCCACGCGTTTCACGCCAGGCCGGAAGCGCGACCAGGCGGCTTTGAGCGCGGCGGCGGCATTGGGCGCATCCACCTCGACCAGCGCCAGGCCGGCGTCGCGCTCGGGCGCATCGAGCACGGTCATGCCGTCCTCCCGCCGCACGCTCCAGTCTACGGCGCCGGTCAGCAGCGTGCCATGCCCGCTCAGCAGGGGCACATCGGCATCGAGCTTGCCGGTGCGGACGGCGTCAGGCGCCGCAGCCAAGGCGATGGACGACTGCAGCAGGCCAAGCAGGACAAGACGGGAAACTTGAAACGACACGTTCATTCGGCCACGCTCCTTGTACGCTGCTGGCAAACTTGGTTAATTTACAAGCTTATCGCACCTCGGCGCATAATTGGAAAGATTTCGCGCGGCATGTCGATTCGGTGGCGGGTGGTAAGTCGCCGCAATCACCATCATTTCGTCAACACCAACGAAAAATACATGCGTAAGGGACCGTTCGCCAGTTTGAAAAATATCTTGTTGCGGCCTTTCTTGAAGCGCACCCTACGTTTTCCCTCGGTCATGTTGAAGTCTCGCGCATAGGTATTCTCGGTGTCGTACAGGGCGCGCCAAAGCGACATTTTGTTGATGTTGCCACCTGTCCAAACCTGCTCGTCGTTGAGCCATACCTGGGCATCGTCGTCGGCGCCTATCCACATCGTCAGGTCCTGCTCCCGGTCCAGCATGAGTTCGGTATAGCCATAGTAGACGGCGTCCTCGGCGAAGTCGGGCGGCACGAGCGGATAGCTGTCGGCGTTGAAGTAACGCCACTTCACCACACGATTGTCCTTGCCGCGATAGGCAGCGTCCAGCACGACACCATCTTCCGGCGGATAGCGGTAGTTGGAAAATAGTCCGCGGCCATGTTTTCCTTCAAACGGCCCGATCAGATACCAACTGTTGACGTACACGCGATTGGCGAATTCACCGCCGCGCCCCAGCATACGGCCCACACCTTTGTTCATGGCGCCGGCATCGACCAACGGGATTTGGCCGACGCCAGGGTTGAAGATCCCTTCGCCGCTCCCCCGATAGCGCCCGGAGACATACCGGGGAAGCGCCAGATCACGATTGATAAACTTGCCGATCCGTTCGATGGCCAAGCTATCGTTGCTGCCGGGGGTAGTGTCAAGCGGGCCATCGCTGGCCAGTTCTCCGCCGGCGCCGCTTCGGACCGCGTCAGGATGCCGGCCGCCACCGTATGCATTACCGGAGGTGCTCTCCGGGCTTTGCACGGCAACGCCATTGACCCGGCGCTGCAGATCCTGTTGCCGTTGCATGAGCGCGCCGCGTGCGCGCGCCGCAAGCTGCTCGATCTCCTCCACCAACTGTTCCGGCCTGGCGTCCGCCGCCGGCGCTGAAGCCGGCGCCGGCTTGGGCGCCGCTGCGTCAAGCTGCTTGCGCGCCTGTTCCTTCGAGATCCCTTCGATGCGCGCCAGTTCGCCGGCCTTGAGGCGCGTCTCCACCTCGGCGATGGACTTCGATAACTGCCTGGCTTGTTCAAGCAATTCGGCCGGTGTCTTCGGTAGCGAAGTGGCGCTGAAACTCGTCTGGTCCGCAGCCGCATCGGACGAGGCAGTGGCGCGACCACTCTGTTCCAGCAAGCCGTGGATCTGTTTCATGTCCAGCACGCGCTTCTCCATGCTCGACTGCTTCGACAATTCAGCGCCAGCGCGCACAACGTCCTGTTGCCGCACCAGCTCGATCCGATAGGAACCGAAGTAGTAGCACAGTGCAATTAACGCCGCATGTATGGCCAACGACACCGCCATGTATCGGTGCCGTTTGCTCAGCTCTGCCATGTGGCGATGCAGAGGCTGCGGTTCATCAACGGAGCAGAACGTCATTGCGCGCCACGAGTGTGCATGGAGATATTGGTCAGCCGCTCGAACTGGCACAAATCAAGCACGTGCACAATGTCCTGATACCTGGCCAACTGGTCGCCATCGATACGGATTCGACGCCCGGGATTGGCCGCCGCTTCGTTCTTGAGACGGCCATGCAGCACCTGGGTGGACACCGGCGCGCCGTCGAGAAACAACTGGCCGCTCTTGTCCACGCCGATGACGAGCGGCGCCTCCCCTGCTTCATCGGCCTGAAGACTCGCCTGAGCGGCGGGCAGGGAAATCGGCAGCTCGGCCTGCTTTTTCGGATTGAGAGGCTGCTTGAACGAGGTCGCCACCATGAAGAACATCAGCAAGAAGAAAATGCAGTCGATCAGCGCGATCAGGCCGATTTCCGGCGGTTCCTCTTCGCCCAATCTAATTCGCATGGGACACCACATGTAAAGCCTGCGGCGGCGCGTCGCTTCCAAGGAACCATTCGTTGATCAGTCCGTTGATATTTTTTTCCAGCGCCAAGCCGAAATATGCCTGGCGATTTTTGAAGAAATGGTGCATGGCCAGGGACGGCAGCGCGACGGCCAGGCCGCAAGCAGTGTTGATCAACGCCTTCGATATGCCACCGGCCAGCAAGGCCGGGTTTCCCATGCCTTCGGAGAAGGCGATGACATGGAAGGCTTCAATCATGCCGACGACGGTACCCAGCAGGCCGACAATGGGCGCAACCGTCGCCACGATCGCCAGCGCATAGGCTTTTTGCTGTTGGTGGCGCAATTCGATCGAGGCGACGTCGCCGGCGCCACTGCTGACGACGGCGTATCCGTGGTGCCGATGCGCGACAACGTAGGCGATCACGCGGGCCAGGGTGCTGTTCTGGCCGGCCAACAGTTGTTGCAGCTTGCCGAATTCCTGCGCCGCCCAGAGCGGTTTGACGCGCTCGATCAGCCCGCCGGGCACGATGTTTCGCGCGCGGAAATTGACCAGGCGCTCAATCGTGACGGCGACGAACAGAATCGACAGTCCCAGCGTGACCACGATGGCTCCACCGCCGTCAGCGACCTGCGCAATGATGTTGAAGTCGGCGCCCAGTGCGATGTTGTGTGCTGCGAGGGCAGCCCATGGCGCCGCGCGGTAGAGTTTTCGCATGCTTAGCGCCCCGTAGCCACACCTGGTGCGCCGCCACCAAGACGCCGCTGCATCAGGTCCTTGGCCGCCGCGAGTGCATCGTCCACCTTTGCCGCAACATCCGGGATGACACCCACGCCCTCCCAGTCGGTATGGGTGATAGGGCTGATCGAGCGCCGGCTTGGTATAAATGCGGCAAAATGCTCGCTGAGCCGATAGGGGCGTGAAGCGTTGGCGCCGCCCCAAGTGCGTTCGCCGATCACCGTGGCGCGTTTCAGCGCCTGCATCTGGTACGCGAACGATTCGGCGGCGGACTTCGTATCGGGGCCTGCCAGGATGAGGACCGGCTTCTTGCCGCCATAGCGTTTGCCGTCAAGCTTATCGTGCGTCCAATACTGCGTGGTGATGCCGGTCGAACGTTCCCAGGTGTCGTCGAGGCGGGTGCGCTCGTCAACCAGATAACTGATCAATAGCGCCACCGAGTCTCCGCCGCCACCGCCGTTGTTGCGCAGGTCGATGATGAGGCCATCGGTGTCGGCGAGTTCATTCATCGCTGCGGCGTACTTGTCGGATACGAGGAAAACCGGTCCGAAAGAGGAGATCTGCAGGTAGCCGATATTGGGGCCGAGGTGTTCAACCTTTTCCACGCCAAGGTTGGATGCCAGGACCCTTTCAAGCACGGCGGGCGGCACCTGTTTTTCCCATTCCGCCCGCGTCCGGGGCGGCGGCGGCATGGCATCATCGGGCGGCACCGGGCGGACACTGGCATCGATGAACATATGCTTGTCGTGGACCACGCCATCAATGTCATCCAACAACTGCTTGGCCAGCTGCTCGCCGTCCGTGATCCCATCGTACTTGCCCTCGCGCTGGTGCTGGCGCAAAACGGCCCCGGCTTGTTGGGCTTTGTCTGGAAAAACGTAGTTGGCATTCAGCTTGGCAATCAGCGTATCGATCACCTCCTGCCGGGTCGCCCGATCGACCTCCACTGCCGGCGGCGACGGCGGCGTGCTGGCGATTGCGCCTGTCACGGTCAGCGAGAACAAAGATAGTGCGACCATCCATTTCATGTTCATTATTTTCCTTTCACATCAGTATGTGGAAACAAGTTGCTACATCTGGCGGAACTGCTTGGTAAACCCTTCGCTAACGGTCAAGCGCTCGGTCCGGCCCTTCAGGATGACCTCCAGCCCCGCGCTGCCGCGCACCTCGCTACGTTCGATCCGGTCAATGGCCTGCAGGTTGACGATGGCGCTGCGGTGGATCTGCGCGAACAGCTGCGGATCCAGTTGCTCAAGCAGGTTCTTGAGAGGCAAGCGAATCAGCGACTCGCCGTTCTCCGTCACCACCCGCGTATACTTTTCATTCGACTGGAAGTACAGCACTTCGCTCACCATCACCAGCCGCACCGAATTGCCGCTCGAAGCCTTGATCCACTTGAGGTACACCGGCGCGCTCTCCGGTTCGAACAACTGTTCCCACACGGCCGGCGGCGGGCTTGCGGCCGTGCGCGACTTCAGGCGGCGAATCGTCTGCAGCAGGCGTGCGGTCGTCAGCGGCTTGACCAGATAGTCGGACGCGCCGGCATCGAAAGCGGCCAAGGCGTACTCCGCATGCGCCGTAACGAACACGACCTGGCACGACTCGGGAATATGGCGCGCCACCTCCATGCCGTTGAGGCCGGGCATCTGTATGTCCAGGAAGACGATGTCCGGTTTCAGCGCATCGACGGCTGCCACCGCTTCGATGCCATTTTCGACTTGGCCGGCGATTTGCAGCTCGGGCCACAAGGCACGCAGCTGGTCCATCAGCTCCGCCCGCAGCAGAGGCTCGTCTTCGACGATCAGGGCGCGTGGCATCATGCGTGGCTCCCGACAACAGGTACGGTCAGCAATGCGCGTACTCCTTGTCCGTCGCCCGGCTCCACGACCAGGCTGGCCTTCCGCCCGTACAGCAGCAGCAAGCGCTCCGCGATATTCGCCAGCCCCGTGCCTTGCCCGGCTTGTTCGGTCAAGCCGACGCCGTCGTCGACCACGGATACGCTCAGCAACTCGCCCTTGCCGTCGCTCTCATGCCTTGCGCCGATGGTGATCAGGCCCGGCCGGCTGGCCCGCTCCAAACCGTGTTTGACGGCGTTCTCGACCAGCGAGATCAGCATCGCCGGCGGGAACGGCAGACTGCGCAATTCTTCGGCCACTTCGACTGCGAAGCGCAGGCGCGCGCCCATGCGGATGCGCATCACCGCCAGGTAGTCGCTCACCAGATCCATTTCCCGCCCCAGGGTCGAGGACACCGAACGCATATCCGGCATCGCGTTCTGCAGGTAGCCGACCAGGTGGTCGAGCATGTCCTGCGCGGCCTGCTGGTCGGTGCGGATAAGGTACTTCAGATTGGCCAGGGTATTGAACAGGAAGTGCGGTTCGACCTGGGCCTGCAAGGCTGACAAGCGCGCCTGCAGCGAGGTGCGTTCCAGCTCGCGCTCGCGCCGGGCCGCGTCCAGCGCGTTTGCATGGCGCGTGAGGTGCTGGCGCAGTTGGGCAGACACCAGCTCGGCGGTCTTCAGCGACTCCCCCTGCTGGATCGCGAACCAGGCCAGGCCGGGGCGGCAGCGCAGTTCGATGTGGCAACTGGGGCCCAGATCGGACGATACCCTCACCTCGACATGGCGCCCCAGCGTCAACGGACGCCAGCGGCCCAGCACGATCCGGCCCTTGAAAGGGTCATGGAAGAACGCCGGCGGGCGGGAATAGCCGAGTGCGGTGCCGAGCGCCAGCCCCGACAAGGACTCGGTGCACAGGTCAAAGGTGGTCAAGGGATTGAACGGCGCATCGATGCGGCGCGTGACCGAGGAAGCCATCGCCTCGGCAGTCAGCGGCTTGCCCTCCTCGACCAGCCGCGCAAGAAAGCCGCGGGCTATCCCGCTGGATATCAGCGCGAGCCAGATCATCACCGCCAGCACAACGCCGCCGGCAATAATATACGGCGTCAGCTTGCGGGTCCCGACTTCGCTCGGCACGGCCGGGGCGAGTTTCAGCCAGAGCGGCAGCAGCGCGATCGCCAGCGACAGGAACAAAAGCGAACCGGCGTTGAAGCGCAGCGCCGACTGCAGCAGGTAGCGGCGCACCAGGCGGCGGTCGTGTTCGACTTCCGATACGGGAGGCGCGTTAAATGGCAGAAAGGGGGGAGCACTCATTAAATTCCTCGGTTTGAACTCGCCCCGCCATTCTAACGGCTGGGGAGCGAGCGTTTTTACCCATGCGACGAATGCCCGGAAATCGGGGAGGAAACCGGTTCCGGCGGGATGAATGCCGCTGTACCTGCTCCTGAACCGATGCCCATTCAGCAGCGGCGCATAATTGGAAAGATTTGGCGCGGCATGTCGATTCGGTGGTGGCTCGTTCGTCGTCATCGTTGAGGCGGCAAGAAGCCGCCGCAATCACCAGGAGAGCATGATGACAATCACGATTACCGCTTTTGAACGTTCGCCCGACGGCGGCATGGGGCTGGCCCGCGATACGCGCGTTCGCTGGGCGCTGGAGGAAGTGGGGCTGCCCTACGAGGTACGCCCGGTGTCGTTCAGCGCGATGAAGGAGCCCGCGCATCTGGCGCTTCATCCCTTCGGCCAGATTCCGACCTATGAGGAAGGCGGCCTGGCGCTGTTCGAGTCCGGCGCGATCATCTTCCATATCGCCTCGCACCACGCGGGTTTGCTGCCGGACGAGGCCAACGCCCGGGCCCGCGCGGTGACGTGGATATTCGCCGCGCTCAACACGGTGGAGCCGCCTATCCTTGAACTGGTCACCGCGAGGATTCTGGAGGGCGACAAGCCGTGGAGCAAAGAGCGCATGCCGCTGATCGTCGATCGCATCCGCCAGCGCCTGGACCAGCTCTCGGCCCGTCTGGCGGATGCCGAATGGCTGGACGGCGCGTTCAGCGCGGGCGACCTGACGATGGTGTCGGTGCTGCTCAGGCTTCGGCCATCGGGTGTGCTGAATGGATTCCCCAGCCTGGCCGCGTATGTCGCGCGCGGAGAAGCGCGCCCCGCGTACCAGCGCGCGTTCGCCGCCCAGTTGGCGTTTAATCGTCGTGGTTCAGACTGATCTGACAATGGCTGTCGGATGGGTTAGAGTGTTATCCTTATGAAAACACTCGCGTTACCTGTCGGATGGCTTATCGGAATTATTGCGGTCGTTGCGATGGGCTTCCGGCCAGACCCATATCTGGAATACGTACGTCATATCCCACCACCGCATCCGTATCCAATTCACACAGTTCTTTGGATTGTATTTTTTCTCACCATTCACACTGGTGCTGTATTTTCGATTTTACGGCCAAACTCCTATAGCTATTCTTGGGGCCGAGCTCTGTGCGCACTGATTCTATCGGTAGGATTTCTTGTGTGCGCCGGACTCGGAGCGATGCACGCACCGCCAGCATTCACCGCCTATCTTTGGTGGCTGCTTGTATTTGGGATGTCTATACTGGGTATGTTTATTTGGTCAACAGTCGGTTCTGTGCGTCGTCAAGGCTGCCAGGAATGCAGGGACGGCGTGCTGTCCGGGATGTATTCGGCAGAAGCCGCTGCTAAGTTCCAGCTGCCGGTAAAGCCGCCGACCTTTGTGTACACGTCTATCGCAGCTTGCGCCGATTTATACCGTTGCAATCAGTGCGGAGCATGGTGGGAATTTAATCAGCGCGAAGCGCATGTCATCAGCGAAAACGAGGCGAAGGCCATTTGGCCAGCACTAGAGGTAGATGGGCGCTAACGCTCACAACGCCCAGAAGCTGCCCCTTGGGGGGAAGCCGTTTTGAAGTACCCAACGAGTGCAGGCGACCAGTAAAGGACTTTCGATAAAAAATGAAAAAGTATCTATTCGGGCTGTTTGGAAACTTGCTGATGATGGCGAGCGTATCAGCTTGCAGTTTTCCAGTGTCGTCCCTTAAGCAGCAAGTTGAAAAAGCGGAAGAAATATTCATCGCGAATCTTCTTGAAGCCAAAGTGATTCCTATCGATGACCGTCATAAATGGCCTTCGATAGAGGGGCGGTTTCAAGTTAGGAGAATTCTGAAGGGCGAAGAGCAGCCTAAGGAAATCATACTTACAACGGGCTTGGGCGGAGGCGATTGTGGCATAGGCATGATGGTCTCGCGGAATTACGTCGTATTCAAAGGACGTATGGATACCGGCATTGGTGCCCCAAGTGGTACACATCTCATTGAAGATTTTCAGATGGAAGAGCTTGCAGAGAAAATTCAATCAATAGTGCGTCAGCTACCACGCAGAGCACCGCAGAAATAGCTTACTTGAATAATAAAAATAGTCTCTCTTTTGACGAACTTTTCGTATTCCCCAACCAGACGCTGAGGAACCAATGCTGTTAAGCGACGAGTTTTACGTCATCACCGGCGCTTCCGGCGCCGGCAAGTCGACTCTGTTGAACGCACTAGGCGAACAAGGCTTTTCAGTCGTGCCCGAGGCAGCGCTTTCAATCGTTCAGGAACAGGAAAGGATGGGCGGAACACTTCTTCCAAAGACCAACCTGCAGGCCTTTATGGATGCGGTCATGGAACGAAATATCCGAGCCTACGACGCGGCGAAATCCCTCCCGCCGCCGGTGTTCTTTGATCGCGGCATCTCAGAATGTATAGGCCATATGCAGCTGCTAGGCCTGGCCATCGATCCCGCATATATCGCTGAATCGAACGCGCGCCGCTACGCCAATCCCGTTTTCGTGGCTGAGCCTTGGCCCGAGATCTACGTCTGCGATCAATGGCGGCAAGCGCCGTTTGCGCGCGCCGCCCGTTCGTTCGAGCCAACCCTGGCGCCATATGTGCAGGCTGGCTACACAACGTGCGTACTGCCCAAGGTATCGGTCGAACAGCGGGTCGCATTCATTCTTGATCAGGTGGCCTTCCATAGTCGGCGCGTGGAAGGTTCAAATCTCGGTGACTAAGGCGCGTAGTATCCGGGACAGAACAGTCCCGCGTCCCGCTCCAGCCTTTCAGCCAGCGCCGCCGCGTGCCCGGCCGATTCCGCCACCACGTCTTCAAAGCCAATGACGGGCCGGCCATTTACAATATTGATGAACTGGACGCGCAGCGCTAACGTCCCCTGCAAAATTTCGACAACGGCGCCAATCTGCGGAAGCGAGTCCATCTCCAGTTCGCCCGTCACGTTTCCATATGCGCGAATTGGCGACTCAAAGATCGAAAAATCGACGTCATATCTCATCGATATGGAACTCCCCATCGTCCAGCCGACTGCCTAGCGCAGCGCCAGGCGGCTGGCGCCGGCGCGCGGCGCATCCTCCAGCTTGAACACGCTGACCACTTCGGCCAAATTGGCGGCCTGCTCCTGCAATGAGCCCGCTGCGGCCGCAGCCTCCTCCACCAGCGCGGCGTTCTGCTGCGTGGTGCTGTCGATCTCGGTCACCGCCAGGTTGACCTGCGCGATGCCTTCGCTCTGCTCGTGGCTGGCGGCGACGATCTCGCCCATGATGCTGGTCACCTGCTCCACCGACGATACGATCTTGCTCATCGTGGCGCCTGCTTCATCGACCAGCACGCTGCCGGCGTCGACCTTCGTCACCGAGTCGCCGATCAGCTCCTTGATCTCCTTGGCAGCGCCGGCCGAGCGCTGCGCCAGGTTGCGCACCTCGGACGCCACCACCGCGAAGCCTCGTCCCTGCTCCCCCGCACGCGCCGCCTCCACCGCCGCGTTCAACGCGAGGATGTTGGTCTGGAACGCGATGCCGTCGATTACGCCGATGATGTCGACAATCTTGCGCGAGCTGTCCTTGATCGACACCATGGTCTGCACCACGCGCCCCACCACCTCGCCGCCCTCGGTCGCGTAGCCGGAGGCCGACTGCACCAGCTGGTTGGCCTGTTTGGCGCTCTCCGCGTTCTGCGTCACGGTGGCCGTCAGTTGCTCCATCGCGGATGCGGTCTCCTCCAGGCTGGACGCCTGCGCCTCGGTGCGCGCCGACAGGTCCAGGTTGCCGCTGGCGATTTCGCTGGAGGCCGTGGCGATGGTCTCCGTGCTGTCGCGCACCTGCCGTATCGTGGCGTTCAGCGACGACACGAAACGGTTGAAACCATCGGCCAGCGCGCCGACCTCGTCCTCGCTCTCGACCGTCATGCGGCGGCTCAGGTCGCCATTGCCGTCGGCGATTTCGCCCAGCATCTGCGCGGCGCGCGCCACCGGCGCGGCGATCGCGCGGCTGACCAGGTACACCACGAACAGGCCAATGCCGCCACCCACCAGGCCGCCCACCAGCGCCGAGATCGTCACCGAACGCGTAACCGCGCCCAGCACCTCGGACTCCGGCACCTCGGCGATCACGTACATATTCAGTTCCGGCACGAACGACGACGCCACCAGGCGCTTGCCGCCCGGCGCCGAGTACGCGGCGCTGGCGTAGTTCTGGCCGCCGAGCAGCTTGGTGCTCAGCTCGGCATTGAAGCCCGGCAGGTCTTTCATGAAGTGCTGGCCATCGGCCAGCGCGGTATCGCGGTGAACGATCAGCATGCCGTTCGGCCGCACCAGGTACACGAAACCGGACTCGCCAACCTTGTAGCTGCGGATGTTCTCGGCCAGCTTGTTGACCGCCAGGCCCAGGCTGGCCACGCCGATCTTGCCGTCGCCGGTATCGAAGCGCGTGTTGATGAAGACGTTGTAAGTGCTGGCGCCCGGCTCCTTGTCCAGGTTCAGCGAGTACGGCTTGCCGCTGGCGAGGAAGCCATAGAACCACTGATCGGCCGCCGCGCCCTTGTCCAGCGTGCGGTTATAGCCCTTATCGTCGAAATACTTGCCGGTGCTGCCCGAGACCCACGACACCGCCGCCGCCTTGGCGCTCTTGCGGATGCTGGCGGCGTACGCGGTCCAGGCCGGCAGGCCGCTGTCGGGCAGGCCGGCTTTTTCCCAGTCCAGCAGGAAGGTATTGGCGCTCACCGACAGCGTGGCCGCTAGCGGCTCGCCGATCTGGCGCAGGATGTCGTTGCGGATCTCGCCTACCTCGGCCGGCAACTCCTGGTTGACCACACGCTCGCGGATACTGTTGCCTGTCATGACCACGCTCAGCGTCGCCGAGATCGCCAGGAACAGCAGCAGGCAGGCCGCCATGCTGAGCATTAGTTTTTGCTGGATCGACAAACGACGCAGAAGACTAGCCATGACACCCCCAAAAAAGTTAAATCAGCGTAATCGAAGAGTGTTGCCACGCGCAACATAAAATTTCCGCTCCGTGCCGGCCAACAACGCAACCAATCGAACAGGCTGTAGGGGCGCTTTCGCCATATCATTCAGCCAATATAGAGACTATTTAACGACGATGCTTACGAAACTTTCGTTTCGCCAGCTGCTGCTGGGCGTCTTCCTGTTGATTGCCGTGCTGCTGAGCGCCGCTTCGCTGCACGCGCTGTGGACGCTAGACCGGCTCGCCGCCCACAGCCGCGACAGCGGACGCCATGCCCTGGCACTGACCGAAAACACCCAGCAACTGGCCGAGCGCAGCGTGGCGATGACGCGCAGCGCGCGACAGTTCCTGGTGCTGGACGACCCCGCCTTCCGCAAGCGTTACGCCGACGCCTGGCGCGAGGCGCGCGCGGCGCTGGACGCGGTGTCCGCCGCCCTGCCCTACACCCCGCCCGCCACCTTCGAACGCTGGCGCCACGCCGGCGACCAGGCCTGGGAGCTGTTGCAGGCGCCCGCGCGGCCGCGTTCCAGCGCGCGCCAGCAGGCGCTGGAGAAAGTGCTGGCGCCGCTGCCGGCCGTGAACGCCGAGCTGGCCGACGAGGTCAAGCAGGAAGTCGAACGCCGCAACGGCGAGCTGCTCACCGAGCTGGACCAGCGGCGCGGTGTGCTCAAGGGCCAGGTGATCGCCTCCATCGTGCTGGCCGCGCTGCTGGCCAGCGGCTTCGGCCTGTGGCTGTCGCGCCCGCTGGCGCAGATCGAATCAGCCATCGACCGGCTCGGCGAGAACCGCTACGACCAACCCATCGCCGTGCGCGGCCCGAGCGACCTGCAGCACGTGGGTCAGCAGCTGAACTGGCTGCGCCAGCGCTTGTCGGACCTGGAGGAGGACAAGGCCCGCTTCCTGCGCCACATCTCGCACGAACTCAAGACGCCGCTGGCCGCGCTGCGCGAAGGCGTGGCGCTGCTGGAGGATGGCGTGGCCGGCGCGCTGTCGCCCAACCAGCGCGAGATCGCCGGCATCCTCAACCAGAACACGGCGGCGCTGCAATCGCAGATCGAGGCGCTGCTGCGCTACAACGCCGCCACCTTCGACGCCCACCGCCTGCAACGCGAGCCGGCCGACATGGCGGCGCTGCTGGCGCAGGCAGTGGACACGCAGCGCCTGCAATGGCAGGCCGCCGGGCTGAGTGTCGCCATCGAAGGCCGGGCGCGGCCCATCGCGGTCGACGCCGAGAAGATGGCGGTCGCCATCGGCAACCTGCTGTCGAACGCCGTGCGCTTCAGCCCGCGCGACGGGCAGGTGACGTTCCGCGTCGCCGAAGCGGACGGCAAGCTGCTGCTCGACTGCATCGACCAGGGACCGGGCGTGGCGCCGGACGACGCGGCCCGCATCTTCGAACCGTTTTATCAGGGCACGCGCCAGCCTGCCGGCGCGCGCCGGGGCAATGGCATCGGCCTGTCCATCGTCTACGAATACGTCGCCGCCCATGGCGGCGCCTTGCAACTGCTGCCCTCCGACCAGGGCGCGCATTTCCGGATTGAACTTCCTTATGAAACGTAATTCCCCCTTGCTGTTGCTGCTGCTCAGCTTGTCGCTGGCCGGTTGCACGCTGACCCCGCCCCGGCCGCCGCTGCCCACGCCGGCCGAAGTGACGCTGCCGCCGCCGCCGGCCATCGTCGAACTGCCGCCGCCACCGCCTCCCGATGAAGTCGGTCCGCTGCTCAGCTATCACCAGCAGCTGCGCAAGATGACGCAGGGCGACATGCTCAAGGAGTTGAGCGGACTGGGCCTGCAACAGCGCAGCCCGCGCGTGGCGGTCCAGATGGGCATGGTGCTGATGCTCACGCGCGGCAGCGGCGACCTGGCGCGCGCGCAAGCGCTGCTCGACAGCGTGGCCACCGCCACCGAGACCGACGCGCAGCCGTTCAAGGCGCTGGCGCAGCTGTTGTCCAGCAATTGCGCGGAGACGCGCCGGCTGGCCGAGCATGCCGACAAGCTGGCCATCCAGCAAAAGGACAGCCAGCGCCGCATCGACCAGCTCAACGAGATGCTGGAAGGCTTGAAGACCATCGAACGCACGCTGCCGGCCCGTCCGGCGCCGGGGCCGCAGGCGGTGATCAAATGAGCGGGCCGCGCGAGGGCCTGATGGCTGATCGGGCGCGCGCCGCCGATGCTGCCAGCGGCGGGGCCGCAGGCGGCGATCAAGTGAGCGGCGCGCGCGCGAGCCTGATGGCCGGCCACGCGCCGACCGGCGCGGCCTACAGCACGGCGAACGCGGCCGCAGCGGGCCCAACCGGCGCGGCGGGGGCCGTCCGCGAACCCGGCACACTAACCCGCGCCGGCGACAACGGCGCCCCGCGCAGCGCCGCCGCCGGCCAGGGCGCGCACCTGCTGCTGGTGGACGACGACGCCGACCTGCTGCGCCTGCTGTCGATGCGCCTGAGCGCCAATGGCTACCGCGTGACGGCGGTCGGCAGCGCGGAGGCGGCGCTGGCACGGCTGTCGATCGAGCTGCCGCGCCTGGTCATCACCGACATCCGCCTGCCGGAGCGCGACGGCATGTCGCTGTTCCAGGAAATCCGCAGCAGCTACCCGGCCCTGCCGGTGATCCTGCTGACCGCGCACGGCACCATCCCGGACGCGGTCGAAGCGACCACCTTGGGCGCCTTCGCCTACCTGACCAAGCCGTTCGACGCCAAGACGCTGCTGGAGCGCATCGTGCAGGCGCTGAGCCTGTCCGCGCCGGAGGCCGGCCCCGCCAGCGGCGACCACGCCTGGCGCGCCGGCCTGATCAGCCGCAGCCAATGCATGGACGAGCTGCTGGCCGAAGCGCGGCTGGTGGCGGCCTCCGACGCCAGCATCCTGATCCGCGGCGAAAGCGGCACCGGCAAGGAGCTGCTGGCCAACGCCATCCACCGCGCCAGCCGGCGCAGCAAGGCGCCGTTCATCGCCGTCAACTGCGGCGCGATTCCCGAGGCGCTGCTGGAGTCCGAACTGTTCGGCCACATCAAAGGCGCCTACACCGGCGCCGTCTCCAGCCGCGAGGGCCTGCTGCAGGCGGCCGACGGCGGCACGCTGTTCCTCGACGAGATCGGCGACATGCCGCTGCTGCTGCAAGTGAAGCTGCTGCGCGTGCTGCAAGAGCGCGTGGTGCGCCAGCTCGGCTCGGACGTCGCGCGGCCGGTGGACGTGCGCGTCCTGTCAGCCACGCACCGCGACCTGGACGTGGCCATGCACGAAGGCCAGTTCCGCGAAGACCTGTACTACCGCCTGAACGTCATCACGCTGACCTTGCCGCCGCTGTCGCAGCGCCGCGAGGACATCGCGCCGATGGCGACCCAGTTCCTGCAAACGCTGGCCGCCAAGTACGGCAAGACCGTGCGGGGCTACGCGCCCGGCGCGCTGGAAGCCCTGACCACGGCGGCCTGGCCCGGCAACGTGCGCCAGTTGTACAACGTGGTCGAGCACGTGTGCGCGCTGGCGACCGCGCCGCTGGTGCCGCTGTCGCTGGTGCAGCGCGCGCTGCGGGTGCCGTCGCTGGAAGTGCTGAGCTACACCGAAGCCAAGCAGCGCTTCGAACGCAACTACCTGGTCCAGCTGCTAAAACTCACCGATGGCAACGTTGCCGACGCCGCCCGCTTGGCCGAGCGCAACCGTACCGAGTTCTACCGCCTGCTGCAAAAGCACGACCTGGACGCCAGCCTGTTTCGCAGCGACGGCGCCGCTGTCGCTGCTGAGCGACAGGAATAAACCTCAATAAATCAATCAGTTACAGAATGGCGGCAACAGGCTGTCGCCATTTCCCGACAAAATCGCGGCAATATGGCCGGGAATGCCACACCGATTCGATTTCCAATAGGAAAAATCGACATAAGCCATTGATTTTAAAATGTTTATCAGAGCTGGCACGGCCTTTGCAAAGGAGAGGATAACGTCACTGACGTTTCACCCTCAAACTTGAACAAAGGAAGCAAATCATGATGACTACCAAACTGATCGCCCGCCTGATGGTTGCCGCAACCCTGACCGCCGCTGCCGCGACCGGCACCGCATTTGCTCAAACCGATGCCGCCATGGCTGGCGCCGCCAAGACTGGCACCGCCACCAATGACGAAGCCATCACCAGCAAGATCAAAGCTTCCCTGGCAGATCAAAAGCAAATCGGCGTGACCACCACTGATGGCGTGGTTGTGTTGAGTGGTTCGGTGGCAAGCACCGACATCGGCACCAAAGCGATCCAGGTAGCCTCGGCCGTACCTGGCGTCAAAGAAGTCAAGAGCGAACTGACCGTCGCATCGAAGTAAGCAGTAGCAGTAAGCAGTAGAAGTAACCCCGAGTAATAAGAGAAACCCTTCACCGGACAGCGCACGTAGGCGCCGTCCGGGTTTTTTTTAGCTCAGGTTTTCCAGGCGGATCTTGGTGACTTGGCCGCAGACCGTGGCCAGGCCTTCGATCTTGGCGATGGCCGCCATGACGTTCTTCTCCTGCGTCTGGTGCGTCAGGAAGATGATGTCGGTGCGGGTCTCGCCTTCCGCCGGTTCCTTCTGCATCATGGCGTCGATGGAGATGGTGGCGTCGGCCAGGATGCGGGTCAGGTCGGCCAGCACGCCCGGCTGGTCGCTGACGTTCATGCGCAGGTAGTAGCTGGTGGTGATTTCCGACATCGGCAAGATCTCGATGTCGGTCATCGCGTTCGGCTGGAACGCCAGGTGCGGAACGCGGTGCTCGGCGTCGGCGGTGGCCAGGCGGGTGATGTCGACCAGGTCGGCGATCACGGCCGATGCGGTCGGCTCGGAACCGGCGCCCTTGCCGTAGTACAGCGTGGCGCCGACGGCGTCGCCCTGCACCAGTACGGCGTTCATCGCGCCTTCGACGTTGGCGATCAAGCGCTTCGACGGGATCAGCGTCGGATGCACGCGCAGCTCCACGCCTTCCACGCCGTTGACCTTGGCACGCTTGGCGATGCCCAGCAGCTTGATGCGGTAGCCCAGCTGCTCGGCGTAGCGGATGTCGATGGCGTTGAGCTTGGAGATGCCCTCAACGTAAGCCTTGTCGAACTGCACCGGAATACCGAAGGCGATCGCCGACATGATGGTGGCCTTGTGCGCGGCGTCCACGCCCTCGATGTCGAAGGTCGGGTCGGCTTCGGCGTAGCCCAGTTCCTGCGCCTGCTTGAGCACGGTGCCGAAGTCCAGGCCCTTGTCGCGCATCTCGGACAGGATGAAGTTGGTGGTGCCGTTGATGATGCCGGCGAACCAGTCGATGCGGTTGGCGGTCAGGCCTTCGCGCAGCGCCTTGATGATGGGGATGCCGCCGGCCACGGCCGCTTCGAACGCCACCATCACGCCCTTGGCTTGCGCCGCCGCGAAAATCTCGTTGCCATGCACGGCCAGCAGCGCCTTGTTGGCGGTGACCACGTGCTTGCCGTTGGCGATGGCTTGCAGCACCAGCGCCTTGGCCTGGTCGTAGCCGCCGATCAGTTCGACGACGATGTCGACTTCGGGATCGTTGACGATGTCAAACGGATCCGCCACCACCTTGACCTTGCCGCCGGTGCGCAGCTTGGCGCGCTCCAGGTTGCGGGCCGAGACGGCGACGATTTCGATGCCGCGGCCGGCACGGCGGCGGATTTCTTCCTGATTACGCGCCAGCACGTCGAACGTGCCGCCGCCGACGTTACCGACGCCGAGCAAACCTACTTTGATGGGTTTCATATAAATCGTTTCTATTGTTTGTTAGAAGCTGGCGCCGTGACGTTTCCGGTAGCCTTCCATGAACTTGGCGATACGGCCGAAGGCTTCCGTCATGTCGTCCGAATTCGGCAGGAACACGACGCGGAAGTGATCCGGCGCGATCCAGTTGAAGCCGCTGCCCTGGACGATCAGCACTTTGGTTTCGGCCAGCAGCTCGTAGGCGAACTGCTGGTCGTCCGCGATCGGGTAGATCTTCGGATCGAGGCGTGGGAACATATACAGCGCAGCTTTCGGCTTGACGCACGTTACGCCTGGAATATCGGTGAGCAGCTTGTAAGCCAGGTCGCGCTGCTTGAGCAGGCGTCCGCCCGGCCCCACCAGGTCCTGGATGGACTGGTAGCCGCCGAGCGCGGTCTGGATCGCAAACTGGCCCGGCGCGTTGGCGCACAGGCGCATCGAGGCCAGCATGTTCAAGCCTTCGATGTAATCTTTCGCATGGTTTTTTTCGCCCGACACCACCATCCAGCCGGCGCGGTAGCCACAGGCGCGGTAGTTCTTCGACAGGCCGTTGAAGGTGACGAACAGCACGTCGTCGGCCAGCGAGGCGATCGAGACGTGCTCGGCGCCGTCGTACAGCACCTTGTCGTAGATTTCGTCGGCGTAGATGATCAGTTGGTGCTGGCGCGCCAGTTCGATGATCTGCAGCAGCAGCTCGACCGGGTACAACGCGCCGGTCGGATTGTTCGGGTTGATGACGACGATGGCGCGCGTGTTGGAGGTGATCTTGCGGCGCATGTCCTCGATGTCCGGGAACCAGTCCTGCATCTCGTCGCACACATAGTGCACCGGCGTGCCGCCCGACAGCGACACCGCGGCGGTCCACAGCGGATAGTCGGGCGCGGGCACCAGCACTTCGTCGCCGGTGTTGAGCAGCGCGTTCATCGACATGACGATCAGCTCGGACGCGCCGTTGCCCAGGTAGACGTCCTCGATGGTCACGCCGGGAATATTCTTGCCCTGGGTGTAGTGCACCACGGCCTTGCGCGGCGCGAACATGCCCTTGGAATCGGTGTACCCCGCCGCGTTCGGCAGGTTGATTTTCATGTCCTGGACGATTTCATCCGGCGGATCGAAACCGAACACGGCTAAGTTGCCAATATTCAACTTCGTGATCTTGTGGCCTTCTTCTTCCATTTGCCGGGCTTTTTCCGGCACCGGGCCGCGGATCTCGTAGCAGACTTCCGCTAATTTGTTCGATTTTTGAATCGGTCGCAAAATAAAATCCTGTCTTGGTGAGGCAAACCGCTCAGGACTGCCAAAACGCCCCGGCGGCCCGTGCTGCAATGCGAAAAGAACCATTCTGCCGAAAGCCTCCCATTTAATCAACCTGTAAGGAGTGGAATCCGCAGGAACACCCCGGAAAAACGCTACAATGGCGCTTCTTTTGCCGACTAAAACCGCGATTTCCGCCATGAAGCTCCACGCCAGCGATACCCAGAAATACCAGACCGTGACCGGTTACGATGAAACCGGCGTCGAAATCAACGCCCAACGCTACAACTACAGCCTGATCGTGCTGCCGGAAATCCCGCCGCGCGCCTGGGATGCCCCGAGCTTCGACGCTATTACCGCAGAGCATTTCGACATCATCGGCGCCGACAGCCCGGATGTCGTCATCCTCGGCACCGGCGCGCGCCAGCGCTTCATCCACCCACGCCTGACCGCCGCGCTGACCATGCGCCGCATCGGCGTCGAATGCATGGACAGCCAGGCCGCCTGCCGCACCTACAACATCCTGATGGGCGAAGGCCGCAAGGTCACCCTGGCCCTGATCATCGACCACAACGAGGGCACCACCGCCTGATGAACGACCTGTACAACTCCAAGAAAATCGTCTGGTCGCTGCTGGCCGCGTTCATCATTGTCTGGCTGTACGTGTTGGGCGTGCGCTCGCTGGTGCCGCCCGACGAGGGCCGCTACGCCGAGATGGCGCGCGAAATGTTCGCCACCGGCGACTGGATCACCACCCGCCTGAACGGCATCAAGTACTTTGAGAAGCCGCCGCTGCAGACCTGGATGAACGCGGCCTCGTTCGCCGTGTTCGGCCTGGGCGAATGGCAGGCGCGCCTGTGGACCGGCCTGTGCGGCCTGGGCGGCGTGATCCTGACCGGCTACGCCGGCAACCGCGTGTTCGGCGCCCGCGCCGGCTTCTACGCCGCGCTGGCGCTCGGCTCCAGCCTGTTCTGGGTGGCTTCCGGCCAGATCGATTCGCTGGACATGAGCCTGTCGGGCATGATGACCATCGTGCTGTGCGCGGTGGTATTGGCCCAGCGCGACGGCGCCACCGACGCCGCGCGCCGCAACTGGATGCTGGTCTGCTGGGCCGGCATGGCGCTGGCGGTGCTGGCCAAGGGCCTGATCGGCCTGGTGCTGCCGGGCGCGGTGCTGGTGCTGTACTCGGCACTGTCGGGCGACCTGGCCATCTGGAAGCGCCTGCACCTGGGCAAGGGCCTGCTGCTGTTCTTCGCCGTCGCCACGCCGTGGTTCGTGCTGGTGGCACAGCGCAATCCCGAGCAGCCCTACTTCTTCTTCGTGCACGAGCACTGGGAACGCTTCTTCCTCAAGACCCACCACCGCGAAGGCGCGTGGTACTACTTCTTCGTGATGCTGGTGCCAGGCATCGTGCCGTGGCTGGGCGTGCTGCCGCAGGCGCTGTGGGGCGCCGTGCGCCGCGAACGCAACGGTGTGTTCCAGCCCAAGCTGATGCTCTTGATCTGGGCCGTGTTCATTTTCTTCTTCTTCAGCTATTCCAGCTCCAAGCTGCCCGGCTATATCTTGCCGATCTTCCCGGCGCTGGCCCTGCTGATCGGCGTCTACCTGGAAACCGCCTCGCGCAGCAGCCGCATGATCGCCGCCGGCCTGCTGGTGCTGATCGGCGTGGCCGGCGTGGCCGCCGTGCCGCAGATGGTCACCATGGCGGTGCGCCACCGCGACGAGACCGCGCTGCTGGAAGCCTACCAGCCGTGGGTGCTGATGGCCGGCATCGTGGCCGCGGCCGGCGGCGCGCTGGCGCTGCTGCATGCGCGCCACCTGCGCCGCGACCTGACCGTGCTCACCATGGCCGTGGCCGGCTTCGCCGCGACCCAGCTGATCCTGGCCGGCTTCGAGCCGTATGGCAAAATGCGCTCGGGCAAAGCCGTGGCGCTGAAGATGCTGCCCGAGCTCAAGCCGGACACCAGGATCTATTCGGTCACCACCTACGAGCAGTCGATGACCTTCTACCTGCGCCGCACCGTGGTGCTGGTCGATTACTGGGATGAGTTCACCTTCGGCCTGCGCCAGCAGCCGGAGTTGTCGATTCCTACGGTTGACGAGTTCGTCGTGCAGTGGAACGCGCACACCAAGCAAGGCGTCAAGGCGCTGGCCATCCTCAGCCCGGAGAAGTACCAGGACCTGAAGGACGACGGCCTGCCGATGCGCGTGGTGGCCGAGGACACGCGCCGCGTCGTGGTGGCCAACCTGTAATTTATAAAAATAACTTATAAAAAGAACACATGAATATCGCAACTTTCAGTTTTATCGTTTTCGGCGTGCTGTTGAACGCGGTCGCCCAGCTGCTGCTCAAGGCCGGCGCCAAGAACGTCGGCGAGATCCACCTGACGCTGAGCAACCTGTTCTCGGTCGGCCTCAAGGTGGCGACGCAGCTGCCCATCATCGGCGGCCTGACCTGCTACGTGCTGTCGGTGGTGCTGTGGATCATCGCGCTGTCGCGGGTGGATGTATCGATCGCCTATCCGATGCTGTCGCTGGGCTACGTGGTCACCGCCATCGGCGCCTGGTACCTGTTCGGCGAAGCGCTGACGGTGCAGCGCCTGGTCGCCATCGGCATCATCCTGGTTGGCGTCGCCTTGCTGGCGCGGACCTGACGAACAATTTAGAATGCGGCCATAAGCCAAATCAATATCGAGAGCGACACCAATGACCTCCGCCTTACCTTTCTTGCCTTTTTCGAAACCCACCATCGATGAGGCAACCATCGCCGCCGTCAGCGACGTGCTGCGTTCCGGCTGGATCACCAGCGGCCCCAAAGTGGCCGCCTTCGAAGCCCAGATGTCCGAATACTTCGGCGGCCGCCCCGTGCGCACCTTCAATTCAGGCACCTGCACGATGGAGATCGCGCTGCGCATCGCCGGCATCGGCGCCGGCGACGAAGTCATCACCACCTCGATCTCCTGGGTCGCCACGGCCAACGTCATCATCGAAGTGGGCGCCACGCCGGTGTTCGCCGACATCGACCCGGTCACCCGCAACATCGACCTGGACAAGGTCGAAGCCGCGATCACCCCGCGCACCAAGGCCATCATCCCGGTCTACCTGTCCGGCCTGCCGGTCGACATGGACCGCCTGTACGCCATCGCCAAAAAGCACAACCTGCGCGTGATCGAGGACGCGGCGCAGGCGTTCGGCTCCGAGTGGAACGGCAAGCGCATCGGCTCGTTCGGCGACTTCGTCTCGTTCAGCTTCCAGGCCAACAAGAACATCACCACCGGCGAAGGCGGCGCGCTGGTATTGAACAACCTGGAAGAAGCCAGGCTGGCCGAAAAGTACCGCCTGCAGGGCGTGACCCGCAGCGGCGTCGACGGCATCGATGTCGACGTCCTCGGCGGCAAGTACAACATGAGCGACATCATGGCCGCCATCGGCCTGGGCCAGTTCGCCAACATAGCCAACATCACCGCGCACCGCCGCAACCTGGCGCGCCACTACTACCAGGCTTTCGGCCCGGAATTCGAAGCGCAGTCCGGCGCCCAGCTGCCGGTGCAAGCCTTCGAGACCAGCAATTACCACCTGTTCCAGATCGTGTTGCCCGATAACGGCCCCACCACCCGCGCCGACTTCATGCGCGCGATGCAGGAGCGCTTCAACATCGGCACCGGCTACCACTACGCGCCCATCCACCTGTTCACCATGTACCGCGAGCGCGGCTTCAAGGAGGGCATGTTCCCCGTGTCGGAAAAAATCGGCCGCCTGACGGTGACCCTGCCGATGTTCTATGCCATGACCACGGCCGATGTCGACCGTGCCGTCGCAGCCGTGAAAGCGATCCTGATCAAATGAGTGTGTCGTTGATGAAACCAGAAATATCCGTCGTCATTCCGATCTACAACGAGCAGGCCGGCCTGCAAGCCTTGTTCGACCGCCTGTACCCGGCGCTCGACAAGCTCGGCACGACCTACGAGATCGTGTTCGTCAACGACGGCAGCCGCGACAACTCGGTCTCCATCCTGGCCGAGCAGTTCCGCACCCGCCCCGACGTCACCCGCGTGGTGCTGTTCAACGGTAACTACGGCCAGCACATGGCCATCCTGGCCGGCTTCGAAGCCTCGCGCGGCGACATCATGATCACGCTGGACGCCGACCTGCAGAACCCGCCCGAAGAAATCGGCAACCTGGTGGCCAAGATCCGCGAAGGCTACGACTACGTCGGCTCGATCCGCCGCAAGCGCCAGGATTCGGCGTGGCGCACCTACGCGTCCAAGGCCATGAACCACCTGCGCGAGCGCATCACCAACATCAAGATCACCGACCAGGGCAATATGCTGCGCGCCTACGGCCGCAACGTGATCGACCTGGTCAACCAGTGCGGCGAGGTCAACACCTTCGTGCCGGCGCTGGCCTACCGCTTCGCCCGCAAGCCGACCGAGATCATCGTCGAGCACGAGGAGCGCGCGGCTGGCGAATCGAAGTACTCCCTGTACAGCCTGATCCGCCTGAACTTCGACCTGGTCACCGGTTTCTCGCTGGTGCCGCTGCAATTCTTCTCGATGTTCGGCATCCTGCTGTCGATCGCCTCCGGCCTGCTGGTGCTGGTGCTGCTGGTGCGCCGCCTGTTCCTGGGCGCCGAGGCGGAAGGCCTGTTCACGCTGTTCGCGATTGCCTTCTTCTTCATGGGGACTATCCTGTTTGGTATCGGCCTGCTGGGCGAGTACGTGGGCCGCATCTTCCAGCAAGTGCGCGCACGTCCGCGCTACGTGGTGCAAACGATCCTTGAACAAAAGCCCGGCCAGTCGCTTGAAGCGCCGGCCGGTGTGGAAAAACGAACCGTAGGCCGAGGCCATGAGTGAATCCAATAAGCGTCAACGCGCCGTCGTCTTCGGCTACCACAATGTCGGCGTACGCTGCCTGAAGGTCCTGCTGGCCGGCGGCGTCGATGTCGCGCTGGTGGTCACGCACGAAGACAGCAGCGACGAGAACATCTGGTTCGAGTCGGTGATCTCGCTGTGCCAGGCCGAGGGCATCCCCTACATCACGCCGGCCGACGCCAAGTCCCCCGAGCTGCTGCAACAGGTCCGCGACATCGCGCCGGACCTGATGTTCAGCTTCTACTACCGCAACATGCTGCCGGCCGAGCTGCTGGCGGTGGCGCCCGCGTTCAACATGCACGGCTCGCTGCTGCCGGAATTCCGCGGCCGCGCGCCGGTCAACTGGGCCGTGCTGCACGGCGCCACCGTCACCGGCGCCACGCTGCACGAGATGACCGTCAAGCCGGACGCCGGCGATATCGTGTCGCAGATGGAAGTGCCGATCCTGCCGGACGACACCGCCTTCGAGGTGTTCGGCAAGGTCACCGTGGCGGCCGAGCAGGCGCTGTGGATGGTGCTGCCGTCGCTGCTGGACGGCACGGCGCCGCGCATCAAGAACGATTTGACCAAGGGCGGCTACTTCGGCGGCCGCAAGCCCGAGGACGGCCGCATCAACTGGCTGCTGCCGGCGCAGGACGTGTACAACCTGCACCGCGCCGTGGCCCCGCCCTACCCCGGCGCCTTCACCGACATCGGCGGTGTGCGCTACGTGCTGCAACGGGCCCGATTGTCTGGCAATTTCGGCAATGTTGTGTCGCTAAGTTTGCCACCGGGCTTGACAGTAGTGGATAATTGCATCTTTGGCGTGTGCGGCGATGGCCGCATGCTGACGATTTCCGCCTTGACGGCCGACGGTATCCCCGTGACGGCCGAGCAGTTGCAATCCCGCCTGGCGGAGCTGTCCGCTGGCGGACAATGAACATTACCTGGGTAACTATCAAATGAAAAAAGTCCTCATCCTCGGCGTCAACGGCTTCATCGGCCATCATCTGTCGAAGCGCATCCTGGAAACGACCGACTGGCATGTCTACGGCATGGACATGAGCACCGACCGTATCACCGACGTCCTGGAGAATGAGGCGTACAAGTCGCGCATGCACTTCTTCGAAGGCGACATCACCATCAACAAGGAATGGGTCGAGTACCACGTCAAGAAGTGCGACGTGATCCTGCCTTTGGTCGCCATTGCGACCCCTTCGACCTATGTGAAAGCGCCGCTGCGCGTGTTCGAGCTGGACTTCGAAGCCAACCTGCCTATCGTGCGCTCGGCCGCCAAGTACGGCAAGCACCTGGTGTTCCCGTCGACCTCGGAAGTGTACGGCATGTGCCACGACGACGAGTTCGATCCCGAGAACTCCGAGCTGATCTGCGGCCCGATCAACAAGCCGCGCTGGATCTACTCCAACGCCAAGCAGCTGATGGACCGCGTGATCTGGGGCTACGGCATGGAAGGCCTGAACTTCACCCTGTTCCGTCCGTTCAACTGGATCGGCGCCGGCCTCGACTCCATCCACACGCCGAAAGAAGGCTCGTCGCGCGTGGTGACCCAGTTCTTCGGCCACATCGTCCGTGGCGAGAACATCTCGCTGGTGGACGGCGGCGCGCAGAAACGCGCGTTCACCGACATCGACGACGGCATCGACGCGCTGATGAAGATCATCGAGAACAAGAACGGCGCCGCCACCGGCAAGATCTACAACATCGGCAACCCGGTCAACAACTACTCGATCCGCGAGCTGGCCGGCATGATGCTGGAACTGGCGCCGCAGTACCCCGAGTACGCCGAAGGCGCCGCCAAGGTCAAGATCGTCGAGACCACCTCGGGCGCCTACTACGGCGCGGGCTACCAGGACGTGCAGAACCGCGTGCCGAAGATCACCAACACCTGCGAAGAGCTGGGCTGGAAACCGACCACCACCATGGCCGACGCGCTGAAGAAAATCTTCGACGCCTACCGCAGCCAGGTGGCCGAAGCACAAAAACTGATGGACTAAGATTTGACCGAGACTTTGCAACCGCAAGCGCCGCTGATGGTGTTGAAGATTGATGTCGACACCTACCGCGGCACCCGTGAAGGCACCCTGAACCTGGTGCGCATGCTGAAGGCGCACAACGCCCAGGCCACTTTCCTGTTTTCGCTGGGGCCGGACCACACCGGCTGGGCACTGCGCCGCGCGCTGCGTCCGGGGTTCTTCAGCAAAGTCTCGCGCACGTCCGTGGTCGAGCATTACGGCATCAAGACGCTGATGTACGGCACCCTGCTGCCAGGCCCGGACATCGGCAAGGATTGCGCGGAGCAGCTGCGCTCGGTGCGCGACGCCGGCTTCGAATGCGGCATCCACACCTGGGACCACGTGCTGTGGCAGGACAACGTCGCCAAGCGCGACGGCAAATGGTCCACCGCCATGATGCGCAAGGCCGCCGCCCGCTTCACGCAGGTGTTCGGCGCCGCGCCGCGCACCCACGGCGCGGCCGGCTGGCAGATGAACAACGCCGCCTTCGCCGAGCATGACACCGCCGGCTACGCCTACGCCTCCGACGGCCGCTGCGTGCTCAACGAAAACGGCACGCTGGCCAATCCGGCCGACGGCCCGCACCGCCTGTCCGACGGCGCCAAGGTGCTGTCCCACATCCAGCTGCCGACCACGCTGCCGACGCTGGACGAGCTGCTGGGCCGCGAGATCGACGGCGTCGTCATCGGCACCGGCAACATCGCCGCCTTCCTGCTGAAGCTGACGGCCGGCGCCACGCGCGACCACGTATATACTTTGCACGCCGAACTTGAAGGGCAAAAACTCGCCCCCATATTCGAGCAGTTATTGGCTGGCTGGAAGGCGCAAGGCTACACATTGGCGTCGATGGCCGATTACCATCAGAAGGTCCAGCACCAGACCATGCCGGTTTGCCCGATCACCTGGGGCGAGCTGCCGGGTCGCTCGGGCCAGCTGATCGTGCAGGGCGCCGCCCGTTCTTAATGCGTACCGTTCAGGAGATAGCCTGTGGCTGATAGCCCTTCCGTAGTGACCGATTTTTCCGCCGCCATGACCGGCGGCCAGACCTTCCAGCTGTCGGGCCGGCCGGCGCGCCATACCGTGCTGTTCTTCTACCCCAAGGACAACACGCCCGGCTGCACCACCGAAAACATGGCCTTCCGCGACCTGTACGAGCAATTCCAGGCGGCCGGCGCCGAAATCTACGGCATCAGCCGCGATTCGCTGCGCTCGCACGAGAGCTTCAAGACCAAGCTGGGCCTGCCCTTCGAGCTCATTTCCGACCCCGACGAGGCACTCTGCCAGCAGTTTGGTGTCATGAAGATGAAGCAAATGTACGGCAAGACGGTGCGTGGCATCGAGCGCAGTACGTTTGTGATTGACGCTACTGGGCAATTGGTGAAAGAATGGAGAGGCGTGAAAGTAGCGGGTCACGTCGATGAAGTGCTGGAATTTGTAGCGCGTCAGGCCTGATTGTTGTACGCGTTGCAGCTTCCAGAGTTGCTCAACCGTAGCAGAACTATGCGTAACAGCCCTTGAGTCATCACTGTAATTCACACCACCACCCTACATGGTGGCCAGCCGGCCACCACGCGGTACTTTCTCCGGGCATGATGAGCGCCCGTCGGCAGTCTTATAACCCAGTTTTACCCAGCATCCACCCCATACGGTCCCAACGCTTCAGGCGTTTGGAGCGTGCGTTCGCCCTCGCATTGCGAGCGCTCACCATGGGCGGATTCCTCCAGATATTTTTCAAATGAGATCCTGATGCCACTGCCAAAATTACCTAGTAAGCCAGCGACTATACTTCTGGCCAAAGATTATCCAAAAGCGACAGGGCCGCGCCCAGTCCCCGCCATCGCAGCGGTGGCTGAAGTTGCGCCCGCGCCGAAGAAAGCGGCGCCCGTCAAAGCAGTGCCTGTAGCAAAAGCCAAAGCAGAAACCCCGAAAACCACCACCAAGTCAAAAGCCGTGGCCGCCGTACTGAAGGCCGCGCCCGCTGTATTGAAGAACGCCGCCGCCGGCATCGCGCCGGCCCCGGCACCGGTCAAGCCGGCCGCCAAGGCCAAGCCGGTTCCGGCCGCGCGCAGCAAGGTCACGCCGATCACCGCCGAGGCGCCGCATCCGGCCAAGCACAAGCCGCATGAAGTGGCGATCAAGTCCTCGACCAGCCGCCACGCCGACCAGACCGGCACCACCAAGCTGTTCGTGCTGGACACCAACGTGCTGATGCACGATCCATCGTCGCTGTTCCGCTTCGAGGAGCACGACGTCTACCTGCCGATGATGACGCTGGAAGAGCTGGACAACCACAAGAAGGGCATGACCGAGGTGGCGCGCAACGCCCGCCAGGTGTCGCGCACCCTGGACGCGCTGGTTTCCAACACCGACGACGACGCCATCGAGAACGGCATCCCGCTGTCCAAGCTGGGCAACAAGGACGCCAAGGGCCGCCTGTACTTCCAGACGCGCCTGCAAACGGCGGACCTGCCGGTCGGCCTGCCGGTCGGCAAGGCCGACAACCAGATCCTGTCCGTGGTCCGCTCGCTGGAAGCGGAACAGGAAGGCCGCCCTGTGGTGCTGGTGTCCAAGGACATCAACATGCGCATCAAGGCGCGCGCGCTGGGCCTGCCGGCCGAGGACTACTTCAACGACCACGTGATGGAAGATACCGACCTGCTGTACTCGGGTATCGTCCAGCTGCCGGACGATTTCTGGACCAAGCACGGCAAGGACCTGGAATCCTGGCAGGAGAACAAGAACGGCCAGAGCGCGACGTTCTACCGCGTCACCGGCCCGTTCGTGCCGTCGCTGCTGGTCAACCAGTTCATCTTCCTGGAGCCGAAGAATGGCGAAGCGCCGTTCTACGGCCAGGTCAAGCAGATCAACGGCAAGACCGCCGTGCTGCAAACCCTGCGCGACTTCAGCCACAACAAGAACAATGTGTGGGGTGTGACCGCCCGCAACCGCGAGCAGAACTTCGCCTTGAACTTGCTGATGAATCCGGAATGCGACTTCGTCACCCTGCTGGGCCAGGCCGGTACCGGCAAGACCCTGCTGGCCTTGGCCGCCGGCCTGGCGCAGGTGCTGGAGACCAAGCTCTACAACGAAATCATCGTCACCCGCGTGACGGTGCCGGTCGGTGAAGATATCGGTTTCCTGCCTGGTACGGAAGAAGAGAAGATGTCGCCATGGATGGGCGCGTTCGACGACAACCTGGAAGTGCTCAACAAGTCCGACTCGGACGGTGGCGAATGGGGCCGTGCGGCAACGCAGGACCTGATCCGCTCGCGCATCAAGATCAAGTCGCTCAACTTCATGCGCGGCCGCACCTTCGTCAACAAGTTCCTGATCATCGACGAAGCGCAGAACTTGACGCCGAAGCAGGTCAAGACGCTGGTGACGCGCGCCGGTCCCGGCACGAAGATCCTGTGCCTGGGTAATATCGCGCAGATCGACACGCCTTACCTGACCGAGGGCTCAAGCGGCCTGACGTATGTGGTGGATCGCTTCAAGGGATGGTCGCACAGCGGTCACGTGACCCTGGCGCGCGGCGAACGCTCGCGTCTGGCAGACCACGCCAGCGACGTGTTGTAAATGTAGTAGAATAAACCCGTACCTGTTAGCCCCGCCCGCAGTAATGCCGGCGGGGCTTCTTTTTTTCTATCAGGCTTTGTTGATGCGGCGGCGGGCGTAGCCGCCGACCAGCGCCAGGCCGCCCAGCAGCATGGCATAGGTTTCAGGCTCAGGCACGGCCGGCGCCAGCGTGTTGACGCTGAAGCTCTGGAAATTGCCGTTGGCGGCAGCGTATTGCACCTGCTGGCCGCCATCGCAGCAGCCTTCCAGGCCGTAGATGGTCAGCGTGTGGTTGCCAGCCGACAGCGCCTGGTTGTTGATCAGGAAGGAGCCGTTGGGAGTGTTGTAATCGAAGCTCCACCACATGTCGTTGGAGTTCACCGCGACGGCCTGGCCGTCCAGGAACACGGCGCCGCCACGGCCGAAGTCCACACCGGCGCGGAACGAGTAGGTGCCGGCGGCGCTCAGGCCGAAATCGATGGTGGACTTGAAGGCGATGTCCGAGTTGCCGGTGCCGAACACCGAATTGTTCGATACGTTGTCGTAGCTGCTCAAGACGGTCGTGTGGCCGCCAACCACAGCGGCGTCGACCACGCTGCGGTAATCTTGCGCGCTGGTCTGCGAGCCGGCGCCGGAACTGCCGGTCTGGAAAGTGATAACGGCGGCGTTAGAGCTGCCAATGGCGGCCAATGCGAGTGCAACTGCGGCGAATTTGATGGATTTCATGCTGGTCCCTGTGCGGAGGTTTTAATGGAAAAATGCTGGCCTGGCGCAGGGGTTGGGAGCCGGGGTGGAAATGTTTCTTAAAGCAAACTTAAAATGCGCTTAAGAATTATTTAAATGGTATCGTAAGAAAATTCCTATGTCAATCGTTAATGCAGTGCACAATAAAGACGGCGTCAGCCACGAAAGTGCTTGAAACCGGCAGCAACCTGTATGACACTAGACACTGCAAGTCTTTGATTTCGCCAGACTTTCGGACCACCGCCGAGACAAGACCATGGACATCCCTATCCTGATCCGAAAAAGAGGCAACACCAAGTATGGTGTCACCGTGCCGGACATTCCCGGCTGCGTCACCACCGGCGAAACGGTGGACAAGGCCATGAGCAACGCCACCAAGGCCATCTACGGCCATGTCGGCCAGCTGGTCGAGCAAGGCAAGGCCTTCGAAATCAAACCCTCCGAAGTGGAATTCCTGTCACGCGAACCGGACTATGCCGGCGGCATCTGGGCGCTCGTCAGCCTCGACCTGGCCAAGCTGGACGATCCGCCGGAGGACTAAGCACACGCCGACCGCGCGGCATTTTATGTTTTCACGTAAAATTAGAGTCATAATTTATCTGAAAGAATAAAATGCCTGTGTTTGAGCAATTACAACAACGCCGTCTGCAACTGGGAAAAACGCTGCAGAACCTTGCGGATCTGACGGCGATGAACGTGCCTCAGGTCAGCAACGTACTGAGCGGGAAACTCGATTCCCGCCTCAGCACCTACGAAGCGCTGGCCGGCGCGATGGACGCCACGCTGGTCCTGATCCCCAAACATCTGCTGCCGGAGGTCGCGCGGCTGTTGTCCGGCAAAGCCATCGGCCCCGACGACGTTCCCTCAACGGTCGACCGGCTTCTGGGCGGACTCAATTGAACCACGCGCTGGCCCCTCGCTATCTGGAAGTATGGCTGCGCGGCCGGCACGTGGGCTGGCTGTGCGAGGCCGGCCGCGCGACGCGTTTCCTCGCGACGGAGCAATACCAGGCCGATACGCGGCGCGCCACGCTCTCGCTGTCGATGACGCTGCCCGGCGCCGAGCAGGTGACGCAGGAAACGCTGAGGAACCATTTCGACCCGGCGGTGTACCGCGAACGCGGCGAGCTGCCGCCCTTCTTCGCGGGCCTGCTGCCGGAGGGCGCCCTTCGCCGCCGCCTGGCAGCCACCCGCAAGAGCGACCGCGACATGGACGACTTCGGCATTCTGGCCGCAGCCGGCGAGGACCTGCCGGGCGCCGTGACCGTGCTGCCCGCCAACCTCGATAACCTGACGGCGGCGGCCCGCGCCTACGGCGTCACCGGCGGCGCCGACAATCTTGAAATCAGCGTGCCCGAACAGGCCGCCGAGGGCGCAGCCTCGCTGTCCGGCGTGCAGGACAAGGTGGCGCTGTCCCACGCCAGGGACGGCAAGCGGTACTGCATGCCGGTCAAGGGCAAGCCGTCCGACCTCATCGCCAAGCTGCCGCAGGCCGGCGACGACTCGCAGGTGATGAACGAGCACGCCTGCATGCAGCTGGCCGGCCTGGCCGGGGTCGATATCGCGCCATGCCGGCCGGCGCCCATGAGCACGATGGACGACCACCCGGACCTGGTGGCCGCGCTGGGCGCCAACACGCGCTTCCTGGCGGTGGAGCGCTTCGACCGCGGCCCCGCCGGCGCGGTGCACATGGAGGATGCCTGCCAGCTGCTCACCCTCATGCCGGCCCAGAAGTATTCCGGCGCCAGGGAGTTCGTCAAGCTGGTGCAGGTGCTGGACCGCCTTGGCACGCGCGGCATCGAGGATGTGCGCCAGTTCTTCATCCGGCAGGCCGTCAACACGCTGATCGGGAACTCGGATGCGCACCTGAAGAACTTCAGCGTACTGTATCGCGATGGCGTCCGCCCCGAGCTTGCGCCGGCCTATGACATCGTCTGCGTCGCAGCGCTGGGCGGCTTCCGTGGTTTCGCCACCAACGTCGCCATCGACCAGTTGCAGCGGCAGGAAACGCTGGACACCTATGCCGCCATCGCCAGGCAGGCCGGCGTCTCGGAGCGCATCGTCAAAGCGGCCGTCACGCAGACCGTCACCCGCGCCAAGGACCTTTGGCCCAAGGCGCTGCATGAAATGGAGATGCCGGACGCCGTGCGCCTTGAAATCGCGAACCGCCTGGATACGCTGCCGCTCGCCCGCAGTGCGCGATAACGCTTGACCTTCCCACGACGGGAAGGCCTACAGTATGATCATCGAAACTGTTCAAGGAGTGCGACGATGTATCAACTACAAGTGGAAAACATGAGCTGTGGCCATTGCGTGGGCGCCGTGACCAAGGCGGTGCAGGCTGTCGATGCAGCGGCGAAGGTCGAAATCGACCTGGGCGCCAAGACCGTCAAGATAGACAGCGCCACTCCATTGGCGCCACTGAAATCGGCCATCGCCGACGCGGGCTATCCCGTCACCGGCGCGGCCTGATTATTTATCCAGCTCCGGGTAGCGGCGGAAGATGCCGTCTTCATTGAACGGTATCCGCCGCTTCGACCCGACATAAGCGGCGATGTTGGGCCGCAGCGCCACCTTGTCGCGCAAGGCGGTCAGCGCAGGATAGGACGGCTCCAGCCGCTCCATCGTTTTCGGAAACGCATACCGCAAGCCCTCGATCAACTGGAACAGCGACAGGTCCACATACGTCAGCCGCGAACCGACCGCATAACCTCCCCGCCCCGGATTGCGCGCCACCACGTCCTCGAAGTAATCGAGGAACTTCGGTATGCGCTCCTCACGGAAGGATTTGGCGCGCGCCTTGGCCTCCTTCTTCTGGTCCTCGTAGTACTTGCCGACCGAGATGGGATGGTGGGTCTCATGCACCTCGCCGACGATATCGGCGATGGTCAATTGCAGCTGGTTGGTCCACAAGCGCCCAGCCTCCGCGCGCGGCGCAAGGCCATGGCGGGCGCCGATGAACATCAGGATGTTGGCTGTCTGCCCGATCAGCAGCTCGCCCGCGCGCAGCACCGGCGGCGCGAACGACGGATGATCGACCTTGCCGCCATCGAGGCAAGCCAGCAGCTCCGGCATGCCCTTCTTCTGCCGCGCCACATCCACATACGGCACCGCCGCCTCCTCCAGCGCCAGGCGCACGAATTCGCCGCGGCCCTGCAGGCCGTCCCAATAATAAAGTTGATAGGGTGTCGTCATGCCAAGATGGTAGCACCGACAACGCCGGGGCAGCGCCCGGAACGATATTCAGTACACGGTTATAATCGACCGTTGACCCGACCACTACCCAGACGCCATGCCACCAGTCCCGCCACTTGAACTCCCGATTATCCTGATGGTCGCCACTGCCGGTTTCCTGGCCGGCGTGCAGAACGCCCTGGCCGGCGGAGGCTCGTTCATCACCTTCCCCGCGCTGCTGCTGGCCGGCCTGAATCCGCTGGCCGCCAACATGACCTCCACCATCGCCCTGTTCCCGAGCCAGATCACGTCCGCCTACGCCGGCCGCAAACTGGCGGGCGACGTCGGGCCGCTGACGTTCAAGCAGATGCTGATCATCAGCGCCATCGGCGGCATCTTCGGCGCCATCCTGCTTTTGAATACGCCGCCGTCCTTCTTCGCGCGGCTGGTGCCGTGGCTGGTGCTGTTCGCCACCAGCGTGTTCGCGTGGGGCAGCTTCCGCAAGAAGCCACTGCACGCGGCGGGCAGTATGCCGCCCTGGACGCTGATGCTGGTACAAAGCTGCATCGCCGTCTACGGCGGCTACTTCGGCGGCGGCATCGGCTTCCTGATGCTGGCCGCGCTGACCATCGCCGGCCAGCAGGTACGCGCCGCAGCCGCCACCAAGAACGTGCTGGCGATGGCCATGAACGCCGCCGCCACGCTGATCTTCGCCACCTCCAGCTTGATCAGCTGGCCGGCCGCGCTAGCGCTGTGCGTGGGCGGCATCGCCGGCGGCTTGTGCGGCGGATGGCTGATCCACCGCCTGCCGGAAAAAGTCATGCGCGGCTTCGTGGTGCTGGTCGGCGCCGCGCTGACCGTCTGGATGTTCGTCAGAATGTAGCCTTCAACGTCAGGCGGAAGGTGCGCGGCTCCACCGGATGGTAGTGGATGTCGTTGACGCCTTCGGCCGGCTCGCCCTTCAGGCGCGAGGCGTAGTAGTAATCCACGTCGCTGGCCTTGCGGTCGAACAGGTTGAAGGCGTCCAGCGACACGGCCCAGCGCCGGTCGATCTTGTAACCCACCCGCGCATACGCGATCGCCGTCGTCGCCGAACGCTGGCTGTTATCCTCGATCAGCGGACGCGGTCCGAAGTAGCGCATCTGGAACGCGCCGGACCATGGACCGAGATCGGTGACGGTGGCGCCGAACGAAGCCACCTTGCCGACCGCTCCCGGGATGTAATCGCCCGCCACGTCATGCTCGGTGTAGTGCGCCCGCGAGTAAGCCAGGTCAAGGTCGAACAGCAGCCATGGTGCGGCGATGTAGTGGTTGTTCCACTCGATGCCGGAACGGTAGCTGCCACGGCTTGCCGCCGTATCGCCAGCATCGCCGGAGAACACCAGCTCGGAGGCCGAACGCAGCTTCCACAAGGCCATCGAACTTTGCAGGCCCGATACGAACTCGGTGCGCACGCCCAGCTCCGCGCCGCGCGTCTTGACCAACGGCGTGACCGGATCGATAGGCTCGCGCTCCTTCGGCGTCAGGTGCACGGTGGTGCCGCGCGCGTCGTTGCTGTGGAAGCCCTCGCCGTAGTTGATGAAGAATTCGGTCTTGGCCCAGGGGCCCAGCACCACCGCCAGTTTCGGCGACGTCATGCCTTCGCTGACCTTGCCCGTGTTCTCGGCGATATTGCTGTTCACGTCAAAGTGATAGCGGTCATAGCGCAGGCCGGCCGTGGTGCGCAGCCACTCGCGCCACTGCACCGTGTTCTCGAAATAGACCGCCGCATTGGCTTCCTTGACCTTCGACTCCGTGATGACGCCGGTGATCTGGCGCTTGACGGTGCTGTACAGCGCCAGCGGCGACAGATAATCATAGCGTCCCTGCAGGCCGACCTTGTTGTTCACTTCCAGCCCGCCCCACTTGCCGAACCAGGTCTGCGCCACGTCGAAGCCCGTCATGCGGCGCTTCTCGGTCTGGCGCGACTGGTCGCCGTTGACCGGATCGTCGAGGAAGTAGGTGAAGTCGTTGTACAGGTCCAGGCTCGATTGCACGAGGTAGGCGTTGGCCTGCAACAGCGTGTCGCTGCTGCGGCGGCGCAGCGTGGCGGACAGGCTGTAACGCGACGTAATGCCACCGTCGCTGGTGTCGATCGCGCCGTATGGACTGATCTCGCCGCTCTGCACCGCGCGCAGCGGGATCTGGTTGCTGGCGTACCAGCCTCCCTTGTAGGCCATGCCGGTGATGCTGAACTGGTTGTCGCTGCCGCCCTGGCTGTAGCGCAGCACGCCCAGGCTTTTGTGGAAGGCTTCCGGACTAACCCACGGGCCGTTGTTGTGGCCCAGCTCCGCGCCGTAGACCAGGTTACCCTCCCCCAGCGGCGTGGAGCCGGTCAGGTTGGCGCGGTAGTACTGGTGCTCGCCGACCGTAATGCTGGCGGTGTTCTCTTTCAGCTTGTTCGCCAATCCCATGTGCGCCGCGCCGGCCGAGGCGAAGTCGCCTTCGTCCGCATAGTACGGGCCTTTTTTGTAGTTGATGCGGTCGACCAGTTCCGGCAGCAGGAAATTCAGATCGGTGTAGCCCTGGCCGTGCGCGTGGGTGCGCATGTTGACCGGCATGCCGTCGACGAACGTGGCGAAGTCGGTGCCGTGATCGAGGTTGAAGCCGCGCAGGAAGTACTGATTGGCCTTGCCGTCGCCGCTGTGCTGAGTGACGATCACGCCGGGTACGAACTCTAGCAGCTCGCCGGGCCGCAGCGCAGGACGGTTGGCGATCAGCGCCGCCGTCACCGAACCCTGGCTGGCGGCGCTGGAGGTGCCGACGCCGTTGTCATAGTGGCCGCGCACTTCCACCGCCTCCATCACAGGCTCGCCGTTGGTCGCCACCGGAACCGTCGCCGCCAACGCTGCTATCGAAAACAAAATCATAGGTACTCCTTCAATTTACTCAATTTGTTACGGCGGCTGACGTAGCCGATTCCGATCAAGCCGGCGGCCAGCGCCAGCAAGGCCAGCGTGCCGACGGTCTTCTGCACCGGTGTCAGGTTGGCCAGCGTTTGCATTTCGAAGCCGTTGACCTGGGCGTCGGCCGCATCGGGCTTGGCTTTCGGTGCAGGTTCGGCCTTCTTCGCGTGTGCGGGCACGGGCTGCGGGAGTTCCTGCGCCTTGGCCTGCAAAGCCTGCAAGTCCGCCACCGCGTTCTGCATAGCGGCGTCGGTTTGCTGCTGCGTCGCCGCCGGCGCGGGCTGCTGGGCGGACGGCGCGCCACCGCCTGCGCGGCCCGCCGTCGCCGCACCGCGCGCGACCGCCGCGTTGGTGCCGACGTTGGGTACGAACTGGCCGCTGAATTGCGGCGCGATCTTCAGCGTCGCCTTGCTGCACGAATCGGCGCTGCACGACACGCCGGCATCCTTGATGGCCTGCGCGTTTTGCTGCGTGAGCTTTTCGCGCACCGCGTCGCTCGGCTTCCAGTAACCGCGTTCGATGGCGCTCAACATGCGGTCGGTGATGGCCTGGAAGGCGCGCAGGCTGCCGCTGGTGGCGAAGCGTTCGCGCACCTTCAGGTCGTGGCGGTCTTCGACGTAGGTGTCGTACATGCGCTGCCATTTGCCGCCGTCCACCACTTCCGGCACCGTGACCTGCCAGGCCCACAGGTAGTCCACCACGCGGTTGATGTAGCGCGCGCCGGAATAGCCTTCCTTCAGCATGCTGTCGGCCCAGCGCGGGTTCAGGTAGCGGGCCTGCATCTCCTGGCCCATGTACTGCTCCAGCGTCTTGTGGCCCGGCTTGCGCGGGTTGGACAGGTCGCTGACCATCACTTCCGGCGTCTTGCCGTCCACGCTGCGGATCGCCATCGCGGTGCCGCCCAGGTACTGGAAGAAGTCGTCGTTGTCCAAGGTCGCAAACAGATTGCTGGAGCGGCTGTGCAGCGCGATCTTGCTGCCGCCGATGGCCAGCTTGAACAAGGCGCGGCGCTGGCCGGGATCGGCCTTGTCGTCGCCCCAGTAACCGGCGCCGAACGGATGGCTCATGCGGTTGATGAACACGTCCGCCACTTCCTTCTCGTTCTGCCAGGCGTTGGTGAGCGGGATCAGCTTCTCGATCTGCGTGCCGTAGGCGCCGCTCGGCAGGCCGAAGATGCGCACGGAGGCCATGCGCTGCGCTTCCTCGGCGCCGATGCCGCTGGCCTGCAAGGCGGCGGCGGTCTTGCCGCTATGCGCCTGCATCACGTTGCCGTCTTCACCGGGGCCGTTGTCGTCCTGCTTCTGCGCCAGTTGCGCGGCTTGGTCCATCAATGTCAGCAGGTTGCCGAACAGGTCGCGGAACAGGCCGGACGAGATCAGCGTCACGTCCACGCGCGGGCGGCCCAGCTGCTTGCGCGTCAGCGCTTCCACGCCGGTCACGCGGCCACGTTCGTCCCACGTCGGCCGCACGCCCATCAGCGCCATCGCCTGCGCTTCCATGATGCCTTCGTGGCGCGACGTTTCGACGCCCCACAGATTCATGCTCAATTTGTCCGGCCACGCGCCGTGGCGCTTGCGGTAATCGTCCGCCAGCTGCTGCGCCAGTTTGTAGCCGGCTTCGTAGGTGGTCTTGCTCGGGATGCGCGAGGGATCGAGGCCGAAGAAATTGCGGCCGGTCGGCAGCGCGTCCGGATTGCGTACCAGGTCGGCGCTGGCGCCCGTCGGGATGTAGCGGCCCGACAGCGCCTGCATCAGACGCTCCAGCTCCAGCGCGGCGCTGCGTTCGATGTCGTTTTCCAGCTGCGCGATGCGCTTGGTTTTCTGCTCCGGCGTCGACGTGGTATCAAGGCTGACCACGGCGCGCGCGGTGGCGTTGCGCAGCTCCGCTTTCGGCGCCACGCCGAAGGTGTGCAGGCCGAACGGCGTGAGCTTGCTGCCGGTGTCGTCGAGGTATTCCTCCAGCGCTTCCATGTCGGCTTCGGTTTTGAGCTCGGCCTTTTTCATGTCCTTCAACACGCCGCTCTTTGCCGCCAGCCGGTTGATCGCCGTCAGGTGGCTGCGCGCCAGCAGCGGGCTTTTTTGCTCGGCCACGCGGTAGTCGTTCAGCAGCGCGCCCAGTTCGCGCAGGTCGGGATTCAGGCCGGCCACGTCGAACGGTGGCGTCATGTGGTCGATGATGACGGCCATGCCACGGCGCTTGGCCTGTATGCCCTCGCCCACGTCGTCCATCACGTAGGGATAGATGTTGGGCATGGCGCCGATCAGCGCCTCGGTCGGATCGCTTTCCGACAGGCCGGCCTCTTTACCGGTCAGCCATTCCTGCGTGCCGTGGGTGCCGATGTGCATGACCGCGTTGGCCTGGAAGCCCTTTTGCAGCCATAGGTAGAACGCGATGTACTCGTGCGACGGCGGCATGCTCACTTCATTGTGCAGCTTCTCCAGGTTCTGCTCCCACGCGCGGCCTGGCTGCGGCGCCATCAGCACATTGCCGAAGCGGCGCGCCGGATAGACGAAGAACGGCTCGCCCTTGGCGTTGCGCCACAGGACGGGCGCGTTCTCCGGCTTGCCCCAGGATTTTTCTATCGATGCGCGCAGCGGCTGCGGCAACGCGGCGAACCACTTCTGGTAATCGGCCAGCGGCACCAGCAGCGCCTGGCCGCTTTCGGCCAGATGCTTCAGGCCCGCCATGTAGTCGCCCCTGGACTTGCCGGGGTAATTGCCCCACTGTTGGATCTCGCCTTGCAGTTCTTCCTGCGACGGCGGCAGCGCGGCGCCGGTCTGGTAGCCCTCCTGCTTGAGGCGCTGGACGATCTGCCACAAGCTTTCCGGCAGCACGTTCAGGTAGGCCGCGCCGATGGTCTCGGAGCCGTGCGGATAATTAAAGTACAGCATGGCGATGCGCTTGTCTGCATTGGCCTTCTGGCGCAAGGCCATCCAACTGGCGACACGCTCGTTCAAGCGCTCGATGCGCTCGGGGATGGGCGTCTCCTCCACGTAAGCCAGGCCGGTCTGCGCATCGCTGATGCGTTCGCGGCTGGCGACCACGGTCGGCTGGATCAGGCCCGCCACTTCGGCGCCGGCCAGCTGCCAAGTGCGTTCGATGATATCCAGGCCGACCTTCGATTTCTGCCACTGCGCCAGCGACTGCTGGCTCAAGGTGATGGCGTTGATCGCCGGGACGCCGATCTTGTCCAGCAGCGCGCCGGTGTTGGCGGTACCGCCCACCTTCATGCCCAGCGCGACGATCAGCTCCACGCGGCTCTTGCCGTTTTCGTCCAGCAGGAAGCGCAGCGGCACGTCGTAGGGATAGCCGAACACCGGCAGCACGTTGTAGCCGCTGGCCTCCAGCCGCGCGACGATGGCCGCCAGCGGCAGCGTTTGTCCCGCCACCAGGCTGGCGCGGTAGAACGGCACGGCGATCCACGGCGCGCCGGTCTTGTAGTTGGCGTAGCCTTGCAGGTACTGCTCGTAGCTGCTGGAGGTGCGGTTGGCCGCGACGTCGTACAGGCCCACCTCCGGCATCGCGCGCACCGGCGCAGCCGCCAGCTTGGAGCCGAAGTGGTTGCGCAGGATGTAGCGCAGCAGGTTGCCCATGTTTTCCACGCCGCCTTCGCTGTGGTAGGACTGGACGGTCCTGTCGTCGCGCACACCCTGCTCGCGCAGGCTGTCGTCGATGGCGCCGCCGACCGCGAACACGGGACGGCGCGCCTTCTGCAGCGCCAGCAGCTCGGCGCTCAGGCCCGTCATGGCCTGGCGTCCCTTGGCGTTGATGACCACCACATCGGCGCTGGTCAGCGCGCTGCGGTCGGCCGGCGTCATGCCGTTGACGGGGATGATGCGGATGGCGACGTTCAGCTCTTTCAACTCGGCCTGCAGGCCGCGCACCGCCAGCACGGCGGGACGCGATTCGATATCGCCCAACATCAGCGCCAAGGTGCGCGGCGCCTGCGCCGAGTGCACGTAGCCGCCGATGCACAGCGAGACCGCCAGCAGGGCCAGGGCCCACAACTTATTCCGGCACATAGACGACCTTCCCGTCCGGCAGTTGATATGCGGTGCCCAGGCGTTTTCCGGAGCCGGACAATGGCTTGTCGCTCACTTTGCTCACCTTGATTTCGGCGCCCTTCTTGGTCAGCACCTCGACGTGGCCGTCGGCGCTTTTCTTGGCGATGGTGACTTCGGAGTTCGGGTCCAGCAGGTCCATCATGTTCCAGGCCGAGAACAGCGCCAGCATCATGGCGACGATGAAGACGATGCTGGCGTCGAACAGGTTGGCGACGCCGGAGAGTGGGTCTTCGTTATGCTCGCCGATGCGGCTGTAGCGGTGGCGGTTCATGTAGCGCATCTCAGGCTCCCGTGCGGACCAGGTGCGGCTTGTGGTCCTGCGCCGCCAGGTGCGATTCGGCCGCGTACGCGATCTCGGTCAGGTCGATGCGCAGCCAGTGCTCGCGCACCAGGCTCAGTACATAGGCGCTGACGCTGCACGCCAGGCCGACCACGGTGGCGGTGAAGGCGGTGGTCATCGACTCGGCCATCTTCGGCAGGTTGCCCTGTGCGAGGCCGGCCAGCGAGATGCCCATCGGGATCAGAGTTCCCATCAAGCCAAGCGCCGGGCCGACGCGCACCACGAAGCGCACGCCGTCCAGTCGGCGCACGCCATTCGCGTCGGCGCGCTGCACCAGGCGTTCAAGGCGGGCGTCCAGTCCCGGCTCGCCTCCCTGCGCGGTCAGCACGGCGGCCATCTCCTGCTTGGCGGTGGCGACCAGCACGCGCACGCCGCGGCGGCGCTCCAGCCATTCGGCGCCGAAGGTGCCGAAGCACACCAGCATATGCAGCACCAGCGCCGCGATCCCCAGCAGCACGGGCAGGTACAGGACAGTGGAAATGGAATACAGCAGCGTCTCGATGGAGTGCACGGCCGCGTCGGTGGGCAGGTTAAACATGGGTTGGTCCTGTAGACAGAGATGAAAAATCGAGGCGCAGGCGTGCGCGAACGGCGCGTGCGCAAGGCACGGCCGCCAGCCGGCAAAGCCGTGGCGCGCAAAATCGATGCATAGATGTAGATCGAAACAGATGCAAGCCGCTCACCTCCCCGTGAGCGGATTGAACAGAAATGCCTGGGCATTTCCACCTGTCTGGCCGGTATCCGGGCTGGCAAGCGACACCGCCTGACCTTCCCATGCGACTGCACAGTGGTCTGAAGAGGCGGATTTGTCGTCAACGACGACGCTTGTTTACCGTTGCGGGGGCAGCACATGTTGGCTGGCGTGGCCAGCTCCATGTTTCCCGTTTAACTGCGCGTCTGGACAGACGCGCGAGCACCAAAACGGGCCGATTATACTTTAATCGGCCAGCGATTGGAGAATGGGGCAGTCGGGGCGATGATCGCCGTGGCAGCAGCTGGCCAGCGTTTGCAGGGTGTCGCGCATTTCGGTCAGCTCGGCGATGCGCTGGTTCAGTTCCGCCACGTGGCCCATGGCGATGGTTTTGACGTCGGCGCTGGCACGCTCCTTGTCCTGCCACAGCGACAGCAGGTCGCGGATCTGGTCGAGCGAAAAGCCCAGCGAGCGTCCGCGCTTGACGAAGCGCAGCGCGTGCAGGTCGTTCTCGCCGTAGATGCGGTAGCCGGCGTCGCTGCGCCTGCCCGGCGGGATCAGGGCGATGCTTTCGTAGTAGCGGATCATTTTGGCCGATACGCCGCTGGCCGCCGCGGCTTGTCCGATGTTCATGCTTGTCCTTTCAGGTGGTCGGGCTTCCAGCGGCGCAGCAGCAGGGCGTTGCTGATCACGCTGACGGAGCTGAGCGCCATCGCGGCGCCGGCGACCATGGGGTTGAGCAGGCCGAAGGCGGCCAGCGGTATGCCTACCAGGTTGTAGATGAAGGCCCAGAACAGGTTTTGCCGTATCTTGCTGTAGCTGCGGCGCGAGATGGAGATGGCGGCGGCCACCAGTGCCGGGTCGCCGCGCATCAGCGTGATGCCGGCGGCGTGCATCGCGACGTCGGTGCCGCTGGACATGGCGATGCCGACATCGGCGGCGGCCAGCGCGGGGGCGTCGTTGATGCCGTCGCCGACCATGGCGATGCAGGTGTCGCTTGTCTTCAGGCCGGCCACGGTGCTGGCTTTGTCGGCGGGGAGCATGTTGGCTACGATGCGGTCGATGCCCAGCTCTTTGCCGACGGCGTCGGCGCTGCCCTGGTTGTCGCCGGTGAGCAGGATGGTCTGGATGTGCAGGGCGCGCAGGGCTTGCAGCGCGGCGCGGGCTTGCGGTTTGACGCGGTCCCCGAAGGCCAGCAGGCCGAGTAGCTGCGCGGGCTGCGGTGCGTTTGATGCGGCCAGCCAGGAGATCGTCAGGCCCTGTTGTTCGAGCGCGGTGGCGCGGGCGCTCAGCGCGTCCAGCGCGACGCCCTCCTCCTGCATCAGGCGCGTGCTGCCCAGGATCAGGCGCGCGCCGTCGACGGTGGCCGCGACGCCGCGGCCGGGCAATGCGGTGACGTTGGCGGCGGTCGGCGCGGCAGCCCCGCGCGCGGCGGCGGCTTCTGTGACGGCGCGGGCCAATGCGTGCTCGCTGCCGCGCTGGATGGCGGCGGCCAGTTGCAGCAGCCGCGTCTCATCGATGCCGACCGGCTCCAGCGCCGCCAGCGACGGTTTGCCTTCGGTGAGCGTGCCGGTCTTGTCGAACGCCACGGTGGTGATGCGGTGCGCCAGTTCCAGCGCTTCCGCGTCCTTGATCAGTATCCCGTAACGCGCCGCCACGCCGGTGCCGGCCATGATGGCGGCCGGTGTCGCCAGGCCCAATGCGCACGGACAGGCGATCACCATCACCGCCACCGCGTTGATGATGGCCCGTTCGGCGTCGCCGGTCGCCAGCCACCAGCCGGCGAAGGTCAGCACCGCTAGCACCAGCACCACCGGCACGAACACCGCGCTGACGCGGTCCACCAGATGCTGCACCGGCGCCTTGGCCGCCTGCGCATCCTCCACCAGCCGGATGATGCGCGCCAGCGTGCTCTCCGCGCCCACCGCCGTCACCCGCACCAGCAGCAGGCCCTCGCCGTTGATGGCGCCACCCGTCACCCGGTCGCCGGCGTGGCGCGCCACGGGCAGGCTTTCGCCGGTGATGAGCGCCTCGTCCACATGGCTGGCGCCCTCCACCACCTCGCCGTCCACCGCCACGCGCTCGCCGGGACGCACCACCACCAGCTCCCCGGGTCGCACGTCGGCGATCGGCACTTCGACATCCTGCGCGCCGCGCCGCACCCGCGCGGACTCGGGCCGCAGCACCTGCAAGGCGCGGATGGCCGACGTGGTCTGGCGCTTGGCGCGCGCCTCCAGCCATTTGCCCAGCAAGATCAGGGTGATCACCACGGCCGACGCTTCGAAATACAGGTGCGGCATGGCGGACGTCGACGCGAACAATTGGTAGATGCTCAGGCCATAAGCGGCGCTGGTGCCCAGCGCCACCAGCAGGTCCATATTGCCGCTGCGGGCGCGCAGCGCCAGCCAGCCGGCGCGATAGAAGCGCGCACCGAGCCAGAACTGCACCGGCGTCGCCAGCAGCATCTGCACGCGGCCGTCCAGCATCCAGTGGACGCCGGCCAGTTCCAGCAGCATTGGCAACAGCAGGGGCAGCGACAGCAAGGCCGCCAGCACCACCGCGCGGCCGCCGGTGGGATGGGACAGCGTCGGCGCGGCCGGCGCAGGTACGCGAGCGGATGGCGGCAGCTCCGGCGAGGCGTGGTAGCCGGCCTTGTCGACCGCCTGCGCCAGCAGCGCAAAATCCAGCGGCTGCGACGACTCCACCCGCGCCGACTCCGTGGCCAGGTTGACGCTGACCTTGTCCACGCCCGGCACCGCGGCCAGCACGCGCTCGACACGGCCCACGCAGGAGGCGCAGGTCATGCCCTCGATGTTGATCGATTGAGTTAAAGGAGAAGCAGAGGCAGACATGGCGATCCCGGTGGAATACTCGATGCGGACATCATCAAGTATCCCACGATGGGAAGGTCAAGTCCAAATTGCGGCGATCAGCGCACTTCGCAATCGATGACGTTCGACTTGCCGGGCGTGTTGCGCGCCGACGGGGCCGTGCTCTGGTTGAACGCCGGCGGCGGCAGGAACTGAATGCCGGGATTGACCGGCAGGATCACCGGCGGCTGCTGGAAGTTGGGCGTGTAACCGAACTGGCCCGCGGCGAAACTGGTGGCGCCCGCAGGGTTGGTCACGTGGATCAGGCCGTCAATCACGTGCACATACAGGCCCGGCGCCAGCATCGGCGGGAGCGACGGCGACGGCACTTGCGCCAGCATCAGCGGCTGCACCGGCGCGGCCAGCGGGTCCAGCGCGGCGGTGCTGGCCAAGTTGTAGGCCAGGCGCGCCGCCACCGCCTGCTCGCTCGGCTCGACCAGGTCGGCGATGAAGGTGGTGCCGCGAATGCCGATGGTGGCGCTCGGCGTCTTCATGGCGAACTTCTCCTTGTTGCGCTTGCCCAGCAGACCGGTGACCGAGCGCAGGCCGCCCTTGACCAGGCTGAACGAGGCGTTGTCGGCCTCGGGCTTGCCGGCGTCGTAGCTGAAGTTCTCGACCTTGAACGTGGTGGCCGGCTTGAGCGTGATCTCGCTGTTGTCGATGAACTTGACCATTGCATAGGTGTTCTTCTCGGTCACCAGCGTGTCGCCGCTCTCGACCTCGGAACGCATCGACAGGATGCGCACCACGCCGTCGGCCTTCTTGGACAGCAGCGGCCCGCTCAGCTGGACCACCGTGCCCACCACTTGCGCGGCCCAGCCGGCACCCGCCGCGCCGCACAGCGCCAGCAACAACAGGCCGTTGAGCAAGGCCCGGACCACGAGAGAGTTTTTAGGCTGTGACATTTTCATTTCCAGTACATTCAGGGGGCGTTCAGTACGCCAGTCCCAGGCGCAGGTGCAGGCGGCTGGCGTTGTCGCGGCCGGTGTTGCCGGCGCGGACCACGTGGCCGAAATCGAGTTGCAGGTTGACGTAGGTCGACAGCACGAAGCGCGCGCCGACGCCGGCGCTGGCGATGCTGGTGCTGGTCAGTTCGCCCGGCAGCGCATGGTTGCGCTTGACGTAGGCGGCATCGTAAAAGCCCAGCAGGCGGCAATTCCAGCCCGCGTGGCTGCAGACGTTGGGGGTGTAGGCCTCCAGGTTGACGCCCAGGCCGGAGTCGTTGGAAATCTCGCGCTCGACAAAGCCGCGCACCGAGGTCGCGCCGCCGGCGCCGAACTGCTCGCCGGGGATCAGCGCGTCGCTGGTGTACTGGCCGTTGACGATGGCGCGCAGCTGCCAGTCGTTGGCCAGCGCCCGCGTCACGCTGCCGGCCAGGCGCAGCATGGTGTAGTCGGCCTTGGCGCCGTCGCGCGCCAGCGTGAACGCGTGCTGGTCGCCCTTGGCGCCGCCGGAGATATTGCGCAGCAGCGTCAGCTGGCCGCTCACCTCGCCTTGCTTGACCGGCAGCGTGGCCTGGTAGCTCACGCTGAGCGGATGCACGGTGACGTCGTTGCCCAGCTCCTGCCCCTGCAGCTGCACGCTGTTCTTGTAGGCCTTGTAGTCGACGCCGTAGCTGAGCTTGGATTCGAGCTCGCCGCGCTTGGCCAGGCTCTGGTTGTAGCGCGCGCCGTACACCGCGCCCTTGCCGCTGACGGCCAGGTTGACCGCGCCGGCCGACACGGTGCCGGAATCGACGTTGGAATAGCTGGCGAAGAAGTCCAGCGAATCGCCCAGCGCGTACAGCGGAATGTGATAGCCGGCGCCGTACACCTTGACGCGGCCCGGTTCCTCGGCCGAGGTGGTGTACTGCAGCGAGGCCAGGTGGTCGCGGTTGAACAGGTTGGCGTTTTGCAGGATGAAGCCGAGGTGGGTCTTGCCGGTCTGCTGGGTGCCGGTGTTGTCGATGTTGACCATGGCCTTCCAGGGGGTCTGGTCCTTGACGTCCAGGATGGCGTCGACCTCGTCGTCCTGCTCGCCGCTTTGCAGCTTCAGCGTGACTTCCTTGGCGGGGCTTTCGTTGCCCTGCTTCAGGTTGGCCGAGACCGCCTTCAGGTCCGGCGTGCGGCCCTCCTGCAAGGCGGGCAGGCTGCGGCGGATATTGTTCTCGTCGAAGTAGAGATTGTTCTTGACCTGGATGCGGCCGACGCGGGTCTCCACCACGCGCAGCTGCACCACGCCGCGGTTGAGCTCCTGCTCCGGCAGTTCGATCGTCACCACGTTGTAGCCGCGCTCGTGGTAGACCGCCTCCAGCGCCTCCAGCGCCCGCTGCACGTCGCCGAAGTCGCGCTCCTTGCCGGTGTACTTGGCCAGCAGCGCATCGATCTGCGCCTGCGGCAACAGGGTGTTGCCCTTGACTTCGAAACGGGAGATCTCGAAACGGATGGGGGCGCCCTCGGCGGGCGGCTGGTCCACGGCCCAGGCCGACGCCACGGCGGCGCTTAAAAGAGAACCTGCCAGGAAACGGGTTAAGCTATTTCTCATTGGTTCGCTCGTAGTTTTTGTCGCGTGTATTTTTTCAACTTTGAAAGTCTCTCGTCAATGCCGGTGCAGGCCGCAAACGCTCATCCGATGCTAGCATAGCCGCCATATTCAATGCCTATTTGAAATGCCGAATTGGATAGCTCCGGCGCCGAGTGTTGGATTTCAGTCCACTCCCGGCGCCCGAACCGGCGCAAATCGCGTTTCCTCAGTTGCAGTACATCTTCTTGGTCGTCTCGGATTTGCTGGCGAGTACGTCGACCTTGCCGCTGGCCTTGTCCTTTTCATCCGGCACCTTGTCGTCCGGCTTGGCGGGACCGCTGCTGCTGCTGCCGCCCGATGCCGTCGACGCCACGCTGGTATCGGTCGGCAACGAGGCCGCCGGGTTCTTGGCGATATTGGCCAGGGTGAGCGTGTTGATGATGTTGACCGTATTGCTCACGGCCTGCGAGGCCGGCGTCGGCGGCTGGCCGCCCGCGCTGCCCGCTGCTGCCGCTGCCGCGGCTGCCGCGGCGGCATCGGCTGCGGCCTTGGCGGCGGCGGCATCGGCGGCTGCCTTGGCGGCCGCTTCGGCAGCGGCCTTGGCGGCGGCCTCGGCCGCAGCTTCGGCGGCGGCCTTGGCGGCTGCATCGGCGGCTGCCTTGGCGGCGGCGTCCGCTGCGGCCTTGGCGGCCGCGTCTGCTGCCTCCTTGGCGGCGGCGTCGGCGGCTGCCTTGGCGGCCGCATCGGCTGCTGCCTTGGCGGCGGCATCGGCGGCTGCCTTGGCGGCGGCGTCGGCCGCAGCCTTGGCGGCCGCATCGGCGGCGGCCTTGGCGGCGGCGGCTTCGGCCGCGGCCTTCGCGGCGGCCTCGGCGGCGGCTTGGGCGGCGGCGGCCGCCGAGCCCGAACCGGAATCGACGACCGGCACCGTGCCGGCGCCCAGCGAGACCGCCCCGGCGCTCACCGAGCCGAACGGCGCGGCCAGCGACACCGGCGCGCCGTTGCTGTTGATCGAGGTGGCGCTGCCGACGCTGATGCTGCCGGTGGTGGCCAGCGCCGAGATGCTGCCGGTCGGCGAGGTCACGCTGAGCACGCCGCCCAGCACGATGTTATTGACCGCGGTCATCTTGATCGAATTGTCCGCGTTCAGCTGCGATCCCGATCCCAGCATGATGTCGGTGCTGGCCGACAGCGCGATATCCTGGCCGAACACCGGATTGTTGATGGTGATCGGGCTGTGCGCGGTGATCGACACCCCGCCGTTGTACGCATGGACGGTGCCCTCGGTGTGGATGCCCCCGTGGTTGTCGATGACGATGTTGCCGTTGGTGGTGGTCAAGGTGCCCAGCGCCAGCTCGCCGCTGGAGACGGTGTTGGTGAGCGCGACGTTGCCATGCAGGTTGCTGGCGGTGAAGGCGTTCACATGGTTGCCGCTGTTGTTCAGCGTGACGCCGTTGGTGCCGAACACCTGCAGGATGTTGGTCTGCAAGGCGCCGGTCTGGGTGACCGCGCCGCTGCCCTCGCCGGCGACCAGCGTGATACCGCTCTGCGCCCGCGCGTTGCCGATCGAGAGGTTGCCGGTGCTGTAGACGCTGAGCAAACCGCTCATATCGATGCTGCCGTTGGTTTGCGTGAGGTTGTAGACGTTCACGTTGGCGGCGCTGTTGGTGCCGCTCAGCACGCCGTTGGCCAGCGTCAGGTTGGAGACCGTCATCCCGCCGTTCTGCACCATGCTGCCGCCGTTGAGGTTGAGCGTGGCGCCGATCAGGTTGGAGGTGCCGTTGACGATCAGCGTGCCGGCGGTCAGCGCCAGCTGGCTGCCGCTGCCGACCGTGAGCGTGTTCAGCTTGACGTTGCCGGCGCTGGCGTCGTAGGTGATGGTGCCGGCGCTGCTGCCGATGACGGCGGCCAGCACGTTGGCGCCGTCCGGCGCGATGCTGTCGGTCCAGTTGCCGGCCGCGCTCCACAGGCCGCCGCCGGTGCCGGTCCAGGTCGACGTTGGACGGACCGTGATCGTGCCCCGGGCGCCGGAATTGAGCGTGTAGTCGCCGGCGCCGGAACCGACGATGGAGGGCTGGCTGCCGCTGATGTTGACCACCTTGTTGACGCCGACGTTCTTGTCGGCATAGCTGAGGGTGCTGCCCTCGCCGATCATCGGCGACACCGCGTCGAGCGGACCTTCCGGCATGCCCAGCAAGCCGACCAGCGTGGCGCCGGAGAAGGTGGCGTTGGTGGTGTTGTCGTACTGGCGGCTGAGCAGGGTGAGCGTCAGCGGCGCCGGCGTGATGTTGGCGGTCAGCCCGGTCGGCATGCCGGTCACCACGTAGTTGCCGCCGTCGGCGCCGCCCAGGGTGAAGCCGTTGACCGTCACGCTCTTGCCGGTGCCCACATGGCGGTCGGAGAAGCTGCCGCTGCCGGCCGACAGCGTGACCACGTCGCTGCCGATCACGCCGCTGATGGTGCCGCCGGCGACGTTCAGCGTGGCCCCCGTGCCGTACTGGCTGGTGGCCGGGTTCCAGTCCATGTTGTAGACGCGGTTGTTGGCGGTGACGCCGCTCACGCTCAGCTGCGCCGGCGCGATCTCCGTCATCAGGTTGGACGGCGACACCAGCATGTAGTTGCCGGCGTCGTCACCGGACAAGTGGTAATTGTCCAGCCCGACCAGCACCAGCTTGCTGGCGCCGGCGTTCTTGTTTTGCAGCTTGGCGCTGCCGGAACCGCTCAGCGTCACGTTGTCGCCGGAGATCGGGGTGATCGTCGCGGTGCCGTTCAACGTGATGTCGGTGGTGCCGTCGTAGGTGCGGCCGGTTACGCTCAGGCCGCCGAGCGCCAGCTTGGCCTGGTTGATCGTGCCGGTGCCGGTGACGGCGCCGTCCAGCACGTAGTTGCCATACGGGTTGTTGACCAGGGCCGGGCTGGCGACGGTGACGGTCTTGCCGGTGCCGGCGGTCTTGTCGGCGAAGCTCAGTGTACCGCTGATGCCGGGTTTGTCGCTGCCGACGATGTTGCCGTAGCTGAAGTCGTAGGTGCCGTCGGAGGTGGCCAGCACCAGACCGGTCAGCCGGTCGTAGGTCTTGCTGGCGCCGGTGACGGTGGCGGTGATGTGGCGCGGCGTGACGACCAGCTGCGGCGCGGCGTCGTAGCTGATGTCGTAGCGGTGCGAATACAGGCCGCCCACGTTGTAGGTGCCGACATTGATCGCGCCGTCGAAGCCCAGCGTGCCGCTGACGTCCGCGTGCGTGTAGGTCTGGCCGAACGCCGCCCCCGCGCCGTCGTAGACCTTGGTGCCGCCGGTGCCGGTCACATGCACCGACAGCGGCGTCAGGAAGCCGCGCAGCAGCGGTGTCGTGTGGCCCTCGTAGATGCGCCACACCGACGAGCCGCCGGAGAAATCGAAACCGCTGAAGCTGGCCTGCTGCGTCGTCTGGTCCTTCACCTGGTCCACGATCAGGCCGACCGCGCCGGCGCTGTCGGTGCCGGTGGCCGCCGCGCTGTAGTAGCTGTGGGTCACCGAGCCGCCACCGGCGCCGGCGCCGACCAGCGCGTGGACGACGTCGTTGGTGCTGGTCTTGACGTCGCCGCTGCTGTAGGTGCTGCTCAAGGTCCCGGACGCGCCGTTACCGCCCAGCAGGCCGCCGGTGCTGCCGACGCTGTAGGCATTCTTGCCGATCACGTTGCCAACCACGTAGGAAGTGCCGATGGCACCGTTGGAGTAGCCCGCCAGCCCGCCGAGGTTGGTGCCGTTGCCGTAGACGTTGGATTCGATCGCCACGCCGCTGACGGTGGCGCCCGACTGGATGCTGCCCGCCAGTACGCCGGTGTAGTTGTTGCCCTCGACCGTCGCGCCGGCGATGCGGACGTCGCGGACCGTGCCCGCGCCCAGCACCGAGAACAGGCCGATCTTGTCGGTGGTGGGCAGGTTGATATAGAGGCCGCTGATGCTCTTGTGGTTGCCATCGAACACGCCGATATAGGGGGTAGTGGCACTGGCGATCGGCTTGAAGCCCTGGTAGTTGCTGCCGCCGATGGAATTCCAGTGCGCGGTCTGGCTGGCGTCGATGTCGTTGTCGAGCACGTAGGAACGGCTGGCGGGCAAGGAGCCCATTCCTTGCAAGCCGTAGACATCGACCAGATGGTAAGGCGCGGTTGCGCCGTCGCCGCTGGCGGCGCGCACAAAGGTGCCGCCGGTGATGCGGAAATCGCTGGCGCTGAAGTTCGGCAGGCTGCCGACCTGGCTCCAGTCGCCCGCGTCCAGGTTGAAGATGCCGTTGACGGTCACGCTGCCGGTGGCGGTGATGTTGCTGCCGGCGTGCAGCGTCAGGCCGCCGGTGGTCACCGCCGCCTGCAGCGCGATGCTGCCGGTGGCGGTCAGGTTCAGGCTGTTGGACAGCGTCAGCGGCTGGCTGACGACGACGTTGCCGGGCGTACTATTGTTGTTATAGACCCCCACCAGCGCGCTGCTGCTGGCGCTGGACAGGTCGGCGTTGGTCAGCGCCAGCACGTTGGACGGGTTGCCGGTGGCGCCAATTTCGACGGCGTTGGTCGAACCCAGGCTGACCGAGCCACTGTTGAGCGAGCCGCCGGCCAGCGTCATCTTGCCGGCGTACAGGTTGATGCCGGAGGCGGACGTGAGGCTGCCGGCGTTGGTGATGCGGTAGTCGCCGCTCGAGTGCGTGATCAGGCTGAGCGCGCCGGTGTTTTTGACAGCCGCGCCGCTGGCGACGCTGATGTTGCCGCCCTGGCTGTACAAGGTCAGCGTGCCGGCGTTCTGGCCGCCCGTCAAATCCAGGTTGCCGACCACGGACAGGTTGCCGGTATTGCTGCCATAGCCGTTGCCGTTGGCGGCGTCGCCGATGCTCAGCCAGCCGTTGACCGGCAGCTGAATGTGCTTCAATTCGGTATCGCTCAGGCCCAGCACGCCGGCGGCGTCGGTGGCGCCGGCGCCGACCTGGATGGCGGTGGCGTCGGAATACGGCGTCAGCCGCACACCGTGCGTCGCGGCCGCGGACAGCGAGCCGTTGAGCGTCATATTATCGGCCTGCACCACGACATTGCCGGAGGAGGACAGCACGGCCATGCCGGTGTCGACCGTCACCACGCCGTTGGTCTTGGCCGAGGTCAGCGTCATGTCGTGGGTGCTGGTCACGTTGCCGCTGACCCGGACATCGCCGTTTTGGGCCGTGGCCGTCAGCGTGCCGCCCGCGAGGCTGTTGGCCAGGTTGATACTGGTGCCGCTCAGCACGACATTGCCGTTGGTGGCCTGCAGCGACTCGTAGCCGCCGATGGCGTTGCTGTCGTTGGCCAGCGTGATGTTGGAGGCCGCCATCGCGTTGATGTTGTGGATCGTGAGCGCCGCGATCGGCTCCGTGGCCTGCACGATGGAACCGTTCGACGCCGTCAGCACCAGGTTGCTGTTGCCGCCGGTGATGGGGGCCTTCAGGTTGATGTCGCGGTCGGCCGTCAGCGACAGCGTGCGGCCGGACGGCAGCAGGATCTCGCTCAGCACCGAAATATCGCCGCCGCTGGTGCCGTTGGGATTATTCGTGCGGACCGTCACGTCGTTGGCCAGCAGCGCCGTGTGCAGCGTATTGGTCAGCAGCAGCGAATCCTGCACGGTGCCCGATTCCAGGAAGGTCGTGCCCCCGGTCACCAGGTTGAGGTTGCCCACCGAGTTGGGCACGCCGTACACGCCGCTGTTGTCGGCGATGTAGACATCGCTCGGATCGAGCAGCAGCTTGCCGGTGGCGCCCTTGGGCGCGAGGGTATCGACCGTGCCCTGCATGTTCAGGTAATGGCCGGAGGTTTCGACGAAGCCGCCGTTGCCGCCGTTGGCGCCGCCGCGCGCGGAGATGGCGCCGAACATCTGCGTGACCTGGTCGCTCCAGACGATGACCTTGCCGCCGTCGCCGTTGACCGTGGCGTCGGCCCGGATCACGCTGTCCTTGCCCACATACGATTGCTGTGCGTTCTGCACCGCCGCGTTCTTGCCTTGGTAGTCGCCGCCGACCAGCACCGTGCCGCCGCCGGCCGCGCCACTGGCGTCGACCACGGCGTTGCCGGTCAAGCCGACCCGGGCGCCCAGCAGCCGGATGTCGCCGCCGGTGTTGAGGTTGCTGCCGGTGGCGGTGGTCGTGCTGCCCGCCTCCAGCAGCGTGGTGCCGCTCGCCTTCAGGACGATCTGGCCGTTGGCGCCGCGCACCGCGCTGTTGGCGTTTATGCCGCCGCGCTGGGTGACCAGCGCGCCATACACGCCGACCCGCCCGCCCTGCGCCACGATCTGGCCCAGGTTGAGCGCCTGGTCGGCCGGGGCCGACACCACCACCTGCACATTGGGATCCTTGGAGTCGAACAGCTGCACGCTGTGGCCGGCCGCCAGCACCACGTCGCCGTTGGGCGCCGAGATCACGCCGCTGTTTTCCACCGCCGGCGCCACCAGGAAGATCTGGCCGCCGGACGGCGTGGTGATGGTGCCCGCGTTGCTGACCTTGCCAGCCGTGGCGTCGCCGCTGAAGTTGTTTTTGCCGGCCAGGAAGTCGGCGTTGGAGATCGCCAGGCTCGACGCCACCAGGCCGTTGACGTCCACCCGCGAACCGGCGCCGAAGATCACGCCGTTCGGGTTAATCAGGAATACCTTGCCGTTCGATTGCAGCGAGCCGAGGATCTGGGTCGGGTTCTGGCCGGTGATGCGGTTCAATACCTTGCTGTCCGCGCTCTGCTGGATGAAGCGGGTGATCTCGTCCGGCGCCACCGAAAAACTCTGCCAGTTGATGATGGTGTTGGGCGTGTTGGTGATCGAGTAGGTTTTGCCCTGCAGATTGAAGCTGGCCTGGCCCGCCACCACGGTCGGGTTGGACGGCCCCGCCTGCGCGGTCGAATAGCAGGCGGCCACCATGACGGCGATCAGTTTGCGGCGCATGGGCGCGGCCTGGGCGCGGCGTTGCGTGGAGCGGCTGGTGTCGGCTTTCATAACGGCATCCTCTATCCGGTGTGGAGTGACGTCCGCGCGCTCCGGAATGCCGCGAACCAGTTATTCGGAGTGTGTTCGGGAGTGGAATCGCGCCCGCAAAGCATATCCACAGAGAAACTAATATTCCTCTAAGTGTAGCCTTCTTTGCCGAGGCCGCCACATTTTTTTCCTGCCGGACGACAGATTTTTCCCGCATGTGGCGAGTTTGCGCCGAGTTATTTCGCCGTCATGTTTGTGCTTTTTCTACTATTTGGTCTCGAATGTGGTCACGCCATCCCAGTCAGCACCGGGCGGATGAGCACGATAGAAATTGATGCGCTCAGTATACAGGGAGTAGAGACTGCGCTCAGGAAATATTTCCTGTAATTTAACGATAATCTGCATCGCCTGATCCCACTGTTGCATGCGAACAGCAGAGAGCGCCGTGTGCCAGCGATCCAGCTCGTCGCGTGTGGCCGGATCGACATCTTTGTCCAGACCAACCGGCTCGAAAATCGCCACCGGCTCGTGCTTGCCCTTGACCCGCACCAGGTCCAGCTCCCGGTAGGCGTATTCCGGCGCGGCGGCGCGGGTGGCCTCGCCCACCGCGATGCCCACGCCGTAGACCTTGGTGATGCCCTCCAGCCGCGAGCCCAGGTTCACGGCGTCGCCCATGACGGTGTAGGCGCGGCGGATCTTCGAGCCCATGTCGCCCACGTGCATCAGGCCGGTGTTCAGGCCGATGCCGATCTTCAGCGGCGGCCAGCCGCGTGCGACGAAGTCCTCGTTGAGCCGGCGCGCGCTGGCCTGCATCAGCAGCGAGGTGGCGACCGCGCGGCTGGCGTGGTCGGGGAAGGCCACCGGCGCGCCCCAGAAGGCCATGACGGCGTCGCCGATGTACTTGTCGAGCGTGCCGCGGTGGCTGTCGCGGATGTCCTCCGACATCGCCGTCAGGTACAGGTTGATGTACTCGCGCAGCTGCTTGGGCGTGAGCCCCTCGGAGATGGTGGTGAAGCCGCGCACGTCGACGAACAGCACGGTCAGCTCGCGGCTCTCGCCGTCCATATTGTATTTTTCCGGATCGTCGGCCATCTCGGCCACCAGCTCCGGCGCCACGTATTCGCCGAAGCGCGACACCAGCGCCTGCCCTTTCCTCACCTCGAAGAAATAGCCCCACGCCACGTTGAGCACGAACACCGAGGCAATCACGATCAGTTGCATGGCCAGGTTGTAGATCAGGTCGAGCGAGGTGTATTCGTAGTAGTTCAGGCCGAAGCTGGCGGCCAGCACCAGCACGCCCAGTAGGATGGAGCGCAGCGGCGACAGCGCGGCCAGCGCAAAGCTCAGCAGCAGGCCGATCGCCAGGATCTGCCCGGCCTCGATCACGAACGCCGTGTAGGAGCGCGACTTGAAGCGGTTGTCGAGGATGGACTTGATGATGTTGGCGTGGATCTCCACGCCCGGATACTCGGCCTTGACCGGCGTGGCGCGCAAGTCGACCAGGCCGGGCGCGGTGGTGCCGATCAGCACGACCGTGCCCTTCAGCAGCTCGACCGGCGCGCGCCCGGTCAGCACATCGGCCGCCGACACGTAGCGGAAGGCGCCGCCGGCCGGGCCGCCGGTGCCGCGGAACTGCACCACCGTGGTCATCGCCTCGCCGACCGGGATCACGCGCTGCTTTTTACCCGGCAGCAGAAAGGTCAGCGCATCGTAGCCGCCGCTTTCCAGCTGGCTTTGCGACAGCTGGTCGACCGACTCGGTCAGCAGCGGCCGGATCGCCAGCGCGTCCAGGTACAGCCCGGCCGTGGCCACCGACAGCGAGGGATAGTAGTTGTCGCCCACCTGCTGGATCAGGTAGGCCGAGCGCACGATGCCGTCCGGATCGGTGGACACGGAAAAACTGCCACCGCCGGCCGCCGCCCGCTGCAGCACCGGCACGTTGGCCTCGAAGCCGGGGGCGTTGTAGGCGGTCAGTTCGCGGCCGTTCAGGTCGCGCTCGGTGAACAGCGGCTTGGGCAGCTCGCCCTTGACCTGGTCCGGCGACAGGTTGAAGCCCAGGATCACCGGCTGCCCTTTCAGCGCGGCGGCGAACAGGCCGTCGTAGTCCAGCGAGGGTTTGAGTTGCTCCAGTTTCTGTTTCAATGCCGGCAGGTCGCTCAGCTCCTTGTTGGACAGCTTCTCCAACACGCCGTAGCCGGAACTGGTGTCCGGCTCGGGGAAGGAAATATCGTAGCCGACCGCCTTGACCTGGTAGTGCCCGGTCAGCTGCGAGATCAGCCGCGCCTGCACGTTGCGGCTCCACGGGAAGCGGCCGAATTCGGTCAGCGCCTTGCCGTCGATGTCGACGATGACGATGCGCGGATCCAGCACCGGCGCGGCCAGCTTCATGCGCTCGCCGGCCAGCAGGTTGTCGAAGCGAGCCACCGCCTCGCTCTCCCAGATGTTGAGCGAGTACAGCACGCCGGCCGCCGTGATCAGCACGCCCAGCAACCAGCGCGGGCCGTACTTCAGCAGGACCTTGGTCCACTTGGCGGGGATCAGGCGCACGCGCGCTCCTTACGGTGTATAGCCGGGGATGAGGGACTCGTCGATGACGTCGATCTGCTTCTCGTCCATGTTCTTGTGGGCGAACTGCAGATAGATCTTGCTGCGGATGAAGATGTCGAACAGGTCGGGATCGATGTGGCCGTTGAGCGAGAAGTTGCCCAGGATGCGCAGCGACTCCGACAGCATCTTGCCCTTTTTATACGGCCGGTCCTTGGCGGTGAGCGCCTCGAAGATGTCGGCGATCGCCATCAGCCGGGCCGGCACCGACATCTGGTCCTTGGTCAGCCCGCGCGGATAGCCCTTGCCGTCCACCCGCTCGTGGTGGCCGCCGGCGTATTCCGGCACGTTCTTCAGGTGCTTGGGCCACGGCAGCGCCTCCAGCATGCGGATCGTCATCGAGATGTGGTTGTTGATTTGCTTGCGCTCGGGCTCGGTCAGCGTGCCGAACTTGATGGTCAAATTCATCACCTCGTCGGCGTCGAGGAAGTCCCGCTCGACACCGTCCGGACTGGTCCAGCGGCGCTGGGCGATGGCGCGCACGCGGTCCTGGTCGGCCGCCGGCATGCCCTCGCCGCCGACGTTGGCGGCGCGGATGAAGTCGCGGTCGGCGCGCAGGGCGGCCTGTTGCGCCGCCAGTTCGGCGTCGATGGCGGCGTGGTCGCTGCCCGCCTCCAGCTTGCGCTTGAGCGCGGCGATCTCGGCGTCGCGCAGCAGCAGCTCGAAGCGGGTGTCGATCAGCGCGATGCGGTCGAAAATGGTTTCCAGCTTGGTGGCCTTGTCGACCACGTGCACCGGCGTGGTGATCTTGCCGCAATCGTGCAGCAGGCCGGCCAGCCACAGTTCCTTGCGGTCGGCGTCGGTCATGCGGAACTGGGCCATCGGGCCGGTCTCGGTGGCGTGCACGGCCTCGGCCAGCATCATCGTCAGCTCCGGCACGAACTGGCAGTGGCGGCCGGTGTACGGCGATTTTTCATCGATGCCGATGTTGATCAGGTTGACCAGCGCTTCCAGCAGCTCTTCCAACTGGGCGATCAGGCGCTGGTGCGTGAGCGCCACCGCGCCCTGCGCCGCCAGCGCCTCGATGAAGCGCTGGTCGGTCTGGGTGAAGGCGCGGATGGCGCCGGTGTCCTTGTCCTTGGCGTTGATCAGTTGCAGCACGCCGACCAGTTCGCCCTCGTGGTCGCTCATCGGCACCGTCAGGAACGATTGCGAATGGTAGTGGCGCAACTGGTCGAACTTGACCATGCCGGAGAAATTGAAGACGTCGGCCTTGTACACATCCTCGATGTTGACCGACAGGCCGAAGTGCGCCGCGTAGGCCGCCACCGAGGCCAGGTTCTTCTCGCCGTTGTCGTCGAACAGCGGCACGCCCGGCGCCGAGATCGGCTGGCCGCTGACGCCGCCCTGGTGGGTCTGGAGCGTGTCGTTGATGAGGATGGCGAAATCGAGATGACGCTTGTCCTCGCTGGGGCGGTACAAGGTGCCGCCGTCGGCGTTGGTCATGCTCTTGGCAACGATCAGGATGCGCTCCAACAGCGTATCGGTGTCGTGGCTGCTGCCCAGCTGGACGCTCAACTCGGTCAACTGGTCGAGCCGCTGTGCAATCTGGGTTTGATTCAACTCTTGCATGGTTGCTTTTTCACTAGCGATTAAATGGGCCGGCGTCAAGCGCACTAACAAAGTGTAGCCGCAGCGCAAGCTGTTGTACATCAACAATTGATAGGCACGACAAAATTACCATGGGCAGTGTCGGGTTTTTCCCTGTTGCAGGGAAAAAAAGTTATCATCAATCGGCGTATCGAGCTAAAAAACAGGGATGAGTATGAAATTTATTTTTTGGGGAGTGCGCGGTTCCATTCCCTCCCCCGGACCGCGCACCGCGCGCTACGGCGGCAACACCACGTGCATCGAGGTACGCACCGATGACAACACCCTGATCGTCATCGACGGCGGCACCGGCATTTTTTCGCTGGCGCAATCGCTGTTGCAGAACAAGACCACGCCGATCCACGCCAACATCTTCATCACCCACAGCCACTGGGACCACATCCACGGCCTGCCCTTCTTCACGCCGCTGTTCGTGCGCGACAGCCGCGTGCGCCTGCACGGCGTGACCGACCCGGTGACCGGCAACGGCATCGAACACGTGATGGGCGTACAGCTGCAAAACAGTTATTTTCCTGTCAGCGAAACGCAGATGGACGCCACCATCGAATACCGGACGCTCACCGTCGGCGAACCGATCCAGGTGGGCGACGCCACCGTGCACAACGTGGTGATGAACCATCCGGTGACCGACCTCGGCTATCGTATCGAATGCAACGGCAAGTCGGTGTTCTTCACCGGCGACCACGAGCCGCACTACAACATCCATCCGCCCGGCCACCCGGAGCACGCCGCCTACCAGCAGTGGATGGAAGAGCGCAACGCCGCCATCGACGCCACCGTGCAAGGGGTCGACGCGCTGATCGTCGACTGCTCCTACACCCGCGAGGAATATCCGGCCAAGCAGGGCTGGGGCCACGGCACTTTCGACTCGGCGTTCTCGCTGGCGCTGCGCACCGGCGCCAAAGCGCTATACTGCACCCATCATGAACCGACCCGCAGCGACGACGAACTCGAAGCCGTGTTCGCCGAGGTGATGGCGCGCCATGCGCCGCTGCTGGGCAATCTGAAAGTCTTCCTCGCTTACGAAGGCATGGAAGTCCAACTGACCTAGCGAAGGCTATCATGAACGACGCCGGCATCCCCAGTCCACACCCCAGCGATGTCGACCTGCGGCTGGCGTTCTTCCAGAAGCTGCAAACCGTCACCACCAAGATCCACGCCACCAACAACCTGGACGAGATCATGCTCGACCTGGGCATGGAGTTCTGCGACCTGTTCAACTGCGACCGCTTCACGCTGTACGCGATGGACCATGAAAAAGATTACATCGTCTCCAAGGTCAAGACCGGGCTGACCTCGTTCCGCGACCTCAAGCTGGCGGTGACGCCGGCCTCCATCGCCGGCTACGTCGCGCTGACCCGCAAGACCGTCAACATCGCCGACGTCTACGACCAGGCCGAGCTGGCGCGCTATTCGCCGGAGCTGCGCTTCCAGCAGGGCGTGGACCAACGCACCGGCTACCGCACCAAGCAGATGCTGGTGGCGCCGCTGATCGCGGTGCAGTCGCGCGAGCTGCTGGGCGTGGTCCAGTTCATCAACAACCGCGACCGCGCGCCCTTCTCCGCCATCGCCGAGGCCGGCGTGAAGGAGCTGTGCGAGACGCTGTCGGTGGCCTTCAGCCAGCGCATGAAGCCGCCGCAAATGGTAAAGACCAAATATGACGGGCTGGTGACGGACGCGGTGCTGTCGGCGCCCGAGCTGGAACTGGCCACGCGCGCGGCGCGCAAGAAGGAGGTCGATGTCGAGGAAGTGCTGATCGACGAATTCCAGGTCAAGCCGGCGGCCATCGGCGCCTCGCTGGAGCGCCACTTCGGCGTGCCCTACGAGCACTTCCGCGCGGACCGCATCAAGCCGGTGGAACTGCTGCGCAACCTCAAGCGCCAGTACATCGAGGAATCGGGCTGGATGCCGCTGGAAGACGGCAAGGAAGGCATGCTGGTGGTGGCGCTGGACCCGGAACGCGTGGCCAACACCCACATCGTCAACCAGATCTTCCCCAAGGCCAAACCGGTGCTGCGCGTGACCAGCAACCGCGAGTTCCGGCAGATGATCGAGCACTTCTTCGGCGCGGCCGGCGACAGCGGCAGCGTCGGCGAACTGCTGTCGGGCATGGACGACGACGACGGCGATACCGAGGGCGGCTCGGCCGAGGTGTCGGAAGCGGTCGAGAACGAGCTGGTCAAGCTGCTCAACAAGATCATCGTCGACGCCTACCGCCAGGGCGTGTCGGACATCCACATCGAGCCGCTGCCGGGCAAGGGCAAGACCGGCATCCGCTTCCGCAAGGACGGCACACTGGTGCCCTACATCGAGATCCCCGCCGCCTACCGCAGCGCGCTGGTGGCGCGCGTCAAGATCATGTGCGACCTCGACATCTCCGAGCGCCGCAAGCCGCAGGACGGCAAGATCAAGTTCAAGAAATACGGCCCGCTGGACATCGAGCTGCGGGTGGCGACCATTCCCTCGTCCGGCGGCGTCGAGGACATCGTGATGCGCATCCTGGCGGCCGGCGAGCCGATCCCGCTCGACAAGCTGGGCGTGCTGCCGTTCAACCTGGAGCGGCTGCGCGCCACCATCGAGAAACCGTATGGTTTGTTTTTCGTCTGCGGCCCGACCGGCTCCGGCAAGACCACCACGCTGCACTCGGTGCTGAACTACCTGAACACGCCGGACACCAAGATCTGGACCGCCGAGGACCCAGTCGAGATCACGCAGAAAGGCTTGCGCCAGGTGCAGGTCAACCGCAAGGCCGGGCTGGACTTCGCCACCGTGATGCGCGCCTTCCTGCGCGCCGACCCGGACATCATCATGGTCGGCGAGATGCGCGACAAGGAAACCGTCGGCATGGGCATCGAGGCTTCATTGACGGGCCACCTGGTGTTCGCCACGCTGCACACCAACAGCGCGCCGGAATCGATCGTGCGGTTGCTGGACATGGGCATGGACCCGTTCAACTTCGCCGACGCGTTGCTGGGCATCCTGGCGCAGCGGCTGGCCAAGCGCCTGTGCGGCAAGTGCAAGCAGGCTTACCAGCCGAACGAGGAGGAACTGAACCTGCTGCTGACGGAATTCTGCGAAGAGCTGCAGAACACGGATAGTTTCCTCAAGGACGCCGCCGCCGGCCGCGCCGCCGTACTGGCCGGCTGGCGCCAGCGCTACGCCAAGAATGGCAAGTTCACGCTGTACCGCGCCATCGGCTGCGACGAGTGCAACAAGGGCTACAAGGGACGCGTCGGCCTGCACGAGCTGATGATCGGCACCGACAAGGTCAAGAAGCTGCTACAGGAGCACGCGCGGGTGGCTCAGCTGCTGGCGGCCGCGCTGGAGGACGGCATGCTGACATTGAAGATGGACGGCATCGAGAAGGTCTTGCTGGGCATCACCGACATCAAGATGGTGCGGGCGGTCTGCATCAAGTAGGCGCGCTTGCCGTTGCGCGGCGTGGCGCGGCGGTCGGCCAGCGCCCGCAGGCGCGACAGGCAGGCCTTGAGGTTGAACGAGCGGCCGGCCAGCAGCGCGTCCACCAATTGTGTGGCCATCGACAATGCCGGCGCGACGGCGCCCCTGGCCGAATACGGCAGCACCAGGCGGTAGCGGTCGCGCATGCGCGGCACCACGCCGACAAATCCCAGCGTCACCTCGTTGCAGGCCAGCCGGCGCAATTCCAGCGCCACCTGCTGCACCAGCGGCACCAGCGGCGGCAGGTCGTCGCAGCGCTTGCCCACCAGGCCGCGCTGGCGCCGCAGGCCCGGCAGGGCCGCCAGCAAACGGCGCTCCAGCGCCTTCATGGCGGCCGGGGTGGGCGGCTCGCGGTCCAGTTCAAGAATACCGAGCAAGCATGGCTGGGAGGAATAACGGTTGCCGCTGGCAAGGTAGCGCTGATCGATGATACGCATAATCGGCCATCTCCTTTTTATGAAACGAGCAACATGATGACAAACTACGCGCCGGCGCGGAAGCGGCGCACCCGCCATCCGCATGTAAGACCATGCCGACAGCTAACGTGCGCTTAAGCCGTTCGTGTTATCACGTTCATCTTGCAGAAGAGGCACCGCGGAAAAGAACATGCCGCTCTTATCCTCGATCAGGATCAGTTTCTTGTTGATGGGGTAGATGGTGCCGCAGTTCGTTTCGACTACAGTCAGCATGTTTTGCAAAAAAGGAAACCTGCCCTTGGCCGCACGCCAGTCGCCGTGGAAATAGACGATTTTCTGTTGGCGGCTACGCTTATAGGTGGGATTTGGGCATTGGTGTTCATTGTAAAAAAACCGCTTGGCACTGATATAGACCGGCATCCCCATGTAGATGGCCGCCCTGCTCTTCTTCGTTGCCTCGCTGTCCTTTCCCGAGCCTTGCCAGTCGGCGCCGTCGATTGTCCATGTGCCGAAGATATCGGCATTCGCCCCTTTTTTTTCCGCCGTGCTTGCTGATTCAGGCGTTACAGCCGCGTTGCTCCCGATCCGAACAGCCTCGAAAAAGAAACCGTCCTCCGACACAATCAGGTGGTCCTTGCTTGTCGGATAAAGCACGTTGTTTCCGCACCGGTTTTCGACGACCGTGACACGCGCTCCAATGGGCATGTCATCGGAGTTCACGCGCCACTCGCGATAGAAATAATCAACAGTATCTTCAACGTTGCGCCTATAGCCAGGCTGGGCGCATCGATGATTGTTGAACTCGAATAGCTCAGCACTCACACTCAGGGGCTGTCCAATCAGTCGCCGCACATCCCGTTCCGTAAGGCTGGACGTTGCGCCTGTCGGACTGACATGCTTTACGATTCGCCACTTACCCAAGATATCTGCGTCCGAATCAGCAGCCTGGGCACCCATCGGCGAAAAACAAAGGGAAAACGACAGCGCGATCAAAGCGCGCTGACACTGAAGACTATTCATTTTGATCGCGCCCATTTAGCGTTTCGCATCGCTTTTGAAAGGCGCACTTTCCTCTCTCCTCCTAGCGATCAAACCAGGTAGAACCTTCGCAACGTTTTTCTTCTTTTTTTTCACAGAAGCCGTGACATGGCTCGAAATTTCATCGGCAGCATCCGCCAGCTCGCCATCATTAATCAGTTCGAAAGCCCTGTGAGCACCGCCAGGTCCTCGATTAAATGTGTAACTAACCAAGGCATCGAATTGTTCCTGAGTCAGGGCAACTTTGACATTTCGATTTACCACGTTTTCAGCGGACAAAACGTCTGAATCGAAGTATCGTCCTACATCGTCCTCTGTCACTTTCAAAGCCAGCTCCTCAGCTGTGCATGGCTTTTTATGAATGAGGTGTCCGATCCCTGTTGTGCAATTTCCCTTACCTGGTCCCAGGTCGTCGTAGTAACGGATCATTTTCATTTCACGATTCATCAAACGAAGCTTGGCAACGCTGCTCATGTGCATGATGTTCTCCAGAAGCTGTATCGAATTGGTCAAATTGCGATTCTGTTCGATGCGAGATCCCACCCGCCGGCGGTATTGCCACCAGCTCCGCCGCCAATCTTCTGCTGCGTATATTTCCATTTGGCTTTAGAGAACTTCAACCCCACGCTCTCGGCAAGGATGTGACCCGGCTGAATGGTCGATCTCACATGGGCGAGCAGCACGTTCGTGAGCTCGACCTCGAAATACCTGACCCGCTCCCCCTGCCCGTCCGCTCGCATAAATTTGAGCAAGGCTCTGGGAAGCGTTCGGCCCATCGAGCAGGTTTGCATTAACACGGGTGAGGATAGGTCGGCGTGCTTGATGAACGTCAGCTCCTCGAATTCGGCACGCTCGGCGGTGTGGCCACCAGCCGTCGAGGCAGTGGCGCTTCGTGGCTGGATCACAGCCCATTCCACATGGACCGCCTCAATCCACCCCAGATGCTGGCTATCGGCGGACTCGCCCTTAATTCCTTCGATCTGCACATATATGTCGGTTGCCATCTTGACCTCCATTGACAGGAAAGGTCATTTTGCGCGGCAGCCGTTGGGGCAGCTTGGGATGCATCAAAGATGCAACCCGATCAAACCGAGGGCAATTGTTTTTCGAAGCAGACGGCCAGCGGGTTGCCGATGTATTTGCCGTAGTTGGCGATGCGCTGGTAGCCGCGCGCTTCGTAGAAGTCGACGGCGCGGCGGTTGACCAGGCGCGTCTCCAGCCACAAGGCCTGGTAGCCGAGCGCCTGCGCCTGCTCTTCCAGGAAGCGCAGCACGGCGCTGCCGACGCCGGTGGTGCCATGGCGCGCGTACATGCGCTTGATCTCGGCCACGCCCGGTTCCAGCGGACGCAACGCGCCGCAGCCGAGCGCCACGCCGGCGCCGTCGCGCGCCACCACGAAGCAGCCGGCCGGGCCGCACACGTCTTCGATGCTGAACGAGGCGTTGCCGCTGTCGCCTGTGATCGCCTCCAGCGCGGTCGACAACTCTTCCATCAACAACAGGGAGTCGCGGGCGGTGGGGTCTTCGGCTTGGAGTTGGATGTCGGTATGCATGGTGTGCAGATTATTGCACAGTACAGATCACCAGTTCGGGATCGGCGTTGATGCGCACCGGAATCCGGCTGCAACCCACGCCACGACTGACGATCAGGTCGCCGTTGCCGCGCACCGGGAAGCGTCCATAGTGATAGGGACGCGACAGCGGACCGTCCGGCAGCACCAGCGGCGTGCCGCCGGGCAGCGCGATCTGGCCGCCGTGCGTGTGGCCGGCGAAGGCCAGGTCGTAGCGCCCGCCATCCAGGAACAGCAGGCCGTCCGGCGCATGCATCAGCAGCACGCGCACCTTGTCGGGATCAGCGCCGGCGAAGGTGGCGGCGCCGTCGGGCTCGCCGGTCCAGGGGTCATCCATGCCGCAGATGGCGACGTTGCCGAACGGCGCCGGCAGCGCCAGCGCGCGGTTGACCAGCATCCGCACGCCGGCCGCCTCGAAGCGGCGGCAGATGTCGCCGTCGTCGGTGGACAGGTCGTGGTTACCCAACACGGCGAACTTGCCCAGCGGCGGCCGGCACGCCGCCAGCGCCGGGCACAGCACCGCCGCGTTGGCGGCCGGGCCCGACACGTAGTCGCCGCCCATCAGCAGCACATCCGGCTGCTCGGCGGCGATGCGCTCGAACAGGTCGCGGAAGATGCCGGCGTGGGTGGGCGGGCCGGCGTGGAAGTCAGAAGCAAACGCGATCTTGAGCGGACGCGGCAGGCGTTTGGCGGCCGGCAGCGCGATCGCGTGCCGGGTCACGCCCAGGCGGCCGTGCAGGCGGCAATGGTAGCTCAGCGCGCTCACCACGCCGCCCATCAGGACGACGTTGACCAGCGCTTCCAGCTTGCTGCGGCGCGGTGAGAAATGCTTGCTGCGGGGGACTATCATGGGAAAGACGATCGAACGGGTAAAGAGGCGGCATGATAGCCTATTTGCGGCGGCTCGACGTCAGCCCGGCTCGGCCTTGGGCAAGGCCGCCTGCGGCGCGGCGCTGCGCAGCGCGGTGTCCAGCGCGGCGTTGAACTCGTCCAGGCTCAGCGGCTTGGTCAGATAGCACAGGAAGCCCTCCTGCCGGCTGCGCGCGATGTCCTGCGGCATGGCGTTGGCCGACAGCGCGATCACCGGAATGTCGCGCGTGGCGGGATCGGCGCGCAGCAGCGCCATGGCTTCGTTGCCGCTCATGCCGGGCAGGTTGATGTCCATCAGGATCACGTCCGGCCGCTGCTCGCGCGCCATCCGCAGGCCGGTGACCGCCTCGGTGGCGCTCAGCAGCGTGAGGCCGCCGCGCAGGCCGGTCAGCTCCCGGACCAAGGTCAGGTTGGCCGGGTTGTCCTCGACGTACAGCACGGTGCGCTGTCCGTCCTGCGTGCCCGGCGCCGGCCCGGCCGGCTGCGGCAGGCCGAACGCGGGCCGTGCGATGCGCGCCGCCGCGTTCAGTTCGATCCAGAACATGCTGCCCACGCCCACCGTACTGCTCACGCCGATGGTGCCGCCCATCATTTCCACCAGGCGCCGCGTCATCACCAGGCCGATGCCGGTGCCCTCCTCGCCAAGCGCCTCGCGTCCCAGCCGGTTGAAGGGCTGGAACAGCTGGGCCAGCTGGGCCTGGCTCAGGCCTTCGCCGCCGTCCTGGATCGCGATCTGTATGCGCTCGGGCGAGAGCGCGATGCAGGTCACGCTGACCAGCCCGCCCTTGCGGTTGTACTTGACGGCGTTGGTCAGCAGGTTCAGCAGCACCTGCTTGAGCCGCGTGTGGTCGGCCTGCACGTACATGCCGGGATCGAGCACGAAGCGCAGGCGCAGCTCACGGCTGTCGGCCAGCGGGGCGATCATCTGCTGGCAGGCGATCATCATGTCCTGCAGCTCGACCGGCTCCAGCGACAGCGACAACGTGCCCGACTCGACCTTGGCCAGGTCCAGCACCTCGTTGATCAGCACCAGCAGGTGCTTGCCGGCCGTGAGGATGTGCTGGGTGAATTCGCGGCGCTTCTCCGGCGGCACCGGCATCTTTTCCGACAGCAGGATCTGCGCGAAGCCGAGGATGGCGTTGAGCGGCGTGCGCAGCTCGTGGCTCATGTTGGCGAGGAAGGTCGACTTGGCCTGGTTGGCCTGCTCGGCCTTGACTTGCGCGCGCCGCAGCTCGGCCACGAACTGCTTGCGCTCGCTGATATCGGCTAGCACCACCACCGAGCGCCGCGCGCCGTGCATTTCGAAATCGTTCATCGCCAGTTCGAGCGGCAGCTGGCGGCCGTCGCGGTGCAGGCCGCCGACCTCGCCGTCGCGGATGAAGGCGCGCTCGCTGTCGGCCGCCAGCTCCGGGATCAGCAGCGAGATGTGCTGCCCCACCACATCCGCCGACGTGTAGCCGAACACCTTGCCCAGCGCTGGATTGGCGCTGCGCACCACGCCGACGGCGTCGGTGGTGAGCACGCAGTCGGCGATGTTGTGTACCACCGCGCGGATTTCCTCTTCCTTGAAATGCAGTTCCTCCAGCGCGTTCGCGTACTGCATGGCGCGCTGCTCGTTCTGCAGGTTCAGGCTGTGCAGGTCGGCGCCGCGCTGCAGCGCGTGCTCGTGCGACACCACCAGGCGGGCGAACAGCTTGTTGCTCTCCAACAGAAGCACGATCAGCACGCAACTGGCCGCCAGCAGGCCGTAGATGCGGCCGGCGTACCAGCCGACGTCGTAGCGGCCAGCGTTGAGCACCGCCGACAGGCCGATGTCGCACAGCCAGGCCGCCATCACCACGCCCAGCCACATGTCCAGCAGCGAGCGGCTGGAGTAGCGCCACAGCACGGCCAGCGCGGCCAGGCTGCAGATCCAGGTGCTCGCCAGCACGATGCGTCCCGCCAGCGTATAGTGGCCGGCCTCGAGGATGGGCGGCAACAGGTCGTGGCCTGCCGTGGTCAACAGCGTGAAAGCGGCGGCGGCCAGCAGCGCGGCGACGATCGCCCACAGCGCGGCGCGCGCCGGCGGCGCCGGGTCGTGCGGCCGCTGCCGCTCACGATGGCCCAGCACGGCGTGGGCGATCACGCAAACGGGAAAGCCGGCGTGCCAGAACACGTACAGCCAGGCGGTGGCCTGGCTGTGCCCGCCCAGCAGGCCGGCCGGCGAGAACACGCCGGGGAAGGTCAACATGTGCGGCACGGTCAGCAGCGCGGTGAACAGGTAGCCGCCGGCCAGCACCAGCAGCGATCGGGAGCGCAGCACGCTGAAGTGCCCGAACAGCATCGCGGCAGTGATCAGGTCGTTGAGCAGCAGGCTCGATTCGTAGATGGGGATGAAGGCGGCCAGCGGCGCCAGCGGCACCTGGGTGTACGGCAGCAGCGCGCAGAACACCAACGCTGATATCAGCGTCAGCGCCAGTGCGCGCCTGCGGGACTGCCGGTCCGCCGCCATCAATGGCAACAAAGGCAAGCTTGCTGCCGGCGATACATCTGTCATGCTTCCTCCGCCGTGGTTGCGGGCCTTTCAGCCTGCAATTCATTGTAGCATTCGCGGCTAAGCTCGCCAGCACGCCATCTCACATCTGCCTGAACAGGTGCAGGTAGCTGCGGCTGACCGACAACACATCCTGGCGATGTTTCAGGTGAATTTGGGCGGTTTCGTTTTCGCCGCGGATCACGCGGCTGACCGCGCCCAGGTTGACCACCACCGAGCGGTGCACCTGGGCGAAACGTTCGGCGTCCAGCTGCGCCAGCAATTCCTTCAGCGGCGTGCGGATCAGGGCCTCGGCCGGCTGGCCCTGGTCGCCGCGCCAGGCCACCAGCGTGTACTTGTCGTCGGCGCGCAGGAAATCGATCTCGTCGACGGCGATCATGCACAGCGCCTGGCCGACCTGCGCGCGTATCCAGCGCAGCGGTGGCGGCGGCTCGGGCTTGGCCAACCGCGCCGACAACTGCTCCAGCAGGCGCGCCATGTCCGGCGCCGGCTCGCTGTGGCGGCGCTGCAGGCGCGCCACCGTTTCCGCCAGCCGCGCCGCCTCCACCGGCTTGACCAGGTAGTCGAGCGCACCCTGCTCGAAGGCTTTCACCGCGTACTCGGTGTAGGCGGTGACGAACACCAGATGCGCGCGGCCACCGATCCGCATCGCCGCGTCGACGCCGGACAGGCCCGGCATGTGCACGTCGAGAAAACAGATGTCGGGCCGCAGCGCCTCGAACTGCTCGACCGCCTCGCGGCCATTGCGCGCCTGCGCCACCACGTTCAGCGCGGGCCAGGCTTGCGCCAGCATGCGCGTGAGCGACTGGCGCAGCAGCGGCTCGTCGTCGGCGATCAGCGCGGTCGGGGTGCGGGCCGTCATGGCTTGCCGTCCGGCGCGGGGAGGTCCAACTCGGCGCACACGCCGTGCGGCTGCACCGCGCTCAGGCGCAGCGAGGCGCCGGCGCCGAACACCAGCAGCAGGCGTTCGCGCAGCGTCGCCAGGCCGGTGCCCAGTCCGTTGCCGGCCGCTTGCAGGCCGACGCCTGTGTCGACCACCTGCGCTTGGCAGCGGCTGCCACGCAGGCGCACGCTGACGTCGATGCGGCCGCCCTCCTCGCTCGGATCGATGCCGTGGCGGATCGCGTTTTCGACCAGCGTCAACAAGGTGGTCGGCGGACAGGGCAGCGCGAGTGCGGCGTCGTCGGCGGACAGCGTGAACTGCAGGCGGTCGGGCATGCGCATATGCATCAGCTCCAGGTAGGCGCGCACCAGTTGCAGCTCCTGCTCCATCGTGGTGGTGGACTCGTGCAGGCGAGGCACGGCCGCGCGCAAGTAGGCGATCAGGCTGCCCAGCACGGACGAGGCCTGCGGCGATCCGGAATCGACCAGCTCGCGCACATTGGCCAGCGTGTTGAACAGGAAGTGCGGCTCGACCTGCGCCTGCAGCAGGCGCAAACGCGCGTCCAGCGCCTGGCGTTCCAGCTCGCTGCGCTGCAGTTCGAAGCTTAGCGCCTGATGGCGGGCCAGCGCATCCTTTTGCCGCACCAGCGCGCCCAGCGCCATCCATGGCGCCAGCAGCATGCCGATGACAGTGAGCATCCAGAAGCCGCTCAGGCGTTCGGAGTCCTGCCAGAACGCCGGCGCGCCGGGCGCGGTCGACCACACATAGATCGCGAACACCGCGGCCGGCATGATGAAGGCCACGCCCATCACCTGCAAGGTCCAGCGGGCCAGCCACGACGGCAGGCGGCGCGGCCATTGCTCGAACAGACCGAACATCAGCATCGCCATTAGGCCCAGCGTCATGGCGCGCACCATCAGCGACAGGAAGCCCGAATGCCAGCCGAGCGCCATCGGGAAGCCGATCACGAAGGAAGCGCACAGCGTAAAGCGCAGACGCCGCCATCCCAGCAGCAAGGCGAAACCGCGCGGCGGCGCGGCGGTCAAAGTAGTAGACATGCAGCGATTATAGCCACGGATTTGCCGGAAATCGTGGCGCGATGGCGGCTAATTTTCGGTCGCGCGGCGCGGTCGCCGTTCGTCGGCGCCGGCCGTGCTTCGCGCCAAAAAGGCCGTCGTTCGTCGGATCGGGCTGGCGCGCGGAGCGGCGCGCGGCCATATTCCGGTTGCGGCGCCGGCGTGCGGCGTCCCACAACCATGGAGGAGTCCGATGTCCGATACCCTGTTGATGAACGGCGCCCTGCCCCGTGCGCCCTCGATGCGCATGCGCGCCGGCCAGGCGCTGAACGCCGCCGCCGCGTTCTGGTTCGCGGTGATGGTCGCCGGCCAGGCGGTCTTCGTGACGTACATCGTGTCGTTCTACGGCGGCGCGGCCGCTGCGGGCGACTGGCTGCGCGTGAACAAGGTGCTCCCGGTCGGCTACGTTCCCGGCGACCGCGCGGGCAACGCGGCGCTGGCCGCGCATCTGGCGATCGCCGCCTTCGTCACGCTGGCCGGACCGCTGCAATTGATCCCGGCGGTGCGCGCCCGCTTCCCCGCGCTGCACCGCTGGAGCGGGCGCGTCTACGTGGTGGTGGCGGTCGTCACCGCCATCGCCGGCATCTACATGATCTGGACCCGCAACGCGGCCGGCGACATGACCCAGCATTGGGGCACCACGCTGAACGGCGTATTGATCATGCTGTGCGCCTTCATCGCGGTGCGCCATGCGATGGCGCGCCGGCTGGATGTACATCGGCGCTGGGCGCTGCGGCTGTTCCTGGTAGTCAGCGGCAGCTGGTTCTTCCGCGTGGGTCTGCTGTTCTGGATACTGGTCAACGGCGGCCCGGTGGGCTTCGATCCCAAGACCTTCACCGGGCCGGCGCTCAACGTGCTGGTGTTCGGCGAATCGCTGCTGCCGCTGGCGCTGCTGGAGCTCTACCTGCGCGCACGCGACGCCGGCGGCGCCCGCCACAAGCTGGCCGTGGCGGGCGGCCTGGCGCTGCTGACGCTGGCGATGGGCGTGGGCATCTTCGGCGCCAGCATGGCGATGTGGCTGCCGCACATCCACGGCAATTAGGCCATCTGGATCGCGTCGCTGATCGGCGCGGCGGCCGCTTCCGTGACGCCATCGGCGGCCATGCGGCGGCAGTAGTTTTCCAGTTTGGCCGTGTCGCAGTGGACCTCCAGCTTGTGCACGCGGCCCCAGCGCAATTCGAATTCGTGCACGCCCTGGTTGCAGCCGGTGCTGCCGTCGGGCAGCGTGAAGCGGTCCTTCCACGTCACGGTGGCGACCGTGCGCCACGGCCAGCCGGTGACGGCCACGGCGTCTATCTCGAAACGCAATCCCGGCAGCAGCCGCGCCAGCCGTGCATACCACTGCGCGGTCGACGCCATGGTGCGGCGCTCGCCGGCCAGCGGATGTTGGCCGTGCATCACATGACGGTGCGAGGCCGCGAACTGCGGCAGCACCCTCTCATAGGCGCCTGCGTTGATGTCCTCAAAAGCGCGCCGCAGCTTGCGGCCGACGATGAAGTGGTACATAACAGCCCCCAATCTTTACACTGGAAAGATCTGTATAGTGCGATTATATCTTTCTCGTGTCAAGATAACTTTATGGCCGCAAAACCCTACCACCACGGCAATCTGCGCGACAGCCTGCTCGACGCCGCCGACGCCCTGCTCGCGCAGGATGGCGCGCAGGCGCTCACCTTGCGTGAAGTCGCGAAGGCGGCGGGCGTGTCGCATGCCGCGCCCTATCACCACTTCGCCAGCCGGGAGCAATTGCTGGCGGCGGTGGCGGCGCGCGCCTTCACCGGGCTGGCTGCGGCAATGGCTGCAGCGGACAGCGACCGCACACGCGCGCAAGGCGAGCGGCTGGTGGATATCTGCGAGGTGTATGTGGAGTTTGCCCGCGCGCGGCCGGCGCAGTTCCGCCTGATGTTCGGCCCGATGCTGGCGCAGAAGTCCCGCTATCCGGATTTGAAGCAGGCGGCCGAGGGCGCGTTCCATGTGCTGGTCACGGCGGCCACCGCCTTCGACGCGGCGCGCGGACCGGAACTGGCGCTGACCGGATGGAGCCTGGCGCACGGGCTGGCCAATCTGGCGATCGATCAGGCGTTCACGGATTTGCCGGTCGCCGTGCCCGAACCATCCGTGCTGGCGCGCGCGATGGCGGCGCGGATGCTGGGTCTACAGGGCGGCGTCGACCAATAGCTGCGGCTGCAATGCGCGGATGCGCAGCTCGGTGAAGTAGCCGCCCGCCTCGTTATAGCGCAGGTAGTGACGGCCGCAATTCAGGCAGCGCGCGATCTGGCTCAGGTTGCTCGGATAGTGGCGCGGCGAGATGGGCGCGTCGTCGCTTTCGTAGCGCGTGCCTTGTGGATGATATTCGACGAAGGTCGGCTCGTCGTAGGGATCGTCCATCAACGTGCCGACTTCCTCGAAGCGGTCGAGCTCCAGCGTAGCCGGCAGGCGCTGCCACGCCGCCAGCGAAACGGTACAGCAACTACAAGGCACAGCCACATCGGCAGAGGCCCGCGCCAACAACATCAACTGCGCAAAATCGATTTTCTGCATGTCACATCCATCAAGAGAATTTCCGATTCTAACGCAATCCACATCAATTCGCCGATGGCATAAACGAGCTGCATTGACCGGCGCTATACTTTGGCTAATCGCGGTGATCCTGGATATCTTGCGAGGACTCAAAAAATGAATTGGACCGACGTCATTGACGGCTTGCTGTACATCGGCGCATGGATGGGTGGCTCCATGGCGGTCGCAATTTTCTGCGCGTGGGCAATTCCTAGATTCTTCCCGCGCAAACCGGAAGACGATTACACCTACGTCATCAAAAGCAAAAACGGCAAGAAGACCGTCGTGGTATTGCCGCCAGACCTCCCTGAGGCTGAACGAAAAAAAATCATGGCCGAAGCCTACCAGCGGCTCGGCATCGCGCCGGAATCCGGGCATTAAAAAAGGGAGCCGAAGCTCCCTTGTTTTTACATGATGTGGTGACCGACCCACCAGGCCAGCGCGGCGACGAACGCCGACGCCGGAATGGTGAACACCCAGGCCCACACGATGTTGCCCGCCACGCCCCAGCGCACCGCCGACATCTTCTGCGCCGAACCGACACCGACAATCGCGCCGGTGATGGTGTGCGTGGTCGAGACCGGCACGCCAAAGTGCGAGGCGATCAGCAGGGTCAGCGCGCCGCCGGTTTCGGCGCAGAAGCCGCCCACCGGTTTGAGCTTGGTGATCTTCTGGCCCATGGTCTTGACGATGCGCCAGCCGCCGAACAGCGTGCCGAACGAGATCGCGGTGTAGCACGAGATCACCACCCACAGCGGCGGCGAGGCGTCGCCGGCCGGCACCTGGCCAACCGCGATCAACAGCATCCAGATGATGCCGATGGTCTTTTGCGCGTCATTGCCGCCGTGGCCCAGGCTGTACGACGCGGCCGACACCAGCTGCAAACGGCGGAACCATTTGTCGACCCGGCGCGGCGTCGAGCGCACGAAGATCCACGATACGATCAGCATGATGATGGAGCCGAACACAAAGCCCATCAGCGGCGACAGGATGATCCACTGCACCGTCTTGAGCAGGCCGCCGCCGACCAGCGCGCCGGTGCCGGACTTGGCCACCGCAGCGCCGACCAGGCCGCCGATCAGCGCGTGCGAGGACGACGAGGGAATGCCGTAGTACCAGGTGAACAGGTTCCACACGATGGCGCCGACCAGCGCGCCGAAGATCACATACTGGTCGACGATGCCGGGATCGATGGTGCCCTTGCCCACCGTGGACGCCACGTGCAGGCCGACCACGAAGATGGCGGTGAAGTTGAACAGCGCGGCCATGGCCACCGCCGTCTGCGGCTTGAGCACGCCGGTCGACACCACGGTCGCGATCGCATTGGCGGCGTCGTGGAAGCCGTTCATGAAGTCAAACACCAGCGCCAGGGCGATCAGGACGCCCAGCACGTAGATGCTGATTTGTAGGGTATGCATATTGGACGTTTCTTTTTGTAGTTATGCGTTACGCGTTTTCGACGATGATGCCTTCGATGATGTTGGCCACATCTTCGCAACGGTCGGTCACGGTTTCCAGGATCTCGTAGATGGCCTTCATCTTGATCAGGTTGCGCACGTCCGGTTCGTCGCGGAACAGCTTGGACATGGCGGCGCGCATCACGTGGTCGGCGTCCGATTCCAGGCGGTCGATCTCTTCGCAGATGGCGACGATCTGGCGCGAGTTGTCCATGTTGTGCAGCAGGGCCACGGCGTCGCGGACCTTCTCGGTGCAGGCCAGCACCAGCTCGGCCAGGCGCTTGGCTTCCGGCGTGACCGAGTGCAGGTCGTACAGCGAGACGGTCTGGGCCGCGTCTTCCAGCAAGTCGAGGATGTCGTCCATGCGGGTGATCAGCTTGTGGATGTCGTCGCGGTCGATCGGCGTGATGAAGGTCTTGTGCAGCAGGTCGACGGTGGCGTAGGTGATCTTGTCGGCCTGCTTTTCGATGCTCTCGATCGCGTGCACGCGATTTTCCAGATCGTCGAAATTGGACATCAGGCCCAGCATTTCTTTTGCACCTTTGACGCACAGATCGGCGTGCTGGTTAAACAGGTCAAAAAATTTGCCCTCGGTGGGCATCAAACGTCCAAACATTTTATTCTCCGGTTCATGTTTACTGCAGATTGCCGCCCGCGTTTCGGTAAAGCGCGGAACGGCGTAAAGATTGATCGCCCTGAGTTAATCGCCTTGATACAACGCCAGGTTACCGACATAGTTGCCAAACTTGGTGTACTGGCCGATCCAGGTCAGGCGTACCGAGCCGATCGGGCCGTTACGCTGCTTACCGATAATGATCTCGGCCGTTCCCTTATCGGGCGAGTCCGGGTTGTAGACCTCGTCGCGATACAGGAAGATGATCACGTCCGCGTCCTGCTCGATAGCGCCGGATTCGCGCAAGTCGGACATGACGGGACGTTTGTTGGGGCGTTGCTCCAGCGAGCGGTTCAGCTGCGACAGCGCGATCACCGGGCACTGCAGCTCCTTGGCCAGGCCTTTCAGCGATCGGGAAATCTCGGAAATCTCCGAGGCGCGGTTGTCGCCCGGGGTGGAGCCCTGCATCAGCTGCAGGTAGTCGACCACGATCAGGCCCAGCTTGCCGCACTGGCGCGACAGGCGGCGCGCGCGGGCGCGCATCTCGATCGGGTTCAGCGCCGGGGTCTCGTCGATGTAGACCTGGGCGTCGTTCATTTTCTGGATGGCGTGCGTCAGGCGCGGCCAATCCTCGTCGTTCAATTTACCGGTACGCAGGCGGTGCTGGTCCAGCTGGCCGACCGAGCCCAGCATACGCATGGCCAGCTGCACGCCGCCCATCTCCATCGAGAACACGGCGACCGGCAGGCCCTCTTCCACCGCGACGTTCTCGGCGATGTTCATCGAGAACGCGGTCTTGCCCATCGACGGACGGCCGGCCACCACCACCATGTCGCCCGGCTGCAGGCCGGAGGTCATGCGGTCGAGGTCGATCCAGCCGGTCGGCACGCCGGTGATCTCGGAGCCGGAGTCGCGCGAGTACAGCTCGTCGATGCGCTCGACCACCTGGGTCAGCAGCGGCTGCACCGGCAGCCAGCCTGCCGCGCCGCGCGCGCCCTGCTCGGCGATGGCGAAGATCTTGGACTCGGCCTCGTCGAGCATCTGCTTGACTTCCTTGCCCTGGGGCGTGAACGCCTGGCCGGAAATCTCGTCGGCGACGGTGATCAGCTGGCGCAGGATGGAGCGATCGCGCACGATCTCGGCGTAACGGCGGATGTTGGCGGCAGATGGCGTGTTTTGCGCCATCGCGTTCAGGTAGGCCAGGCCGCCCACGTCCTCCGCCTTGCCCAGCTGGGTCAGGGTCTCGAACACCGTGATGACGTCGGCCGGCTTCGAGCCGTTGATCATCTTGACGATTTGCTCGTAGATGATGCGGTGGTCGTAGCGGTAGAAGTCTTCGGGGTGCATCATGTCCGCAATGCGGTCGAACGCCGCATTATCGCGCAGCAGGCCGCCGATGACGGACTGTTCTGCTTCGATGGAATGCGGCGGGACGCGGAGTGAATCGACTTGCGGATCGGAGGGGGCGTTCATGGCGCGAATTATACCTGCTTGCTTGAGCCGTATTACAAATTTATGACGAGAAAAAAGCCGGGCAAGCCCGGCTTTTTCAAAGGTGTTGCAACACTGATCAGACGTTTCCGCCTGAAAAAGTATTAGGCAGCTTCGCCCACGACAGCAACGGTCACTTCCACCACCACGTCGGTGTGCAGAGCAACGCTTACTGGGTGCTCGCCAACGGTCTTCAGAGGACCGGTAGGCATGCGCACGGCAGCTTTTTCAACAGCGAAACCAGCTTTGCTCAGGGCTTCAGCGATGTCGAAGTTGGTCACGGAACCGAACAGACGGCCGTCAACACCAGCTTTTTGCGAAACGTTCACGGTCATGCCGTTCAGTTTCTCGCCTTGGGCTTGAGCAGCAGCCAGCTTTTCAGCAGCGGCTTTTTCCAGTTCAGCGCGCTTGACTTCGAATTCAGCAACGGCGGACGCGGTAGCGCGGCGAGCCATTTTTTGCGGAATCAGGAAGTTACGTGCGTAACCGTCTTTAACTTTAACGACTTCACCCAGGTTGCCCAGGTTGACGACTTTTTCTAACAGAATGATTTGCATAGTTCTTCTCCAGGATCTTATCTAGACGACGCAATTAAGCGTGGTGCAGATCGGTGTAAGGCAGCAGCGCGAGGTAGCGAGCGCGCTTGATTGCGGTGTCAACTTGACGCTGGTAGTGCGCCTTGGTACCGGTCAGACGTGCTGGCATGATTTTGCCGTTTTCCTGGACGAAGTCTTTCAGGGTGTCGACGTCTTTGTAGTCAACTTGTTCTACGTTTGCTGCGGTGAAGCGGCAGAACTTCTTACGCTTGAACAATGGGTTTTGTTGCTTGCGCTTTTCTTTCAGCTTGAGCTTGTTTTTGTCGAACTTTTTACCGAATGCCATTTTAGGCTCCTGTATCTAAATTGAGCTGTCTGGGACAGCACTAAAATCAATGATGTGAAACACCAGGCTTTTGCTATTGCGATTCTTCTTGTTCAGGAAACCGGTGAACTGATACATGCCTGCCAGTGGCGCCTGACTGAAGCGGCCTGAAATCTCGCCCGCGGCAACCGCGGCAATTTCAAACTCGCTCAATCGGGCGATGCCTGCCTCGACCTGCTGCGACCGGTGCTGGAGTACAGCGTTCACGATCGGCATGCCGGCCGGGGTGTAGCGCAAGGCGTCCCGTTCGGCGATCAAGGCAATCAACTGGAGCTGATTCAGCTCGGTTCCCGGTAACAATTAGGCCGCAGGAGCAGCAGCAGCTGCTGGAGCTTCGGTGCGATGCGATTTCGCTGCATCTTCACGTTGTACCGACTTCATCATCGGCGAAGGAGCGGTTTCCGCTTTCTTCATCTTGACGGTCAGGTGACGCAGCACGGCATCATTGAATTTGAAGGCGGTTTCCAGCTCGACCAGGGTCTCGTTGTCGCATTCGATGTTCAGGCAGATGTAGTGTGCTTTAGCCAGTTTCTGGATCGAGTAAGCCATCTGACGACGGCCCCAATCTTCAACACGGTGCACGGCGCCGCCGCGGGTCGTTACGGTGGTTTTGTAACGCTCGATCATGGCGGGCACTTGCTCGCTCTGGTCCGGGTGGACGATAAATACTATTTCATAGTGACGCATGCAAACTCCCTTAAGGACTGTGAATATAGCCCACCCTGGCGTCAAGACAGGTGTGGGAAGAGGTAAGCCCGCGACTATATCAGCTTTCCCGGCAAAAGACAATCCGCCCTCTCCATGAATTTATTTCGCTCAAAGCAACAAATTCCCTTGCTTTTCGCTTCACACTGTACAAAAATACAGACTGTCTATATACACAGGCCTAAAGCACTCTATGATCAAGCTCACCGCAAGACAGGAACAAATTCTCAATCTGATCAAGGATGCCATCGAGAACACCGGCTTCCCGCCGACCCGTGCCGAGATCGCCAATGAACTGGGCTTCAAGTCCGCCAACGCGGCCGAGGAGCATCTGCAGGCGCTGGCGCGCAAGGGCGCGATCGAGATCGCCGCCGGCACCTCGCGCGGCATCCGCCTGCTGGGCGTGCACGCCGAGCCGGCCACGCCCAAGGTGCCGGTGTCGCTGATGATGTCGCTGCCGCTGATCGGCCGCGTGGCCGCCGGTTCGCCCATCCTGGCGCAGGAAAACCTGGAGACCAGCTACAGCGTCGATCCGGCCATGTTCTCCTCCAAGCCGGACTACCTGCTGAAGGTGCGCGGCGAGTCGATGCGCGACGCCGGCATCATGGATGGCGACCTGCTGGCGGTCAAGAAGGTGGACAGCGCCAAGAACGGCCAGATCGTCGTGGCCCGCATCGGCAATGATGTCACGGTCAAGCGCTACCGCAAGACCGGCTCCACCGTCGAACTGCTGCCGGAAAACCCGGACTTCAAGATCATCAAGGTCGATCCGGAAGCGGACGAGTTCGCGCTGGAAGGCCTGGCGGTCGGCCTGATGCGCAGCTGGCACTGAGCCTTACATCGACATCGGCTTCGGCACGATAAGCGGGAACGCGCTGTTGAGCGCGCGCCTGGCGATATCGTCCGAGCCCATGTGCGAGTTCGACATCAGCACCACGCCGCGCTGGGTGCTGGTGTCGAAACCGATGTAGGTGCGGTAGCCGCCCGTGCCGCCGTTGTGCCAGACGATGTGCGAGCCGTGCTGCTCAAGCACATGCCATCCCAACCCTACCGATAATTCCGGCTTGCCTTCAAGCGCATGGCGCGGCTGGTGCGCCGCCTGCATCGCGCCGTACAGCGGCGTCTTCAGCAGTCCCATATTCGCCCCCACAAATTTCAGCATGTCCGCCGTCGACGAGCGCAGCGCGCCCATGCCTGCCAGTGCCGGCATGTCCCAATTGGCCGCCACCCTGCCCGGCATGTCGTAGCCGACAGCCAGATGCTGGCGCATGGACGGCGTCAGTGCGATTGCCGTGCTGGACATACCCAGCGGGCCGGTGATGCGCTGGCGCACCAGGGTTTCATAGTCCACGCCCGCGCGCAAGGTCAGCGCATGGCCCAACAGGCCGACGCCTGCGTTGGAGTATTCATAGCGCTCGCCCGCCGCGCGCGTGGGCGTGTAGCCATGCACGAACGTGTACAGCTGCGGCACGGTGTAGTCGGCGAAGGGATTGTTCTCATCCTTGGGCGCCAAGTTGTCCGGAATACTGGGGATGCCGGACACTTGCGAGGACAGGTCGGTCAGCGTGATCTGCCGCCCACCAAAGGCCGGCGGCGCCGCTGCGGCCGGGAGGTAACGCGCCACCGGATCGGCCAAGCTCACTTCGCCTCGCAGCGCCATGTCGCTGAGAATGGTGGCGGTGAACACCTTGGTGATGGAGCCGATCTCATAGACCGTGTCCGCATCGACCGGCGCCCCGCCCTCGCTCAGGCTTCCGTAGGCCAGCACATGGCTGCCCTTGGCATCGATGATGCCCACCACCATGCCGGTACCGGCGTGGTCGACATCGACGCGCGTTTTCATCATGGCGAGCAGTTCGGCGTCGCTGGCCGGTGCGGCGTGGACGACAGTGGCAAGGAATGCGCCGGCCAGCAGCGCCAGCAAATGTTTCGAATGGAATGGTGTAGTCATGCCGCGCAGACTAACAAACATCAGCATGTATTGAACAGACAATCTTGCGTCAATTCCTGCCAAGTGGCCGATTAGCGCTTGCCCGCCGTCTCCGGCTGATGCGACAGGTCGCGCGCGCTCAGGGCAAGATCGCCTTGCCGGCCTTCCCACGCGCTCTGCGCCAGAGTGACGGCGTCGGCCTGGCGCTTGGCCTCGTCCGCCACTTGCACGAACACCTGGCTCATCAAGGCTTGGGCGGCGCCCATCTCATCGTCCGTCATCAGGTCGGCCAGGTCGGCGGGGATGCTCTTGCCGACCGGGAGCGCGGCATTGTAGTTGGCCAGGAATTGATCGTAGCAATCATGCCAGGCGGCCAGCGCCTGCGTGAGCGCCGGTCCGCCGGCCGTGGCCGGACGCATCGGGATGTTGGGAGGCTTGCAGTTGAAACGGGCCAGCGCAATGTCGGCGCCGTCGTAGCGGCTGGTGTAGTACTCGATCTCGGCCTGCCGCGCCTGGCGGCTGGCCTGGTCGCCGGCGAAGGCGCTACTCGACAGCACGGTCAATGCCAGAACCCATGCTGCCTTCATATCGCCTCCGCGCTTAGCAAAATTGAAAGCTTAGATTATCACAACTTGAGGCTGCGCTCAGCAAGCTTCCAGCGCGCAGGTGAAATCGTCCAGCAGATCGTCGGTATCCTCGATGCCGACCGACACCCGTATCAGCGACTCGGCGATGCCCATCGAGGCGCGGCGCTCGGCGCCCATCTCGTAGAAAATCGTGTGCGCCACCGGGATGATCAGCGTGCGCGTGTCGCCCAGGTTGGAGGCCGGGATCGCCAGCTTGAGGCGGTTGAGGAAGTCGAAGCAGTCGATGCCGTCTTTCAGCTCAAAGCTCAACAGCGAGCCGAAGCTGCGGAACAGCTCGCTGGAGATCGCGTGCTGCGGATGCGATGCCAGGCCGGGATAGTAGACGGCGGCCACACGCTCGTCGCTTTCCAGCAGGCGGGCCAAGGCCAGCGCATTGGTGCTGGTGCGTTCCATGCGCAGCGCCAGCGTCTCGGCGCCGACGGCGATGTGGTGCGCCGCTTCCGGCGCCAGCGAGGCGCCGAAGTCGCGCAGGCCCTTGGCGCGAATCTGCGCCAGCCCCCATTGCAGCGGCGCGGCTTTCTTGTAGTTCTCGTAGATGTTGGCGAATTGGGTCCAGTCGTAGACGCCGGTGTCGGTCAGGCTGCCGCCCAGCGCGTTGCCGTGGCCACCGATGGACTTGGTCAGCGCGTTGACCACCAGACCGGCCCCGACCGCTTTCGGACGGAACAGGTAAGGCGTGGTCATCGTGTTGTCGACGATGTAGAGAATGCCGCGTTCCTTGCACAGCTCGCCGATGCGCTTCAGGTCCGCCACTTGCGTGCGCGGGTTGGCGATGGTTTCGACGAACACCACGCGGGTCTGGTCGGTGATGGCGGCGGCCACGTTGGCGACGTCGGTGGCATCAACGAAGGACACGCCCACACCCTGCGCCATGGTGGTCTGCCACAGGCTGTTGGTGTTACCGAACAAGAACGACGACGACACCACATGGTCGCCCGCGCGCAGCAGCGACTGGAACACTGCGCCGATCGCGCCCATGCCGGTGGCGAAGCAGATCGTGCCGACGCCCTGCTCCATCTTGTTGACCTTGTCTTCCAGCGCGGAGATGGTCGGGTTGCCCTGGCGGCCGTAGCGGAAGCCCGGCTCCTTGCCCTGGAACACAGACGCCAGCTGGCGGGCGTCGCCGTAGCCGAAAGCGACCGAGGTGTGGATAGGCTTGTGCAGCGAACCGTGCTCGATGCCTTTCTGGCGATCGTTGTGCAGGATGGTGGTGGTGAAGCCGTAATTCTTCTTGTCGTTCATATTCGCGTATTCAAAAAAAAAGCCCGGTGCGGCGTGAACCGCACCGGGCGCGACATCAGCCTTCGGCGGTCGCGAGATTCAGGTTCAATTGCGAGCGGCCCGCATCCTCGGGACCGGAGGCCTTCGGATGGTGGCGCGCGTACTCCAGCTTGTCCAGGTAATCCTTGGAGATGTCACCGGTGACGTACACGCCGTCGAAGCACGAAGCCTCGAAGTTCTTCAACGCCGGATTGACGTCGGAGATGGCGCGCTTCAGCGCGTCGATATCCTGGTAGACCAGGTGATCGGCGGTGATCTCGCGGCATACTTCCTCGGTGCTGCGGCCGTAGGCGATCAGCTCGTCGCGGGTAGGCATGTCGATGCCGTACACGTTAGGGAAGATCACCGGTGGCGCCGCCGAGGCGAAGATCACTTTCTTGGCGCCGGCTTCGCGCGCCATCTGCACGATCTCGCGGCTGGTGGTGCCGCGCACGATGGAGTCGTCCACCAGCAGCACGACCTTGTCCTTGAACTCGGAAGCGATGGCGTTCAGCTTCTGGCGCACGGACTTCTTGCGCGCGGCCTGGCCCGGCATGATGAAGGTGCGGCCGATGTAGCGGTTCTTGATGAAGCCTTCGCGGTATTCCACGTTCAGCGCCAGCGCCAGCTGGATCGCGGCCGGACGCGACGAATCCGGAATCGGCATGACGACGTCGATCTCGCCATCCTTGAATTCGCGCTTGATCTTCTCGGCCAGGTACTCGCCCATTTTCAGGCGGGTGGCGTACACGGAGGCGCCGTCGATGACGGAATCCGGACGGGCCAGGTAGACGAACTCGAACACGCAAGGGTTGAGCGACGGATTGTCGGCGCACTGGCGCGAATGCAGTTGCTTGTCGGCGTCGATGAAGACGGCCTCGCCCGGCGCGATGTCGCGCACGAAGCGGAAGCCCATGCCTTCCAGCGCCACGGACTCGGAGGCGATCAGGTACTCGGCGCCCTGCTCGGTCTCGTTGATGCCCAGGCACAGCGGACGGATGCCGAACGGGTCGCGGAAGGCCAGCAGGCCGACACCGGCGATCTGCGCCACGGCAGCGTAACCGCCGCGCACGCGGCGATGCAGCACGGTCACGGCTTCGAAGATGGTGTCGGCGTCGATCGAGATGCCGGTGGTGGCTTTCTGGATCTCGTGGGCCAGCACGTTCAGCAGCACTTCCGAATCGGAATCGGTGTTGATGTGGCGGCGGTCGTTCTGGAACATTTCCTTCTTGAGCTGTTCCCAGTTGGTCAGGTTGCCGTTGTGCGCCAGCGTGATGCCGAACGGCGCGTTGACGTAGAACGGCTGCGCCTCTTCCTCGCTCGACGAGCCGGCGGTTGGATAGCGGCAGTGACCGATGCCGGAATTGCCTTGCAGCGTACGCATGTTACGGGTACGGAAAACGTCACGCACCAGGCCGTTGGCCTTGTGCATGGCGAACATGCTGCTGTGATTGGTCGCGATACCTGCCGCATCCTGGCCGCGGTGCTGCAGCAGCAGCAATGCGTCATACAGCAGTTGGTTGACAGGTTGATGGGAAACGACGCCGACGATGCCACACATGATGTTGCTCCTGGACTGGGTGCTACTGATTTAAAGAATTCAAAAATTCACATGCTGCGCCATGGCAGCGGGAAGGAAGGCTTTCACCGTATGCGCTCCGGTCTCCGCGAGCGGGCTCAGTCGCGCATCCTTCCAGAATGCTTGTTGCGGTATCGACGTCATCCCACACAGGATGACACCGGCCAATACGATCACCAGGCCGCGGCCGAAGCCGAACACCATGCCCAGCGCGCGGTCCACGATGCTGAGGCCGCCGGCATCGAGCAAGGCGCCCAGCGCCATGCCGAGCAGGCCCGTCAAAATCTTCACACCGATAAACAGTGCGATAAAGGCAAGGATCAAGCGCAGCACCTCGCCCGGCACCACCGGCGGCAGCATGGGCGCCAGCGCGGCGGCGTAGGCGTTGGCGACCACGAAGGCCACTACCCAGCCCGCCAGCGACAACACTTCCTTCACCAGGCCGCGCATCATGCCGATGATGATCGACGCGGCCAATACAAACATCACCAGATAATCGAAGATCGTCACGTCGGGCGCCTGCTGGATCAGACGGTTTCGAGGCGGCCGTTCAGGCCCATGGCGCTCAGCTTGGCCCGTACTTTTTCGGCCTCATCCTTGTTGGTGAACGGTCCCACGCGCACGCGGGTGATGTCACCGGACGGCGTCTTCTGGGTGTAGGAGCTGATGCCGGCTTTCTTCAGTTTGTCGCGCAACTCGTCCACCTTGCCCTGGTCGCTCAGCGCGGCCACCTGCAGTACGAACTTCTGGCCGGACTCGGCGGCCGGCTTGGCGGCGGGCTTGCCTTCCAGGATGGCCAGGGCGCGCGCGTCTTCCGAGGTCGCTGCCGGCTTGGCGCTGTCGGCCTGCTTGGCGGCCTTGGCTTCGGCCAGCTTGCGCTCGGTTTCCGCCTTGGCCTTGGCTTCGGCTTTCGCCTCGGCCTGCTTGCGTTCGACTTCCTGCTTGTAGTCGGCGTCCTGGCGGGCCTTGGCCTCGTTGTCGGCCTTGTTCTTGGCGATGGTGTCGGCCTTGGCCTTGGCTTCGGCCTTCAGTTCGGATTCGCGCTTGGCGGTGTCGACCTTGACGGGGGCAACCGGCGGCGGCGTGACGGGTGCGGCGGCCACGGGCGCGGCGGCTACTGGCTTCGGTGCGGCGGCCACGGCGGAGGCTGGCTTGGAAGGCTTGACGTCATCGACGATTTCTTCACGGCTGTCTAGCGCGGCGCTCTGGGGCACCGGCGCGGCTGGCGCCGGAGCAGGTGCGGCCTCGGCCGGCTTGTCCTTGGCCGGGATCTTGATATCGATGTCGGACGCCAGCGGCTTCGGCTCGGAATCGAGCACCATCGGCAGGCCGATGGCCACGCCCAGCGCCAGCGCGATGGCGCCGACCAAGCGGCGGCGTGCGCGTTTCTTTTCCGGCAATACGGGATCGTCCGCTTCGCGGTCTTTGCTGCGGCGGGATTTGGCGGAACCATCCGCCGACGAGGCGCGCTTGGAGCGTGCGCGCTCCGTCGCGGCCTGGTCATCTGCGCTGGTGTAATAGCCGCTGTCCTGACCGGCGGCCTCTTGCTTGTTTTTACCGAGTTTCGAGAACAAGCCCATGCGTGATTTCAGTCCTGTGCGTTCAATGGAATGCGGATTTTCGCGCCGCCATGACGCCGGCGACCGTGAGGAAAGATCCAAAGACCACAATTCTATCATTCTCCCCGGCTCGGCTGATCGCATTTGCATACGCCGCGGCCGGATCGTCGAAGATATTGATGGTGCGCTCGGCCTTTTCAGGCTGGACGATCTGCACCTTGGCCGCCAGTTCCGACGCGCTGGCCGAACGCGGCGACGGCAGCGTGGCGAGGCACCAGTGATCCACGTGCTCGGACATGGCGGCGATCACGCCGTCGATATCCTTGTCGTGCATGGAGCCGAACACGGCGTAGGTGTAGGGGTGGAAGCCCATATTGCCCAGGTTTTGGTTCAGCGCCGAGGCGGCGTGCGGATTGTGTGCCACGTCCAGGATCACGGTCGGGCGGCCAGGCAGCACCTGGAAGCGGCCCGGCAGCTCCACCGTCACCAGCCCGGTGCGCACTTCCTGCGCGCCGACCGGCAGTTCCAGCTTCAAGGCCTCCAGCGCGGCCAGCGCGGCGGAGGCGTTGAGGATCTGGTTGGCGCCGCGCAGGCTCGGGTAGGCCAGCGAGTTGCGGCGCTGCGAGCGGCCGCCGTAGTTCCACTGCTGCTTGTCGCCCGAATAGTTGAAATCGCGGCCCATCAGCCACAGGTCGGCGCCGATTGCGTTGGCGTGGTCGATCAGCGATTGCGGCGGCACCGGGTCCGAGCAGATCGCGGTTTTGCCGGCGCGGAAAATGCCGGCCTTCTCGAAGCCGATCGCCTCGCGGGTGTCGCCCAGGTAGTCGGTGTGGTCGATATCCACGCTGGTGACGATGGAGACGTCGGCATCGACGATGTTGACCGCGTCCAGGCGTCCGCCCAGGCCGACCTCGAGGATCACGACATCCATGCCGGCGCCGCTCAGCAGGTGCATGATGGCCAGCGTGGTGAATTCGAAATACGTCAGCGACGTATCGCCGCGCACGGCTTCGACCGCGTTGAAGGCGGCCACCAGCACGTCATCGCTGGCCAGCTCGCCGTTGATGCGGGCGCGCTCGTTAAAGTCGAGGAAGTGCGGCTTGATGTACAGGCCCACCTTGTAGCCGGCGCGCATCAGCACCGATTCCAACATGGCGCAGGTCGAACCCTTGCCGTTGGTGCCGGCCACCATGATGACGGGGCAGCTGAAGGCCAGCTTCAGGCGCTCCTTGACGGCGAGTACGCGGTCGAGGCCCATGTTGATGACGGTTTCGGCGTGGCGCGATTCAAGCAGCGCAAGCCAGGCGGGCAAAGTAGTGGGGAGGTTCGACATAATGATGGCTCAGAAATGGAAAACGGCGCGCAGGCCGGCATGATAGCCGATTGCGCGCCGCAGCGTGAGGGAGTGGCTGCTTTTTTAAGCGAGCACTTCTACAGCTTGATTTTGCAGCAGTGCCATCAGACGGGCGATTTCTTCCCGCATCTTGCGGCGGTCGACGATCATGTCGACGGCGCCCTTGGTGACCAGGAACTCGGCACGCTGGAAGCCTTCCGGCAGTTTCTCGCGCACGGTGTTTTCGATCACGCGCGGGCCGGCGAAGCCGATCAGCGCTTTCGGCTCGGCGATGACCACGTCGCCCATGAAGGCGAACGAGGCGGACACGCCGCCCATGGTCGGGTCGGTCAGCACGCTGATAAACGGCAGCTTCTTCTCGGACAGCTTGGTCAGCATGGCGGTGGTTTTCGCCATTTGCATCAGCGACAGCAGGCCTTCCTGCATGCGGGCGCCACCGGTGGCGGTGATGCAGATGAACGGTACTTTCTGTTCCAGGGCCACTTGCGCGCCGCGCACGAAGCGCTCGCCGACCACGGAGCCCATCGAGCCGCCCATGAATTCGAATTCGAAGCAAGCCACCACGCAAGGCAGGCTCATGATGGCGCCGCCCATGACGATCAGCGCATCGGTCTCGCCAGTGGCTTCCATGGCTTGCTTGAGGCGGTCGGGGTATTTCTTGCTGTCTTTGAACTTCAGCGTATCGACCGGCAGGGTATCCATGCCGATTTCATAACGTCCGCCGGCGTCGAACAGGCTGTCGAGGCGTTCGCGTGCGCGGATGCGCATGTGGTGGTCGCATTTAGGACAAACGTGCAGGTTCGATTCCAGATCGGTGCGGTACAGGACGGCTTCGCAGGATGGGCATTTGACCCACAGGCCCTCGGGCATGGTCTTGCGTGCGGCAGCGTCGGAACGCTGGATTCGTGGGGGCAGCAGTTTTTCCAACCAACTCATAAATTCTCCTTGCAGCTAACTCGTGGCCGAAGTGTAGCCGTTTCTCGCCCCCCTGTCGAACTTTGCTGTACAACAATTTTTAAACTTCGTCATGGAATTGGCGGGTTTTTAGAGGTAAACCACTACGCCGACTTCTCACGTTCGATCTGCCGCTCAATGTACGCATCCAGATCCTTCCGCTCTTCCAGTGTCGGAAAACCAATGTTGAGCACCTTGTCAGCGCTCGCCAGTTTCTGTAAATAAAGCTGCATCACCTTTTCTGCGGGAAAGCCATAGGCATCGCCAACTTTTTGAAAATAGTCCAGCGAATCGAAGTCCAATCTAAACGTGATTTCCTTACTCAGCTTTTCGAAAAGGTTTGGTACGCGCTTCATTTTAGAAAAATCATACTCTTTACGCATTTCTCAGTCCTCCAAATACTGTTTCTTCTCTGATTTAGATGCTCGTCTAGCTGAAATGATGCGAACCCGGTCGTCGCTTGGGAAGCAGTAACTAATCAACAATAGAATATTGCGACGTCGACTTTGGGCTAATAGCTGGTAACGGTCTTCGAAAACAGCATGCTCAGAATCGAACCACGATTTGGCATGCGAATCTCGGAACGCGTCTTGAGCGTCCTCGAAACTCACCCCATGCTTGCGCAGGTTGGCGGTGGCTTTGCGGGGATCCCATTCGAAACGCACGACCGCTCCCCTTCAACATAGTCAGTACTTAACTATGTATCAAGGTGAGCGGTCGGGATTTGAGGCCGGCCAAGTCGGCCGGCGCGGGATTACGCGTCGAGGGCGGCGCGGATGCCGCTGACGAAGGTTTGTACGGCGGCCACGGCGCCATCCTTGCCGGCGCTTTCGATTTCCTGGATGACGCGGCTGCCGATGACGACCGCGTCAGCCACCTCGGCCACGGCGCGCGCGGTGGCGCCGTCGCGGATGCCGAAGCCTACGCCGATCGGCAACTGCACGTGCTTGCGGATCGCCGTCAGACGCTCCGCCACTTCCACCGTGTCGATGTTGCCGGCGCCCGTCACGCCCTTCAGCGAGACGTAGTAGCTGAAACCACCGCCCACCTTGGCCACCTGCGCGATGCGCTGTTCGGTCGAGGTCGGCGCCAGCAGGAAGATCAGGTCCAGCTCGGCGGCGCGCATGGCGGCCGCGAACTCTTCACACTCTTCCGGCGGGTAATCGACCACGATGGCGCCATCCGCCCCCACCGCCTTGGACTGGGCGATGAACGCTTGCGCGCCGATGCGCTCGATCGGATTGGCGTAGCCCATCAGCACCACCGGCGTGGTCTGGTTGGTCTTGCGGAACTCCGCCACGTAGCCGAACACGTCGTGAATGCCGACGCCGTTGGCCAGCGCCCGCTCGCAGGCGCGCTGGATCACCGGGCCTTCGGCCATCGGATCGGAAAACGGCACGCCGAGTTCCAGGATATCGGCGCCGCCCGCCACCAGGGCATGCATCAGCGGCACCGTCAGTTCCGGCGACGGATCGCCGGCGGTGATAAAAGTGACGAGCGCGGTTTTTTTGTGCGCCTTCAGGGCGCTGAAAGTTGCTGCGATTTTGGACATGTCGTTTCCCTTAGTTGAAGTTCAAACCCATACGTTCTGCAACCGTATGCATGTCCTTGTCGCCCCGGCCCGACAGGTTGGCCAAAATGATTTTATCCTTGGGCAGGGTCGCCGCCAGCTTGGCCGCGTGGGCCAGCGCGTGCGACGATTCCAGCGCCGGGATGATGCCTTCGATATGGCAGCAGTCGTGGAAGGCCTTGAGCGCCTCCTCGTCCGTGATCGACACGTACTCGGCCCGGCCGCTGTCCTTCAGGTAGGCATGCTCCGGCCCCACGCCCGGATAGTCCAGGCCGGCCGAGACCGAATGGGTCTCGATGATCTGGCCGTTCTGGTCCTGCAGCAGATAGGTGCGGTTGCCGTGCAAGACGCCCGGATAGCCCTTGGTCAGCGACGCCGCGTGCTTGTCGCCGTCCAGCCCCTCGCCCGCCGCCTCGACGCCGAGCAGGCGCACCTGCTTCTGGTCGATGTACGGATAGAAGATGCCCATGGCGTTGGAGCCGCCGCCGATGCAGGCCACCACGTAGTCCGGCTGGCGGCCGGTCATCTCAGGCATCTGCACCAGGCACTCCTCGCCGATCACCGACTGGAAGTCGCGCACCAGCATCGGGTAAGGATGCGGGCCGGCCACGGTGCCGATGATGTAGAAGGTGTTTTCAATGTTGGTGACCCAGTCGCGCATCGCCTCGTTCAACGCGTCCTTCAGCGTCTTGGAGCCGGACTCCACCGGCACCACGGTCGCGCCCAGCAGCTTCATGCGGTAGACGTTCTGCGCCTGGCGCTTGACGTCCTCGCTGCCCATGTAGACCACGCACTCCAGCCCGAAACGGGCGCAGATGGTGGCGGTGGCGACGCCGTGCTGCCCAGCGCCGGTCTCGGCGATGATGCGCGGCTTGCCCATGCGCTTGGCCAGCAGCGCCTGGCCGATGACGTTGTTGATCTTGTGGGCACCGGTGTGGTTCAGGTCCTCGCGCTTGAAGTAGATCTGCGCGCCGCCGGCGAGCTCGGACCAGCGCTTGGCGTGGTAGATCGGCGATGGGCGGCCGACAAAGTGCTTGAGCTCGTAACGGAACTCGTCGAGGAACTCTGGATCCTTGCTGTAGCGCTCGTAGGCCGCGTTGAGCTCGGCCAGCGCGTAGGTCAGGGTTTCGGCGACGAAGGAGCCGCCGTAGGGGCCGAAATGGCCCTTGGTATCGGGAAGGTTGTAGTCTTTAGCGTGGAACAGCGGCTTCGCCGGGGCGTTCATCATGGTGGGTCTCGCTTTCATTCATGGTATCTCCGGCCCGCACCGCCGCGACAAAGTCGGCGATCTTGCGGGCGTCCTTGATGCCCTTGGCCGCTTCGACACCACTGCTGATGTCCACGGCGTAGGGGCGTACACGTGCCACCGCGTCAGTCGCGTTGTGTACGCTCAAGCCACCACTTAAAACGACCCGAGGCGCGAGATCTTTTGGAATGAGAGACCAATCAAAACCCTTTCCTGCACCGCCATAGGCATCCACAAAGGTATCCAGCAACAGGCTGGTGAACAAGGGACTGGCGGCGCGGTATCGCTGCTCGTATTCTAGCAAATCGGACGGCTGTGTGTCAGGTTTGACGCGGAACACGCGCATGAATTGTCGCCCGGCCGCTGCGGCGATGGCGGCGGACTGCTCCACCGTCTCGTCGCCGTGCAGCTGGATCAGCGAAATCGGCGCCACCTTGCACGTGGCCGCCACCTCTTCCGGCGAGGCGTTGACGAACAGGCCGGTGCAGGTGACAAAGGGCGGCACGGAGCGGATCAGCTCGGCGGCCTGCGCGGGCGTCACGTAGCGCGGGCTCTTGGGGTAGAACACGAAGCCGATCGCGTCGGCGCCCGCCGCGACGGCGGCTTGCACATCTTCCACACGGGTCAGGCCGCAGATTTTGATACGGGTGCGCATACATTTCCTTTAGTGGCTTTGTCAAAATGGGCGTGGCTAGGCGCAGCGACGAAGACAGTGCGCCTGCACGGCAAGGAGCTGCAACGACGCCACGGCCATTTTGACATAGCCACTAGAACCAGGGGAGCGCGCTGGTGGTTTCCAGCGGCAGTTCCCATTTGGGGTCGTAGTCGATCTTGGCCAGGTACAGGCCGTCCGGCATGAAGGTCGGCGCGGCGGCGTGGCGGTCCCTGGTTTCCAGCAGGTGACCCAGCCATTCCGGCTTCTCGCGGCCGGTGCCGATGTAGACCAGCGAACCGACCAGGTTGCGCACCATGTGATGCAGGAAGGCGTTGGCGGTGATGGTGAACACCACCAGCTCGCCGTGGCGCTTGATCTGGATGTCGTGCATCAGCTTGACCGGCGACTTGGCCTGGCACTGCGCGGCGCGGAAGGCGGTGAAGTCGTGCCAGCCGAGCAGCGGCGGGATGGCCTGCCGCATCAGCTCCACATCCAGCGGACGGAAGCAGAAGCCGGCCCGCCCTTCCAGCAGCGGCGAGCGGGTCGGATTGTTGTACAGCACGTAGTGATAGGTGCGCGCGCGGGCGCTGAAGCGGGCGTGGAAGAAGTCATTGACGCTGGGGTCGCCCTCCAGCTCCTTGGCCCAGCGCACGGCGATCGACGGCGGCAGGAAGGCGTTGACGCCGCGCACCCAGGAATGGGTGTCGCGGTTCAGGTCGGTGTCGAAGTGGACCACTTGTTCCAGCGCGTGCACGCCGGTGTCGGTGCGGCCGGCGCACGTGGTGGCCAGCGGTACCCTGGCGAATTTCTCCAGCGCCTGTTCCAGCTTGTCCTGGACCGTGTGGCCGTCCGCCTGTTTCTGGTAGCCGTTCCACGCGGTTCCGTCGTACTGGACGCCGATTGCTATCCGTTTCAATTGCTGCCCGATGTAATGTCAGAGTCAGCCATTATATACGGAGCGGGATTACCCCAATTGGGCGCGCATCGCGTTGGCCTTGGCGATCTGGTCGTCGCTGCCGCCGCGCAGCACTTCGTCCAGCAGCTCGCGCGCGCCTTCCTTGTCGCCGATTTCCTGATAGGCCACCGCCAGGTCCAGCTTGGTGTCCATTTCCATATGGTGGGCCGACAGGGTGTCGTCGCGCACGTGGGCGGGGGCCGTGTCGGCAGCGGCAGCGGTTGCGCCGGTGCCGCCCAGCGCGCTGTCCAGGTCGAGGTCGATGCCGGACAGGTCGAACTCCTGCGCGGCAGGGGCCGGGGCGGGGGTGACTTCTTCCGTGGCGTGCAGTGCGTCGGCGAAGTCGCCGGCATCCAGCTCGGCTTCCGGCGCCGGCGCGGGCACGGCCGGCACTTCGGGAATTTCAAAATTCATCAGGTCGAGGTCCAGCGGATCGCTGCTGGCCGACGGCAGTGCCGGCGCGACCGCCTCGGCTGGCAGGTCCAGGCCGAAGTCCATGCTCAGGTCTTCCGCCGGAGCGGGAGCCGGGGCCGGGGCCGGAGCTGGCGCGGCGGGCGCATCGAAGGCCAGGTTGAAGTCGTCTTCCGCCATCGCTGCCGGCTCGGCCGGGGCCGGGGCTGGAGCAGGCGCGGCGGCGGCCGGCTCGAAGCTCAGACCGCCCAGGTCGAAGTCCATCAGGTTGTCGGATTCCGCCGCCACCGAGGCTGGCGACACGGCGGCGTCGGCCGCTTGCGGCAAGGCGGTTTCCATGTCGCTGCCGAAGTCCATCAGATTGCTGTCGCCGGCCGCTGCGGCAGGCGCATCGAAGCCCAGGTCCAGGTCGAGGCCGCCGGAGGCGGGAGCTGGCGCGGGTGCGGGCGCCGGGGCGTTGAAGTCGCTGACAAAGTCCGCCGCGCTGAACGCGGCGGCGCCGGCCGCAGCCGCCGCAACGGCGGGCGCGGCGGCGAAGGTGGAGGCGGCTTCGGCTTCGCCTGAGGACGCATGGCCTTCGGCGTACAGCGGATTGCCCGGATCCAGCGACTGGCCCATGGCGGCAGCTTGCGCCCACTCGTCGCCCTGCCCGCGCGTCATCGAATACAGCTCGGATGCCTGGCTTTCGAACGAGCGCGCGTCCTTGCGCGCGACGTAGATTTCCAGCAGCTTCAGGCGCACGGCGTGGCGCTCCGGATGGCTGCGCAATGCTTCCTTCAGGATCTCTTCGGCCTGCGCGTCGCGACCGTAGGCGATGTAGACGTCGGCTTCCGCCACCGGATCGACCTCGTTGGTGTCGAGCTGGCTGGCCGATGGCGCGAAGTTGGAATTGAATACGCTGTTGTTGGTGTCGACGCTCTGGCCGCCGGCGTCGGCGATCAGTGCCTGCGACGGGATCGCGGTGTCGCCGAGGACGCTGGTCTCTTCCTTCGGCACGGCGAATTGCTTGCGGCGGCGCGAGGCGATCAGCGCACCCACGCCTGCCAGCAGGGCCGCCGCGGCCACGCCCACGTATTGCAGGTTATCCATCAGCATTTCGAACAGGCTCGGTTCGACCCGCTTCGGCGGGATCACCAGCGTGCGCTTGGGCTTGGGCGGCGCCGAGGCTTCGACCGGGGCCGATGCCTCCATCGATGCCGATGCCGACGCCGACGCCGAGGCTTTCGCCGTCTGCGCGGCCGCCTTGTTCTTCACCGCCATCAGGTTTTCCAGGTCGCGGGTGTTCTTCTCCAGCTCCTTGATGCGCGCGGCGGATTCTTCCTGCTCTTTCTGCCGCGCGATCTTGTCTTCCACCGCCATGCCGGTCTTGCCTTCGACCGGCTTGCTGGCGGTCGATTTCGACAAGGTCAGCTTGTCCTTGGCGGCGTTGACGGCGTTCGGTTTTTCCTCGACTTTGGCGGTGATCTTGCCCGACGAGTTCTGCGCGGCTTCCGGCTCCTTGGCCGGGGTGCTGTTGGCCACCTGCCCGGCCAGCTTGGCGCGGTAGGCGTTGAAGTCGGCCGCATGTGCGACCACCACGCCGCGCGCCTCGCCTTCCGGCGCGGTGTTGCGGACGGTGTCGGCATCCGGCACGGCCAGGATGTGGCCCGACTTCAGGCGGTTCATATTGTTGCCGGAGAAGGCTTCAGGATTGGCGCGGTACAGCGCCACCAGCATCATGTCCAGCGACACGTCGACCGGCTTGACCTGGCTGGCGATGCGGGTCAGGTTATCGCCGGCCTTGACGGTGTATTCGCTGGCGGCCTGCTTGGCCGGCGCGCGTTGCGCCACCGGTGCGGATGGCGCGGCCGGCGCGGCGGGCGCGACAGTCGGCGCGACCGATGCGGCAGCCGGGGCCGGGGCGGTGCTGCGGCCCAGGTCCACCGGCGGGGCTACTTGCGGCGCTTGCGTCGCGCGCATGTCGGCCGGATCCAGCAGGAAGGTGTATTCGCGGACCATGCGTCCGCCGGTCCAGTTCAGCTCCAGCAGCATGTCGACGAAGGGCTCGTTGACCGGCTGGGTCGACGTCACGCGGATCACCTGGCGGCCGTTGCGCTGCTCCACTTCGAAGCGCAGCGACAGCAGGGTCGGATTGAAATCGATGTTGGCGGTGCGGAAGGCTTCGGCCGGCGCCAGCTTGGCCACCAGTCCACCCGCCTCTTCCGCCGACACGGCCGTCAGTTCGATCTCCGCCCGCAGCGGCTGCCCCAGCGAGGACAGCACGGTCAGCTTGCCGAGTCCGGCGGCGTTGGCCGTGGCCGCCACCAACACTGCGCTGGCGACAGCTCCCGTGAGTGTCTTCAACGCGAAGGAAACAATGCTGGAGCGAGTTGGTACGTGCATAGTGGGCGGCATCAGGTTGTCAGAGGGAAAATGTTACTTTCCCAGATATACCAACATATCATCATGCTCCAGAGCATGCAAGCTTTGCACGATGTTTCTCTAGTGGTACATGAAGATGTGTAACGTCTATGCCTACTTTAAACCAAAAAAAGGGGTTTTCCCTATGAGAGCTCATAGAGAAAACCCCTTCTGCTTTAACAATTGCCGAACGGCGTGTTACTTGGCGTGTTACTTGTCCAGCACGATGCGCAGCATGCGGCGCAGCGGTTCGGCCGCGCCCCACAGCAGCTGGTCGCCGACGGTGAAGGCCGACAGGTAATCGTCGCCCATGCTCATCTTGCGCAGGCGGCCGACCGGGATCGTCAGGCTGCCGGTGGCGGCGGCTGGCGACAGGTCCTTGACCGACGCTTCACGGGTGTTCGGCACCACTTTGACCCACTGGTTGTTGGCGGCGATGATGTCGTGGATCTCGTCGATCGGCACATCCTTCTTCAGCTTGATGGTCAGCGCCTGCGAGTGGCTGCGCATGGCGCCGATGCGCACGCACAGGCCGTCCACAGGGATGGCTTTGGAACCGAAGTCCGCGCCCAGGCCCAGGATCTTGTTGGTCTCGGCGCCGCCCTTCCACTCTTCCTTCGACTGGCCGTTGCCCAGGTCCTTGTCGATCCACGGGATCAGGTTGCCGGCCAGCGGCGCGCCGAACTGCTTGGTTTCTTCGGCGCTCAGGCCATGCTGGGTAGCCAGCACCTGGCGGTCGATTTCCAGGATGGCGGAGGCCGGATTGTCCAGCAGCGCCTTGACCGACGAGTTGATGGTGCCGAACTGGGTCAGCAGCTCGCGCATGTGCTGGGCGCCGCCGCCCGATGCCGCCTGGTAGGTCATGGAGGTCATCCACTCGACCAGGTTGTGCTGGAACAGGCCGCCCAGGCCCATCAGCATGCACGACACGGTGCAGTTGCCGCCGATGTAGTTCTTCACGCCCTTGCCCAGCGCATCCTTGATCACGTGCAGGTTGACCGGGTCCAGCACGATGACGGCGTCCTTCTCCATGCGCAGCGTGGAGGCGGCGTCGATCCAGTAGCCGTTCCAGCCGGCCGCGCGCAGCTTGGGGAATACCTCGGTGGTGTAGTCGCCGCCCTGGCACGAGATGATGATCTCGCACTTTTTCAGTTCGTCGATGTCGGTGGCGCTTTTCAGTTTGGTTTCATTCTTCGCCATCGCCGGGGCGTCGCCGCCCGGGTTCGAGGTGGTGAAGAACACCGGTTCGATGTGGGCGAAATCGCCCTCTTCCTGCATGCGCTGCATCAGGACCGAACCCACCATGCCGCGCCAACCTACCAAGCCTACGAGTTTCATTTTCATTCCCTCTAATAATTTATACTATTTATACCAAAGCCTTGACCACCGCGTCGCCCATCTCTTCCGTGCCCACCTTGGTGGTGCCGGCTTCGAAGATGTCGGCGGTGCGCAGGCCTTGCGACAGCACGTGCTTGACGGCGTTCTCGATGCGGTCGGCCTGTTCGGCCTTGTTCAGCGAGTAGCGCAGCATCATCGCGGCCGACAGGATGGTCGCCAGCGGATTGGCGATGCCCTTGCCGGCGATGTCGGGAGCGGAACCGTGCGACGGCTCGTACAAGCCCTTGTTGTTGGCGTCCAGCGAGGCCGACGGCAGCATGCCGATCGAGCCGGTCAGCATGGACGCCTGGTCGCTCAGGATGTCGCCGAACATATTGCCGGTGACGATGACGTCGAACTTCTTCGGCGCGCGCACCAGCTGCATCGCGGCGTTGTCGACGTACATGTGCTCCAGCGCGACGTCCGGGTATTCCTTGTGCACGTCGGTGACGATGTCTCGCCAGAACTGGAAGGTCTCCAGCACGTTGGCCTTGTCGACGCTGGTCAGGCGCTTGCTGCGCTTCTGCGCGGCCTGGAACGCCACGTGAGCGATGCGGCGGATCTCGCCTTCGGCGTAGCGCATGGTGTCGAAGCCTTCGCGCTGGCCCTTGAAGGCGCCGTCCGGGCACTCGCGCACTCCGCGCGGCTGGCCGAAGTAGATGTCGCCGGTCAGTTCGCGGATGATCAGGATGTCCAGGCCGGACACCACTTCCGGCTTCAGCGTCGAGGCGTTGGCCAGTTGCGGATACAGGATGGCCGGACGCAGGTTGGCGAACAGGCCCAGGTTCTTGCGCAGGCCGAGGATCGCCTGCTCCGGACGCAGCGCGCGCTCCAGCGTGTCGTACTGGTAGTCGCCGACGGCGCCGAACAGCACCGCGTCGGCCGCCTTGGCCAGCGCCAGCGTGCCTTCGGGCAGCGGGTGGCCGTGGGCGGCGTAGCCGGCGCCGCCGACCGGCGCGCTTTCCAGCTCAAATTTTTCGCCCAGCACGTTGAGGACTTTGACGGCTTGCGCGATGATTTCCGGGCCGATACCGTCGCCCGGGAGGATAGCGATTTTCATGAGTAGTTTTCGAGATTAGATGACGTTGGCCAACCAAGGTTGGGTTGCCAGATGGCGCTCTTCGAAGCCGCGGATAGCGTCGGCGTGACGCAGCGTCAGGCCGATATCGTCGAGCCCGTTCATCAGGCAGTATTTGCGGAAGGCGTCGATCTCGAAGGGATAGGAGACGCTGCCATTGCTGGTGGAGATGCGCTGCTGTTCAAGGTCGACCACCAGACGGTAACCGGGGAAGGCCTTGACTTCATTGAACAGGTGATCAACCTGCGCTTCAGGCAATACGATCGGCAACAAGCCGCTCTTGTAGCAGTTGTTGAAGAAGATGTCGGCGAACGAGGGCGCGATGATCGCGCGGAAGCCGTACTGGTCCAGCGCCCACGGCGCGTGCTCGCGCGAGGAGCCGCAGCCGAAGTTCTTGCGGGTCAGCAGGATCGAGGCGCCCTGGTAGCGCGGCTCGTTGAGCACGAACTCGGGATTGAGCGGACGCTTGCTGTTGTCCTGGCCGGGCTCGCCGTGGTCCAGGTAACGCCATTCGTCGAACAGGTTCGGGCCGAAGCCGGTGCGATGAATCGACTTCAAAAATTGCTTCGGAATGATGGCGTCGGTGTCGACATTGGCGCGGTCCAGCGGGGCCACCAGTCCTTCGTAGATCGTAAATTTATCCATGATTCTCGTTCGGGTTGTGCGACGGCGGACCGTCGCGGCCCGCCGTGCTGCGGTTTATTTTTTGGTCGAGGCGCCTTCGAGCGACTCACCGACCTTTTTGACGTCCTTGCCGAAGCCGTTGACGGTGTTGCAACCGGTCAGGATCAGCGCGATGATGGACAGGGCGAATAGTTTTTTCATGTTGGTGTACTCGTAGTATCAAAAAGAAAAATCAACGCAAGCTCAGCGTAAAGCGCGTACGTCGACGAAGTGGCCGGCGATACCGGCGGCGGCCGCCATCGCGGGAGACACCAGATGGGTGCGTCCGCCCTGGCCTTGGCGTCCTTCAAAATTGCGGTTGGAGGTGGAGGCGCAGCGCTCGCCCGGTTCCAGGCGGTCGGCGTTCATCGCCAGGCACATCGAGCAGCCCGGATCGCGCCATTCGAAGCCGGCGTCCTTGAAGATGCGGTCCAGGCCTTCCTTCTCGGCCTGGTCCTTCACCAGTCCGGAGCCCGGCACCACCATCGCCAGCTTGACGTTGGAGGCGCGCTGCTTGCCGCGCACCACCTCGGCGGCGGCGCGCAAGTCCTCGATGCGCGAGTTGGTGCAGGAGCCGATGAAGACCTTGTCGATGCGGATGTCCTCGATCGCGGTGTTCGGCTTGAGGTCCATGTAGACCAAGGCCTTTTCGATGGCGTCGCGCTTGACGCTGTCTTTTTCCTGATCCGGGTCCGGCACGCGGCCGTCGATCGAGGTCACCATTTCCGGCGACGTGCCCCAGGTCACCTGCGGCTTGATCTCGGCGGCGTTGAGCGTGACCACCAGGTCGAACTTGGCGCCGGCGTCGCTGTGGAGCGTGCGCCAGTAGTCGACCGCGCGGTCCCAGTGCGGGCCCACCGGCGAGAACGGGCGGCCCTTGACATAGTTGATGGTGACGTCGTCGACGCCGATGATGCCGGCGCGCGCGCCCGCCTCGATCGCCATGTTACAGACCGTCATCCGGCCTTCCATCGACAGCGCGCGGATGGTCGATCCGCCGAACTCGATGCAGTAGCCGGTGCCGCCGGCGGTGCCGATCTTGCCGATGATGGCCAGCACCACGTCCTTGGCGGTGACGCCGGCCGGCAGCGCGCCGTCGACCTGCACCAGCATGGCCTTGGATTTCTTCTGCAGCAGCGTCTGGGTGGCCAGCACATGTTCCACTTCCGAGGTGCCGATGCCGTGCGCCAGCGCGCCGAAGGCGCCGTGGGTGGAGGTGTGCGAGTCGCCGCAGACCACGGTCATGCCCGGCAGGGTCGCGCCCTGCTCCGGTCCGATCACGTGGACGATGCCCTGGCGCTTGTCGTTCATGTTGAAGTAGGTCAGGCCGTAGGACTTGGCGTTCTTGTCCAGCGTTTCCACCTGCAGGCGCGAGACCGGGTCGGCGATGCCGTCGGCGCGGCCGGTGGTCGGCACGTTGTGGTCGGCCACCGCCAGGTTGGCGGACACGCGCCACGGCGCGCGGCCGGCGGCGCGCAGGCCGTCGAAGGCCTGCGGGCTGGTGACTTCGTGCACCAGATGGCGGTCGATGTAGAGGATGGTGGTGCCGTCTTCCTCGGCCTTCACCACGTGGGATTCCCAGAGTTTGTCGTAAAGCGTCTTCATCATGATTTATGCGTACCCATTATGAGTACAACTGCGGCCTGTGTGAGTGATCCACTTCGATTATGCCATATTGTGCAATGCGGTAGCGGCCGCCGCTGCCCGGCCTCGTGAGCCGATGCGGTTCCGCCTACTGATACACTTTTTATGACTCCTTTTGAAAAATCTTGTATTGCGAATAAAAAAACGAATAAAAAAAAGCCTGCGTGGACGCAGGCTTTTGGTCTATCTGGCCTAGTCCTCTGACTAAGCCGCCATGCGTACACTACCTCGACATCCGTCCATTAGGAACGATAGGCCCACCACTAGCACCAGTTCGCCTTCGGCCGAACGCGCGGTGCCGGTAATGCCCTCGACGCTAATCGCGGTCATCGGTTTAATCACCAGGTCGGCGGTACCGTCGACCGCTTCCACCGCCAGGATGTACGGCTGTGGTGCGGAGACAACAATACCCACCTTCTCGCGGCAGCTCTCGTAGCCCAGCGAATCGGCCAGCGAACGCACCGGCAGCGGACGGCCCTGGTCCTTCAGCACCGGCGCGCCGCCCACTTCCATGAACACTTCCGGCAGCTCGACCACGCGCTGCACCACGGCCATCGGCAGCGCCAGCGCGGCGCCCGAGGTCGAGACCAGCATGGTCGGCACGATCGACAGCTCGATCGGCAGGCGGATGGCGAACTTGGTGCCCTTGCCCAGCGACGATTCGATGTGGATGGCGCCGCGGTTCTTCTCCACGGCGGTCTTCACCACGTCCATGCCGACGCCGCGGCCGGACACGCTGGACGCGACTTCCTTGGTCGAGAAGCCCGGCAAGAATACCAGCTGGAAGCATTCGTCGTTGGTCAGCTGCACCGATTCGGAGATCAGGCCTTTTTGCTGGGCCTTGGTGCGCAGCACCACCGGATCCATGCCCTTGCCGTCGTCCTGAAGCACAATCATAACGCTATTTGCTTCTTGCCATGCTTTGAGCGAAATATACGACTTGGCCGGCTTGCCCGCCGCCAGCCGGTCTTCCGGCGATTCGACGCCGTGGTCCAGCGAGTTGCGCAGCATGTGCACCAGCGGATCGTACAGGCTGTCCACCACCACGCGGTCGACTTCGGTCTCCGCGCCTTCGATGGTCAGCTCGACGTCCTTGCCCAGGTCCTTGGCCAGCTCGCGCACCAGGCGCGGGAACTTCTGGAACAGGCGGCCAACCGGCTGCATGCGGGTCGCCAGCGTGGCGCGCTGCAGCTCGGTGGAGTAACGCGAGGCGCGCTCCAGCGTTTCGGCCAGCGTCGCCATCAGCGTCTGGGCCTGGCCTTCGAACTTGAACTGCAGCAGGCGTTCCAGCAGCACGGCGGCCTGGTTGGCGGCCTGCACCGATTCGCCGGCCACTTCCAGCAGCGCGTCCAGCTTGACGGCGTCGACGCGGATCGATTCTTCCTTGGCCGGCGCGGCGTGCGGACGCTCTTCGCGTTTCTCGGCGGCTTCGCGCTTGGCCGGCGACGAGGCCGGATTGGCGACCTGCACGGCAGCGACGACAGCGGCCAGCTCGGCGGCCGGGATCGGCGCCGACGGGGCCGAATGGGCCGACGGAGCCGGCGCGGCGGCGGCCGCAGGCTTGGTGTAGCTACCTGGCGGCATCACGGCTTCGTACATGCCTTCCCAGTCCAGGCCGTCGGCGGATGGCGCGGCGGATGGTGCGGCAACCGGCGCGGCGGCAGCCGGCGCGGGGGCAGGCGCAGCCACTGGCGCGGCGGCCTTAGTCGGCGCAGCGGTGGTCTTGCCTTCGATGGCGTCGGTCAGGATGACTTCCAGGTCCTTGGGCATGGCCGGCAGGCTGTCCGGCTCGGCGCCGTTGTTCAGCTCAGCCAGCTGGTCGGCCACGAAGCCGGAAGCCTGCAGCGCCGCCTCGATCGCGATCGGCGTCACCGGCGCGGCGCCGGTGCGCAGCGCGTCGAACAGGTTCTCGGTCAGGTGGCACGCCGCCACCAGCGCCGGCAGGCCCATGAAACCGGCCCCGCCCTTGATGGTGTGGAAGGAGCGAAACACCGCGTTCAGCGTTTCTTTGTTGTCCGGGTCGCGTTCGAGCCGTAGCAGATGCTCTTCAACGTTGACCGCAAGATCCATCGCCTCGACGACGAAATCCTTGAGCATATCGTCCATTAGAATCCCAGATCAGCAAGCAGGTCGTCGACATTGTCCTGGTTCAGCGCCACGGCCGGAGCCGAAGGGCCGGACATCAGGGACACTTCTTTTTGCGCGATTTTCTCGCGTACCGCCGGCGGCGCATTGTCGCGCAGCAGTTCTGCCAGTTCGTGCTCCACCGTCTTGGTGATGTTCACGACTTTTTTGATCAGCTGGCCGGTGATGTCCTGGAAGTCCTGGGCCATCATGATTTCCAGCAGGCGGGCTTTCTCGGCCTCGGTCGCGGCCGACACGGCCACGGCGAACGCTTGCGAGTCGCCAGCCAGTTGCTTGAACTGGTCCAGGCTCAGCTTGCCTGCGAACAGGTCGGCCCAGCGGGTTTCCATTTCCTTGGATTTTTTCGACAGCGTGTCCTGCTCCGGCATGCCCTCGTCCAGGGTGTTGAGCACCTTGTTGGCGGCTTGTTCGGTCAGGGTGGCGACGTATTCGAGGCGGTCCTGGGCATCGTTGATCTGCGACGACGCTTCCGTCAGCGCCTTGTCGTAGCCCAGCTCGCGCAGCGAATCGTGCAGCAGGCGCACGATACCGCCCAGGCGTTCGAACATCGGCTTGTCTTCGCCGTCGACCGCGCCATCGGCCGGTGCGGCAGCGGATGCCGCGGCGGCGGGGGCAGGCGCGGGGGCGGCTGCCACCACATCGGCCGGACGGGCCGACGCCACTTCGTCGAACAGGCTTTCCAAATCGTCTTCCGCAGCGGCAGCAGGCGCTGGAGCAGGCGCTGCGGTCTTGCTCTGGGCAGACACCTCGTCAAATAGTGCGTCGAAATCGTCAGCGGCGTTGGTCATAATCCCTGCTTCTCCATAATTTGTAAAATTGCTGCCCTAAAATTGCTTGCTTGTGATGACGCTCGGCAATATAACGCACTTACCCGAGTGTATCAGGGCACAGCCAGATTATTCAATCCCAGAGTGGGGTCGCCTGCCCTGCGCTCCGGGTCAAAGCCAAGTTCCGTTGTATTTGGTGATACTAACATTGGTTAGATAGGCAAAACACGCTTTGAGACACAAAAGTAGTGCCGCCGTGCAAAAAAAGCGGGTAAAAAGTGGGAAAGGCCACAAGCGCGCCCCAGCGTAAAGCGCTTTTATTTGATAAGCATCAAGTCTTTCCATACTAACAATAATGTAAATCGGGACTACAATTAAGAGCAGCCAGCTGGTTTTAAAAGGAGGTTCATCATGTACCGCAAAATCCTGATCACCACCGACGGCTCCGCCGTTTCCAGTAAAACCGCCTGCGCCGGGGTGGCCTTTGCCGAGCAGATGAAGGCCGAGGTGCTGGTGCTGTTTGTGGCGCCGGAATACCAGTATCCGATCTATGTCGAAATCATCCCGCCCAGCTACCCCAGCGAGGACGAATACCGCGCCGCGATGCTGCGCGCCGGCAAGGAGCACACGCAGGACGTGGTCGATTCCTGCGCCAAGCGCGGCGTGCCGTGCGAGGCGCTGACCGAGTTCGCGGAAAGCGCGGCGCTGAAGATCGTCGATGTGGCGGAAAAGCACCATTGCGACCTGATCTTCATGGGTTCGCACGGCCGCAGCGGCTGGGGCCAGCTGTTGCTGGGCAGTGTGACCAACAAGGTGTTGTCGCATGCGAAGACGCCGGTGCTGGTGCACCGTCTGATCAAAGAGCCCGGCGCCAAATAAAAAGCGGAATTGATACTTTTTATAGTAAGATCACAAGATTAGTTCAAAAATAATAAAACTTACTTTTAGTCACTTTTTTTAAGCATCTCTATGATCCGAATTGTCATCGCCGACGACCACACCATCATGCGCGAAGGTCTCAAGCGCATCCTCGACGGCGCGCCCGACATCGACATCGTAGGCGAGGCCATCGACGGTTTCGAAGTCCTGGGCCATGTGCGCCAGGGCGGGTTCGACCTGCTGCTGCTGGACTTGTCCATGCCCGGCCGCAGCGGCGTCGACCTGATCCGCCAGATCAAGGCGGAGGCCCCCAAGCTCGCCATCCTGATCCTCACCATGCACGAGGAGGAACAGTACGCGGTGCGCGCCATCCGCGCCGGCGCCCAAGGCTACCTGACCAAGGAAAGCGCCGGCACCCAGCTGGTCGGCGCCATCCGCAAGGTCGCCTCCGGCCGGCCCTACATCAGCACCGAGGTGGCCGAGCAACTGGCGCTCAATATCATGATGCCCAACGAGAGCCTGTTGCATAAACAGCTGTCGGACCGCGAATTTGAGGTTTTTTCGCTACTCGTGGCCGGAAAATCGATCACGGAAATCGCCAACAGCTTGCATCTTAGCGTCAAGACCGTCAGCACGCACAAGACCCGCATCATGCAGAAGATGGGCATGAGTTCCCTCTCAGAAATGGTGCAATATGCCGTCGCGCACCGTTTGTTATCTCCCTTCAAGACTTGATCCCCGCCGTCCGCCATTAGGACAACTCCTACAATGCTGCGCCCTGTCCTACGCGCAGATTCAGCCATTGCTGATATCTATCTCCCCCCCGCGTTGGCATACTGAAACCATACGATTCATGCTGCAAGGCTACAGATCGCCGCATGATGCCGTGCCACACCCAAACAGGAAACCAAGCAGCGCGGCCTCGTCCAGTTCCCGTCCTTTCTAAAAGCCATACCCTGTACACAGGAGATCAACATGCTGTCTACGCAAGCGTCTGAAATTCGCCCGGCCACCACTGCCACCATGCAGTCCTCCTCGATGGAGGCGGGCCGTCAGCGCCAGGGGCGGCTCTGGTCCAACCTGAAGGAAGTGTGCGACCTGCTGCACATTCCGGCAGCCTGCTCGATCAGCAACGAGGAGCTGCTGTTCCAGCACGTGCAGTTCAAGACCGGCCAGCGCATCCACACCATCGGCCAGCCGTTCGACACGCTGTACATCGTCAACTCCGGCTTCCTGAAGACGGTGCTCATCGACGAGTTCGGCAACGAGCAGGTGCTCAGCTTCCCGATGAAGGGCGACATGCTGGGCGTGGACGGCATCCACACCCGCCATTATTCCTCCGAGGCCGTGGCATTGTCCGACTGCGACCTGATCCTGCTGCCGTTCAAGAAGCTGACCGCGCTGGGCCGGGTCCACCTGGAACTGGAAAACATGATGTACGGCGTCATGAGCCGCGAGCTGGTGCGCGAACAGGCGATGATCGGCATGCTGGGCGCGCTCAGCGCCGAGGCCCGCGTGGCGCGCTTCCTGGTGTCGCTGGCCGAACGCTTCGCGCAGATGGGCTACTCCAGCAAGCTGTTCAACCTGCGCATGACGCGCCACGAGATCGGCAGCTACCTCGGCCTGACGCTGGAAACGGTCAGCCGCACGCTGTCGGCCTTCAACGAGATCGGCCTGATCAGCGTGGACCAGCGCACCATCGGCATCAAGGATCCGGAAGCACTGAAAACCCTGCGCCGCCTGCCGCCTTCGCGCACCCGCGCCAAGCAGCTGGCCGCCGCCAAGACCAAGGGCGACGAAGCCGTCGCGCCCGCCCAGTTGCTGGCCGCGCTGTAACAACCTCCCGTACCCAGCTTGGGCCCGGTTTCTCCAGCCGGGCCTTTTTTTATCTGTGGCGGCCGGGCGGTTAATAACTCCTAAATAACGCTTGCATTCCTCCCGTGCTTCCACAATAATGAATGCAAATACGAATCATTCTTATTAAGGAGCCCAAAGATGACCACGACCCTGCCAGCCACCCCACCCGCCATTCACGCCACCGTCGTGACCGCGCCGGCCGCCGTGCCGACCAAGCGCATCACCAGCGCCAGCCTGATGGGAGATGGCCGCGAAGTCGAGATCGAACATTCGGGCCGCATCTACCGCCTGCGCATCACCCAGCTCAACAAGCTGATCCTGACCGCGTGACGGACACCGTTCACTGTGCGTGAACCAGGGCGCCAGCGCGCCCTCTCCCTTCCCGAGTAGCCAGCCGTACGCCAGCCAGACTCTCCACTGATCCCAGGAGCGTTTGATGGCCATAGACCGTAGCAATCCGATTTTTCTCGCCCCGTCGCACGGCGGACACAATCCAGAACTGATGCTGTCCGCCGTGCTGCATCTGATGTCGCACTACACCGCCGGCAACGACGACACCGGCGGCTGCGTCAAGCTGGCCTCGGTGATCGAACGCCACCTGAAGGCGCTGGCCAGCCTGCCCGACCTGGCGCCGGTGCTCAGCGCCACCTGCCAGCAGCTGTCCGAGCAGTGGGCCGCCGTGGTCGAGCGCAACCTGCACGCCCAGGAAAAAAGCAACTTCCTCAGCCGCATCATGGCGCGCGCCCGCACCGCGCCGGCCGCCGCGTAAGGAGCGCGCCCATGTGCGAAAAACACGATCCGCTGGCGGCCATCATTGCCGCCGCCATGCCGCAGGTGGCCGGCACGCTGGCACCGCCGCGCCACACCGAACAGCAGGTGGTCAAGCCCGTCATCGTCAATGTGGCGCAGGCGCAGGACCAGGCCCACGCCTCGCGCCGCCGCCGGCTGTGGGAGCTCGGCCATGCCTGCCATTGCCCGCTGGTCGGCGTCGGCTTCCCGCTGGGCGTGCTGCGCAAGCTGGTGGACAAGGTCACGTCAGGAAAAGTGCTGGCCGATGATTATGAGGTGCACGTCGGCGCCGTCACCGAATGCGGCAGCCGCAACCGCCTGTCGGAGGCATTGCAAAAGGAACTGGAGCGCCGCTACGCCGCCGTGCTGCTACGCTTCCGCGCCGCCAAAAGCACCGCGGAGGTTGCCGCGCTGTGGCGTAGCGCCGTGGCCAACGGCGACGTCGCCGGCGCCTTCTGGGCCGGCCTGACGCATCCACGCTGCAACGCCGAGCTGGAAGAACAGATGTGCCGCGACCTGCACATGGTGCAGCACCAGGCCGGCGCCTGCGTGCGCGCCGACATCAATAAATTCAACGCCACGCTGGCCGAGAACGCGCGCCTGGCGCACGAGCTGTCGAAGGCGCAGCAGCGCGCCGCCGCCCTGCTGGCCGACAAGAGCGCGGACGGCGAGCGGCACGCGGCGCAACTGATGCAGCTGCGCGCACAATCGGTCGGCAAGGACAGCATGATCGATACACTCAAGGCCGAGCTGGAACAGTTGCGCGAGTCCATTCCCGGCCTGGAAAGCCGCGCCCGGCTGGCCGAGCGTTTGACGCAGATGGAGGAACGCGAGCGCGGCATGCGCAACCAGATCGCCGAGCTGAAGCTGGAACTGGCGAAGGCGCGCACGGCGGCCGACCCGTCGCCGGCGCAGGAGGAAACACGCCAGGTCGTCGAGCACGTCATGCGGATGCCGCTCAGCTTGAACGACCGCGCCGTGCTGTGCGTGGGCGGGCGCAGCGGCAACGTCGCCACCTACCGCGAGCTGATCGAGCGCGAAGGCGCGCAGTTCGCCCACCACGACGGCGGCCTGGAGGACAACGCCAACCGCCTCGACGCCAGCCTGGCCGCGGCCGACCTGGTGATCTGCCAGACCGGCTGCATCAGCCACAGCGCCTACTGGCGGGTCAAGGACTACTGCAAGCGCAACGGCAAGCGTTGCGTGTTCATCGACAACCCCAGCATCTCCAGCCTGGCGCGCGGCCTCGAACAAGCGGGCGCGGAATAAAAAAAGCCCTGACCACAACAACCGGTCAGGGCTCTTCCACTTACTTCAACAGCTTAGAACGCCAGCGTGCCGGTCAGGTAAACCGTGCGGCCAATCTGGTCGGTGTAGCGCGGATCGAAGCCGACCTGGTGGCCCGACGAAGCGCGCAGCGACAGCGGCGGTTCGCGGTCCAGCAGGTTCTTCACGCCCATGCGGATCGAGGCGGTCTTGGTCAGCGCCAGCTTGCCCTGCCAGTCGATCGTCAGGTACGACGGCACCCACAGACGGATGCTCTCGTCCTTGCCGCTGTCGACGTTACGCACGGTCGCTTGCGCGTCGCGGTAGCCGTTGCGGTAGTTGGCACTCAGCGTGTTGCTCAGCTTGCCGGTGTCCAGCGTCAGAGCGGCGCGCACGATGTGGCGGAAGGCTACCTTGTTGTCGACGCCGAAGAAGTTCAGGTCGCTGGTCCAGTCGCCGTCGGTGCCCGGACGGGTGTAGTCCGACTTCATCAGGTAGGTGCCGTTCAGGTTGGCGGTCAGCTGACCGAACGAGAACTTCTGGCGGCCCACCATGTCATAGTCGATACCCTGGTTGTGGGTCTTGCCGATGTTGATCGACAGGCTCTTCATCGCCCAGTAGGTGTTGCCGGTCGATGGCTCGGTGAAGGTGCTGAACAGGTCGCGGAACTTGGCCGGGTTGGCGAAGATCTGCTGCTCGCTGATCGACGACACGGCGTCGGTGATCTTCACGTCCCACAGGTCGGCGCCGAACGAGAACGACGGGCTAGGCTCGACGCGGAAACCGATCGAGTACTGTTTGGAACGCTCAGGCTTCAGTTGCTCGTTACCGCCGGACAGCACGTTGTACTGTACATTGCCAGGACGGCACATATCGGTGCCTGGGAACGGGCAGGCGTAGCTGTTGGACGTCACGCCGGCGCTGACCAGCGGCTGGCCGATGTCGAGCATGCTAGGCGCCTTGAAGCCGGTGCCGTAGGAGCCGCGGAACAGCAGGGTCTTGGCAGGCTGCCAGCGGGCCGACACCTTGTAGGTGCTGGCCGACTGGGTCTCGCCCATCTTGCGGTGCGCCAGCAGGTTGTCGACGCCGTCGATGCTGTCGTAGCGGCCGGCCAGGGTCACTTCCAGTTCCTTGGTGACCGGCGCCAGCAATTCGCCGAACACGCCGTACGACGCGCGCTTCATGTCGTACGCGGCTGGCGAACTCAGGTTGTAGACCATGCCGCTGGCCGCGGCGGCCGATGGCGTCTGCTGGTAGGCGTACTCGCGGTAGTCGGCGCCGATACCCAGGTTGGCGGCGCCGCCTGGCAGCGTGAACACTTCACGCGAACCGTGCGCGTCCACGCCCTTGAGCGTGGTCGACGCTTCGCGGATCGAACCGTGGAAGATCGAGTTGGCGATCTGCGCCTTGGTGGCGTCGCTCTGGCTGCCGATCGGCGCGAATGGATTGAAGGCGTTGGTGGCCAACATGTCCTTGAATTCCTTGGTCAGCGCGTAGCCGCCCACATAGCGCTCGTCGAGCTTGTTGCGCGACCAGGTCAGGCCGGTGCCGAAGCTCCAGGCGCCGATCTCGCCGTCCGCGCCGATGACCAGGTGCTGGGCGTCGGTCACGGTCTGGCTGTCGCGGGTGCCCCAGTCGTAGGTGCGGTAGCTGCCCGACACCTGCTTGACGTTGGCGGCTTGGTCAGCGGTCAGGTAAGGCAGCACGTAGGTGTTGTAGCGGTCCGAACCCGGCGCGATGGTGAACGGCGCGATGTTCTGCGCGATGCGCGCGGTCAGGTCCAGGCGCGACAACGCCATTTCGGCGAACACGGTGATGTCGTCGCTGGCCTTGTACTGGGCCTTGGTGAAGAAGCTGTCACGCTTGTTCTGCGGCGAGATTTCCACCGCCGGGGTGGAGTCGAACGAGCAGTTGCGGGTGTCGGCCGTGTTGTTCAGGCTCACGTAGGTCTGCTTCGGGCAGCTGCCGTTCTGCGCCAGATAAGGGCTGAAGCCGATCGGCGCCAGGCCCTTGTTGAAGGTCACGCCGACGTTGGCCGGTGCGGCCGCCGGGCTGGTGCGGTCGTAGATGTAGTTGTGGCCGTTGTAGTTGAACGGGATGTACGAGGTCGACGCGAACGAACGGTCGGTGGCCTTGACCGGGCTCTGCTCGTCGTGGCGGTAGGTCGCCAGGATGTTGAAGCGGTCTTCCTGCAGGTCGCCGAAGCCGTAGGTCAGGTTGGTGTTGTACGACTGGCCTGGACGGCCGCTGGTCGGCTGCGACCAGGTGGCGTCGAGGGTGCCGCCCTGGGCGTTTTTCTTCAGGATGAAGTTGATCACGCCGGCGATCGCGTCCGAACCGTACAGGGCGGAGGCGCCGTCGGTCAGGATCTCGACGCGCTCAACCGCGCTCATCGGGATGGAGTTCAGGTTGATGGTGCTGCCCGAGCCGGTCGGCGCGATGCGGCGGCCGTCCAGCAGGACCAGGGTGTAGCTCTCGCCGATGTTGTGGATCGAGGCGGACACGATGCCGCCCGAGTTGGAACCGGCGGCGGTGGCGGCGATGCTGAAGCCCTGCATCGCAGGCAGCGATTGGATCAGGTCGGCAACGGTGGTGGCGCCGGTCTTGGCGATTTGTTCTTGCGACAGGCGCTGCACTGGCAACGCGCCTTCGACGGCGATGCGCTTGATGCTCGAGCCGGTGATTTCAACTTTCTGGATAGCCTCGTCTGCAAAGGCTTGGCCAGCGATCAGTACGGTACCGGTCAGCACGCTCAGGGCGATGCGCACGGAACGTACGCCGATTTTTTCTTGCAATACCATTCAAACTCCCGATTAAAAACGTAAAAATCGAGAGCAATGCCATACCGCTGTGTTACGACTGCAAACCGAAGATGCACCGAAAGTCAGGGAGTCGAAGTGACCAACATTGCTCTTCGATAATAGAATTATCGGGCTTGGCGCACCATTTTGATACATTGTTGAAACAAATTTAGAACAAACCTCACAAGTTTGCCTTGCGAGCCTTATGGCAAAATTAAATTTCCATATTCTCACAATGATATATCAATAAAACGTAATATTTTGATATTCCCTGAATGATCAAATATGCACCATTGAGGTGCGTTGTAATAAAGCGTCAATAAACGTCGCGGCGGTAGCGGCCGGCGGCGGCCAGCTGGTCCAGCGCTTCGCGGCCCAATGCGGCGGCCAGCGCGGCGTCGACGCCGGCCGCCATGCCGTCCAGGCTGCCGCAAACGTAGATGGCGGCGCCGGCCGCGACCCAGGCCCGCACCTGGTCCACCTGCTCGGCCAGACAGTGCTGCACATAGCGCCGCTGCGGCTGGTCGCGCGAGTAGACCAGGTCCAGCTGCTCCAGTTTGCCGTGCAGCTGCCAGGTCGCCAGCTCGTCGCGATAGTGGGCGTCGTGGGCGGCGTTGCGTTCGCCGAACAGCAGCCAGTTGCGGGCCCGTCCGGACGCCGCACGCGCCTTCAGGTGGCCGCGCAGGCCGGCGATGCCGCTGCCGTTGCCGATCAGGATCAGCGGCCGCTGCGCGTTGTCCTCCAGCCGGAAGCGGCGATGCTGGCGCAGGCGCAGCTGGACGGTTTGGCCGGTCTGGGCCTGCCGGGTCAGCCAGCCAGAGGCGGCGCCGTGGCTGCCGTCCTCGTGCGTGTGCAGGCGCACCAGCAGGTGCACGCGGCCATCGGCCGGGATCGAAGCGATCGAGTATTCGCGGGCGCGCTCGGGATCGGCGGGCGCGCAGACCTGCACCAGGTCGCCCGATTCCCAGGCCGGCAAGGCGCCGTTCTCGGGCTCCAATTCCAGGTGATACAGCGGCGCGCCGGCGCTGCCGGGATTGAGCAGCACGCGTTCGGCCAGGCGCCAGGATTCGAAGGCCGGCGCGCTCCAGTCCGGCGCGTCGCTGGTGCCGGCCAGATGGCTGAGCTGCTGGCGCCAGGCGCCGATGGCCTCGGCCGAACTGCGGTTCACCTCGATGCGCGGGAACAGGCTTTGCGCGCCCTGCTCCCGCAGCCACTGGTCCAGCGCGCGGCCGAAGCCGCAGAACTGGGCGTAGGCGCTGTCGCCCAGCGCCAGCACGGCGTAATGCAATTGCGGCAGCGGCAGGCCGTTGGTCATCAGGCGGCCGGCGAACGCGGCGGCGGCGTCCGGCGCGTCGCCCTCGCCGTAGGTGCTGACCAGGAACAGGATGCGCTCGGCGCGTTGCAGGTCGTCCGCGCGCAGTTCGGATAGCTCGCTCAGTTGCGCGGGGATGCCGGCCAGGCGCAGGGTCGCCAGCGTCTGTGCGGCAAGGTCCTCGGCGTTGCCGGTCTGGCTGGCGTAGGCGACGATCCAGCCCGGGTTGGCGGCCGCCTCGGCCTTGGCGCGCTGCGCGGCCAGGCGCTTGCGGCGCGTGCGCAGGTAAGGCGCCAGGCAGACCAGCGCGTAGCTCATCGCCAGGCTGGCTACCAGCATCAATCGGGTGGGGTCGTTGGTCCAGATCATTCGTCGAGCATGCTGCGTAGATGGGTGGTCATGTGTTCGGTGAAGCCGCCGTCCGGTTGGCGCGCGACGAAGCGGGCCGCCAGGCCTTGCCGCTCGGCCAGTCGCAGGCCGTGCTCGCAGCCCAGCACCGTCAGCGCGGTGGACCAGGCGTCGGCGGCCATGCATTGTAAATGCACCACGGTGACGGAGGCCAGGTCGTTGGCGATCGGCATGCCGTTGCGCGGGTCGATAGTGTGGGAGTAGCGCCGTCCGTCCAGTTCGAAATAGCGGCGGTAGTCGCCCGAGGTCGCCACCGACAAGCCATGCAGCGCCAGCACCAGTTCATCCGGCTGCTGTGCGCCGGCGTCGGCCGCCTGCGCCAACGCCGATTCGTCCGGCTGCTGTGCGCAGGCGTCAGCCGTCCGCGCCAACGCCGAGTCATCCACTCGCCGCGCGCCGGCGTCGCTCACCTGCTCCAGCGCCACCCACCACGGCTGGCCGTCCGGCTTGACGCCGGCGCCGCGCAGCTCGCCGCCGACTTCGACCAGACAGTGCGCGTAACCTTGCGACTTCAGGAAGTACGCCAGCCGGTCCACGCTGTAGCCCTTGGCGACGGACGACAGATCGAGCTGCACCCCGCCCGGCTGCCAGGCAAGGCGGCCTTCACGGTCGAGCAGCGCCGGCTGGGCGGCCAGCGAGGCCAACGCAGCGCCGATCTGCGCGGCCGACGGCGGCACGAAATCCGCCTGCCCGAACCTGCCGTGCGGGCCGAAACCCCACAGGTTGACCAGCGCACCGGCGCAGGGATCGTAGGCGCGGCCGGACTCGCGGGCCACATCCAGCGCAAACGACAGCACATCGAAAAAAGCCGGCGGCAACTGCTGCCAGCTGCCCGCCTCCGCGCGGTTGAACCGGCCCAGGTCGGAATCGTTTTCCCAGTGGCTCATCTCGGCCACCACGGCATCGAGCTGTTGCTGCAAGCCTTGCTGCACATGGGCGCACGTGTCGTCCGGCGCGGCCACCAGCCGCACCGACCAGCTGGTGCCCATGCTGTACCCGGCGAAATCCCGGATCACGCCGCCGGCGGGCACCGGCTCTTCGGACACGACATGAGGCAACAAGACCCGGCGCATGGCAAGCGTACCGCGCCTTATTGAGGCAGGATTTCCACCGTCGCCGCGTAGCTGACGCGGCGCGGCGGCATTTGCAGCGGCTGGCCCGGCACCTGCGGCGCGGCGGCCGGCCAGGCGCTGCTGACCAGGTACATGCCCGCAGCAGGCAGCTCGAACGTCGCTTCGCCGTTGGCGTCAGTGTTCTTGCGCAGCTCGCCCAGCGTACCGCGATAACGCACGCCGCCCGGGATCAGGCTGAAGCCCTGGTTGGCCGCAGGCTTGCCGTCCAACAGGAAGCGCCACGTGGCCTTCTCGCCCGCGCGCATGTCGTTCGGGTGCGTCACCGGCACCAGCTCCAGGCCCACGCCGGTCGGCTTGAACACCGCCATGTCCGGCGTGCCGGTGGACACGAAGGTCTCCAGCCGGCTCTGCATGCGCGTCAGCTTGACGTCGCTCGCGTCGGCCGGCACATCCTTGGCCAGCGATTCCTCGCTGCCACGGAAGCGCTTCATCTCGCCTTCCTTGTTCTTGTAGCTGCCCATCACGCTCTGCGACACCAGCGCGATGCGGTAGGTGCCGGGCTTGGGCAGCTTGAGGTCGAAGGTGTTGCGCAGCTTGCCGTTGCTGACGTTCTCCATGTTCAGCTTGCCGCCGTCCGGGCCGGTGATGACGATGCCGTCCAGCTTGAGCGGCTGGTGATCGATATCGAACAAGCCTTCGGAGATCGCGGCGTCCACCGTCACCCAGGCTTCCTTGCCTTCGACAATGGTGGACGATGGCAGCAACCACGGCTTGTGCGCCTGCGCGCTCAGCGACAGGCCGGCCAGCGCCAATGCAATAAACGATTTATACAGTTTCATGGCCGGGCCTTAAGGTTTGAGTTGAACCACCACGGCGCCCAGCTCTTCCTTGCCCTGGCCGCTCACGTTCTGCGCCGACTTGGGCGGCCATTGCAGCGGCACCTTGACCGCCTCGCGGCCGCCGGCTTCGCGCGCCGCCTCCACCACCAGCGTGTACTGGCCGGCCGGCAGCTTGTCCAGCGTGGCCTTGGCGCCCGGGAAGGTCAGCGACTGCTCGCCCGGCGCCCGGGTCGCGCCGCTCACGCCATCCATCGGCATCTCCACGTCGCGGCCGCTCTTGCGCCACCATTGACGGACATCCTTCAACCACTTGGTGCCGGCGTTGTCCTTCTTCTTGACGTCGTACAGCACGGCCAGGTTGGCCACCACTTTCTGGTCGGCGTTTTCCAGCCACGCGGCGATGTACGGACGGTGGTATTCGGCCACGTTCAGTTGCGGCACTTCGAGCTTGAGCGCGAGCTCGGCGCCCATGGCCGTGGCACTGGCCAGCGGCAGGCTGAGTGCGATGGAATAGCGTAATTTCATGGAGAACCTGTCGAGAGATTAATGAATGAACAGCAGTGCGATAACAAACGGAATCAGAATGCCCAGGCCCACCATCGGCCAGGTGAACGGCCGGTTGGCCGCGTGGAATTTCAAAATCAGCAGACCGGTGATGCAGAACACCAGGCACGCGCCGGCGAAGATGTCGATAAACCAGTTCCAGGCTGTGCCGGTGTTGCGGCCCTTGTGCACGTCGTTGAGCCAGGAGATCCAGCCGCGGTCGGTGTTTTCGAATTCGGCAGCGCCGTCCTCCAGCGCGATGCGCACCCAGGCGTCGCCGCCGGCCTTGGGCAGCGGCAGGTAGACTTCGTCGGTGGCCCATTCGGCCACGCGGCCGCCGGCCTGCACTTTCCACGTGTCGCGCAGCCATTGCTCGGCGGCGGCCGGCAGCGGTTCCTTGGCGCCGTCGTGGCCGGCGGCGTAGGCGCGCAACTGCGCGGCCAGCGCGGCCGGCGCGGTGGCCTGCTGGCGCACCACGGTCGGCTTGGCCTCGATCTGCGACGCGTGGTTCAGCGTGATGCCGGTAATGGCGAACAAAAACATGCCCAACAGGCACATCGCCGAACTGACCCAGTGCCATTGATGCAGATGCTTGAGCCATACGGCACGGCTGGCGTTGCGGGCGGAGGCTGCGGCTTGGGCGCTCAAGGGCTGTCCTTCTTCATTGGAATAATTTTAGATGATAATGATTATCATTTGCAAAGTCAATTGCCAGCATGTATCGCTAATGTAAAACAACGTGAAGTCACGCACGGTGCGCGCGCCCGGGGACGGCTATCGTAGGGGAACCGTCCACTATCATGGAGGCGCATCATGCCGCTCTACAATCAGGAACAGATCCATGCCCTCGCGGCACGGATCAAGGATGTGCCGGTCGGCATGTTCACCACATCCGACGACCAGAACGTGCTCACCTGCCGCCCGCTGCCCACGCAGCAGATCGACAACGAAGGCAATCTCTGGTTCTTCACGGCGGACGACGCCGACTTCACCGCCGACCTGCAGCATCACCCCGACGTCAACATCAGTTTTTCCAATCCGAAGGAGAACCTGTACCTGTCGGTGTCCGGCCACGCGTGCATGCTGAAGGACCGCGCCAAGGCGCGCGAGCTGTGGCACCCGACGGTGCGCGGCTGGTTTCCCGGCGGGCTGGACGATCCGCACCTGGCGTTGATACGGGTGCGCGTGCAGACCGCGGAGTATTGGGACGCCGGCGCCGGCAAGATGAAGCAGCTGCTGCAGCTGGCCCGCACCGCCATCAGCGGCCGCATGCCGCTGCAGATGGGCAGGCACACGACGATCTGCCTGTGATCCTTGCGCGCATGCGAAAAACCGCCGGCACCAGGCGCGCTGCAAACGCGTCCAGTGCCGGCGGGATGTTCAACTGACGGCGCTTACGCGCCCGGCACGCCTAGGACTTGGAGCCCGAGCTGCCCGACGATCCCGAACGGCTGGAACCGCTGCGGCTGCCCTTGCCGTTCTCCTCATCATCCTCCTTGCCGCCCTTGGATGCGCTGCCGGACGTGCTGCTCTGGCTGCTGCGGGCGTCGTTCTTGTGGCTCATGCTGCCGGCCCGGCGCGCTTCCTCCGAAGTGAATTCGTGCGCCGTGCCTTTTTCGTGGGCTGCGCGGCCGCCTTCCGCCGCGATCTCACGTTGCTGTTCCGGGTCCATGGAAGCGAAGCCGCGCTTGCTGGTGTCCTTCTGCTGGCTGCCGGATTTATCGCCCTGCTTGCTGCCCTGGTCGTGGTCCTGATTGGATGTGGCCATGATAGTCTCCTTGAAATCTACTGCTGTCCGATCCTGCTTGTCGCACAGGAGCAGCCATCGTAGTTCACGGCCCAGCCACACAATATAGGACGCGTGCAGGCAGCCACGTAGGACCATTCTGTGTACCGGTAAGCATGGCTAACTGAATGTCCCTCAGCGTGCGCCGCCGTTCAAATGGAGTCGATCAGTTCCGTCATGAAGCCGGTGTTGTCGTTCACCTCCTGATTGATGATCACGTGTTCCTCTCCCACCATCAGCATCGCCTCGATTTCCGGCGACAGCCTTGGCGGCCCGTATGGCACTGCGTTTTCTCCCTTGGACGATGTGCTCTGCTTCCCCTGACGCGGTAGGACGGCGTTCTTTTTTCTGGTCGACATATGTAATCCGTTTTCGATGGTCAACAAACACGCGCGCCATACCGGCCGCAACGCACTGCCCTCCAGAGTATCGCGAGCGGCGCGCGCGCGCCATCGGAGGCTGCCTAGAACGAGCGTAGGACAGTCACGGAAAACGGCTAGGAGTTGAGCCCTTTCATGCCTTCCTGCGGATAGCGCTCGCCTGCGGCCATGCCGGGCGGCAGCGCCGCGCCGACGCGCGCCAGCTCCTCGCCGCTGAGCCGCACCTGCAGCGCGCCCAGGTTCTCCAGCAAATAAGGGATGCGCTTGGTGCCGGGGATGGGCACAACATCCTGCGCCAGCAGCCAAGCCAGCGCCAGCTGGGCCGGCGTGCAACCCTTGGCGGCGGCGATCTCGCGCACGATGTCGACGATGCGCTGGTTGGCCGCCATATTGTCCTCGGCGAAGCGCGGGCTGAGCTTGCGGAAGTCGCCCTCCTCCAGCGGCGCCACCTTGCCGGTCAGGAAGCCGCGCCCCAGCGGGCTGTAGGCGCAGAACGCCGCGCCCACCTCGCGGCAGGCCTGCAGCACGCCGTCCTCCGGGTCGCGCGTCCACAGCGAGTATTCGCTTTGCACGGCGGCCACCGGATGCACGGCGGCCGCGCGCCGCAAGGTGGCGGGCGAGACTTCGCACAGGCCGATGGCGCCGATCTTGCCCTCGCGGACCAGCCGCGCCAGCGCCTCCATCGATTCCTCCAGCGGCGTCTCGGCCAGGTTCAAACGATGCATATAGTATAAATCGATATGCTCGATGTTCAGCCGGCGCAGCGAGGCCTCGCACGCCGCGCGGATGTAGGCCGGCGAATTGTCGACGCGGCGCTCATAGTTGCCGGCCTTGCGCACCAGGCCGAACTTGGTGGCCAGCGTGACGCGCTCGCGCTTGCCTTGCAGGAAGCGGCCCAGCAGCTCCTCGTTGTGGCCAACGCCGTAGGAATCCGCCGTATCGTACAGCGTGACGCCGGCCTCGTACGCGGCCTCCAGCGTCGCCAGCGATTGCGCGTCGTCGGTGGCGCCGTAGAATTCCGACATGCCCATGCAGCCCAGACCGATACCCGATAACGATAATTTCTTCATGCCGACCTCCATTGATGATTGATGAAGCCGAGTCTAGCGGGCGCGGGCGGCGTGCGGAATGTGCAAAATCGTGATACCTTTTCAGTATCATGAGAGCACTCGATACGCACGCATTGCAAATCTTCGTGGCCGTCGCCCAGTGCCTGAACTTCCGCCAGGCCGCCGAGCAGCTGCACATGACGCAGCCGCCGCTGAGCCGCGCCGTGCGCCAGCTGGAGGAGCGGCTGGGCGTCAAGCTGTTCGAGCGCGACACCCAGCACGTGGCGCTGACGCCGGCCGCCGCCGAGTTGCTGCCGCGCGCGCTGCGCATCCTGTCCCTGCTGGACGAGGCCGAACAGGCGCTGCAGGCGCGCCAGCCGGCCATGCGGCTGCGGCTGGGCATGACGTCGTCGATGGAGTCCGACCTGTACCGCGCCTTCACCGACGGCATTCCGGCCGCGCTCGGCGGCGGCGGCGCGCTGGAGACGGTGTTCGACAGCTCGCCGCGCCTGGTCGCCCGCCTGCGCGCGCGGCGGCTGGACGCGGCCATCATCGCGCTGCCGACCAAGACCTTCGACCTGCCGGTGCAGCCGCTGGGCAAGCAGCCGACGCTGGTCGCGCTGTCGAGCCGCCATCCGCTGGCCAAGCGCCGCAGCCTGTCGCTGGCCGACCTGCAGGACCAGCCGGTGTACTGGTTCGAGCGGGCGCGCCAGCCGGCCTTCTTCGACCACAGCCACGCCGTGTTCCGCAAGCACGGCTTCGCGCCGCGCTTCCTGCTGGAGCCTCACGACCATCACGTGCTGCTCAGCGACGTCGCGGCCGGCAAGGGCGTGGCGCTGCTGCCGGCTTCGTTCGCGGCGATCAGCCGGACGGGCGTGGCCTACCGCAAGCTCAAGGAGGGCGACGAACTGGCCGCCGGCCTGGGCCTGATCGTGGCCGACGGCCACCCGGCCGAAGCCCTGCTGCGGCGCCTGGCGGCCGAGACGCTGGGTTGAACCGCTGCGGCCAAGCGCGGAAACGGCTACCATACCGTCCTGGCTCATTTTTCCATCCAAAGACATCATGACTTTCACCCTCAGCGACACCGCCTACAGCACCGACACTCCCGAAGCCAAGCGCGCCATGTTCGACGACCTGCGCTCGCAACTGACCGGCCTGGTGCACGGCGAAAGCGATCTGATCGCCAACACCGCCAACTTCAGCTCGCTGGTCTTCAACAGCATGCCGGGCCTGAACTGGGCCGGTTTTTACTTCCTCAAGGGCGATGAGCTGGTGCTCGGGCCGTTCCAGGGCAAGCCGGCCTGCATCCGCATCAAGAAAGGCCGCGGCGTCTGCGGCACCACCGTGGTCGAGGGCAAGTCCATCGTCGTGCCGGACGTGCACGAATTCCCCGGCCACATCGCCTGCGACGTCAACTCGCGCTCGGAGCTGGTGGTGCCGGTGCGCGGCGCCGACGGCGAGATCGCCGGCGTGTTCGACCTCGACAGCCCGCTGCCGAACCGCTTCGACCAGACCGACGCCGACGGCATCGAGGCGCTGGTCAAGATCCTCGAAGCCACGCTGGCTTAAGCCGCCGCCGTCGTACCCGCGCAGGCGGGTACCCATACATCGTATCCATAGATACTCAGCATGGGTTCCCGCATGCGCGGGAACGACGCGGCGTTTTTTTCGCTTGCCAACAGACCGACCGGTCTGTACAGTAAACCGCATGACGACAACACCTACCCGAGACCGCCTCATCCACGCCATGGGCCACGCCCTTCAGCACAAAGGCTTGCACGGCGTCGGCCTGAGCGAAATACTGGCCGCCGCCGACACGCCCAAAGGCGGCCTGTACCACCACTTCCCCGGCGGAAAATCCGAGCTGGCGGTGGCGGCCATCGAACAACAAGTGGCCGACCTGTGCGCCGTGCTCGACAAACTGCTGCCCGGCGCCGATCCGGTGGACGCGCTGGAAAAATGGATCGGCCGCGCCCAGCAGCGCCTGGCCGCCAGCGGCTTCCAGCGCGGCTGCCCGCTGGCCACGGTGGCGCTGGAATCGGCGGCGGAAGACGTCGCCATCCGCCAGGCGCTGGCCGACGGCTTCGCCGCCATCCGCGCCCGGCTGGCGCGCGCGTTCGAAGCCTCGGGGCGCATCGTCAATGCCGACGGCCTGGCCGGGCTGGTCGTGGCCGCCTACGAAGGCGCGCTGCTGCAAGCCCGCGTGGCCGGCAGCGTGGCGCCGATGGAGCAGATCAGCGCCGCCTTGTTCGCGTTGCTGCGCACGCAAATCCACGGAAAACGCCATGAATAAACAAGTGCTCACCCTCCAGGCCGCCGACGGATATCCGGTTGTCGCCACGCTCTACCCCGCCGCCGGCGAGACGCGCGCCCACCTGATCGTGGCCAGCGCCACCGGCGTGCCGCAGGGCTACTACCGCCGCTTCGCCGAGTTCGCCGCCGCGCGCGGCTACCGCGTGCTGACGCTGGACTACCGCGGCATCGGCCTGTCGCGCCCGGCCACGCTCAAGGGCTTCAAGGTGGACTTCCTGGACTGGGGCCGGCTCGACCTGGCCGCCGCCGTCGACCACATGGCCAGCGACGAGCTGCCGCTGCTGCTGGTCGGCCATTCCTACGGCGGCCACGCGCTGGGGCTGCTGCCCAACCAGCACAAGGTCGCGGCCTGCTACCTGTTCGGCGTCAGCGCCGGCTGGCACGGCTGGATGCCGCCGCTGGAGCGCGTCAAAGTCTGGCTGACCTGGAACCTGTTCGGCCCGCTGCTGACGCGCTGGAAAGGCTATCTGGCCTGGAGCAAGCTGGGCATGGGCGAGGACTTGCCGCTGACCGTCTACCACCAGTGGAAACGCTGGTGCCGCTACCCGCACTATTTCTTCGACGATCCCAAGATGAACGGCATCCGCGCCAGCTACGACCGGGTGCGCATGCCGGTTCTGGCGGCCAATTCGGTGGACGACCTATGGGCAGGCCCAGCCTCGCGCGACGCCTTCATGGCCGGCTACCGCAACGCCGACGTCACAGCCGTCACCATCGATCCGGCGCGGGCCGGCTTCGGCCCCATCGGCCACATGGGCTACTTCAAGGCGCAAGCGCAGCCGCTGTGGGAAGAGGCGCTGGCCTGGTTTCAGACCGAGCTGAGCTCCGCCACGAAGTCGTAGGCGTCGCCGCGAAAATACGAGCGGCAAAACTCCACCACCCGGCCGTCGGCCAGGAAGCCCAGCCGCTCGACCGCCAGGCCGGCGGCGGCCTCGCTGGCGTCCAGCAGGCGCGCCTGCTCGGCGTTGAGCAACAGCGCCGACAACCGCTGCAGCGCCCGCACCGGCCGGTTGCCGCAGCGGTTCAGCGCCTCGTACATCGATTTGTCCACCGACTCCAGCGACGGCAGGCAGCTGCCCGGCACGGCCGCATATTCCACGCACATCGGCGTGCCGTCGGCGTAGCGGAGGCGGTGGAAGCGATACACCGTCTCGCCCGGACTCAGGCGCAGCCGCACCGCCTCCTCGCAGGTGGCGACGCCGGCGCCCCGGTGCAGCCAGGTGCTGCTGGGCTGGCGTCCGCGCGCGCGCATGTCCTCGGAAAATGAACTGAGCTTGGAAAAATTCTGCTCGATGCGGGTGTGGTTGATGAAGTTGCCCGAGCCGGGGCGCCGCACCAGCAAGCCCTCCGCCACCAGCCCGTCGAGCGCCTTGCGCACCGTCAGCCGCGACACGTTCAGGTCGCTGGCCAGCTTGCGCTCGGGCGGCAGCGCGTCGTCCGGCAGCAGCACGCGCTGAGCGATGGCCTCGCGCAAGGCGCGCTGCAACTGGTGATACAGCGGCAGGCTGCTGCTCTCGGCAAGCACCTTCACGATGTTGGTCAACGTCATCATACGATACCCCCGCCACAAATATAGTACCAATTAAGTACCAAAATTCCACCGTAATCTTGATGTAATTTCAATATTTCGCACCAAACAGGTGAATATTAAGCGATTTTTTGTCTAAAAAACACCACATCACGAATTTTTTTGCAACTGGTAGCGCTTTGGTATCATTGTTTACAGTATATTGGCATCGAACTGGTTTTGTTGTTTGGTTTGCAAGGGGGAATCTTGCGAGAGATTCATCATCACAAGAAGTGAACAGGCTCAGCACGGGCCATACTGGAGATTTGCAATGACGTTTCAACAGCACGCAGCAAGCAGCACAGCGGCCCGCACCGGCCTGACCCCGATCGCCGCGGCGGTAGGCATGATGATCGCCTTCGCCGCGCCGGCGATGGCGCAGACCACCCAGGCCGGCGACGCACCGGCCGTGGTGACCATCTCGGGCGTACGCGCCGCCCTGGAACAATCGCTCAAGCAAAAACGCAATGCCGATTCCGTGGTCGAAGTAGTGACCGCCGAAGACATCGGCAAGATGCCCGACAAGAACGTGGCCGACGCCATCCAGCGCCTGCCCGGCGTGAACATCCAGTCGTCGGCCGGCGGCGAAGGCGGCTTCGGCGAGAACGACCGCGTCAGCCTGCGCGGCACCAGCCCGTCGCTGCAGCAAACCCTGTTCAACGGCCACGCCATCAGCACCGGCGACTGGTTCGTGCTGAACCAGTTCGGCGGCAACGTCGGCCGCTCCAGCAGCTTCTCGCTGCTGCCTTCCGAGCTGGTGAGCTCGATCATCGTGCACAAGTCGCAGACCGCCGACCTGGTCGAAGGCGGCGTGTCCGGCGCCATCGACGTCATCACCCGCCGTCCGCTGGACTTCAAGAAGTCGCTGACGCTGGAAGGCTCGGTGCAGGCCGTGTACAACGATTTGTCCAGCAAGACCGAGCCGCAGTTCTCCGGCCTGTTCGCGTGGAAGAACGACACCAACACCGCCGGCGTGCTGGTGCAGGGCTTCTCCGAAAAAACCAGCGTGCGCCGCGACGGCCAGGAAGTGCTGGGCTACGCCAAGGTGGCCGCCGACAGCGCGGCCGCCAAGGCCAACCCGGCGCTGGCCGGCCTGAACGTGCCGACCTTCATCGGCGCCTCGCTGTTCGAGCAAAAGAAGAAGCGTGAAGGCGGTTCCTTCGACGTCGAAATCAAGCCGTCGAAAGAGCTGACGCTGGACCTGAACGGCTTTTACTCCAAGCTCAGCGCGCCGCACCAGAACACCAACTGGCTGGCCGCGCCCGCCAACTCCTTCAACCGCGACAACCTGGTGCCGACCAATGTCGTGACCAAGAACGGCACCATCACCGGCGCCACCTTCGCCAGCAATTCGGGCGAGGTCGACAACATCTACCGTCCCGACGCGGGCGGCGAATCCTACTACGTCGACTTCAATTTCCGCTACCGCGCCACGCAGGACCTGACCTTCAGCGGCAAGGCCGGCCTGACCCATGGCGAAGGCTGGGACCATGGCGACGTCTACTACCAGAACAACGTCAACGGCGGCATGACCTACCAGTTGAACGGCCTGAGCCCGGCCAACGTCTCCTACCCCGGCGGCGTGACCACCAAGCCCGGCAGCACCGCCTGGGCCGGCGGCGGCGAGGCGCAGTCGATCGACAAGGAACACTACGCCCAGCTGGACGGCGACCTGCGCATCAGCGAAGGCGTGTTCGACTCGGTCAAGTTCGGCGTGCGCTTCACCGACCACAAGCGCAGCGCCGAGCATCCGCTGGAAACCCGCCCAGGCCCGCTGGGCTTCAGCAATCCCGGCCCGGCCTGGAACGGCGAGCAGTATCCGAGCGACTTCGCCTCCAACCTGGGCGGCAACCTGTCGTCGGCTTACTTCCGCTACAGCGGCGCGGCGCTGGGCGCCTGGGGCGCGGTGCCGGGCAACCGCCTGCTGGACTTCGTGCTGCGCCACAACTGGACCGATGAATTCAAGGTCAACGAAAAGACCACCGCGCTGTACGGCATGGCCAACCTGACCGGCGACAACTGGAGCGGCAACGTCGGCCTGCGCGGCGTGCGCACGCAGCAGACGTCGATCGTCAACCTGGCCGGCGGTTCGGCACCGATCACCGGCTCGGCCTTCGGCGCCTACACGCCGACCCCGTTCGAGCGCACCTACAACGATGTGCTGCCGAGCGCGAACATCAAGTACGACGTCAACAAGGACCTGGTGGTGCGCGGTGCGCTGGCGCGGGCGATGTCGCGTCCCGACTACAGCGCGCTGGGCGGCTCGGTGTCGCTGAACGACGATGCGCTCAGCGGCAGCGGCGGCAACGCCAAGCTCGACCCGATCCGTTCCAACAACGCGGAAGTCAGCGCCGAGTGGTACTTCGCGCCGAAGTCCTCGGTGTCGGCCGGCCTGTTCTACATGGACCTGGTGTCGGTGGTGGCGCAAGGCACCACGACCGGCACCTTCTTCAACAACAAGCAGAACAAGCAGACCGTGTACCAGATCACGTCGCCGTTCAACACCAGCGGCAAGAACAAGGGCGTGGAGCTGAGCTACCAGCAGCCGCTGTTCAGCAGCTTCGGCGTGCTGGCCAACTACACCTACGCGGACGGCAAGCTGGACGATGGCAGCGAGTTGCTGAACTCCTCAAAGAGCACCTACAACATCACCGGCTTCTACGAGGACGCCAAGTTCAGCGCGCGTCTGGCCTACAACTACCGCTCCAGCTACAAGGCCGGCGTGGACCGTGGCGCCAGCCAGCACGTGAAGGGCGCGGGCAACCTGGCCGCTTCGTTGAACTACAAGATCAACGAGCAGCTGTCCATCACCTTCGACGCCCTGAACCTGGGCAACACCACCATCAAGATGTACGCGGAGACGCCTGACCAGCCGCGTGCGTTTTACTCGAACGGCCGCACTTTCTACCTGGGCCTGCGCGCCAAGCTGTAAGGCGTAGTTTGTAAAGAGGTAGTAGCACCAAGGTTTGCTGGCCCTTAACTCCCGTGGGGGCCAGCTTTTTTTATTGGGCGGCGGCGCGCGCCAGCAGCAGGGTGCGTTCGCGCTCGTTCTGCGTCAGCTGCGCCGCGCGTTCGAATTCATGCCGCGCCTCGTCATGCCGTCCCAGCTTGGACAGGAAGTCCCCGCGCACGCTGGGCAGCAGGTGGTAGTGCTTCAGCGCCGCCTCCTCCATCAAGCCATCCACCACCTCCAGCCCGGCCGCCGGCCCGAAGGCCATGGCCAGCGCCACCGCGCGGTTCAATTCCACCACCGGCGACGGCGTCAGCTGCGCCAGCGCGTCGTACAACGCGGCGATGCGCTGCCAGTCGGTATCGGCCGCTAGCCGCGCACGCGCATGGCAGGCCGCGATGGCCGCCTGCACGCCATACGAACCCAGCCCGCGACCGGTGCGCTCGGCGCGTTCCAGCGCCGCCAGGCCGCGCCGTATCAACAGCTGGTCCCAGCGCGCGCGGTCCTGCTCGAGCAAGAGGATGGGCTCGCCCTTGGGGCCGACGCGGGCGCGGGCGCGCGAGGACTGGATTTCCATCAGCGCCACCAGGCCGTGCACTTCCGGCTCGTCCGGCGCCAGCTCGGCCAGGATGCGGCCCAGCCGCAGCGCTTCCTCGCACAGCGCCGGTCGCATCCAGTCGGCGCCGGCGCTGGCGGAATAGCCTTCGTTGTAGATCAGGTAGACCACTTGCAGCACCGAGGCCAGCCGCTCGGCCAGCTCGTGCGCGCGCGGCGCCTCGAACGGCACCTTGGCTTCGGCCAGCGTGCGCTTGGCGCGCACGATGCGCTGCGCCACCGTCGCTTCCGGCACCAGGAAGGCGCGGGCGATTTCGCTGGTGCCCAGGCCGCCCAGCATGCGCAAGGTCAGCGCCACCCGGCCGTCGGTCGGCAGCACCGGATGGCAGGCCACGAACACCAGCCGCAGCAGGTCGTCGCCGATGTCGTTCTCCAGCGCGTCGGCCACGGCCGCGTCGAGGTTGGGCGCGGCGTCCTGCAGCACGCCTTCGATCTCGTAGGTGAGCTCCCCTTCCTTTTCCTGATGCAGCTGGCGGCGGCGCAGCACGTCCAGCGCGCGGTTCTTGGCGACGGTGGTCAGCCACGCGGCCGGCTGGTCCGGCACGCCGGTGTCGGGCCAGCGTTCCAGTGCCATCACCAGCGCGTCCTGCGCCAGCTCCTCGGCCTGGCCGACGTCGCGCAGCATGCGCGCCAGCACGGCAATGATCTTGGCGGACTCCATCCGCCATACCGCCTCGACGATCTTGTGGACGTCAGCCGCCACGGGCTTTTTTCTTGAAGGCGTCGCGCAGGCCGGCCTCCAGCAGTTCGGCGCGCAGGCGTTCCTCGGCCGCGCGCATTTCCGGCGTAAATTCCTGGTGGGCGATGCGCTCGCACGCTTCGCGGATCTCCAGCGTCAGGTCGCCGGAGCTCGGATAGGGATAGGTCTTGGCCCAGGCGATGGCATCGTCCAGCGAGGCCGCCTGCAGCATCCAGTAGCCGGCGATCAGTTCCTTGACTTCGGTGAACGGGCCGTCGACCACCGAGGTTTTCGAATTGGCGAAGTGGACGCGGGTGGCGGAGGCGCTGGCCTTCAGGCCCTCCCCCGCCAGCAGCACGCCCTGCTGCACGCCGGCCTCGTTGTAGGCGTTCATCACGTCGATGACTTCCGGCGGCGGCACCGCGTTGGCCTCGGTGTCGCCGTCGGAGCGGATGAAGACCACGTAGCGCGTGAGCGCCTCGTCACGGCGGGGGATGGTGCCCGCCGCCGTGCCGCGTTCGTCGAAGCCGATGCAGTTGCCGGGGCAGCCCGCGTCGCGGATTTCATACACGGCGCCGCTGTCGAACAGCGGCCACCAGCGCACCTGCTCGATCGCGTCTTCCTTCGATTCCGCCTCGATCAGGGTGAAGCCGGCCACCAGCTCCCGGGGCGCGAACGGCCCGTGCTGCTGGCTCCACACGCCGTCGCGCCGCAGCAGCCGCACCGCCTCCGTGCTGGGCTTGAGAAAAGTTCCCGGCTCCAGCGCCGGCGGCTGTTGGCCGCGTTCGGTGCTCTGGTTGGCGCGGCGCAGTACCATGTATTCCATCGCTTGCTCCTTTTTTCCGCTAAGGTAGCAGCATCACAGGCGGGCGCGCAAGGCTTCTTCCTGCGCGACCAGCTCCGGCGTGGCGGCGTCGCCGAAATCCTCCATCTCGAACACCTGGCGGATTTCGATTTCCGACGGCGTGTCGAACGGATTCGGGCAGCGCTTCATCCACTCGATGGCCTCCTCCTTCGACTTCACCTGCAACAGCCAGAAGCCGGCGATCAGCTCCTTGGTCTCGGCGAACGGGCCATCGATGACGGTGCGCTTGGTGCCCTCGTAGAGGATGCGCGCGCCCTTGGAGCTGGGATGCACGCCCTCGCCGGCCAGCAGCACGCCGGCGCTCACCAGTTCCTCGTTGAACTTGCCCATCGCGGTCAGCAGCTCGGTGCTCGGCATCTTGCCCGCTTCGGAATCCTCGGTGGCTTTAACGATAATCATGAAACGCATAGTGTTCTCCGCTTAGCCGCAATCGGGCATTTGTTGCTTCATGGCCGCGTCCATTTCCTCCGGCGTCATGTCCTTGACGTGGGTGGCGATCGACCAGACGTGGCCGAACGGGTCGGTGACCTGGCCGTAGCGGTCGCCCCAGAACATATCGGCAGGCGGCATCTTCTCGGTGGCGCCGGCGGCGATCGCCTGGGCGTAGGTGGCGTCGGCGTCGGGCACGTAGATGTGCAGCGTGACCGGGCTGCCCTTCAGCGCCTTGGGGCCGAGGTTGCCGAAGTCGCGGAATTCGTCCACCAGCATGACGGTGGAGTCGCCGATGCGCACGGCGGCGTGTATCAGTTTGCCGTCCTTGCCGGGGATGCGCGCGGTCTCGACGGCCTTGAACGCTTTTTTATAGAACTCGATGGCGTCCGCCGCGCCATCGACGACCAGGTGCGGGGTGACGCTGTGCATGCCTTCCGGAATAGGATTTACTTTTGCAGTCATGATGCTCTCCTTTAAGTGAAAGTAGGACCGAGTGAAACGCTCACTCTACCTCCACGACGAAGCAGCACACGTCAAATCGACAAATATTTTTAAATATTTTCAGATTTTTTTCAGGCGCTGCCGCCGCGAGGGGGCAGCGCCGTCCGGCATCAGCCGATTTTACGGCGGCGCAGCGCCGCCAGGCCAACCAGGCCGACACCGAGCATCAGGTAGGCCGACGGTTCCGGCACGGCGGCCGTGACCAGCGTCTGCGTGCCCAGCTGCGTGGTGATGTCCGCCAGGCTGGAGTTCACGAACAGGGCGTCGGTGAAGCTCAGCGTGCTGGTGCCGGCGCCGATCACGTTGAAGGTCAGGTGCGCCAGGCTGCCGCCGCCGCTCACGCCCGGCACCTGGCCGAACTTGCTGCCATACACGTAGGACACCAGCCCCGGCGTGCCGGTCGCATCGGCCACGCCGAAGTCGGTGGTGCCGCCGTCCGAACCCAGGAAGGCGCCTTCGCTGTTGCCAGCCACCTGCAGGTAGGCCGGATTGAACACCAGCGAGAAGTTGTAGCCGTACAGGTCCGTCACGCCGGTGATGCGGATGTCCAGGTCGATGGTCGAGCCCACCACGCCGCTGGACGGGTTGGCGACGATGCTCAGCACCGGGTCGGCGGCGTAGGCCGACGGCGCGGCGAAGGCGGCGGCCAGCAACGCGGCGCCGGCCTGGTATTTCCATTTATTCAAACTCAACATATATTTTCCTTTGCCCATCGGGCTTCAATTCAGCATCGGCGCCAGGCCGGGTACACCCCGGCCCTGGCGCCGTTCATGGGAGACGCTTACAGGCGGCAACCGCCAGGTATGCGTTGCGTCTCGGCCGACAGATCGCGCGCATCCACCACGCCATCCTTGTTCAGGTCGGCGCGCGCATCGAAGCCGGCCTGGCCGGTGCGCTTGCCCAGCGCGGCTTTGATGATGGACAGGTCTTCGCAGTTGACCGCGCCATCGCCATTGACGTCGCCCACCAGGCGGATCGTGAAGTTGGCGTTCGACACATCGAAGAAGATGTTGTCGACCGCTTCCACCTTGATGCGCGCCGTGGTGCTGCCCACCATCGGCAACGTGACCGCCTTGCTGCCGTTGTTGGGCGTGCTGGCCGCCAGCGTGTATGGATAGGTGTTGCCGCCGTCGGTGGACAGCGTGATCTTCACGTTGGCGGTGTTGACCGGCGCCACATTGGTGTTGGCCACGCTCCAGGTCACGGTCTGGGTCGAGCCGGCGTCCAGCGATACCGCCGTGTTCGGCGACGTCACCAGGAAGGGACCGGCGTTGGGCGCCAGCACCAGCTTGGTGCTGGCATTGCCCACGCCGCCACGGCCGTCACGCGCCGTCAGGCGGAAGTTCAGCGAGGCCGGATTGGCGTTGGCGCTGAAGCCCACGTAGTCGGCCGTCGGCAGGAACTCCGAGAAGCACTCGATGTCGGCCGGGGTCGGCGTGGCCGCAGCGGCCGGGCAGGCGCCGGTTTCGGCGTTGGTGTTGTTGGCCAGGATCTGCGCCATGTCCGGGAACACGCGGGTTGGATCGGTGCTGACGTGGTTCTCGCCCGGCGAACCATACTTGATGGTGTCGTCGTTGCTGACCACGGCGCGCACGCCGAACTGGCGGAACAGCGGGCCGTTGGTCTTGTCATTGCTGATCAAGCCGGTGCCGCTGCCGTTGGCGCGGTCGTTCTGCTCCCACATGTAGGTCAGCGTGTCGCCCTCGCCGTCGGTGGCGCTGCCGGTCAGCGCGAACGGCGTGCGGACCGGAATGGTGTAGCCGGTTGGCACCGTCACCACCGGCGTGGTATTGCCGGTGAACGACAGCGCGCCGCGACGGGTGGTGGTGCCGCCGGCGGCGATCTCGCCGACATAACCGCTGCAACCGCCGCTGCAATCGACCAGCTGCAGCAGCGGGACCCTGGTGGCGGCCAGCGCGCCGTTGAAGGTCAGCGTGACGGCGTTGTCGCTCACGGCGCTGACGGACACGGTGCCGCCCGCAGGCCAGCCGCTGATGCCCTCGATGGCGTTCTTGATGCCGCCCACGGTGAAGTTGCTGCCGCGGACGATGGGCGCCGAGTCGTGGCCGTTGTAGCGCAGCTTGAACTGCTTGGTGTCGCTGAAATTGGTCAGCGCCACCATCTGCACTTCGTTGACGTTGGTTTCCGCGCCCGAGGTGTAGGTGACGATTTCATCGAAGCTGCGCTGCGACCAATAGGCGTCGCTGTGGGTCTGCAGGTTGTCGGTGCCGCAAATGCCGGCGTAGGCCATGATCGACGAGCCGCTGCCCGGCTCCACCGAGGTGCCGGCGTTGCGGTTGCCGCCCGAGCAATTGCTGATCACGCCGTTGAAGGTGTGGTTGCCGGAGAACTGGTGGCCCATTTCATGCGCCACGTAATCGACCGCGTAGAAGTCGCCGACCGGGGTGGGAATGCCGGTGCAACCCTGCGCCTTGCTGTTGCCGCCGACCACGCCCAGGCTGGCGATGCCGCCGCCGTTGAGGCCGAGCGCGATGTGGCCGACGTCGAAGTTGCCGGCGCCGGCCAGCAGGCCCGCCACCACGCGGTTGCGCGACAAGGTGCCGCTGCCGCAGGTGGCCGCCTGGGCAGCCGTGAAGCAGGCCGCGCCGCCGCAGGGACCGTTGGCGCCGGTCATTTGCGCGGCGGTGTCCAGGTTCAGCGCGTCGGTGTTATTGATCAGCATGAGGCGGATCGCGGTCTCGTCCTCATAGACTTGGGTGACGCGGTTGATCAGCGTGACCTTGGCCGCCGTGACGTTGGCCGAACCGCCGAAATAGGTGGCGTAGGAAGGATCGGTGACCAGCGCCAGGCGGTAGGTGCGCAGCTGGTTGCCGGAGGCCGGGGCGGCCACGACCTGGTCGTCCACCACGTGGTAGGCCACGGTGCTCGTCGAGGTGCCGTCGGTGGCGCTCACTTCGAAGGCGCCGGTGTTGCGCGACGGATCGGCCACCAACGAGGTGTTGATCACGCCTTCGGCGTCGGCGGTGACGACCACGCTCTGGCGCGTGGCGCTGTCGCCCTCGTTGCGCACCGAGACCGTGACCGAGGCGCCCGGCGCGAAGCCGGCGCCGCGCACTTCGACCTTGTCGTCGGCGTGGTAGAAGCCCTGCGACAGGGCGATCTGCGCCTCGGCCAGCGGGGCTTCGCGCAGCGCGCCGTGGCTGTTGGCCAGGTCGCGGCTGTGGTAGCTGTTGTAGACGCTGTCGTCCAGCGCGGTTTGCGGATCGACGTACCAGGCGCCGGCCGGCGTGCGCACCGAGGCGTGCAGGCCCAGCGGCGTGATGTCCATGCGCAGGCTGGCGTTCGGATCGTCGATGCCCTTGCCGGCGTAGGTCTTGATTTCAGGGTGCTTGGCGGCCAGGCCCGCTTCCATGATCGGCGAGTCGACGATGGCGAAGCGCTGGTAGCCGCCGTCCGGGTGCGGCAGCGAAATGATCAGCGGGCTGACGGCGGCGGCGTCGGTGCGCTCCAGCGGCGCCGACTGGGCCAGCTTCTTCAGGCCGTTGCGGTTCAGGGTGGCTGCGTGGAAGCGGCGCGGGCCGGTCGTGCTGGCCGCTTGCGCGCTGCGTCCGCCTGCGGGGCCGACGTCCTGCCAGAAGTCGCCGGTCGGCTGGCTCGGGGTGGCGGCGGAGCTGGAGATGGTCCAGCCCAATGCCATGAAAGCAATTAACATGCGTCCAGCGGTGGGACGCAGCGTTGCCCTCGCCTTTTTGAGGCGGGGAGTCGGTGACGGGTTCACTGAAAGTTTCATGCCTGCTATACCCTTAATGTTATTGTTGATACGAAAGGTCCATTTTCCCTGTGAAATATGCCCAGTGAAACATCCATGCGTTGCGAACAAGACATGCAAAAGTTTCAATTTAAGTATCACTTAATTAATTTATTGTCACAACAGATTGCGTGGATTTTTTTCTTGCGGCCAGCAAGCGTGAGCGTTTCAGCCATAGACGCAAAAAATCACTGTTGTCTTTAATACACAGCTTTGGTTTGAATGTTAGGAAAAAGCAAAGGGACGATTGCGGCGGGCTTTCGTTTATTCACCCCTGAAATTGCACTCCTGTATATTGCTTCATAAATAAATCAAGAAACGATGGCATGAAACGACTCCGCATTACTTTTCCCGTGGCGCTCACTGCGCTGGCGGTGTGGCTGGGCCTGACATTGGGCACCGGCAGATTGCTCGGCGGCGGCGGCCAGCAATCGCTGGCTGAATCGGTGGGCGGCGGCATCGGACCGGGGTGGGTGTTGGCGGCCGTGTTTTCGTTGGTCGTGGCGCTGGCTTCGTCCGACCGCCGCGCCGCCGGGCTGCATGCTCCCGAAACGTGGAAATCGCTGCGGCTGGTCTTGCCGCCCCTGCTCTTTTCGCTGCTGATGCTGGTGGTGGCGTGGGCGGGCGGATGGCCGCCGGGAAAAGTGCTGCTGATCGTCGGCTGCAATGCCGCGCTGGTGGCGGTGTCGGAAGAGTTGATGTTCCGCTCGATCTTGCTGCAGGGCTTGCTGGACCGGCACGCGATCTGGCCTGCCGTGCTGATCTCGTCGTTGCTGTTCGGCGTGGTGCACACGTTCAACGGTTGGGCGAGCGGCGACTTCGGCGGCGCGTTGTGGCAGTCGCTCGCGGCCTCGCTGCAGGGCGTGGGCTACGCCGCCATTTGCCTGCGCACGCGTTCGGTGTGGCCCATGGTGGTCGTGCACAGCGTGTGGGACTTCGCACTGGTGACGTCGGCGCTCGCCGCGGCCAGCACCGGCGAGGGTTCGGTGCTGCCGTTTGCCGCGGTGCTGGCGGTGCTGCCGCTGTGCCTGTATGGCGCATTCCTGCTGCGCGGCAGCCAGCGGTAAAACGACCGGGCCCCGCGCTCCATGATTGTTTAACGCCGCTGCAAACTGTTTTCAGAGATGAGTTCTTTACGGCCCGATCGGCCTGGCACTACGATCGACGCCTTGCCTCAAGCAACAGGAGAACCTCATCATGTCCACACAAACCGGGAAGCGGCTCGCGCTCCTGTCAGCCTGCCTCGCCTTCGTCATCGTCATACTCGACGTCAGCGTGGTCAACGTCGCCCTGCGCAGCCTGCGCGCCGAATTCACCGGCACCATGTCGCATCTTGAATGGGTGGTCAGCGGCTACACGCTGACCTTCGCCGCCTTCCTGCTGACGGCGGGCGCGCTGGGCGACCGCTACGGCCCGAGGAAAGTCTTCATCGCCGGCTTCGTACTGTTCGCGCTGGCCTCCCTGTTGTGCGGCATCGCCGGCAGCCTGATGGCGCTGATCGTCTACCGCCTGCTGCAAGGCCTGGGCGCGGCGCTGGTGGTGCCGGCCTCGCTGGCCATCGTCAACCAGGCCTTCCCGGACAAGGACGCGCGCAGCCGGGCGATCAGCCTGTGGGCCGCGTCGGGCGGCATGGCGCTGGCGCTGGGGCCGGTGTTCGGCGGCGTGCTGATTTCGCTGACCGGCTGGCGATCGATCTTTTACGTCAACGTGCCCATCGCGCTGCTCGGCAGCCTGATCGCCTGGCGCTACGTGAAGGACGCCGCCAGCACGGCCGGCCGCGCCATCGATATTCCGGGACAGTTGCTGGCCGCCCTGGCGCTGGGCGGCTTCACGCTGGCCTTGATACAGGTGAACTCGTCCGGCCTGTCTTCGCCGCTGGTGGTGGGCGGGATGCTGGTGTTCCTGCTGTCCGGCGCGGCGTTTGTCGCGACCGAGAAGAACACGGCCCAGCCCATGCTGCCGCTGTACCTGTTCAAGAACGGCCATTTCGCTTCGTCGGCGCTGGTGGGCATCCTGGTCAACTTCGCGTTCTACGGGCAGATATTTTTGTTCAGCCTGTTCTTCCAATATGCGTGGGCCTACTCGCCGCTCGACACCGGCCTGGCCTTCCTGCCGATGACCGGTTCCATCATGGCCGCCAACCTGTTGTGCGGAAAACTGATGGTGAGGCACGGCTACCGGATGGTGCTTGTCTGTGGCATCTTGCTGGCCGCGCTGGGCTACCTGGCGATGCTGCCGTTTGTCGGCGATGGGCACTACGTGCACATCGGCGTCCAGTTCATCGTGGCCGGGCTGGGCATCGGGCTGGCGGTGCCGGCGTTGACCAATGCGATGGTGTCGTCGACCGAGCAGCGCTACATCGGCGTCGCGTCCGGCGTGCTGAATGCGTCGCGCCAGATCGGCGGCTTGATCGGCGTCGCCACGACGGGTTTGATCGTTGGCGACGTCACGGCCGCGCGCCTGGCCGGCGGCATGGTCCCTGCGCTGTTATGCTCGATCGCCGCGTTGGCTATAGGCGTGCTGGCCGTGGCGCCGGGCGTCAGGAAAATTCGTCCAGCAGAAATTTGATCAAGGCCTTCAGCGTCGATGGCATGTGGTCCATTTTCCGGTAGACCAGGTGCATGGCCCGGTCGGGCACGCGGTATTCCGGCAGCAGGCGCACCAGCTGGCCGCTTTGCAGCCACGGTTGCGCCAGGATTTCCGGTATCAACGCGATGCCTGTGCCTTTTAATACCACGGCGCAGGCGCCCTGCGCATCGTTCACCTGCATCTTGAACGGCACGTTCACCTTGTGGATCACGTCGCCGTCGCCGATGAATTCCCATGTGGTTTGCAGGCGGTTCCAGACGGTCTTGTGGTCGAAGTAGGTGGCGATGCACGGATGCCGGGCCAGGTCTTCCGGCGTGGATGGCGACGGGTGGCCGGCCAGGTAATCCGGCGAGGCGCACAGCACCACGGAATACGGCCGCAACGGCCGCGCCACCAGGTTCGAATCGGAGAGCGGGCCGAGGCGGATGGCCGCGTCGTAATCGGTCGTGGTCATGTCGACGATGTCGTCGCTGATCGAGACATCGACGCGGATCTTCGGATGCTGCGCGTAAAACTCGCCCAGGCGCGGCAGCAGCGCGGCGACGCCGAAGGTACGGGGCGCCGTCAGGTTCAGCGTGCCTTCGGGATTGCCGGTGAAATTGGAGGCGACCTCCCCGCTCTCCCGTATCATCGCCAGCACGTTCTGGCAGATGCCGTAATAGTAGGTGCCGAAGTCGGTGATCGACAGGTTCCGTGTGGTGCGGACCACCAGCGCGGTGCCCAGGTCGTCCTCAATATACTTGAGGTAGTTGCTGACCATCGAAACGGATAGATTGGAATTCTGCGCTGCGACCGTCAGGCTTTTCTTGTCCACGACCTTGACGAAAATTTGCATCGCCTTCAATTTATCCATTGCTGCACGCCCTCTAACTATTTCTGCAATATTACCCCGCACGCTGGACGAACGCCAGGGAGCATCATGGCTTGTGGCGTTGGGAAGCGACGAAGTCATCAAGGACTTGCCAGGCGATCTCATGCAGGGCTTTGCCGTTTTCGACCTCGGTCTGCCATGCAGGGCTGGTGGAGATATATTCCTTCGCCTCCCCAAGCGAATAAAATCCGGAGTTCCGCAGCGCCAGAATTGCATCGCTAATAGACAGCCCTCGCCGCTTCAGCTCCAACAGAACCTCTTCTCGCTCAACATCATTGGCCTGTTGCCATTTCGATTTTACGAGCTCGGCACCAAGTTCAGATTTATTCATTTCTTCCTCCTACGCCTGATATCTACGATCTTTCCAACATTCGCAGACTACATTTCAATCACCATCTCATGCTTCAGTTTTCCCGAATTCTTCACAACAAACCGTACCACTTTGCCTTGTTTGACTGCGATGGTCGACGGGAAAACCGTATCGTGTCATTCCAAGCGTTCATTTCACCGTAAACTTGAAGTCGCCCTTGCGGCGATGGCCGTCATGCCCCGCAACGGCCCAGCTAACCGTATAGGTTCCCGCCGACAGCCCCGGCACGGCCAGGCGCAGGATGGCTGGATTGGCCTCGTCCACCTTGGCTTTTTCGGTTGCGACCTCTTTACCGGCGCCGTCCGCGACAGTGATGTTGCTGAATGCCGGTTCGACTGCTTCATTGAAGGTGAGCGCGATTTCCTTCGGCGGCGCCTCCGCGACCGAGCCCGCTGCCGGTGCGGCGTTCTTCAGCGTCGCGTGCGCCATCGCCATAGGGCTGGCCAGGACGGCGGCGGCTACGGTCGCCGCGGCGATGGTGTTATACAGTGCTTTCATGTGCGTTCTCCGGTCAGTTCACGTACAGCGGATTTGGCGCGACGTAGACCCACACGCCATGGGTGTTGATGCCGGCCGGTGCGATTGCGGCGAGTGCGAAGCGGTCGCTGTCGCGCAGCGTGTCGAACTGCCAGGTGAACGATTTTCCGTCCACATCGATCGTCACCACATCGCCGTTTTCAACGTTGATGAACTTGGTGGCGGCTGAAATCACGATCGTGCGCGTGGCTGCTTGTGCGGGCGCCGCGCGGCCGAGCGCCGGGCCGGCTACAGCGTTGTCCTGGTGTGCCATGCCGGCCAACGGCGCCATGGCGGCGGCGAAAATAATGGAGGCGATTGCGGCTTTAACGTTTTTCATGCTTACCTTTCAAGGTGGTGTGTTGTGAAGTCGATGAGGCTATTCTAAGGAGCCAACTCGCACACCCGCATGACCGAAAAATTACATTTACATTGCAGGACCTGGAAAGAATAAGGCGAAGCACGTCTTGCCATTGAGTTCGCTCGTCACGCTCGCATGTCCGCCATGCAGCGCCATGATCGACTTCACGATAGCCAGACCCAAACCAGCCGAGCTCGATTGTGAAGAGCGCGATTGATCGGAACGGTAGAAACGATCGAACACCCGTGGCAGATGCGCCGGATCGATCCCGGGGCCGGAATTGGTCACGAAAATCGTCGTGCCGGCGCCGCTGCCGACTGCCGCCAGCACAATGCCGCAGCCTCGCGGTGTGTAGCGCACGGCGTTGGCCACCAGGTTGCTGACCGCCCTGCGCAACAGATGCCCGTCAGCCCAGACTTCCCCTTGCGCCTCTATCGTCAGGCTGATGTCGGCATCCGATGCCAAGCCTTCAAAGTACTCGGCGACCATGCCAAGCTCCTCGGCGGCATCCAGGCGTTCGGTGCTGAGGGCAACCTGGTCGTGATCCGCCCGCGCCAGAAACAGCATGCTTTCCACCATTCTGGCCAGCCTGCCGAATTCCTCATGGTTGGAGGACAGTAAATTCTGGTACTCCTCGATATCGCGCGGCTGCGAAAACACCACCTCGGTCTGCACCATCAGATTGTTCAAGGGCGTGCGCAAGTCATGCGCCAGGTCGTCAGCGAACTGCGAGAGGTTGTTGAAGCTGTTTTGCAAGCGGTCCAGTACACGGTTGAACGAGTCCGCCAACTGACGCAGCTCGGCGGGCGCGGCGTCGGCGTTCAGCCGTTTGTCGAGGTTGCGCGCCGTGACCTCTTGCGCCTGTGCGGCCAGCGCTCGTACCCGCGCCAAACCCCGGTGCACCAGAAAATAACCGATTGCTGCGGTCAACATGGCGCCGGCGATCGCCGCGATCCAGACCTTTAACCGGTAGGCGCGGAGTACCTCCTGGCGTTCGTGCGCGGTACGTGCCACCGAGATATGCACAACCTCGCCGCTGGCGCCGACACGGCCCATCGCATTCAGTACCTGCAGCGCGCCGCCGTCGGCCGCGACAACGTGGCGGGTGGACGGCGTGACATCAGCCGCCACGGCGCCTCCGGCTAAGGTAAATCCGCGCTCCGCGGTGTTTTGGGCCAGCACCTGTCCGCCTGGAGTCTGGATGACCAAATAAAGTCCGTGACTGACATCGACAGCATCGAGGAAGCGGTGCGGCTCGCGTTGTATGGAACCGGCGTCCGAGGTTTCAGCGAGCAGATGCCGCAGTTGCAGCACACGCTCCACGAGTTCCGCCTCGTCCCGCTCTTGAAGCTGGACCGCCAGCGCGTGGTAGAGATAAAAGCCGACCGCCGAGAAAACCATGACCGCAACAACGGCAAACAACGCGCCCAGCTGTGCGGTCAGCGAATGGCCATGCCGGTTCATCCGCGATCTTCCAGCACGTATCCCATGCTGCGGATGGTGTGGATCAGCTTGACCGTGTAGGGATCGTCGATTTTGGCGCGCAGCCGGCGCACCGCCACGTCCACCACATTGGTGTCGCTGTCGAAATTCATGTCCCATACCTGCGAGGCGATCAATGGCCGGGACAACACCTGCCCCACGCGCTTCGACATCAGGTGCAGCAACGCGAATTCCTTCGCTGTGAGATCGATACGCCGGCCGGCGCGCGTCACACGGCGCTTGGGTACGTCCAGTTCCAGGTCGGCTATCTGGAACAGTTCGGGCTCCTTGATCGGCCCGCGCCGCAGCAGGGTGCGAATCCGGACCAGCAGTTCAGCGAAGGCGAACGGCTTGACCAGGTAGTCATCGGCCCCCAGCTCCAGGCCCTTGATGCGGTCGTTGAGCGCGTCGCGCGCGGTCAGGAACAGCACCGGGGTATCGACCGTCTTGCGCAGTTCCGTGACGATTTGCCAGCCGTCCATCCCGGGCAGCATGACATCGAGCACGATCAGGTCGTAGTGGCTGGTGGTCGCCGCATGCAAGCCTTCCGGCCCGTTGTTGGCCCAGTCCACGACGAAGCCGGACTCGGTCAGGCCCTTCTGGAGATACTCCCCGGCCTTTTGTTCATCCTCCACCACGAGCAAGCGCATATCTGTCCTTTGCGGTATCTGCGGAGCTTCCCGCCCTCGCGGCCGTGAGTTTACCGCAGCAACATGACGCCAACATGGCTGAAGCATTACAAATTGTCAGAAACGGCGCCGCCTGATAGCAAACACAATCTTGGGGGCGCGCGCCCGAAAGCGGTAGAATGACGGGTTACGCGCCGGGGTCGATTTTACCCCTGCAAAACCAGACTCATCGCACCGCCGAAAAAGAACCAATGACCACCGTCCCGACCGAAATCAACGCCGCCGCCGTCAAGAACAGCCCTACCGAAAAAGTCACCCCCATGATGCAGCAGTACCTGAGCATCAAGGCCGAATACCCGGACATGCTGGTGTTCTACCGCATGGGCGACTTCTATGAGCTGTTCCACTCGGACGCGGAAAAGGCGGCGCGCGTGTTGGGCATCACGCTGACCGCGCGCGGCAGCTCGGGCGGCCAGCCGATCAAGATGTGCGGCGTGCCTTTCCATTCGCTCGAAGGCTATCTGGCCAAGCTGGTCAAGATCGGCGAGTCCTGCGCGATCTGCGAACAGATCGGCGATCCGGCCACCAGCAAGGGCCCGGTCGAACGCAAGGTGATGCGCGTGGTCACCCCGGGCACGCTGACCGATGCCGACCTGCTGCCGGAGAAGGCCGAACGTCCGCTGCTGGCGATGTGCATCATCAGCCAGCGCAAGGTGGCCACGGCCGGCCTGGCGTGGCTGTCGCTGGCCAGCGGCGCGCTCAAGCTGATGGAGTTTTCCGGCGACACCCGCACCGTCACCGCCCGCATGCAGCAGGAGCTGGAGCGCATCGCGCCGGCCGAGGTGCTGCGCGGCGATAACGCCGACCTGTTCGAGGAAGACATCCACTGCCACGTGAACCGCGTGCCGGACTGGCACTTCGACGTGGTCAGCGGCCACAAGTCGCTGCTCGATCAACTCGGCGTGGCGACGCTGACCGGCTTCGGCGCCGACGGCCTGGGTGCGGCGTTCGGTGCGGCCGGCGCGCTGCTGCGCTACGCACAGTCGACGCAGGGACGCGGCCTGCAGCACGTGCGCTCGCTGGCCACCGAGACCGAAAATGAATTCATCGGCCTCGATGCCGCCACCCGCCGCAACCTGGAACTGACCGAGACCATACGCGGCCAGGAGTCGCCGACCCTGTTCTCGCTGCTGGACCACTGCCGCACCGCGATGGGTTCGCGCCTGCTGCGCCACTGGCTGCACCACGCGCGCCGCGACCAGGCCATCGCCCGTTCGCGCCACGAGGCCATCGCCGCGCTGGGCCACGCCGACGCCACCGGCGCGCTGTCGCACACGCTGGCGCAAGTGCCGGATATCGAACGCATCACCACCCGCATCGCGCTGCTGTCGGCGCGTCCGCGCGACCTGGCCAGCCTGCGCGATGGCTTGCAGCAGCTGCCGTCGTTGCGCCAGGCGATGCAGCGCGCGCTGACCGATCCGAACGGCCTGCTGGCCTCCGTCCATGCCGACATGGCCACGCCGGCCGCCTGCCTCGACCTGCTGCAGCGTGCGGTGGCGCTGGAGCCGGCCGCGATGGTGCGCGACGGTGGCGTGTTCGCGCGCGGCTTCGACGCGGAGCTCGACGAGCTGCGCGCGCTGTCGGAGAACGCCGGCCAGTTCCTGGTCGATCTCGAAACGCGCGAGCGCGCCCGCACCGGCATCGCCAACCTGCGCGTGGAGTACAACAAGGTGCACGGCTTCTACATCGAAGTCACGCACGGCCAGACCACCAAGGTGCCGGACGACTATCGCCGCCGCCAGACGCTGAAGAACGCGGAGCGCTACATCACGCCGGAGCTGAAGGCGTTCGAGGACAAGGCACTGTCGGCGCAGGACAAGGCGCTGGCGCGCGAGAAGATGCTGTACGACCAGCTGCTGGGCGACCTGGCGCCGTACATCGGCACGCTGCAGACGATCTCGAAGGCGCTGGCGCAGCTCGACGCCCTGACCTCCCTGACCGACCACGCGCTGCGCCACAACTGGTGCGCGCCGCAGCTGGTGGACACGTCCTGCATCAACATCGTCGAGGGCCGCCATCCGGTGGTGGAGAACCAGATCGAACGCTTCATCGCCAACGATTGCCGCTTCGTCGAAGACCGCCGCCTGCTGCTGATCACCGGCCCTAACATGGGCGGTAAATCGACCTTCATGCGCCAGGTGGCGCTGATCACGCTGCTGGCCTATGTGGGCAGCTACGTGCCGGCCGCCAGCGCGACGATCGGCCCGATCGACCGCATCTTCACCCGCATCGGCGCCACCGACGATCTGGCCGGCGGCCGCTCGACCTTCATGGTGGAGATGACCGAATCGGCCGCGATCCTGAACGGCGCCACCGAGCATTCGCTGGTGCTGATGGATGAAGTGGGCCGCGGCACCTCGACCTTCGACGGCCTGGCGCTGGCGTGGGCCATCGCGCGCCATCTGATCGACACCAGCCGCAGCTTCTCGCTGTTCGCCACCCACTACTTCGAACTGACGCAGCTGCCGGAAAGCCATCCGACGGCGGCCAACGTTCATCTGTCGGCGGTCGAGCACAAGGACAGCATCGTGTTCCTGCATGCGGTGCAGGATGGTCCGGCGTCGCAGAGCTACGGCTTGCAGGTGGCGCAGCTGGCCGGCGTGCCGCAGCCGGTGATCAAGGCCGCGCGCAAGCATCTGGCGCGGCTGGAGGCGCAGGCGCTGGATGCCACGCCGCAGCTGGACCTGTTCGCCGCGCCGACCACCGATGCGGACGACGAGGTGCTCGACGCGCCAGCGCACAGCGCGCCCGCAGCGGCCAGCCCGGCGATGCGCGAACTGCTCGAGGCGCTCGACGATCTCGATCCGGATGCGCTGACCCCGCGCGAAGCGCTGGAACGCCTGTATCAGCTCAAGCGCCTGACGGAGACGGCGCAGGCATGATGCCGCCGCGCGTCCCTGGCACGGCCATCGCCGCTGCGCAACCGCGCCATCTCGCCGCAATCGCGGCCGGCGCGGCCAATGCGGCAAGTGTCCCCGGTGTGACCAGTGCGGCCGGCGCGGCCGCGTTGGTCGCGCTGGTTACGCTGGCCGTGCTGGCCGCGTGCCCGGTGCAGACGGCGCAGGCCGCGCAGCCGGCGATGCGCGGCTTCCAGTTCGGCGTGATCGGCCATTCGTTCAAAAGCGGCCCGGATGAATCGGTGCTCAAGCGCGCCATCGCCGACGTGACGCAGGTCGCGCCGGCCTTCATCGTCGCCACCGGCATCAAGTCCAGCACGGAGCCTTGCAGCGACAGGCTGTATGCCCAGCGCCGCGCACTGCTGAACGACGCGGCGGCGCCGATGATCGTCTCGCTGGCCGGCAGCGACTGGAGCGGCTGCGTCAATTCCATCGGCCGCTCGAACGCGATCGAGCGCCTGAACCGCCTGCGTGAACTGTTCTACGCCGACGGCGAATCGCTGGGCGAGCGCCGCTTGCCGCTGACGCGCTTGTCGGCCAGCGCCAAGTTCCGCAGCTACTCGGAGAACGCGCACTGGGAGTATGGCAAGGTGCTGTTCGCCACCATCAATCTGCCGGCCAACAACAACCACTTCCGCGCCGAGGCAGGCCGCAACAGTGAGTACGAGGACCGCTTGGTGGCCAACCGCGCCTGGCTGCACCGCCTGTTCACCCTGGCCGAGCGGCAGAAGATGCAGGGGCTGGTGCTGTTCTCGGACGGCGATGTCGGGGTGCAGGCGGAGCAAGGCTTCTCGCTGCTGCCGAGTTTTCAGTCGAAGCAGGATGGCTTCGCTGAACCGCGCCGGCAGATACGGGCGATGGCGGAAAAATTCAATGGGAAGGTGCTGCTGATCGATACCCAGGGCGGCGCCGGGACCGAGCCGTCCATCGTCTGGCGCGGCAATATGGGACATCTGAGCCTGGCCGGAGAATGGGCCGAGGTGCGCGTCGCGCCCGGCAGCGCCGCCCTGTTCACACTCAAGGGCGGCGCCGCCGAGGCGACGCAATAACTTCTACTGCTTAGTGGATCGGGTGGATGGCGACGTGATCGCCTTCTTCACCTTCGTCGTCCTCGTCACCGTGGTGGTGGCCGTGGGCGCCGTGCACGTGGCCGTGGGCGATTTCTTCGTCCGTGGCTTCACGCACTTCGGCCACGCTCAACGAGAAGCGCAGCGCCATGCCGGCCAGCGGGTGATTGCCGTCCAGGACCACTTTGTCGTCAGCGATATCGGTGACGGTGAAGATCATCGCTTCTTCGCCATCGTCGCCGTCCGGCATGCCTTCGAACTGCATGCCCACTTCCAGCGGCTCCGGCAGGCGGTTGCGTGGCTCGACCTTGACCAGCGCGGCGTCGTAGTCGCCGAACGCATCTTCCGGTTCGATCTGGATGATGGAGGAATAACCGACTTCCTTGCCGTCCAGCTCTTCTTCGATCTTCGGCAGGGTGTTCTCGTAGCCGCCGTGCAGGTAGACCATAGGCTGACGGCCGTCTTCGATCAGATTGTCCTGGGCATCGGACAGCTTGTAATTCACAGTCACGACCGTGTTCTTGGCAATCTTCATTTTGTAATTCCTTTCTGTATATAAGCCCCGGAATTATACCTTGGATCGCCTGCCGGGCCGCCGCCAGCCCGACAATCGGCGCGGCGATGGTTATAATGAGCGCATGAAAAAATTACCTCTCCTCGGCGACATCACGCCGGCGCAGTTCCTGCGCGACTACTGGCACAAAAAGCCCCTGCTGATCCGTAACGCCATCCCCGGCTTCAAGCCGCTGCTGAGCATGGAGGCGCTGACCAAGCTGGCCTCGACCAACCACGCGGAATCGCGTTTGGTGACCAACGTCGACGGCCAGTGGAATATGCAGCACGGCCCGCTGGAAAGCCTGCCGCCGATGGACCAGAAGGAATGGACCATGCTGGTCCAGGGCGTCAACCTGTTCGACGCCAAGGCCGACGCGCTGCTGCGCCAGTTCCGCTTCCTGCCGGACGCGCGCCTGGACGACCTGATGGTCAGCTTCGCCACCGATGGCGGCGGCGTCGGTCCGCACTTCGATTCCTATGACGTGTTCCTGCTGCAGGCGCAGGGCCAGCGCCGCTGGAAGATCGGCCCGCAGAAGGACCTGAGCCTGATCGAAGGCCTGCCGCTGAAGATCCTGGCCAATTTCAAGCCGGACGAGGAATTCGTGCTCAATCCGGGCGACATGCTGTACCTGCCGCCGCACTACGCGCACGACGGCGTCGCCATCGGCGATTGCCAGACCTATTCGATCGGCTTCCGTTCGCCGTCCTACCAGGAGCTGGGCGAGGCCTTCCTGCAGTTCATGGCCGATTCGATCGACCTGCCGGGCCGCTACGGCGATCCGGAGCTGGAGGCGACCTCCAAGCCGGCCGAGATTCCGCGCGACATGCTGAACACGATCGCCGAGGAAATCAACAAGGTCAGCTTCACCGAGGAAGACATCACCATCTTCCTGGGTGAGTACATGTCCGAGCCCAAGCACAACGTGTTCTTCACCGGCCCGGCCAAGCCGCTGACGTTCGGCAAGTTCGGCGAAGCGGTGGCGAAAAAGGGCTTGTCGCTGTCGCGCAAGTCGCAAATGCTGTACCGCGGCAAACACGTGTTCATCAACGGCGAATCGTTCGGCGTCAGCCGCGCCGACAAGATCACGCTGGAGCTGCTGGCCAACAACCGCGCGCTGACCGGCGCGGAGGCAGCCCAGGCGTCGGACGACGTCATGGACGCTTTGTACACCTGGTATCAGGACGGCTGGATCGAGTTGGGCTAATCACGGGGAGGCGGCATGGACAGGCAGAGTTTTCCATTCACCACCAGGGCGGAATTTCTTGAGCACCTGGCCAGCTGCTTCACCCGCGCCGAGCACACGCTGACGCTGTTCGACCCGGATTTCGCCATCTGGGAGCTGGGCAGCAGCGCCACCGACGCCCTGCTGCGCCGATTCCTGCACAATGGCGGCCAGTTGCAGCTGGCCGGGCACGACGGCCATGCCATCGAACGCGACGCGCCGCGCTTTCTGCGCCTGATCAAGGATTACAGCCATCTGGTGGAAGTGCGCCGCACCAGCCAGCAATTGCGCCAGCTGACGGACTCGTTCTGCATCGCCGACGAGCGCCATATTGTGCGGCGTTTTCACGCGGATCATTTCCGTGGCGAAGCAGTTTTTGACGGGCCGGAAGATACCCAAACCAGCGGCGACCGTTTTATTACGATTTGGTTAGAATCCGCACCCGGTTTGTTCGCAAACTCAACTGGATTATGACCAAGTTCAAGGTAAAATGCCGGTGTTCGATGCGAACACTGGTATTCTGTGGCGAATCTGCTAAAGTAGAGTCGAAACGGAAAAGTTGCGATATCGCAAAATAGTTGTGGAAACGGCTGTTTCTCCTATTGCGACGCACTAAAAATCGCTATAATATTCGGTTAGGAAGTTTCCGTTGTCTGGCAGGCACCATTTCCGGTACGAAAGCCTTCGAAGACGACCTAATGAGCGATAATTACCGGTAATTATTAATCGCAACAATTGTGTTTAATTTTGAATTAATTAAGGAAAACCCCATGAAAAAATCCCTGCTGATCGTTTCCCTGCTGGCTGTTGCTCTGGCTGCTTGCTCGAAAAAAGAAGAAGCTCCTGCTGCTCCAGCTCCAGTAGCTGCTCCAGAAGCCGCTGCTCCTGCTGCTGCTCCAGCACCTGCTCCAGCTGCTGACGCTGCTGCTCCAGCTGCTGCTGCTCCTGCTGCTTCGGACGCTGCTGCTGCTCCAGCCGCTTCGGCTGCTGCTGCTCCTGCTGCTTCGAAGTAATCAGCTTGTGGAAAAGCCGGCCTTCGGGCCGGTTTTTTTACGCCTGATGCTTTTGCATCCAAGGGGAAAGTTCCATTTGGATGCAGATATAAAAAAACCCGCCAGCCCGAACGCGATCTTAAGCGCGTTCAAGCTGGCGGGTTTCTTATTGCCCGATTAACTTATTTCAATTGCTCGTGCAGCAGGGTCAGGATCTTTTCGGCGACCGGAGTGGTTTCCGCTTTGCCGGCATTGCTCAACACGGTAACGGTGCTGCTATTACCCGCGCCGGCTTTCACCGAAATGCGATAGCGCTGCGCTTCCTTATCGGCTTCCGACGACGAACCCCAGCTGAACAGCTTGCTGAAGAAGCCCTTCGATTCGGTCGCATCGTCGACGTAGCGAACGAAGTACGTGCCCTGGGTGCGGTCGCGGTCTTCCACGGTGAAGCCGGCGCGGTCCAGTGCCAGGCCCACACGGCGCCAGGCGCGGTCGAAGCCCTCGTCCACCTGCACGGCGCGGTCGGCGCCCGCGCCCACCAGCGACGCATGCTGCGGCTGCACAATCGCGGTATCGACGGCGGACTTGGCTTGCGCCACTTCCGAGCCGTTGCCCAGCTTGGTCATCAGGCGCGCCAGGAATTCAGCTTCCAGGCCCGGATCGTTAGGACGCGGCATCCAGGTGGTCGATTCCTTCTGGGCGCCGGTTACCACTTCCTGAGCGCCGCGATGGCTGATGTAGATCTCGCTGGCGCCGTCGGCGCGGCGTTCGACGCGGGTGCGGAACTTGTCGCGCTCGCCGCTCGAATAGACCGAGTCAAACACCTTGCCGATGGTGTTGCGGATGAAATCCTGAGGAATCTTCGCGCGGTTTTCGTTCCATTCGGTTTCCATGGTGCCGGCGGTGGCGTTTTCCTTGGCCAGCACGAAGCCCGAATCTTCCCAGAACTGCTTGAGCTGCGGCCACAGTTGCTCAGGCGTCTGCTTGATCACCAGCCAGCGCTGGTTGCCGTCGCGCTCGACCTTGATGTCGTTGATGCTGGTCGGCACCACGGTACCGGCGGCAGGCGTGCCCGGCATGATGGCGGCCGGGCCGGTGACGACGCCCTTGGAGGCGTTGTAACCCGAGGCGGTGGCGATGCCGTTGTTCGAATCCGGCAGCGAGTAGCGGTTATCTTTCTGCAATTGCGTCAGATCCGGCGGCACGTCCAGCGTGCTGGCCTTCTTGGCGGACTTGTAGTCCACCTTATCGTTGCCGACAACGGAGCTGATCATGCCGCAACCGGTCAAACTGGCCATCAATGCGCCAACTACAACGGCGCGCTGCGAGGAAATAGAAGCTGTCTTGCGAATAGTCATGTCGTTACTGTTTAAGAAGCTGAAAAGCAGCAAATCAGGGATGATCCGAACCGAAGTCGGGGCTTGAGGCTAAGGTTTTTACAGTACGCCGGCTTCTCGCAGGGCCGCGCGTACCGCATCGTGGCATTCGGCCGACAGCGGCACCAGCGGCAGGCGGATGCCGGCAGGCATTTTGCCCATTTCCGCCAGCGCCCATTTGACCGGCACCGGATTCGGCTCGATGAACAGTTTCTGGTGCAGCGGGAACATTTTATTGTTCAGCTCGACCGCCTTGGCGATGTTGCCGGCGATTGCCGCTTCGCACATGTCGGCCATGTCGCGCGGGGCGACGTTGGCGGTGACGGAGATGTTGCCCGCGCCGCCGGCCAGCATCAGGGCCATCGCGGTCGGATCGTCGCCCGAGTACACGGCGAACGATTTCGGCGCCAGGCGCAGCAGGTCGTAGCCGCGGCCGATGTTGCCGGTCGCGTCCTTGACGCCGACGATGTTAGGGATTTGCGCCAGGCGCAGGATGGTCTCGTTGCTCATGTCGGCAACGGTGCGGCCCGGCACGTTGTACAGGATGACCGGCAGGTCCACCGCTTCGGCGATGGCCTTGAAGTGCTGGTACATGCCTTCCTGGGTAGGACGGTTGTAGTAAGGAACCACTTGCAGCGTGGCGTCCGCACCGGCTTCCTTGGCGAAGCGGGTCAGCTTGATTGCCTCGGCGGTGGAATTGGCGCCGGCGCCGGCGATGATGGGGATGCGGCCCTTGGCATGGGCAACCGTCGCCTTGATCAGCGCGCAATGCTCTTCCACGCTCACGGTGGCCGATTCGCCGGTGGTGCCGGCGATGACGATGCTGTCCGTACCTTCGGCGATGTGCCAGTCGATCAGCTGATTCAGACCCTCGAAGTCCAGACTGCCGTCTGCGTTCATCGGGGTGACGATTGCTACTATGCTGCCCTTAATCATAGGTAACCACTGCCTGCATAAAGTATAAAACAACGATTGTAGACGATAGCCTGCCCGTATGGTGCATTCGGGGAGACAAATCGGCCCTCAAAATGGCGGTAAAAGCGCCGCCACGCGCGGGAAATCAGGCTTCACGGCGCATAGACGTTGCACCATGGCAGCTTTTGGCGTGTCGATGACGCCGTCCTCGAAGGCCACCACGCGCAAGCCGTGGTTGCGGGCCCAGTCCAGCAGCTCGCCGGCCTGCAGCAAAAAGGCCGGATTCGAGGGCTTGCCGAACTGTGCGTTGCCGTCCGCGAAGGTTTCGTAGATCAATACGCCGTTCGGCGCCAAGCTGGCCAGCATATCGGCAATTAGCGGCCGATGCAGGTAGTTTGTGACCACGATGCCGGCAAATCGGTCCGAACCGAAGGGCCAGACGGCGCCCGCCTCCTCCAGGTCGATGGCGGTGGTGGTGATTTCAGGCCCGGCCGCGGCGGCCAGCGCCTCGGGATCGCGGTCCACCGCGACCACGGCGTGGCCCAGCGAGGCCAAGTGGCGCGAGTGGCGTCCGCTGCCGCAGGCGAGGTCCAGCACTTCGCCGCCGGGGATCAGCGGGGCGTAGCGTTGCACCCAGGGGGAGACGAAGTCACTCATGAGTACGCCAACCCCATGGCTTCGCGCACGTCGCGCATGGTTTCCAGCGCCATCTTGCGGGCCGCGTCGTTGCCGTCGGCGACGATGGCGCGCACCAGCGACGGGTCGTCCAGATACTGCTGGGCGCGCTCGTGCATGGGCTCCTGTTCCTTGATGATGGCGTCGATTACCGGCTGTTTGCATTCGATGCAGCCGATGCCGGCGGATTTACATCCTTTTACCACCCATTCCTGGGTCGCATTGTCGGAATATACCTGATGGAACTGCCAGACCGGGCAGCGGGCCGGATCGCCGGCGTCGGTGCGGCGCACGCGGGCCGGATCGGTCGGCATGGTGCGGATCTTCTTTTCCACGGTGGCCTTGTCCTCGCGCAGCGCGATGGAATTGCCGTAACTCTTGGACATCTTGCGGCCGTCCAGGCCCGGCAGGCGCGAGGCGGCCGTCAGGCGGGCTTGCGGCTCGACCAGGATCAGTTTGCGGCTGCCTTCCAGGTAGCCGAACAGGCGCTCGCGGTCGCCCATCGACAGGCTCTGGGCGTCGTCCAGCATGGCCTTGGCCTGCTCCAGCGCCTCTTCCTTGCCGTCCTGCTGGTATTCGGTGCGCAGTTCGTTGTAGAGCTTGGCGCGCTTGCTGCCCAGCTTCTTGACGGCGTCCTGCGCCTTTTCCTCGAAGCCTTTTTCCTTGCCGTACAGGTGGTTAAAGCGCCGCGCGATCTCGCGCATCATCTCGATGTGCGGCACCTGGTCGTCGCCCACCGGCACCTGGCTGGCGCGGTAGATCAGCACGTCGGCCGCCTGCAGCAGCGGGTAGCCGAGGAAGCCGTAGGTGGCCAGGTCCTTGTTGGACAGGTTCTCGATCTGGTCCTTGTAGGTCGGCACGCGCTCCAGCCAGCCCAGCGGCGTGGCCATCGACAGCAGCAGGTGCAGCTCGGCATGCTCGGGCACGCGGGACTGGATGAACAGCGTGGACTGCGACGGATCGATGCCGGCGGCCAGCCAGTCGACCAGCATGTCCCAAGTGCTGCGCTCGATGATGGTCGGGTCGTCGTAGTGCGTGGTCAGCGCGTGCCAGTCGGCCACGAAGAACAGGCACGGCAGCTCGGACTGCATCTTGATCCAGTTCTTCAAGGCGCCGTGGTAGTGGCCCAGGTGCATGGAGCCAGTCGGGCGCATGCCGGATACAACACGATCGGGATACATAGTCAGGTCACTGTAAAAGGGAAATAAATGGCGCCAGCAAGGTCGAGTAGATATCTTGCACGATGGTCATGCCGGTGGCGAGGAAACCGTTCAGCAGGCCGAACTTCATCATCAGGATCAGCGCGATGAAGATGAAGATGCCATAGCGTTCGATACTGCCGAACTGGCGCGACCAGGGCTCCGGCAAGATGCCGGTGACGATGCGGCCGCCGTCGAGCGGAGGCAGCGGAATCAGGTTAAACACCAACATGGCGGAATTGACGCTCAGGCCGACCTCCGCCATCCTGATGAAGAAGTCGCCGGACGGCATGGTGTAGGTGAACACATACCACACCACCATCCAGCCCAGCCCCATCAGGAAATTGGCCGCGGGTCCGGCCACGGCGACGAAGGCCATCTGCTTCTTCGGATTGCGCAGGCGCGCGTAATCGACCGGCACCGGCTTGGCGTAGCCGAGCGCAGGGAAACCCACCGAGTTCAGCATCAATGGCAGCAGGATCGTGCCGAACAGGTCGATGTGACGGATGGGATTGAGGCTGAGGCGCCCCTCGTTGGCGGCGGTCGGGTCGCCAAAGTAGCGGGCGACATATCCGTGTGCGGCTTCGTGCAGTGAGATTGCAAAAAGGACAGGGATAATGGCCACAACAATGGCCTGGACGATACTGTCTGTGTTCATGGAGAGGATTTTACCAGAGGCCGAGATGCCCACTTGCTGCGCCGTCGAGGGCCGGCGCGCTTGCCCAGTTGAAAGCCTGACAATGACAGCCCAGGCTTAGGCCAGGCTTACAGGCCGAACATGGCCGCGTCGCCCCTGCCCTGGCGCACCAGCTCGGCGCCCGAGCCGCTGAGGTCGATCACGGTGGTCGGCTCCAGGCTGCAGGCGCCGCCGTCGATGACCAGCTCGATCTGCTTGCCCAGGCGCTCGCAGATGGCGTCGGCGTCGTTGAGCGCGTCCTCCTCGCCCGGCATGATCAGCGTGGTGCCCAGCAGCGGCTGCTGCAACTCCTCCAGCAGCGCGTGGACGATGGCGTCCTCCGGCACCCGCAGGCCGATGGTCTTGCGCGACGGATGGCTGAGCCGGCGCGGCACGCACTTGGTCGCTTCCAGGATGAAGGTGAACGGGCCCGGCGTGGCCGCCTTGAGCAGGCGGAACTGGCGGTTGTCGACCCGCGCGTAGACGCCGATCTCGCTCAGGTCGCGGCACAGCAGGGTCAGGTGGTGTTTTTCATCGATGCCGCGGATGCGCCGCAGGCGCTCGACCGCCGCCTTGTCGTCCAGATGGCAGACCAGGGCGTAACAGGAATCCGTCGGCACGGCGACGATGCCGCCGTCGTGCACGATCTGCGCCGCCTGCTTGATCAGGCGCGGCTGCGGATTGACGGGATGGACCTGGAAAAATTGACTCATATGAGCGCTGCCGGTGCATGGTCCCGGCCGCTGTTATTCATGGTTAAGATTGTACGCTACGCAAGGCCGCAATACGCTGCTCGAAAGGTGGATGGGTGGAAAACAGTGCGGTCCAGCCACCGGCGGCGGTGATGCCGGCCGCCGCGATCGACTGCGGCAAGGCGCCCGGTTCCATGCCGTTCAGGCGGGCCAGGGCGTGCTGCATCGGCACGCTGCTGCCCAGCAGGCGGGCCGAACCGGCGTCGGCGCGGAACTCGCGCTGGCGCGAGAACCAGGCCACGATCAGCGAGGCGGCCAGGCCGAAGATGATCTCGCACACAAACACCGTCACCATGTAGCCGATGCCGGGGCCGCGCCGTTCGCTGTCGTTATTCTTCAGCAGCACATTGTCGACGAAGAAGCCCACCACCCGCGCCAGGAACACCACGAAAGTGTTGACCACGCCCTGGATCAGGGTCATGGTGACCATGTCGCCATTGGCGACGTGGGCGACCTCGTGGCCCAGCACTGCTTCCACCTCGTCGCGGTTCATGTTTTCCAGCAGACCGGTGGAGACCGCCACCAGGGCCGAGTTCTTGAAGGCGCCGGTGGCGAAGGCGTTCGGTTCGCCGTCATAAATCGCCACTTCCGGCATGCCGATGCCGGCGCGCTCGGACAGCGCCTTGACGGTGTTGACCAGCCACAGCTCGGTCGAGGACGACGGCGTGGCGATCACGCGGGCGCCGGTCGACCATTTGGCCATCGGCTTGCTGATCAGCAGGGAAAAGATCGCGCCGGTAAAGCCAACCACCAGCGAGAACGCCAGCAGGCTGCCCAGCTGCAGCGTGTTGCCCGATCCCGGCCGGCCGATGCCAAGCAGCGACAGCACGATGGACAGCACCAGCATCACGGCGAGGTTGGTGGCGATAAACAGAACGATGCGTTTCATTGGAGGTCTCCAGTACGGACAGCAGTATGTCCAAACATTAAGGTCCGACCGCGCGAATTCAAGATACAAGCTCTTACAACGCGCCGGTAATCGGCGCGGTAATTTACCGATCAGAACCAGTCGTGCCAGACCGGGGTGACGTTGGCGGGCAGGGGCGGCAGCAATGCGAAGTCGACGCGGGATTCGCCCGGCGCGTGGAAGTCGGTGCCGCGCGAGGCCAGGAAGCCGTAGCTGTTGGCCAGCTGCGCGTAGATCGGGTACTGCTCCGGCGTGTGGCTGCCGGTGACCACCTCGATGGCCGCGCCGCCCAGCTGCTTGAACTCGTCGAACAGCTGTCCCTGCGCCAGCTGGCTGAACTTGTAGCGGCCCGGATGGGCGATCACGGCGATGCCGCCGGCGCCACGTATCCAGTTGACCGAATCAGCCAAGGTGGCCCAGCAATGCGGCACGTAGCCCGGCTTGCCTTCGGACAGATATTTCTTGAACACTTCGGGAATATTGGCGCACACGCCGATTTCCACCAGGTAGCGCGCAAAGTGCGTGCGCGACATCAGGTCGGGATTGCCCACGTATTTGAGCGCACCCTCGTAGGCGCCCTCGATGCCGACCTTGGCCAGCTGGTTGGCGATCTCGCGGCCACGGTTGTCGCGGCCGGAGCGGGTGCAGGCCAGGCCGTTGACCAGCCCGGCATTGTTCTCATCGATCTGCAGGCCGACGATGTGCACGGTTTCGTTGGCCCAGGTGATCGAAATCTCGACCCCGGTCACGAAGCGCATGCCCTGCTCCTGCGCGGCGGCGCGGGCGGCGGGGATGCCGCCCACTTCGTCGTGGTCGGTCAGCGCCCACACGTCCACCCCCGCCTTGCGCGCGTGCTGCGCCACGGCGGCCGGCGCGAGGACGCCGTCGGAAACGTTGGAATGGCAGTGCAGATCGACTTTCAACATATGGCTCAATAATTACGGCAACGAAGGCTTCATTGTACGCTGCCTGAGCAAAGTCCATCCATGGCCGCGCCGCGGACGCGCGCTCCGCGCGCCAGCAGCTCGGCGAAACGCACCGGATCGATGTTCGATCCGCACACCAGCACGCCCACGCGCTTGCCCGTCAGCCGCTCGCGCAGCGGACCGAACAGCGCGGCGGTCGCCACCGCGGCCGCCGGCTCCGCCACCAGCTTGGCATCGCGGAACAGGTTCAGCATCGCCAGGCAGATTTCGTCGTCGGTCACACGCACCACCTCGTCGACGAAGCGGCGGCAGACGCCGAAGCTGTAGGGCATCGCGTACGGCGCGCCCAGGCTGTCGGCCACGGTGTCGACCCGCTCCAGCGCCTCCGGCTGGCCCGAGACGAAGCTGCGGTACAGCGCGTCGGCGCCGAACGGCTCCGCGCCATACACCGCGCAAGCCGAATTGATCTGCTTGACGGCGGCGGCGATGCCCGCGCACAGGCCGCCTCCGCCCACCGGCACCACCACAGCGTCCAGATGCGGCACCTGCGCCATCAGCTCCAGGCCGACCGTCGCCGTGCCTTGCGCGGTCAGCGGCCCTTCGTAGGGATGCAGCATGGTGCGCGCCTCGTCGCGCTCGATCTCGCGCCCGCGCGCGAAAGCTTGGTGTACGTCGGGCATCAGCAGCACTTCGGCGCCCAATTCGCGACAGGCCGCGATGCGGGCCGGGCTGGCGTGCTGCGGCATCACCACCTTGGCGCTGCATCCGGCCAGCCGGGCGGCGTAGGCCGCGGCGATCGCGTGGTTGCCGGCGCTGACGGCGACAATGCCGCGCCGCCTTGCAGACTCGTCCAGCGCCTCGATGCAGTTGAGCGCGCCGCGCAGCTTGAAGGTGCCGGTCTTCTGGAACAGTTCCAGCTTGAGCCAGACCTCGCCGCCGGCGAATTGTTCTTCGGCCACGCCGGTCTGCCAGCGCCACACGGGCGTCTCAAGGATCTTGCCTTGCAGGCGGAGGGCGGTGTCGCGGACTTCGGCCAGCGAGGGATAGGATGGTGTCATGGTGCAGCTCCATAAAATATTCGAGGGAATGCGGCATGGCCGCGTGGAGTCTGGGGGCGCCGAGCACCGGCGCAGCCGCAGCTCAGCGACCCTGAATAATTCGAATAATGGAGACGGCGGCGGACAGGCTCCGACCGGCCAACGCGGCGGCACCAGCGTCGGAGGCGACGTGGTGGCAGATTGGCTGAGTGGTCGGATGGGAGTTCATGCGTTCAATCATGCCAAAACCGCAAAGTCTTGGCAAGCGTTTAGTTTTTGCGCCGCAGGAAAGCCTCGATCAAGTGGGCCAGTTCTTCCGGCTGGTCGTGATGCAGCATGTGGCCCGCATCGGCCAGCACCTTGCATTCAACGTCGCGCAAATAGCCGAGGCGGCGCACCAGCTCGGCACGGCCTTCCTGCTCGCCGCCCATCCAGGTCCACATATTGGTCTGGTCCGCCTCCACCCACAGCACCGGCGCGCTGATCGCGCTCCAGCACGCCATGATGTCCTCGACGTGGTAAGGCAGCGGGCCCGGCTGCTTATGGGCCGGATCTCCGAGGATCTCCCACTCACCTGCATCGTTCCGCGCCGACCAGTGCTGCGCCAGGAATGCGGCGCGCTCGTCGCTGAGGCGCGGATTGGTCTTTTGCAGCCGCGCGGCGACGGCCGCCTGCGTCGGATAGTTGCGTAACTCCGGCTGCTCCAGCAGCGCGTCCATCCACTTGGCGTAGCGGCCGGGCGCCTGCTCCGGCTTGCTGGAGCGCAGGCCGCCGCCTTCCAGGTTGATCAGCTTGCGGATGCGTTCCGGCCGCGCACCGGCGTAGATGCCGACCACGTTGCCGCCCATGCTGTGGCCCAGCAGGTTGACCGCCTGGTCCGGCGAGTAGTGGCGCAGGATGGCGTCCAGGTCGGCCAGGTAGTCGGGGAACCAGTAAGTATCGGTGCCGCAGCGCTGCGACAGGCCGAAGCCGCGCCAATCCGGCGCGATCACGTGCCAGTCGCCCTGCAGGGCGTCCACCACGAACTGGAACGAGGCGCCCACGTCCATCCAGCCGTGCAGCATGAAGATCTTGGGCGCGCCCTCCCGCCCCCAGTGGCGCACGTGGCAGCGCAGGCCGCGGATGGTCAGGAACTCGGAGCGGGACGAAGTGAAGGTCATGGGTGGTCCTTGAAATTACGTAAGCCGGCGCAATATCGGTTGCTTGCTGGCGATGAAGTAAAATAATAGCACGACCGTTCGATAGCCGCTCAAGCGTAAAATAGCGCCATCCCACCGCTCATCAGCGCTGTATTCAGCACTCAACCTAAGGTTTCCAATGTCTATATATCAACTGGGCGAACATGCGCCCGAGATCGATGCATCGTCATTTGTTGCCGACACTGCCACAGTGATCGGCAAAGTCAGCCTGCACGCCAACACGTCGGTGTGGTTCGGTGCGACGCTGCGTGGCGATAACGAACGCATCACCATCGGCGAAAACAGCAATGTACAGGAAGGCACGGTCATGCATACCGACATGGGCTATCCGCTCACGGTGGGCAAGAACGTCACCATCGGCCACCAGGCCATGCTGCACGGCTGCACCATCGGCGACGGCGCCCTGATCGGCATCCAGGCCGTGATCCTCAACGGCGCCAAGATCGGCAAGGGCTGCCTGGTCGGCGCCGGCGCGCTGGTCACCGAGGGCAAGGAATTCCCGGACAACTCGCTGATCATCGGCTCACCGGCCAAGGCCGTGCGCACGCTGACCGACGAGGACACCGCGCGCCTGCTCGCCAGCGCCGACAGCTACGTCAAGCGTGGCCAACTGTTCAAGACGCAACTCAAAAAGATTGGATAACACATGAGCATTACCCCCATCACCGGCCAGGACACCCTGCAGAAATTCATCTTCGACAACGCCGCCGTGCGTGGCGAGTTCATCGACATTTCCGCCACCTGGCGCGAGGTGCTGTCGCGCCACACCTACCCTGCCCCGGTCAAGAAACTGCTGGGCGAGATGGTGGCCGCCGCCGCGCTGCTGTCGGCCAACCTGAAGTTCAACGGCTCGATCATCATGCAGATCCATGGCGACGGTCCGGTGCGCCTGCTGGTGGTCGAGTGCGACGCCGACCTGCACCTGCGCGCCACCGCCAAGATCGATCCCGAAGCCGTGATCGCCGACGACGCCAAGCTGCCGGCGCTGCTGAACGCGCACGGCAAGGGCCGCTTCATCATCACGCTCGATCCGGCCGACAAGATGCCGGGCCAGCAGCCGTATCAGGGCATCGTGCCGCTGGATGGCGACGACGTCGGCACCGTGATTGAAAACTATATGCTGCGTTCGGAACAGCTGGACACCAAGCTGTGGCTGGCGGCGGACGACAACGTCTCGCGCGGCCTGCTGCTGCAGAAGCTGCCCTACAACGGAGGCAAGACCGAAGCGGCGCCGCTGACCGAGGACGAAGCGCTGGAAACCTGGAACCGCGCCGTGATCCTCGGCTCGACCTTGAAGGAAGAGGAACTGCTGTCGACCACCATCGACGTGCTGATGCAGCGCCTGTTCTGGGAAGAGACCATCCGCGTGTTCGACCCGCTGCATCCGGCCTTCCACTGCACCTGCACGCGCGAGAAGGTCGGCAACATGCTGAAGATGCTGGGCCGCGCCGAGGTCGACAGCGTGCTGGAAGAGCAAGGCCACGTCGGCGTCAACTGCGATTTCTGCGGCCAGCGCTACGACTACGACAAGGTCGATTGCGCGCAGCTGTTCGCCAGCGACGCGCCGGTTGAAGCGCTGATCCCGGCGGGCGAAGTCAAGCACTAAGCCAGAGCCCTCGCCATAAAAAAACGCGCCCGACGTTCAAGTCCGGCGCGTTTTTTTCTACCTAATCGTCATGCAGATTGATGTCGGCCCGTTCCTTCTCGCTCTTGCCCAGCCAGCGCCGGTGCAGCATGCGCTCCAGCGGATGGCCGACCAGAAATAACAGCAGCACCAGCACCAGGCCGATGCCGGCGATCCGCCACGCGCCCATGCCGCAGACGATTCCGATGCCCGCCGTCATCCAGATCGAGGCGGCCGTGGTCAGGCCCTTCACCTTGGACGATTGGTTGTTGAGCACGATAACGCCGGCGCCAAGAAAGCCGATGCCCGTCACCACGCCCTGAATCGCACGGCTCAACGCGTCGTGGCTGTAGGCGCCGTCGAGCGGGGCGAACTCCATGCCGGCCATCGTGACCAGCGCCGCGCCCATCGCGACCAGGCCCAGCGTGTTCATGCCGGTGGGCTTGCCGTGCAGATTGCGTTCGATGCCGATGATGCAGCCGAACAGCAGCGCGATCACGAGCCGGCCGGCGATATCCCAATAATCAATCATCTTTTGCTTCCGCAGGGTTAATCAGGGACGTGAGCACATGGTCGGCCCAGCGTCCATTTATCTTCAGGTACTTTCTGGCCAGACCCTCGCGCTCGAAACCCAGGCGGTGCAGCAGCTTCTCGCTGCTGGTGTTGGAGGGCTGATAGTTGGCCATGATGCGGTGCAAGCCGTGCGCTTCAAACATATGCGTAATCGCCGCTGTCAAAGCCTCGTGCATCAGGCCCTTGCCCGTGTGCCGGCTGTCCAGCGAAAAGCCAAGGTGGCATGCCTGAAACGGTCCGCGGACGATATTCGTGAAGCCGCACTCGCCGACCACTTCATCGCTATCGGGAAATTGCAGAAGCCAAAAGAGCGCCGACTCTTCCTCGACCAGCCGTTCCATCCGGCCGAGCTGTTCCTCAACCGCTTGCAAGGTGTAGAACTGCCCGGTGCGCCTGGGTTCCCATGGCTCCAGATGGGCGCGGTTCCTTTCGCGATATGCGAGGAACCTGGCGCTGTCGCCAGCAGCCGGGCGCTTGAGCAGCAGGCGACCGGTAGTCATCTGCTCGATTTGAACGGGCGAGGTCATGCAGGCACCAGCCCTGCCCGCGCCTCGCGGTCTTCCATGTAGCGGCCGATGGCAGCGACGAGGAGAGGCAGATCGATGCCGAAGTGCGTCGTCATCAGGAACATGTCCGCGCCCACCCAGCCGCGGCATTGATCAACATACTTCAGGAATTTTTTCTGCTTGGAGGGAGGCGTGACCTGGAAAGTCTCCGGCCCGTCCAGACGCAGCAGCAAGGCCGGATTGCGGTGCAACTCGCCGGCGGCGACCCGCGCTATCCGGTCCCACGGCAACAGCACGGCCCAGCCTCGGAAGCCGAACATCAGCCCTTCCGGCGTGAACTCGATATATTGATTGGGCAGCAGGCCCGTCGCCACGCCGGCGAGCACCAGGGCGCCCGCCCCCGCGATCACCCAGAAACTGTACCAGACCAGAGCAGGAGCGGCGGGACTGAAAACCAGCAGCACCACGCCCAGGCCCAGAAGTCCACCGCCGAACAGGGCCAGCCTGAGCCGCGACGGCCGGATGCGCGCGCCGCCGACAACAGTAATCCCTTGCACGCTCTGCCGCGCATAACGCAGCTTGCGCACGATGGTGGCAATCCCCGCCGCCGCACAGGCGCCGAAGAAGGCGATGGTGGTCACGCCAGTGTTCAGGTCATGCGGCAGTATCACCAGCCCCATCACAACGAACATGATGCCGATGGCGGCCAGCGCCCAATCGCGAATGCTTGGTTTCGAATTCATAATAATCACTACCGGAAAAATGGGGTCAAGTCTGGCATTCGGACACGACCTCTGCCGTAGCGCCCGCTACGGCAGAGGTCGTGTCCGAATGCCAGACTTGACCCCATCATAGTTTTGCGCAACGGGTTTCCATCACGTCGATCGTGCCCAGCGTTTGCGTCGAGGCGGAGCTGCGCGCCAGGTCGACCCGCTCCACGCAGGAGCCGCGCAGGAAGCGCTCCTGGTTGCGGGTGCAGATCGTTACCGTGCCGGCCGTGCTGGTGTTGCAGTAGAAGCCTTCGGCGCGCATGCGTACCAGCGCCTGCTCCAGCGGCATGCCCGGCTGTACCGTCTGCGTGATGAAGTTGCCCAGCCCCGCTTGATTCACCGTGTAGCAGCCGGCCAGTGGCAGGGCCAGCGCCAGCATCCAAAGTTTGCGCATCGCGATCCTCTCGTTATTTCCAGCCAGCAGTGTAGCGCACGGCGTCATCACCCGGTAACACTTGGTACCTATCATGCGCAAAGTTTACATTTCCTCCAACTGGTATCCAAGGCAGATCATGAACAAGAAATTATCCGCAGTGTGCTTCGCCGCGCTGAGCTTCCCTATGCTGGCGATGGCCGCCAATGTCGCCGCCGCCGTTGCCGACATGGCCGCCGATGCGCCCGCAGCGGCCGCCGGTCACGCTACGGAAGCCGAGGCGGCCGCCGCCGCGCCAGTCGCCACGATTGAAATCGCCACCCGGAAGACCCGCTCCTCGGTCGCGCTGACCAAGGGCGATATGCAAAAAATCCTGCCGGGGATTAATCCGCTGAAGGCGCTGGAAACCCTGCCGGGCGTGAGCTTCCAGACCGCCGACCCTTGGGGCAACAATGAACAGAACCTGTCGCTGTTCGTGCACGGGTTCAGCGGCCAGCAGCTGGGCTACACCATGGACGGCGTGCCGCTCGGCGACCAGCAATACGGCAACTATAACGGCCTGTCGCCGCAGCGCGCCGTCATCAGCGAGAACGTCGGCAGCGTGATCCTGTCGTCCGGCGCGGGCGACCTGTCGACCGCCTCCACCAGCAACCTGGGCGGCACCATCGAGACCTTCTCCAGCGATCCGCAGCGCAGCCGCAACCTGGCCGTGCAGCAGACCGTGGGCAGCCACAGCACCTCGCGCACCTTCCTGCGCTACGACACGGGCGACTTCGGCAACGGCAACAGCGCCTACATCTCGGCCATCCACCACGAGCAGAAGGCCTGGGACTTCAACGGCCGCCAGGGCGGCGACCAGATCAACGCCAAGTACATCAACCAGGGCAACGCCGGCAAGCTGACGCTGTACTTCAACTATTCGGACAAGATCGAGCCGAACGAAGACGCCACCGTGCACGCAGCCAGCGAGAAGTTCCAGCCCTACACCCGTCCGTTCACCTACCCGGACTTCCAGACCGCGCTGGCCTACCTGTCGCCGACCGGCGCCACGCCTGCGGCCGAAGGCAATAACTACCGCAACTACTACAGCGACGCCCAGCGCAAGGACTACCTGACCTACGCCAAGTACGACCTGAACATCAACGATACGACCACCTGGTCCAACCAGATCTACTATCACAACGACGACGGCGTCGGCGTGGTGGCCGGCCCGATCGGCGTGGCCGGCCTGCCTGGCCTGTTCGCGGTCTACTTCCCCGGCCAGAACCTGAAGCAGGTATTCGGCAACTCCGGCTACGCCACCCGCACCACCGAATATGCGATCAACCGCAACGGCTGGCTGTCGACCCTGACCAGCGAGTTCGGCAACCACAAGCTGCAAGGCGGCCTGTGGCTGGAACATAACCGCTCGTCGGCCTACCGCCGCTGGTACGCGCTGGACGTGAATAACCCGAGCTCGCCATACGACCGTCCAAGCAATCCGCTGATCACGCAGTACGGCAGCGAGATCGACAACAAGGTCGCCCAGATCCACCTGCAGGACGAGTGGCGCGTGCGCAGCGACCTGGCGGTGCAGGCCGGCTTCAAGTCCAGCCTGCAATTCGCCGACGGCCAGTTCCCGGTGCAGCCGGCCAAGGGCGCCATCGCCAACGGTTCGCTGGCGCTGCCGGTGGGCGAGATCATCACCAAGAAATGGTTCCTGCCGCAGCTGGGCGCGCGCTGGGACATCACGCCGCAGGACCAGATGTTCGTCAACGTGCAGAAGAACATGCGCCAGTTCGTCACCTACGGCGGCGGCGGCGCTTCGCCGTGGAGCCTGGCGAGCCAGGCCGCGTTCGACCTGTTCAAGAGCAGCGCCAAGCCTGAGACCTCGATCACCTACGAGCTGGGCCTGCGCACCAGCCACCAGCTGGACCTGGGCCCGCTCCAGGCCATCGACGGCCAGGTCAACATCTACCACGTGGACTTCAAGGACCGCCTGCTGACCATCAGCCCGACGCCGGTGATCACCTCCATCATCGGCGGCAATCCGGTGCTGGCCAACGTCGGCGGCGTCAAGACCGATGGCATCGACATTTCCGGCACGCTGCACTTCGGCCGCATGTTCTCGTTCTACGACGCGCTGTCGTTCAACCGCTCGACCTACTCGGACAACTACAACAACGGCAAGGACGTGGTGCCGACCTCCGGCAAGTCGGTGCCGGGCAGCCCTGAGTGGATGAACAAGTTCGTCGCCACGATGACCGTGGCCGACACCGAGTTCCAGCTGATCGGCGACTACGTCGGCAAGCGCTACGCCACCTACACCAACGACCTGGACGTGCCGAGCTACTTCCTGATGAGCCTGGGCGTGTCGGGCAAGCTGCCGATGCTGAACAACAGCTGGATCAAGAACGCGCGCTACCGCCTCAACGTCAGCAACCTGGCCAATCGCGAAGGCAGCCTGAACGTGGTGGTCGGCGCGGCCAGCGGGACGTACAATACCTTCCCGATCGCACCGCGTCAGGGCTTCCTGACTTTGATGGCTGACTTCTGATGACCAATCTTTATTTGCCCAAGCGCCTGTCCCGGCGCGGCTTCATCCAGACCGCCGCTGCCGCCACGGCCTCGGCGCTGATCCTGCCCGGCTCGGTGCTGGCGGCCGCCACGCCGGACCTGTCCGGCCTGCCGGGCGTCGGCCCGGTGGGCGCGGGGCCGAAGACCCCGCTGGTGTTCGGCCACCGTGGCGCCAGCGCGCTGCGTCCCGAGCACACGCTGGGCTCGTACGCCAAGGCCATCGCCGACGGCGCCGACTACATCGAGCCGGACCTGTGCAGCACCAAGGACGGCGTGCTGGTGGCGCGCCATGAAGCCTTCCTCAGCGAGACCACCGACGTCGCCAATCATCCCGAGTTCGCCAGCCGCAAGACGCGCAAGACCATCGACGGCGAAACCCACGAAGGCTGGTTCGTCGACGACTTCACGCTGGCCGAGCTGAAGACGCTGCGCGCGGTGGAGCGCCTGCCGCAATTCCGTCCCGGAAGCGTGCAGTACGACGGCATGTTCCAGGTGCTGACGTTCGAGGAGATCATCGACTTCACGGCGGCCGAGGCGGCGGCGCGCGGGCGCATCATCGGGCTGGTGCCGGAGCTCAAGCATTCGACCTACTTCGTCAGCGTCGGCCTGCCGCTGGAAGACCGCTTCCTGTCCATCCTGGCCGCGCACGACTACACGCGCCGCAATCCGGTCGAGATCCAATCGTTTGAGGTGGCCAACCTGAAGTACATGCGCGGCAAGCTGGGCCAGCGCGCCAACCTGCGCCTGATGCAGTTGGTGATCGGCGACCTCGTGCGGCCAATGGACGTGGCCAAGGCCGGCGGCACGCTGACCTTCGCGCAGATGTGCACGCCGGCCGGCCTGCGCGACATCGCGCAGTACGCCGACGTGGTGGCGCCCCCGACGCGCTCGGTGATCCCGCTGAAGAAGAATGGCAGCCTGGACCAGCCAAGCTCGCTGGTGGAAGACGCGCACAAGGCGGGCCTGCGGGTGGAGCCGTGGACCTTCCGTCCGGAGAACCATTTCCTGGCGGCGGACTTCCGCAACAACGCCGGCGACGCCGCGCGCAACGAGGCCGGCTCGATCGCCGAAATCAAACGCTACATCGCCACCGGCATCGACGGCTTCTTCACCGACGACCCGGCGCTGGGCCGGGCTGCGCTGGCCTGACCACGTCGAGCGGCAGCAGGACGGTGGCCAGCAGGCCGCCGCCCTGCGCGTCGCTCAGCTCGATGGTGCCGCCATGGCTGGCCGCCGCCGAGGCGGCGATCGCCAGGCCCAGTCCGCTGCCGCTCTTGGTCTGCTGCGGATCGCGGAAGAAGCGGTCGAACACGCGCCCGCGCAACTCGGGCGCGATGCCCGGCCCCTGGTCCTCCACCGTTAACACCGCCTTCCCCGCCACGCCAGCCAGGCCGACCCGCACCACGCCGTGCGGCGGGCTGTACTTGATCGCGTTCTCCACCAGATTGTCCACCAGCGAGACCAGGCTCTCGCGCTGCCCCATGATGCGCACCGGCTCGGTCGCGGCCAGCTCCAGCTCGACGCCGTTGCGCGAGGCCAGCCCCGACAGCGCCGCCAGCCGGTCCTGCAGCAAGGCGTCCAGCGCCAGCGGCGCGTGCGGCTCGCTGCCGGTGGCGTCGCTGCGCATCAGTTGCAGCAGTTGCCCAACCAGCCGCCCGGCGCGGTTGCCGCTGCTGAGGATGCCGTTCAACAGCTCGCGCTGCACCGGCCCGTTGGCCTGTCCCTGCAAGGCCTCGGCGTTGACGCGCATGGCCGCCAGCGGCGTGCGCAGCTCGTGCGCGGCGTCGGCGATGAAGCTGCGTTCGCGCAGCGCGCTCTGGCTGACCCGCAGCAGCAAGGCGTTGACGCTGTCGACCATCGCCGCCAGCTCGCGGTGCGGCGGCCGGAAGGTCAGCGGCGTCAGGTCCTGCGGGCCGCGCGCGGCCACCTCCTGCGCCACCCGCCGCCACGGCCGCATCGCGAGCCGGATCGACCACCACGCCGGCAAGGGCAACAGCGGCAGGCTGATCACCAGCGGCAGCAGGAAGTAGCCGCGTGAATTGATCGTCAAGAACACTTTCAGGAAGCCGACCGGCCCCGCCATCATCACCTGCGTATCGGTGGTGGGCGAACGCACGGTGCGGGCTCGGTAGCGCTTGTCCCGGATGTACAGGGTTTCCATGCCGTCGACGGCGCCGGCGCGCAGGTCCGGCGGCGCGCCCTTCGAGTGGTAGACCAGCCGCCCGCCCTGCCACACCAGTAGGACCGGCCCGAGCTCGCTCAGGTCGCTGGTCTCGAAATCATCGCGCAGCGCGCTGTCGATGATGGCCAGGCTCTGCCGCTGGCGCGCCGGCTGGTCGGCCAGGTTGTCGGCCACGCTGATGACCGCTTCGAAGTTCCTGGCCGAGTTCAGGTAGCCGGAACTGTCGCCGCCGTTGTGGACGATGATGGCGATCACGCCGCCCCACATCACCAGCACCAGCGCCACCTGCACCAGCATCAACCGCCGCGCCAGGGTCGGCTCGGCGACTCCGCGCCACAGGCGCCGCAGCCAGCTCACGCGGCACCGCCCGGCGCTTGCAGGTCGATCACATAGCCGATGCCGCGCACGGTGCGGATGTAGCCCTCGCCGATCTTGCGCCGCAGGTTGGCCATGTGGACGTCGAGCGTGTTGCTGGCGTTGGTCTGGCTGCCGGGCAGGGTCTGCTCCTCCAGCACGCGCCGGGTCAGCACGCGGTCGGTGCGCATCATCAGCATCTTGAGCAGCGCATATTCGCTGGCCGTCAGCTCCACCGTGCGGCCGGCCACGCTGACGCGGCGGGTCGGCGCGTGCAGCACCAGGCCGCGCACCTCGATGGTCTCGCCGTCGAAGCCGTAGCTGCGCCGCGCCAACGCCCGCACCCGTGACAGCAGCTCGGCCAGCACGAAGGGCTTGACCAAGTAATCGTCGGCGCCGCCGTCCAGGCCGGACAGGCGGTCGTCCAGCGTGTCGCGCGCGCTGAGGATCAGGACCGGCAGGCCGCCGCTGTCGCCCGGCACCTTGTTTCGGCGCAGCTGGCCCAGCAGGGTCAGGCCGTCGCCGTCGGGCAGGCCCAGGTCGAGCAACACCAGGTCGCAGCCGTCGCGCGCCAGGCTGCGCGTGGCGTCGTCCAGGGTGCGCACCCACACCACCTCCATGCCCTGCTCCGACAGCGCGATGCGCACGCCGTTGCCCAGGTCGAGGTCGTCTTCTATCAACAGGATTTTCATAGCCGATATTAGACCATCCCAATCTGAAGATGAGCTAAAGATGCCGTCTTCATGGTTTCTTCATCAAAGGCTCAGATTGCCTTCATGGCACTTATCCATACTGCTCGCAGTTGACCGGGCCATCGGGGCGCCGGTCCTTCTACCGAATGGATACAACCATGAATTTACGCCTGATCTCCGCTGCGGCGGCTTGCCTGCTGCTTCCCTCCCTGGCCCTGGCGGCCGACGACAGCCAGTTCACCCTCGGCGGTGGCGTGGCGGCCGGCGCGCGCTACTCCGGCTCCAAGCAGAACACCGTGGCGCCGGTGGTGCTGCTGGACTACAGCCACGCCAGCGGCGTCTTCGCCAGCACGCTGCGCGGCATCGGCTTTGGCGGCCAGCAAGGTCCGCTGACCTACAGCGCGGCGCTGGGCTATCGCGGCGAGCGCAAGGAGAAGAACGAGAAAGGCGTCTTCGGCAACACCGGCAGCGCGGAACTGAAAGGCATGGGCGACATCAAGGGCAGCGCCACCGCCAACCTGAGCCTGGGCTACAAGCCGCTGTCCATGCTGGAGTTCAACGTCGGCGCGGAGATCCCGCTGTCGCAGCGCGAGAACGGCAAGACCTACCGCGCCGGCGTGACGGCCCAGTTGCTCGACGCGCCCAACGACCATATTTCGCTCGGCGCAACGGCGGGCTTTGCCGACAACAAATATGCGCAGACCTATTACGGCGTCACGGCCCAGCAGGCGGCGGCGTCGCAGTTCAAGGCCTACCAGGCCAAGTCCGGCCTGTACGAGGCGAACCTGATGCTGGCCTGGCAGCACAAGATCGACCAGAAATGGAGCGTGACCTCGATGCTGGGTGCTAACCACCTGCTGCGCGACGCGTCGCGCAGCCCGCTCACACAGCGCAAGACCAGCCCCACCGGCGCGGTCTACGTCAGCTACGCCTACTGAGCCTGGCGGCGCCGGTCGGCCGGCACGGCGGCGTGGGTTTGCGCCGTGCCGGCTTCAAGCAGCAGGGTCTGGATATCGCGGTAGATCAGCTCCGGCTGCAGGAAGGCCGGACTGTAGATCTCGCGCACCCGCCCCTGCTGGTCGAACAGAAACAGCTTGACCTGGTGATAGTAGAGGCGCGTCGGCCTGCCCAGGTTGTCGAGCTGGACCGAGGTGCTCTGGCCCAGTTCGTCGAGGATGGGCTGCAAGCGCTCCACCGAGCGCGATGTCAGGAAATGCCAGCGCAACGACTGGCTTGGACGCGCCAGCTCGCCGCCGTAGTTCTTCATGGCCTCGGGCGTATCGTTGGCCGGGTCGAACGACATGCTGACCAGCCGCACGCGATGCGCCAGCGCGGGTGCGTTGAGCAGCCGTTCGCGCAAGGCGTTCAGCGTGGAGAACAGCGCCGGACATGCGGTGGCATCCGTGCAATAGGTGTACATGAAACTGAGCAGCGTGACGCGGCCGGTGATGTAGCGTTCCAGCGGCATGTCGCGGCCGTCGCTGTCGAGCACCATGCCGCGCGGACCGGGCTGTATCACCGGCAGGCGGTAGCTGCCCGCCGCCGGCACGATCAGCTGGGACCGCACGGGCACCGGCTGTGGCGCAGCGCCTGCTGTCGGCACGTTCTCCGTTCCGCTCAACAGCAGGAACAGGAGCAGGACCGGCAGCAGTGGCCAGTGGTCAACGCAGCGACGCCACATTGGGGGCCGGCTTCGCGCTGAACTTCATGTGGTGCGGACGGCCCAGTTTCTCCTTGTAGAAATCGATCTTCCATTGCTCGCTCAGCTCGTGGCCATCCCAGTGATAGAGCTTGATGAAATGGTCGTCGTTGCCCAGGTCCCAGTGTTCCAGCAGGCTGGTGGTGATGTACAGGCGCTTGCCGTCCCAGCTCTGGCTGATCATGTTGACGTGCTTGCCGGTGACTTTTTCATAGACCTGGCGCGGCGCTTCCGGATTGCTCAGGTCGAACAACCGCGTCTTGCCGTCCATGAAGGTGTTGACCCACAGTCCCTTGCCGTCGGCCCTGATCGACATGTCGACCGGCAGCGGCGTGCTGGCCGGATCGCCGATCGGCCCGACGTCGCGCGCCTGCCAGCGGCCGTTGGCGTCGGGGCGGACCAGCCATAGCTTGGACGTCAGCGCGGTGGCGGTGATCGCCCAGTTGTCGCCGGGAGACTGCGACCAGCGCACTTCCAGCGGCGCGCCCGGCGTGCTGAATATCTGCAACGGCTGCATGGCCTTGAAGTCCCACAGCACCATGGTGTTGCCGAATTTTTGCATGGCCGCCGGGTCCTTGATCAGCTTGTCCAGGTCGGTGCGGTAGTTGTCGTAGCCGGTGAAGCTGGACGTGAGCATGGCGTTGCGGGCGGGGTTGATCGCCACGTCGTAGCCGTAACCGTCGCCCTGCACATCGCCGATCTTGCCGGTAGGGTTGGGATAGCTGGCCACCACGTCGCCCTTGTTGTTGTACACCGCGATGCCGGTGGCGCCGCCCTTGTCGCGCGGGTTGGACAGGAAGCCGACCAGCATCCGGCCCGGCAGCGCGTAGAAGGTGTGCGGGCCGACGAAGCCGGTCTTGGCGGGCACGTTGTCGATGGTCTTGACCAGCTTGGGATGGGCCGGATCGGTGCCGACATCGAACACGAAGATCTTGCTGTCCTCCAGACGGCCGGCCCACAGGTATTTGCGGTCCTCGGTGAAGCCGACGTGGTGCGCGTCGCCGTGCCCCTGCACCGACAGCGAGTTGATCACCTTGCCGTACTTGGGCGAGGCCGGATTGACGTCGATGGTGACGAGCTTGTCCCGGCCGTCGCCGATGCCCTTGATGCCCAGCGTCCAGACATGGACGTAGTCTTCCTGGCCCTTGATCAGGTTGGCCATGTAGGGAGAATTGCAGGTCTCGTCGGCGCGGACCGGACAGGCCAGCAACACCGACAAGCACAAACTTGCGACAGGCAGAAATTTCATTTCAGGCTCCGTGCGTATTTGTCAACCTATACAATCTGACATCGCCGGCCTGAAAAATCAACCGATACTTTTCACGCGAGCGAAAAACAACAAGCGGTCTTAAAGATGCAAGTCAATGCACCGGGCTGCTGTGGGCCACGGCCAGTTGCCAGTGGCCGTTGTCCGCCTGCCGCCAGATACGCGTGAAGCGCAGCAGGGCTTCGAAATTCTGACCGCCATACAAGCCGGCAAGCTTGACGCAAATCGACGTCATCGGCAGCGCGGCGTTGCCCAGCACCTGCAACTCGACCGTCTCGACGCTGCGGAAGCGCAGCGTGCCGGTGCGGTGCAGCTCCAGGTCCTGCGCCTTGCTGACGATCTGGCCCATGTGGTTGGTGAACAGCAGGTCGTCCGCCAGGATCCGGTCCAGCTCCTGCACGTCCGAGGCCTGCATCGCCAGCCGCAAGCGCTCCTCGGCGGCGGGGATTTCCAGATGGCGCTTCAGCGCGGCCAGCACGTCGGGGAAGTCGCCCACCACCATCGGCCCGAACTCGGCTTCCTGCGGTCCCGTGATCTCGGTGCTGTAGCTGATGCGGCTGCCGCCGGACGGCAAGGCTTCGATGCGGTGGAACACCAGCACGCGGTTGTCGTCGATGACGGTTTCGTCGGTGAACTCCTCGTTCTCGCGCACCGCCCGCAAGGTGCTGACGAAGGTGTCGCCGCCCGGCACCTGCATCGTGAAGCGCGTGCCTTCAGCGAAGGGGCCGTGCAGCTCGATGTTGACGATGCCGGCGTTCCAGCGCTTCCAGCCGGCGACGTCCGCGAACTTTGCCCACACCTCCGCCGGCGAGGCGCTGGTTTCTATGCTTGATACATGGGTCCACATGGCATCCTCCCTTTTCAATGAGGGACTCAGCATAGCGAAACATTAGTATTAAAGCAATCAGCGGCGCGCTACGGTGTCGGGCTTGAGGTGCACGTCGCTCAGCTCGTTTTCTTGCATCTATTTGTTCTTCGCTTATCTTGATAAAGCTCAAGAGCCTTGCGCGAGGCGCCCGCAGAATACCGCTTCCAGCCAGTTTCCCCCGGAAAATTCAACCAGTCCAAACAGGAGGTTCACGATGGCCAACGGCAAGATTGTTCAACTCGGATCGTATGCAGCGTCGAAACAGAAAAACTCCATATCCGGGCTTTCGTCCGGCGCCTTCATGACCGTACAGCTGCACCTGGCGCGCTCGGCCAGCTTCGCGGGGGCCGGCATCATCGCCGGCGGTCCGTTCCGCTGCGCCGAGACCTACCAGGCCGGCGGCATGGTGACGCCGCAGGATTCCCGCATCGAGAACTCGCTGTACATCTGCATGAACCCGCTGATTCCGGCCACCAGCCCGGATGCGCAACGGCTGGTGGGCATGGCGCGCGAAACGGCCCAGGCCGGCCTGATCGACGACGTCGCCAACCTGGCCGACGATCGGCTCTACATCTTCACCGGCAGCGAGGACGACGTGGTCTACTCCGACGTGGTGCTGCGCACCCGCGAGTTCTACGAGATGCTGGGCGTGAAACAGGAGAACATCGCCTATCACGACAACATCCCCGCCGGCCACAGCATCATCACCGACAACCCGGAGGACTCGGCGCTGGCGACCAACCAGCCGCCGTACATCAACAACGGCGGCTTCATGCAATCGCACGACATCCTGCGCCACATCTACGGCCCGCTGAAGCCGCCCGCCGAGCAGCTCACCGGACAGTTGCAGTGCTTCGACCAGACCGAATTCCTGGGCGACGACGCGCCGTGGGCCAGCATGAGCAAGTTCGGCTACGCCTACATTCCGTCCAAGGTGCTGGCGGGCGAAGTGGCCGAGCCGCGCGTGCACATCGCCCTGCACGGCTGCAAGCAGGGCTACAACTACACCGACTACGTCAACGGCCGCGCCGACATCGCCAACCAGCCGCCGTACGGCAACCGCTACTTCACCACCACCGGCTACAACCACATCGCCGAGAGCAACGACATCATCGTGCTGTATCCGCAGGCCGAAGGCACGGACAACGGCGAGATCCAGAACCCGGATGGTTGCTGGGACTGGTGGGGATACAGCACCCGCTACGCCGAGTCGCCCTACTATTCGCGCGAGGCGGTGCAGATCAAGGCCATTCACAAAATGCTGGACCGACTTTGCGCTTAAGCGCCCATGGAGAACGTAATGAACAAATTTCCCGCCACTGTCAGCTTGAACCCGATCAAAAACGAGAACCTCGTGGCCGAATCCGCCGCGTTTGCCACCAGCACGGTAGCGCCGCTGGCGCACGCGATGACCGCGCAAAGACTGATGCAAAAGGACACCAGCCACCTGATGAACAACGGCGCCTTGTCGATGGCGCTGGCGGCGCGCTTGTGGGATCCGTCGGTGTGGAGCGAGCTGACGCAGATGCAGGCGGCGATAGCGCAGCGGCTTGAGCTGCAGAACCAGAACTGGCGCAAGGGCTTTGCCATCCTGGCCGAGGACTACGCGCAGCTGCGGCAAGCCAACACCATGTCCAAGCTGCTGGAGAAGCAGGGTAATCTCATCTCGCAATCGGCCGACCTGATGACCAGCCAGGCCACGGACTTCGTGGCGCTGCTGGAAAACATCGACGTCGATTTCGGCTACTGGGCCAGCCAGAAACTATAGGGCGGTCAACCCGCCAGATAGTTGTTTTTGACGCGCACGTAGTGCTCCGCCGAGTACTTCAGGTAGGCGATTTCCTCGGCGGTGAGCGCCCTCACCTTCTGCGCCGGGCGGCCAACGTACAGGTAGCCGCTCTCCAGCACCTTGCCCGGCGGGACCAGGCTGCCGGCCCCGACCATTACGCGATCCTGCACGACGACGTCGTCCATAATGATGGTGCCCATGCCGATCAGGCATTCGTTGCCGATGGTGCAGCCGTGCAGCAGCACCGAGTGGCCGATGGTGACGTAGTCGCCGATGATCAGCGGCGAGCCCTCGGGCTTGCCGGGATGCTTGTGCGAGACGTGGCACATGGCGAAGTCCTGCACGTTGCTGCACTCGCCGACGACGATGCGGTTGACGTCGCCACGCAGCACGGTGTTGCACCAGATCGAACTGTCGCGGCCGACGCGCACGTCGCCGATCACTTGCGCGGAGGCGTGCAGGTAGATGTTCTCGCCGAAGTAGGGGCTGGTGTTGAGGTAGCTGGAGATAGGCATGGTTTCCTGGTGTGGGTAGTTTAAGCGGCTTAGTTAAGCAACATACGTGCTGTCGCCGTGCGGCGCGGCGCGGAAGGCCGGCAGCGCTTCGGCCTGGCGCGAGAACTCGGCTTGCAGCGGATAGCGCGACGCGTCCACCACCTGCGGCAGCATCTGCTGCATGAAGTGCCAGGTCACGGCGGTCATCACGCCGGCGTGGTCCAGCGCCTCCACCGACAGCGGATGCGCCCGCAGCTCGGCCTCCAGCGCGTCGAACGCCGCCAGCAGCTGCACGGTCACGCGCTCGGCCCACGGCTGGTGCGCGGTCGGGCGCACCATGCCCTCGTACACCAGCTGCACGCCCTTGTCGCAGGCGGCCAGCGCCAGTCCCAGCACGCGCAGCGAGCGCAGCAGCTCGGTCGGCATCGACGGTGTCAGGCGGCTGGACGGCATGGCCAGCGCTTCCGCGTATTGCACGATCAGCGTCGAATCCATCAGCACGGTGCCGTCGTCGGCCAGGAAGGTCGGCGCCTTGACCACCGGATTGATCTGGCGGAATTGATCGAAGGTGCTGAACACCGACAGCGACTGGTGCTCGAAGCGCACGCCCATCAGTTGCAAGGTCACCGCCACGCGGCGGACATAGGGCGAGTCAAGCATGCCGATCAGTTTCATATTGTCTCCAATGAGTTAAGCCAGCGCCCACAAGGCGGCCTGGCGCGCGTGGATGGCGGTGGTGTCGAACAGCGGCACGTCCGCATCCTGCGGCGCGACCAGCAACGAGATTTCGGTACAGCCCAGGATGATAGCCTGTGCGCCCTGCTCCACCAAGCCGGCGATGATGCGGCGGTACTCGGCGCGCGAGGCGTCGACGATACGGCCCAGGCACAGCTCCCCGTAGATGATGCGGTGGACGATGTCACGGTCGTGCTGGCCGGGCACGATCACGTCGAGGCCGTGGCGCTCGCGCAGGCGGTCTTTGTAGAAGGCCTGCTCCATCGTGAAGCGCGTGCCCAGCAGGCCCACCTTGGTGTGCCCGGCCTGCTTGATGGCGGCGGCCGTGGGGTCGGCGATGTGGAACAGCGGAATGTCCACCGCCGCCTCGATGGCGTGTGCGACCTTGTGCATGGTGTTGGTACACAGCACCAGGAAGTCTGCGCCGGCGGCGCGCAGCGAGCGGGCCGCATCGGCCAGCATGGCGCCGGCCGCGTCCCAGTCGCCGGCGTGCTGCAGGCGTTCGATTTCGTGGAAGTCCACGCTGTACAGTACCACCTTGGCCGAGTGCAGGCCGCCCAGGTGTTCCTTCACCGTCTCGTTGACCTGACGGTAGTAAGGCACCGTCGATTCCCAGCTCATGCCGCCTATCAGCCCTATCGTTTTCAATTGCGCGCCCCCAAGAAGTCCGGAACGCAAGCATACACGGCGGCGCGCATTTGCGCAGCGGCCGCTGGTGCGCACGGCGCGCGTTTCAGGCTTCAGCCCGGGCGTAGCTGACGGTCAGGATTTCCCACTGATGGCCGCCGGGCTCGTTCCAGTAGACGATGCTGCCGCCGTTGTAGCTGCCGACCTGATAGTCGATATCGGCATGGACCGAGCTGCGGTAGGGAATACGGGCGGCCTTGATGCGGCCGAGGATGGCGTCGAAATCCGCCTGCTCCACGCGGAAGCAGTAGTGCTGCAGCGGGATGGGTTCGGGCCACTGGTCGAAGTCGATGGTCAGGCCATCGTTGACGAACACCGGCGCGAACGGGCCGACGCCGGTGGGGGACCAGGGCACGTCCAGCAATTCCGCCAACTGCTTTGCGGCCGCGAGCTTGTCGTTCACCGGCACCAACAAATGATCAAGTTGAATAGTCATATGCACCTCCGGCTGTCATTTTAGCGCAGGGGCACGGAGATGGTCAGACCGCTTGCGCCCCGTTGCGGACGTTAGCTGCAAATACGATTTCATATTTCCCGGCGCGTTACACATTCTCGTCAAATATGCGCGTGTAGTTCGCAAATTCTGTACCGGCCAGCTCTTTCTCGATGACCGCTTTTGCCAAGTCAAAGTCAACCACAAACGTGCAGACTTCCATTGAACCGCTACCAATACTTCCACCATCGCATGCGCCCAAGCCAGTCCATCCTAAAGTCTCGTTCATGCGACTTTCAAGTCGATCGCGCTTCTCCACGTCTTCCTTTGTGCCCATACCATCAACGGTGTACTCAATAAGCAAAGTGAAATGATCATCAATGTCGATGGGACGAAAACCCAACTCAACGAGGTGCTTGATCTCTTTCTGAATTGACTTCTCAGCCTTAGCGAAAAGGGTCGACTTAACCGCCTTAGATTCTCCACGAGTGCCAAGCTCACCCCAATGAACGGTGTGCGACCGTTTTTCGCTCTCCCAAGTCTCCCAATATTCCTTTTTCTCATCAGTGAATCGATAGAGTTTCAACACAGATATTTCCTTGTCATGTAGGGGCGCGGTCACACGGAGGCGCATCGAGTCTTCATTGCCCGCTTATGGCCGAACTCAGTCACGTATCCAAGTCGGCCGTTTAAACTTCGAGCTTGCGAGCTGCATCAAGCCAGTCTTCAAACCACTCAACCGGCATGTTCTGGTTCTCAAAGTCGTTGGACCGGAGCTGCTCCATTGTAAAGGTGTTGGCCAAGTACAGGTCCCACTGGATTTCTACGTCTGTTAAAAGCGGCAGTATTGCGTCAATCTCCGATGGCGCGTCTACGTCGAGGTATTGACACCAAAACTTGTCGCACCATTCTGCAATTTGTTTGTGGCTATAGGGAGAAATACTTGGGTTAGCTCCATGCTGAAGCAACAGTAAGAAATTGCCCGGCGAAAATTGTAACGGAATTGGTTTCGATAGTTTCATATGATGAAACTTTGGTCCACTTTTTGGCCGCTTACGGTCCTCTTTAGAATTCCGGAATCCATTCAAAGAGGCTATTCGGTCAAACTAATCTGTGTCGGTTGCAATGATTACTTCGATCCTCTTGTCTTTCGGTCGAATAATGAGCCATGTATAGTCCCACGCCACATCGTAGAAGAATGAGGACCACGACAAGTGCGAAACAAAAACTTGTGGGTGATCGAAATCTTCTCCTAAAAGAGACTCCGCCGTTTGACTCGCAATTGACATTGCATTTCGTGCAGGCATTCGCCTTGAAGTATAAGCACCGCCTCTTAATAGCGCACGGGCCAGCGATCCTGGTAGCTCGACTGGGTGAATCCAATTGAAGGTGTCGGGCGACAAAAATCTGACGTCATTGAGCGATTGTGGAAATGCACAAGCTACCGATTTTGTCTGCCAAAAACGCTCAAAAAAATAAGTCGAGTGAAGAGCTCCGGTATCGATGAAAGCTGTAAAATCCGGATGATCTGGAACGGCGAACGACTTATGGATAACGGCACCATTACTATACATCGCAGCTAAATCCTCTACAAATTGGAGTGTTGAAACTTTCTGTTCAACGATTGGAAAGTCGATCTCCCGCCACATTGCCATGGCACGATCAAATTGCGAGGTAGTGGTGTTCATATGTAGCTGTTCTCTTCTTGCGCTTCAAACGTCCGCTTGTGGCAGCCGAACCCGGCCGACCGGGTTCAGGATAGCGGCTTGCTTACCTGCAAAACTCACAAATTCTCACTCCAGGCTGAAGCCGCCCCATTGCGGACCTACGAAGTGATTATTAAAAGCATGCCAACGGGGCAAGCCTGGTCCGATCACTTATTATTTTAATTATTAAACCTGCTCAAAATACCGAATCAAACCCGAATAAAATTGCAGTAAGATTCCCTTTATTTGCTTAAGTCCGTAATTCTCTCCGTTAAATTCGACATATACATCCCTCTCTGTCGAGGTAAAGGCGTATTGATAGTAGTCAGCGACAATTGGGTCATCTCCGATAGAGGTAATCGCTCCGCCATCCTTCCAATGGAAGTGTTTACTTGCATTAGCGGTATATAGGCAAATTGACAGGCAGTTCACTATATTGCGTCGAATTCCGCTATCAACATTTGGAATAAAGGAGATATCGTTAATCCATTCATTCGAGATGCTGGGTATATTCCACTCCCGTTGCCTCGTCGGCAGAGAAAATTCTGCTGATTTCTTATTGGTTTTGTAAAATTGCTCTACCCATTCTGCAAGAACAGCCGCAGTAACAATGAAGTTGAAGATATCGTAAGGATCAGGAATATCAGTGAGCCTATCGGCATCCAAACGGAGCTTTTTTAACAAGTCCTCGGGTGAGGCTATTCCATACGAGAGGACATGCATCGTTCTATTGGTAGCGCCCACGTAGTTCGTTCTCCAATTCGTTGTTAAAGGCTCGTCTTGGCCGTTAGTGACTCTTCTTGATTATCCACGTTGCGCTGATACGTAACAACACCCGAAGGTAGCATGAATAATCGCCACGATGGCGAAAGCTTAGATAAGTCAACGAGACCATTGAAATAATCAACGAATTCTGCCTTTCGAGGCCACGCAGTCATGCAGTCTTGATGAGCGCAGCCATCATAAAACTCCCCGAACTCTGAGAACATAGGCACTAGGTCTGGAAAGCCGATAACTTCGCGCCCGGTGCCAATAGGCTGAGCGCAAATTGCGCAGGGCACGACTGGTGAACAAAGACCCATGTTTCCTCTCACTATTAAAATGTCCGTTTTTGGCCGATACCGGACCAAGTCCTTTTCTATCCGCTCAGACTGCCCTTGTCAGTCTGGGCAATTATTTAGACACGTAAGGGGAAACGGGTGCCAATGTTCAGGACTGACGTTCCCCTCTCTCCGGTTCGAGCTGTTTGCGGGCACGATAGCTCGGTGCCAGCAGCTTGTATTGCAGGCGTTGCTTGAACTCGGCTTCGCGCTGCTGCCAAGTCGGCGCGCCGGCCTTCGGGGCCGGCAGCACTGTCGGCTCGCCGTTCATTTTCAACTCGGCGACCGGGGCGTCGCCGGCGTCGTCCTTGTTGTCGGTGTAGTGGATGCGGCCCTGGGCGTCGGCCCATTTGTAGATCTGGGCGTGGCCGCTGGCGCAGGCGCACAGCAAGGCGATGGTGAGCAGGGTCCGGGACATGATGGGTTGTTCTCATGGAGAATCGACCCGCCGATTGTATTAAAAATTTCTATCGAGAAATCTATTGAAATGTCACCACTATTGCAACAGCACCACAGCGCCGCGCGCGATCGAATGCACGACGGCCATCACGTCCCAGTTGGTGAGGCGGATGCAGCCGTGCGACTGGGTCTTGCCGATCTTGCCCGGCTCGGGCGTGCCGTGGATGCCGTAGTGTTCCTTGCTCAGCTCGATCCACGCGACGCCGACCGGGTTGTTGGGGCCGGCCGCCAGGCGGGCCTTGGCGTCGCCGGCCTTGGCGTCCCAGAACAGCTTGGGGTTGTAGCGGTATTCGGGATTGGTGGCGACGCCGCGCACCTGCCAGCGGCCTTCGGGCAGCGGGTCGTGCTTGCTGCCGGTGCTGGCGGGGAATTGCGCGAACGGCATGCCGCCCGCGTCGAGCAGGGTCAGCGTGCCGTCGTGGGCGTCGACCAGGATGGAGCTGGCCTTCGGCAGCGGCTTGGCGGCGGCCACGTTCGGCACGGTCAGCTGGGTGCCGGCGCGCGTGAGCGATTTGCCGGGATTGAGGCGGCGCAGCAGGTCGGGGCTGCTGTGGAAGCGCTCGCCCAGCGCCTCGGCCAGGCTGGCGTAGCCGAGCGCGGGCAGCTTGGCCTTGGCCATCATGCCGGCCGGGACCGGCGTGTAGGGGCCGGCGACGTCCTGCGCGGTGACGGTGTAGGTGTCGAGCACGGGCGCCTGGTCGCGCTCCAGTTCGGTCCAGGTGGCGGCATCGACCACGCCGGTCAGCGGCAGCTGGTGCAGCTTCTGGAAGCCGACGATGGCCTTGCGCATATTGCTGCCGTAGGCGCCGTCCATTTCGCCGGACGAGAAGTGCGCGCGGTCCAGCAGCACTTGTGCCCGTAGAACCTGATCGCCCTTGGCGTGCGGGCCGACGGTCGCTGCGTTGGCGTGGGCGATGCCGGCCGTCGCCAGCGCTAATGCAAAAAACAAGACTCTCAAACCAAAACTCGACTGACGATGTGGGCGCCTATTCTAGCTCAAGCCTGCTCGCTGCGGCGCTTGTAAAAGTGCAGGATGGCGTTGGCGGAATCGTCGACCAGCACCCTGCCCCACCAAGCCGCGTACCAGTTGAAATTGGTGCTGACGCGGTAGTTGACCACGATGTCGAGCCGAGTGCCGCCGGCCTCGGGTTGCAGGCGATAGGAGGTGTCGACCAGGTCGAAGTAGCGGCCGCCGATCAGCACGTGGTCGTCCAGCGCCCCGGCCGGGAAGGAGTCGGGCTTGAAGTCGTAGGTCCATTTGATGTAGCGGTTTTCGTCCCATGCCGTGATCGGCTCGTCGAAGCGCACGTCCTTGGCCCAGCGCAGCTTGCGCACGCGGCCGGCGGCGCCGGACTGGGTGACGGCCTCGATCGGATACGGCACGCCGATCATGTAGGCCAGGCCGCCGCTCATCTCGGCCGGCTGGATGTCGACCGCGCGGTTGATCAGTCCCCACACCACTTCCGGTTTGGCGGCGATGTGGATGGTCTCGGTCGACTGGCTGATTTCCTGCGGCAGCGCCACGTGGGTTTCGGCATAGCCGCTCAGCAGCGGCAGCATCAGCAGCGCGTTCATCGAGCTGGACTTAAACTTCACGTTGCGGATCAGGACCAGTCCGATCAGGCCGCCCAGCGACGCGCTGATCATAAAGATCGGCAAGGCCATGGCGATACAGATCGAACCTTCGATCAGCAACAAGGCGGTGCCGCCGACAAAGGCAAACATCGGCGCCCAAGGCGCCATGACCGCATAGCGGTACCCCGGCGCGTCATCGCGCGCAGCGTAGACGGTGTAAATACCAAGCACCAGCGGCACCAGCACCACAAAGGAAGTCAGCATCGGCCCGCTTGCGGCACCCATGTATTCGGTGTGGAAGAAAGGCGCAAACCCGAACGCCACGCGCATCAACAAACCGTAGGCCGCGCCAAAGGCAAATAGATAGGGTTTTTTCATGGACGGTTTACGACGGCTCCAGTTGTTGTGCGACTTCCCAGCTGTGGCCGGCGGGGTCGACGAAGTTTGCGGTGCGCATGCCCCACGAACGGTTGACGGGGCCGGCCAACAGTGTCACGCCGCGCTGTTGCAGGTGCGCGCAGACCGCGTCCACGTCCGGCACCCAGATGCTGAGCTGGAAGCGCGATCCGGCCTCGCGCGGCGCCACCACGCCCGGGGCGATGATCTCCGGCGCGCTGCCCGTGTGCAGCAGGTTGACGATCAGCGTGCCGAACTTGAGCGCGGCCGATACCGCGTCCTCATACACGACCGGCGCGCCAAACACGTCGATGTAGAAGGCCTTGGCCGCCGCCACGTCCTCGACGAACAGGCTGATGGCGCTTACATGGTTCAATGGATTTGTCATGGCTCTACTCCGGTTTCCGGTATCGTTGCACGAAGCTGCCGAGGTGGTTGCGATGCGCGTCCAGCCAGCTCCACAGCGCTTCGACCTGCCCGGGATGGGCACGGTAATAGTTGGCATTGAAGGCCAGCCACAGCCGCGTGTTGATCAGCGGCTGCGGCAGTTGCACCACCATGCCGCGATAACGCTTCAAGGTGGCGGCCAAATGCTCGGGCTTGACCAGGCTGACCACCACGCCGTCCACCCGGCCCAGCTTGAGCTTCTCGATATTGCGCTCCAGGTCGCGGGCGCCGTCGTCCAGGGTCAAGCCGGATTCGCGCAGGCGGGCGTTGGCACTGCTGCCCTGCGTTGCACCCAGCACCTTGCCGCGAAAATACTCGCCAGGATTGATGCTGGCCGGTAGCTTGTCCTTGGCGCGCACCAGCACCACCAGCGTGTTGTGCAGCGCGCGGTTGCGGTCGACGTTGCCGTCCTTGTCGCGTGGCAGCGCGATCGACGGCGCGTAGCTGGGCTGCTCGCCCAGCGGCGTCATGTCGATGTCGCCGGCCTCCAGCGCCACGCGCAGCCGCGCCACCGGCAGGCGCACCAGCGTGGGCGGACAGTTGAAGCCGGATTCCATGACTGCGCTGCGGATCAGGTCGACCGCCGCGCCGGGCGGCTCGGGCACCTGCTCGCCCTCGCCCAGCCAGTACGGCGGACGGTTCTGGTCCATATAGCCGACCCGCAACGGCGTGCAGGCGCCGGCGGCGTGCGCTACGGGGGCAAGCGTGGCCAACATCAGCAATATGCCAGCACGGATCGCCATGGGTGATCAGTTTTCGGGAGGTTTAGGAGCAAGTGGCGGCGGCGCTGCGGCCTGGCCCTTGCCGACGATCTGGATGAAGATTTCGTTTTGCTTGATCATGCTGAGCTCGTAGCGAGCACGCTCCTCCACCGCGCCGGTGCCGTCCTTGAGGTCGCGCACTTCGGAGTCGAGCTTGGCGTTGCGGGCGATCAGTTCCGCGTTTTTCTTGTGGGCGATGTCGACCTGCCCTTCGAAGTCCTTCACGCGCAGCCATCCTCCCTTCCCCAGCCAGAGCGGGTACTGGATCAACAGCAGCAGGGCTGCCAGTGCGAGGGTGATCAGACGCATGGAGTCGACAGCGGCCGGAACGGGTCCGGCCGCGCTTGCTAAATTACTTCAGATTATAGAACGCGTCGCGGCCTGGGTAGGAAGCGATATCGCCCAGATCTTCTTCGATACGCAGCAGCTGGTTGTACTTGGCCATGCGGTCCGAACGCGACATCGAGCCGGTCTTGATCTGCAGGGCGTTCAGGCCAACGGCGATATCGGCGATGGTCGAATCCTCGGTCTCGCCCGAACGGTGCGAGATCACGGCGGTGTAGCCGGCGCGCTTGGCCATTTCAATGGCGGCGAAGGTTTCGGTCAGGGTGCCGATCTGGTTGATCTTGATCAGGATCGAGTTGGCGATGCCTTTCGAGATGCCTTCCTTCAGGATCTTGGTGTTGGTGACGTACAGGTCGTCGCCGACCAGCTGCACCTTCTTGCCCAGTTCCTTGGTCAGGATCGCCCAGCCGTCCCAGTCGCCTTCGTGCATCGCGTCCTCGATCGAGATGATCGGGTACTTGTCGCACCAGGTCGCCAGCAGGTTGGTGAACTCGGTGGCGGTCAGGCTCAGGCCCTCGCCTTCCAGCTCGTACTTGCCGTCCTTGTAGAACTCGGAAGCGGCGCAGTCCAGGCCGATGGCGACCTGGGTGCCTGGCTCGTAGCCGGCTTCTTCGATCGCCTGGATGATCAGCTTGATCGCTTCTTCATGGTTGGCCAGCGATGGCGCGAAACCGCCTTCGTCGCCCACGGCGGTGCTCAGACCCTTCTTGTGCAGGATCTTTTTCAGCGTGTGGAACACTTCGGCGCCGTAGCGGACCGCTTCCTTGAACGACGGTGCGCCCACTGGAATGATCATGAATTCCTGGATGTCCAGGTTGTTGTCGGCGTGCGCGCCGCCGTTGATCACGTTCATCATCGGTACTGGCAGCTGCATCGCGCCCGAACCGCCGAAGTAGCGGTACAGCGGCAGGCCGGCTTCCTCGGCGGCGGCCTTGGCGACAGCCATCGACACAGCCAGCATGGCGTTGGCGCCCAGGCGGGCCTTGTTCTCGGTGCCGTCCAGGTCGATCAGGGTGCGGTCCAGGAAGGCTTGCTCATTGGCGTCCAGGCCCATGATGGCTTCCGAGATTTCGGTGTTGATGTTTTCGCAGGCTTGCAGCACGCCCTTGCCGAAGTAACGCTTCGGATCGCCGTCGCGCAGCTCGATCGCTTCGCGCGAACCGGTCGATGCACCCGACGGTACGGCGGCGCGGCCCATCACACCGGATTCCAGCAACACGTCGCATTCGACGGTAGGATTGCCGCGCGAGTCAATGATTTCACGTCCGATGATGTCAACAATAGCACTCATGTCATTCTCCAAAGTTAGGCGATGCGAAGTCGCTACGCGTTCTGATGCGCGTTGCGGACGAAATAACGGGGATTGTACCCGGCGCACAGGCGCCACTCATACGGAAACCCGTACGCCAGGTATGTTGCATTAGTTGAAGCTGTTTTCCAGGAAGCCAGCTTTCTTGGTGATGCGGTCCAGCTCGATCAGCGTGGACAGCAACTCCTTCATGCGACCCAGCGGCACGGCGTTCGGGCCGTCCGACAGGGCTTCTGCAGGGTTGGGATGGGTTTCCATGAAGACGCCGGCCACGCCCACGGCCACGGCCGCGCGCGACAGCACGGGCACCATCTCGCGCATGCCACCGGACGACGTGCCGTTACCGCCCGGCAGTTGCACCGAGTGGGTGGCGTCGAACACCACCGGGCAGTTCGATTCGCGCATGATGGCCAGCGAACGCATGTCCGAGACCAGGTTGTTGTAGCCGAAGGAGGCGCCGCGCTCGCAGGCCATGAAGTTGTCTTCGTTCAGGCCCTTGGCCTTGGCGGCCAGGCGGGCTTTGTCGATGACGTTCTTCATGTCGTGCGGGGCGAGGAACTGGCCCTTCTTGATGTTGACCGGCAGGCCCGATTCCGCGCAGGCGACGATGAAGTCGGTCTGGCGGCACAGGAAGGCCGGGGTTTGCAGCACGTCGACCACCGCCGAGACTTCGGCGATTTCGTCGATCGAGTGCACGTCGGTCAGCACCGGCACGCCCAGTTCGCGCTTGACGTCACCCAGGATCTCCAGGCCCTTGTCGCGGCCGGGACCGCGATACGAGGTACCGGAGGAACGATTGGCCTTGTCGAACGAGGACTTGTAGATGAACGGGATGCCCAGCGCGGCCGTCATTTCCTTCAGCGCGCCGGCGGTGTCGAACGCCATCTGGCGCGATTCGATCACGCAGGTGCCGGCGATCAGGAAGAACGGCTGGTCGAGGCCAACGTCAAATCCGCAGAGTTTCATGCCGCATCTCCTTGCAGTGCATCGGTGACAGCGTGCAGGCGTGCGCCGCCGGCGGCCTTGTGGGCCAGTGCTGCCTTGATGTAGGACGTGAACAGCGGATGGCCGTCACGCGGGGTCGATTTGAATTCAGGGTGGTACTGCACGCCCATGTACCAGGGATGCGCGTTCTCGCCGGTACGCGGCAGTTCCATGATTTCGCACAGGTCTTCGGTCGGGGTGCGGGCCGCGACCACCAGGCCGGCGGCTTCGACGCGCGGCAGGTAGTGGTTGTTGGCTTCGTAGCGGTGGCGGTGACGCTCGGTGACCACGGCGCCGTAGATTTCCGAAGCCAGCGTGCCCGGCTTGATGGCGCAGGTCTGCGCGCCCAGGCGCATGGTGCCGCCCAGGTCGGAATTCTCGTCGCGCTTCTCGACCTTGCCGTCCTGGCCTTGCCATTCGTCGATCAGGGCGACCACGGGCTGCGAGGTCTCCAGGTCGAACTCGGTGGAGTTGGCGGTGGTCAGGCCGGCCTTGTGGCGGGCGTATTCGATCAGCGCCACCTGCATGCCGAGGCAGATGCCCAGGTAAGGGATCTTGTTCTCACGGGCGAACTGGGCGGCCATGATCTTGCCTTCCACGCCGCGCTTGCCGAAGCCGCCCGGCACCAGGATGGCGTCGTACTTGCCCAGCGAGGCGCAGCCGGTGGTCTCGATCTCTTCCGAGTCGATGTACTCGATGTTGACCTTGGATTCGTTGTGGATGCCGGCGTGGCGCAGCGCTTCGGTCAGCGACTTGTACGACTCGGTCAGTTCCACATACTTGCCGACCATGCCGATCGACACTTCGGTCTTCGGATGTTCCAGCGTGTAGATCAGGCGGCTCCAGACCGACAGGTCGGCCGGGGCCGGGTTCAGGTCCAGCGCTTCGCAGATGATCGCGTCCAGGCCCTGGTCGTGCAGCATCTGCGGCACTTTGTAGATGGTGTCGACGTCCCACACGGAAATGACGGCCTGCTCTTCGATGTTCGAGAACAGCGAGATCTTGGCGCGTTCGTCTTCCGGGATGGCGCGGTCGGCGCGGCACAGCAGCGCGTTCGGCGAGATGCCGATTTCGCGCAGCTTCTGCACCGAGTGCTGGGTCGGCTTGGTTTTCAGCTCACCGGCGGAGGCGATGAACGGCACCAGCGTCAGGTGGACGAAGGCGGTGTTCTTGCGGCCGGCGCGCAGGCTCAGCTGACGAGCCGCTTCCAGGAACGGCAGCGATTCGATGTCGCCCACGGTGCCGCCGATTTCGCACAGCGCCACGTCGTAGCCTTCGGCGCCACGGCGGATGTAGTCCTGGATTTCGTTGGTGATGTGCGGGATCACTTGCACCGTCTTGCCCAGGTACTCGCCGCGGCGTTCCTTGCGGATCACCGATTCGTAGATCTGGCCGGTGGTGAAGTTGTTCACCTTTTTCATCCGGGTGGAAATGAAGCGCTCGTAGTGGCCGAGGTCGAGGTCGGTTTCCGCCCCGTCGTCGGTGACGAAGACTTCACCGTGTTGCATAGGGCTCATCGTGCCAGGATCGACGTTGATGTACGGGTCGAGCTTGAGCATGGTGACTTTGAGGCCGCGCGATTCGAGGATCGCGGCGAGAGAGGCGGCGGCAATCCCTTTACCAAGGGAAGACACGACGCCGCCAGTGACGAAGACAAATTTGGTCATTGCAGATGGTGCCGAACGGCACGTGCGGGAAATTGAAATTATACCCTAAAAGATGCGATTCTTCACCTTCCTGCCCGGAAAAATCCGCGCCCCGGCGTGCCCGCCCCTCGCCGCGCCCATCCACCGTCACTGTGCTGCACCGTACAGACCGCCCTGTCCAATCGGTCAAAAATGATGACTCATTGATAATCAGGGAGGTCAAAATGAACTACGAAGAACTCGATGCCTTGGGCATGTATGTGGACCATGGCCACAAGGGCCCGGGCCCCGAACTGATGGGCGCCGACACGCTGATCGGCAACCACGTCCACAACCTGAAAAACGAGCACCTGGGCGAGATCAAGGAAATCATGCTCGACATGCGCACCGGCGGCATCGCCTACGCGGTGATGTCGTACGGCGGCGTGTTCACGCTGGGCGAGAAACTGTTCGCCGTGCCCTGGGAGGCGCTGCAACTGGACACGATCAACAAGCGCTTCACGCTGAACCTGGACAAGGAGCGCATCGAAAACGCCCCCGGTTTCGATTCCGACCACTGGCCCGACATGGCCAACCAGACCTGGGCCAGCCAGATCCACACCTACTACGGCACCAGCGGCAACCGCGCCGCCGGCCTGCGGCGCTGATCAGCAGAAATCGCGGCTGACGGTCGGCAGCCGTCCCAGCAGGTGGGACATGTCGACCAGCCGCTTGGCGACCAGGTGGCGCACGATGCCCTCCTGCTGCCAGACGCCATACACCCCCAGCAGCGGCGCGCCCAGCACTTCGCGCCGCTGCTGCTCGACCAGCGACGGCCAGATGATGACGTTGACGCTGCCGGTCTCATCCTCGATGGTGATGAACAGCACACCCTTGGCCGTGCCCGGACGCTGGCGCACCGTGACCATGCCGCAGGCGCGCGCCAGCATGCCGTTGGTGTAGGTGTTGAGCGTGGAGGCCGGCATGAAGCGGTGTTCCAGCAGCTTGGGCCGCAGCAGCGCCAGCGGATGGCGGCCCAGCGTCAGCCCGTGCGAGCGGTAGTCGCCCAGGATGTCTTCCCCTTCGGTCGGCGGGCGGAGCTCGGGCAGGTCCTCGACCGGCGTGGTGGGGCGCAGCAAGTCCTTGTCCGGCATGGCGCCGACCGCCTGCCACAGCGCTTGCCGCCGGTTGCCGGCCAGCGCTTGCAGCGCGTTGCCGGCGGCCAGCACCTGCAGGTCGTGACGGTCGAGGTCGGTGCGCCGCGCCAGGTCGGCCACGCTGGCGAACGGTTGCAGCGCGCGCTCCCGCTCGATGCGCTGGGCGACCTCCTCCCGCATGCCCTTCAGCATCGACAAGCCCAGCCGCACGGCCGGCTGGTTGCGCTTGCCTACCCGCTCCTCCAGAGATGAATCCCAGCCGCTGACGGTAACGTCGATTTCGCGCACCTGCACGCCGTGGCGTTTGGCGTCCTGCACCAGCTGCGACGGGCTGTAGAAACCCATCGGCTGGCTGTTGAGCAGCGCGCACAGGAAGGCGGCCGGCTCGTGGCACTTGAGCCAGGAACTGGCATAGGTCAGCAGCGCGAAGCTGGCGGAATGCGATTCGGGGAAGCCGTATTCGCCGAATCCCTCGATTTGCTTGCAGATCGCGTCGGCGAAGTCGTCCTCGTAGCCGCGCTCGCGCATGCCGTCCTTGATGCGCTGCTCGTACTTGTCGACGCCGCCCTTGCGCTTCCAGGCCGCCATCGCCCGCCGTAACTGGTCCGCTTCGCCCTCGCTGAAGCCGGCGGCGATGACGGCGATCTGCATCACCTGCTCCTGGAAGATCGGCACGCCCAGCGTGCGCGCCAACGCCTCCTCCAGCCCTGGCGGACAATGCACCTTCTCCTTCTCCATGCGCCGCTGCAGATACGGATGCACCATGCCGCCCTGTATCGGCCCCGGCCGCACAATCGCCACCTCGATCACCAGGTCGTAAAACTCCCGTGGCCGCAGGCGCGGCAGCATGCTCATCTGCGCGCGCGACTCGATCTGGAACACGCCGATGGTGTCGGCCTCGCACATCATGTCGTAGGTGGCCTTGTCCTCCTTGGGGATGTCCTGCATCCGGAACGGCACGCCGCGCTGCGCGCCCACCAGCGCCAGCGTGCGCCGCAATGCCGACAGCATGCCCAGCGCCAGCACATCCACCTTCATCAGGCCCAGCTCCTCCAGGTCGTCCTTGTCCCACTGGATCACGCAGCGCCCTTCCATCGTGGCGGCCTCGATCGGCACCAGCCGCGACAATTTTTCGTGCGAGATGACGAAGCCGCCCGGGTGCTGCGACAGATGGCGCGGGAAACCCAGCAAGGTGATCGCCAGCGCGGCCCATTGCTGCGCCAGTTGCGATTCCGGGTCCAGCCCACACTCGGCCAACCGGCCCAGCAGGTCGTTGCGGCTGTCGAACCAGTGATGCGCCTTGGCCACCTTCTCGACGATGGCCAGGTCCACGCCCAGCGCCTTGCCGCTGTCGCGCAGCGCGCTCTTGGGCCGGTAGCTGATGACCACGGCCGCCAGCGCAGCGCGGTCGGCGCCGTATTTTTTGTAGATGTACTGGATCACCTCCTCGCGCCGCTGGTGCTCGAAGTCGACGTCGATGTCGGGCGGCTCGTTGCGCTCCTTCGAGATGAA